>Ga0308157_10000190_pt1 | contig 250337 bp, 232 predicted proteins | sample PhyBR1_FD_201035 | JGI IMG/M metagenome (GOLD analysis project Ga0308157, IMG submission 201035) | Phyllosphere microbial communities from UC Gill Tract Community Farm, Albany, California, United States - DLSLB.R1 | ecosystem: Host-associated > Plants > Phyllosphere > Unclassified | place... | reverse complement strand
TTGCTCCGTTACTCCAAAGGTAAGTGTAAGGAGTAGTTCCACCAGTTACAGTTAAGTCTACAGCACCATTACCGCCTTTACAAAGAACGGCAGTTGTTGTAGCCGAAGCAGCTAAAGCATCAGTTGGCTGGGTAATAGTAACAGTTAATTCCGCAGAAGTACAGTTGTTAGCATCTTTAACGATTACTTTATAGTTACCAGCGGCAAGTCCAGTTTGGTCTTCAGCAGTAATATTAACACCAGTTCCTGTCCAGGCATAGTTATAAGGAGCGACTCCACCAGCAGCAGTAATGTTTATAGCTCCTGTAGTGGCACCTTTACATAATACATTAGTTTGAGTAGCAGTTACCGAAACGCTAGCAGCAGGCTGAGTAATTTGAACTGCAGAACTTGTAGCAGAGCATCCATTAGCTTCGGTTATAACTACTTTATAGAATCCGGCACCTAAACCGGTGTATATTCCATTTGAATCACCATTTGTAGGTAAACCAATTGCACTAAAAGATCCTCCAGAAGTGGAAGAATATAATAAATCATAAGTTATAGCTCCAGTTCCGCCTGTTTTAGTTGCAGTTACTGTTCCATCGGAATTTCCATAGCATTTTACATCCGTCTTTGTAATTGAATTAACGGCTATTGTACAACAGGAAGCTAAAGTTATATCGTTAACTGTTTTAGTACTTGGACTTACCACATTTGTTGGGTCTGAAATCGTTAAACTAGCACTATAGGGACCAGCAGAAGAATAAGTTACAGTATATGGTCCTACAGATGTTAAACTACTCGGCGAAACTGTTGTTGCTCCAGGAAATGACCAACTATAATTAGTATTTGCTTCTACACCTGTTGAAGTACCAGTATAAACCACTTTTTGAAAAGTACCTCCATCACAATTTTTGCTAATAGAAAAATCAGCAAATAAAGGTGTTTTTATAATTATTCCATTTGAATATGCACTACTACATTTTGGAGAATTACAAGTAATTGTAGAAATATTTTGACCAGAACTAATAGCTCCCCCATTTGTATTCCATCCTAAATAAATATTTTTTAATTCAAGTGATTGACCTGCAGTATAGTTTGTAATTTGAGCCATTCTATATTTAGAACCAGCTGTAATTATACTTCCTCTAACCTTAATTGTTAACCTATCTGTTGTTGCTCCAGTAAAATTAGAGTTGTCGAAATTTTTTCTAATTCCACCAACTAAATAGTCAAATTGAAATAATAAATCATATTTGGAACTATTTGATGCAATAGTGACCCAAATATACAATCCATTTACAGGATTTGAAATATAGGATAAAGTAGCTAAATTTCCGACATTATCACCTAAATACACATCTCCAAAAGTCACATCCTGAGCATTACATCCCGTAAAGGTACAGGCAGAAGTTGTTGTTAATGAAGCGTTAACATTGTCGAATGTAATATTCTTATCTTGTGCAAAAATCTTTATTGTACTAAAAAAGATGAGTAATAAAACAAATAGAAAGATTTGTTTCAATTGGGGTAAAGTTGTTTTCATACAATTAGTTTTTAATTTGGGGTAATATTTTAACCTAATAATTGTTGTATTAAAGTTGATTCGTTGATGCTTTTAACTTAATTATCATAAAGTTTCGTTAAACCTTAATTTTAATTGTGGCGAAAATACAGACAAATAAATAATTCGACATTTTTTCTCTATCAATGACCTAAAAACTCGTTAAATGACTTTTTTCTAGGTAATCTGCATTTTTTAATGGTTTTCCTTTGATCGGAAATAAAACTAATTTTTTAAATTTTGATATAATTATCTGTATGTATGAAGGATTTATAATCCTAAAAATGATTTAAAGTATTGTTAAAAATGTAATCAAACTTAGTCTGTTTTTTTTGAATGACCAAAAAAAATATCGATAAAGTGATTAAAAATATCGATAAAGTGTATTTTTGTAAGTTTTTAATTACTTTTTAAATAAAGTATTTTTCTGTTTTTTTAAGAGTCGTTGCTGATGTTAAAAAGTTTGTATTAGTTTCAGAATAAAGAACGGCTTATAAAAGAGAAAAATAAAATCGGAATCTTTCGCTTTTCTTTTGTAAATTGTAAGTTCGATTTCTTTTTTAGGATTAATTACAACTAAATTCTTTATCTATGAAAAATTTAATATTAGTAAGGCATGCAAAATCGAATTGGGATATGCCATTAAATGATATTGACAGACCTTTGGATCAGCGTGGTTTGCAGGATGCGCATTTAGTTTCTTCAAAGATTCAGAAACATATTCCCAAAAAATATATTATATGGAGTAGCCCGGCAAAAAGAGCATCAGATACAGCTATAATTTTTGCACAAAATGTATTATATCCTATCGAAAATATTGTATATAAAGACGATTTGTACACTTTTGATGAAAAGCAATTAGAAGACACTATTAAATCTTGTGCTAATACGTTTGATAGTGTAATTCTTTTTGGACATAATGCTGCAATTACAAATTTTGTTAATAAATTTGGAGATGTATTTATAGATAATGTTCCTACAAGCGGTTTTGTTTCGTTAGAATTTGAAACTGATAATTGGGGAGAAATAAAAAAAGGTAAAACCAAAAAAATAATAATTCCAAAAGATTTTAAATAAAAAATGTTTGATCAAAAGTATATTGATAGAGAAAAAAGTTGGTTAGCATTTAACGCCAGAGTACTTCAAGAAGCAGCCGATGATTCGGTGCCATTATTAGATAGATTACGATTTTTAGGGATTTTTTCCAATAATTTAGATGAGTTTTTTAGAGTTCGGTTTGCGGCTGTCCGCAGGTTGAGTTTGTCAGGGAAAACAGGAGAAAAAATATTAGGAGGAATATCTGCCCAACAATTGGTAAAGGATATTACCGAAATTGTAATCCAACATCAAACCGAAAGTTTGGCCATTCTTAGAGATATTGAATCTAAGCTTGAAACGGAAAATATTTTTATTATTAATGAAAATGAGATATCGACAGAACAGGAAATTTTCTTAAAAGATTTCTTTATCCAAACTCTAAGCCCTGAACTGGTTACTATTATCTTAAATGATTTGGCCGAATTCCCTTTATTGAAAGACAATATTGGTTATTTGGCTGTAAAATTAGTGATGAAAAAGAATGCCGCTGTTCATTACGCTATTATTGAAATCCCAAAGACAATTAACCGTTTTGTTGTTTTGCCATCTAATGATCATAAGCAATATGTAATACTTATTGATGACGTCATTCGACACAATTTAAAAAGTATCTTCAATATTTTTGATTGTGAAAGTATTGCTGCTCACATGATTAAAATTAGCAGAGATGCTCAATTAGATATTGATAGTGATATGAGCAAAAGTATGCTCGAAAAAATATCTACCAGTGTAAAAGATAGACGAATAGGAGAGCCGGTGCGTTTTATTTATGATCAGTTGATAGAAGAAGATACCTTGCAATTTTTTCTGGATAAAATGAAAATTGTCTCTACTGATAGTATCATTCCGGGAGGAAGATATCATAACAGAAGGGATTATATGGAGTTTCCAAATTTAGGAAGATATGATTTGCTTTACAAAAAGAACATACCGTTACCTATACCAGGACTCAATCAGGAAGGTAGTATTTTAGAAAAAATCAATAAAAAAGATTATCTGCTACACGCTCCTTACCAATCATTTTCGTACCTGACAAAATTTTTAAGAGAAGCAGCTTTGGATCCAAAAGTGACTTCGATTAAGATAACATTATATCGATTAGCTAAAAATTCCCAAATTATTAGCTCATTAATTAATGCTGCCAAAAACGGTAAACAGGTAACTGTTCAAATAGAATTACAGGCTCGTTTTGATGAAGCTTCTAATATTTCTTATGCTGAGCAAATGCAAACCGAAGGAATTAATCTAATTTTTGGAATCAAAGGTTTGAAAGTACACAGTAAAATATGCGTCATTGAAAGAAATGAAAATGGAAAAACGAGACGTTATGGTTTTATTTCGACAGGAAATTTCAACGAAGCCACTGCTAAAATTTATACTGATGTAACTCTTTTTACTGCTCATCAGCAAATTTTAAAAGACATTTCAAAAATTTTCGACTTTTTTAATATCAATTATAGGTTACATCGATACAAACATTTGATTGTTTCACCTCATTACACACGTTCCCGATTTTATAAATTAATTGACAGGGAAATTTTGCATGCGCTTGCTGGTCGTGTTGCTTATATGAAGTTAAAAATGAATAGTTTGTCTGATTTTGGAATGATTGATAAATTATACGAAGCCAGTAATGCAGGAGTGAAAATTCAGTTAGAAGTCAGAGGGATTTGTTCGTTAGTTCCAGGAATAAAAGGAATGAGCGAAAATATTGAAGCCATAAGTATTGTGGATAATTATTTGGAACATTCCCGTGTTTATATTTTTGGAAATGCAGGACAAACGGAAGTATTTATTTCTTCAGCCGATTTTATGACCCGAAATTTAGATGGAAGGGTCGAAGTAACTTGTCCTATTTATGATCAGGATATCAAAAATGAATTGATTGAAAACTTTGATATTGGCTGGAAAGGAAATGTAAAAGTGCGTTTTCATTCTTATAAATTAGATAATAAATACCGTGGTAACGACGGGGAAAATATTTTCAGAGCACAGATTGAAACTTATAAATATTATCAAAGAAAAGTAGGTTTGTTGGAAGAAGTGATTCTTTAATCATAGCGATTTTAAAATATAAAGGTATATAATGATTAAAATTAAAAAATACGCTGCTATCGATATTGGATCCAATGCCATGCGATTGTTAGTTGTCAATATTGTTGAGCAAGACGGAAAAGAAACTCAATTTAATAAAAGTTCGTTAGTGCGTGTCCCTATTCGTTTGGGGCAGGACGCTTTCACAGTTGGAGAAATTTCGGCTGAAAATAGAGATCGAATGGTTGATGCTATGAAAGCATTTAATCTTTTGATGAAAGTTCATAAAGTGGAATCCTATAAAGCTTTTGCTACTTCGGCCATGCGTGAAGCTTATAATGGTAAAGAAGTAGTGGCACTAATTAAGAAAAAAGCCGATATCAAAGTCGAAATTATCGATGGTAAAAAAGAAGCTGCTATCATTGCATCGACTGATTTACATCATTTATTGAAAACAGATAAGACCTATTTGTTTGTTGATGTAGGGGGGGGGAGTACGGAGTTTACCTTGTTTTCTGACGGTAAAATAGTGACTTCAAGATCGTTTAAAGTAGGTACTGTTCGTTTATTGAATGAAATGGTTCACGATGTAGTATGGGAAGAAATTGAAAAATGGATTAAAAGCAATGTTGCCGATTTTGATGAAGTTTCCTTAATAGGTTCGGGAGGGAATATCAATAAATTATTCAAAATGTCCGGAAAAATGCAGGATAAGCCATTGTCTTATTTGTATATCAATTCACAATATGCCTTTTTAAATTCGTTAACTTACAATCAAAGAATTTCTGAATTAGGCTTGAATCCTGACCGTGCCGACGTAATTATACCTGCTGTTCGTATTTATCTGAATGCAATGAAATGGAGTGGAGCCAGAAACATCTATGTCCCTAAAATTGGACTTTCGGATGGTATTGTTAAAGCCATGTATTTTGGTAAAATATAAATAGATTATGAATAAAACAAGATTAGAAGCCTTTAGTGACGGGGTTTTAGCGATTATTATTACCATCATGGTTTTGGAATTAAAAGTTCCCGAAGGAGAACATTTTAGTGATTTATTGACTCTTTTTCCAGTATTTATAAGTTATGTTTTGAGTTTTATTTATGTAGGAATCTATTGGAATAATCACCATCATTTATTACACAGTGCTACCAGAGTTAATGGTAGAATTCTTTGGGCTAATCTACATTTACTATTTTGGTTATCTTTAATTCCGGCTTCTACTGCCTGGATGGGGGAACATGATTTTGCAAAAGCTACCGTAACGGTTTATGGAGTGGTACTTTTTATGTCGGCCATTGCATTTGTTGTCTTACAAAACACAATTATTTGTTATGATGGTAAAGAATCTTTTTTAGCAAAGGCGGTAGGGAATGATAACAAAGGGAAATTATCTCAGGGCTTGTATTTATTGGCTATTGTAATTTCTTTTTTCAATGAATGGATTTCATTAACTATTTATTTGATGGTTGCCTTAATGTGGTTAATTCCTGATACCCGAATAGAAAATAAGCTTATAGATAGGGAAAAATAAATTTAAGCATTTAAATCTAATCCAAATGTTGTTCTTAATAGATCAATGTTTGGATTGATTTCATGTAAACGATTGTATCTGTCCTGGTCGTTTAGTGCTTTTTTGATAGAAACATTTTCATTTACAATTACTTCTATAGTAACATTATGATTGTGAAGATGACCTCTAAGATGACCTAAAAGTCCATTCATTTCTTTTTCAAAATCCAATTTCGAACCTTCATTTGGTAATTCGATACTAATCGTGGTTCCGTTTAAAACAGGATCATTAATAAGCAATAAAGATTCCATAATTTTGAAACCTTTGTCACCTAATCTTTTAGCATAATTAGTCCATTGCAACAACATTTCGGTTTCGGTAAAAGCTTCCGTAGGTAAGTCAACGTTTTCTCTTACTACTACTTTTTTAGTGTCTTCTAATGCTTTTTTGGCACGAATACTAGATAATGATAAGGCTGAAAATTGAGGTCCGCTGGTTTCAGTTGTAACTTTTTTTGGAGCTTCAGAAGTTTGAATTGCTGCGGAAACTTCTTTTTCAACAATTGTTGCAGTAGTTACTGTTTCAATAGGTTTAGATTGCTCTACTATTGAATAGTCTTTTTTTCTAAAATAGGTAGGTGGAATTATGAAAGACTCAACTTTTTTTTTTCTCCATCAAAAGTGATAGAGGCTAATTGCATTAAGCAAAGTTCGACAAGTAAGCGCTGATTTTGACTCAATTTGTACTTTAAATCGCATTCATTAGCAATTGCAATTCCTTGCAAAAGGAACTCTTGTGTGCATTTTTGTGCCTGAACACCATACATTTTTTGTGCTTGTTCACCTGCTTCTAATAAACTTAGAGTTGAAGGTGTTTTGCTAACCAATAAATCTCTGAAATGAGAAGCTATTCCGGCTACAAAATGATGTGCATCGAATCCTTTCGAAAGAATATCATTGAAAGACATCAATAAATCAGGGATTTTATTCTCTAAAATTAAATCGGTTACATTAATGTAGGTTTCATAATCCAACACATTCAAGTTTTCAGTAACTGCCTGACGCGTTAAATTACTTCCGCAATAAGAAACTACTCTGTCAAAAATAGACAAAGCATCACGCATAGCACCATCAGCTTTTTGAGCAATGATGTGCAAGGCATCGTCTTCGAAAATAATTTCCTGACTTTTAGCTACTTCGGCTAAATGTTCTTTAGCGTCTTTTACCGTGATTCTTTTAAAGTCAAATATTTGACAACGCGATAAAATCGTTGGTATGATTTTGTGTTTTTCGGTTGTAGCCAAGATGAAAATAGCATGTTTTGGTGGTTCTTCTAATGTTTTCAAAAAAGCATTAAAAGCCGCCGAAGACAACATGTGAACCTCATCAATAATATAGACTTTATATTTCCCGGTTTGTGGTGGGATACGAACCTGATCAATCAAATTACGAATATCATCAACAGAGTTGTTTGATGCAGCATCCAATTCGAAAACATTAAAAGCAAAGTCTTCGTTGGGATCATCATAACCAGGTTGATTAATTTTACGGGCCAAAATTCTGGCGCAGGTAGTTTTTCCAACACCTCTGGGACCTGTAAATAAAAGGGCAGAGGCAAGATGGTTGTTTTCTATGGCATTCAATAAAGTATTGGTAATTGCTTTTTGCCCCACAACATCGTTAAATGTTTGCGGACGATATTTGCGTGCCGATACAATAAATTGTTCCATAAAAATTTTATTCGAAAGCAAATATAGGGTTTAATTTAATGATTGAAAAATTTAAATATTAAAAGATTTTCGGAATTAGTTATGAATTTGATTTTCTGTTATTTTAAATTTTAGAAGCTTAGAAAGAGTTTTAATTTTCTATTTTTTTCTTGATTTTATACTAATATCAAGTAGGATTTGCGCTCCTTCGCTTATAGAATTAGCAGCAAAACCGGCAACATAAACCCCTTTTTTTCCTGATTTAGATTGAATACCAAAAACAATAGCTTCGTCATCAGGGTTGGATTCTCCTTCATAACGATAAATATGTTTGATTTCGTAATTGCTTGGATTTTTTATGATATCATCTTCATGTTGATTAAAGTCATAATTAAACCCATTTTCGTTCAATTCGTCCAAGGCTTTTGCGACTGAATCGTAGTGATATATTGAATCCATGGTGCTAAATGTTTAAATATTAAAAAGTTACTTAAATATAACCAATTTATTTTTAATGTATTGTAAAATGCTTGTTAAAGTAGTTTTGTTGGGCTTGGCATCATAGTTTAATTATTGTATTTTTGCCGCACAGACCGCCTTATCGCTGTCTCGTCCCGATAGCTATCGGGATCGGGAGAGAGGAAAGTCCGGACACCATAGAGAAGCATAGCGGGTAACACCCGTCATTTTGTCTTTCGGGGCAAGATAGGACAAGTGCAACAGAAAGTATGTACAGGTAATGCTGTAGTGAAACCAGGTAAACTCTATGCGGTGAAATACCAAGTATATCAGCATTTAAGGGTTTCTCGTCCGTTGTTGAAGGGTAGGTAGCTTGATCTCAATAGTAATATTGAGGCTAGATAAATGATAAGGGTCTCGATTTATCGGGATACAGAATCCGGCTTATAGGTCTGTTTTTTTATTTAAAACTAAAAATGACCATTAGTAAATTAAATTTTCTAATGGTCATTTTTTATTGAAGTAGTTTAGATACGAATTATTCTTCTTCATTGTCTAAATTATCATCAATTTCTTCTTCTGATTCAAATTCGAAAAAACTAAAAATAGAACCACCATAACTTTTCTGAAAAGAAAAATTTTGCATGTGATTTAACTTGGTGTATTTAGAATGTTCAATAATCATCATTCCGTCTTGGTTCAAAATATTTCTTTCAAAAACAAGCAAAACTACTTTTTCAAAAGTGGCCTGATCTAATCCGTAAGGTGGATCGGCAAAAACGATATCAAAAGAAGTATTGCATTTTTCCAGAAATTTAAAAACATCACTTTTAGTTGCTGCAATAGGAAAATCATATTCGGCAGCTGTTTGTTTGATGAATTTTACACAACCAAAATCGCCATCAACTGATGTGATTGGAGAACTTCCGCGAGAACCAAACTCGTAACTGATATTTCCGGTTCCGGCAAATAAATCCAAAACTTTTAAACCATCAAAACTAAAATGATTGTTCAAAACATTAAACAATGCTTCTTTGGACATATCGGTTGTAGGGCGAACAGGCAAACCTTTTGGCGGGCTGATACGTCTTCCTTTGTATTTTCCTGAAATGATTCTCATGAGTTGAAAAGTATAAAATGATTTCTGTTTTCGGCCTCAGAAAAATAATTGTTCCATCGTAAATCTTCCACATCAATTAGTGAAACATTGCGAATGTATTTGTAAGCTATTTTAAAAAACGGACTTTCGGTATTGATGTTCCCAATTAATTCCAATGGGAAATTTTCAGGATTCAAATTCAGTTGTTCGGCAGTGAATAATATATAGTAGATAAAATCTTCCGGAGTTTGGTATTCAAACGAATTGAACAATAACAGCTTTTGATTTTGAATGACTACAATTTCAAAATGAGTGGAATTGAAATGAACCATCATTTTTTTAGTATCGATATTTTTGGAAGTATCTAATAATTTGGTGACCAAAATACTATTGGCATGTTTATAATCAAAAGCGCCAAATTTGTCAATAAAGAAATTATTCATATTCACATACGGAATGTAAACGGCATTGATTTCGTAATTGCTAATTTCGTCAAAAGCAAAAAAATCAGTTTCGAAAACTTTAGTGTTGTATTGCAAATAACTTCCCAGATAATTTTCGTCGAAAAGTGGAGCCGGAACAAAAGTGGAAAGATTGTTACTGTGAATTACCAGCACATCATCATATTGTTCATTCAATTCGGCATGCTCGGCAAAAGCATTGGCAAACAAATCTTCAATCTTAAGATTTTTGTCGAAATGGTCAAAATGGATTTCTTTGAATGATGACACCGTATTATTAAGTGTATCAAAACAGCAAAAAGAAAGTCCGGTCAGCGAAACCTGAATGGAGAGTTTTTTATATTTCTTTTCGGTGATGTCCATTAATGAAGATTTTTTCTGAATGGCAAACTTACAAATTTTAAAACCAATGACAATGTCAAATATCAATTTCGACGTTATAAAATCTATACCTATATATAGGTATAAAAAATATTTTTTGTTCTCGAACTAATATCTCCATTCAAAATCAAAAATCAGCAATCGTTAATCATCAATATGAAATCTAAAGCTTATCTTTGAATTTCATTTTACAATATCTAATCTTGATGATTTCCTCCCAGTTTTACAGTCTTTTAAAAAAGAAATTTCCTTTTAGTCCTACTTACAATCAGGATATTTTTTTTCAGAAGATTGCCATCTTTTTGACTGAAACGACTAATGATAACATTTTTGTTTTGAAAGGTTATGCCGGAACGGGAAAGACAACTGTGATTTCGACTATTGTAAATAATTTGGTTGAGATTAATCAAAAATATGTTTTGCTGGCGCCAACTGGTCGCGCTGCCAAAGTAATTGCCAATTATTCGGAGAAACCTGCTTTTACTATTCATAAGAAAATTTATTTCCCTAAAAAATCTTCAGGTGGTGGTGTCTCGTTTACGTTGCAACAAAACAAACATAAAAATACTGTTTTCATAGTCGATGAAGCTTCGATGATTTCGGATGTGGATTCCGATTCTAAAATGTATGCCAATGGTTCTTTGCTCGACGACCTGATTTCTTATGTCTATTCGGGAACCAATTGTAAAATGATTTTACTGGGTGATACCGCTCAGTTGCCTCCGGTGAATTTAGATGTCAGTCCCGCATTAGATATTCAAACTTTGAGTATGAATTATAATAAGGATGTCGATTATATTGAACTCGATGAAGTGATGCGTCAGGAAGAGAGTTCCGGAATTTTGCACAACGCTACTGAACTTCGAGAATTATTGAAAGATTCTTTTATTACCGATTTTCAGTTTGATGTCCGAAAGTTCAAAGATATTGTTCGTTTAGTTGATGGTTACGATATTCAGGATGCCATCAATTCGGCTTATAGTAATTATAGTATAGAAGATACTGCTTTTATTGTTCGTTCGAATAAAAGAGCCAATCAGTATAATGAGCAAATCCGGTCTAAAATTCTCGATAAAGAAAGCGAACTTTCTACAGGTGATTTTTTGATGGTGGTTAAGAACAATTATTTTTGGTTGAAAGAATCCGATGAAGCGGGTTTTATAGCCAATGGTGATATTATCGAAATTTTAGAAATTTTTTACATCAAAGAATTGTACGGATTTAAGTTTGCCAAAGTAAAAATCCGAATGGTCGATTATCCAAATCAGAAACCATTCGAAACCGTTTTGTTATTGGATACCATAAAAAGTGAATCGCCTTCTTTGACTTACGAAGAATCCAATCGATTGTATCAGGAAGTTTTGAAAGACTACGAAGGCGAAACTAAATTCAAGCAATTCCAAAAAGTAAAAGCCAATGAATATTTCAACGGACTTCAGGTGAAATTTTCTTATGCCATTACCTGTCATAAATCACAAGGTGGACAATGGAACACGGTTTTTATAGAACAACCGTATTTACCTAATGGAATTGACCGGGATTATATTCGTTGGTTGTACACCGCAATGACCCGTGCTAAAAATAAATTGTACTTAATAGGTTTCAAAGACGAAAGCTTTGTAGATTAACTGTAAAAAAAGTAAAACCAAAATTGTCGATTAATTTTTGGCAATCGTTGCTTCTCTATGCTGAATTCCCCATTCCAGCATTTTGTCTAAAACATCACTCAATGATTTAGCCGATTCGGTCAATTCATATTCTACTGTAATAGGTGTGGTATCATAAACGGTACGTTTGACCATTCCGTTCATTTCTAAATCTTTCAATTCTTTGGATAACATTCGGGGAGTGATTTTTGGAATATTACGCTGTATATCGGTAAAACGTCTTTTCTCAAATAATAAGGAACCTATAATTGGTAATTTCCATTTGCCATTAATTACATTTAAAGTATCATTAACTGCCAGTACAAATTGAATTGGGCAGGCTTTGGCTTCTTTAAAACTTACTATAGTTTCCGTTTCCATAATCTATTGATTTTATTGTTACTATACAAAAGTATATCAGTATATTTTAGTATGTTAGTATATTTTATATAGCAAATGTAGTTAACTTTGAATAAAAATTAATCATAAAACATAAAAATAATGAGTGCAAAGATTTTAGTTACAGGTGCTACAGGGAATTTCGGAAAATTGACTATTGATTTTCTGTTGAATAAAGGAATAGATGCGGCAAATATTTCAGCATTAGTTAGAGACGAAGCAAAAGCATCCGACCTGGCAGCAAAAGGAATTAGTTTGAAAATAGGGGATTATGATAATTACGATTCTTTGTTGGCAGCTTTTCAGGGTATCGATAAACTGTTGTTAGTTTCCGGAACTGATTTGGCCAACCGAAGCAAGCAACAATTGAATGCGGTTCAGGCTGCAAAAGAGGCAGGAGTGAAACATATTATATATACTAGTTTCGAACGTAAAAATGAAACAGCAACTTCTCCAATTGCCTTTTTAGCAAAATCACATATTGATACGGATAATGCCATTAAGGAAAGCGGAATAAAATACACCATTCTTAAAAACAACTTGTATTTAGATGTGTTGCCAATGTTCTTAGGAGAGCAGGTATTAGAATCAGGAATTTATTTTCCGGCAGGAGAAGGTCAGGCAGCTTATGTTTCAAGAACCGACCTGGCCGAAGCGACAGCAAATATTTTGACTTCAGATGGACATGAAAATAAAGAATATGCTACTAATAATATTGAGAATTATTCTTTTCAGGATATTGCCGAAACTTTAAGTAAAATAACAAATAGAGAAATAGCATACATAAGTCCAAATTCGAATGATTATGCCGAAGTTTTAAAAAATGCAGGAGTCCCAGCAGAATATATCGGAATGTTTGTTGGTTTTGCCGAAGCAATCAAGCAAGGAGAGTTTCAAACTAACTCCAGCGATTTGGAAAAATTATTAGGCAGAAAACCTGCAAGTCTGAATGATTTTTTGAAACAAGTTTATTCTAAATAAAAAATTAAAAGATTGCAGTTTTGTTAACCACAAATTACATCTATATAATAGGTGTAATTTGTGGTTATACTATTTTAGAAGCGGAAGAAATGGACTAAAATTGAATGAGCTAAATTTCTTAATAGTAAAAGATTTAAATATATTTGTTTATGAACACACTCAACGACCTACATAAAATTTCAGGTAGTTTTCCGAATACCGAAAAAATGCCTGTTTTGTTTCTGGGACATGGAAGCCCGATGAACGCTATTGAAGAAAATCAGTTTGTGGCGGGTTTTAGAAATTTGGCCAAAACTTTGCCGCAACCCAATGCTATTTTATGTATTTCGGCGCATTGGTTTACCAAAGGGACAAAAGTCACTGCGATGGAAATGCCCCGAACTATTCATGACTTTGGTGGTTTTCCAAAAGAATTGTTTGCGGTTCAATATCCTGCAAAAGGAAATCCTGATTTAGCAATTGCAACAAAAGAATTATTATTACCAACAGAAGTCGAACTCGATCACGAATGGGGATTGGATCACGGTGCCTGGAGCGTGATAAAACATTTGTATCCTGAAGCCAATGTTCCCGTGATTCAGTTGAGTATTGATTATTCTAAATCGCCACAGTATCATTTTGAGTTGGCACAACAATTAAGTGCTTTGCGAAAAAAAGGTATCCTTATAATAGGTAGCGGAAATATTGTTCATAATTTACGATTGGTGGATTTCTATAATATGGACGTAGATAATTACGGTTTTGATTGGGCAATTGAAGCCAGAGAAAAAGTGAACTCTTATTTATTAGACGGAAATTTTCAAGCTTTGATTGATTATGAAAAAAGAGGAACAGCAGTTCAACTGGCAATCCCAACACCGGAACATTATTTACCTTTAATTTATACTTTGGGTCTCAAAGAAAAAAACGAAGAACTCAGTTTGTTTAATGATAAATTATTGGGTGGTTCTTTGAGTATGACTTCGGTGAAGATTTTGTAAGTTAGTTGGTTAAGATATTATTGTTTTAATTCTATATCTTTGTAAAACTTAAAATTATTATTATGAGTACAATAACTATTGAAGTAGATGAAAAAAATCTTTCATTTGTTAAAACACTTTTAGAACATCTAAAAGGAGTTAAGAATGTTACTGTGCAAGAAAATCAAAATCCTTATAATCCTGATTTTGTAAAATCAGTTCAGGAAGGTAGAGAAGAATACAAGCGAGGCGAGTGTACTACAATCTCTACTGAAGATTTATGGAAGTAAAATTTACAAAAAAAGCAATTGAACATTTAGAATTTTGGAAGAAATCAGGAAATAAAGCAATTCAAAAAAAGATTCAATTACTGATTGAAGATATATTGAAAACTCCATTCAAAGGAATTGGAAAACCTGAAGCCTTAAAATATAATTTGCTAGGAACCTGATCTAGAAAAATAAATGAAGAACATCGTATTGTTTATGAAATTCCAGATGAAGGCATTTTATTGATACATAGTTTAAAAGGACATTATACCGATTTAGATATTTAAAAAGTAAACCTCACTTTAGTGGGGTTTGTTTTTTTATAACTATTCGTTTTATTGATTAACTACAATGAAGATTATATAAACTTGTTTTATGAAAAATCTTATATTTGAAATTAGAATAAAAAGTTAAGCTAACAACAGACTTATAAGATAATGAGATTTTCACAAAAAATTGGTAAAACATCATTTAGAGATTCGATACAAATAGAATCAATTGACGTAAAATTAGAAAACAGGCTTTGGAATACAATTCAAATTAATTTTTTTGATATAATTGGTTTAGATAATTATGGAGTTAAAGATGCCTCAACGTTAGGTCAGATTTTCCTATTTATTTGGCAAGAATTTTATGAGAATCGTGTTGATGAGATTCCTAGAGATTATCAAGGTGACATATCTTCGCAAAAAAATATTGAGTTTATAAAAAAATGGTTTTTTGAATCTGAATGGTTTGAAAAATATGATTTTTTAGAATTCCTTTCTAATTTAGACATTAATCATTTACATACAGGATTTACAAAGTCTTGTAATGTCTCTCTCAAAAAAGAAATGGCTGCTTATAGACTCGTAGATGGGGACATTGTACAAATTACTTCTGAAGAAGAAATTATTGAAATAGAAAAAGCTATTTTTAATTCTTCTAAATGGGAACCAGTAAATACTCATTTGAAAACTGCAATTTCTTATTTTTCGAATAGAGAAAATCCTGATTATAGAAATTCTGTTAAAGAAGCTATTTCAGCAGTAGAATCTTTGTGTAAAATAATTGTAGGTATTGATAATATAACTTTTGCGCCAGCTTTAAAATTAATTGAGGAAAAGCATAAAATCCACGGTGCTTTAAAAAGTGCTTTTACTTCATTATATGGTTACACTAGTGACGCTGGCGGAATAAGACATTCTTTGTTGACTGATGATATAGAAGTTAGCATGGAAGACGCAAATTTTATGTTAGTAACTTGTTCTTCATTTATAAATTATTTAAAAGTTAAAATTGAGAAATAGTTTAATTTTCTACTTTTTAATTTTAGATTACATTTAAAACTTAAAAAATATATCTTTGCGCCTCAGTTGTTAAAAATAATATGAAAATAATAGCAGTCATTCCCGCACGTTACGCCTCAACACGATTCCATGCCAAATTAATGCAGGATCTTGGAGGAAAAACAGTCATTTTAAGAACGTATCAGGCAGCAGTAAACACAAAGTTGTTTGATGATGTTTTTGTGGTAACGGATTCTAATTTAATTTTTGACGAAATCATTTCTCATGGCGGCAAAGCAATTATGAGTATTAAGGAACATGAATCGGGGAGTGATCGAATTGCTGAAGCAGTGGAAAATCTGGATATTGATATTGTAATCAATGTTCAGGGAGATGAACCTTTCATCAATGCCGAACCTTTGAAAGAGGTAATTGAAGTTTTTAAAAACGACGTGGATAAAAAAGTCGATTTGGCTTCGTTGATGTATGAAATCAAAGACGAAGAAGAAATCAACAATCCGAATAACGTGAAAGTGGTGGTGAACCAAAATAATTTTGCGTTGTATTTTTCACGTTCGGTAATTCCGTATCCAAGAGAGCAAAATGTGGGTGTTCGTTATATGAAACACATCGGAGTGTATGCTTTTAGAAAACAGGCTTTGTTGGATTTTTACCATTTGCCAATGAAATCTTTGGAAGCTTCCGAGAAATTGGAGCAACTTCGTTATTTAGAATTTGGTAAACAAATTAAGATGGTTGAAACCACTCATGCCGGAATAGGTATCGATACTAAAGAAGATTTAGAAAAGGCAAGAAAGATTGTTTAATAGTCGACAAACGAAATATTTTTTAGCCACGAATTCGTGGCTAATTTTTTTTAGACTAATTTTTCAATAACAATCAATTCATTATGTATTTCAACTCTTGGAATCGTTTTGATTGTAAAATGCTCCTTTTCAAATTCGCTAATCAGTTTCTGATTACGTAAATTCTCTTCGTCATTTAAAAGCATCGTGTTGAAAAGTATAAAACCTTTACTTTTTAACAGAAGACAAATGCGATCAATAAAAAAAGTTTCGAAAAGAAAATTCGGCATTTTGGTATCCTGAAAAATATCAACGATAATTAGATTGTATTTTTCTTTGGTTTTCAAAACAAATTCAAATGCATCATCCATTACAATTTGGAGCTCTTTAATTTCATCCAGTTTAAAATACTGATTGGCAATTTTTATAATTTCCGAATCAATTTCAACTCCTGTAATTTTTCCTGAAAATTGAATATCATCGACTAAAGTTTTAATGACACTGCCTCCGGCAACTCCAAGTACTAAAATGGATTCCATTTCTTTTATTTTGTCAAAGCCAATATTTTTCAATCCCAGTTTTAAAATACGTTGTAAACTTCCATACGAATAATTAGTGTTTTCTGAATCCATCACCAAATCTCCGTTTGCCCAGGTAACTTCTAAAGATTTGCTTAGAACCGATTTTTGAGAATGTATTTTTATAGGGTAGAAATAGCTTAGTAGTCGTTTAAACATGAATTGGGTTTTTACCAAAAATAGTTTTTTATATTTTGAAATTCTAAAGTTCGCTTATAAAAACATTATTAGGATTTTGATTATGATATTTATTTGAAAAATAATCAATTTTTTTAAAACTAACTGCTTCTTGTTTTCGTAAATAGAATAATCTTTAAAATTACATTTATGAAAAAACTACTTATTTCCTGTACAGTCTTAGCGATGTTGTTGTCTTCTTGTTCAAGTGATAACGATGATAATTCGTCAAGCAATCCCGAATTGACAATGGTTACTTCAAGTAATACTTCTGGTAAAGTCACTTATGTTAATTTGTTAGATCCTTCTGCGATGGTAAAATCGTTTACAATTTCTTCTTTAGATGCAGAAGGAATTTCTTATAATCCCATGTCAGATACTCTTATTGTGGCCTCGCGTACTAATAATAGATTAGAAGCTTACTCAGGAGTGAAAGCAGCTTCTTCTTCGGGAGCAACATCATTATCGTTATCAATAAACGGTTCTAATCTTGATTTTACCAATGCCAGAGAAACGGCAGTTTCAGGAAACAAAGTTGTTGTTGTTCAGGATCAATTGGCTTCAAATGGTTTGGTGAATAAATTATTGGTTTACCAAAAAACTACAACTGGTTTTACATTGTTGAATTCCTATACTACTAGTTTTAAATTATGGGGAATTCACATGGAAGGAAATGATTTATATGCTGTTGTAGATTTAACGGGCGATATTGTTCAGTTTAAGAATTTTATGAGCAATGCTTCGGGAGCTATTACAGCGACAAAACGAGTAACAATTGAAGGAATTGTGCGTACACACGGAATTACTTATTCGGCTAAAGATGATTTAATGATTCTTACTGATGTAGGTAGTGCGACTTCAGATACTGACGGAGGTTTAGTTTTTATTAAAAACTTTATGAGTGTTTTTGCATCGACTACTAATATGGGAACGATTGCTATGGGGAACCAAATTCGAATTTACGGTGCTAATTCGCAATTAGGAAATCCGGTAGATGTAGCATATGATTACGTTACAAATACAACTTATGTTGCTGAGCGTTTAAATGGAGGTGGAAAGGTTTTGAGTTTTGCTAACGCAACAGTTTCCGGAGACGCTACACCTTTGACTGTAAGAACAGAAGCTGGAGTTACCTCAATATTTGTTATAAGAAAGTAAAAGTAGGTTTTACTTGTTTTGAATAACCCTAAATGTAACTGAAAAACATTTGGGGTCATTTTTTTTGATTTGGATTGAAGCTTTTAAAAGTGCCGTCTTTGTAAAAAAATACTATTTTTTCAATATCTTCTTCAAATAGATCTTTTATTATTTCATTTGAATATTTAGGTGAAGTGGTTGTTTTTTCTTCGATACTATTTTCAGAAAACAAATCTTCTGTTATAACAGGGCTTGAATTTGCAGGTGGAATCGGAGAGAAGGAGGTTGTTGATTGTAATGGAGTAGGTATTTCATTGTTTTTAGGAAAATTACCTTTTCCGTTTAATATCCAATACAAATCTACTTCCGGATAAACGTCCAGAATTTTGAGAATAAAATCTAAGCTTGGTTTGTTTCTTCCGGAAAGCAGGTGCGACAAGCTGGAGCGTTGCACACCAATTTTATCGGCAAATGCAGAAGCGTTGATACCGTAATAGTCGAGTATCATTTCGAGTCTTTTTATAAAATCGTCAGTGTTTACCATTGTAAATTGTATTTAAAAACAAGCTATTTACAAATGTAATCAAAAGTAGTCAAATTAACAAAATTACAGTTGTAAACTAATAAAATAACAGATAATTTGTTGTTATTTAAGTTTAAGTTGATATGTTTATTTATCTGAAAAATAAATAGTTGTGTTTATTTTTAAAAATAAGTAACATTTATTAATCCTTAATCAAGCTTAAGGATTAATAACTTTAAGAATCCTGTTTACAATTATAAAAAATCAGTAATTAAAGCGGTTTACAAATGTAAAAATAAAGATGTTTACTTTTGTAAATCAAATAAAGTAGATATGAATTTAGAGCAGTTATTTCTTGATAACAAAGAAAAAACGATTGAAGGAAGGTATTTGACTTTAGAGTCAATTGAGCCCATTTTAAAAAGAATAAACACTAATAATCAGCTTTCGATTGTTGGTAAATCGGTTCAGGGAAGACCAATATATAAATATGTTATTGGTGCAGGAAAGACTAGAATTTACCTTTGGTCTCAAATGCACGGAAACGAAAGCACAACCACAAAAGCATTATTTGACTTTTTAAATCTTTTGCATAGCGGTTCTGATCAGGCAAAGAGATTTTTAGAAAATTTTACTTTTTGCTGTTTACCAATGTTGAATCCTGATGGTGCAACTTTATATACGCGTGCAAATGCTAATGAAATTGATTTAAACAGGGATTCGCAGGATTTAACGCAGCCGGAAAGTAAGGTTTTGAGAGCTGTTTTTGAGGAATTCAAACCTGATTTCTGTTATAATCTTCATGATCAGCGTACTATTTTTGGTGTTGCCGATACTGGAAAACCGGCTACAGTATCTTTTTTAGCGCCTTCTTATAATGAAGAAAGAGAAATAAATGATTCAAGACAAAAGGCTATTAATTTGATTGCCGGAATGAATTCGGTTTTACAACAGTTTATTCCGGGACAAATTGGTCGATTTGATGATTCGTTTAATATTAATTGTATTGGTGATACTTTTCAATATTTAGGCGTGCCAACTATTTTGTTTGAGGCGGGTCATTTCCCAGGCGATTATCAAAGAGAAAATACCCGAAAATATATTTTTATAGCTTTGGTTTCGGGTTTCACAATACTTAACGAAAACGTTATAGAAATTAATAGAACGGAAGATTATTTGAATATTCCTCAAAATAAAGTCGTTTTTTATGATTTTCTATACAAAAAGGTTAAAATAAATTATGACGGTAATGAAAAAATAACGAATTTTGCTGCACAGTATAAGGAAGAATTGGTTGATGGTGAAATCAATTTTAATGCTTATGTTGCAAGGCTTGATGATTTAGAAGGTTTCTTTGGTCATGAAGTATATGATGCTCAAGGAGCTCTTTATGAAGATGATGAAGAAAATGCTCCGAAATTGGATCAAAAAGCAAATTTTTGTTTAGATAAAAAGCTAAAATTTGTTAATGGATTGATAAAAAAGTAATTTTTTGTACGAGTTTATTGTTTTTATGTATATTTTTATGCTTTAAAATGATAATTAATAATATAATTAGAGAAATATGAGTAAGTTCCGTTTAGATGAAGTAGATCATCAGATATTAGACATGTTGATAGACAACACAAGGGTTCCGTTTACGGATATTGCCAAAAAGTTATTGATTTCTGCTGGAACAGTGCATGTTAGGGTTAAGAAGATGGAAGATGCCGGAATTATCATGGGATCTTCATTGGTTCTTGATTATGATAAATTAGGCTACTCTTTTATTGCTTATGTAGGTGTTTTCTTGAATAATACTTCTCAAACTAAGTTTGTTTTACAACGTATTAATGAGATTCCATTTGTAACGGTTGCTTCAGTAACTACAGGAAAGTTTAATATTTTCTGTAAAATCAGAGCAAAAGATACAAAACACGCTAAGGATGTAATCTTTATGATTGATGATATCGATGGTGTTTACAGAACTGAAACTATGATTTCTCTTGAAGAAAGTATCAACGACAAAAAGCGTTTGATGCATACTATCTTCAAAAACATGTAATATAAAACTTGAATGTTATTTTAAAATAGTACCTCAAGTTGACTCTTGGGGTTATTTTTTTTCAAAAGCAACAATACAATTAACTAAATAATTCAACATAATTTATGTATACGCTCCCTAAAATTGAACGTTTTAAACAAAATGTTCTTTCTAAATACAATATTTACAACAGCGTTTTCATTACTTTACCTTTTGATTCTATAGACAATACAGGTGCTTTACTGCCTTTGTTCACAGAAGTTTGTGAAACAGGTTTTAGAAAAATGGAAACACCAAAGGAAATATTTGAGTTTTTCTCAAAAAAATATTTACATACTGATGTAGAAGCTGATAAAATTGACTTAATGTTCCGTTTTATCCAGTATATCGAACGTCAAATTGTATTATTTGATGCTATAGAAGACGCTGCATTTCCTATTGTAAATAACATGGAGGGACGTGGTTCTTTGAGAGATATTAAAGAAAAGGCGGATGCCAGAGGAAAAAACGAAGAATTAGTTGAATTTTTAGAAAATTTTAATGTAAGACCTGTTTTAACAGCGCATCCTACACAGTTTTATCCTGGCGCTGTTTTGGGAATTATAAACGATTTGACTCAGGCAATTCGTGATAATAACTTGCTTCATATTAAACAGCTTTTAGCTCAATTAGGTAAAACTCCGTTTATCAAAAATGAGAAACCAAATCCTTTTGACGAGGCAGTAAGTTTGATTTGGTATTTAGAAAATGTGTTTTACCAAACTGCTGGTGATATGATGCATTATCTGGAAACTAATATTTCTCCAGAGGGAATTAAAAATCCTATTATTCAACTTGGATTTTGGCCAGGAGGAGACAGAGATGGTAACCCATTCGTAACTACAGATATAACTCTGAAAGTGGCTGATCGTTTAAGAACTTCTATTTTAAAATGTTATTATTTTGAAATGAGAAACCTGAAAAGAAAGTTAACTTTCCCAGGTGTTGATGTTTTAGTTGCAGAACTTGAAAACAAACTATATCGTTCTGTTTTTTATTCCAAAGGTGAAATTTTCATCACTTTAGAAGATTTTAAATCTCAGTTAATCAAAATAAAAACAATCATAGTTGAACAACATCAATCTTTATATGTTGATGAATTAGAAGAATTGTTGATCAAAATTAATTTGTTTGGTTTCCATTTTGCTACTTTAGATATTCGTCAAAATAGTAAGATTCATGATGCAGTATTTAAAGATGTATTTGATTTTTATTTGGCAAATGGTAAAGATGTTTTTCCTAAAAACTACTACGAATTATCAGAAGCAGAAAAAATTGAAGTTCTGGCAAATGCAAAAGGTGATTTAAATCCTGCTGATTTTAAAAATGAAATGACTCAATCGACTCTGGAGTCTATTCGAGCGATCAAACAAATTCAAGAAAGCAACGGTGAGTTAGGTGCTAACCGTTATATCATTAGTAATAATGAAAATGCAGTAAATGTTTTAGAAGCATTTGCTTTGTTTAGATTGAATAATTGGGAATTCCCTTCAGTTGATATTGTGCCATTATTCGAATCGGTTGACGATTTGCAAAATGCGCATAATGTTATGGAACAATTGTACACTAATCCTGTTTATGCTGCGCATGTTGCAAGCAGAGGGATGAAGCAAACTATTATGCTTGGATTCTCTGATGGTACAAAAGACGGTGGTTATTTAATGGCTAACTGGAGTATTTATCAGGCTAAGGAACAGCTTACTGCTATGTCCAGAAAATATGGTGTAAAAGTTATATTCTTTGATGGTCGTGGAGGACCTCCTGCTCGTGGAGGGGGAAAAACGCATAAATTCTATGCTTCTTTAGGACCAAATATCGAAAATAAAGAAATCCAGGTAACGGTTCAGGGGCAAACTATTAGTTCTAATTTTGGAACTTTAGATTCTTGTCGTCATAATTTAGAGAATTTATTGAGTGCCGGTGTTACAAATCAGGTGTTTAATAAAGATTTGAATAAATTATCAGATGAAGATAAAGCGGTGATGAACCAATTATCGGAATTAGGATATGAAAAATATTTAAGCTTTAAGAATCATGATAAATTTATTCCGTACTTAGAGAAAATGAGTACGTTGAAATATTATGCAAAAACTAATATTGGGAGCCGCCCTTCAAAAAGAAGTAAGTCTGAAAAATTAGATTTTAAAGATTTAAGAGCAATTCCATTTGTGGGTTCATGGAGTCAATTGAAACAAAACGTTCCAGGGTTTTATGGAGTAGGAGCTGCTTTGAAACATTTTGAAGATACAAATCAATGGGATAAGGTGCAGGCTTTGTACGATAGTTCTATGTTCTTCAAAACGTTATTGGAAAACAGTATGATGTCATTGGCAAAATCATTTTTCCCATTAACAGCTTATATGAAAAATGATCCTGAATTTGGAGAGTTTTGGCAAAACATCTACGATGAATTTTTGGAAACCAAAAGGTTGTTGTTAAAAATTGCCGGCCATAAAGAATTGATGGAGAATTATCCTGACGGAATAGCTTCAATTCAGGTTAGAGAGCGTATCGTATTGCCGTTATTGACAATTCAGCAATATGCTTTGTTACGTATTAATGAATTGAATAAAGAAACTACTCCGGATGATAAACTAATCAAAGTATATGAAAAAATCGTAATGCGTTCTTTGTTTGGAAACACCAATGCAAGTAGAAATTCAGCTTAATTCTTTTTATGAAAGCAACTGATATCCCGGAAAACGAATATTCTGTATTCAATGCTACTTATATAAAAGCAGCAGGTGATGGAGATTTGTATGAAGACTTAGAAATAAGTCTTCATGATTTTATTCGTTTTGTTCAGGATATTCCAATGGATAAGTTTGATTATCGTTATGCCGAAGGCAAATGGACAATCAAAGAAATTATTCAGCACATCATTGACACCGAACGTGTTTTTGCTTACCGTGCTTTACGAATTTCGAGAAATGATAAAACACCATTACCAGGATTTGATGAAAACGCTTTTGCATTGAATACCGATGCTAACAGTAGACATTTACAGGGATTATTAACTGAATTGTCAATTGTTCGTCAAAGTACTTTAGCGCTTTTTAAGAGTTTTTCTGAAGAGCAATTAAGAAGAATTGGTGTAGCTTCAAATCATGAACTTTCGGTGCGAGCTATTGGTTTTATTATCATTGGACACCAAAAACACCATCAAAAGGTTTTTCAGGAAAGATATTTATAAATTACTGAAAGCAGTTGACCAAATTTTCAACTTGTTTTCAAAAGACATCGTATTAGCGGGACTTGTAGAAGGCATTACATGATACGTAATGCCTTTTATTTGTCCAAAATTTTTAATGAAGTAGCGATGACTTTCTTTTCCGTTGAAGATTATCTTTTTAATATTTGGAAATTGATTAAACAGGCTTTCAAAATCATTAGGCTTATGATTTTTAATATGAATGTCTAAACTTCCTTTGCGTTCACAATTTTCAAGAACATCCCAAATTCCGATTTTATTTATTTGTAATAGTTTTATTTTTTCTTCGAAGACTGTCGAAATAGGTAAGCTGTCAAATAAAGTATAGATAATTTTCCAAAAATGATTGCGCGGATGCGCATAATACTCCTGCTTTTCTAAAGAAGCAATCCCGGGCATGGTTCCTAAAATTAGAGTTTCAGTTTCTGAATTGATAAAAGGAGGAAAGGATTGAATCATGTTTCTTAGTTGTTGTTGTCTTTTTCAATAATTGCTAAGGCTAGTCTGATTTTTTCGTAAGCTATTTTTTCTTCAAAATAATCAAAATAGGGTTTTAAAGCAGCTGGGTTTTCTAATTTAATTTGGGCTGCTGCTATTAGTTTAACTTCTTCTTCTGAAACAAATTGGTGTAAATCAATTGAAGCTCCGTCTGAATATAATTTTGCCAAATGAGACATGATGGTTCCAACACCTAATTTTCTTTTTAATGCAATGACTTCAATGCTGAACCCTTCCTGGTATAAAGCCAAAGTTTCTTTATAGGTACTAGATTCTTTTTTAGCTTTAACTTTTTTGTCTTTTTGAAAAGCAATAATGTTTTTAATAAAAGCATCGCCATATTTTTCTAATTTGGCTTTTCCAACTCCATCAATTATAATCAATTCTTCCTCACTCATAGGACGATTGATTTCCATTTGGCGTAAAGTTGCATCGCTAAAAATTACATAGGCCGGCACTTCTTCCTCAGTTGCAATTTCATAACGCAATTTACGTAAACTTTCAAAGAGTGAATTAGCAACAACTTTTGTTTTAGTTTCTTTCTTTGTTGCTTTCTCTGTATTTGTTTTTTGTACCGTATTGAGTTGCACTTTTTCGCCTTCAAATAAAACTTTCTTAGCTAATGGTGTAAGTCTGATTTTGTTTTGTTGGTGAAAAGCAATTTCGCAATACCCCAGGTTAATTAATTGAATCAGGTATTGATTCCAGTCATGCCAGGAAGTTTCAATACCTACACCATAGGTTTTCAGATTTTGGTATTCCTTTTCGTAAATGTAGGCGTTTTTAGAACCTCTTAAAAAATCAACAATTATTGGTAAAGGTTCTGATTCTTTAAGGCGAATAATAGCCGAAAGTGCTTTTTGAGCAATAATAGTTCCATCGAAAAAGGCAGGAGGATTTTTGCAAATATCGCAGTTGCCACAATTCTCGGTTACTATTTCTCCAAAATACGAAAGCAATATTTTTCTGCGACAACTCAGTGCATCGGCATATTGTTTCATTCTTTCGAGTTTGGACAATTGTATTTCTGCATTTTGTCCCTGCGAAGCAAATTTTTGTAATTGAATCAAATCACCATAACTTTCGAATAAAATAGTTTCAGAAGCCAATCCGTCACGCCCGGCACGACCAATTTCCTGATAATAACCTTCAATGTTTTTTGGCAGATTATAATGAATTACCCAACGCACATTAGATTTGTCAATTCCCATTCCAAATGCAATTGTAGCACAAACCACCTGACATTGATCATTTATGAATTCATCCTGAGTTTTAGAACGAAGTTCTGCTTCTAAACCTGCATGATAAGCTTTTGCATTGATTCCTATTTTGCTGAGTTTTTCAGCGAGTTCTTCAGTTGTTTTTCGACTCAGGCAATAAATAATACCGGAATCGTTTGGTTTTGATTCTATGAATTCAATAATTTGTTTGACTCTGTCTAAGGCTGGACGAACTTCTAAACTAAGATTTTTTCGATCAAAAGAAGAAATAAAAACCTTTGGATTTCTTAAATTGAGTTGATTGCTAATATCCTGTCGTGTAGCTTTATCGGCAGTGGCAGTTAAAGCTAGAATAGGGGTAGAAGGAAAGCGGTTTTTAAGGTAACCTAAATTAGTATAAGCAGGTCTAAAATCATGTCCCCAGGAGGAAATGCAATGCGCTTCGTCAATAGCAATTAAACTTATGTTGAGAACGCTAAAAGCGTTGTCCAGATAAGATAAACTTTCGGGAGCTATATAAACTAGTTTTGTTTTATTGTTTTTTAAGTTTTCAATATGTTGTTGCTGTTCGGCTTCTGTTTGCGTACTGTTGATGAAACAGGCTGAAATTCCATTGGCTTTTAAACTGTCAACCTGATCTTTCATTAAAGCGATAAGCGGCGAAATCACGATTGTAATTCCTGAAAATAATAATGCCGGCAATTGGAAACAGATGGATTTTCCGCCACCGGTAGGCATGATGGCCAAGGTATCATTGCCTTGTAATATGGTGTTTATAATTTCTTCCTGATTAGCTTTGAACTTTTCAAAACCAAAATTTTCTTTAAGTGTAGCGTGTAATATTTGTGAAGGAACCATTTAAGGGATTGGCTAAAAATTAAAAAGGAACCCTTTTGAGTTCCTTTTTGTGTTTTATTTTATGAATTAGTCTTCATCATCTTCGTCATCGTCATCATCTGCAATGTCTTTGTCGTCAGAATCTTCATCTTCATCATCCAATTCAGGTTTGTCAACATTATCATCGTCATCGTCATCATCGTCACTAATGTCATCGTCCAAATCTAGACCTTTCATTGGTGCAATTGGTTCGATATCATCATCTATATCATCGTCTTCATCGAAATTCTCAATTCTGTCAGCAAGTTTAGTACTTACTTTTACTAGGTAGATAGTGTCTTCAGTACGAACTTCAACAGCTTCTACTAATTCGTTTTTAGCATTTTTAAAACGAATAATATCTTCGTCGTCATATCCATCAGGAAATTTCTCAACTAATAAGTTTAAAATTTCGTTTGTCAGCTTAGCGTACTCAACAATAATTCTTTTCATAAAAATGGTATTATAAATCTAATAAATAAGCAAAAATTAATGGCGCTACAATGGTAGCATCTGATTCAATAATAAATTTAGGAGTGGTAATATCTAATTTACCCCAGGTAATTTTTTCGTTTGGAACTGCCCCAGAGTAGGAACCATAACTGGTTGTAGAATCTGAGATTTGGCAGAAATAACTCCAGAACGGAATATTATGCATTTCCATGTCTTGGTACAACATTGGAACAACACAAATAGGGAAATCTCCTGCGATACCACCGCCAATTTGGAAAAATCCAATACCATTTTTACTATTTTTTGGATACCAATCAGCTAAGAAAGTCATGTATTCAATACCTGATTTCATTGTTGATGCTTTTAATTCTCCTTTAATTACATAAGAAGCAAAAATATTCCCCATAGTACTGTCTTCCCATCCCGGAACAATAATAGGTAAATTTTTCTCAGCAGCAGCATACATCCAGCTGTCTTTTAAGTCAATTTCGTAATATTCTTCTAATACCCCTGAAAGCAGCATTTTGTACATGAATTCATGAGGAAAATAACGCTCACCTTTATCATCAGCATCTTTCCAAATTTTGTAGATGTGTTTTTGTAATCTACGGAAAGCTTCGTGTTCAGGAATACAAGTATCAGTTACACGGTTTAACCCTCTTTCTAATAAAGCCCATTCGTCTTCAGGAGTCAAATCACGATAGTTGGGTACTCTTTCGTAGTGAGAATGAGCCACTAGGTTCATGATGTCTTCTTCAAGGTTTGCTCCTGTACAAGAAATAATTTGAACTTTATCCTGGCGAATAATTTCGGCGAAGATTTTTCCAATTTCTGCTGTACTCATTGCACCAGCCATACTTACCATCATTTTAGCACCATTGGCTAGTTGTTGTTCGTAAGCTTTTGCAGCGTCGACTAAAGATGCAGAATTGAAATGTAAATAATGCTTTTCAATAAACTGACTGATCGGTCCTTTACTCATTTTAAGGGGTTTAAATATTTTGTAAATTTATGTGTATTTGAATCTAAATCGGCTCAAATATAATGAAATTATAAATCTACTAATTGTGTGTTTTGTTAATTATTTTTTATTTGTAACCTAATATTTTCAATACATCTTCAGAGGTTTGTTGCTCTGAAAATACTTCTGTAGCTAAAATACCATTTTCATCTCTGTCTATTAAGATATGCTTAGGTTGTGGTATTAAACAGTGGTGTAATCCGCCGTATCCACCAATGGTTTCCTGATAAGCTCCGGTATTAAAAAATCCAATATAAAGTGGTTTTTCTTTGTTGTATTTTGGTAAATAAATGGCATTCATGTTTTGCTCAGAGTTGTAATAGTCATCACTATCACAAGTTAAACCTCCTAAAAGAACTCTTTCATAAGTGTCGTTCCAACGGTTTACGGCTAACATGATAAAACGTTTGTTTATTGCCCAGGTATCAGGTAATGTAGTGATGAAAGAAGAATCAATCATATTCCATTTTTCTCTGTCGTTTTGTTGTTTTTGATAAAGAACCTGGTAAATAGCTCCACCGCTTTCACCTACAGTAAAGGATCCAAATTCAGTGAAGATATGAGGAACATCAACCTCAGCTTCGTCACAGGCAATTTTGATTTGATTGATAATTTCGTCAATCATGTATTGGTAATCGTATTCAAAAGCCAAAGAGTTTTTTATAGGGAATCCTCCTCCGATATTTAAACCGTCCAGAGTAGGGCATTCTTTTTTAAGAGCAATGTAAACTTTGATACATTTTACCAATTCGTTCCAGTAATAAGCCGTATCGTTTATTCCTGTATTGATAAAAAAGTGAAGCATTTTTAATTCAAGATTATTGTTTTCCTGAATTTGCTTTTTGTAAAATTGAACAATGTTTTTGTAACCAATTCCCAGTCTTGATGTATAGAATTCGAATTTGGGTTCTTCCTCAGCAGCAATACGGATTCCAATTTTGAATTTCCCTTTGATTTCTGACTGAAGTAAATCTAATTCTTCATAGTTATCAATAATCGGAATAGTGTTTTTGTGTCCGTTATTGATTAATCGGGCAATATTGGTAACGTATTGGTCTCTTTTGAAACCATTACACAGGATATAAGTGCTCTTGTTGATTTTACCATTTTCTAAAAGATTCTCAACAATATTAATGTCAAATGCAGATGAAGTTTCAACATGAATATTGTTTTTAAAAGCCTCGTTCATAACGAACTCAAAATGAGAGCTTTTTGTGCAATAACAGTAATAGTATTTCCCCTCATATTTGTTTTTCTCCATCGCTTTACGAAACCAGCTTTTGGCTTTGCTGATGTTGTTAGAAATTTGAGGTAAATAAGTAAACTTTAGCGGAGTACCATATTTTTCTACCAATTTCATCAAATCGATGTTGTGGAACTGAAGATTGTCTTTGTTGAGTTTGAATTCTTCCTGAGGGAAATAGTATGTTTGATTGATTAGATCAGAATATTTAGTATTCATTTGATTTTTAGGATTTTGTGTTTTATAGATTAATGAAATAAATTAAGCTATAATTCAAACCCTAATGTTTGCATATATAATTTGCAACTTTTCGTTTTCTGCTTTTAAATATTGAAAAACATCAAAATTAAAGAAACTTATAACCCTGTTAAAACGCTTCAATATTCTTAGAGAAGAACTATTGTTAACGCTCTGATTTGAGTTGTAATTTCTTTGTTTTTGATTTTTTTTCATTGCGGCAAATGTAAAAAATAATATATAAGTGATGCAATCCTTTTTTATAAAAAAAATAGTTAAGATTTGTAATCTTCAAAGGCCTCAAGAATTAATTCATTCTCAACAGCTTGATTGATTTTAATCTTTCCGATACCTTCAATTAATGCAAATTGAATGGTTCCGTATTCATTCTTTTTATCATGAATTAGCAATTCCAGGATAGGCTCCATGTCTGCTTCTTCAAAAATAATATCTTCGTAAATAGACTTTAATACGGTTTTAATTTGAGTGTATTCTTCTTTAGAAATAAGTCCTTTGTTTAAAGAAATAAAGCTTTCCAGAATCATTCCCGCAGCAATGGCTTCACCGTGAAGTAGCGTAGTTTTAGTTTCGCTTTCCAGAAAATAACCTTCAATGGCATGACCAAGAGTATGTCCGAAATTCAGGGCTTTTCTAATGTTTTTCTCCGTAGGATCTTGTTTTACAATTTCGTTTTTAATTTCTACTGATCTGTAAATTAATTGATCAAGAGCATCAAAATCAATAGTTGAAATATCCAGAAATTCCTCCCAGTATTTTTTATCGTAAATTAAACCGTGTTTTAACATTTCGGCAAGTCCTGAACGCATTTCGTTTTGAGGAACTGTTTCTAAATATTGAGTATCAATAAGTACCATATTGGGCACATTGATAACACCAATTTGGTTTTTTAAATTTCCTAAATCCACACCGTTTTTCCCACCTACAGAAGCATCTACCATAGAAAGTAAAGTAGTTGGGATATGAATAAAATCAACTCCTCTTTTAAAAGTCGAAGCCACAAAACCTCCAAGATCAGTAACAACACCACCACCTAGATTAAGAACAAGACTTTTTCTGTCTCCGCCAAGCTCAGTAAGTACTTTCCAAATTTCAACGCAGGTTTCGATGTTTTTGTTTTCTTCACCTGCTTCAAATTCTACAATTTCAACATTCAAATCGGTTTCGATATAAGGCAATAATTTTGGTAAACAAAACTCATTGGTATTACTGTCTACAAGAATGAATATGTTAGAATATTTATTTTGGGTTAGATGAAGATTTAAAGCTTCGTATCCTTTTTCGTTAAAATAGATTGGGTAGTTATTGGCTTGAATTGTTTGCATCTTTATTAATTAATTTGAATTGCAAAATAAGGTAATTTCTAGTAATTAATATCCATAACTCTGGCTATATTTGTTTTAAATAGCGAAAAAGATGAAAAAAATATTCGATAACATACAAATTGCTTTTGCTTTAAAAAGTAACACCGATTTAAACACATCGTATTTGCTTTTTAAAATGATGAATTTTAAACCATTGGTGAAAATTGGTACAGGATTACTCAATCTGGCTTTGAAATTGCATCTTCCGGTAGAAAATTTAATTCGAAAAACCATCTTTGATCAATTTTGCGGAGGCATAAATGAAGAAGATTGCCTTAAGGTGGTTGATATTCTTGAAACCAAAGGTGTTTCGGCGGTTTTGGATTATGCAGTTGAAGGAAAGGCTAATGAAAGCGAATTTGATAACGCACTTCAAAAGACTTTAAAAATCATTGAATTCGATAAAGAACGTGAGGCAATTCCTTTTTCTGTTTTTAAACCCACAAGTTTTGGTCGCATTGATTTGTACACTAAAATAGGTAAAAAAGAAGATCTGACTCATTTAGAACAAGAAGAATGGAATAGCGTAGTGGCTCGTTTTGACAAGGTTTGTAAAGAAGCCTGTCAAAAAAACGTTTCCATTTTGATTGACGCCGAAGAAAGTTGGATGCAAACTACCGCTGATGAATTGATTCTTGAAATGATGCAGAAATACAATAAGGACAAGGCGATTGTTTATAATACCTTGCAAATGTATCGTTGGGACAGAATGGATTATTTGAAAGAAATGCATCAATTTGCTAAAAATGAAGGTTTTTTTATTGGAATTAAATTAGTTCGAGGCGCTTATATGGAAAAAGAAAAGGAACGAGCCGAAGAAGATGATTATCTATCGCCTATTTGTGCCAATAAGCAGGAAACAGACAAAAATTACGATTCAGCATTACAATACATTACCGATAATTTAGATACGTTCTCTCTTTTTGCAGGAACGCACAACGAATCTAGTGCTTACTATTTGATGGGATTAATGCAGCAAAAAAATATTGTGAGCAATGACCCTAGAATTTGGTTTGGTCAATTATATGGAATGAGCGACACTATGAGTTTTAATTTGGCAGCAAATGGTTATAATGTTGCTAAATATCTGCCGTTTGGACCGGTAAAAGAAGTAGTTCCTTATTTGATTCGTCGTGCTCAGGAAAATACTGCTGTTATAGGGCAAACCAGCCGAGAATTGGAAATGATTATTAAAGAGCGCCAACGAAGAAAAAAGGCTTAATTATTCTAAAAACTTTGCTTTCAACTCAGGAGAGGGAATCATACAATGTTCTTTTTTACCGTACCATTTGTAGCGGTTTTTAGCGATGTAATCGTAAAAGATATCGCTGATTTTTTTTGGTAAAACTTTAAAAATAGCGAGTAAACTATAAAAAGAACCCAATTCGGAAGCGATTTGTAGAGCGGCTTGAGATTTATAATAATAAGCAATTCCGGGTTCGTATAAAATAATACTATCCGTTGCTTTTTGATCTATGCCAATGTAATTGCAAATTACTTTACCCAAATTAGATTGCAAAGCCACAAAACGAAAAACATCTTTTTTATCGTGTTTAATAATAAACTGCACTGCTGAATTGCATAAATTACAAACGCCGTCAAAGAGGATTATTTTTTTGTTTTTGGGTAGGCTGTGCATTTGGATTAAAGTTTCATGTTTGGATTTTTGATGTAGTTTGTCATTCCGACGAAGGAGGAATCTCCGTTGCGTGAGTTACTTGATGAGATTCCTCCTTCGTCGGAATGACACTGAACACTTATTACTGATCACTGAAAACTATTTCTTCACCGCTTCAACCAAATCCAATTCGTCTAAATTAACTTTAGAAGTAAAAAGTCCATAATTGACAACGGCTTTGTTTTTCTCAATCTTATCAATACTTCCCACGGCTTTTCCATCCAGCATTCGCACTCGGTCGCCTACTTTTAGAATAGGTTTTGGTTTTTCAACAACAGGTTTTAGTTTTTTCTCTTTCTTTTCTTTTCTAATCTCCTCAACCTGAACTGTGACTTCTTCGATTATTTCTTTTTTCTTAGCAGTAATAGCTTTTACTTCTTTTGGAGTTGCTTTTTTACGCTTCGAATTTTCAATTTCTACAATTTTCAAAAATTCGCCAATAAGCTCTTTTTTATTTTTGTTGTTGAAATATTTCTCCGCTATATCTTCTATTTTTTGACCAATATAAATCGTTTTCTGATTGCTGTCGTATAATTCCTGATAGCTTTCCAGTTTTTGTTTGATTTTGGTATTGATAGATTCCATTTTCTTGCCTTCTTCACGTGCTCTGGTTTCTTCTTCTTTCAGATTTTGAGACGTTTTTTCGAGTTTAGAACGCTCTTTTTGTAAGGTGGCAATGGTTTTGTCAAAACGTACTTTTCCGACTTCAATTTTCTTTTTGGCACGATTGATTAAACCAAACGGAATTCCGTTTTTCTGTGCTACTTCAAAAGTAAACGAACTTCCTGCTTGTCCTAGAGCCAATTTGTACATCGGTTCCAATGACTTTTCGTCAAACATCATATTGGCATTGGTTGCAAAAGGTAATTCGTTAGCCAGAATTTTTAGATTTGAATAATGGGTTGTGATAATCCCAAAAGCCTCGCGATGGTAGAATTCTTCCAGAAAAATTTCTGCTAAAGCACCACCCAATTCAGGGTCAGAACCGGTACCAAATTCGTCAATCAAAAACATGGTTTTGCTGTTGCACTTCTTCAGGAAGTAGTTCATGTTTTTTAGTCGGTAGCTGTAGGTGCTCAGGTGATTTTCAATGGATTGATTATCTCCAATATCTGTTAGAATCCTGTCGAATAAAAAAGTTTCTGAACGTTCGTGAACCGGAATCAGCATTCCTGATTGCAGCATTAACTGAAGTAATCCAACGGTTTTTAACGAAATGGTTTTTCCTCCGGCATTCGGTCCCGAAATTACAATAATTCGGTTTTCCTGCTTTAATTCGATGGTTTGAGGATGTGTAACTTCCTTTTTCTGCTTGTTAGTCAAATACAAAATAGGATGGAATGCATCCCTAAAATATAAGCGACGTTCTTCTGTAATTGTTGGCAAAATTCCGTTGATTCTATCAGCATATTTTGCTTTGGCAGCAATCACATCGATATCACTTAAAAATTCCTGATATTCTTTTAATAAAGGTAAAAAAGGACGAATCGCATTCGATAATTGTTTTAAAATACGGGTGATTTCTTCTTTTTCTTCGTATTCCAGATTACTTAATTCCCTGGAATATTTCAGTGTCATTTCAGGTTCGATATAAGCAATACTACCTGTTTTCGAACTTCCTAAAATGGTTCCTCTTACTTTTCGGCGATACATTGACAATACGGCCAAAACACGACGGTTTTGCACAAAACTTTCTTTGATATCGTCCAAATAACCCAAACCATTATATTGTGTCAGTGCAATTCCAAAACTCTGGTTGACTTTTCCTCGAACCAGATTCATGCTTTTACGAATGTCTGATAAAGCCGGAGAGGCATTGTCTTTTATCTCACCATATTTGTCAACGACAACATCAATTTGAGTGATAATTTCTTTTGTAAGCTCCACTCTGGAGGCTCTGGCATTGATATTTGGATAATAATCATCAAATTTTCTCAGGAAATTCAACAGGAAATTCACCGTTGAAGAAATAGTGGCGATTTTTCTAAAACTGCCTACTTCCAGAAAGCTGTCTTCAATAGCCAGAAATTTTATTTCGTGAGTTATCGCATCAAAACCGTGATTAGGGATTGCATTATTATTTTGAAAAGAAGACGCATATTCAGAGGTTTGCATCAAAGCTTGCATCAAGCTTTCTTTGTCTCTGAACGGAGTGATTTTAAGTGCTTTTTCTTTCCCAATTTCGGTATTACATATCTCTGAAATAGTTTCGAGAATGGTTGGAAATTGTAAATCCTGTAATGTTTTTTCGGTGATGGATATCATTCTTTTTATAAAGTTGCAAAGACGCAAAGTTACAAACTTGTTAAGTTCTATTAATATAAAACAATTAATTTTTATATTTGTTACATGAGAAAAGAAGAAATAATAAACATTCTGCAAACAGACAAACAATTCCTGAAAGATAATTTTGGAGTTGTTTCTATTGCATTATTTGGGTCTTATGCTAAAGGACTTGAAAAGGCAGATAGTGATGTTGATTTTCTTGTCGAATTCAAAGAGCCTTCTTATAGCTTTTTAATGGGGTTGTATTCTTTTCTGGAAAATAAATTAAAGACTAAAATAGAAATTGTTCGAAAAGGGCCGCATGTATCTGAGCGTTTCCTTAATACTATAAAAAGTGATTTAATTTATGTATGATGCAGTATATAAATACTCATTAGAAACAATTTTAGAACATATTTCTATTTGCAATAGAAGATTTTCTGAAATAAATACCTCATTTGATTTTGTAGCTACAGAATACGGAAAGACACTTTTAGATGCGATTGTTACCCGACTTCAGGCAATAGGTGAAAACATAAAAAACATTTTCAGAAAACATAATTTGTTAGAAACCACTTATCCTGAAATGGAATGGAATAAAATCATTCGTTTTAGGGATTTTATTTCGCATCATTATGAAATGTTAGATTATGAGATTGTATATCAAATATGTGAAAACTATTTACCTCACTTAGAAATAGTTTTAAAAAAGGAGTTGAGTAAATTCAATTAAAAATATGCAAATTAATCTTAATCCGGAATGGCAGGTTGTTTTAGCTGACGAAATACAGAAACCGTATTTTCGTGCTCTAATGACAGAGGTGGAAAAGGAATATCAGTCTGGTATTTGTTATCCTCCCAAAGATTTGATTTTTTCAGCTTTTAATTATTGTGATTTTTCGAAAGTAAAATTGGTTATCATCGGTCAGGATCCATATCATGGAGAAGGAGAAGCTAATGGTTTGTGTTTTTCGGTAAATGACGGAGTTAAAATTCCGCCTTCGCTGCGCAATATTTTTCGCGAAATCAATGATGATTTGGATTCGATTTTTTTTCCAACAAGTGGAAATTTGGAACAATGGGCAAAACAAGGTGTTTTGTTATTGAATGCAGCGCTTACGGTACAAAAAGACAAGCCTAATAGTCATAAACATTTAAAATGGAATTTGTTTACTGATGAAGTCATTCAAAAAATATCCGATGAAAAAGAAAACATTGTGTTTTTGCTTTGGGGTTCTTTTGCACAGAAAAAAGGGAGCAAAATCGATAGAAACAAGCATTTGGTTCTCGAATCCGGACATCCTTCGCCAATGAGTGCTAATCAGGGAAAGTGGTTTGGAAACAAGCATTTTTCTAAGGCTAATACCTATTTGAAAGCAAACAAAAAGAAAGAAATAGATTGGGTAGAAGGTATGTAAAACACAAATTCGCAAATTAGAAATCCCAAAAGATTTATAATTTGCGAATTTGCGGTTATTATATTTTTATTTCTTTATAATATTTTCTAAAGTAGCTTTATTTTCTTCGTTTTTTACGGTTAAAATGATTTCGACATTTTTAGCTGTTTTTCCTTCAATTACATACAGTTTTGATTTTTTACCAAATTCAGTATCGCTTTTATCAAAATCAACATCGCCAAATTCCAGTGTTTTTCTAACATCGGCGGTATCAACCCATTTTTCGTTTAAAACCTGGGTTGCTTTTGCAGAATATTCAAAAGGTTTGTTTCTGATGTCGTTTAAAACGCGGGCATTTGGGAAATAGTTACAGCGGGTATCTTTTCCACTAAAAACAAGAGCTACAAAAAAGCAGCCTATTACTAAGCCTATCAAATAGTAGGCAAAACGTTGTACAAATTTCATGAAGATTTTTTTTGCAAATGTAATCGAAAGTTTGCTTAAAACACAATTAAATTGATGTCGTTATTAGGTAAATCAAACCAGTCACCAATAGCTCTGTTGGTAAGAATTCCATGATAAGTGTAAATACCATTTTTTAAACCTTTATCGCAACGGATAGCACTTTCGATACCGCCGTCTTCAGCAATTTTCAACAAATAAGGAGTGATAATGTTACTAATAGAAAGCGAAGCTGTCTTAGAATAACGGGAAGGAATATTAGGAACGCAATAATGAAGGATATTGCTTTTTACAAACGTTGGTTTTTCGTGAGTAGTGACTTCAGAAGTTTCGAAACAACCTCCGGTATCAATGCTTACATCGACAATTACGGCTCCTTTTTTCATGTGATCGACCATTGTTTCGGTAACTACTACCGGACAACGCTCTAAACCACGCATGGCACCAATAGCAACATCACAACGTCTGAGTGCCTTCATTAAGGCTTTAGGTTGTATGGTCGAAGTAAAAATCCGTTGATTTAAAGTATTTTGTAGTTGTCTTAATTTAGTAATCGAATTATCGAAAACTTTTATATTAGCTCCCAACCCCAAGGCAGCTCTTGCGGCAAATTCTCCTGCTGTACCGGCTCCCAGAATTACCACTTCGGTAGGAGCAACTCCGGTAATATTACCAAAAAGGAGTCCTTTTCCGTAGGAATTGGCAATCATCAATTCGGCAGCTATTAAAATAGAAGCGGTACCTGCAATCTCGCTTAAAGACTTGACAATAGGGTAAGTTCCATCAACATCTTTAATGTATTCAAAAGCAAGTGCTGTGATTTTTTTCTTGGTTAAAGCTTCGAAATATTCTTTTTTCTTGGTTTTTAATTGGATTGCCGAAATAAGAATCGTTTGATTGTTCATCATTTTGATTTCGGCAACTGTAGGCGGCTCGACTTTCAAAATCATTGGACAACCGAAGACTTTTTGGGTATCTTTGGTTACTTCGGCACCTACTTCAGAATATTCTTTGTCAGAATAACTGGCACTTTCTCCGGCACCCGATTCAATCATCACTCGGTGTCCGTGACAAATCAGTGAACTTACAGCATCCGGCGTAAGACAAATGCGACGTTCCTGATAGCTAGTCTCTTTGGGAATACCAATAAATAGTTCGCCTTTTTTTCTAGCTACTTCCAGCTTCTCTTCTTGAGGTAATAACTGTTGTTTTGTAAATGGAGTTGATACAGACATCATTCTAGGTGCAATTAAGAAGTAAAATTACACAAAAAGATTAGAAAAATAAGCATTCAATTTTGATAAAAACACAAATGAATTTATTTATTAACATTAAGTTCGTTTTTTTTAGTTTTTATAGAAATATTTTGGCAGTCTTTTCGGATTTTGATTTTAAAAATAGGTGTTTAAAATATTGATTATCAATATCTAATAAGGCTGTTTTTGAGAATAGTTTTTAAAAAAAATCATGCTGTTTACTTAAAAAAGCAAACTCAATTTAGATTAATTTTAAAAGACGTTTACCATCAGAAAGGGCTTCGATAGTAATTGTTGAATGCGTTTCAGGAATAAGGTTGGCAATATTTTCAGCCCATTCGATAAAACACCAATTCCCGGAATACAAATAATCATCAACTCCCATGTCCAGAGCTTCTGTTTCGTTTTTTAAACGATAAAAATCAAAATGATAAACAAGCTGATTGTCTGATGTTTCGTATTCGTTAACTAAAGAAAAGGTGGGGCTGCTTGTGGCTACTGTTACCCCCAAAGTTTTACACAGTTGCTTGATAAAAGTGGTTTTTCCGGCACCCATCTCGCCATTGAAAAGCACAATTTTATTAGGTTGGGCCGCTACAATCAATTCGGCAACGTTATTTATTTCGTCTAATGAAAAAGTAATTTCCATATTTTTTAGTTCTTAGATTTTTAGTCCTTAGTCCTTAGTCTCATTTCTAAGGACTAGGCACTAAGGACTAAACTACTATTTTGGGTTAAATATCAAACAAGGAATAATCATTTCTTCGAGAGAAATTCCGCCATGTTGATAGGTGTTTTTATAATAACTCACATAATGATTGTAGTTGTTGACGTAAGCCAGAAACAAATCATTTTTTGCAAAAATAAAAGAACTACTCATATTAATAGCCGGCAGGCCAATTTTTTTTGGGTCTTTTACCGCATATACATCTTTGTTTTCATAAGTAAGGCTACGACCTGTTTTGTAACGTAAATTCAAACTGGTGTTTTTATCACCTACTACTTTTGATGGATTTTTTACGTTAATAGTGCCGTGATCGGTAGTTAGAATCAATTTGAAACCCAGTTTTTGAGCCTGTTGGATGATTTCTAATAAAGGCGAATTTTTAAACCAACTCAATGTCAGCGAACGATAAGCTTTATCATCGGGAGCGAGTTCTTTTACCACATCCATTTCGGTTTTTGCGTGCGAAAGCATATCTACAAAATTGTAGACTACGGCAACCAAATCATTGTCTTTTAAAGTTTTAAAATTATCCAGAAGTTTTTTACCGGATGCCATATTGGTAATTTTGAAATAATCCGATTTGATGTTCAGGCTCAAACGCTTTAATTGAGCGACAAGAAACTCGGCTTCAAATAAATTTTTTCCGCCTTCATCGGGATCGTTTTTCCACAAATCAGGATGTTTTTTCTCCATTTCTATTGGCAATAAACCTGAGAAAATGGCATTTCGGGCGTATTGGGTAGCAGTAGGCAGAATAGAGTAGTAAGGCACTTCTTTTTCTAGTTTGTAATAATCAGCAACTACACTTTCAAAGGCTTTCCACTGATCGTAACGCAAATTGTCAATTACGACAAATAATACCGGTTTTTCTTTTTTCTTCAATTCAGGAACCACTAATTCCTTGAATAAAGTGTGCGATTGAATGGGTTTTTCAGCCTTTGGTTCAAACCAGTCTTCGTAGTTGCGCTCAATGAATTTTCCAAATTGCGAATTAGCTTCCACTTTTTGGGATTCCAGAATTTCAATCATTGCCGGGTCATTGATGTCTTCCAATTGTAATTCCCAAAATAATAGTTTTTTGTACAATTCAATCCAGTCTTCATAGCTGTTGACCATACCCATTTCCATCGCTATTTTGCGAAATTCCTTTTGGTAATCCAAAGTCGTTTTTTGGGAAATCAGTTTCGAATTGTCGAGATTCTTTTTCAAACTCAGCAAAATCTGATTGGGATTCACGGGTTTAATCAGGTAATCGGCAATTTTAGCGCCAATAGCCTCTTCCATGATGTATTCTTCCTCGCTTTTGGTAATCATAATCATCGGAATGGCACTTTTTTTCTCTTTCATTTCCGAAAGAGTTTCCAAACCGCTCATTCCTGGCATGTTTTCATCAAGGAAAACAATGTCAAAGTTTTCGTTATCAAATATCTCGATAGCGTCCAAACCATTGTTGCATGTAGTGACTTCGTAATTTTTTTTCTCTAAAAAAAGTATGTGGGGTTTTAGATAATCAATCTCATCGTCAACCCAAAGTATTTTTATTTTATCCATGTTTTATCTGTTCTAATAGTTATTCCTGAACGCAAAAAACGCAAGTACATTGTGCAAATTACAGATTTTATACTCGCGAAGTTCCTAATATTATGATAAAATTTCTTTCTTATGGTCGATAGATGAAAGAAGAAAGAAGTAGGAAAATAGAAAAGAGACTAACAAATTATATTTTAAAGTTATTGATAAGTCTGGGGTTTTGTTATAAAGAATTATCCTATATTTGGAATTGTTTTTTTGTAATATCAAGTTTTAATTAGTCAATAAAACATAAATAATTTATCAAATGAATATTGAAATTTCCGCAAGTTTTAAAAAAATGACAACCAAAGCTATTTTATCAATTGGATTGTTTCTAATAGTTTATTTAATTCTTTTGTTTGTCGCAATTGGACTTACTATTTTGTGTGCCATTGGAGGATTTTATATTATTACTATTAGACCTTCATTTATTACTTTGGCTCTAGGAGTTGGATTAGCAAGTTTAGGCTTTTTTATACTAGCTTTTCTATTCAAATTTATGTTTAAAAAGCATAAAATGGATCGCAGTCATTTAACTGAAATTACTGCTGAAATGGAACCTAAATTATTTCAGTTTATTGAAAGTATCGTAAAGGAAGTTGGAACAGATTTTCCTAAAAAAATATATCTATCTCAAGAAGTAAATGCCAGCGTTTTTTATGACTCTAGTTTTTGGAGCATGTTTTTTCCTGTCAAAAAAAATCTGCAAATAGGTCTAGGACTAGTAAATACCATAACAGAACAAGAATTCAAGGCGATTTTAGCCCATGAATTTGGTCATTTTTCGCAGCGCAGTATGAAAGTAGGTAGTTATGTTTACTATGTTAATCAGGTAATTTTTAATATGCTGTACGATAATGATTCATTTGATAAAATGATTCAAAAATGGGCTAATATTAGCGGCTATTTTTCTATATTTTTAATAGTTTCTGTAAAAATTATCGAAGGAATACAATGGGTTTTAAAGAAAATGTATGAGTTAATCAATGTTACTTATTTAGCGCTTTCGAGAGAAATGGAATTCCACGCCGATGAAGTTGCAGCTAATGTAGCTGGAATTTTGCCTTTACAAGAATCTTTGTTGCGAATGGACTTAGTAGATACTTCTTATAATACCGTACTTAATTTTTACGGTGATAAAATAGCACAGCGTTTTAAAAGCAAAAATATTTATAAAGAACAATTATTTGTTTTGGATTTTTTAGCAAAAGACAGTCAGTTGCAAAATAAAAATGGTTTACCAATTGTAACTTCGGTTGATATTAATAAGTTTAATAAATCCAAATTGGTTATAGAAAACCAGTGGGCTTCTCATCCTTCAGTAGAAGACCGATGTGTCAATTTAGATCGTGTAAATATTCATAAACAGGATTCAAACAACCATTTTGCCAATAGTATTTTTCAAAACATTGAAAAGTTACAAGAAACCCAAACTGCTAAATTATTCTCAAATATTGAAGACGTTTCTGATTTTGAAGTTTTGTCTTTTGAGGAATTTAGTAAAGACTATGTAAATCAATTTGAAGAAAATACCTTTAATAAAATATACAATGGCTATTATGACAATAAAAACCCTAATTATTTTGACATCAATAATCTAGCTAAACCATTAGAACAACCCAATTTGGATTATCTGTTTGATAAAGAAAAAATAGATTTAGTTTATGAATTTATTGCTTTAAAAAATGACGAAATCACAATTAAAAATATTGCCGATGGATATATTAGAATAAAATCTTTTGATTATGATGGACATAAATTCAAAGCAAAAGAAGCTATTGAACTAATTTCTGAAATAGAAAAAAACAGTAAAACAATAGAGGTAGCTATTACTAAAAATGATATAGCCATTTTTTGTTATTTTCAAAATAAAGCAAAAAAAGACTTTCAGGATGGTTCATTAATTATGAAGTACAAAGCTTTTTTTGATTATGACAAAGACTATGATAAAAAAATAGATTTGTATAGTAAATTAGTGGAGGCAACTCAATTTATGTCGGTGGTTACACCAATTGAGAAAATTAAATCAAATTTGGATAAAGTATACAAGCTAGAAATTGAAATTAAAAGAGAAATTGCTGATATGCTACAAAATGAATTATATGCTAAAGAAATAACAACTGAAATTAAAGAAAGTTTTGAAATGTATTTAAAAGAAGAATGGCTCTATTTCACAAAAGATAAATACATTGATTCAGAATTAGAAATTTATTATAAAGCGATGAATAATTATAATTTTTTACTTTCAAGAGGTTATTTTTTACTCAAAAAAGATTTACTTGATTTTCAAAATCAGTTATTGGTTAGGGAGCAAGTGACATTAGAGAATTAATAAAAAGGAAGAATGTTTAAAATATGAATATGATTGGATTTTAACTAACTTTAATGCACTAAATCTTTCATTAATAAGCTAAAAAATGAAACCAAAAATCCCCAGCTCGCGCGAAGCCTAATCAAGAACAATTTATCGCAAAAAGAAAAGAAAATACAAAGAAATGAACGATGAAATACGTGCTAATTATACATGAAGTTGCCGATTATGCTGCCTGGAAAAAAGTATTTGATAATGCTTCGGAAATTAGGAAAGAAGCAGGGGAATTGTCTTATCAGGTTTTAAATTACGAGAAGGATGCTAATAAAATTGTGCATTTTTCTAAATGGACTTCACATCAGGATGCAAAAGACTTTTTTGAGTCACCTAAATTGGTTCAAATTAGAAAAGAAGCGGGAGTTAAATCGCCTGATTTTATTTATTTGGACGAATTGGAAGTTGGTATTTTATAGATATAGTTGTAAATTTAATTGTTTTTAAATGATTAAAAATAAATTCTAATACCACACAAATGAAACCCAAAATCATCGCATTCAAAGAAAAAAAACTGCTTGGTTGTAAACAACAGATGAATTATATGGCTTATAATCCGGCTCCTTTATGGCAGCGTTTTATGCCGAAACGGAAAGAAATTAAAAATGCAGTAAGTACTGATTTATTTTCGGTTCAGTTATTTCCGGATGGTTTTTGGGATAAATTCAATCCCAATACCGAATTTGAAAAATGGGCAGCGGTAGAAGTAAATGATTTTGATAGTATTTCTCCTGAAATGACTCCTTTAGTTATTCCAAATGGCTGGTATGCGGTTTTTCATTATAAAGGAGATGGGAGTGATGCCCCGGCTTTTTTTGAATCTATTTTTAGTGACTGGATTCCTAATTCGGCTTATGTAGTTGATAATAGACCGCATTTTGAAGTTTTGGGAGATAAATACAGAAAAGGAGATCCTAATTCGGAAGAGGAAATCTGGATTCCCGTTCGATTGAAATAATCATTTCTTTTTTATGGTCACTATACATCTGTTAAAATTTCTTTTTATTGGTGTGTTAAATTTAATATGCTTTTTATAAAAGAAAAGTTTAATTTGGCTACTGAATTTAGCACAAAATGGACATTTGTAATGGATGAAAAGCAAAAATTAAAAGAAGTTGCCCAACTCTTTTTAAAATTAGGATTTATCGGTTTTGGAGGCCCTGCGGCTCATCTGGCGATGATGCAAAACGAAGTGGTTGTCAAACGGAAATGGCTCGATGAGCAGCATTTTCTGGATTTATTAGGCGCTACTTACTTGATTCCGGGACCTAACAGTACCGAAATGGCTATCCATATTGGTCATGAAAGAGCAGGAGTAAAGGGCTTAGTCGTAGCCGGACTTTGTTTTATTTTGCCTGCGGTGTTATTAACGGGATTTTTTGCCTGGCTCTATAAAGAATACGGTCAATTACCTGAAATAAAGCCTTTTTTATACGGAATCAAACCTGCTATTATTGCCATTATCCTGGGTGCTATTTTTCCATTGGCAAAAAAATCCTGTAAAACAATCCAATTAGGAATTATTGGCTCAGCGGTTTTACTACTTTCATTATTACATTTTAACGAAATTGCTTTGCTTTTTGGTTCCGGTTTTTTAGCCTTATTTTTCTTTTCGATAAATAGTAATTCACTCAAAAAGAACTGGATTCCTCTTGTTTTTTCCCCTCTCAGTAAGACTTCTTTAGTAACAGTGAGTAATTGGAATTTGTTTTTGATTTTTCTTAAAATAGGCTCAATTCTTTATGGAAGCGGTTATGTTTTATTTGCTTTTTTAGATGCTGAATTGGTTTCTAAAGGATTGCTTAGCAGAACAGAATTAATTGATGCTATTGCTGTGGGACAATTTACTCCCGGTCCCGTTTTTTCATCGGTGACTTTTGTTGGGTATCAAATTAATGGAGTTTCAGGAGCTTTGGTTTCAACCTTAGCTGTTTTTTTACCTTCTTTTGTTTTTGTTGCCTTATTGAATCCTTTGGTTAAAAAACTACGTAATTCGAAATTTTTTTCGGCGTTTTTAGATGCAGTCAATGTAGCTTCGGTAGCTATAATTATTTCGATTTGTATTCAAATGGGAATGGATACTATTACGGATTGGCGAACCATTTTAATTGCAGTTGTGGGAATTCTGATTACTTTCAAATTTAAAAATGTTAATAGTGCTTTCATCGTTATTGGTGGTGCTTTTTTAGGTTATTTGCTGGCATTGGTTTGATTTATTCTTATTAAGTAGAAACCGATTAAATAACATGATTTACTTTCTTATGAAACAGATTATGTTTACTTTTATGTAGTTGACTTGTAGTTAGTTGTGTAATTGTAATCTTTAAAACGTTTCAAAATGAAAAATCAAACAAATCAGCCTTCTCCGGCAGGTATTATGCAAATTGGTTCCGGATTTTGGGCTTCAAAAATTTTACTTACTGCAGTAAATTTTGAACTATTTACTCATTTGGCTAAAAAAGACAGTATGTCTGCCAGGGAAATTAAGGACTTACTGAAATTGAATTGTACTGACAGGCATTTGTTTGACTTTTTAGATGCCTTATTTTGTTTTGGTTTTTTAAAGCGGGATGGTTTTTTAGAAACAGCACAATATTCTAACAGTCTGGATACAGCTACTTTTTTGGACAAAGCAAAAACCAGTTATATGGGAGGAATGCTTGAAATGATGAACAATCGACTTTATGGTTTTTGGGGAAATCTGGAGGATGGTTTAAAAACGGGATTGGCTCAAAATGAAGCCAAAAATGGAGGAGAACCTATCTTTGAGAGTTTATATAAAGATCCGAAGTTGTTAAAAGGTTTTGTCAATGCTATGACAGGAATTCAAATAGGTAATTTCATGGCTTTGGCACAGAAGTTTGATTTTTCTAATTACAAAACCTTTTTAGATGTAGGCGGTTCAGCGGGGATTTTATCTACGATGGTTGCAAAATACAATTCGAATATGAGTTGTACTACTTTTGATTTACCGGCAGTTGAAGCTATGGCTAATGAAACAATTCAAAAATTTGAAGTTTCGGCTAAGGTAAAAGCTGTTAGTGGTGATTTCTTTACTGATTCATTTCCTAAAGCAGATGTGATTACAATGGGAAATATATTGCATGACTGGAATGAAGAAAATAAATTAATGTTGATGCAAAAAGCCTATGATGCTCTGCCTGATGGTGGTGTTTTTATTGCAATTGAATCGGTAATTGATAACGAAAGGAAACAAAATATTTTTGGGCTAATGATGAGTCTTAATATGCTGATAGAAACAGGAGATGGTTTTGATTATACCTTTGATGATTTTAATAAATGGGCAAAACAAATTGGTTTTAAATCTACTTCATTGTTTGGTTTAACCGGTCCCACAAGTGCAGCAATTGCTTATAAATAATTATTTAATCAGGAACAAAAAAGCCATTAAGCGATGAACTTAATGGCTTTTTGAATATATAACCTAATGTAAACTGAATAAATAACTAATTTATTGCCATCCTCCACCCAAGGCTTTGTATAACTGAATAATGGCTTTGTATTGTTGGAATTTATTGTCAACCAAATTCAATTCGGCATTTAAAGCATCGTTTTTTGAAGTTAAAACTTCAAGATAGTTTGCCAAACCATAAGTCAATAATTCATCCGAATAGCTGGCTGCTTTTTTTAGCGCATCTACCTGTTTCTCACGAACGGTAATTTTGTAAGTTTCATTATTATATTGTGCCAATGCATCCGAAACTTCTTTTCCTGCCGTTAAAAGCGATTGCTCAAACTGGATATAAGCTTTCTCCTGATTGGCTTTAGCAATTTCATACCTGGTTTTTATTTGTCTTTGATTGAAAATAGGCTGCGTCAAACCACTAACAATATTAGCAAAAATGGAATTGGCACTGAACCATTCTTTCAAATCAATACTTTGTAATCCGCTGGTAGCTGTGATTTTGAATGATGGATAAAAACCACTTTTGGCAACATTTGTCATCTCAAAATTGCTGATCAAATTGTATTCCGATGCAATTACATCAGGTCGGTTTCTTAGCAAATTTGCAGGAACGCCAAGAGTAATTTGTGGCTGGATTTTTTGTGATTCGAAAGTGCTGCGATCTATTTTTTTAGGAGCTTCACCTAAAAGAATACTCAAAGTGTTTTCCAGTAAAAGCGCATTGTTTTTTAAATCGGCAATAATTAATTGAGTGGCATATTTTTGAGCTTCGGTTTGTTTTACACCTACTTCAGTAACATTTCCGGCTTTTTTAAGTTGAAGGATAGTTGCAATACTTTTATCTCTGTTAATTAATGTTGCTTCGGCTACTTTTATTTGAGCATCAATAGACATTAATTGATAATAAGTTGTAGCAATCGAAGCTATTAATTGTGTTTTTATAGCCTGATTTGCTGCCGATGTTTGTAAAAAAGAAGCATTAGTTGCGCGTTTATTACTTCTGATTTTCCCCCAGATATCAGCTTCCCAACTTAAAGTTCCCGTTAATTGATACTGATTAGTACTTCGGTTTTTAACGATAGAACCCATTTGGCTGTTTCGGGATAATTCCTGGTGCGTCCAGTCGGCTCCGACAGAAAGAGTAGGGAAGTAGCCTTCTTTTCCCTGTTTCATAGTAGCTTCGGCAGCAGCCAGGTTTTGCATCGCAATTTTAATATCCAAATTGTTTTCCAAACCTTTTTTGATGTAGCCCTGCAATAATGGATCAGTAAAAATCTTGTCCCAAGATACATTGGCTAATGTAGCAGTGTCAGTAGACACCACTTCATTTCGATACAAATCGGCTGTTTTTAATTCAGGTCTTTTGTAATCTTTTGCAACAAAACAAGATTGCAATAAGAGAGCTGTTATTGCCAATAAGGCAATTTTATATGTTTTATTTCTCATTTTCTTCTTCTAAAGATTCAACATTAGATTCACCAATTGGGGTTGGAAGTGGTTTTGTCGAAATTCGTTCCTGTAAATTTTGGAATACAATAAACAACACCGGAATTACAAATACTCCTAAAACAGTACCAATCAACATTCCTCCAATAGCACCCGTTCCGATGGCTTTATTACCCACGGCACCAGCTCCTCTGGCTAACATTAATGGCAATAATCCAAGGATAAAGGCAAAAGAGGTCATTAAAATAGGACGTAAACGGGCTACTGCTCCCTGAATGGCTGCCTGAGTAACACTATAGCCTTTTCTTCTGGCATCAGCGGAAAACTCTACAATCAAGATGGCATTTTTAGCCAATAATCCAATCAGCATGATTAGGGTAATTTGCAGGTAAATGTTATTACTTACATTCAATAAATAAGCGAAAATATAAGAACCGGCTAGTCCAATAGGTAATGAAATCAATACGGCAAAAGGCAAAATGTAGCTTTCGTATTGCGCAGCCAATAAGAAATAAACAAACACTAGACACAATAAGAAAATAAACACAGTTTGTCCGCCGGCACTGATTTCCTCACGGGTCATTCCCGAAAACTCATAACCATAACCCAAAGGTAGTTTTTGACTGGCAACTTCCTGAACTGCTTTAATCGCGTCACCAGAACTATATCCGTCTTTTGGAGCTCCCGTAATCTTAACCGAAGTGAACAGGTTAAAACGATCAATGGCTTGTGGTCCAAAGACTTTTTCCAGTTTCATAAATTGTGAAATAGGAGCCATTTGCCCGCTATTGTTTCTAACCAATACTTTGTTTAAAGATTCAGGATCGCTTCTGAATTGCGGTTCCGATTGATACACCACACGGAATTGTTTTCCGAATTTGTTAAAATTGGAAGCATAAACTCCTCCATAATAACCCTGCATGGTTCCTAAAATATCAGTAACCGTAAGTCCTGCTTTTTTAATGGCTGGTACATTCAAATCAATTCGGTATTGAGGATAATTAGCAGAAAATGAAGTAGCGGCATACTGAATTTCAGGTCGTTTGGTCAATTCAGCTATAAAATCGTCTTTTACTTTACTAAATTCCTGAATTGTTCCTCCTTTTTGGTCTTGTAACTGCATTTCGAAACCATTCGAATAACCAAAACCTACTAAGGTTGGACGGGCAAAAAACAATACTTTGGCATCTTTTACAGTAGCAGCGCGTTTGAATAATTCCTTAATAACGGCGTTCACTTCCTGATTAGCTTCTTTACGTTCGGCCCAAGGCTTTAATTTTACGATTACCATTCCGTAGTTACTTCCGGTACCACTAATCAAACTACGACCCGAAATACGAAGTACTTCTTGAATTTCAGGAAGATCTTTTACCTGGTTTTCGATTTGAACTAAAACTTCTTCTGTTCTTTTTAATGAAGTTCCCGGAGCTAATGAAACATCTGAAAGGATGGCTCCTGTATCTTCACTAGGTACAAAGGCTTTAGGAGTAATAGTAGTTAGCAAAATAAATAATCCGGCAAAAAGAGCAATTCCTGCAAAAGCCATCCATTTTCGTTTGATAAAAAATTCAACTGATTTTTTGTATTTAGCAGTGGTAGTATCAAATCCTGTGTTAAATGCGGTATAAAATCGGTCTAAAAATCCTTTATGGTTTTTCTCACCGTGATTTTTTAAGAAAATTGCACATAAAGCAGGTGAAAGTGTCAATGCATTAATGGCAGAAAGTACAATAGAAATAGCTAAGGTTAATCCAAATTGTTTGTAGAAAACCCCTGCCGAACCACTGATAAACGAAACCGGAATAAATACCGCTGACATTACCAGGGTGATAGAAATAATGGCACTACTGATATCACTCATAGCACTATGTGCCGCTTTTTTAGGATCATGTTCTCCGGCTTCCATTTTGGCATGAACGGCTTCGACAACTACAATGGCGTCATCAACTACAATTCCCACGGCAAGTACTAACGCAAAAAGTGTTAAAAGGTTAATAGTGAACCCAAATAAACTTAAGAAAAAGAAAGTCCCCACAATAGCAACCGGTACCGAAATAGCCGGAATAAGTGTCGATCTCCAATCCTGTAAAAAGATAAAAACCACAACAAATACCAGTAAGAACGCTTCAATTAAGGTGTGGATTACTTTAGAAATGGATTCTTCTAAGAAATCATTAGCATTAATTAGGGTGGTATATTTTACTCCTTTAGGGAAATTAACTTCCGCCTGATCCATTACTTTTAAAGAACCTTCAATTACTTCCTGAGCATTTGAACCTGCTGTTTGTGCAATGGCAATGGCAACAGATTGGTTTCCGTTAGTAAATGATTTACTGGCATAATTTACCGCTCCAAGTTCAATTCTGGCTACATCACCTAATTTAAGTACTTCACCATTTGGGGTTGAACGCACCACAATTTCTTCAAACTCTTTTGTACTTTGTAAACGACCTTTGTATTTTAGGGTGTATTGAAAAGACTGATCGCTGCTTTCACCGAGTTGTCCTGGTGCGGCCTCAATATTTTGTTCAGCCAGTAATGCTGTAATATCCGAAGGTACTAAACCATAAGCACCCATTACATCGGGCTTTAGCCAAATACGCATAGAATAATCTCTTTGACCAAATATCATAGCATCACCAACTCCGGCTACACGCTTAATTTTTGGTAGAATATTGATGTTAGCATAGTTTTGAAGAAACGTAATATCATAATCCGGATTTTCACTATACAAGGATAAAATCAGAATATTATCACTTTGTTTTTTAGATGTGGTAACCCCGGCTTTAGTAACTTCCTGTGGTAATAATGAGGTGGCACGTGCGACACGGTTTTGTACATTCACGGCAGCTAAATCAGGATTGGTTCCTAATTTAAAATAGATATTTATCGATGCTGAACCATCATTGTTTGAGGTTGAAGTCATATAAGTCATGTCTTCAACACCGTTGATTTGTTCTTCTAAAGGGATTACCACCGAGTTCATCACTACTTCGGCACTGGCTCCCTGGTAATTTGCAGAAACTGTTACGGTAGGAGGCGCTATTTCAGGATATTGGGAAACGGGAAGCGCAATCAACCCTAATATACCCAGTATGACAATGATAATAGAAATTACCGTTGACAATACGGGTCTGTCAATGAATTTTGAAAACATAAGCTATTATTTTGTTCAGTAATTGTTAGTTAATTTGAGCTTTTTCAGGTTTAATAACGGTAGTATAATCAACTAGTTCAGGTTTTATTACCGTTCCTTCTGTGATTATTCCAATACCTTCAATAAGAATTTTATCGTTTACATTGAGTCCTTTGTCTACTACAAAAAATTGTCCTCCCGGTACAGCGCGTACTTCAACAGGAACGGCTTTGACCTTATTGTCTTTATCAACAGTAAGTACAATACGTTTGTCCTGCATTTCTAAAGTGGCATTTTGCGGAATTAAGATAACATCGCTTAAATTAGTTGGAATCTGAATACTTCCACTTCCTCCTGAACGCAACACTTTGTTAGCATTTGGAAAACTCGCTCTTACATTAAACGAACCTGTTTGTGTATTGGCTTGACCACTGAAAGTTTCAATTTTTCCTTTTAGGTCGTATTGCATTCCGTTGCTTAGAATCAAATTTACCGCTGGCATTTTAGTGATTTTTTCCTGGAATGTTTTCCCTGCTGCATTCATTGTGATGTCTAATTGTTGTTTTTCATTCATTGAAAAATAAGCATAAATAGTGCTCACATCAGAAATACGGGTTAATGGTTCGGCAGTTTGGCTGCTTACATAACTTCCCAGTCTTAAAGGCAAAGTTCCCACGATTCCGTTTACCGGACTTTTAATAGTTGCATAATTAATACGGGCTAAAATACTTTGATAAGTACTTTTAGCACTTGCTAAATTTGCTTTGGCAGTTTCTAATTGTACATCGCTGATAATGTTGCGTTCTACCAATGGAATTAAACGATTTACTTCAACCTGAGCAGCAGTAACTTTTGCTTTTGCGGCAGCAGCTTCCTGATTAGCCGTTTGAGTTTCCAGTTTGAAAAGTAATTGCCCTTTTTTGACTTCCTGTCCTTCCTGTACGTAGATTTTTTCAATGTATCCATCTACTTTTGCACGAATATCAATATCGGTTACACCTTCTAAACTGGCAGGATATTCGGCTAGCAAAGTAGTGTTTGATTTTGCTATTTGAATTACTTTATAAGGCATTACAGTAGGGGCTGCTTGCTCTTCTTTTTTTCCACAAGCTACTAAGAGTATTAAACTCATAACGGTTAATGAAAGTTTTTTCATTGATGGATTATTTATTGTTGTTATTATTAATTTCTATTTGTTTGAAATTGTCGATGGTTTTTACAAACAATTTCTTGACTTCGGTAATGTGTGTCCTGTAGGCTTTTACATTTTCTAAGTTACATTTCTCTTCAGAGCAGGAAGCAGTGGCTTCCCTGTAATCAATCATTCTATCGATTATGACCATTTCTGAATCTATCAATTTGAGGAAATTGGCTAAACGTTCACTCAAATTAGCCGGTTTGAAATATTTTTTCCGATCTCCGGCTTTAGTAAAAAAGGAAATCTTTTCAATATTTAAGAGTAAGTTCAAATTAGTAGAGATAGAACTTTTGCTGGCTCCTAATTTTTCGACCAAAGATTCAAATGTCAATCCAGTTTTACATCCGTCAATAATTAGAGTTCCTAATATTCTTGCTGCAAGTGGTGGGATATTATAGAGTTTTTCAAAATAGTTGCCATACAACTCTATGATTTCTTCTCTTTCTTGTTTAAAATCCATTATAAATTTTTTGCAAAGTTAAAGTTAGTTCGGTAATTACCGAACTAACCGAACTTAAATTTATGTTAATTTTATAAGAATTGCTTTTATTTGAAGAGAATCATAACAAAAGAACTTTAATAGTGAAGCAATAATAATGCTTTAAGATATGAAATTGAATTTCCTTATATTTGCTCGCAAAACGAAAGGTATAGTGACTCAAATCAATAAGCTTAAAATATTCAACGATCCTATTTATGGGTTTATCAGCATTCCGAATGCTTTAATATACGACTTAATTCAGCATCCTTATTTTCAACGATTAAGACGTATTTCTCAAATGGGATTGTCTTATTTAGTATATCCCGGAGCTAATCATACTCGTTTTCATCACGCTTTAGGTTGTATGCATTTAATGCAAAAAGCCGTTGATGTTTTGCGTTTTAAGGACGTATCTATTTCTGAAGAAGAAGAAAATGCACTTTACATAGCCATTTTGTTGCATGATATTGGTCATGGACCCTTTTCGCATGCAATGGAAAAAAGTATTGTGGAAGATGTGCATCATGAGGAAATTTCGTTGTTGTTCATGAAGCAGTTAAATGTGGAATTCAAAGGGAAATTAAGTCTGGCGATTAAAATTTTTGAAGGAGATTATCATCGAAAATTCATGCTGCAATTGATTTCAAGTCAGTTGGATATGGATCGAATGGATTATTTAAAACGAGATAGTTTTTATTCGGGAGTGGCCGAAGGAAATGTAAATTCGGAACGTTTAATTCAGATGATGAATGTTGAGGACGATTTTTTGGTTATCGAAGAAAAAGGGATTTATTCGGTAGAGAAGTTTTTAATGTCACGCCGATTGATGTATTGGCAGGCTTATTTGCATAAAACCAGTTTAGTGGGCGAATTGATTTTGACAAAAATCTTAAAACGTGCCAAGGAATTAACATTAAAAGGAATTGTCTTACCCTGCAGCGAACCATTGCAATTTTTTCTACAGAATAAAGTTATATTAGAATCATTCGATACGGCTACTTTAGATTTGTTTTCTCAATTAGATGATTTTGATATCATAAGCGCGTTAAAAGCCTGGCAAAGACAGGATGATTTTATTTTGGCTACTTTAAGCAAAATGATTATCAATAGGGATTTGTTAAAAATTAAACTAAGCAGCGACAAAATAGCTATTGAAGATTTAACTCCTTTAAAAGAGCGTTTTTCCTTAGATAATAATATAAGTGTTGCCGATGCCAATTATTTTATTTTTAAAGGAAAAATAAAAAATCAGGCTTATGATAAGGAGGCTGAACCTATACGAATTTTGAAAAAAGACCGGACAGTTGAGGATGTTATTGAATCATCAGACCAGCTGAATTTGAAATCTTTATCAAAGTCGGTGACCAAATATTATATTTGTTTCCCAAAACAACTGGTATAAATCCATATTTAAAATCTATTTTTTTATATTTTTGTCGGAATGAAATTTACAGCAGAACAAATAGCGGGTGTTTTAGAAGGCGAAGTAGTGGGGAATCCCTTAGCTGAAGTGCATGAATTATCTAAAATAGAAGAAGGAAAAGAAGGTTCTCTTACTTTTTTATCGAATCCCAAATACAGTAATTATATCTACACTACCGAAGCTACAATAACCATTGTAAACAAAACTTTTATCCCTGAATCAGATTTAAAAACTACTCTGATTAAGGTTGACGATGCTTATATGGCTTTTTCCAAATTATTAGAATTTTACGATCAGGCAAGAAAAGCCAGTAAAAAAGGTATTGAGCCTCATACAGTGTTATCTGAAGATGCTAAGTATGGTGAAAATCTATATTTAGGTAGTTTTAGTTATGTTGGTACCAATGTAGTCATTGGTGATAATGTGAAAATTTATCCGAACTGTTTTATTGGAGATAATGTTGTCATTCGTAATAATGTCACTATTTTTGCGGGCGCTAAGATTTATTCAGAAACGGTAATTGGTAATAATTGTATTATCCATGCAGGAACGGTAATTGGTTCGGATGGTTTTGGGTTTGCACCTAATCCTGATGGGACTTATAAAAAAATTCCTCAAATAGGAAATGTGGTTATTGAAGATGATGTGGAAATAGGGGCTTGTACCACAATTGACAGAGCTACTTTAGGTTCGACAAGAATTAGAAAAGGAGTAAAATTAGACAATCAAATTCAGATTGCCCATAATGTTGAGATAGGTGAGAACACTGTGATAGCTGCACAAACAGGAATTGCGGGTTCTACTAAGATAGGTACAAACGGAATGATCGGTGGACAAGTAGGAGTATCAGGGCATTTGATAATAGGAAATAATGTTAGAATCCAGGCGCAGTCCGGGGTGGCAAGGAATATAAAAGACGACGAAGTTTTACAAGGAAGCCCTACATTTGGCTATACTGATTTTAGTAAATCTTATGTGCATTTTAAAAATTTCCCTAAGATTATTGCAGAAATTGACGAATTAAAAAAACAAATATTAAACCAAAAAAATGGAAACAATGGTTAAACAGAAGACCATCAAAACAGAAATCTCGTTAACGGGAGTTGGCTTGCACACCGGTAAGGAAGTTAAAATGACTTTTAAACCTGCTCCTGTAAATAATGGTTTTACTTTTGTTAGGTTAGATCTTGAAGGACATCCGGTAATTGAGGCAGATGCTAATTATGTTGTAAACACTCAAAGAGGAACAAACCTGGAAAAGTTAGGCGTTAAAATTCAAACTCCGGAACATGTTTTAGCAGCTTTAGTAGGTTGTGATTTAGATAATGTTATCATTGAATTAGATGCTTCAGAGCTTCCTATCATGGATGGTTCTTCAAAATATTTTGTTGAAGCTTTAGAAAATGCAGGTGTTCAGGAGCAAGATGCTAAACGTAATGTTTATGTAGTAAAAGAAGTGATTTCGTTTACTGATGAAGCCAGCGGAAGCGAAATTCTGGTAATGCCTAGTGATCATTATACGGTAACTACAATGGTTGATTTTGGTACTAAAATTTTAGGTACACAAAATGCAACACTTAAAAGTATAGACGATTTTAAAACTGAAATCGCATCTTCAAGAACTTTCAGCTTTTTACATGAGTTAGAGTCTCTTTTAGATAATGGTTTGATTAAAGGTGGCGATTTGAATAATGCTATTGTTTATGTGGATAAAGATATATCTGCTTCAACAATGGAAAATTTAAAAGTAGCTTTTGGTAAAGAAACAATTAATGTAAAACCGAATGGTATTTTAGATAATTTGACTTTACATTATCCTAATGAGGCTGCAAGACACAAATTGCTTGATGTAATTGGTGATTTAGCTTTGATTGGAACAAAAATTCAGGGGAAAATTATAGCGAATAAACCAGGGCATTTTGTAAACACACAGTTTGCTAAAAAAATGGCTAAGATGATTAAAATCGAACAGCGTAACTACGTTCCTGTTTACGATTTAAATCAGGAGCCTTTGATGGATATCCACAAAATTATGGCTATGTTGCCTCACAGACCTCCATTTTTGTTGATTGACAGAATCATCGAAATGTCAGACAGTCATGTGGTGGGAATGAAAAATGTAACAATGAATGAGAATTTCTTTGTTGGACATTTTCCTGATGCTCCGGTTATGCCAGGGGTTTTAATTGTTGAAGCCATGGCACAAACAGGTGGTATCCTTGTATTAAGTACAGTTCCTGATCCGGAAAATTATTTGACTTATTTCATGAAAATTGATAATGTAAAATTCAAGCACAAAGTATTGCCTGGAGATACCTTAACATTCAAATGTGATTTGATTACTCCTATCAGAAGAGGAATTTGTCACATGCAGGCAAATGCTTATGCTAATGGAAGATTAGTTGCTGAAGCTGAATTGATGGCTCAAATTGCAAAAAAACAACAATAATAGAAACAGTTCCTCCCTGTTACTATTAATTTTTAAATAGTAATTAAGGTAATTAATTATAAAAACAAAATAGATGAATCAACCGTTAGCTTATGTTCATCCCGGCGCTAAAATCGCCAAAAATGTGGTAATTGAACCTTTTACAACCATTCACAACAATGTGGTAATTGGTGATGGTACCTGGATAGGTTCTAATGTAACTATCATGGAAGGTGCAAGAATTGGAAAAAATTGCAATATTTTCCCCGGAGCAGTTATCTCGGCAGTTCCTCAGGATTTAAAATTTGGTGGTGAAGATTCATTGGCTATTATTGGTGATAATTGTACTATCAGAGAATGTGTAACCATTAACAGAGGTACAAGTGCTTCAGGTCAAACCGTTATAGGGAACAATTGTTTAATAATGGCAGCAGCTCATATTGCACATGATTGTGTTGTAGGAGATAATGCTATCATAGTAAATGGTGTTCTTTTGGGTGGACACGTAATTGTAGGTAAACATGCTGTATTAGGCGGATTGGCTGCAATACATCAATTTATTCAAATTGGTGACCATGCTATGATTTCAGGAGGATCTTTAGTTCGTAAAGATGTTCCTCCATATACTAAAGCAGCTAAAGAGCCTTTGTCTTATGTAGGAATCAATTCTGTGGGATTGAGAAGAAGAGGTTTTGCAACTGAAAAAATCAGAGAAATTCAGGATATTTATCGAATTCTGTATCAAAAAAATTACAATACTACGCAAGCTCTTGACATCATTGAAGGTGAGATGGAAGCAACTCCTGAAAGAGACGAAATTATCGATTTTATCAGAAATTCTTCTCGTGGTATCATGAAAGGATATTCTGGAAATTATTAGACAATAGAAAAAGAAGAAAGGTAATTTTTAGTTATCGATTCTTTTTAAATAATAAAATAAAGATTTTAGAAATCTAAAATCTACAATCTTAAATCATAAATTAAAATGGCATCTACATCGGATATTAGAAACGGACTTTGTATTAAATACAATCACGATATTTATAAAATTATCGAATTTTTACATGTTAAACCAGGTAAAGGACCTGCTTTTGTAAGAACAAAATTAAAAAGTTTAACAACTGGAAAAGTATTGGATAATACATTTTCAGCTGGACATAAAATTGAAGATGTACGAGTAGAAACGCACACTTACCAGTATTTATATGCAGAAGGAGATCAGTTTCATTTTATGAATAATGAAACTTTTGAGCAAATTACTTTGAACAAAAGCATTCTGGATAATCCGGATTTATTGAAAGAAGGAACAAATGTAATGGTTCAGGTAAATACGGAGACTGATTTACCTTTATCTGTAGATATGCCGGCTTCTATTATTCTTGAGGTAACTTATGCTGAACCGGGAGTAAAAGGAAACACTGCTACTAATGCTACTAAGCAAGCTACTGTTGAAACAGGAGCTACAGTTAACGTTCCTTTGTTTATCAATGAAGGAGATAAAATTAAAATTGACACCGCTTCAGGTTCTTACATGGAGCGTGTAAAAGAATAGTTTACAGTGTTTAGTGTTTCGGTTTGAATGCAAACCGGGCACTGAAAACTGAACACTGAATACTAAAAAAGATGAAATTTACAAGAGCATATTCTTTGAAAGAAATCGCAGGTTTACTGAATTGTGAATTTGTAGGGAATGAGAATTTTGAAGTTTTGGGCATGAACGAAATTCATGTAGTAGAAAAAGGAGATATTGTTTTTGTAGATCATCCTAAATATTATGACAAAGCTTTAAATTCGGCAGCCACGATTGTTTTGATTAACAAAAAAGTAGAATGTCCGGAAGGAAAAGCGCTTCTTATTTCTGATGATCCTTTTCGCGATTTCAACAAACTAACCCATTATTTCAAACCTTTTCAGTTTTCAGGTGTTGCTATTTCTCCGACGGCTGTTATTGGCGAAGGAACAATAATTCAGCCCAATTCATTTATTGGAAATGGGGTGGTTATTGGGAAAAATTGTCTGATACATTCTAATGTTTCTATCTACGATCATACTGTTTTAGGCGATAATGTTATTATTCATGCCGGAACAATTCTTGGTGCAGACGCTTTTTATTATAAAAAACGTGCTGAAGGTTTTGACCAATTGTTATCAGGCGGTAGGGTAGTCATTAAAGATAATGTTGGAATTGGTGCTGTATGTACCATTGATAAGGGAGTAACCGGCGATACTACTATTGGAGAAGGAACAAAAATAGACAATCAGGTTCATGTAGGTCATGATACTGTAATTGGAAAAAAATGTCTGATTGCTTCTCAAACCGGAATTGCAGGCTGTGTAATTATAGAAGATGAAGTTACACTTTGGGGACAGGTAGGTACAACAAGTGGAATTACTATTGGAGAAAAAGCCGTTGTTATGGGACAAACTGGAGTAACCAAATCGGTTGCCGGTGGAAAAACTTACTTTGGAACACCTATTCAGGAATCCAGAGAAAAATTAAAACAATTAGCCAATATCAAAAAGATTCCGGAGATTCTCGATAAATTGAAACAATAAAAAAGTTGCTATGAATTATTGAGTTTTGTTTAAAAAGTCAATAATTTGTGTTGAAGCTAACAAAATGGCTGGAATATCAATCTTTTTTTTGATAAGAAAACCGCTTAGATTAATTTCGAAAAACTTACTTTTGCATAACAAATTTAAAATCACAAAAAATATATATCATGAGTGTTTTAGTTAATAAAGATTCCAAAATAATCGTTCAAGGATTTACAGGTAGCGAAGGTACTTTCCACGCTTCTCAAATGATTGAATACGGAACAAATGTTGTAGGTGGTGTAACTCCAGGAAAAGGAGGATCAACTCACTTAGATCTTCCAGTTTTCAACACTGTTAAAGACGCTGTTGAGCAAGCAGGTGCAGATACAACTATTATTTTTGTACCACCAGCTTTTGCTGCTGATGCAATTATGGAAGCTGCAGATGCTGGAATTAAAGTAATTATTGCAATTACTGAAGGAATTCCTGTTGCTGATATGATTACTGCAAACAACTACGTTAAAGAAAGAAACGCTAGATTAATCGGTCCTAACTGTCCAGGGGTAATCACTCCGGGAGAAGCTAAAGTAGGTATCATGCCAGGTTTTGTTTTCAAAAAAGGAACTGTAGGTATTGTTTCTAAATCAGGAACTTTAACTTATGAGGCTGCTGACCAGGTTGTAAAACAAGGTTTAGGAATCACTACTGCTATCGGTATTGGTGGAGATCCAATCATTGGAACAACTACTAAAGAAGCAGTTGAGTTATTAATGAACGATCCTGAAACTGAAGCTATCATCATGATTGGAGAAATCGGTGGTCAATTAGAAGCTGATGCTGCTAAATGGATTAAAGCTGATGGTAACCGTAAGCCTGTAATTGGTTTCATCGCTGGAGAAACTGCTCCTGCTGGTAGAACTATGGGACATGCTGGTGCTATTGTTGGAGGTTCTGACGATACTGCTGCTGCTAAAAAACAAATTATGAGAGACAACGGAATCCACGTTGTTGATTCACCAGCTGAAATTGGTAAAAAAGTGAAAGAAGTTTTAGTTAAAGAAACAGTTTAATTTTCTGAACTAAATTTTTAAATAGATTAAGCCTCACATTTGTGGGGCTTTTTTAGTATAAAACAGAATTAAAGGAATACATTTGCACTCGATTAAAATCAGGCTGCTGATTTTGTCTGAAGTTAATTAAAAATTAATAATTGGTTTTATAAATTACTTAGTTCAAGTTTTTTTGAAATCAATTTAAAATAAATAAGTTATGTATAAGGAATTAGAAGGATTCAAAGTAAAAAATCAATTTTCATTAACAATCGAAGAAAGCTTAGAGGAAGTATGTAATGCTTCTGAAGGTTCTGGAGTGTTTTTAGTTTATGATGTTGCTGATGAAAAAGAGTTGATCATGGTAGGTTCTACAGGAACAGTACAAAATGATGGTACTTTGAAAACTAAAAATGGCGGATTGTATGATAAAATTGTAAACGGTCATCAATTTGCAAAAACAGGAAGAAAATATTCCTGGCCTGCTCAGATGAAAAAAGAAGAAATTAGCCGTTTAGAAGTAGTTTGGTACGAAACTTTCAATAATGATACTAAAGTGATTCCTACTTTTGTTGAAGGTCAAATTTTGCAAAACTTTTTAAGTGAAAATGCAAAATTACCAAGATGGAATGTGGCTTTTTAAACTACCATTCTTAAAATAATTGTAATGCCCGCTTAATTCGTTGGGCATTTTTTATTTTAAATGAATTATTGAAATTATGTTTTTGTAAGTATTACTTTCTTTTTATTTTTTGAAAACGCTGAGGTTTATTTTTTATATTAGCATATATAGTGACAAACCTTTTTAGAATATTTTTTTCTAAAAGTTAAATTAGTTGTCAAATAACAAAAATGTTATTAAATTTGAAAATTCAAGTTATGACCGATAAAGAACAATTTCAAATTGAGAAGAGCAAACTTCAAAAAGATTTATTATTCTATCTTGAGTTTTACAAAGAATTGTCAGGTAGAAGTCCGAAAATGAAAAAAGTAGTGGATTTAGAAATCAAAAAGTTAGTTCAAAAACTAAAAGAACTTGGAAAGTAACATTACATCAATAATTTAATCGAGAAAGTTATGTTAGACGAAATTAAAAAATTAAAAGAAAAATACCACAATACAGAAAACGAGAATGAAATCGCTGCTATTCATAGCGAAATGAATTCGTTGTTTACAGAAAATCCAGATGACTTTGCAGATTCATTATTGGAATGTATAAAAGAAAGTAACAAAAAAGCTGATGAATTGTTATTGAAACAAAAGTTAGAAGATATTTTACCTGTAATTTCGGTTTCTTATTTGGCTAAAAATTATTTCAAAAAAACACCGCAATGGTTTTATCAAAGACTAAATGGAAATAATGTTAATGGTAAAGAAGCGCATTTTACTCACAAAGAATTAGAAACTTTAGCAATCGCTTTAAAAGAAATCGGACAAAAATTAAGTGCATCTGCATCACTCATTTTGTAAAAATCAAAAAAGAGAATTCAAAACTTTAAAAGCTTTACTTCGGTAAGGCTTTTTTTATAGCATAAATTTTATAAAACAGCTAAATGGATTATATTTGTACCTCAATTTAGAAAATAAACTTATTATCATAATATGAAATTACTTGAAGGAAAAGTTGCTATTATAACAGGCGCAAGTCGCGGAATTGGAAAAGGAATTGCAGAAGTTTTTGCAAAAAACGGTGCCAATGTCGCTTTTACTTATAGTTCATCTGCTGAATCAGCAATGGCATTAGAAAATGAATTGAATGCTTTAGGTATTAAAGCTAAAGGATATAAATCAAATGCTGCTGATTTTAACGAAGCGCAAACTTTAGTAGATACTGTTTTAGCTGATTTTGGTACTGTTGATGTTTTAATCAATAACGCCGGAATTACAAAAGACAATTTGTTGATGCGTATGTCAGAAGCAGATTTTGATCAGGTAATTGATGTGAACTTGAAATCGGTTTTTAATATGACTAAGGCTATTCAAAAAACATTTTTGAAAAAACGTGCCGGTTCAATCATTAATATTAGTTCTGTAGTAGGTGTTTCCGGAAATGCAGGTCAAACTAACTATGCAGCTTCTAAGGCTGGTGCTATTGGATTTACAAAATCAGTAGCTTTAGAATTAGGGTCTCGTAATATTCGTTGTAATGCAATTGCTCCTGGATTTATCGAAACTGAAATGACTGCTAAATTAAGTGAAGATGTTGTAAAAGGATGGAGAGAAGGTATTCCGTTGAAACGCGGTGGAACTGCCGAAGATGTAGCTAATGCTTGTTTATTCTTAGCTTCTGACATGAGTGCTTATGTAACCGGACAAACGCTTAATGTTTGCGGTGGAATGCTTACTTAATCAGTTTATTGTTAATGGTTTGTTGTTTTTTTTGAAACTACAAACTATAAGTCAAAAACGATAAACCATAAATTAAAAATATGACGACAAACACTATTCTATTAATTATACTTTCGTTATTGATAGCTGGTGGTTTGTCTTATTTTCAATATTATTACAAAGCCAAAAGTAAATTAAAAATCAATTTACTTTTGGCTTTTTTACGTTTTTTAGGCATTTTCGGAATATTATTATTGTTGGTAAACCCAATAATAACAACAAATAACATAGAAATGCTAAAACCGCCGTTAGCTATAGTGGTGGATAATTCGAGTTCGATATCCTATTTAAAAGCTGAAAAAACAGCCTCGGAATTGTATTCGAAATTAAAAGAAAATAAAGAATTGAATGAGAAATTTAACGTTCAATCTTATCAATTTGATTCGGAGATTTTACCTTTTGGGAAATTAGATTTCAAAGGAAGTCAAACGAATCTTGATGCCGCTGCCAAAGATTTAAAAGCAATCAATAAAAACACTCTGTTTCCTACTGTACTTATAAGTGACGGAAATCAGACTTCAGGTAATGATTATGTGTATAGTTTTGATGCGAATAACAAAGTCTTCCCAGTGGTTTTGGGAGATACAACTACCGTTTTTGATTTGAAAATCAACCAACTGAATGTCAATAAATATGCTTTTTTCAAGAATAAATTTCCTGTAGAAGTCTTTTTACAATATTCAGGAACAAAAAATACAACAGCCGATTTTCAGATTTCTCAAGGCAATTCAGTTTTAAGTAAACAGAAAGTTTCTTTTTCGGCTAGTAAAAATACAGCAGTTGTGAATCTTTTATTACCAGCCAATAAAACAGGAACGCAGTTGTATAAGGCGAGTTTGGTTTCGCCTGAAAAAGAAAAAAATAGCTATAACAATCATAAAAATTTTGCTGTTGAAATTATAGATCAAAAAACAAATGTTGGGATAGCTTCATCAATAAATCATCCTGATATTGCTGCTTTGAAACGCGCAATCGAATCTAATGCACAACGAAAGGTAACTATAGTTAATCCAAAACAAATCAATTCATTAAATGATTATAATGTTTTAGTTTTTTATCAGCCTACAGCGGAATTTAAATCTGTTTTTGATGCTGCTAAATTAGCCCGAATCAATACATTTATTATTACAGGAACACATACTGATTTTGGATTTTTGAATCAATTGCAAAACAATTTAGAATTCAAAGTAGTTTCCCAAAAAGAAGATTATCTGGCGGAATTTAATTCGCAATTCAATTTGTTTGCGATTGATAATATTGGTTTCGAAGATTTTCCACCTTTACAAAATCCCTATGGAAAAATTAAAACAAATGGAAATACGACTGTTTTACTTTCTTCAAAAATCAGGAATATCGATACTCAATCTCCTTTGCTGGCTTTTAGTGAAAACCAAGGAAGTCGTTCCGCTTTTCTTTTAGGAGAAAATAGTTGGAAATGGCGTTTAGAAAGTCATATTAAAAATGAGTCTTTTGAGAAATACGATATTTTCGTTGATAAGATCATTCAGTTTTTGGCAACAAATAATGCTAAAAAATCTTTGGTTGTCAATCATGAGAGTTTTTACAATTCAGGTGATGCAATCGAAATTACCGCTCAGTATTTCAATAAAAATTATGAGTTTGATGAGAAAGCCCACTTGACAATTGCAGTAGTTAATTCGAAAACAAAACAAACCAAAAACTACGATTTGCTAAAAGGAAATAACGCTTACAAAGTAAATTTGGATGGATTAGCTGCGGGAAGTTACCAGTTTACGGTAAAAGAATTGAATTCAAAATCGTCTTATTCGAGTCATTTTGAGATATTGGATTTTGATATCGAAAAACAATTTGTAAATCCGGATTTGGATCGATTGAATCAATTGGCTTCACTGACTCAGGGAAAAGTCTATTTCCCTAATCAAATCGATACTTTAATCCAATCGCTTTTAGCTGATGAAAATTATAAAACTATTGAAAAAAATAATGTCACTCGTTCTCCTTTGATTGATTGGAAATGGTTGTTGTTATTGATTTGTAGTTTCTTTACAGCTGAATGGTTTATCCGAAAATACAATGGTTTGTTGTAAATAATTTTAAATTTTAATAAAAAGATTTCTCTTGAATAAACAATCAAAACTTCTCCCTGAAAACGGAATCTTTAATTTAGAAAAACACAGTAGAATACAGCAATTTATTTTTGTGTGTTTGTTATTTGTTTGTTTAACGGGAACAATAACTCCGCCAATTGCACTTTTACTGGGGATTCTTGTGGCTAATCTTTCAGGACATCCATGGTTGCATTTGAATCATAAAATTATTCGGTTTTTACTTCAAATTTCCGTTGTAGGATTAGGATTCGGAATGAATGTTACCAATGCTTTATTGTCTGGGAAAGAAAGTTTTTTACTCACCGTTGCCACATTATTTAGTACTGTTTTTTTAGGAAGATTTATTGGAAAATTACTCAAAACCGATTCAAAAACATCTCATTTAATTTCCTGTGGAACGGCTATTTGCGGTGGAAGTGCCATCGCGGCAATTACTCCGGTTATCAAATCAGATGAAAAACAAACCTCAGTAGCTTTAGGAGTGATCTTTATTTTAAATTCTATTGCGTTGTTTTTGTTTCCAATTATTGGGCATTGGTTACACTTATCTCAGGAAGATTTCGGATTGTGGTGTGCGTTAGCTATTCATGATACCAGTTCGGTTGTGGGAGCGGCTAACAAATACGGAGCTGAAGCTTTGGCTATTGCAACAACCGTAAAATTAGCCCGTGCTTTATGGATTATTCCTATTGTGTTACTAAGCAGTTTTTTGTTTAAAAATAAATCAGCCAAAATAAAAATCCCATACTTTATTGGATTTTTTATTCTGGCTATGATTTTGAATACTTATGTTGCTGAACTGGAAATCGTTAGTCCTTATATTGTTTTGGTTGCCAAAGTTGGACTAACAGTTACTTTATTTTTTATAGGTTCAGGATTGAGTAGTTCTGTATTGCTGGCTGTTGGAATAAAACCATTAATACAAGGAATCTTGTTGTGGGGATTTATTGCTTCAATGGCTTTACTTGCTATTTTATATTTGAATTAAATTAATTAGCCACAAATTAGCACTGATAATTTGTGATAATTTGCGGCTAAATATTTTTATATCTTAGACAGTGAATTATTGTTTTTGATATTTCTTTTTCTTCAAAATATCAGAAGCAGTCTGGTAAATAGCAACAGTTTCGTTTACTAAATCCGCTCTTTCTTCTTTTAGCGGTTTTTCGTTGTAATACAATTGAAAATCTGCATGAACACCTCCTTTTGGTTCTAATGTAAGTGCGTATTGTTTTACTTGTTGTTTAGGCGAAAGAATGGTTAAAACATTGTCTTTAATCAATCCTAAATCCTGATAAGTAGCAATTAAAGCTCTAGGTTTGTAATCGGCTTTTAATACATCCTGACCAAAGAATTTCGATTGATAATTAAAGTTTAATAATCCTAAAGCAGTTGGCATTAAATCAATTTGCGACATCAATTGTGTGTAATGTTGTGGTTTGATAAATCCAGGTGCATAAATCATAGCCGGAATTCGGTATTTGTCTAAAGGAAGTTCTGTTTTTCCTGCGCTCGAAGCACAATGGTCGGCAATAATTACAAACACGGTATTTTTAAACCAAGGCTGTTTTTCGGCCATTTTAAAGAACTTATTCAGAGCATAATCAGTGTATTTTACACCTCCATTACGCGATTTTGAATCTCCGGAAATGTCAATTTTTCCATTAGGGTATGTAAAAGGTCTGTGATTACTTACTGTCATCCAATGATTAAAGAATGGTTTTCCTGATTGGGCTTCTGCATTCATGACTTTGATGGCTTTGTTTGCCATGTCTTCATCACAAACTCCCCATACATTTGAAAAAGTAATTTCTTCAGGTTTAAATGTTTTTTTATCTACAATATCATAACCGTTTCCAGTAAAGAAATCTTGCATATTGTCAAAAAAAGCATCACCACCATAAAGGTATTTTACATTGTATCCTTTAGATTCAAAAATGCTTCCTGTAGAAAATTTGTTTTTATTGTCTTTGCGCTTTACTACACTTTCTCCGGCAGTAGGAGGAAGACACAAAGTAACGGCTTCTAATCCGCGAACGGTACGGTTTCCGGATGCATATAAATTAGTAAACAATAAGCTTTTCGTAGCTAAGTCATCTAAAAATGGTGTGATGTTATCTTGGTTACCGTACATTTTCATAAAATCGGCGCTGTAGCTTTCTATTGTAATCAACACAACATTTTTATGAATTTCAGTACTATCTGACTGAATATTTCGGGTTGTAGAATGCCCTTGAATATTAGGAATTTGTTTTGCTAATAAAGTATAAGCTTCGTTTTCTGGTAAGGTTTTGTAGAATTTGAAATAATCCAATTCGCTGTTCATAAAAGCCAAATAAAAACGATAAACCCCATTAGCCTGTAATTCATTGGTAAAAACATTCGAATCATTTTCGGTTTTAGCTAATTTAGGAATGCTCCAAAGTGCAAGTCCAAATAACAGAAAATAAATAACTGTAATTTGGATTTTTTCAAAAACAGAAGGGATTTTTTCAATATAAATCTTTGATTTTTTAACGATAAAGTAAGTGATGATTCCGGCAATGATAAATAAGGCAGAGAAAATAGGAATTACAGGGTAGGATTCCATGATGTTTCCAATTACTTCATTGGTGTAAACCAAATAATTAACAGCAATAAAATTGTATTTTACACCAAATTCATTCCAGAAAAAATACTCACTGATGGCATTTTGCAATATCAAAACCACATATAAAAACATCACAAAAGCAAACAACCAATACCTGATTTTATCTCTTTTTTTAGGTAAAAATAAAAGTAAGCTAAACAATAGCGTTTTTATCCCCACAAATATTAATCCTATAGTTGGTAAAGCTCCTCCATATTCGGAAAGGATGGTTTTTCCCGAAGCAATATAGATTAGTAGAGCTACTAATATTCCTAAATGAATGTATCCAAAGGGTTTTTGATATTTGGCATTAGAGATAAAAATCAGGTACAACCATAAAAAACTACTGGCTACAATAAATACCAAAAAATCAGAGACTAATCCTAATGAAAAAATCTTCACGATTTCTAATCCTGAAAAAGAGGATTGGGTAATTGGATGAAAAATAAGTACAATTCTAAGAATAATACTAATAGCTACATAAAATAAAGTAAGATTGTAAAACGGAGCCAGCTTTTTGGAAAGGAACATATTTAGATTTTAATTTTTTGTAAAATTAGTTAATTTGATATTATAAATAAGAAAGTTATTCTATTCGATGTCTTAAGTTTTACTTAAGATAGATTTAGAAGTATCTGATTAATTTCATTTTTAGATTAAATTTGGTAATTATTCTCGGGAAGAATAAAATTTTAGGTTTTAAAAAACGTAAATTTCAAGCAGTATAAAAAACATCTGATGCAAATTTTAATAGTAGAAGACGAAATAGGAATTATGCAATTTCTTCAACAAGGTTTAGAAGAAGAAGGCTATCAAATAACAACTGCTTCTGATGGAGCAAAGGGACTTGAGTTGCTGCAGGACCATCAGTTTGATTTAATTTTACTGGATTGGATGTTGCCTAAAATGACCGGATTAGAACTTTGTAAAGCCATCCGAATAAAGGATAAAAAAACACCGGTTTTATTTTTAACTGCCAAGGATACTATTCAGGAAACTATTGAAGGTTTGCAATCAGGAGCGAATGATTACATTAAAAAACCTTTTAGTTTTGAAGAATTAGTTGAACGCATTAAAGTTCATTTTAGAAATTCTGAAGATGAGGAAATTTTGCAATTGGGCTCTATTCAAATACATCTGCAAAAACATCTTGTTTTTGTTAATGATAAAGAAATTTCCTTGACTCAGAGAGAATATGAATTGCTTTGTTATTTGGTGAAAAACAAAGGAAAAGTTTGCAGTCGAAACCAAATTATCGAAGATGTTTGGGACATTCATTTTGAATACGATACCGGTGTGATTGATGTTTTTATGAATGCTATTCGTAAAAAACTGAATTTAAAAATTGAGGAAAATTATATCAAAACCATTCGTGGTGTAGGTTATATCGCTAATGACTAATGAATTATGCAAAAACTTTCATTTAAAAACAGAATCGCTTTTCATTATATCATCACTACGGCTTTGTTGATTTTCGTGGTGTTTTTTACTATTTATTCCATTGTAAAATACAGTGTTTACAATCATTTGAACAATGATATTTCCAAAGAAGTTGAAAATCATTTGAACGAAATCGAAATTAAAAACAATAATTTTCGCTTAATTCATCTTAATGAATGGAACGAAAGAGAACACAATACTCTTGATGTTAATCCTGTTTTTATTGAGTTTTTAGATAGTACAAAAACTATCAGAGAAAAATCTCCAAATCTTAAAAAGGAAAGTTTGACGTTTAATTCTTCAGTGGAGAACAATCAATTATTTGATTCCAATTTGTTAAAAAATAAAATTCGCCAAATTCAGGTTCCCATATACAGTCAATCTAAGATTATTGGATATTTGTTAGTGGCTATGTCACTCGAAGATGCTTCAATGGTGCTTCAGAATTTATCTCAAACACTAATGATAGCTTATCCTTTAATCTTGTTAGTACTTTTTTTTATTGCCCGATTTATAGCAGGAAGAAGCATAAAACCAATTACATCAATCATTCAAACAGCTGATATTATTACTAAAGATAATTTGAAATCCAGAATTGATTTGCCTCAAAAAAAGGACGAATTATATATTTTGTCGAAAACAATAAATAATTTATTAGACCGAATTGAAACAGCCATTGAGAGAGAAAAACAATTTACCTCCGACGCTTCGCATGAACTACGCACTCCGCTCACAGTGATTAAAGGGACTTTAGAGGTTTTAATTCGTAAACCAAGAACTCAGGAAGAATATCAGGATAAAATTAATTATTGTGTTTCCGAAGTAGATCGTTTGAATCATTTGGTGGATCAATTACTGATGTTGGCACGATTTGAAAATCAAAATCAGTCGGTTAAAAAGGAAAATGTGGTTTTAAATTCGGTTATATTAGAAGTGCTTTCCCGTTTTTCAAATAGTATTGAATCAAAAAATATTAAAATTACAACTGATTTCCCAAAGGATTTTACAGTTACATCGGATAGTTATTTACTGGCTGTTATTTTGACTAATCTGGTTTCGAATGCGTTAAAATATTCGAATGCAAATGATACCTTAACAATTCGATTATCAGAAGAAAAGAATCAGGTAAAATTTGAAATCATTGACACCGGAATAGGAATTCCAGAAGCCGATTTGCAAAATATTTTCCATCAATTTTACCGTTCTAAAGCAGGAGAGCATCCCGAAATTAAAGGAACCGGTTTGGGCTTGTCTATTGTTAGAAAACTGTCTCTTTTGTTGAATATTGAAATTGAAATTTCCAGTAAAGAACATTTTGGCACCCATATTATCTTAAGCATCCCTTAAGCAAATGCTAAACTTTATATTTTATTTTTGAACTATAAATAAAATAGAGATGTTAGAGAAAATCATTGCTTTTAGTTTAAAGAACAAACTCATCGTTTTATTATTCACTTTGGGGATTTTTGGATTCGGAATTTTTTCTGTGTTCCAAATATCCATTGGTGCTGTTCCTGATGTGACTAATAATCAGGTTCAGGTAATTACTACTTCACGCAATCTTTCTACTCAGGATATTGAACAATTTATTACCTATCCCGTGGAAATTGAAATGTCTAATTTACCGGGTGTAAAAGAAATACGTTCGGTATCTAAATTTGGATTATCGGTAGTAACCATCGTTTTTGAAGATGACTTAGGAACGTATTTGCCAAGACAATTAATTGCCGAAAAAATAAAATCAGCCACAGAGAAAATCCCGCAAGGATTTGGAACACCTGAGATGGGACCTATAACAACGGGACTGGGTGAGATTTACCAATATACACTTGAAGTAAAACCCGAATTTAAAAACAATTATTCAGTTACCGATTTAAGAACGCTACAGGACTGGGTGGTAAAACGTCAGCTTTCCGGAATAAAAGGAGTGGTTGAAATTAATACCTGGGGTGGATATTTAAAACAATACGAAATTGCTGTTTCGCCAGCTCGTTTAAAAGCGATGAATATTAGTGTTTCTGATGTTTTTAAAGCTTTGGAAAACAATAACGGAATTGCCGGAGGTGCTTATATTGAGAAAGTCAATCAAAGTTATTTTATACGTGCTGAAGGAAAAGTAAAATCACTTGAAGATATTGGAAATATAGTTGTTGTGAACACTAACGGACTGCCTGTTTATGTGAAAAATGTAGCCGATGTTCGTTTTGGTCATGCCAATCGTTTTGGAGCAATTACCGGAAATGGAGAAGGAGAGAAGGTGCTTGGACAAGTTATGATGCTCAAAGGAGCCAATTCAAAACAAGTAATTAATGATGTAAAAGACCGAATAGCCGAAATTCAGAAAAGTTTGCCTCAGGGGGTTTATATCAATGGTTTTTTAGAAAGAAGTGAATTAGTAAGCAAGACCACTTTTACAGTAGCCGAGAACCTGATTCTGGGTTGTTTGATTGTTATTTTTGTTGTGGTTTTGTTACTTGGAAACTGGCGTTCGGGATTAGTTGTCGCATCAGTTATTCCGCTTTGTTTGTTGTTTGCCATTTCTTTGATGAATATTTTTGGCATTGATGCCAATTTAATGAGTCTGGGAGCTATCGATTTTGGAATTATTATTGATGGAGCTGTAATTATTGTAGAGTTCATTGCGTTTCAAATCGCTCATAAGTCGGCTCATTTAGCGCAACTTTCCAGAGAAAACAGCCAATTGGAAATTGACCAAATCACTTATAAAAGTGCTTCAAAAATGATGAATTCGGCTGTTTTTGGGCAGTTAATTATCTTAATTGTTTTTATCCCGATTCTTTCACTTTCCGGAATAGAAGGCAAAATGTTCAAACCTATGGCAATGACATTTAGTTTTGCATTGGTTGGAGCTATGCTATTTTGTTTTACTTATGTTCCGGTGGTTTCTTCGTTATTTTTAAAGCCAAAAGAAGAAAATCCGGATTCATTTTCGAATAAATTAATAAGCCGATTGAATTCGTTTTATCTGCCTGTAATCAGTTGGGCATTAGCAAATACTAAAAAAGTACTGTACAGCGCGATAGGATTGTTAGTGATAGCAGTGCTCTTATTTACAACTATGGGAGGCGAATTTATTCCAACTTTAGACGAAGGCGATTTTGTGATTCAGCCTGTTTTAAAAACGGGAACTTCATTGAGTAAAACCATTGAAACAACCACTAAAATCGAAAAAATAATACTTAAGAAATTCCCTGAAGTCGAGCAGGTAGTGAGTAGAATAGGGGCTGCCGAAGTTCCTACCGACCCAATGAGTATGGAGGAAAGTGATGTTATTGTGAAATTGAAACCAAAATCAGAATGGGTTTCGGCAGAGAGTAAAGATGAATTAGCCGATAAAATAAAAGAAGCCATTGAAGAACAAATTCCGAATATGGAAATTGAATTTACCCAACCTATTGAAATGCGTTTTAACGAATTAATTTCCGGAACGCGTTCGGATGTGGCGGTAAAAGTTTTTGGAGAAGATTTAAATGTTTTGGCTAAAAAAGCCAATGAAATTCAAAAAGCCATTGCAAATGTTGAAGGAGCTTCGGATATTATTATCGAAAAAACGGAAGGTTTGCCACAAATGAGTGTACAATTTGATCGTTCAAAAATTGCCCGTTACGGCTTAAATATTTCCGATTTGAATGAGTTGATTGCGCTTGGATTTGCCGGAAAAACAGTAGGAAATGTGTTTGAAGGTGAAAAACGATTTGATATGGTTATCCGTTTGGATCAATACAATCGTCATGATATTGATGATTTAAAAAATCTTTATGTCAGCACGCCTTCCGGACAACAAATCCCGATGCAGGAATTAGCTCAAATTGAATATACCCAAGGGCCTGCTAAAATTTCAAGAGACAATACCAATAGACGAATTGTAATTGGGATTAATGTGAGAAACCGCGATTTACAAAGTGTGGTTAAGGATATTCAGCGCATAGTAAATACGAAAGTCAAACTTCCAAATGGTTATTATGTGAAATACGGCGGACAATTTGAAAATCTTGAAAGTGCCAAAGCACGTTTACTTATTGCGGTTCCTATCGCTTTATTTCTGATTTTTATATTGCTTTATTTTGCTTTTGGTTCTGTTAAAGAAGCTTTGATGGTGTATTCAGCTATTCCGTTATCAGCGGTGGGAGGAATATTGTTTTTATGGATCAGGGATTTGCCTTTTAGTATTTCGGCAGGGGTTGGATTTATTGCTCTGTTTGGAATTGCAGTATTAAACGGAATTGTATTAATTGAACATTTTAAAGAATTAAAACACCAGGGAATGACCAATAAAGACGAATTGATTTTAAAAGGAACAACCGACAGATTACGCCCGGTATTATTGACTGCGGCAGCAGCGGCTCTGGGTTTTTTACCTATGGCTATTTCCTCTTCTGCAGGAGCCGAAGTACAGCGCCCATTAGCAACAGTAGTTATTGGAGGTTTGTTTACGGCAACTATTTTGACAATGATTGTGCTGCCGGTTTTATTTAAAGTTTTTGACGGAAAAGAATTCAAAAAACCAAAATTCAAAAAACATCAGAGTGCTACTTATGTTATTTTGTTATTGATGAGTACTTCTTTTGCTTTCGCTCAAAATCCAAATAACGAATTGGATCAACTGATTGCCATTGGAATCCAAAATAATAAGGCTTTAAAGGCTTCTCAATTGCAGGTCGAAAAAATGAAAGCGAATATTAAAAGTGCCTATTCTTTTGATAAAACTAATATTTATTACAATTACGATCAGAATAATTTAGCATACAACAACAAGGCTGTTTCGGTAATTGGCGCACAGCAAAGTTTTTTGTTTCCTACAGTTTATGCGGCTCAAAAAAAGAACAATACAGCAGAATATGAAAAGCAACAAGCCCTTTACGAATTAGAAAAAAACAAGCTGAGTTTAGAGATTTCAAAATTATTTTATCAAATTGTGTATTTACAACATCAGGAAATTTTGTTCAAAAGATTAGATAGTTTGTACCAAAATTTCTCAAAAGCCAGTAATAGACGTTTTGAATTAGGAGAGACTAATTATTTGGAAAAAATTACAGCCCAGTCTAAAGCGAGGCAAATTGCTTTAAAGCTTTCGCAAATTAGAAATGAGAAAGAAGCACAGTATCATTTGTTTCAATATAGCATTCAATCGGATGAAAAAATCACAATAAAAACAAATGAAATCAAGCCTTTAACTTTTTCAACAGAAGAAAAAAGTAAAGTGCTTTATAATGATTATTTACAATCAGTTAGAGAAAATTATAAAAACCAAATTCATTTACAAAAACAAAGTTGGTTGCCTGATTTGAATTTAGAATTTTTCAGAGGTTCCAATAAGGGATTATCCCAGTCTTTGAATGGGTTTCAGGTTGGTATTGCTTTACCTATTTTGTTTTCGGGAAATGTTTCCAAGGCTAAAGTCGCAAAGCTTGAGTTAGAAAGTTGGGAAGCACAAATGCAAAATGAAAATGAAAAAATGAATGGTTTTGTTGAAAACAAAAAGAATGAATTATTAAAGCATCAGGAAGCCATTAATTATTACAATCAACAGGGTAAAAAACTGGCAGACGAAATTCTAAAAGTAGCTAATATGAGTTACAAACACGGAGAAATAGACTTTTTTCAATACATTCAAAGTCTTGAAAATGCTACTGTTATTGAAGTCGAATATTTAGAAAATGTACTTCAGTTTAATAAAACACAACTAGATTATCAATTTTTAAATTTTTAAAATGAACCCAAAAAATAAAATACTCGCTATACTTTCTTTGTCAATTGTTTTGTTTTCCTGTAAAGAAACTAAAACCGAAGAAAATCCTGTTGTTAACTCGGATTTGATATCAGTAACAGCCGCACAGTTTAAATCAGCCGGAATGGAAATCGCCAGTCTGAAAGAGCAATCTTTTGACGTTACAGTAAAAGCGACCGGAAAAGTAGATGTTCCTCCGCAAAACAGAGCTCAAATTACTTCTTTTGTTGGAGGTTATATCAAATCAACTCAACTGTTAGTTGGCGACAAAGTAGTTAAAGGACAAGCTTTATTAACCCTTGAAAATACCGAATTTTTAGACATCCAAAAAGAATATCTGGAAGTAGCGGAACAGATTAATTATCTGAAATCAGAATACATTCGTCAAAAAACATTGTTTGATGAAAAAATTACTTCTCAGAAAAACTATTTAAAAGCAGAAAGTGATTATAAGAGAGCTAAAGGGATGTATCAAAGTTTGAAAGAAAAACTAAAACTTTTAAATATTAATCCGGCGAATGTTGAAAAAGGAAAATTATCTTCTGTTGTAACTATTTATGCGCCTATTTCAGGTGATATTGTGGTAATGAATGCGCATTTAGGTATGCACGTTAATCCGTCTGATGTGATTTTAGAAATTATTCAAACGGATCATTTGCATTTAGAATTGGCTATTTTCGAAAAAGATATTTTGAAAATTAAGAAAGAACAGGATATTCTGTTTACAGTTCCTGAGGCTTCTAAGGAGGTTTTTACTGCCAAAGTGCATTTAGTAGGAAAATCAATTGAAGGTAACGACAGAACAATAAATATTCATGCTCATTTAGACGATAATATTAAACAGCGATTGCTTACCGGAATGTTTGTGGAAGCCAATATTATCGTTGATTCTAAAAAAGGCTTAGCCATACCGAAAGAAGCTTTATTGAATGAAGAAAACAAAAAATTCGTACTTTTATTAAGTGAGAATAAAAAGGATAGTTATGCTTTTAAAAAAGTAGCTGTTACTGTTGGGGCAATGTCGGAGGATTATGTGGAAATAATTCCAGATAATCAAATCAACAAGAATTCCAAAATTTTGATCAAAGGAACGTATGATGTTGCCAATTAAATTTTTGTTATGAATGTACAAAAACTAAAAAGTCAGTTACAAACGGAAGTAGATACTGCTTTTCTTTATGAAAGCATAGCAGCTATTCAAACGGATGTTAATTTATCGAAGGTTTTAAACGGTTTGGCAGCGATTGAAAATAAGCATGCCAATCACATGCTTCAAAAAGTGAGAACCTTAGAACCTGATTACAAAATGCCGGCAGCTTCTTCCAGAGCTAAGATGCAACTCAAAGCAGGGAAGTATTTTGGATACAGTAGTATCATTAGCAATTTGTCTAATACCGAAAGAGAGTTTGCTGAAACGGCTATTAAAGATAAGAAGGCTAAAGGAATTAAAGCTTCAGGTTTTGAACACAATCATTTAAATATAATTGAATCAGTAAGTCAAAATGAAGCTCTGAATGTTTCGGGCGGTTTGTTGTCAAAATTTGAAAGCCGTCACAAATCTGTTGGAGGAAATGCTTTAAGAGCAGCTGTTTTAGGAGCTAATGACGGCTTGGTTTCTAATATGAGTTTAGTTATGGGAGTTGCCGGAGCGGCTGTTTCTAATAATACTATTTTGCTTACCGGAATAGCAGGTTTATTGGCAGGAGCTATTTCTATGGCTTTAGGCGAATGGCTTTCGGTACAAAGTTCAAGAGAATTAAATCAAAGACAAATTGATTTAGAATTGGAAGAATTGGAAGCTTCACCTGAAGAAGAAAAAAAAGAACTGGTTTTGTTGTATCAGGCCAAAGGAATGAATGTTGAAGAAGCCCAAAAATTAGCCGAAAAAGCATTTGAAAACCCTGAAACAGCAATGGATGCTATTATTACGGAAGAATTAGGAATTGACAAAGAAGAATTAGGTGGTTCAGCCTGGGAAGCAGCCATTGCCTCTTTCATATTATTTTCAATAGGAGCAATTATTCCTTTGTATCCATTTATTTTCATCAGTGGTCAAAAAGCTATTTTATTAAGTTTAGGAAGCTCTGTAATTGGGCTTTTCGGTATAGGAGCAGCAATTACTTTGTTAACGGCAAAGAGCATTTGGTTTTCAGGATTTAGACAGGTTTTGTTTGGATTAGCTGCTGCCGCCGTAACTTATGGTATAGGTTCACTTATCGGTGTTTCATTGGCTGGTTAAAAATTGAATTAACATTAAAAATAAATAATTATGAATGACGCACATTTACACATGATTGTAAACCATTTTCCTATTATTGGAACTATTTTGGGATTAGTGGTTTTAATCGGAGGTATGTATTTTAAAAGTATTTCGATTAAAAACACCTCTTATTTTTTATTTATTATAGCGACTGTTTTTACTGTTTTTAGCATGGCAACAGGTGACGGGGCAGAAGAACTGGTGGAAGATATGCCTGCTATTGGGCATGAAATCATTCATAACCATGAAGAATTGGCTGAAAAATTGGCTATTGTGATGTATTTATTGGGAGTGGTTTCTGTTATTGGTTTGGTTACTAATATCAATAACCACGCTAAGGCTAAATTCTTTTCGTATGCTATTTTGGTTATAGCCGTTGTAGCGGTATTTTTATCCACAAAAGTAGGGACTTCAGGAGGTGAAATTCGTCATACTGAAATTCGTCCTGATGCCGTTTTACTTAATACTAATTCGAAAAGCAAGGAATCGACTGTAGATAAAGACTAAAATTTTACTATTTTCGAAACATTTAGTTAAATTAAAAATTTGCTTGTAACTATTTTATAACTTATATTTGCATCACAAAAATTAAGATTAATACAAAATCATAATGTTATCAAATCAATTGCATCATCATCATTTACATTATTGCTCTCAAGCGATGTGTTAATGGTATGCGTGTAAGTCATCATATTAATAAACCCGTTTGAGTACATCAAACGGGTTTTTCATTGTGTGTTAAGTCCTTTGTACTCAAGCACATTCAATAAAACATAAAAAAACAAAACAATGAGTACGTTAAAAATTGCAATTCAAAAATCAGGCAGATTAAACGAAGAAAGTATTCAAATCCTGAAAGATGCGGGAATTTCTATCAACAATGGTATTGATCAGTTAAAAGCAGAAGCTTCTAATTTTCCTTTGGAAGTTCTGTATTTACGTAATTCAGATATTCCACAATATTTGATCGACGGAGTGGTAGATATTGCTATTGTAGGAGATAATTTATTGGTTGAAAAAGGAAAAAACATCGAGGTAATCCAAAAATTAGGATTTTCAAAATGTAAAGTTTCCGTAGCAGTGCCTAAAACTTTTGAATACAATTCGGTTAAAGATTTAGACGGTTTGCGTATTGCTACTTCTTATCCAAACACTGTAATTGAGTATTTTAACAAATTCGGATTAACCGTTGATATTCACCAAATTTCAGGTTCGGTAGAAATTGCTCCAAATATTGGTTTAGCTGATGCTATTGTGGATATTGTATCAAGTGGAAGTACTTTGTTCAAAAACAATTTGAAAGAAGTGGAAGTTATTTTGAAAAGTGAAGCGGTTTTAGCGGTTTCACCAAAAGTAACTCCGGAAACTCAAAAAATAATTGATACTTTAAAATTCAGAATCGAATCGGTTTTAAGAGCAAGAAAATCGAAATACATTTTGATGAATGTGCCTAATGACAAAATTGATGCAATTGGTAAAATTTTACCGGTTTTAAGAAGCTTAACAGTAATGCCATTAGCAGAAGAAGGTTGGAGCAGTGTACACTCAGTAATTGACAAAGATACTTTTTGGGAAGTAATTGACCAATTGAAAGAAGCTGGTGCCGAAGGAATTTTGGTTTGCCCAATTGAGAAAATGGTTTTTTAAAAAGTTAGAAGTTAGAAGTTGGGAGTTAGAAGTATTCAAATAATCGAATAACAACTGACACTTAACTCATAACTCATAACTCATAACTAAACAACATGAACAAAATATATAATCCAACCGCTGACAGCTGGGCTGCTATTTTAGAAAGACCCACCAAAACGGTAAACGATATCGAGCAAACAGTAAAAGAAATTTTTGCTGCTGTTCAAAAAGACGGAGATGCGGCTGTTGCCAAATATACGACTCAGTTTGATGGCGTGTATTTTGAAAATAGCGAAGTTACTGCTGCTGAAATTGAAACTGCTGTTAGTTTAATTTCTGATGAATTAAAAGCAGCTATTTCTTTGGCAAAAGCCAATGTAGAAAAATTTCACCAGGCTCAAAAAACAAACCGTGTTGAAGTTGAAACAGCTCCGGGAGTACAATGCTGGCAGGAAAAAAGACCCATTCAAAAAGTAGGTTTGTACATTCCTGGCGGAACAGCTCCTTTGTTTTCTACGGTTTTAATGCTGGCTGTTCCTGCTAAAATTGCAGGTTGCAGCGAAATTGTTTTGTGTTCGCCACCGGATAAAAACGGAAATATCAATCCTGCAATTTTGTATGCTGCTAATTTATGTGGTGTAACCAAAATCATCAAAGTAGGAGGAATTCAGGCGATTGCCGGAATGACTTTTGGTACAAAGGCAATTCCAAAAGTATATAAGATTTTTGGACCGGGAAATCAATATGTAACGGTAGCAAAACAATTGGCAACACAATTTGGTGTGGCTATCGATATGCCTGCCGGACCATCAGAATTATTAGTAGTTGCCGATGATACTGCTGTCCCTGCTTTTGTAGCTTCTGATTTATTATCTCAGGCTGAACACGGAGTTGATAGTCAGGTTATTTTGGTGAGTACATCTAAAGCAATTATTGAATCAGTTGAGAAAGAAATCGAATTGCAATTAGAGCAGTTACCTCGTAAAGCGATTGCCGAAAAAGCCATTGCCAATTCGAAATTAATTTTTGTAGAAAATCACCCAATTGCGTTGGATTTAATCAACGAATACGGTCCTGAGCACTTTATCGTTTGTACGGATAACGATGATTTTTATGTAGATAATATTCAAAATGCAGGTTCGGTTTTTATAGGGAATTATACCCCTGAAAGTGCCGGGGATTACGCATCAGGAACCAATCACACTTTGCCTACGAATGGTTACGCTAAGAATTACAGTGGTGTGAATTTGGATAGTTTTATGAAATCAATGACGTTCCAAAAAATTTCCGAAAAAGGAATTCAAAACATTGGAAATGCTATTGAAACCATGGCAGAAGCCGAAGGGTTACAGGCGCATAAAAATGCAGTGACTTTGAGATTAGCTGAGATACAAAAAAGAAAATAAAACAGAGAAAATAGAGCAGAGACAGTATATTAAGTAGATTAAATCTATATTCTATTCTCTGTTTTCTATACTCTTTTAAAGATAAGAAAGATGAAATTCGATATAAATAATTTAGTCCGTGATAATGTAAAGGTTTTAAAACCTTATTCTTCAGCACGTGATGAGTTTGAAGATTTTGATACAGCAAAAATGGTGTTTTTGGATGCCAATGAAAATCCGTATCAAAATGGGGTAAACCGTTACCCGGATCCGCAACAAAACAGTGTAAAAGCAGTTTTAGCGAAAAATAAAGGGTTAAGTCCTAAACAAATTTTGTTAGGAAACGGAAGTGATGAAGTTTTGGATTTATTGTTCAGAGCTTTTTGCGAACCAAAAGAAGATAATGTAATTTCATTGCCGCCAACCTACGGAATGTATGGTGTTTTGGCAAATATCAATAATGTAGAGCACAAAGAAATTTTGCTTTCGGAAGCTTTCCAGCCAAGAGTTGAAGCTATTTTAGAGGCAGTAACGTCAAACACTAAAATTATCTTTTTGTGTTCGCCAAATAACCCAACGGGAAATTCATTTACAGAAGAAAGCGTTACTACTATATTAGAAAAATTCAATGGTTTTGTAGTAATTGACGAAGCTTATATTGATTTTTCGGAAAAAGCGAGTTGGTTAGCTAAATTAGATCAGTATCCAAATTTAATCATCACTCAAACCCTTTCAAAAGCGTATGGTTTAGCGGGAATTCGTTTGGGAATTTGTTATGGCTCTGTAGCAGTAATTGCGGTTTTGAACAAAATCAAACCACCATATAATGTAAATGAATTAACGCAGCAAAGAGCTTTAGAACGTTTGAAAAATCAGCCTAAAATTGATGCCGAAATTGCTTCAATCATAGCGCAAAGAGAAGCTTTATTGCAAGTCTTGAATAAAGTGTCTTTTGTAGAGAAAATTTATCCAACAGAAGCCAATTTCATTTTAATTAAAGTGGATGATGCCAATAAGCGTTACGATGAATTAATTGCCAAAGGAATTGTAATTCGTAACAGAACTACTCAGCCACTTTGTGAAAACACTTTGCGTTTGACCATTGGAACAGCTGAAGAGAATAAGAAGTTGATGGAAGCTTTAAAGTCAATTTAGACACAAATTTCACGAATTAGCACTAATTTTTAAAGTGTTAATATTAAAAAATAGTAATAAAAATAGAACTCAAAAGAAATAGAATTTAAGCAATTTAGAATCTGTAAAATTTGTGTTTTAAAAATAGATATAATGAAAAAAGTACTTTTTATCGATCGTGACGGAACGATTGTTTTAGAACCGGAAGGATACCAATTAGACAGTTTAGAGAAATTGGAGTTTTATCCAAAAGCTTTTCAATATTTGGCTAAAATTGCTAACGAATTGGATTATGAATTGGCAATGGTAACCAATCAGGATGGTTTGGGAACAGATTCTTTTCCGGAAGATACTTTTTGGCCAACACAGGATTTTATCTTAAAGGCTTTTCAAAACGAAGGTGTTTTGTTTGACGATATTTTTATCGACCGTTCTTTTCCGGAGGATAATGCGCCAACACGCAAACCACGTACAGGAATGTTGACAAAATACATTGACAACCCAAATTACGATTTAGCAAATTCTTTTGTTCTTGGTGACCGTTTGACTGATGTCGAATTAGCTAAAAATTTAGGTGCAAAAGCTATTTTTATGAATACTACTGATGGCGCCGGAAGTGAAGAAATCAGTGCAAAAAGAGAAGAATTAGACGAAACTATTGTTTTACAATCTACCGATTGGAAACAGATATATGAGTTTTTAAAATTAGAAGCCCGCACCGCTTCGATCACTAGAAAAACGCACGAAACAGATATCTACATCAAATTGAATCTTGACGGAACAGGAAAAAGTAATATCGATACCGGAATTGCATTTTTTGACCATATGTTGGACCAAATTTCGCGTCACGGGCAAATGGACTTGGAAATCAAAGTTAAAGGAGATTTAGAAGTTGATGAACACCATACAATTGAAGATACCGCCATTGCCCTTGGAGAAGTTTATGCTAAAGCTTTGGGGAATAAATTAGGTATTGAACGTTATGGTTTCTGTTTGCCAATGGACGATTGTCTGGCTCAGGTAGCGATTGATTTTGGAGGTCGCAACTGGTTAATTTGGGAAACGGAATTCAAACGTGAAATGGTGGGTAAAATGCCGACGGAGATGTTTTTCCATTTCTTCAAATCTTTTTCTGATGGAGCTAAAGCAAACATCAATATCAAAGCTGAAGGGGATAATGAGCATCACAAAATTGAGGCTATCTTTAAAGCTTTTGCAAAAGCAATAAAAGTAGCTGTAAAACGTGATACAGAAAAAATGATTTTGCCTTCAACAAAAGGAATGTTATAAAGTTTGAAGCTTGGAGTTGGAAGTCTGAAGTAAAATTTACTTCTTCCAACTCCCAACTTCTAACTCCCAACTAAATAAAAAATGAAAATAGTAATTATAAATTACGGAGCGGGAAATATTCAAAGCATTCTATTTGCTATAGAAAGATTGGGTTTTACTGCTGTACTGACTAATAATCCGGAAGAAATCAAAGCAGCCGATAAAGTGATTTTCCCAGGAGTGGGTGAGGCGAGTTATGCTATGAAAATGCTTAAAGAAAGTGGCTTAGATACTTTAATTCCAACATTGAAACAACCTGTTTTAGGAATTTGTTTGGGAATGCAGCTGATGTGTAATCATTCTGAAGAAGGAGATACCACCGGTTTAGGGATTTTTGATGTGGATGTGATTAAATTTACTCCAAAAGTAAAAGTACCACAAATGGGATGGAATACTATTTATGATTTAAAATCGGATTTATTTAAAGATGTAGCCGAAAAAGAATACATGTATTTGGTACATAGTTTTTATGCTCCTATTTGCGATGAAACCATTGCTACAACGGATTATGAATTGCCTTATTCGTCTGCATTAGAAAATAAAAATTTCTTTGGAACTCAATTTCACCCCGAGAAAAGTGGAGATGTGGGTGAGCAAATTTTAGACAATTTTTTGAAACTTTAAAATTTCAATAACAATATTAAAAAATCAGCGGAATGAGATTGCTTCGTTCCTCGCAATGACAAAATAAATGAGAATAATACCAGCTATAGACATCATCGACGGAAAATGTGTTCGTTTATCCAAAGGTGATTACAATACCAAAATTATCTATAATGAAAACCCACTTGAAGTGGCTAAAGAATTTGAGGCACACGGAATTGAGTATTTGCATTTAGTAGATTTGGATGGAGCAAAATCAAGCAAGATTGTCAATTATAAAATTTTAGAACAAATTGCTACCCAAACCAAATTGAAAATTGATTTTGGAGGTGGTTTAAAAGCCGATTCTGATTTGAAAATTGCTTTCGAATCGGGTGCTAACCAAATTACAGGTGGAAGTATTGCGGTAAAAAACAGAGCTGTTTTCGAAAAATGGATTGCTGAGTATGGTTCGGATAAAATTATTTTAGGAGCCGATGCCAACAATGAAAAAGTAGCCGTTTCCGGATGGTTAGAAGATTCAAACGAAGATTTGGTTCCGTTTATTCAGGACTACCAAACCAAAGGAATTGAGTACGTAATTTGTACTGATATTGCTAAAGACGGAATGCTGGAAGGACCAAGTTTTGATTTGTATGCTAAGATTTTGCAACAAGCTCAGGGGTTAAAATTAATCGCTTCAGGAGGAATTTCAACTTTTGATGAATTGCCTAAATTAGCCGAAATTGGTTGTGAAGGAACCATCATCGGAAAAGCAATTTACGAAGGAAGAATCTCGTTGAAACAGTTAGAGAATTATATAATTAGTTTATAGTTTATTGTTAATAGCTTGTAGTTGAATCGCAAACAATTAACAATAAACCACTAACAATAAACAAAAAGAATGCTTACAAAAAGAATAATCCCTTGTTTGGATATCAAAAACGGAAGAACTGTAAAAGGAGTAAATTTTGTAGATTTGCGCGACGCAGGAGATCCGGTGGAATTAGCTAAGATTTATTCGGATGAAGGTGCGGATGAATTGGTGTTTTTAGATATTTCGGCTACAGAAGAACGCAGGAAAACTTTGGTGGATTTGGTTCGAAAAGTAGCTTCGACTATCAATATTCCGTTCACTGTAGGTGGAGGAATTGCGGCAGTTTCTGATGTGGAAGTTCTGTTGCAAAACGGAGCCGATAAGGTTTCTATCAATTCGTCGGCGGTTAAAAATCCTCAGTTGATTAATGATTTGGCGCAGAAATTTGGAAGTCAATGTGTAGTGGTAGCTATTGATGCCAAGCAAATTGATGGTGAATGGATTGTACATTTAGTTGGAGGAAAAGTACCAACCGAAATCCGATTATTTGATTGGGCACAGGAAGTAGAACAAAGAGGAGCCGGAGAAATTCTTTTTACCTCTATGGATAATGACGGTACTAAAAACGGATTTGCTAATGAAGCATTGGCTACATTATCGAGTTTGGTAAACATTCCAATTATTGCTTCAGGTGGTGCCGGAAACATTCAGCATTTTGTGGATAGTTTTACAAAAGGAAAAGCCGATGCAGCCTTGGCAGCCAGTGTTTTTCATTTCAAAGAAATTGAAATTAAAACCCTGAAAAACGAATTAAAAAATAACAATATAGAAGTCAGAATCTAATATCTGAATTCTAAAATCTAAAATAAAAATGGAAATAGATTTTTCAAAAAGTGCACACGGATTAATTCCTGCCATTATTCAGGATAGTGAAACTAAAAATGTTTTGATGTTGGGCTATATGAATGATGAAGCCTATCAAAAAACTATAGCAACAGGAAAAGTAACTTTTTTTAGTCGCTCAAAGCAACGCCTTTGGACAAAAGGAGAGGAAAGTGGTCACTTTTTAAATTTGGTTAATATTAAAAATGATTGTGATGGTGATACACTTTTAATTCAGGCTGTTCCGGTAGGACCAACTTGTCATACTGGTGCTGATACTTGCTGGCAAACTCCAAATAAAAGCAGCTATGGTTTTATTTCTGAATTGGAAAATACCATTCAATCCAGAAGAGAAAAAGCAGATTCTGAACAAAGTTATGTGGCTTCTCTTTTTGCAAAAGGAATTAACAAAATAGCTCAGAAAGTTGGTGAAGAAGCAGTAGAAGTGGTGATTGAGGCTAAAGACGCTAACGATAATTTATTTTTGGACGAAAGCGCCGATTTATTATTCCATTATTTGATTTTATTACAAGCCAAAGGATACAAACTAGACGATGTTATTAATGTTTTAAAAAGTCGTCAGAAATAACAACCTTATTTTGTGTTAATTTATTGTAAAAACGAGTCAATTGGAGATTAAATTTCCTCAGCTGACTCGTTTTCATTTTTTCACCAAAATCCAATCTGTTATATTTACCACAGAATTTAATTATTTAGACACAACAACTTATGATTTTTGATAAAACTCATTTTTCAGAAGATTTAATTGATACTAAGATAAAAACAGGACTATACATTATATTGACCACTGACGAAGACGATTCACGTCCGGTATATATATCGGGCAATTTCAACGATTGGAGAACTCAGGACAAGGAGTTTATGATGGAAAAAGTAGGCGTAGGTTTGTATCATTATAAATTTACTCATGATTTTAATTATCCGGAAACGCTATTGTATAAATTTACTAAGGGTGACTGGAGTGATGTAGAAATTGGTATTAACGAAGAACGAACAGAAAATCGTTCTACTACTAAACATACAGGAATTCAAAATGAACATGTATATAAATGGAGAAGAAACTGGTTGCCATTCAAACCTAATTTTTTACCTCAAATCCAATTATTATCGGATGAGTTTGAAATTCCGCAACTGAATACCACCAGAAAAATTTGGGCTTTATTGCCTCATGATTATGATGCTTCGGAAGAAAGTTATCCGGTGATGTATTTGCAGGATGCCCAAAATTTATTTAATGAGGAAGCTGAATATGGCAATTGGGAAATTGACAAAAAGCTGGCAGTAATGTCTGAATATAAAGTAGGGAAAATTATCGTTATTGCTGTTGAACATGCCGAAGAAGACCGAATAAAAGAATACAATGTTGGGAAAACACTGTTAGGAAAAGGACAAGGAAAAAAATACATTCAGTTTTTAGTTGAAACCTTAAAACCTTATGTTGATAGTAATTTCAGAACTAAAAAAGAACGCGAATTTACCGGAATAGGAGGAAGTTCGATGGGGGCTTTGGTCAGTATTTTTAGTGGCTTAAGATATCCGGGAGTATTTGGTAAGTTGATGATATTTTCGCCTTCTCTTTGGGTTGATCCAAAAATAAAAGTAAAAGACGCCGAAAATTCAGGTGATACTAAAATTTATTTGTATGCCGGAGGTGACGAAAGCGAAACCATGATCGAACATGTGGAAACTTTTAAAAACCGAATACTTGAAAATGAATTTGTTAATGATAAGATGAAAATTAATCTCAGCATTAATAAATTAGGAAAACACAATGAAACCTATTGGAGTGACGAATTCCCTAAGGCAATAGAATGGTTATTTTTTAATACTAAAGACAATTAGAATGAAAATAATAAAGATTGATAGTTTAGAAAATTTTTCGGGAACGGTTTTAGTTCCTGTTTTTGAAACTGCCAAAGATTTGGTTCCAATCCAATTTGAAGGTTTGGAAATTTCATCCAAAGTATTTTACGGCAAAAAAGATAGTTATTATATAGCCGAAAAAAATGACACTATTTTTATTTTTATTGGTTTAGGAAAAACAACTGATTATAAATCGTTAAAAACAATTTTCAGAAGAATTGCTTTCAAAGAAAAAGACACATTTAGCTCAAATGTGTCTTTATTTTTACCGGATGTTTTTACTGAAGAGCAGGTGGAAGCCGCTATTTTAGGATTGTTTTTAGGAACTTATAATTTAGGTCATTATAAAAAACAAGACAATCATCCGTTTTTGAAAGCTGATTTTGTACTCGAACTTTTATCAGCTAATGATTATTCGAAATCCATTGATAGGGCTATAAAAATTGCACGAGCACAGCTGGAAATATTTAGTCTGGTTGATTTACCGCCAAACAAAGTAACTCCAAAATATTTAGCACAATGGGCTCAAAACAAAGGAAATCATTATGGTTTTGATGTAAAAGTGCTAGGGTTAGAAGCTGCAAAACAGGAAAATCTTGGTGCCTTTGTAGCGGTTGGAAAAGGAAGCGAAAATGAAGTCCAATTTATAATTATGAATTACACTCCTAAAAACGCTGAGGCTAATTTAAAGCACATTGGTTTGGTTGGAAAAGGAATCACCTTTGATACCGGTGGATTGAATATCAAGACATCGGGAATGGTACACATGAAATGTGATATGGCTGGCGGAGCTGCCGTTCTTGGAGCAATGCAATTGATCGCCGATTTGCAATTGCCGGTACAAGTCACCGCAATTGTTCCCTGTGCCGAAAATTCGGTTGATAGTAAGTCTTTTTTACCGAGTGATGTTATTCATAGTTATAGTGGAAATACCATTGAAATTATCGATACGGATGCCGAAGGCCGATTGGTTTTAGCCGATGGATTGTCGTATTTGATTAAAAATTACAATCCCGAATATATTGTAGATATTGCTACACTTACAGGAAGTAGTGTTGCTACTTTGGGATACGAATGTGCCGCTTTGTTTACAAATAATGAGTTGATTTCTAAAGTAATGCAGCGAATTGGTGAGTCAATCGGGGAACGTTTATGGCCTTTGCCTTTATGGGATGATTATAAAAAAGACATAGAAAGTGATATTGCCGATGTGAAGAATTTTAGTGGAAAACCGGTGGCCGGAGCCATCAGTGCAGCTAAGTTTTTAGAGTTTTTTACTAAGGAACATAAGGCCTGGGCGCACTTGGATATAGCTGGTGTTGCTTTTGGTGATGACGAATTTGCAAAAAGTAAACACGCAACTGCTTATGGTGTACATTTATTAACTAAATTCATAGAAAATTTATGACATTATGGAAAGTGCTAAAAGCTTCGTTTGTATCTCAAATTATTTTAAAGGAACTGATTTTCTAATTCAGTTAAAAAAACTCGGGAATACTGTATATCTTGTAACTAGCGAAAAACTGCGGGATAAGCCTTGGCCACACGATTATATAGACGAAATTTTCTATATGCAGGGACAGGATACCGAATGGAATTTAGAGCATTTATTACTGGGAGTAGGTAATTTGATGAAATCGAATAAAATCGACGCTATCGTTGCTCTGGACGATTATGACGTAGAAAAAGCGACTTACCTTAGAGAAAATCTCAGAATTGACGGAATGGGGCAAACTACAGGCCGTTATTTTAGAGACAAACTCGCGATGAGAATGAGAGCCAAAAGCTGCGGAATTCCTATTCCGGCATTTTGTTCTTTATTTAATGATCATGACATTAATACTTTTGCCGATACTGTTGCTCCTCCCTGGGTGTTAAAACCGCGTTCAGAAGCTTCTGCATCAGGAATTATAAAGGTTTTTGATAAAGAAGCGCTGTGGATTCATATTACCGAAATGGGCAATAACCGATTCAAATATTTATTAGAACAGTTTAAACCCGGCGATGTCTATCATTGCGACAGTTTGGTTTTAGACCGTAAAAACCTGTTTAGTCTGACTTCAAAATATTTAGCTACACCAATGGAAATCACGCAAGGAGGTGGTGTTTTTAGAAGTTCAAATATTCCATACGATTCAGACGATGATATCAAAATCAAAAAAGTAAACGAAGAAGTTCTAAAAAGCTTTGGTTTAAAAAATGGAGCAGCTCATACTGAATTTATAAAATGCAATGAAGACGGGAAAATTTATTTTCTGGAAACTTCTTCCCGTGTAGGTGGCGCTCATATTGCCGAAATGGTCGAAGCCGCGTCTAATATTAATCTTTGGAAAGAATGGGCTATTATTGAAGATGCTTTGGTTAAAGAAAAAGAATACCAATTGCCAGAAGTAAAAAAAGAATATGCCGGTATCGTTTTGACTTTGTCAAAATACCAACATCCTGATTTATCTTCTTTCTCAGATCCCGAAGTTTGCTTTAGAGTTCCATTGGATTATCATGCAGGATTAATTGTAAAATCGAATAAAAATGAAAGAGTTTTGGAATTACTCAATAATTATGTCGATCGTTTAATTGCCGATTATACTGTGGTGGTAGCACAAAACAAAGTAACTAAACTGCATTAGTTTTAATCCAAAATATTTATAACCACAAACTTGTCATTCCGACGAAGGAGGAATCTCTTCATGTAATTCAGATAATGAGATTCCTCCTTCGTCGGAATGACAAATATTACTTTTAAAAAAAAGATTTCAAATTCATGAAAATAGTTTGTCTTTTCTTTCTTATGCCATTCTTTATTTCGAATGGAATAAAAGCACAATCTCTTTTGGGTAACCCAACAATTTCGTTTACAAAACAAGACAGTTTGCGTGGAAGTATCACTAAAGAAAGATCCTGGTGGGATTTAAAACAATATCGCTTAGATATAAAAGTAAATACATTAGACAGCACAATCACAGGTTCTAACACTATTAAATATCAAGTATTACAGGAGTATAATGTAATGCAAATTGATTTACAAAAACCTTTAGAAATCAGCAAAGTTATTCAGGACGGTGTAGCCTTAAATTACAGTCGGGAAGGGAATGTTTTTTGGATTGAATTAGCAGCTCCTCAAAAAGCAGGAGCAATAAAAGAACTCACCATTTTTTATGGAGGTAAACCCAAAGTTGCTGTTAATCCACCTTGGGACGGAGGAATCAGCTGGAAAAAAGACAGCAATGGAAAACCCTTTATTGCTTCTTCCTGTCAGGGATTGGGTGCCAGTGTTTGGTGGCCTAATAAAGACCACATGTATGACGAAGTAGATGATATGTATATTAGTGTGAATGTTCCGTCTGATTTGATGGATGTTTCCAATGGTCGTCTATTGAGCATTAAAAAACAGAAAGATAACACCACAACTTACAATTGGTATGTTTCTAATCCAATAAACAATTACGGAGTCAACATTAATATTGGTGATTATGTGTCTTTTTCCGAGAAATACAAAGGAGAAAAAGGGATTTTGGATTGCAGTTATTATGTTTTGAAAGCTAATTTGGCGAAAGCCAAAAAGCAATTCAAGGAAGTACCCCGAATGTTAAAGGCTTTTGAATATTGGTTTGGTCCTTATCCTTTTTACAAAGATGGTTATAAGTTGGTTGAAGTGCCTTATTTAGGTATGGAACATCAAAGTTCGGTTACTTATGGCAATGGATTTCAAAATGGTTATTTGGGACATGATTTAAGTGGTACAGGCTGGGGATTAAAATTTGATTTTATCATTGTTCATGAATCCGGGCACGAATGGTTTGCGAACAATATTACTTACAAAGACATTGCCGATATGTGGATTCATGAGAGTTTTACTAATTATGCCGAAAGTCTTTTTGTGGAATATTATTACGGAAAAGAAGCGGGATACGAATATGTTATTGGGACGAGGAATAATATCAAAAATGACGCACCAATCATTGGTCATTATAATGTAAACGATGAAGGTTCAGGAGATATGTATTCGAAAGGTGGAAATATGCTGCATACTTTACGCCAAATTGTAAATGATGACAAAAAATGGAGAAAAATTCTAAGAGGCTTAAACAGCACTTTTTACCATCAAACCGTTACCTCAAAGCAAATTGAAGATTATTTGAGTAAAAATACAGGAATCAATTTGAATCCGTTTTTTAATCAATATTTGAGAGATACGCGAATACCAATTTTAGAATATTATTTTAAAGAAGGACAATTGTTTTATCATTGGAGCAATTGCGTCTCGGGATTTAATATGCCGATAAAAATTCATGTTAACGGAGTTGAAAAATGGTTTGAACCCGAAACTGACTGGAAAACAGAGCTTAATACTGAAGAAAATCCAAAATTGCTGATTGATGTCAATTTTTATGTTAATGGAATTGAGATTACAAAATAAAATAGATTAATTTTATCAGGAAATTCAAAACTATTAAACCAGATACAAACATGAAAAAACATCACTTCCTTCTGTCTTTTTTTCTAATGGTATTTGGGATTAATTATAGCCAAAATACTAAGCCTAATCAGGATGAATTAGTAAGTAGCACTGATTCTATTGAAGCAGCTCCAAAAATCAATCTGGATTCCATTCATTTTGCACCTACAAGTGAAATGCTGGATGAAGAAAGTTATTGGAAGATTATTGAAAAATCATTGAAAGAAACTAAAAATCAGGAAGATCAGGAAATTTTTCTTACTGCTGAATTAGAGAAACTCTCTCCAAAGGAAATGATAGGTTTTCGCCTGAGAACAGACAAGCTTTTATTTGATTCTTATACTTCTAATTTATGGTGTGCCAATTATATTATCAGTAATGGCGGAGCCGATGATGGTTTTGATTATTTCAGATGTTGGTTAATTTCCAGAGGAAAAGAGGCTTACTATAAAACACTGGAAAATCCTGATTATTTAGTTAATTTGGTGGGAAACGAACCTCATGCTTATGATTTTGAAGGATTTTGGTATGTAGCCAATAATGCTTTTAAAAATCTTACTAATAAAGAGGCTGAAGTTTACATTGATTATGAAAACTTTAAAACCACAGACGAAAACTATCCATTGTTAGAATTCAACTGGAATGTTGATGAACCTAAAACAATGGAGAAAGTATGCCCTGTTTTATTTAAAAAATTTATGACTCAGTTAACTAAAAAATAAAAATATGAACACATTAGCCAACCTAATAACCGAGTTAGACCAAGAGTACAAAACCACAAAAAAGTTTATTGAAAATTTCCCGGAAGGAAAAAATGATTATTCTCCACACGAAAAAAGCTTCAAAATGATGCCGCTTGCTGTACATATTGTAGAGGTTTTTGCCTGGCCTGCTGTAATTTTAACTACTTCCGAATTGGATTTTGGAAAAAATGAATACAAGCCTACTATTCTCGGCACCAAAGAAGAATTGATGCAGAAATTGGAAGCTGATTATACCGCTGGGAAAGCAGCTTTAGAAAAAGCATCTGAAGAAGATTTAGAACCGAGTTGGGCACTCAAAATGAGTGGACAAACGTTAAGTGAATGGAGTAAATATGGTGCAATTAGACATGCTTTAAATCAGATAACACACCACCGCGCTCAATTGGGTGTTTATTACCGATTGAACAATATTCCGCTTCCAGGAAGTTATGGACCTTCTGCCGATGATCAAAAATTCTAAAATAGCTGTAATCAGCGAAACTTACATTTAATAAAGTACTAAAAATGATAGAAGAACTATTGGTTTATCGTTCAAATAAACCAATAGTTCCACCAACCCAGTCTTTGTCCTGATTGTATTTTACACCAATCATTTCACCACGACTCAAACGCACTAAATTGCACAAAAGAGTAGGAGCAGCATCATCTTTTTTCCAGGTGCAAAGCATGCGTACTTCAGCTTTTACTTTTCCGTCCGGAGATTGTACTATAGGAAGATAATTGACTTTTTTCTGAAGGATATACAGTTCCTTATCAACAACGGCCTCAATATCTTCTTTTTTGACATGGAAAATCACACCTGAACCAGAGAAAGAAAACAAAGGTTTCAGTACATAATTTTCTAAGTCTTCCGGAATTTCTTTTAACTCGCTCAATAAAGTGGTTTCAATGAAATATTTTCCTTTTAGTAGTGGTAAAATGAACTTGCTAATTCTGAAAAACCAGTTCGGGTGTCCGGCCCATTCTACATCCAGTTCGTCTGAAAAACTAAAGTTCATTTTCAAATCGGGACGTAAGTCCAATTCGTCAAAAATGACTCTGTTGTAAATGCGTTTCACCAATATCTCGTCTCCACTTTCATTTTTATAAAATAACTGATTTCCTTTTTTAATCAAATCAGTAACACATACAAAAGGGATTCCGAGATCTCTTTTGCAGTAATAAAAATCAATTTTGGTGTTTTGTTTTTCAGGTTCTATTTCCAGTAGAATAACATTTTCCTTAGGATGGTTGTTGCAAAAAACTTCCTCTAAAGTTTTTAGATATTGCTGTGGTGTAGTGCCATTTAAAAATGGTGTTAGCTCATCAAGAAAAGGATACTGTGTTTTGAATTTCTCGAATAAATTTACCTGATAATTAAACAAGGAAGGAAATCCCTGTACCTCAATTAATTTAGGAATTGTTTTTCCGTCTTCTTCACAAATTCCAAAATCAATAGCCAGAAAAGTACTGTGCTCGTCTTCGTTTGGAACTTTATTGTTTAACTCTAATGCTTTATCAGTAAGTTGTTTGAAGTTTTCTTTTTTAACTAAAGCTATAACATCATTACAGCCTTCAATCAGCTGTGCTTTTAATTCATTGGAAATATAAAAAGGAGTTTCTCCTAATCGAAAAGTGGGTTCATAATCAAAATCTTGAGCGATATCTTTTTTTAATTGTTGGTATTTTTCTTGAGTAAATTGCTCGTTGAATAACTTTCGATATTTAGGAATCATAGATTTTATAGGATATTAATTTGACATGATTTTTTTTGATTTCATCAGGTCAGTAATGGCAGAACGAAGAAAATTAGGAATCAGGGTTTCGTTAGTTCGGTATATTTTGTCATCGTCCACTAAGTCCTCCAGCATATTTCTAAATTTTCTTTTGCCTTTCATTTTTCTTATTTTGTCTTTTACTTCTTTATTTCTAAGGTGTGACAGAAAACTAATTGGATCAGCTTCGGGATGAAATTGTGTTCCCACTAAATGATCCGTAAAACGTACCGCCATGATGGCTCTTTCGTATTGCACATGATCTCTTATTTTTTCAAGAGAAATGATTTTAGCACCTTTTTTAGCAAAAACACTCAGTTTAGGCTGCACCACCTGATAATCCCTGGAATCCACGGCATAAAAAGGATCGGCTAGTCCTTCAAATAAAGGATCTTTAAGTCCGTCTTTGGTTTTATGAATGGTCATTACACCAAATGAAGTATCATTTCTTTTAGTAATTTCGGCCAAACCAAAGTGTTTGCAAGCCATTTGGTACGAATGACAAATAAACAGCATGTGTTTTTTTATCGGATTTTCAGTGTTCCATTTTACAATAGAATCTATAAAAGCATAATATTTTTTATCCCAGTTTCCGTCTCCTTCCAGTGGATTCCCCGGACCGCCCGAGGATATGTAAATATCAAACTGATCAATTTCGGGCAATTCACATTTTCCTCTGACATCAAATATTTTAAAACATACAAAAGGGGCAAATCGGTTAACAACATCAATAATACATCGCATTCCCTGATTAGGCTCACCATTGTACATGTCTAATATTGCAACTGTTATACTTTTCTTTTTCATCAGTCCGTCTTTTTAAAATAATTATTCAAAGATAAGTTATTATTTTATAAGCCTTTAGTAAATTCTGAAGTAATAAAATCAACTACTTTAGTCAGGTCTTTTGTTTCTTCAAAAACGGCCAATTGTTTATCAGCTCCCGTACCATTTTTTAGGATTTGGTTCGCAAAATTAATATGCTCTCTGCTGCCTAATTCATCCACAACATCTTCAATAAAATCAAGTAATTCGAGGATTAACATTCTGGTTTCCACTTCTTTTTGAAGTCCAAAATCAATCATTTGACCTTCAATTCCATAGCGGGCGGCACGGAATTTATTTTCTTTTATCAATGCCAATCGATAGATGTTAAAACTCATATTTTGTGAATTGATACGGTATAATTTGGCTACAACAGCCTGAATTATAGAAACAATACACATGGTTTCTTCAACCGTCAGACTCATATCGCAAATACGAAATTCAATGGTGTCATAGAAAGGATGCAAACGCAAATCCCACCAGATTTTCTTTGGATTATCGATACAACTGGTTTTTACTAAAGTTTCCAAAAAGTTATCATAAGAAGATAAGGAATCAAAATATTCCGGTAATCCTGTTCTAGGAAATTTATCAAAAACCTTTGTTCTGTAAGACTTGTAACCTGTTTGTCGACATTCCCAAAAAGGGGAATTAGTAGATAATGCGAAAATATGTGGCAAAAAATAACAAGCCTGATTGATTAATTGCAGCCCTATTTCGCGGTTTTCAATTCCCACATGGCAGTGCATTCCAAAAATCAAATTAGAACGAGCTGCATCCTGTAATTCGTTGATAATATTGTGATAACGAGGATCATCGGTTATGGGTTGATCCTGCCATTTTGAAAAGGGATGTGTTCCTGCACCGCCCACAATCAATCCTTGCTTATCGGCCAATTCTACAATTTTTGTCCTTAGAAACTTAATCTCACATTCGGCTTCTTTGACATTTTTACAGATATTCGTTCCTACTTCCACCACCGATTGGTGCATTTCGGCCTTTACCTGTTCATTTAATAATATTTTAGCCCCATCGACAATTTTAGACAAATGGGAGCGTAGATCTCTGGTTTCGGGATCTATAATTTGGTATTCCTCTTCAATACCAAGCGTAAAAACAGGCAATTTCTTCATTTAAATATTCCGATTGTTATACTGAACTATACTATAATTTAGTCCAATTTATTTTAGTATAATGCCGTTATATATTTCATTTGATCCAATTTTATTGGATTAATTTGAAATAATAAACGGTATTATTTTAGTCCAACAGCATCTTTCATAAAAGTTCCCCAGGTCAGATTGATTTTTCCTGGTTTTTGTTTTTTTGCGGCAGCAATTGCCATTTTAGCTGATTCTTCGACCACCCATTCGAAGTTTTCAGCTCCTACCGAATTGACATCGGCATCCGGTGCGGGATTTCCAAAATCGATAGCATAAGGAATACCATCTCTTACTGCAAATTCTACTGTATTAAAATCATACCCCAAACCTTTACAAAGGCGAATTGTGTAATCTTTGATAGTTGCCAATAATTTTTTATCTACCGGTGGCCCGTCAACAACATAACGCAAATGCGGTTGATTACGGGGTTCGTATTGCATGATTTTTACCGCCTTACCACCTAAGCAATAGACTCTGAAATATTCGGTAAAAACAATTTCTTCCTGCAACAACATCACTAATTGACCCGTTTCACGGTGTTTTTCCCAAAACTCTTCTTTGTTTTCCAGTCGGTATACATTTTTCCATCCACCGCCCGCATAAGGTTTCATATAAGCTGGGAATTTTACATAGTCAAAAATACCTTCCCAGTCTAATGGGAATTTTAAGTTTCTAAAAGAGTTAGAATTTGTATCCGTTGGGTGTTCAGCCGAAGGAAGAATTACGGTATTAGGCAGCGGAACTCCCAATGTATCAGCTAAGGCATTATTGAAAAATTTATCATCGGCACTCCACCAAAAAGGGTTATTGATTACATTAGTTCCTGTTAATGCGGCATTTTTAAGAAAAGCGCGATAAAAAGGCACATCTTGCGAAATTCTATCAATAATTACTGCATATTCACCGCCTTTGTTTTGGATAACCTTATCAATAGAAACGGCTTCGGCTATAATGTCTTTTTCATTTTTTGAATTTACTCTATCAATAAAAGCCTGTGGAAAGGTATCTTCCATTCCAAATAAAATTCCGATTTTCTTCATGTTTATTGTTTCTTTACTACTTTATTAAGTTTTATAGTTGGTTTAGCTAAAATTAATTCGGGATAAATAATGAGGAAACATTTCTTTCCAAAGCGGCCAGTCGTGTTGCTTGTCCTGCCTGATGTCAAGCCAATGGTGCATGTTTTTGTCAGACAATAGTTTGCTCATTTTTAAATTGGCATCAAAGCAAATGTCCCAGTTTGAAGTTCCCAGAACTACATCCATATTCCACAATTGATAATCATTGAGTCCGTGCAAATAATCATCAGGACTGTGATAAAAAACAGTATCGTTATGAAAGCCGTCTAAATAACTTTTGATATTAAAAATACCACTCATACTAAATAAATGACTCACATAGCCGGGATGTCTAAAGGCAAAATTTGCCGCGTGATAACCTCCAAAACTGCAACCCGCGATTACAACTTTTCCTGAAGCGGAATTGTGACGCACTTTTTCGACAATTTCATGACAAATCATTTTGTCGTACCAATCATGATTTTCTATACGGTGTACCGGATGAATTTGCTTATTGTAAAAGCTGTCTTTGTCAATGCTATCCGGGCAATAAATTTGGATTAATCCCTGTTCGACATACCATCTTACCGATTCAATTAATCCCTGATCTTTGTTTTCATGAAAACTTCCCATAGAAGTTGGAAACAGCACTACGGGGTAGCCTGAATGTCCAAAAACAAGCATTTCCATCTCCCGGCTCAAATTAGGCGAATACCATTTAAAATAGTCCTCTTTCATATAACTTAGGTTTTGACAATTATAATGAAATTTATTACACCAAATCTATAAATGGTACAAGCTGCTTTACTTTTAACGAAAAAATAATACTCGCTTTATTTTAGTTGGATATTATCAGTTTTGGAGGTTAAAAACCATGTTTTTTTAGAGTAATTTCTTAACATGATAATGGATTACTTTTGCTCGACTAAACTTTGATCAAATAACTGCACCTGATTTTTTAGTCTTTCAATAAGCATGTTCATCATGCGTTTGTTTAAGTTCGACGAATTCTTGATATACAATAAATATTCATCGACCGTAAACAGGGCGATAATCATTCCCTTTAAAGCATTTCTGAACTTGATGTCTTTTTGAATGGCATTTTCGATAATGGTTAATTTTTTTTCGACGCTAAGCGAATAAAAATCCCTTTTGTATTTACTAATGTAATTGTGGAAAGAAGCAATGAATAAATCATTTTGTAGTTTTAATATGGGTCTCAAAACTTCATTTTGAAAAATTTCATCTGCTGAAGATTGCGTGCTAACACTCCCGATAGCTTCACCTCTGAATTCACTTAAAAAACGATCTCTCTGGTCCATCTTTTTTTCTTAAATATAGGAAAAAAAAGAATCGAAGAATTTTTATTTTAATGTAAATACAGGGTGTGATTCATAATTTAACAGTTAAAAACGACTACTGTTTGAAAATCAGTTTATTATAAAATAAAACCGCTAATTGGTGAATTAGCGGTTTTATTTTAAAGTGCTATTTTTATTATTTTGATAAAAGCAGTTCTTTACAGTATTTCTTTTCTACATAAAAAGTACCAAAAGGCAATAAAGAAGCAATTAGGATAATTCCAAAATCTTTTAGATTCCAATTCTGTGCTTTTTTTAACAAAAATGCCAAAACAATATAACCAATGAATAAAACCCCATGACTCATTCCGATTGGATACAAAAGAGTGTGGTACAATTCGAAATTATTGGGTTTAATAAAAAGCATATTGGAGAATAAAACTAAATAAGATATTCCTTCAAGGACGGCGGTAATTTTAAAAATTTTAAGCATGGATATTATTTTAAATATTTACACGCCAAAAATAATGATTATCATTGATTTTATGGCTAAGAAAACTCAAAGTAATTTACATTTGTAATCATAAATTTTTCATAATGAGTAAAAGAGATTTAAAGAAATATTTGGGCGAACTCGATAAAGAACAGCTTCAGGAGCAATTGATTGAATTGTATGAAAAATTTACTGCTGTAAAAGAATATTACGATTTTGTTTTTAATCCAAAAGAAGAAAAACGCCTACAGGAAGCTAAACTAAAAATCTCCAATGAATATTTTCCTATTGGAAAAACCAGAAAAGCTAAAATGCGCCGTTCGACAGCTCAAAAAATCATCAAACATTTTATTACGCTGGGAGTCGATCCTTTTGTAACTGCCGATGTGATGCTATATACTATTGAAATAGCACAAACTTTTTCGGCTGAAAATCCTATAAAACAAGAAGCTTTTTATAAAAGTACGCACAATTCTTTTGATCAGGCTGTTCAATTTTTAATCGCTAACGGCATTTTAAGCGAATTTAAAAGTCGGATAAAAGCGATTTATGACGAAATTCTTCAGCAAAAATGGAAAAATAGAAGCGATTTCTTGCTAATAATGGAGCGAATTAACTAATAATAGGCTTGTAAATCAAATTATTTCAAATTAAGTTAATAATTTAAATTAAATATAACAAGATAACTGTTTTTTAGACGTATTTTTGCAAAAATTCAACAAAAAGCAATGTTCGAAAGTACGATAGAAATAGAAAAAGAAGAAAAAAAAGAACTTTATGCCTACCAAAAGGGCGATATTGATGCCATTTTTGAGCGCATTGATAACGGTCCTGAAAAACACCATCTACTGTATCAATTGCCTACAGGTGGTGGAAAAACAGTAATATTCTCAGAAATTGTTCGCCGTTACCTATCTAAACACGATAAAAAAGTAGTTGTTTTGACACACCGAATTGAGTTGTGTAAACAAACTTCTAAGATGTTAAAAGGTTTTGGGGTTAAAAATAAAATCATCAATTCTAAAGTAAAAGATTTACCGGATCAAAACGAGTATTCCTGTTTTGTAGCCATGGTAGAAACCCTTAAAAACCGTATCAATGACGAGAAATTGTTATTGGACAACATCGGTTTGGTTATTATTGATGAGGCGCATTATAATTCGTTTCGAAAATTATTAAATTCATTTGCCAATGCTTTTATATTAGGAGTAACCGCTACGCCGTTGAGCTCTAATATTAAACTACCTATGAATCAAAGCTATAATGAATTAATTGTAGGGGATACTATTAGTTCATTGATTGAAAATGGATTCTTGGCAAAAGCTACCACTTATAGTTACGATGTAGGATTGACTTCGCTAAAAGTAGGTATCAACGGGGATTATACCGTAAAATCATCTGATGATTTGTATACGAATACTTTGATGCAGGAAAAATTATTGCATGCCTATACCGAAAGATCATTGGGTAAAAAAACCTTGATTTTTAATAATGGTATCAACACTTCGCTGTATGTGTATGAAACCTTTAGAGAAGCAGGCTATGAAATTCGTCATCTTGATAATACCAGCAGCAACGAAGAAAGAAAAGAAATTCTACATTGGTTCAAACATACTAAAGATGCCATTCTTACTTCAGTAGGGATTTTGACAACCGGTTTTGACGAACCAACAGTAGAAACCATCATATTAAACCGTGCCACAAAATCATTGACTTTATATTATCAAATGATTGGACGTGGTTCCCGTAAATTACCGGGGAAAGATGAATTTGCCGTTATTGATTTAGGTAACAATGCGGCGCGTTTTGGACTTTGGAGTGAGCCGGTAAACTGGCAGCATATTTTCAAATCACCTGAATTTTATTTGGAAAATTTACGTGATGATGCTGAAATCGAGATGTATTTTAAATACACTATGCCACCTGAGTTAAGAGCTAAATTTCCGAATACCGAAGACGTAACTTTTGACGTGGATGAAGAACATAAATTAGCCATCAAGCACAATTTACGTTCTAAAGTGGTTTTGGATAAATCACTGGATCAGCATGCAACAATGTGTGTTTACAATACCGAGACTTTACAGGAGGCTAAATTATTGTCTAAGGAATTAGATGATGATATTGAATGCCGTATTAAACGTTATGCAAAATGCCTGAGCCAATGTAGTAAAAACTACCGCGAATGGCTTGTGGATGATTACAAACAAAAATTAACCTTACTGATAGGGAAGAAGTATCGTGAGAAAATCATGAACGAACCTGATGATGAGGATTAAAATAAAAGACTAAAAACGGTTTTCATACAAATAATATAAAACGAAACAATGTCAAAACAATTCTCAGATTTAGGAATTTCGACAGCTTTAGTACAAACCCTGAGCGAATTGAAGCTTGTGGCGCCCACAGCTATTCAGGAACAAGCCATTCCGTTGCTTTTAGCAAATCAAACTGATTTGGTAGGATTAGCAAAAACAGGTACAGGGAAAACGGCTGCTTTTGGTTTACCGATTTTGCAATTAATCGATAGTTCAAAGCCCGTTGTACAAGCTGTTATATTAGTTCCAACCAGAGAATTAGGACATCAGGTTTTTAAAAATCTGGAATCTTTTGCAAAGAACCTTCCGGAAGTTTCAATTGCAGCTACTTGTGGTGGAATTCCAATAAAACCGCAGATTGAACGATTAAGTAATCCCACACATATTGTGGTGGCTACTCCGGGACGTTTGATTGATTTATTGCAACGAAAAGCCATCAGTTTAGCAGAAACCCAATTCTTAGTGCTGGACGAGGCCGATGAAATGGTAAGTATTCTAAAAGAAAGCTTAGACGAAATTGTTGCCGAATTACCTAAAAAACACCGCACATTTTTGTTTTCGGCTACGATGCCGGGAACAATAAAGCAGTTGATTCAGAATTATTTGCATAAAAATGTAGTGCAAATAAGCGCCAATATGGAAACTTCAGGAAATCAGAGTATTGATCATCAATATATTGTGGTTGATCCTATTGAAAAGTTGGATGTATTGATGCATTTTTTGAATTCGAGAGAAGGACAACGTGGCATTATTTTTTGCAAAACCAAGGCAGCAGTAAATAAATTAGCTAAAAATTTAGCTATCAACCGTTTTTCATCCGGAGCATTGCACGGAAGTTTGTCTCAGGGAATTCGTGACCGAATCATGGAGCAATTTCGTGAAGGACACATTAATATATTAGTGGCTACTGATTTGGCTGCCAGAGGAATTGACGTAAAGGAAATTGCTTATGTAGTCAATTATCATTTGCCGGATACTTACGAAAATTATGTTCACCGTAGCGGAAGAACTGCCAGAGCAGGTGCAAACGGATTGTCATTAACCGTTTTACAGGCTGAAGAAGAAGCAGAAATCGCCGATTTTGAAAAGGAATTAGGTATCCAATTCAAACCATTTGCAAAACCTTCGGTTGCCAGTATCGAAGACAACAATACGGTACTTTGGGCAAAACAAATTTTTAAAACCAAGCCTAATCACGAGGTTGACGCCGAATTAAAAACAAAAATCAAAACCATTTTTCATCATTTAACCAAGGATGAATTAATAGAAAAAATACTAGCCCATCATTTATTGCAAAATAAAAGTCAAGTAGTAGAGAAACCAGTAAAAAAACTAAAACAAAAGAAATAAAAACAATCCCCACATCCTTTGATAACTAACACTAACAAAAGATGTTATTTTTAAAATTGTAAAAAAATCATGGAAATCGTAATAATCGGAGGCGGTTTTGCAGGAATGAATCTGGCAAAAGAACTATTAAATCAGGACGGAGTGCACGTAACTCTGGTTGATAAAAACAACTACAATTTTTTTCCACCATTGATTTATCAGGTAGCGACGGCTTATTTGGAGCCATCAAGTATCAGTTACCCTTTTAGAAAATTTTTCGCTGGTAAAAAGAACTTACAATTTCGTTTGGGAGAATTATTGGAAGTTGTACCAGCTGAGAATAAGGTAATTCTAAGCAATGGCGAATTAACATACGATAAACTGGTTTTTGCAACCGGAGCGGAGACGAGTTATTTTGGTATGGAAAACGTAAAAAAGAACGCCATTCCAATGAAAACTCTGAATGATGCCATTGTAATGCGTAACACATTGCTAAAAAACCTTGAAAAAGCAGCCATTACTAAAGATATCCGTAAACGTCGTAAATTATTGACTATTGTAGTTGCCGGAGGAGGACCTACAGGAGTTGAAATTTCAGGAATGTTTGCTGAAATGCGTAAAAACATTTTCTTAAAAGAATATCCTGAATTTGGAACTACAGCCAGTAATATTTATTTAGTTGATGGAGCGCCGGCTTTGTTGACTCCTATGAGTAAAGAATCTCAGGAAGATACTTATAAAGCCATTACCGATTTAGGTGTTGTTGTAAAACTAAACAATAATGTGGTTGATTATGTTGATGATACGGTTCATTTTGCTAACGGAGATACCATCCAAACTAAGAATTTAATTTGGGCTGCCGGAGTTACAGCACGTGAATTTAAAGGAATCCCTGTTGAGAGTTATGGTCGCGGAAAACGTTTAAAAACAGACCCGTTTAATAAAATTGAGGGAACAGAAAACATCTATGCCATAGGCGATACCTGCATTCAGTTTAATGATGAAGCTTTCCCTCACGGACATCCTCAGGTGGCCCAGGTAGCTATCCAACAAGGGATTAATCTGGCTAAAAACTTTAAAAATGAAATGCAACAAAAAGCATTAGTTCCTTTTAAATACGTTGACAAAGGATCAATGGCAATCATTGGAAAAGCTAAAGCTGTGGTAGATTTACCAAAACCCAAAATGCACTTTAAGGGAACATTTGCCTGGATGATTTGGTTATTTATTCACCTGATTTCGTTGATAACCTATAGAAACAAAGTGAAAACATTCTACAACTGGATGGTGGCTTATTTCTCTAAAGACAATTCATTGAGAATGATTATCAGACCGGATAAAAAAGCGAAAGAAGTTTAATCTTTTTTTCAAATAAGATAGAAAACCGATACAGAGATTGTGTCGGTTTTTTTTATGGGATATAAGAAATAATCCACCTATGAGAAATCTTCAAAACAAAAACTAGATAACTTGACATTGATAACTTCTAAAGTGACTCATATTTGTTTACTATTAACTTTTAGCTATTATTAATTTCTTTCATTATTTCAGCAAATAACTCAACTGATTTGATGCGGTTTTCAAATCCGAAAACATTAGTAGAAACCATTAGTTCATCTACTTGGGTATCTTCCAAAAAACGTAGTATTCCAGCTTTGACCGTTGCTTTACTGCCTACGAAAGAGTATTTAAGCGTTTGTTGTACGGTTGGATGTTGAAACATTTGTCGCATTTCGAAATCCATTTCTACTGGTGGTTGCAAAGGTTTGGATGCACCAGTAAATATTCCGTAAAACATCTTTATCAAAGAAGTGAACGGTATTTGCGCTTCTGCATCGGTATCCGCAATAATTACGTTGACACCTGCAATGGTGTAAGGTTGGTTTAAAAATTCAGATGACTGAAACTCCTGTTTATAAATTTGTAATGCACTATGCAAATGTGTAGGTGCAAAATGGCTACCAAAGGCATAAGGAAGTCCTTTTGCAGCCGCCAAGTGGGCACTATCCGTACTAGAACCTAAAATATATAAGGGTACGTCCATACCTTCGGCAATTGCCACTCGTACTTTACCAGATCCATTCTGAACGTCGAAATAGTGTTGGATTTTACTGATTCCCTCTGGAAATGAGTGTGTTCCCTGCATAAAATCTGAGCGGATAGCCTGTGCAGTTCCCGTATCGGTTCCAGGTGCTCTGCCTAAACCCAAATCTATACGGTTAGGGTACAATTGTGCCAAAGTACCAAACTGCTCGGCAACAATTAGAGGCGAATGGTTAGGAAGCATAATACCACCAGAGCCAACCCTAATATATTCCGTATTATCTGCAACATAACCAATTAAAACAGGTGTAGCATTGCTCGCAACAGTGTCTGTATTATGATGCTCTGCAAACCAAAATCTGGTGTAATGATTCTTCTCGGCCACTTTGGCTAATTGCAGTGAGTTGTTCAAAGTTTCTTTAAAACTCATTCCTTCCGAAATCACTGCAATTTCTAATACCGAATATTTGATTTGTTTTTTCATTTTTTTAAAATTCAAGAAGACACTTTTAGCAATTGTGCTATGTAGATTTATTTTGCTTTTTATATCTCAATCACCACCTTGCCCGTCACATTGCCACTTTGTAAGCGGTCATAGGCTTTTTGGTAGTCATCAAAGGCAAATACACTATCAATCACAGGTTTCATTTCCACGATTGCCATTGCTGATAGCATCGCTTCAAAATCACTTCGAGAACCCATGGTGGTAGCACCCAGTTGTATGCCACGAGTCATAATTTCCAAAGGCGATACACCACCGCCCATACCGCTAGCGAAGCCTACCAATGCCACATTGCCACCTGCTTTGGTGCTGGCAACCGATTTATTAATCGTTTTTTCGCCTGCGACTTCCACGACTTTATCTACGCCTAAGCCATTGGTTAATTTTAAAATTTCTTTGTCCCAATCAGGGTTTTTGCCGTAAGCGACCACCGTTTCTACTCCCAATTCCTTTAATAGTTGGGCTTTGTAATCATCATCACGGCTGGCAATCGCCAACACCCTCGCACCGCTTAATTTGGCTAATTGCAAAGCAAACACCGACACACCGCCTGCACCTTGTACCAATACGGTTTGACCTGCTGTTAATGTGCCATGTTGATGAATGGCATTCCAAGCCGTTACTGCACCACAAGCCAGCGTTGCAGCTTGTGCATAACTTAAATAATCAGGCAGTTGCACCAGCGACATTTCGTGCAACACGATATATTCAGCAAGCCACCCATTCATATTAAACCCAATGCTGGCAACATAGTATTCGGGTTTCAAAACTTTGCCATCAACCCAATTTGCCCAGCAGTTTGCAGACACTCGTGAGCCAACTGTCACACGAGTCACATTTTCTCCCAATGCCACCACTTCGCCAGCACCATCTGATAATGGCACAACCGAATTGACTACCCCAGGATAGTTGCCACTTAAAGCCGCATGGTCACGGAAATTTAAAGATGCCGCTTTGACTTTAATCAATACTTCATTTTTTCCAAGTGTCGGAATAGCTTGCTTGGCTTGGATTAATTGCGTCTGATTACCATTTTTGGTTAAACGCACTGTGGTTTGAAAATCTAACATATAATATATCTTATTAAGGTTAAAAAAGTCTTTTTATTGAACTGTAGCTATTGATAGAAGGCTGTGCGTAGAAGTAAGGTGTCATGATTATTTCTAGATGTATATATCTTCGCACTAGGTTTCTTTACCATCCCATTCGGTCTTTCAGTCCTTTTATGTGAGCAAAATGATGCTTGCTGTGCCACGCAAATATTGCCAAGAATTCGGGAAGCGACATTTGTCTGCCTGTATCAGGATAAAAAAATGATAGGTTAAGTTCGTTTTCTGGTAGGGATTTTAGGTCTAAAACCCAACTTTCGTGTACACTAAAAATTGTTTGGAGTGCCGTTTGAACAGCATTATTGTGGATGTCCCCAAAATCTGGTAACTTCTTTTCGTTGTGAGGTTTTATGATTATTTTGTTTTCTTCCAATCCACGCTTAAACATTACATAAGCTCTCGAATGAGCATCTGCAACGTGGAGTATAACTTGCTGAACTGTCCATCCATTTTCCCGATATGGAGTGTCGAATTTTTCATTATCAAAGTTTTTAACAATCTTAATTAATTCGCCAGGAATATTTCCAAGGATTCTAATGTAGTCCTGCAAATCTTCACTAGATATTTTTGCAGGCATTTCAAATCGTCCAACTGGATATTTTAGTAATTCTAAATCGTTCATTTTTTTAATTTTTATTGATACTACAAAGGTATTTTAAAAATACTTTCCTTTTGATAGTGCTTACCTGTAGGAAAGTAAATTTATGAAAAATGAATTAATTTGAGATTCCCTATTTGGTAGTTTTAAAATTTACGCTTTCCTTTGTATAGCTATTTACAAGTTGATAGTATTGTATTGATATGAGGGATATTACGGAAAAACAAAAAGAAAAGCCAATCTACTATGATTGTGCGGAAACGATCAAACCGTTACGTGACGCATTGGATGTCTTTACCGGAAAATGGAAAATACCTATATTGTTTTCGATGATGTCTGGAAATGAGCGTTATACAGAAATTCAGAGCAGTATGCCGTGTATATCACCAAAGGTTTTGGTTAAAGAACTAAAAGATCTTGAGCAGCATAAACTTATCAAACGGGTAATTATTGATGATTATCCTATAAAGGTTTTGTACAAATTGGAACCTTATGCTCAAAGCGTTATCCCAATTATAGAGACACTCAAAACTTGGGGACAAAACCATAGAAATAAACTGTTTGGACAACAAGAAGAAAACTTAAATTCTTCAAACCATAAGTAAATTTTAAACCGCAAATACAATATAAGTGGCCAAAAATGACCGAAAAAAGGGCGAACGCACAACAGCTAGGGTTTCTTCCGTGCCCACAAAAAACTGTAGAAAATGCAAATACCTTGTGGAATTACTGATTGTGATTGCCACGCTATCGCTCGCAATGACAAATAAAATCCGTGTAATCAGTGTTCAAAAAACTTTTAAATATTAATCAAATAACTTTCTTTATAGATTTTCTGATAAACATCTTTGCTAAACATATACAATTGAGACGGTTTTTTAGAAACACCGGTTTGTTTTTCGTCCAAAGCGATGATGTATTTTTTAGTAATTAGTTTTCGTCTGAAATTTCGGTTGTCAATTTCAATGCCTAATATGGCTTCATAGGCATCCTGCAAATCTTTGATAGTAAATTTATCAGCCAGTAACTCAAAAACAATAGGTTTTGACAAAGCATCTTCTTTTAAATCGGCATAGGCTTCGGCAATAATTTTTTCATGGTCAAATCCCAATTCCGGTAGTTGATTTACCGGAAACCATTGCGGATTGTATTGATTCTCTAATTGAACTATATCCGTTGGCAATAAAATATAATAAGCAATAGTAATGGTTCTTTCGCTGAAATGTTCACTTTCGGCCCAGATTACATCTTTTTCATTCTTCAAACGGTTAGGGTCTCCAAAAACATTGAATTGTTTTTTGTATAAATTTTCCAGACCCGTTAATTCTTTCAAAACCCTACTGGCTGTATCATCAATTGTCTCATTTTCATAGGTGTGAAATCCTTTCAAAACATAATCATTAACAATGGTGTCTTCGGTGTTTTCCAGTTTTAAAACACGTTCGATTAATAGTACATTCAATGATTTTGTAGTGTTGTCAAATCCAAAAATGACACAGTCAACAGATATATTTGGAATTATTTCGACTTTCCTATTTTGAATCAAACTCATAGTTTTTTTGGGGTAATTTGGTTTTGTAATCCCACAAATTTAACGATTAAATTTTAATATCACTCTCTTGTAAAAATTTTTAAAAACTACATAAAGCGTATTTTAAACGCTAAATATCTTTCTTTTACAGTATGCTCATTTTTATAGCTATTTTACATTGTTAATGTGTAATATATCTTTTATAATATTGATAAAAACAAAAAAATATTGATTTTTATTTGCTGAATACAAAAATAAAATAATACATTTGAAAAATAATAGTCAAAATGACGTTTAATAAAATGTTTTGCAAATTTGCCAATAACCATGAAAATAAATTATCAACCGAACCATCTTAAAAACCTGGAAAATGTTTTTTTAGCAATTCTATTTTGCAGTATTTCAATGAGCACAAAAGCACAGGTGGTAATTACCAATTCTAATTTTTCATTGGGAACAACCGGTAGAATAGGAGTTGGGCTTTCGCCAAATGGGGAAGGAAATATGTGGAAACCATTAAATTTATCAGGTCAGGGTTCATTAGGCGGACGTATGGAACAAAACGACTATGTTGATTTATTACCAGCGATTCATTTTACACCAAAAATTATTGGAAAAGACAGCACCAATGTGACTTTCCAGGTGCGATTAGGAATGTATTCGGCTAACGGACAGTTTGTGGGTAATGTAAGCAGCCGTTCTAATAATGGACTTACTTTTATTCTGCCGGAAGCCTTTGTTGAAGCAACGAATATTTTGGGAAGTAAATGGTCAGCTTGGGCAGGTTCTCGTTTTCGCAGGTATGATGATATTCACATTAGTGATTATTTTTATTTTGACGACCATTCGGCACAGGGATTTGGTGTAAAATATAAAAATACCGAATTGACAATGCTGATGCCAGCTTCAACCGATTCTACCGGAGTTTATCCATATAATTATCAGGTTACAGTGGCAGGAGCAACAAATCCGGCTATTCGTCAGCGTATGGTTTGGATTGGAGAACAAAGTTTTCATTTGCAAAATAATGCTACCATCAAACTTTTAGGAGAGTTTCATTATGTTTCCAAAACTTCGGCAGCAGCTTCTAAAAACTTGCCTTCAGATAACGGTTGGGTTGCCGGAATCAAATATAATAGTCCTTTTAAAACAGCGAAACCGGGTTCGTTTAACCAAATATCAGCTCGTTATGGTGCCGGAATTGCCAATGGTGGCGACAACGGAAATACGTTTACCTGGGCTACTTACGGTGCTCCTGATGACAACGGAAAATATACCAATGCGTATTCATTTACAATGGTGGAGCATTTTTTACTGAATCTATCCAACAAATTCAGCATTAACGGTTACGGAGTTTTTACGAAAAGTAAAGGAGGTTCGGCAAGCACTAATACCGATGAATATTTTAATGGAAAACAATTCTACAATCGAAAAACGGATTTTGTAGTGGGTCTGCGTAACTTTTTTTATGTGACCAATTGGTTTCACTTGATTCAGGAAATACATTATGCCGTTAGAAAAGACGGTGACAATCCCGAAGCCGGTATGTGGAAATTTTCATTGGCGCCTACACTTGTTCCGCTGGGAAAAAGAGATCCCTGGAGTCGTCCCCATATTCGACTGGTTGGAACGGTAGCCCGATACAATGATTATGCCCGCGATCATAATTACTCTCCTTTTTTACAGGTCAATCAAAAACGTTGGGGAACTTATGTTGGAGTAAAAACAGAATGGTGGCTTTTTTAAAATTATTATAATCTTATTTACAGCTAATTATATCAGTTTATTTAAAAATATATTTTAATTAAAAAATTAACAAATATGCCAATTTTCGGAACATCCATTTTATCATTCATTCCCGGTTGGACTCCTGACGGAGGACAATATGCGATTAAAAAAACTGCTGAATATGGTTTTGATATGCTGGAAATTATTTTACCTGCTTCACTAGATTTTGATTCAAAATTGGTAAAAAAGCAACTGGATGCAGCAGGAATTTCAGCGCGCTGTACGCTTAATTTACCTGCTGATTGTCATATTCCTTTTTATCCTGAAAAAGCAACTGAAATTATAAAAAAAGCGCTTGACAAAGTAGCCGAAATGAATGGTGATTTTTTGGGTGGCGTTTTGCATTCAGCTATTGGGATATTTACTGGAAAACCATGTTCGAATGACGAAAAAGCAATTGTCCAACAAGTATTTTCAGAAGTCGAGACTTATGCATCAAAACAAAATATTACCATTGCAATAGAACCTATCAACAGATACGAAAGCTATGTGTTTACCAGTGCTGATGAAGTTTTGGAATTAGTTAAAAATGTAAATAGTGATTTTTTAGGATTGCATTTGGACACTTTTCACATGAATATTGAAGAAAGGGATTTTTATAATCCGATTATTCGTGCCGGAAAAAATTTAAAACACCTTCACATCACCGAATCAGACAGAGGAATGACAGGAGATGGCAATGTTCATTGGGACGATTTGTTTAAGGCTTTGGCCGAAATCAACTATCAGGGACCATTGGTATTGGAGAATTTCTCTTCTGAAATTAAGGAATTAATCGGTCCCACATCATTATGGAGGCCTTCCAAATACAACTCGGAAGATCTTGCTAAAGGCAGTCTGGCCTTTATGAAAGCAATGGTGAACAAACATTATAACAACTCACACAAATAATTACTACAGTAAACCTAAAAAAAGAAGCAATGAAAAAAGAATTAAAAGCAGTTTGTTTTGGAGAAATCCTTTTTGATGTATTTCTGGAACATAAAAAAATTGGCGGAGCACCACTTAACGTAGCCACAAGATTGAAAGCCTTAGGAGGGGAGGTTGCTATGATAAGTGCAGTAGGGGACGACAACAATGGTGAAAAATTGACCCACTATTTGGATAATTTAGGAATTGACACTAGCGGAATCGAAGTAAAAGAAAATTATCCAACAGGAATTGTGAATGTAATTTTAAACGAAAAAGGAAATGCTTCTTATGATATTCAATATCCTTCGGCCTGGGACAAAATTGAAATTTCTTCTTTAAATAAAACCATAGTGGAGCAGGCTGATTTTCTGGTTTACGGAAGTTTGTCATGCAGAGATGCTATTTCTAAAAATACATTATTGAAATTATTGGCTGTAGCCAAATACAAAATATTCGATGTGAATTTAAGAGTGCCGCATTACACCAAAAAAAATGTATTGGATTTGTTGTATGCCGCTGATTTTATCAAATTCAATGATGAGGAATTGAATGAAATCTGCGAAGATTTACATTCGAATAGAAAATCTCTGGAACAAAACATCCAATTCATAGCTGAATTTACTAATACGTCAACGGTTTGTGTTACGTTGGGATCTCACGGCGCAGTACTTTTTCATAACAATAAATTCTATCACAACTGTGGTTACAAGGTAAATGTTGTAGATACCGTAGGTTCAGGCGATTCTTTTTTGGCTTCATTAATTATAATGCTGCTCAATGACGAAGATCCGCAATATGCTATCAATTTTGCCAGTGCTATTGGAGCAATTGTAGCGCAAAATGAAGGAGCAAACCCAATTATTTCGCAATCGGAAATCGACGCGTTTTTAGGTGATTTCAGTAAAAAATTATCTCAATATGAAACCGTTTAAACAAAATACAGTTTGTAATCCATTAACCAAAAACCAATAAAACTATGAGTTTATCTAAAAAAATATCCGTTGTCAGCAAAGAATATGTTTTTCAGTTTGTTATTATCACCATATTATTTGCCCTTTGGGGAATTGCTAATGATTTAACCACTCCAATGGTTTCTACTTTCAAAAAAGTAATGCCCGAACTTACTAATGTACAGGCATCTTTAGTACAATTTGCTTTTTATTTTGGCTATTTCTTTATGGCATTGCCGGCTGCATTATTCATTAGAAAATACAGTTACAAGTCGGGAATAATAGTCGGACTGATTTTGTATGCAACAGGAGCTTTCCTGTTTTATCCGGCAGCTCATTATCAAAGTTATAATTTCTTTCTGGTGTCTTTATGGGTAATTACTTGTGGTTTAGCGTTTTTAGAGACGACTTCTAATCCATTAATTTTATTTCTGGGTAACAAAGAAACGGCAACCCAGCGGTTGAATTTGGCTCAGGCATTTAATCCTATTGGAGCAATAACAGGACTGGTAATGGCTCAGTTTTTAGTAATCAAAGAAATAAAATCAGACGATTACAGCACAGAAGCTTTTAATGCCTTGTCTTCAACAGAATTAGCCAGCATTAGGGAAAATGATTTAGGGATTATCAGTATTCCTTATATTGGATTAGGACTTTTTGTGTTGGTTATTTTAGTGATTATTTGTTTAACAAAAATGCCAAAAACAGCTCATGAAGACAAAATGTCTATTGGAGAATCGTTTAAAAAATTATTAGCAAATAAAAATTACAAACACGGCGTTATCGCACAGGCTTTTTATGTAGGTGCTCAAATTATGTGCTGGACATTTATTTTTCAATATGTTGACAATATCAATAAAACATTCGGATTAGAACTAACCGCGACCTATTATAATATTACAGCTATGATTTTATTTTTATTGGGTCGATGGATTGGAACAGGCTTGATGAAAAACACCAATCCGTCTAAAATACTGATGGTGTTTGGTATTGGAGGTGTTTTATGTGCTGCAGGCGCTATTTTATTTCAAGGAATACCGGGATTAATTTCGTTGATTAGCATTTCTGTTTTCATGTCGATTATGTTTCCAACCATTTACGGAATTGCATTAAAAGATATGGGCGACGAAGCTAAAATTGGTTCAGCCGGACTGGTTATGGCAATCGTTGGTGGCGCATTAATGCCTGTATTGCAAGGAAGTATTTTGGATTGGGGCGGATCCGGATTTTCGGATGTTCAAATTTTAGGATTTATTCCTGAAGTGAATTTTTCTTTTATTTTGCCTTTAATTTGTTTGGCAGTTGTAACACATTATGGATATGCAACTTATAAACTTTCTGTTAAACAGAAAAAAACAAAAAATATTCTAGTTACGGAATAAATTATATTTTTAAAGAACTAAAAACCGATGTGAATCAAGGATTTATATCGGTTTTTTTATTTAATAAGGGTTTATATTCTTAAATCTAAGACATATTATTGTGATGGCTATAAAGGATTAAGGCAATGAAAACATCAAAAATTAATATTTTACTGTATATTCAATTTGAACTATAATTTATATTATGTAAAATAGAATATTTCAGATTTGTACTTCTTACCTTGAAATTCAATACTTCTTTTACTATTCCTGAGAGAACTAATATTGTCTTTCTCTTTTTTAAATAAATCATACACATAAAGTATTTATTATCAATTGAATTAGTGCTAATTGTGATTAACACAATGGTTTATTTATTCTTGTTCTAAACTATATTTTTATGATTTCTTTTAGATATTCAAAACGTATAAAAATATAATTTAGTTGTGGAAATTTCAAATTAATAATGGTTTCACTTTATAACTTCCAAATGAAATTTATTGCTATCCTTTTGTTGTTGATTATCCCTGCTCGTTGGGAACCTGATTTTGAAACCGCTAAAAAAACGGCTAAAGAAAAAAACGAATTAATTTTATTGAATTTCTCAGGTTCAGATTGGTGTGTGCCTTGTATTTTAATGCGCAGAGATTATCTTGAGAATCCTGTCTTTACTCAAATGGCTGATAATAATTTAATTTTGGTAAATGCGGATTTTCCCAGAAAGAAAAAAAACATACCATCGGATGAAATTGTAAAGAGAAACGAAATTTTGGCAGAAAAATACAATAAAGAAGGAAGTTTTCCTCTTACGCTACTCTTAACTGCCGATGGAAAAGTGTTAAAATCATGGAGAGGCAAACCTGATGTTCCGGTTGAACAATGGACACAGGAAATAAAGAAAATTTGCGATGCTCAAAAATAATCCCAATTGATGAGAGTCTTTTCCCAATCCCTAAAACTTATGGGGAATAATTTTACTATTTCGGTTGTTGCTGAAGAAGAATCTCTCGCTTTTGAAAATATTGAACTGGCAATTAGTGAAATTAGACGTATAGAACAACTTTTTACTACTTATAAAAGTGATAGTCAAACCAATCTTATCAATGAAAATGCCGGAATAAAAGCGGTTGTTGTTGATAAAGAAGTGTTTGATTTAATCGAAAGAAGTATTAATATATCTAAAATAACCCAGGGTGCATTTGATATTTCTTATGGAAGCATCGATAAATCACTTTGGAATTTTGATAAAACAATGACCTCCCTACCTTCAGCTGAACAAGCAAAAACAATGGTTCATTTAATCAATTACAATAATATTATTCTGGATAAAAGCAATTCTTCGGTTTTTTTAAAAGAAAAAGGAATGCGTATTGGTTTTGGAGGAATTGGCAAAGGTTATGCTGCCGAAATGGCTAAAAAAAAATTGATAGAAAATAAAGTTTCAAGCGGAATTATCAATGCCAGCGGCGATTTGACTACCTGGGGAGTTCAACCTAATGGCAAACAATGGACAATTGGTATTGCTAATCCTGACCAACCCACAGCGGCATTTTCTTTTATCGAAATTTCCAATAAAGCGGTCGCAACTTCAGGAAATTATGAAAAATACATTATGATTAATGGCAAAAAATATTCGCATACCATTGATCCTAAAACAGGTTTGCCTATAACCGGAATTAAAAGTGTTACCATTATTAGCAGCAATGCTGAATTTGCAGATGCTATGGCTACTCCTATTGCTATTATGGGGATACAGGCAGGACTGTTTCTTATTAATCAAATCCCTGATTTATATTGTATTATTATAGATGATAACAACAAAATTTACACCTCAAAAAATATCAACCTTAAATGAAAAAACAAACAAAACAAAGCGTTTTCGTATTGTTAGGAATACTATCGCTTTCACTGGCTTCCTGCACTTCGGTTAAAGAATACCAGAAGAACAAATTAAACGATTCTGAAATGGTTCTTTCGAATAGAAAAATAGAAAAAACCGAATTGAGTTTTCAGTCGTATCGTGAAGGTTCCTCAGGAGCCAATTCCGGAAAAAGCGGTGGTGGATGTGGTTGTAATTAATCCTAATGTTTAATAAAAAATGAAAAGAATATTTATTACAGGTTTTGCCTTGTTAGGATTGTTTAAAGCCTTCTCGCAATCAACTCCTACTGATTCTACAGCTTATAAAAATAAAAAACTGAAAATTGACGAAATCAATTTGGTTTCCAGTTATTACAAACAAGATGGTAACAATGCAGCTGTAACCGGTGGCGTTGGTTCGGAAAAACTGACCGATATTTCCAATACCATTGATGTAAAATTAATAAAATACAGTCAATTAGGGAATAAACACACATTGGATTTAGAGGTTGGTGTTGATCATTATAGTTCTGCTTCATCAGATATGATTGATTTTAGTGCTAATTCTTCAGCTTCTTCGGCAGATATTCGTATTTATCCATCTTTTAATTACAGCATAGAAAACGAAGAAAAAGGAAACACTTTTGGTTTTGGTCTGTCTTCTTCAACAGAATTTGATTATCAGTCTTTTGGAGGAAATGTTAGTTTTGCTCAAAAAACAAAAAATAAAAACGGAGAATTCTCTGCTAAATTACAGGCTTTTTTAGATCAGGTAAAACTTGTTCAGCCTATTGAATTAAGAACAACTTATGGTGATGATTATGGAACGGCATCCAGAAATACTTTTGCTGGTTCATTAGCGTATTCGCAAATCGTAAATAAGAATTTTCAAGTGATGTTCTTAGCTGATGTTATTACACAAAATGGCTATTTGAGTCTTCCTTTCCACCGTGTTTATTTTGCGGACAATACAGTGCATCAGGAAAATTTACCTGATAGTCGCTTAAAAATTCCTGTAGCCGTTAGAGGAAGTTATTTCCTGGGAGATAACATTATTATTAGAGCTTATTATCGTTATTATTCTGACGATTGGAATATAAAATCACATACTGCCGACATTGAAATTCCTGTAAAAATATCTCCTTTTTTCTCTTTAAGTCCTTTTTACAGGTATTATTCACAAAGTGCTTCAAAGTACTTTAAACCATATCAGGAGCATACTGCGGCTGACACCTATTACACAAGCAATTATGATCTTTCCAAATTTGATAGTAATTTCTTTGGTCTCGGAATGAAGTTTACTCCCATCAATGGTGTTTTTGGAATAAAACATTTTAATACACTTGAAATGCGTTATGGTCATTATTCCAGAAGTACTGCGCTAAATGCGAACATTATAAGTATTAACATAAAATACAAATAATAATTTAAAAAGCTCTTTATTTGGCCAGAAACAAATAAAGAGCTTTTTTTTTGAATTGTTTTATTTTTAAAGTCAAATAATTTTCAAATTATATCGTTATATTCTTATAAAAAAATGAGTAAAAAACACAATATTAAAATGAATTAAGCATTAATTATAACTCATTTATTTATTATTTTTACGGCACTAATTTATTGAAAACACATGAATATAATTGCAGGTCAAATTGCCGAATTTTTAAAGAATTATGCTCCTTTTAATCAGCTTACATCAGATGAATTAAATGAAATTGCCAGTAATGTTCGTGTGATTAATTTAGAGAAAAAACAAACCTTATTTAAAATTAATGATGCGTTGCATGACAGTTTTTATGTTGTGGCTTCGGGTGTTGTCAATATTTCTGTAATTGCTGATGCCGAAGAAAGTATTATTAATAAATGTCACGAAGGAACCATTTTTGGTTTGCGTCCATTTTTTGCCAAAAATAAATACAAAATGACGGCAAAAGCGCGTGAAGAAAGTTTGGTTTACGCCATTCCTATTGCTGTTTTCAAGCCATTATTGGCTAATAATTCAGAGGTTTTAAACTTTTTGTTGGAAAGTTTTGCCAGTAATTTACCTGAAGACCGTTCATCACAAGGAAATCTGGTTACAGATGGTGTTTTTTATACCGAAAAACAGTCGGAAGCCCAATTTTTCCAAACTTTAGCATACAATACCACTCCTCTGCTTGCCACTTCTGACAGTACAGCACAGGAAGTAGCACAATTAATGGCCGAATCTTTAAAGAATAACGTAATTATTTTTGAAAAAAGCGGTCCTATTGGGATTGTAACCCATGCTGATTTGGCTTCAAAAATTGCTACAGGTCGTTATCCTATTAGCATTCCGGTAAGCAATATCATGTCTTCGCCGGTAGTTACCGTTTTAGAGAACGTTTCTTTGGCGGAAGCCCAATTATTAATGCTTAAAAATAATGTGACTCATTTGTGTGTAACCCTGGATGGAACAGATAAATCGGTTATTAAAGGAGTGATTTCGGAGCATGATTTGATTGCAGCTCAAGCCAGTAACCCCGGTGTTTTAATTAAAGAAGTAAAACGTTCTTTGTCGCCAAATGAGCTTAAAGAAATCCGTACCCGACTGACTAATTTGATTCAATCTTCGATTCAGAAAAATATTCCATTAACACATATAACCAATATTGCCAGCGAAATTAATTTTGCAATTTTAAAGCGCGCTGTCGAATTGTCTATTTTAGATTTAGGTTCTCCCCCTGCCCGATTTGCCTGGTTAAGCCTTGGTAGTCAGGGACGAAAAGAACAGCTTTTATTAACCGATCAAGATAGTATTTTAGTTTTTGAAGATGTTGCTCAGGATAAATATATTGAAGTAAAAGATTATTTCTTAAAGCTTGGAAAAAAGACAACAGCTATTCTGGAAAAAATAGGGTACCAACTCTGTCCAAACGGTCATATGGGAAGTAATATGATGTGGTGTAAATCATTGACTGACTGGATTAAACAGTACAATAACTGGATGAATTCTCCAAGAGAAAATCTGGATAATTTAAGTAGTATTTTCTTTGATTGCGAACTGATTATTGGTGAGCAAAAAATAGAAACGGCTATCAATAATATCATTTTTGAAAACGCTTATAATAATACCTTGTTTCTTGATTTCTTAGGAAATGATGCTTTGAGAAAAAATTCACCTTTGAGTTTTTTCAAAAAATTCGTAGTTGAAGAAGAAGGAATTCATAAAGACAAATTTGATATTAAAACACGAGCATTGATGCCTTTAATTGACAGTGCGAGACTTTTTGCCTTAAATTTCGATATAAAAGGGATTAACAATACTTATACCCGTTTTAAACAATTGGCTATTACCGATTCTAAACATTCTGAAATTTATCTGAATTGTGCCGAAGCTTATTTATTTTTAACCCGAATCAGAACTTTAGAGGGTTTAAAAAATGAAAATTCAGGACAATATATTAACTTAGAGGAACTATCTAAAAACGATAGGGAAAAGCTTAAAAATGCCCTGATTCCAATGAAGGAATTAGAAGAATTAATTAAAGATACATTCCAACTCACTCAATTCTCATAGATTTATGCTAGACTGGCTCAAACATATTAATAAAGAATATCCTGATTTTTGGAAAGAATACCTAAGTAAATTCGCTAAAAAATCAAACCGATATGTCGTTCTGTCAACTGAATCGACCGGAGATTCATTAGAGAAAGATGTCATCACATATATTAGTGCTTTTGCTGTAGTAAATGATACTATTTTAATTAAAGACAGCTTTGAAACTATATTATTGCAATATCGTTTTTTGCATGACAATCATCTTTCAAATGAATATATCATTGAAAGCAGATTGCTTAAATTATCTGAACCGGAAGCCATAAAAACCTTTATTGAATATTTGGGTAATGGAATTATTGTAGGACACCAAATCGAATCGAGTGTTGCCATGCTCAATGCTACATTAGAAAGATTAGAATGTGGAAAATTGCGTAACGAAGCTTTGGATATTGATATCATGCATCGAAAACTGAATGAGATTACAGATATTAAAGATTTGTCTTTAGAAGAGCTTACTGATTTTTACAAAATCCAGCCAACACCCGCTGATTCAGTAACTGAAAAAGCATATAAAACTGCTTTATTATTCTTAAAGTTGAAGTTTAAATTAGGACTAAAGTAGGTTGAAAAGAATCAATTTACAATGTTATTCCTTCCCAAAAACGCCCATGATGGCTAATAGAAACAGGGGTTAAAAGAGCTGTTTGGGCATCAATTTTATTAGGAATTCCGTTTGTTTTACTGATTTCTTCATCCAAATTAATCTTTTTTATTCGACTGAATAAATCTAATTTGATAGCGGCGATAGTGTAGACAAAATTAGCTGTTACAATAGTTTCAGTGTAGTAAATATACCCATTACAACAAACAGTTCCTCTGGTTTCATTTTCATAAAAACAGATTAATTGTTTCGGAATATAACCCCGAATTCCTGTTTCTCGATTGTAAATTTTGTAAGCCGCTTCTTTTCTGGACCATAAATTCCAGACCATAATTTCCTGGTTTTTGGCTTTAGCAATAAGCAATTGTTCTTCCTGGGTAAATAGTTTTTCCAAAAAACCTTTTCGTCTCCAATTGCTTTCTTTTTTGGCTAAAGCCAAGTCTATTATGTCGTTTCCAATCATTTTTCAGCCAAATGATTCTCAATAATTTCGATTGCTGCTTTTACATTAACCATTTTTTCCATAGCCTGATTGTCAATTATGATGTCAAATTTTTCTTCAATGTCTAAAATTACATCTACTAAATTGGCTGAATTTATCTTTAAATCATTGATAAAATCGGTTTCCTCTGTTAATGTTTCAAAGGCATTTTGATCCTGAATATACGGCTTGATAATAGCTTTTAAGTGTTCAATAATTTCTCGTTTGTTCATAGTTTAGTTTTTTATATTCAGTCTTTATATTTTTTAAAAATAACACATCCGTTCACATCTCCAAAACCAAAACTGGCTTTGGCAATAATATTCAATTCGGTTTCAATTAATTGTTGCGGAATTCTGGAGGCATCAATTAAACTTGTAATCTCAGGATGTAAATCTTCGCAATTTATATTCGGAAAAATAAATCCATGATGTAATTGCAACACCGTAGCAACATTTTCAACACTACCCGCTGCCGATAAACAATGACCTACCATCGATTTCAACGAATTAATATACGGAAAATTGTTTCCTTTTCGATTCAAGGCTTCGGTCCAATTTTGTATTTCCAAACTATCTTTGGAAGTTGCGGTTAAATGTCCGTTTATAGCATCAATGTCATCAGCAGTTATTTTGGCGTTTGCAATGGCATCACTAATGCATTTTTTTACTGCTATAGGATTCGGAGCCGTCATACTTCCTTCGCCACGTTGACCTCCAGAATTAATGTTTCCTCCTAAAACCTCGGCGTATATTCTGGCTCCACGAGCCAAAGCTATTTCTAAATCTTCCAATACCATCGCCCCAGCTCCACTTCCGGGCACAAATCCAGATGCTGTGGCACTCATAGGTCGGGAACCTTGTTCGGGAGTTTCGTTATGTTTAAAAGTACATACCCGCATCGCGTCAAATCCGCCCCAAATATAAGGACCGGAATCACTGGTGCTTCCTACCAAAATCCTTTGTGCCTGTCCTGATTTAATACGGTCGTAGGCCATCAGAATACTTTCCGTTCCGGTAGTACAGGCCGATGAATTAGTAGTTACCTGATTTCCTAATCCCAGTTTTCCACCCAGATAAGCACTAATTCCGCTGTTCATGGTTTGGGCGACAGCTGTACTACCCAGTTTGCGGGTTTGTAATTCGTCAATTTTATAAATGCTTTCACGGAATTTATCAATTCCCGAAGTACCGGTTCCAAAAATAGTTCCGCTGTCCCAATCTGGTGTTTCATTGATTTCAATTGATAAACCGGCATCTTTCCAGGCATCGATTCCTGCAATAACACCATATAAAATTCCTGAAGAATTGAAATTTCGCAGTTCTAATTCAGAAAAATAATTCAATGCCAATTCGGTTGAAACTTCTGGCTTGGCCGAAATTTGACAGGAAAATTGCAATCGTCCCAACTCCGGATCTTTTTTAACTCCGGAAATTCCTTTTTTTATGGCATTTGTAAACGCATCAAGTCCTACTCCATTGGGAGCTACTATACCAAGTCCTGTAATTACGACACGTTTTTCCATTATTCTGAATTTGAATTAAACGATCATTCCTGCAATTTCACCTTGACAAACCACTTCTTCTTTTGCGTTTTTCATCGTCACTTTGCATTTTAATTTTCCAAATCGGAAATATGTTTTTTCTGAAAATACTATTACTTTTTCATTTGGGAATACTACTTTTAAAAATTCAATATTCGTTGATGTTAAAGCAATTGAAGTATTATTGTTAATTGTATCATTTAACAAAAAAATCCCTAAACAGACTACTCCTATTTGTGCCATTACTTCGGTTAAAATTACGCCAGGTGTAATGGGATTATTTTTTAAATGACCTTTATAAAAATCCAGGTTTTCATCAAAAGTAAAACAGCCTTCTACTCCATTTTCATCAATACGAATGATTTCATCCACAAACAAAAAAGGTTTGGAGTAAGGTAATTTTGATAAAATATCCTGATGCGTCATTTGAGCCATTGTTATATAATTTTCTAAAATCGCAATAAAACCCGTTGAGCTGAAAATCCCGGACCAAAACTCAACATCAGTCCTATAGAGCCTTTTTGAGTTTTAGAATCCATGAAACGTTCTAAAACATATAAAACTGTTGCACTCGACATATTTCCATACAATCGCAACACTTCTTTAGTGTCATCAATATTTTTCCCTAAATCTAAAAATAAATCTTCAACGGTTTGTACAATTTTTTTTCCTCCGGGATGAAATATCAAATGATCAATATCGGCTATTTTTAAATTGTTTTTCGCTAAAAAAGGATGGATAATATCCGGAAAATGAGAAGCAATCGTATCAGGAACTTCCACATCCAAAACCATTTGCAAACCTGAATTGGTGAGTTTAAATCCCATCATGTGCTCATTGTCATAAAAATGATACATTTCTTCGGCGAGTATTTCAGGTCCATTATCATCTTCGTGTGAAGAAAGCAAAACACAGGCAGCACCATCACCAAAAATGGCAGCACTAATAATATTTGCCATCGAAAAATCATCCAGCTGAAATGTCGCCGTTGGGCTCTCAACAGCAATTACCGCAGCACGCTTTCCCGGATTTGCCTGCAAAAAGTTCTTGGCATAAATAATCCCTGAAATTCCTGCTGCACAGCCCATTTCGGTAACCGGAAGCCGAACAATATCCTGTCTTAGCTGCAACTTATTAATTAAATAGGCATCCAGTGAAGGAATCATAATTCCGGTACAACTCACCGTGATGATATAATCTAAATCTTCAGGCTTCCATTTGGATTTTGCCAGTGCTTTTGCCAAAACTTTTTCTCCTAAATCAATAACCTCACGAACATAGATAGCATTCTTTTCCTCAAAAGAAGTATTGGTAAAAACCTCAATGGGATCCATGATAGAATAGCGTTTATCTACAGCAGCGCCTTCAAATATTTTTTTTACTTTTCGAACAAAACGCTCCTCCTGACCTTCGAGCCAAACATCCAAAAACGGAATAATTTCGGCAGTAGTTCTTGAATATTTAGGTAGTTGCTTTGCAACCGTATGTATTCGTACGCTCATATTTTTGCTATTATCCATTGGTAACGAAAAGCCCATCTCCACTCAATGGTATATTTTTTAAAATTTAATTTTTCAGAAAACAGAATCAAATCTTCTTTTTTAAAACCTCTTAAAATCGAAATTAATCCGTCTTCTCGGGACATGGTATTCAATCGAAAAACAAAACACAATGCCTGAAATAATCGATAAGCAATCAAGCTTCGCTGTAAATCATTAATAACAATTCCAAGCTTTGCATTAGTATAAAACAGTCTCAATATTTTAATAATTTCATCTTCTTTAAAATGATGTAAAACTAAAGTAGACAATACAATATCGTATTTTAATTCAGTAAAAGCTTTATCAAAAACATCTTCGCATCGATAGCTGATATTTGTATATTTTTTTGATAAACTAATCGCATGATTTACTGTGAAATTATTAGCATCAATACCAATTAGTTTGAATTTAAAATTGTTTTTGAAACCATAATCAGCCAAAGTTCTCAACATATCACCATTTCCGCAACCTACGTCTGCAATGGTAATTTCAGCATTCGTATCAACATTTTTTAATAAGCTTTTCACTCCTAGTAAAGTTAGCTTGTTTCCTCCCAAAAGCTGGTTTATTTTGGCAATTTTATCCAAGGCATCACGCAAATTTTCCCCTTCAAGGGTAAAATCGTCCATGATTTCAGACTTATCCGTTCGATATTTGGTATTTATAAACATTAGGAATTGTTATAAATGGGTTTGCCGTGTGTCTTTTTGATTATCACAGTTAATAAAAAAGGGAATTTAAGAAATATTCGCATCAGTAAAGCAGCTAGTTTTTGCTTTTGAAAAACCAAAGCTAACAAGCGTCCCATTTTTAATCTTTTACTGAAATTAAGGTTCCATTCCTTTTGGTATTTATTTTCTAATTCTTTTCTCGATTTAATTTCATTATTGCAATATTTCTCAATCAATTCCGATGCAATTTTTGCAGAATGAATCGCCATTGCCATCCCATTACCACATAATGGATGAATTAGCCCGGCAGTATCTCCAATCATCAAAATATGATTTTCTACGGCCTTTTTTTCATCAAAAGAGATTTGGCTTATTGTCAAAGGTTTTTCAAATAAAGACGTACAATTATTTAAAACCGATTTTAATTGAGGGTTTTTAGAAAGTACATTCATTTGATATTCTTCAATGTTTTTATATTGTTTGAATGTTTTGTAATCAGCCAAATAACAAATATTAATTTTGTCATTTTCGACTTTGGAAACACCACAATAACCTCCTTTAAAATGATACAAACCAACTAAATTATTTGGAAAAACACCCGAATAATGGGCTTTTATTGCTAGCCATGGTGCTTTTTTATGGAAAAAATCCCGTTCTAATTTTTGATCAATATTAGAACGTTTACCGAATGCCCCAAGTAGAATTTCAGATTTAAAAACAGCATTTTTTGCAGTAGTTACCGTAAATTGATTTTCTGAAAAAACAATGTCTTCGACCGAATCCTGAATAATCTGACAGCCATTTGCTATTGCTTTTTTATACAGAAACTCATCCAACAAATACCTGCTGACACCAAAACCGCCTAATGGTAAATTACTATTGAGAATTTCACCGTTAAGAAAAGAAAATTGAAATTGGTTTAAATGTGTTGGTTTTAAATCATCGGTATTTATTCCTAAGTAATTGAAATAAGATACAACTTCATTCGAAATGTATTCGCCACAAACTTTGTGCTTTGGGAATTCATTTTTTTCAATCAAACTTACTTTTAAACCAATTTTAGATAAATGAATAGCAGCGATAAGTCCCGCTAATCCTCCACCAACAATTAGTATAACTGTATCTTTTTTCATGTATTACTAATTTAGGCTATTTCTTTCAAAAAAAACTTTTTTGATAAAAAAAAGCTGCTTCATAACGAAACAGCTTTTAGGTTTGATTAACAGTGTTTTGTAATCTGTTTTATTTTTTTTCGCTTTGAATTTCTTCAATAATCTCCGGATTCAGTAAAGTACTGGTATCTCCATAGTCAGAGAAATCACCCGCAGCGATTTTTCTAAGTATTCTACGCATGATTTTTCCGGAACGTGTTTTTGGCAATCCTGAAACAAATTGAATCTTATCTAATTTGGCTATTGGACCTACGTGGTCTGTTATATGCTGATTGATTTCGATAAAAAGATTCTCTTTATTTCTAATCTCACCTGTTTCTTTCAATATCACATAGCCATACAAAGCATTTCCTTTTACATCGTGCGGAAATCCTACTACAGCACTCTCGGCAACTGCAGGATGTTCGTTGATAGCATCTTCAATTGGAGCAGTTCCTAAATTATGTCCTGATACAATAATTACATCATCCACACGACCTGTGATTCGATAATAACCTACTTCATCACGCAAAGCGCCGTCTCCGGTAAAGAATTTCCCAGGATATTGAGAAAAATAAGTATCAATATAACGTTGGTGATCATTCCAGATAGTTCTTGCCATTCCCGGCCAAGGGAATTTAATACACAAACTACCTACTACCTGATTTCCTTCGATTTCATTTCTTTTTTCATCCATCAAAACTACCTGAATTCCCGGCAATGGGAATGTGGCATAAGTTGGTTTTGTAGGGGTAATAAAAGCAATCGGAGAAATCATAATTCCTCCGGTTTCCGTTTGCCACCAGGTATCAACAACCGGGCATCTTTTTCCTCCTACGTGATCATTAAACCAATGCCAAGCCTCCTCATTGATAGGCTCCCCTACTGATCCAATTACTTTTAAACTTTTAAAAGGATATTTTTGTACGTATTCCAATTTTTCTTTTGCCAAGGCTCTAATAGCTGTTGGTGCTGTATAAAACTGATTTACTTTGTGCTTTTCAATCACCTCCCAAAAACGGCTGAAATTAGGATAGGAAGGTACTCCTTCGAAAATTACAGTTGTAGCCCCATTCAATAATGGACCGTATAGAATATAAGAATGACCTGTTATCCAGCCAATATCGGCAGTACACCAGAAAACGTCATTTTCTTCGTAATTAAAAACATTTTTAAAAGTATAGGCTGTGTAAACCATGTAACCCGCAGTGGTATGCACCATTCCTTTAGGATTTCCGGTAGAACCCGAAGTGTAAAGGATAAACAAAGGGTCTTCGGCGTCCATAATCTCAGCTACACTGTTATCAGAAGCTTCGTCTAATAAAGGTTGCAACCAAATATCTCTGCCTTCTTTCATTACCACCGGAGTGTTTGTTCTTTTTGCTACTAAAACAGTACTAACCGAAGGACAACTTTGCAAAGCTTCATCAGCAATTTCCTTAAGTTCAATAGTTTTATTACCACGGTAACCACCATCAGAAGTAATCAGCATTTTGCTCTCGCTATCGATAATTCTGCTTGCCAAAGCTTTGGCTGAGAATCCGGCAAAAACTACAGAATGAATGGCTCCAATTCGGGCACAAGCCAAAATAGCTACCGCCAATTCAGGAATCATAGGCAAATAGATACATACACGATCGCCTTTTTTAATGCCTTGCTCGCGCAAAACATTAGCCATCTTGCACACTCTTTGGTGTAATTCATTATAAGTAATGTGTAGTGCTTCTTCGTCCGGATTATTCGGTTCAAAAATAATAGCGGTTTTCTCCCCTCTTTTGTTAAGGTGTCTGTCAATACAGTTTTTGGCAATGTTTACTTTAGCTCCCGAAAACCATTGAACATTAGCTTCCGCCATGTTAAAATCAACCACTTTATCCCATGGCTGGTACCAGGTAAAATTCTCTTCGGCTATTTTTCCCCAAAACTTTCTTGGCTCCCTAATGGACTTATTATAATGCTTAAAATATTGTTCTAAATTGTCAATTTTGTAATAGCTCATCCCTTTTTATATTTTTGATAAATATATTAAATCTCTATTTATTCTCTGAAAAAAATAAATCATAAATCGCCGCAATTTAATTAAAATAATGAAATTCTATCTTAATAAAAATGCAAATTATTGAAAAATCCATTTAAAATATCCAAATTTACAAAAACACGAAGACGTAATTCTTACTCTCCTTTTACTTCTGACTAACAAAAACAGTTTATCTTAAAAACGCTCGTCAGTTAATTCTTTATTTACCATTGCGCCCGTTAAATTACCGCTATAAACCGCATTGGCGACTGAACGCATCATCACCGAATTATCACCACAGGCAAAAACTCCGTCAATAGTTGTTTTCTGAAATTGGTCAATTTTAATATATCCCTGTTCTGTTAATTCACAACCTAATGCAACCGGAATATCTGAATGTTGTATAAAAGGAATTGCCGCATAAACTGCATCAAAAGCTGTTTTACTGCCATTATCAAAAACAACATTTGTAATCTGTCCGTTGTTGTGTTCTATTTCAACAACTTTATTTTCAACAATATTGATCCGGTTTTTATTTAGTTTTTCAATTTGTACTGTATCAAAATCTGTTTTGGCTAAATTCAAAATTGTAATATCATTGGTCAGATTATTAACCAATGAAGCAAGATGGAAACCGCGTTCGGCATTAGCAATAATTCCGGTTTTTTGATTGCGAAATTCATACCCGTGACAATAAGGACAATGAATTACCGAGATTCCCCAACATTCAGAAAAGCCTTTTATATCAGGCATTAGATCTTTTATTCCTGTGGCAAAAATCAATTTCTTTGCTTCAAATTCTTCGCCTGATTGGGTGGTGATTATAAAGCCATCAGGAGTTTTCTTTCCTCTGACAGCAAGATCATTGATGAATTTTACGGTATCGTATTTCAACACCTGTTCTTTGGCTTTCTGGGCTATTACGGCCGGTTTTTCTCCATCTTGTGTAATGAAATTTTGCGAATGAGGTGTTTGTCGGTTGCAGGCTAAACCGCTATCAATTATTAGAACCTTTCGCAATGAACGTCCTAACGCCATTGCTGCTGAAAGTCCTGCATAACTTCCGCCTATGATGATTACTTCATTTTTATTATCTGTCATTCAATTCTATTTTGTAACTAATATTAATCAGCTTATTTCTTTCGTTTAAAATGCATTTGTATGAGTCCTGTTTCAAATGTTTTTGTACTTATCAGTTCTAACAGTTGCTCAGGCCGACCATCTTTGAATAATCTTGTTCCGTTGCCCAATAGTACAGGAATGACAGAAATTATCATTTCGTCAATCAGATCCTTTTTTAAAAGTTCGTTTATTATTTCGGCACCGCCGTCACAATAAATATTTTTTCCGCTTTGGGATTTTAATTGCTGTACTAATTCGTATAAATCTCCGGTGTAGAATGTTGTTTTTCCAACACTTGACTTTTTTGTTCTTGTGATAACATAGACATTTCGGTTTCCATTGTCATAATGAGAAGAACCTATCTCTTTGAGTACCCAATCGTATGTTTTTCTCCCCAGAATTATGGTATCAATAGTTGCTGTAAATTCAGCATAACCATAGTCTTCTCCTTCTTTTTCTACTAACTTTAAAAAACTAAGGTCGTCATTTGGTTTAGCAATATAACCATCTAAACTTGTTGCTATGTAAATTATTAATTTTCGCATTATTTTTTTGTATCGTCACTACATTGAGCCTGACAGAGAGGCAATGGTATAGTTAGAAGCATAAACACCCAGTAAAATCAATAAAACATTCTCTGGAATTTTGTTATATGTGATATTATAATTATAACGGAACTTTTTCCAATCAAATTTGGGATCAAATTCGATTAAGGTTTCCCTGTCTTTATTTTCAACGATGTATTTATTATAAAACATTCCTTTTCCTTTTAAAACAAATTCTTCCCCGTCCTGAAAAGTAATCACAATTTGTCCGTACCAATTCATTTTTAGCTTTGCTATTAATGTTCCGTTTTTTGTTACAGTAGTAGTTGTTCTAAAAATACCAACGGGAATTATTTGAACGGTTTCTGAATTTGGAAATCTAATCTCAGCTTTTGAAAAAAATATGTTTTCATAAACCAATTCGCCTAACAGTTGATTGTTTTCAATTAACTGAAAAGTCTTTTTATCAATTGATTTTGCTTCCATATCAAATGCTGTTATAAATCTCTTTCTTTTATACTTGCTTTAATTTCTGCAATTCTTTTTCTTGTTAGTTCTTCTAAACAAGTTGAATATATTAAAGGCTGTATACTTCCGCCTTCATACTGTGAGGCTTCGAACTTACAATGCGAATCCCGGTATTTAACCCAATCTTTTTCAGCTTGAATTAGCAATGGTTTTTCGTTTTGATCAAGAATTGCCATCAATTGCTTGTAAACTTTATTCAGTTCGGCATCCGCTTTTTTATATTTTGCATTTGCTGTTACATTCATTTCTAATTGAGTTTGTGCAAATGAAATATTACTAAGGCATAAAACGAGTACAGTAATAAAACAATATTTGTTTCTCATTTAAATAAAATTTGGTTTAAGTTTTTAAGATATACATGAGCGACACGCTCGCGTAAACAAGGGTGTTTTATTGATTTCAACTGTGGAGATGTGTTTTTTTATAATGATTTATATTGTTTTTGGAATGAATACAAAGGAACAGATACGGATTTATGACTTCCATCTGAATATGTAAACAAGAAATATACATGTTTAAAGGTCAAAAACTTTTGAAATATATCTGTTTTTTCTTTGGATTTTTTTTCACCAACATAGCCACCAATAATTCTTGCGGTACAAGTTTCATCATTACAATTCTCAAATTGAACTCTAACTGGACTTGATTTTTCTAGTTCTTCATTTCCGAATTTAATAAAAATTCCATTGTCTTTAACGACATTATTCGGAATTATAATTGAAATAAATTGCGGGCGATTTTGTGTTTTAGCTTTAGCAACCGTTAAGGTTAGGTATTCTTCAGTTTTTTTATTTTCACGCAGATAGGGCACATCTAAAAACATCATAGTACCCTTTTCTGATTTTTCAATGTCCCATGAAAACATTTTTTCTGCAATTTTACCTACTTCTTTTACGCTATTTTTACTTTGGGAATAAGCATTTCCAATAAGTGCAAGTAAAAATACAAATAGAATTTTATTCTTCATTTAATGATTTATTTATGTTGTTTCGTTCGATGGGTACATGACGAATAACGTTCCCTTGCTACACGAGGTTTGGGTTTAAATTAAGCCTAATGCCCAAATTGCTTGTAGCGTGTGTTGGTGGCAGTTTTTTATTGTATTGCTTTAATAAATTTTTTCATTTCGTCCATTTTACCCACTGTAATCCTCGTCCATTTACCTTGCTCTTCATATATTCTTCCCCCTTCAACATTATTATATTCTAATTGCTTGAAATAATCCTTGTTGTATTTTGCAAGTGAAAAATAGATAAAATTTGTATTAGAGGTAATGCACTCACAATTTAATTTTTTGAGTTCGTTGATAGTATATTGTCTTACATTTTCATTAAGTGAGTAGCAATTTGAAACAAATTTTTCATCTTTCAACGAAGCTATAGCAGCAAGTTTTGATACTACACTAACGCTATTATTTGTATTGGATTGCAAATTTGCCAAATTATCAATTATTGTTTTGTTCGCAATCGCGTACCCAATCCTTGCTCCTGCTAATCCATATATTTTGGAAAATGTTTTGGCTATAATAATATTTTTGTGGTCATTTACGATATTGCTAAGGGATTGTTGTTTAGTGAAGTCCAAATATGCTTCATCAATTAATACAATTGTATTTTGTGAAATTTTGGTTATAAATTCCACCAATGCTTCTCTCTCACAAATTGTTCCTGTTGGATTGTTAGGATTGCAGATATAAACAAGTTTAGTATCTTGGTTTACAGCTTCCAACATAGCTTTCAAATTAATTTTCTTTTCGGTTGTAAGAGGTACTTTATTTTTCGTTAAGCCTAAATTATCTAATGAAACTGTCCAATAATCATAGCTTGGGTCTGCGATTACATAATTTCCTTTCTCTAGTGACACAAATTTCGCAACCAAATCTAAAATTTCAGTTGAACCAGCTCCTAACAATATGTTTTCGTCTTTAACATTATTTTTTTTTGCAAGGTCAGAAATCAGTTGTGTCGCAACATCCCAATTATATCGGTTACTTATATTCGCGTTGTCCACAAATGCTTTCCTTGCTAATGGAGATGGACCATAAGGGTTTTCATTTGAGCGTAAAAAAATTAAGTTAGCATCATTTTCAAAACTATTAATTAAATTTTCTGATACAAGAGGAGAAGCAAATGAATTAAAGTTTGTAAGTCCAATACCAGCTATACCAATTCCAATTTTTTTCAGCCAAAGTCTTCTGTTCGTTTCCATATTTTTTTGCTTTAATTAGACTTAAAAAAAAATAGTTTGTTACAATCGCGGATTTTAAAATTGCCACCAACTCTTAAATATACGCAACTCTAAAGCTGAATATATTTATTTTTTAGATTATCATTTTACTTAACCAAATATATAAAATTTATCTTATAAAATATTGTTTTCTGGTTAATGTGATTGCTTCGTTCCTCACAATGACAACATGGTGAAAATTAAACAAACAAAAAAGGCGAAGTAATTGAATACTCCGCCTTTTTGAATTAACTATAATTGTAACTAATTATACAATTTTTTTCATTGCAGTCATTGACTCTCTTAACCAAGCTCCAACTTCTTCAACCGGGTGGTTTCTGATGATTGAGTTAACATCGATTAATTCTTTGTTGTCAACAGCGTTGCTTCCGTTACCAAATGGACGACCAATTAAGTTAGATGGTGCATTTTTAACGTAGTCAGCGATTAATGGCTTAGCAGCGTGATCAAATAAGTAACATCCGTACTCAGCTGTATCAGAGATTACACGGTTCATTTCGAACAATTTCTTTCTTGCAATTGTGTTAGCAATAAGTGGAGTTTCGTGTAATGACTCGTAGTAAGCAGACTCTTCGATAATTCCAGAATCAGTCATTGCTTCGAAAGCTAATTCAACACCAGCTTTAACCATAGCAACCATCAATACTCCGTTATCGTAGTATTCTTGCTCAGAAATTTCAACATTTCCTGCAGGAGTTTTCTCGAAGTTAGTTGCTTCAGTAGCAGCTCTCCAAGTTAACAAGTTTTTATCGTCGTTAGCCCAGTCTTCCATCATAGTCTTAGAGAATTCTCCAGAAATGATATCATCCATGTGTTTTTGGAATAATGGACGCATGATGTCTTTTAATTCTTCAGCAGCATTGAAAGCAGCAATTTTAGCAGGATTAGATAATCTATCCATCATATTTGTGATACCACCGTGTTTCAATCCTTCAGTGATAGTTTCCCATCCGTATTGGATTAATTTAGAAGCATATCCTGGCTCAACACCTTCAGCTACCATTTTGTCAAAACACAAGATAGAACCTGTTTGCAACAAACCACAAAGGATTGTTTGCTCTCCCATCAAGTCAGATTTTACTTCTGCTACGAAAGAAGAACGTAAAACTCCTGCTCTGTTTCCTCCAGTTGCAACAGCATAAGCTTTAGCCTGATCTAAACCAAAACCGTTTGGATCATTTTCAGGGTGAACAGCGATAAGTGTTGGAACACCAAAACCTCTTTTGTACTCTTCACGTACTTCAGATCCCGGACATTTAGGAGCACACATAATAACTGTTAAGTCTTTACGGATTTGCATTCCTTCTTCTACGATGTTAAAACCATGAGAATAAGATAAAGTAGCACCTTGCTTCATTAATGGCATAATTGTAGTAACTACGGCAGTGTGTTGTTTATCTGGTGTAAGGTTACATACTAAATCAGCCGTTGGAATTAATTCTTCATAAGTTCCCACATTGAAACCATTATCAGCAGCGTTCATGAAAGAAGCTCTTTTTTGAGCAATAGCCTCAGCACGTAATGCATAAGAAATATCTAAACCTGAATCTCTCATGTTCAAACCTTGGTTTAAACCTTGAGCACCACAACCAACGATAACTACTTTTTTACCTTTTAAAGCTTCGATTCCGTTAGCAAACTCTGACTGATCCATGAATTCGCAAACGCCTAATTGTTCTAATTGTAATCTAAGTGGTAATGAATTGAAATAATTTGCCATTTTCTAATATTTAATTTATGATTTTAATTCCTCTAATAATAAACTTGTAACTTCCATTTTTTCTTTGGAAACTGATATTCTTCCTGAACGCACAAACTGCATGATTCCGAAAGGTTTTAATTTTGCATATAATTCTTCAATATCTGAACGTCTTCCAACTTTTGATATTACAAAAAAGTCTCTTGATACGGTAACAATTTCCGAATGACTTTCTTTGATGATATTTTGAATTTGTCTTTCGTCAAACAATAAATTGGAAGCTATTTTAAATAAAGCGCTTTCTAAAAAGATAGTTTCTTCATCTACATGATAAAACGCTTTGATTACCTCAATTTGTTTTTCGATTTGACCAACAATATTTTGTACCCATTTTTCAGTAGTATCAACTACAATTACAAATCGGGAAACGTTTTCAATTTCCGATTCGGATACATTTAAACTCAATATATTGATGTGGCGCTTTAAGAATATACCGGATATTCTGTTCAATAAGCCAACGTTGTTTTCTGAATATACAGAAATGGTGAATGTTTTATTTTCCATAATATTAACTTAATCGGATGTCAGAAACTGAAGCTCCTGTTGGAATCATTGGGAATACGTTATTCTCTTTCTCTACCATAACTTCAAGGAAATAAGAGTCTTTAGAAGCCATCATTTCAGCAATTGCTTCATCTAATTCTTCTCTTTTAGTTACTTTTCTGGATTTGATATAATAACCTTCGGCAATAGCGCAAAAGTTAGGATTTGTCATAACTGTAGATGCATATCTATAGTCAAAGAACAATTCCTGCCATTGACGAACCATTCCTAAAAATTCATTATTCAATACCACAATTTTCACCGGTACCTTAGTTTGATGAATCGTTCCTAATTCCTGAATATTCATTTGGAAACCACCATCACCAATAATAGCAACTACTTCGCGGTCTGGTTTTCCCATTTTAGCTCCAATAGCTGCCGGTAAAGCAAATCCCATAGTTCCTAAACCTCCTGAAGTCACATTACTTTTCGTTGTATTGAATTTAGCGTAACGACAAGTAAACATTTGGTGTTGACCTACATCAGAAACCATTATCGCATCACCATTTGAGTGTTTGTTAATCATTTCGATAGTTTCTCCCATAGAAATTCCTTTTCCATTTGTTGGAGCCAACTCTTCGTTGATTACAGCGTCTAATTCAATTTGGTATTTCTTTTTGAATTCGTTATGCCATTCATCATGAGAATTCTTTTCAATAAGTGGCAACAATGCTGTTAAAGCTTCTTTTAAATCAGCTAATACTGCAACATCTGTTTTTACATTTTTGTCAATTTCAGCAGGATCAATTTCAAAATGAACCACCTTAGCCTGTTTTGCATAAGTAGCTAAATTACCTGTAACACGGTCATCAAAACGCATTCCTAAAGCAATTAAAACATCACATTCGTTAGTTAAAATATTAGGACCGTAATTTCCGTGCATTCCTACCATTCCTACATTCAATTCATGTTCAGTAGGCAAAGCAGAAAGACCTAAAATAGTCCAGGCAGCAGGAATTCCTGATTTTTCAATTAAAGCTTTTAATTCTTCTTCAGCCTTACTCAAAATAACCCCTTGTCCGAAAATAATCATCGGTTTTTTGGCCTTGTTGATTAATTCAGCCGCTTCCTTAACCTTGTCTTGTTTTAAAACTGGTTTAGGATGGTAGCTTCTGATATCGTTACATTTTTTATAGCTAAAATCTAAAGTGTCAAACTGAGCATTTTTAGTAATATCAACTAATACTGGTCCCGGACGTCCTGATCTGGCAATGTAAAAAGCTTTTGCCATAATCTCCGGAATCTCATCTGCTTCTGTAATTTGGTAATTCCATTTAGTTACCGGAGTTGAAATCCCGATGATATCTGTTTCCTGAAAAGCATCAGATCCTAATAAATGTTTCCCTACTTGTCCGGTAATACATACCATTGGAGTAGAATCGATTTGAGCATCAGCAATACCTGTAACTAAGTTGGTTGCTCCCGGTCCTGAAGTTGCAATTGCAACCCCTACTTTTCCTGTAGCTCTGGCAAAACCCTGAGCGGCGTGAGCAGCACCTTGTTCGTGACGCACCAATACGTGGTGCAATTGATCTTGAAATTTATATAATTCATCGTAAACCGGCATAATGGCACCACCCGGATAACCATAAACCAAGTTAACTCCTTCTTCTAATAAGCATCTAATAACGGCTTCTGCACCTGATATTTTCATTGTTTGTCTTTTTTGTTTTGGCAATTTATTTTTTCAAAATCCAATGCTTTTGTAATTGATTTTTGAAATTGTAATTGACTATTATTTGTCAGTAACACATCCTTCAGATGCACTGGATACTGAACGCATATACTTTAGTAAAACTCCTTGTTTGATTGGTGATTCCGGTTGTTTCCAATTGGCTTTACGTTTTGCAAATTCTTCATCAGAGATTTTCATATTGATGGTATTTTTCACAGCATCAATTGTAATAACATCTCCATTTTCGATTAAAGCAATTCCTCCACCTTCGTAAGCTTCCGGAGTAACATGTCCTACAACAAAACCGTGAGAACCTCCAGAGAAACGTCCATCAGTAATTAACGCTACTGTACTTCCTAAACCAGCACCCATTATAGCAGAGGTTGGTTTTAGCATTTCAGACATTCCGGGACCACCTTTTGGGCCGCAATAGCGGATAATGACGACATTACCCGGTTTCACTTCGCCGGCTTGGATTCCTCTGATTACATCTTTTTCACCTTCAAAAACTACGGCTGTACCTTCAAAAAACTCGCCTTCTTTTCCACTGATTTTTGCCACACAACCTTCTGAAGCAATATTTCCGTATAAAATCTGGATATTTCCAGTTGCTTTTAATGCTTTTTGGATTTCAAAAATTACTTCCTGTCCATCATGTAAATCAGGAACTGAAGCTAAATTTTCAGCAATTGTTTTCCCTGTTACAGTTAAACAATCTCCGTGTAAGAAACCTTCTTTTAACAAATATTTCATTACTGCAGGAACACCACCTACATTATGTAAATCTTCCATTAAGTATTTTCCACTTGGTTTTAAATCAGCCAATAATGGTGTTTTATCACTTATATCCTGGAAATCTTTTAATGTTAATTCGATACCTACTGAGTGAGCCATTGCAATTAAATGCATAACCGCATTTGTAGAACCACCTAAAACCGCAACCATTGTAATAGCATTTTCGAATGCTTTACGAGTCATGATGTCTCTAGGTTTAATATCTTTTTCTAATAATATTCTGATTGCTTTTCCAGCATCAACACATTCTTGTTTTTTCTCCGGACTTAAAGCAGGATTAGAAGAACTATAAGGCAAACTCATTCCTAATGCTTCAATTGCTGATGACATCGTGTTTGCAGTGTACATTCCGCCACAAGCTCCGGCACCCGGACAAGCATTTTGAATTACTCCTTTAAAATCTTCCGGTGTAATGGTATTGCTGATTTTTTTTCCTAAAGCTTCAAAAGCTGAAACAATATTCAAATCCTGACCTTTCCATTTTCCAGGGTGAATAGATCCACCATAAACCATAATAGATGGGCGATTTACTCTTCCCATAGCCATTAGAGCTCCCGGCATATTTTTATCACAACCCGGAACAGCAATCAGACCGTCATACCATTGCGCTCCCATTACAGTTTCAATAGAATCGGCAATTACATCACGAGAAACTAAAGAAAAACGCATTCCATCATTTCCATTAGAAATACCATCACTTACACCAATGGTATTAAAAATCAAGCCAACTAAATCTTCTTTCCAAACTCCGGTCTTAATATCTTTAGCCAGGTCATTTAAATGCATGTTACAAGGATTTCCGTCGTAACCCATACTTACAATTCCTACCTGTGCTTTTTTAAGATCTTCTTCTGTCAATCCAATTCCGTAGAACATCGCCTGAGAAGCAGGTTGTGTTTCGTCTTGAGTGATTGTTTTGCTGTATTTATTTAATTCCATGTGTATTTCTTTTTATTTTTTTGTGCTGATATAATTCCAAAAAAAAACTCCCATTTTATTGGGAGTCATATAATATTATTTTTCAATTATATTAATAGCTTCCCTTATGCATTTGTTGTTACAACAATGACACTAACGACAGAAACTAATACGATTGAATTTTTCATTTTCTTTTTTTGATGGAACAAAAGTATAAAAACCTTTATACCTAAAAAAATAAAAATTAAAATTTTATGAATTTCTTATCATTAATTTCAATTATTTATCAAAATAGTACATTATACTATTGTTGATTGACCTAAATGCACATTATCATTATTAAAATACATTAAGTCATCTTTATTTAAAATGAAATTGGAAACAAATTCCCCAACTTCATTGGTTCCAAATTTTGAATCTGGATTTAAATCTATTGTTACAACATTGTATTCAATTGCTTTTTCTACCCCTTCGTATACTTTTTTAGCTTCTTCGTTAAGACCAAAATGTTCCAACAACATTGCTGCCGAAAGTATCGCTGCAAAAGGATTGGCAATATTCCTTCCTTTTGCATGAGGGTATGAACCGTGAACGGGTTCAAACAAAGCATTTTTTTCTCCTAATGAAGCTGATGCTAAAACTCCTATTGAGCCTGTGATAACACTAGCTTCATCAGATAAAATATCTCCAAATAGATTTTCTGTCAATATCACATCAAACTGTTTTGGATTTGATATAATTTGTTTTGCTGCATTATCAGCATATAAAAAATCTAAGGTTATATCAGGATAATTAGCTCCTACATTTTTAACTACATTTCTCCATAAGCGTGAAGTTTCAAGAACATTAGCCATATCGACTAAGGTTAGTTTTTTTCTTCTGCTTTGAGCTGATTTAAATGCTAAATGAGCTATTTTTGAGATTTCATCTTCAGTGTATTCACATAAATCAGAAGCAATTGTTCCGGATTCATTTAGTTTTTTTTCTCCAAAATAGATCCCTGCGGTTAATTCTCTGTAAATAATAAAATCAACTCCTTCAACTATTTCTTTTTTTAACGGAGAAACGCCAACTAATCCTTTAAAAGGCTTAAGAGGTCTGATATTTGCATAAAGATTTAACTCTTTTCTCAATCGTAACAATCCCTGCTCCGGGCGAACTTTTGCATTCGAATCGGCATCGTATTTCGGATCACCAATTGCTCCAAGTAAAACAGCATCGGTATTAAGACATAGATTTAATGTTTGTTCCGGAAGTGGCGAACCTGCTTTGTCTATAGCAATGGCTCCCACAAGGGCATCTTCAAAAATAAAATCATGTTCGTAAACGACTCCTATAGCACACAAGGCTTTTTTTGCCTGTGCAATTACTTCAGGACCGACACCATCACCCGATAATACAGCAATTTTTAAGTTCATGAGATTGTTTTTTTAATTAAAACGCTGCAAATTTAATCATTTAAAACTCCTAACCCTCAACTATCGTCTAATTAAATCACCTTCAATTTTTGAAGCCGCAATAATCAAATGAATATCGTCATCTGTAACTTCTTTTTTAACATCGGCAAATTTTAAAAACTCAACGTAGACGACGTCTAACTGTGTTTTTGTTAATTCGTAACCTACTTTTTTAGCTCGGTATGCCAATGCTGCTCTACCACTTCTGGCAGTAAGCACAATTGATGATTCATTAACTCCTACATCTAATGGATCGATAATTTCGTAAGTAGCTCTGTTTTTAATAACACCATCCTGGTGAATTCCAGAACTATGAGCAAAAGCGTTAGCTCCTACAATAGCTTTATTAGGTTGTACCATCATACCCATACTATCAGAAACCAAACGACTCATTTCGTTTAATTGTTTGGTATCGATATCAGTATACAAGTTCAAAGCAGGATGTTGTTTAAAAATCATCACTACTTCTTCAAGAGCAGTATTTCCGGCTCTTTCTCCTATACCATTAATAGTACACTCTATTTGTCTGGCACCATTGATAGCTCCTGCAATAGAGTTGGCAGTTGCCATTCCTAAATCGTTATGACAGTGACAAGAAATGGTTACATTATCAATACCTTTTACATTTTCTTTAAGGTATTTAATCTTTGCCCCATACTCATCCGGCAAACAATAACCTGTTGTATCAGGAATGTTTAAAACTGTAGCTCCAGATTTAATAACTTCTTCACAAACTTGCGCCAAGAAAGCATTATCAGTTCTTCCGGCATCTTCTGCGTAAAACTCTACATCTTCTACATAAGATTTAGCATGTGCTACAGCAGCTTTAGCTCTGGCAATAATATCTTCTCTTGTTGTTTGTAATTTATGTAATATATGAGATTCCGATGTCCCAATACCAGTATGAATACGTGGTCTTTTAGCATGTTTTAGGGCTGCAGCTGCTACGTCGATATCGTTTTTCACAGCTCTGGTAAGACCACAAACTGTTGCATTTTGAACGATTTTACTAATTTCAGTAACAGACAAAAAATCACCAGGACTAGAAACCGGAAAACCAGCTTCAATAATATCAACCCCCATATTGTCTAAGCGTTCCGCTATAACAAGTTTTTGATTGGTATCTAATTTACATCCTGGAACTTGTTCCCCGTCTCGTAAAGTGGTATCAAAAATTTGGACTTTCTCTCTATTCATTTTCATTTATTTAATGTAATTTCACATCTTGATAACAAAAATATATTCTTTAGTTTGAATAGAAAATTCATTTTAATTGAATATACTGTTTATAAGCCTAGCATTGGCTACTTAAACTATTAAAAATCAACTAGTTAAATCTATTTATTTTACAATGGCTAACCATCAAAAAGATTTTTTATTCGTTCTAATTAAGTCCTTATCTAAATCCGAAAAACGACAATTTAAAATTTTTGCAAGTCGATTAGAGACCAGTTCGAATACAAAATTCATTGAACTGTTCAATATTTTAGACAAATCTGAAAACTACGATGAGAAACTTATTCTTAAAAGTGGAATCATCAAAAAAGTACAATTATCCAATTTAAAATCGTATTTATACAAACAGATTTTAGTTAGCATTCGTCTTAATATTCCGAGTCAAAATATCCGTTATCAATTAAGAGAACAAATTGATTTTGCTACCATTCTATACAATAAAGGTTTATATAAACAGAGTTTGAAAATTCTGGATAAAACCAAAAGCCAGGCTATAGAAAATGACGAAAAACTAATGGCGTATGAAATTGTGGAATTTGAAAAATTAATCGAATCACAATACATTACCCGAAGTATTCAGGGACGTGCCGACGAATTAGTAATTCAGGCAAAAGAATTAAATTATCAAAATACTATTTCCAGCAAACTGTCTAATTTGTCTTTGCAATTGTACGGAATTATGCTTAAAACGGGCTACGTAAAAACTGATGAAGAATACAAATACATTGATGATTATTTCAACAAACACATTTCTAAGTTAGACGAAAATAAATTTGGATTTCGAGAAAAATATTGGTTTTACAACGCTAATTTATGGCGTAGTTTTCTGGTTCAGGACTTTTTAGGTAGTTATAAATTTGCATCCAAATGGGTTACTCTTTTTTATGACAATGAAAGCATGATTTTTCTAAATCCGGTGTTTTTCTTAAAAGGAAATAATTATTTATTAGAATCCTTATACATGTTAAAGTATCAAACCAAATTTAAAAAATACTTGACATTACTTGAGGAAACCATCAAAGACCCACGTTTTCCTAGTAATGATAATATTGCTTCGTTGTCTTTTTTATATGTGTATAACAACAAATTGAATTATCACATTATGGAAGGGACTTTCGCCGAAAGCGAATATTTGATTCCTGAAATTCTGAATAAATTAAAAATACACAACGAACATTTAGACGAACATCACGAAATGTTATTTTTCTACAAAATTGCGAGTATTTATTTTGGTGTAGAAAAATACAATGATTCTATCTTTTATTTAGAAAAAATCATCAACAACAAAAATTTGAGTATGCGCGAAGATTTGATGTGTTTTGCGCGTATTTTATGTTTGATTGCCCATTATGAATTAGGAAAAGACTACTATTTAGAAAGTCAGTTAAAAAACACCTATAAGTTTTTGCTTAAAATGAATGATCTGCATGAAGTTCAAAAAGAGATTATCCGCTTTTTGAAAAACTTAAATTCTATTTATCCAAGTGATATTAAAAACGAATTTATAAAAATGAAACAGCGTTTTATTGAATTAGAACAAAGTACTTATGAAAAAAGAGCCTTTCTTTATCTCGATATAATTTCCTGGTTAGAAAGTAAAATTGAAAACCGAAAAATAAGCGACATTATTAAAGAAAAAGCAAAATTAAGTAACCGATAACAAACAAGAGAGAGAAGCTATCCCCTTCTCTCTTTTTTATTGGTCAAATTCTTTTCTTCCTCTTATTATATCTTCAAACGAACTGCACTTTACTATTTCGGTTTCTCCGTCAATCAGCATAGGTAGATAAACATATTCCACTTCTGACAAATCTTCTTTCAGGAAAAAAGCCATATCATCCAGCTTGAAAAACCATTCCGTATCAAATTGTACCTTATTAATAGTAGCATCTTTTATAAGCAACTTCTCTTTTAATGGCTTCATAAAATAATATTGTTTTCTTAGAAGCCAAAAATAAGTCGGCATATTGATAAAAACAAATTGCTAAAACCTGGAAATTAAATCAGTCTTATCTTAGTTATAATAAAGCTTTATAAATAGTAATTATAACAAAAATTTAGCGTATTAAATGATTGCTGTTTTATAAATTTAAATACTTTTGCAGACTTAACTAATTTAACTAATTAATAATGAAAAAATTATTTTTATTACTTTCTGCGTCTGCTGTACTATTTTCTTGTAGTAAAGTTGGTAAAGGCGAGTACATTATCACTGGTACTGCAAAAGGAATTGAAAACGGAAAAACAATCATCCTTCAAACACAGGATCCTAACGGTATGGGAGGATTAATCAATATTGATACTGTAAAAGTTGAAAACGGAAAATTCGAAATCAAAGGAAAAGTTACTGAGCCTTCATTCCACGTACTTCAATTAGAAGCGGCTAATCAACCAATTCCATTCATCTTAGAATCTGGAGAAATCAACATCGAAGTAAACAAAGATAGTATTCAAAATACAAAAATTTCAGGAACTTACAACAATGATGAGTATGTGAAATTTAACGATGAGATGAAAGTGGTTCAAAAGAAATTAATTGATTTCCAAAAAGCAAACATGCTTAAAATGAACCAAGCTCAACAAACTAAAGATACTGCTACAATCAACAGTTTGATGCAACAATACCAAAAAATCCAGACAGAAGTTGGTACTAATTCTAAAGCTAAATATGTTGCTTATGCTGAGTCACACCCAAAAGCTCTTATCAGTGCTTTAATTCTTCAAAGTATGTTGGCTGATCCATCTGCAGATGTTAAAAAAGCAGAAAGTATCTACAAAGGATTTGAAGATGAATTGAAAAACACTAAGCCAGGTAAAGCTATTCAAGAAAGACTTAAAGCAATTAATTCTTCTGTGCCAGGTGCACCTGCAGCTCCGGGAGCAGCACCAGCACCAGCAGCTAAATGAAGAACAGAATTTTCTGCTCCTAATCCGGAAGGGAAAGTAATTTCTCTTAAAGAAAGTTTAGGAAAAGTAACAATAGTTGATTTTTGGGCATCTTGGTGTGGTCCTTGCAGAAAGGAAAATCCAAATGTTGTAGCTATTTATAAAGAGCTACACTCAAAAGGTCTTAACATTATAGGAGTATCTTTAGATGAAGATGCTAACAAATGGAAAGAAGCTATTGCAAAAGATAAGTTGTCCTGGACTCAGGTTTCAAATTTAAAAGGTTGGCAAGAACCAATTGCCGCTCAATATAAAGTTGAAGCTATTCCTGCTACTTTTATACTGGATGCTTCAGGAAAAGTGGTTGCAAGAGACTTAAGAGGTGCTGAACTTAGAGCAAAAATCATAGAACTTTTGGCTAAATAAAGCATTTTAATAGCATAAAAATAAAAAATCTCCCTAGTGGAGATTTTTTATTTTATTCAAGACCAACACGTTAAAATAAACCTTGAAAAATAATGCAAAATTAGTCCGAAATTAGTTTGCAGAAACGAAAAGTGTTCCTATATTTGCACCGCTAACAACAACAAACAACTGTTGTACTCAAAGGCTTCGGGGAGATACTCAAGCGGCCAACGAGGGCAGACTGTAAATCTGCTGTGAAAACTTCGCAGGTTCGAATCCTGCTCTCCCCACGAAACGCTTCAAGAAATTGAAGCGTTTTTTTTTATCTCTAATTTTACCAACTATTTTACTTTTAAACATCTATTAAATACATTTGTATAGAGAAGTTAAAATCAGTTTCAAATACCTTATAAAAACAATACCTTATGCAAAATATCCCTAGTGTTGATTTAGGAGACTTTCTTTCAAATGATCCGGCGCGAAAACAAAAATTTGTAGATGAAATTGGAAATGCTTTTGAAAATATTGGTTTCGTTGCCTTAAAAGGACATTTTTTAGACCAGCAATTGGTCGAAGAGTTGTATAGCGAAATCAGACAATTTTTCAGTTTACCGCTAGAGATTAAAAGAAGTTATGAGAATCCTGAGATTGGAGGACAAAGAGGATATGTTTCTTTTGGCAAAGAACACGCTAAAGGACGAAAAGAAGGCGATTTAAAGGAGTTTTGGCATTTTGGTCAGTATGTGTCCAAAGATTCAAAATACGCCTCGGAATATCCCGAAAACGTAACTGTAAATGAATTACCTCGTTTTAATGCAGTAGGTAAACAAGCGTATCAAATGCTTGAAAAAACAGGAATCTATGTTTTGCGGGCATTGGCTTTGCGTTTGGGTCTTGACGAATTCTATTTTGACAACTATGCCAAAGAAGGAAATTCTATTTTAAGACCGATACACTATCCTCCCATTACATCAGAACCTGAAAATGCTATTCGTGCAGCTGCGCATGGCGATATTAATTTAATTACGCTTTTAATGGGTGCTCAAGGCAAAGGACTCCAGGTTCAAAATCACAACGGCGAATGGATTGATGCTATAGCGCAAGATGACGAATTAGTAATCAATGTGGGCGATATGTTATCGCGCCACACTAATAACCGATTAAAATCGACAATACATCAGGTGGTTAATCCGCCAAGAGAATTGTGGGGTACTTCACGTTATTCGGTACCGTTTTTCATGCATCCCGTGAGTGATATGCCTTTAAATTGTTTAGATAATTGTATTGACGAACAAACCCCAAAACAATTTGAAGATATTACAGCCGGAGACTTTCTATACGAACGATTAGTAGATTTAGGATTGATTAAAAAATAGTTTTTCAGGAACGCAGATTTAAAAAATTGGAGAAATTAATTTAATTTTTAAAATCTGCGTTCCTGAAAAAAACTTCTAAAATAATTTTGACATGAAAGAATTTCCACATCAGGGCTTAACAAAATCTATTATCGGAATTTATTATGATGTTTATAATGAACTAGGATATGGTTTTTTAGAAAAAGTATATCATAATGCAATGATTTTAGAATTGAAATCAAGAGGTTTTGAAGTTGAAAATCAAAAAAAGTTAAATGTCTTTTATAAAAAAGAAATTGTTGGAGAATACATTCCTGATATCATTGTAAATCAATCTGTAATTATCGAACTTAAATGTGTTGAATATATGATTGACTCACATGAATGTCAACTTTTGAATTATTTAAAAGCAACAGATTGTGAAGTTGGTATATTATTAAATTTCGGAAAAGACCCTCAATTTATTCGAAAAATATTTACGAATGAATTTAAAAAACATAGTAAAAAATAAAAAGCTTATTTAATTAATTTTTAAAATTTCTTAAATCTGCGTTCCAAAAAAATAAAAATATTATGGACTTGCAAGACCAATTAAAAAACTTATTCCCCGATCATGTTCCCAGCAACGAACCTGAAGCAACGGATAATACAGCACATGAATTATTCGTTCAAAAAGAACCTATGATTTGTAAATTCGAAAAAAGAAAAGGAAAAGTAACGACGATAATCGAAGGTTATGAAGGCGATGATGAAGATTTTAAAATCCTAGCCAAAGAAATCAAAACCAAATTAAGTGTGGGTGGAAGTTTCAAAGACGGAGCCATTATCATTCAAGGGGATTATCGTGATAAAATCATGAAAATTTTACAGGAAAAAGGTTTTAAAACGAAACGTGTTGGTGGATGATAATTTTAGATTGCAGGATTTAGATATCAGATTTTAGATTTTCATAAAATTAGAATTATTTTAAAACTTAGAAACTTAGCAACTCAGTCCCGATAGCTATCGGGATAGCAACTTAAAAAGAATGATAGCAGCATCAGAATTAATTCTAAACCCGGATGGAAGTATTTATCATCTAAATTTAAAACCGGAGCATATTGCCCATGACATTATTTTCGTTGGAGATCAGGATCGGGTTGAAAAAGTGACCGCGTACTTTGACAGTATCGAATTTACCACTCAAAAAAGAGAATTCAAGACACAAACCGGAACTTACAAAAGCAAAAGAATCACCGTAATTTCTACCGGAATTGGTCCTGATAATATCGATATTGTTCTGAACGAACTAGATGCTTTGGTTAATATCGATTTTGAAACAAGAAAAGTCAAAGACAAGCTCACTTCTTTAAATATTATTCGGATAGGAACTTCAGGTTCGCTTCAGGCTTCGATTCCTGTAGATAGCTTTGTTATGAGTCAGTATGCCATTGGTCTGGATAACATGCTTCGCTCCTATTGCATTGATTCGATTTCGAATAATGAAATTGAATCTACTTTCGTAAATCAAACTAATTGGGATTTACATAAAGGAAAACCTTATGCCATTAGTTGTAGTGAAACTTTAGCTAATAAGATTTACAGCACTGAAATTTACAAAGGATTTACAGCAACGGCCGGAGGTTTTTACGGCCCTCAAGGGAGAATTTTACGTCTAAATATCCAAGATGCTGATTTGAATAAAAAAATGGATCAGTTTGATTATAACGGAATTCAAATAACAAATCTCGAAATGGAAACTGCCGCTATTTATGGACTTTCGGCTCTTTTAGGACATCAGGCCGTTTCGCTAAACGCTATTATTGCTAATCGTGCTGATGGAACTTTTAGTAAAAATCCATATCAGACTATTGACAGATTGATTGATTATACGTTGAATAAATTGGCTGGTCATTTATTAGAGAATTAGTCAATTTAAAAATTAAATAATTTATGCATTTAAGAGTTGCAAGACACACTAATAATCTGGAGGCAATTGTAAATTTTTATATCAACATTCTGGGTTTTGAACGTTTGGGCGGATTTGATAATCATAACAATTATGATGGCGTATTTATTGGGAAAAACGGTTTAGACTGGCATTTTGAATTTACACAATCTGAAACAAAAGCTAATCATATTTTCGATGAAGATGATGCAATAGTTCTTTATCCTGATACTATAAGAAAATACAATATACTATACAGTCAAATTATTGCTAATAATATAAAATTTATCACGGCAATAAATCCATATTGGAACGAAAACGGAAAGATGTTTTTGGATCCGGATGGTTATCGCATAATTATTTCGCCTTTGAAAGCAACAAAATTGAATTAAATAATGGAAAAGGAAACACACACAAAAATACTTTTCAGATACTATAGTGATTTGTTGGAAGATATAGTTGTAGAAACAATGTGGGCAGAAATTATTGATTTAGAAAAAGGGTATTTCAAATTGGATAATATTCCGTTTTTTGGTCCATTAATAGCTACTGATGATATTTTTTACGCGGAATTTGATGAGGACGAACAAACTATGGTTTATAGAAAAACGATAGAAAGTTTTGGAAATTCAATACTTCAGGTTATAATTTTAGAAAAAGGATTTGATAAAGAAATAATCAGAGAAGAATTAAAATCCATTAATTGTTTGTCTGAAAGCTTAAATGAAACTTTATTCGCTGTTGAAATTTTAAAAGATCTTGATTATTCTATTGTAAAAAATCTTTTAAGTAAATACGAATTGCAGGAAGTTATAGAATTTGCAGAGCCTTGTCTTTCTGAAAAACACAGGGCAGATTTATTAAAAAATTAAATAAACAAATGCATAATAATATTCCAACGACTTAACTTAAACTAATGAAAACAATCAAAATAGCAGGCGTACCGGAACACTTTAATTTGCCTTGGCATTTAAGCCTTGAAAATAAAGAGTTTGAAAGTCAAAACATCAATTTGCAATGGACCAATGTCCCGGAAGGAACAGGAAAAATGTGTCAGATGCTTCGCAATGGCGAAACCGATATTGCTGTCATTCTTTCGGAAGGCATTGTAAAAGATATTGTGGGCGGAAATCCATCAAAAATTGTTCAGGTGTATGTTGATTCGCCTTTAATTTGGGGGATTCATGTCGCTGCAAAATCCGATTATAAAACCTTGGCTGATATAGAAAACACCAAAGTTGCCATTTCGCGTTTGGGTTCGGGTTCTCAGTTGATGGCTTATGTAAATGCAAATAATCAGGGGTGGAAAACCGATAATCTTCAATTTGAAATTGTAAATACCATTGATGGTGCTGTCGAAGCTTTGACTAATGGAACTGCCGATTATTTTATGTGGGAACGTTTTATGACTAAACCCTTAGTTGACAATGGTATTTTTAGAAGAATAGCCGACTGCCCTACTCCCTGGCCTTGTTTTGTCATTGCTGTAAGAGATGAAGTTTTAGAAAATGAGCCGGAAACCATTCAAAAGATATTAAACATTATCAATAAAATGACTGCTCAATTTAAATCAATAACCGGAATTGATACTATTTTAGCCCTTGAATACAACCAAAAAATAGCTGATATTCAGGAATGGCTTTCGCTGACGGAATGGTCCCAAAAGCAATTGACTGAAGAAATGTTAAACAATATTCAAAAACAGTTATTAGAACTTAAAATTATTAATAAAATAGGTACTTTTGATGAAATAGTTAAAACAGTATAGTTTTACCTTTTTTGCCTGGCATGATAAACTTTAGAAATCTTAGTATTCAAAATATAAAACAACGACTTCAGGTCAAGAAACCCTGGGATGATGTGATTATTTTTGTTTTGAACGTTTTGATTAGCATTCCCATCTTTATCATTGCACACCAAAACCTCATTGAATTAAATTGGCCATTAAACTTTGACCGGATTTTATTATTCCTTTCGATTTTAGTATTGATCCAATTAGTTCTAAGATTGCTCAGAACGATCATTATCATTTGTCTTATAGTTTATATTTTAATACTATTTTACGGGACCGTATTAGGAAATTATGGGTTCGAAAGCGTTTATGAGGATTATGATTCGATGATTTATACCATGTCTGATAATCCAAACCCACAGGACATTATTATTTCTAAATTATTGCCTTTTCCTAATAAATCGCAAATTCTGAATGCTATCGAATATCAAAATCCTAAGGTTCGGAATTTTGCTGTTATGGCAATCAATAAAAATTTCAAAAATATTAAGGGATACAACGATTACCGCACAATAATTCAATGTTTTGCTGTTTTTAAAGAAATAAATAGTCGTTGGAATTATGTAAATGATCCAAAAGATGGTGATTATATTGCAACCGCCAGCGAATCCTTGGCATATTTATCAGGAGATTGTGACGATCATTCGATTTTAATGGCTGCCTGCGTTCGTGCTATTGGTGGGACTCCAAGATTAATCCATACCAAAGGACACATTTATCCCGAAATCTTAATTGGAAGCATGAATGACCTTGAAAAAGTCAATTTTTTGATAAAAAACAAATTGTTTGTAAAAGAAAGCTACGGAAAACAACTCCACTATCATATTGATGAGCGCAACCAGATTTGGCTCAATCTGGACTATACAGCCAAATATCCGGGAGGACCATTTATGTCCGAAGAAATCCTGGGAGCATTGACTTTAAATTAATAATTTTATTTTAAAGTCAGAATTATCATTTTTACATGTAAGATTTTTTTTAAATTCACATAAAAAAACAAATGAATAAACTATTAGCCATTTTAGTTCTTGGTATTTGTACAAATGTGTTTAGCCAAACTGTAGAAAATAAAATTGAAGAACAAATAAAAGAACTTCATTTAAATACTAAAAAAGTAAAGGATTCAATTAATCTATTTATTAAAGAATCTAATTTAGCTTTAGAAAAAACTCGAGATTCTGTCGAAATAAAAAAAATAGATTCACGTCTTACTCAGCTTTGGAGTGTATTCGATGCTACTCTTAGAAAAGAAGTAAAAAATGATCTTGATTTTGCTTTAAAACATCCTGATTCTCCTGAATGTATTCAACTATTATTAAAAACCATCCAAAAACAGGAAGGACTTGATTTTTATGATGAATATAAAAAAGCATATGAGAATTTTTCTGAAGAAATTAAATCAAGTGATGCTGGTTTAAATATGAAAGAAAAATTAAAGTATTTTGAGCAAAGTAAAGTGGGTAGTATTGCTCCCAATTTTAATGTTAAGGATATAAATGGAACTCAATTAACGTTAAGTGATTTTAGAGATAAAAAGTATATTTTATTAGAATTTTGGGCTAGTTGGTGTGCTCCATGTATTTCAGATCAAGTGTATTTGAAAAAAATATATAAAAAATACAGTCCACATGATTTTGAAATAATTAGTATTTCCCAAGATACAGATATTGAAAAATGGAAAACCTCAATAACAAAACACAAAACTAATATTTGGAAGCATGTCTGTGTTGTGAGTGAAAATAGCTATTGTGGAATTCCAATTATAGTCAAACCTAGTGCTAAAAAAGAAGGAGATAAAAGTAAAAATACTTATACTGTTTACAATTTGGTAAAAAATGAAAAATCAATTCAATCAAATTATTTTGTAAGCGGTATTCCACACTATGTTTTAATTGACAAAAAAGGAAATATTGTAGGGAAATGGAAAAATTCAGGTGAAATAAACATGATAGAATTAGAAAATAAAGTAGCTGAAGTAATCCAATTATAATTTCATTTGATAAATTTTATAAGAATAATTTAAAATTTTCCTTTATTTAACTGCGCTAAAATTTCATAAGAATGTAATCTTGCATGGTGTTCATATATTGCAGATGCTACCATTATTTCGTCTATTTGTGTAATTTCGATAAATTGATTCAATTCCTTTTCAATTTTTTCCGGACTACCAATAAAAGTATATTTTGTCATTTGCTGTAAAGCCGCTTCTTCCATCGAATCTCTAAAATCTTCTTCCGGTTTTACCGGAGGCTTTAATTGTTGTCTTTGACCAATAATAATACTCCAAAACAATCGCTTAAAAGAAGTAGCTAACTTGTGAGCTTCATAATCCGTATCTGCCGCAATTACATTCACACAGGCAATTGTATAAGGCTCTTTTAATTGTTCTGATGGTCTGAAATTATTCCTGTAAATAGTTAAAGCTTTATACAACTGAGCAGGAGCAAAATGACTTGCAAAAGCATACGGCAAACCCAAAGAAGCTGCTAAATAAGCACTTTCGGTACTCGATCCTAGAATCCAAATTGGTATATCCAAACCTTCACCTGGAAAAGCACGCACTCTCCCATTTTTATTTCCTTCCGATAAATAACGTTGTAATTCTTCCACATTGACAGGAAATTCCATAGCGGCCTGTTCATCTCTTTTTAAAGCTGCAGCCGTAAACTGATCGGTTCCCGGGGCTCGTCCTAAACCTAAATCAATTCGATCAGGAAAAAGAGTTGCTAAAGTACCAAATTGCTCAGCTACAATTAAAGGAGCATGATTAGGCAACATGATTCCTCCTGAACCTACTCTCAAAGTTGAAGTTCCGGCCGCAATATGACCAATCAAGACCACCGTAGCACTACTGGCAACACCTTGCATATTATGATGTTCGGCCAGCCAAAATCGATTATACCCCCATTTTTCTGCTTTTTGTGCTAAATCCAAACTGTTTTTAAAAGTGTCTGTAGCGTTTCCACCATCCCTAACGATGGCTAAATCCAGAACGGATATTTTTATATTCGAGAGCCTATTTGTAGTCATGAACAATTATCTTATTTGTATATACAAAGGTAAGGATTGTAAATTGCTTTCAGGAAACCAAAATACTAATAGAAAGTTAAATAGTTATTTACCAGTAAATTTAAAAGCACTAAAATAATACCGTTTCTCTCATAATGTTTTTTATCTTAAATTTGCACAGCTTTAAAAAGTGATAAAACATTGAAAAACAGAAGTTTTTAAGATTAAACAAAAGGAATTGGAAAAAGTAAATAACGAAGAAGCAAACTGGACTGTTTGTCCCGAATGTCGGGGACGAGGCAAAAAAAGCCAAAGAATCAGCAAGAAAGTGCGACTTCGTTACCAGGAAGCATTAGCCCAATTTGAAAAAAATATAGGCGGAGGGACGCCTCCAATTCGTCCTAAAAGTCACTTAATTCTATGTACTCATTGCAACGGATCCGGATTGATTCCGGCTGTCTCTCCTCCTATTCCTGATAAAGAAAACTATCCGCATCTTGCTATTATTGGTGGTGGTATTGGCGGAGTCGCTTTAGCTGTAGCTTGTTTACACCGTGGAATTCCTTTTACGCTGTTTGAACGTGATACCAACTTTGAAGCCCGTTCTCAGGGTTACGGATTGACTTTACAACAAGCCAGTAAAGCAATTGAAGGTTTGGGAATTTTTTCTTTAGACGAAGGCGTAATTTCTACCCGACATTTGGTTCATAACACAGAAGGAAAAGTCATTGGCGAATGGGGAATTAGAAAGTGGCTACAATCAGAAACAAAAACAACTCTCAAACGAACCAATGTACATATTGCACGCCAATCTTTGCGTTTAGCGTTACTAGAGCAACTCGGCGGCCATAATTTAGTACAATGGGGACATCAGTTGATCAATTTTAAACAAAACGAAAATGAAACTGTTGACCTAAAGTTTCAGGTAAACGGAGAAACCAAAAATTATAAGGCTGATCTTGTGGTTGGAGCAGATGGTATTCGTAGTTCGGTGCGAAAATTACTAATTGGTGAAGATATTGCTCCTTTACGTTACCTGGGTTGTATTGTGATTTTAGGTATTTGCCCTTTGAGCGCACTCGAAGGTGTTGACAGTTCTTTATTGGATTCGGCTACTGTATTTCAAACTACAAACGGTAATGAGCGAATTTACATGATGCCTTATACAGAAGATTCAATAATGTGGCAACTTAGTTTTCCAATGCCTGAAGAAGAAGCAAAAGCTTTAAGTGCTCAGGGAACTAAAGCTCTCAAAGAAGAAGCCTATCGCAGAACACAATGGCACGCTCCTATTCCACAAATCTTAGCCGCAACTCAGGAAGCCCAAATTTCAGGTTATCCTGTATATGACAGGGAATTACTGGACTCCGAATTATTAAAGAAAAGTGGACAAGTAACACTAATTGGTGATGCTGCCCACCCGATGAGTCCGTTTAAAGGACAAGGAGCTAATCAGGCGTTGTTGGATGCGCTCTCACTAGCTCGTACCATCACAAAAGAATGCCGACCTCAATCAGAATGGAAAAAAGCCGGAATTAGAAAAAGTGTACTCAATGAATTTGAAGCAGAAATGTTAGCACGTAGTGCAATCAAAGTAAAAGATTCAGCCGATGCTGCTGAGTTTTTACATTCTGAAATTGTACTTCATGAAGGTGATGAACCGAGAGGAAGGTGTTTGAAAAGAAAAGACATATTACTTGATGCTAATGATTGAAAAAATTATAAATAGATATTATTTTTAAAATGAAACTAATAATGTTTAAAATCATTTTTATACTTTCAACTAAGTTACATTTCTCTTTATCCTGCTTGATAATTAAAATCAACTCTAACAATTTACTTTTTGACTGAAATTGTATTTTTTTTACTATTTCTTTAATCTGATTTTTAAAAATAGAAACTAGTAATCGCATAATTTTTATTGCTGTCATTGATAATTTTTTTTAAATTATTTATGAAGCAAAAAAATGAGGTTATTCATTGGTTATTTAATATCACCAAAATAACCTTTTAAAAAGTAATCATTTTTTCTAAATCATCGTTATAATCTCCTGCATAAGTAGAAAATTTTCTATTTGTAGTACTTTCAGTTGTATTATCCAATTGTTGAAAAAGATGTAATAATGAGATAAATACAGGTTTATTTTTCTTGTTTGAATATAAATAAACAGAATGTATAGTTTTTCTAATAAACTCTATTGTTGTACCAGTATTTGGGAACCTTAAAGCACCAGGTGGTAAATTGTTATTATCAATTATATATAAACTATATTCTATTAATCTCAAAAAATCATTTTCATTTAAAATTACTTTACTACTCCATTTTCCACTTAAAGGTTTTAAAATAGATTGTATTTTTATAATATCCTTATTTTCAGTTTTTTGACAAACAGCATAGCCCTTATTTTCTTGAAAAAAGTTTTTCTTCGTGTCTTCAGGCTTACTAACTTTTGCCTTAGTTTCTAATTCTATATTTTTATCTGTTTCTTCGATCCATCTTCTTGCAAATAAAATATGACTTTGAGGAGCATTAATTTCCTTTAAACCGGTCTCTAATAGCAACATGTCATTTTTTATTTTTTCCTTATATTTTGAATAGAAAAGTAATTTAAATTCAAAATTAAAAACATTACCAAAATAATTTAACCATTTATTTATCCAGTCAAAATACATTTGGATAGATAATATTTTTGCTGGTGCTAATGTCCTTACATTATTTTCATTTTTATATTTATCTGATAAATCTATAGTGTAATAAGTTTCAATTTTTTCGTAAAATCCTTGGGTCAGAATAGAAACTAATGTATCAACAGCTAAGTTTACTTCTAATTTATCTTTAGGATTAAATTTAATTCCTGAATTTTCTTGAATTTTAATAAAAAAATTACTGTTTAATGGTATAAAAATATTTCCGAATTTATCTACCAAACTTACTTGAGAACCAATACTATTAATCGGGAATCCATCTTCATCTTTTTCATCAAAATTATGCAGTGTTAATTTAGTAGACATACTTAATAAATTAATTTATAATAAATTCAATCTCTTAATAAATGATTATAGTTTTTATTAAATTTTTCTGATTGTTTTTCCTAAGTCGTAAATTGAATTTGGTATTAATTTAGCTTTTTAATCAATTACTTACTGTTTAATTAGAAAATATAAATATAATAAAAAACTCCTTAAATTGCTTAAGGAGTTTCTTCGCGGGTCCAGAGAACCTGTTTAGTAACCATTTTTTTGCAGGATTTGAAAAATCTTTCTATAAAATAAGATTAATGCTTAAACGATATTCAACTGGACAGTGAAGGTACTACCTGAACCTATTTCACTTTCAACAGAAATTTTACTCAACAGAAATCACCATCCCATTTAGTTATTTGGTAAATGAGACGGATTTCCTGAAAATAGTTTTTCAATAAGGCTTTGAAATAACTAAAGTCTTTTATTTTCTATCTTATTTTGATTTATTTATTCCTTTTAAAACGACACTTTCAAATGCGTTATAGGCAAATCGTTGCAAAGTGAGAATCATTGAGGTTCCTTTGCCAACCGGATAACTGAATTTTGGGTTTTTAGTATCAATAATTTTAATAATTGTATCTATTACAGCTGTTGGCTCAGGAGCTTTTTTAAATTCCTCATTATAGTAAGATTGTACTTTTTGTCTAAACTCATCATAATCTTTGATATTACCGTGAGTAGAAGTCGAATTGTTAATTAAATTGGTTTTATGAAACATCGGTTCAACCATACTAATTTTAATATCAAATTGATTGACTTCAAACCGCAATGATTTAAAATATCCTTCCAGTGCATGCTTGGATGCTGCATAATAACTTAAGTTTGGATGACCAATTAAGCCTAAAAAGGAACTGACATTAATAATTTTTCCTTGTCTTTGATTTCTCATTTTTGGCAGTATGGCATTAGTAAGCTTAATCGTTCCCCAGAAGTTGGTTTCAAATTGTTTTACTCCTACATTAACAGGAGTTTCTTCAGCAAGTCCGGTAGTGAAATAGCCTGCATTATTGACTAAAATATCAATCTTTTCTGTTTGAGTAAAAAGTTCTTTGGTAAAAGAATTAATAGAATCGTCATCACTAATATCTAAAGGTAATAGTTTAAAAGGAACTTTGGTTTTATGTTTTTCCGGATCGCGACCAGTGCCTATAACATTATGACCTTGTTCGTGTAATTTGTTTGCTAACATCAAGCCAAAACCTGAAGTTGCACCTGTTATTACAATTGTATTTTTCATTTTTGTTAAGTTTAAATATTATTCTTTTTCAATACTTGGAGGTATCAATTTGTACATTACCGGCGTTACAATTCTGGAGAGAATCGTTGAACTAATCAATCCACCAATTAATACTAAAGCTAACGGCGATATTTGAGGATTAGGGTTCATTGCCAGAGGAATTAAGCCTCCAATTGCAGTTAAAGAAGTAAGTACTACAGGTAAAAAGCGAATTTCTCCTGCTTTTTCGATAGCTTCTTTAAGAGGTACTCCTTCCATCCTTAGCTGATTAGTAAAATCAACTAGCAGAATGGAATTTTTCACTTCGATTCCTGCTAATCCAATGAAACCAACAATGGCAATAAAAGACATTGGATTACCCGAAAGCCATAGCATGGTCACACCTCCAATTACACCAAGTGGAATAACGGATAGTACAATAAGAATACCTTTAAATGTTTTAAATTGTAGTATCAGTACAGCAATGAATAAGAATACGGTTAGAATAATTACGGTTAAAAAATTGCCTCCAAAAGCATCTCCTTCACTTTCTGCCTCTCCGGATAATTTGTAATAATATCCTTTGGGCATTTTTAACTTATTCAACTTTGGAACGATGTCTTTTAGAATTTCATTGGCTAAAATTCCATCCTTGGTAGAGGCTGTAATTTTAATAAATCGGTTTTTATCAAAGTGGTTGATATTGTTTGGAGAAGTAGCAAACTCAACTTCGGCAATTTGTTTTAATGGAATAGGCGTTCCTACAGCATTATTTACATATAAATTAGTTAAAACATTTAATGTTGTCACGTCGCCTTTAGGAGTATTGACTATAATTTCAAAATCATCACCTTCATCATCAGTGTAAGTTCCAATAGAAATGCCCGCCACAGCCAACCGGATTGTTTTATCTATATCCGATGTGAAGATGCCCAACGTTCTGGCTTTTTCACGGTTGATATTTACCTTTATATCTGTTTTCAGCGTATTCAAATCATTATTTACATAGATGGCTCCGGTATTTGATTTTACAATATTTTCAACATCAAACGATAATTTTCTTAGTGTATCTAAATTATCTCCAAAAACTCTGATTGATATCGGAGCTTCAATAGGCGGTCCTTGTTCAAAATCTTTTATTTCTACTTTAGCTAATGGAAAATCTTTGAATTGTTTTCGTAATTTCTTGATTAATTCAATTTTACTTTTTGGCTTTGCATTATCATCCAATTGAACAAAAAGTTGTGCAAAATCATTTTTCTCCTCTTGTTGTGGCACATTGTAATAAATTTGAGGATTACCTTTTCCAATATTCGAAGTAAAATATTTGATTTCCTTATATTTTGCAATATCACTTTCGATAATCTTTGTTATTCTTTTACTTTCCTCCAAACTAGTTTGCAATGGCATCTTTATGTTGACCAAAAAAATAGGCTTTTCTGATGAAGGAAAAAGTTTGAAACCTATTACAGGGAAAAGTGTTATTGAACTAACAAATAATACAACCGTAATTACCAAAGTTAACATTGGTTTAGCCAAAGCTTTGTGCATTAATCTGGTGTAGGTTCTATTGATGAATTTTTGCAAATACTGAAGAAAAATGTTTCCTTCTGCATTATGATGTTCTTTTAAAATTCTACTTGATAAAAAGGGAACCAAGGTTAATGAAACTAACATAGAAGCCAGAATAGTACATATCACCGCCATAGGTAAGCCTCGAATGAATTCGCCTGGACCAGCTGGTAAAAACAGTAAAGGCAAGAATGAAATGACCAATGTTGCGGTACAGCCAATAACTGCCAATGTAATTTGTTTTGTTGCTTTTATGGCAGCTTCTCTTTTGGTATGTCCTTCTCTCAACCATCGTTCAATATTTTCAACCACAACAATACTATCATCGACTAAAAGCCCTAATGAAACAACAAGCCCAACAATACTCAACTGATTTAAAGAAAACCCAAAAGCATTTAGACCAATTAACCCCAATGCTAATGAAAGTGGAATTGCAATCATAACCACAATGGATGCACGGGTTCCAAGTGGCAATAGCGTAATTAACACTAAACCTAATGCTATTATAAAATCAATTCCCAGACCGGAAAGACGTAATGCTACATTGTTAGCCTGGTCAAAATTCTTTATCAATGTAATATTTTTGGGAAGCGATTTTTCAAATTCTGAAATAATAGGAAGTGATTTCTTTTGTGTACTGCTAATGTTAGCACCCACTTTTTGAGCCGCCGAAACCAGTACGCATCGATGTCCATTTAGTCTGGTAATATGCTTCTCTCCTTCTAATTTATAATCTACTTTTGCAACTTCTTTAAGTGTAATAATTTTACCGTTGCCGTTGTAAATTACTGTATTTACAATGTCTTCAATGTCTTTGAATTTTCCGCTGGTTTTTACATTAAATGTTTTAATTCCAGCATCTAAACTTCCTCCGGGAATGTTCAATGCTTCACTTTGTAAACTTGCGATAACAACATTTAACGGGATTTTTAACTCCGAAATCTTGTCCAGTTTTAAATCAATTCTGATAGTTTCTTCAGGTGCTCCCGATACTTTTACCTTTTTTAATTCTTTGACTTTTTCTAATTTTTCTTTTAAATCATCTCCTAAATCTTTTAAGTCCTTATAAGATGCATTTTCTGAAATTAAGGCTATCTGAAAAATATTTACATCCGAAGGATCTACTTTTTGAATATCAATTTTATGAATATCGTGTGGTAATTCACTTCGTAAATTGTTTACTTCCCTAATTACTTCCTGATATTTGTTATCGACATCTTCTCCATATTTAAAATCTACCTGAATGATAGCCAGACCATCTTGAATAGAAGTTACAATTTTGTCAACATTGTCTAACTCGTATAATTTATTTTCAATGGGTTTTACAACTAATTCCTCCATGTCTTTGGGACTGGTTCCGGGATAAACAACCACTACCGGATAAGATGGAGGATTAATTTGAGGGTCTTCAGCTCTCGGCATTGTAAATAAAGTAACAAAACCCACAACGGCTACCATTATGAATACTACTAAAGTAAACTGGTAATTTTTTACTGTAAAATTGGTAAGGTTCATGTTATTTTACGATTTTGATTTTTGATTTTTCATTCAGAAACGGAGAATTTCCAATGACAACACTTGAAACATTCTCTAATCCGTTGGCAACAATTACTTCTTTGTCATTAAAACTTTCTATTACAATTGGAATTTTCTTCACCCTAGTATTTGATGTTGGAATAAATACGAAAGCGTTTTTTCCATTAGCCTCTATAACGGCATCGTATGGAATGGCATTACTGTTTTTATTGCCAGCAACATTTATAGCGACTTTGGCAAACATTCCTACAGCTAAATCTTTGCTGGCATTTTGAATTTTTATTTCAATTTGAAAAGTACCGGAATTACTATCTACCGCTTTACTTTTTTGAGATACAATCCCGGAATAAGATTTACCATTAACTTCAATTTTACAGAAATTGTTTTCATTAATAGTAACCCAATCACTATCAGAAACTCCAATTTTTACTATCCAATTTTTTTGATTGTTATTTTCGTTAATAGTAAGCACAGGAAAACCACCTTGTATAATTTCGCCCTCATTTGCTGTTTTTTCTGTTACAAATCCGGATGAAGTAGCATAGATATAAGCATATTTTTTATTGAATTTGGCTTGTTCAAATGATTTTTCTGCAATTTCAAGCAATGTCTTTGTGTTTTGTAATTGCTCTAATGTTGCTACACTGTCTTTATGCAAGCTGTAAATTCTATTATAATCTCTTCTGCTTTTTTCATAACCCAATTTAGCTTGTGTAACCTGTGCTTCGATTTCAGTTAGTTTTAATGTTGCCAATAATTGGCCTTTACTAAAAGATTGTCCTTCTTTTACATATATTCTGTCAATTACACCACCTACTTTGAAAGCAAGTTTCGTTTCATTCTCAGTAGTTATTAAACCGGTCGATATAATACTGCTGCTGTTATTTGTACTCTTTAGAGTAAACGTTTTAACAGGGATGACTTCGGTATTTTCTGCTTTATCTTTTGCCTTATTGCAAGACATCACACTGATAATCGTGAAAAGAATTAAAATTTTATTTATTTTCATTTTAGTAATTTTTAAAAGTTAATAGTATAAGTTGCATTGGCTCTTTCTAATTCTGCAAAAGCAATCCAGGTGTCATAAAAAGCAATATTTGAATTTAGAAGAGAATTTATATATTGATTTTGAGCATCTAAAACTTCTATATAAATAACCTGCCCTTCTTTATATAGCTTTGAAATATCATTGTTGTATTTTTTGGCTGCCACATTTTGATTTTTTTCCGACTTGTAGATTTCAATTTTTGACAATAAGTTGTTTCTGTTGATTTCATATTGTAAAAGCAGTTGCTGTCTAACATTGTCCGTTTGGGAATTAATGCTTTTTCTTTCTTCCTGAATTTGTTTGATTTTGTACTTATTCTTATTTCCGGAGAAAATATTCCACTCTAAAGCAACACCTCCAAAATAGTAACGGGATTGCTTATTAACTTCAAAATCAAAATCCTGAACGCCCAAGTCTATAAAACCACTTAATTTTGGAAACCAATAGGATTGCGTTAGTTTTGATAGCGTAGTATTTATCTCTGTAGCTGTTTTAAGCTTAGAAAATTCTTCTCTAGCTTTTGTGTTTTCAGAATCAAAATCAATAGGAATAAGAGTATTGTCCTTATCGAATGCTATTTCGGTATCGAGCTTTTGATTGATTAAAAAATTGAAATAGGCCTGAGCATTTTTACTATTTTGTCTGGCTTCTTCTAATTTAGCTTTAATACGTTTTACCTCATTGTCGCTTCGTAAAACAGCAGTACGGTTTATTTTATCATTCTTGAATAAAGATTGATTTACTCTTTGATTTTCTAATGTAAGTTGTAAAGCAATTTCATAAATTGATATCGCTTCTGTGGACTGTATGTATTTATAATAAGCAATCTTGATGTCCTTAACCAGTTCTCTTTTGTAAATATCAAGTTCCTCTTTTTGGAGGTCATTTTGATAAGCTTTAATTCTTTTGTTATAAATAATCTCATAATTCAACAGTGGCATTATTGTATGGATTTTTGCATCGTAGAAATTATTCGGATTAATTAAAACTGACTGATTTTCTAATGTTGGAAAAGCATTAGAATTCGTTATTTGGTTTAAAGTAGCATACACCGGATTAAGCATATTTCCAATTGGAATATCAATTGTTCTTCCTCCATCAGCAACAGTATAATTTGCATTAATTGATGTAGTTGGATAAAAAAGACTCTTTGCTTCTTTCAATGCCCAAATACTTCGGTTAATATCAAAATTATGCTGTTTTACAACTTCATTGTTTTGGAGACCTATTTTAATATAGTCTTCCAGTTTATTTTGGGAATAACTGCTAAGCCCAAAACATAAAAAAAGATAAGTTACTATTTTCATAATATTACACTGTTTACTTATTGAACGTTGTTCAAAATATTGAACAAAAAAATTACATTTTATCTATTATTTTTAAAAACTCATTATACCCATCATATAGAATGGTGTCAGGATTAGTGAATTTCACTCCTTTGGTTCTCTGTCTGATTTCAAGACAACACATCCCATGAACCAAACTCCAAATCATGAAAGATAAAGCTTCTAATGAATTCCCCTGAAAATGCCCTTTTTGCATACACTGATTGACCGTTTCTTTTAAAGCGCCAAAGGTTGTAGCACCTTCATCCCAATCTTCATTATCGCAGTTGGTCAAAAATTCAATTGGTGCCTTAAGATTGAACATCAGGTCATACATTTCAGAATTTTCTATAGCAAATTTGATGTAAACAAAACCCATTTTACGAAGACGTTCCATAGGATCTTCTATTTTGAATAAATCTTTAAAATAACCACCTAATTCCTGAAACCCGATGGAGTGCAAATCATGTAAAATGGCATTTTTGTCTTTAAAATACACATATACCGTACCTACACTATAATCAATTTCGTCGGCAATATTTCTTATAGTAGTCTGTTCAATCCCTTTTTCTATAAAAAGCTTTTTGGCTCCTTTTAGAATAAGCATTTTTAATGCTTCTTTTTCCCTTGCTTTTCTATCGGCTACACTCATATATAAAATATTATTCAACAAAGATATGTTTTATTTTTGAACAACGTTCATTTTTTTTTCAAATATCTTTTTAAATTCACCAGAAATGAGCAATCAGCGAAAAAATAAAACAATAATTATTTCAGAAAATAATTGTAGTTTGCCAATTCAATTTGGCTCTATTCACTAAATATTTGAGCATTTTTAAAAGAAGAAATGGGATTCTGTTGAAATAGAAATAAACTAAAAACTATGAAAAAAATATTTACAACCTTATTTTTAATTGCATTAGCTATCAACACTTTTGGACAATCATCTCAACCTGAAATCAAAGGATCAACACTATTATTTCCAACAAAAACAATTGTGTCGCGTTATCATAACGATTGGTCACAAAAATATTATCCAAAACGTATTCAAGAGTTTAAAAAAGAGCCATTAGAGTCTGGAGAAATTGTGTTTATTGGAAATAGTATTACAGAAGGAGGACACGATTGGAGTGCCAGATTTAGAATAAAACATATTCGCAATCGTGGAATTGCCGGCGATGTTACCGATGGTGTATTGAAACGTTTGAATGAAATTATTTATTCCAAACCAAAAGGAGTATTTATCTTGATTGGAATTAATGATCTTTTTAACCTTCATCACAAAGAAGATAATCGCGCTTTAATTTATGATAAAATCGTTCCGTCAACCGAATACATAGGCAAAAACATATTGAAAATTACTAAAATAATTCATCGTAAATCACCGGCAACAAAGATTTATGTGCGTACCCTTTTGCCTAGTCGAAGAGAATATATAAAAGAAGATATTCTTGAGGTAAATAAAATAATTAAAAAAAATGAATCTAAAGGCTATTATGAAGTTATTGATTTATATACTCAATTTGCCGATGCTAACGGTGAATTACCAAAGGAATTGACTAAAGATGGCGTTCATTTGAATGAAAAAGGATATCAGAAATGGGTTGATTTTGAGAAACCAATAGTTGAGGAATTAAGTAAAAAAGTTGTTGGAAGGTATTAGACATAAAAAAAACTCCTTAATTGCTTAAGGAGTTTTTTGGTGGGGTCAGAGAATCTGTTTAGGAACCATTTTTTGAAGGATTTGAAAAAGCTTTCTATAAAATAGATTAATGCTTAAACTATATTTAACTGAACAGTGAAGGTACTACCCGAACCTAATTCGCTTTCAACAGAAATTTTTCCTCCCTGTGCTTCAATAAACTCTTTACTTATGGCGAGTCCAAGGCCTGTACCCTCCTTTTCAATTCCCGGAACTCTAAAATATTTATCAAAAATTTTGTCTTTATATTGGGAGGATATGCCAAGACCATTATCAATTACACTTATAAAAATATTTTTCAAATCTTTTTTTACTTCAATTCGAACAGAAGAATTTTCATAAGAATAGCGAATAGCATTTGAAATTAAATTTGAAATTACCCAAACAATTTTCTCTTTGTCAACAAGAATTTCAGGCAAATTTTCTTCTGTAATTAACTCCAGTTTTATTTTATTTTGTTCTGCCATATTTATTGTTGATTCTATGGCTTGCAACACAATTGGTTTAACGGCACATTGCGCAATGTTTATTTTAGTTTTGCCTGATTCTACTTGGGTAATATTCAACAATTCACCTGTAGTTTTTAATAATCTATCCGCATCATCATAGATACCATGAACTAATTCTTTTTGTTCGCGATTAAGTTCGCCAATGCCTTCATTTTCCAGTAATTGCAAACTCATTTTCATAGAAGCAATTGGTGTCTTGAATTCATGTGACACTGTTGCTATAAAATTGGTCTTAGCTTCATCAAGTTCCTTGTAAGCAGTTACATTACGCAAAATAATAAATGAACCTATGTTTATTTTTTCCTTCTCACCTGTTGGAATTATCTCGATAGGAATAAATTGTTTTTCAAAATAACTTTCTTTTTTATCAGCATAAATTTTCAAAGTTTCAGGTTTAATTTTGATTTCATTATCTACTAAATGTTGCAATAGAGAACGGATTAAGTCATTTGAAATAGCTACTTCATTAGCGGATTTGCCTATAACTTCAATAGCTTTCAAACTCGAAATATTCAAAGCTTGTTCGTTAACAAATAAAATGGTGTTCTTATCATCTAATCCTATTACCGGATCCCGCATATTGTTTATCAGTGTTTCAACACGCTTTTTCTCCATCATTAATTTGGCCAAATTACTTTCATTGTATTCCTGTAGTTTCATAGCCATTGTGTTGAATGATTTAGCTAAATCTCCGAACTCATTATGATCTTCGAAATGAACACGTTGGTTGTAATTTTTAGAAGCAATCTGACGAATACTATCTGTCAAATCTTTAATAGGATTAGCGATGTTGCTTGGTAAATTTATAAGAAGGGTAAAGGCAATGATAAAACAGGTAGCACCAGTTAAAGAGATCCAAAGTATTGCGTCCTGGGCTGTTTTGGAAGCGATATTACTTTTTCGTTGAATAGCATCCATATTTACCTTCATAATATCAAAAATATCTTTACGAATTTTACTAGCTAAAAGACTAGCATTTTGTTTTTTATACATCATAATATCTTCAATAAGATTTTGAGTAAACTCGTCTTCGCCTATTTCGGTTATATTTTGGGACTGTAATTTCAAAAACGTGTCAAATTTTTCAAAAGACTTTCCTTCCTTTTCAATTTTTTCTAATTCTTTAAGCATATTTCTGGAATAATCCAATGAATTGTAATTTGCTACAAGTATGTTTTCTGTGTCATTGGATATTTTGTATACTTGGCGGGTAGCTAATCCTACAAGTAATACAATCAGAAAAAATAGTAACCCAACGCCTAGCGTAAGTTTTGTTTTTATTTTCATTGTATCAGCTTAAAATGATTAAATCGATATCACTCGAAGATAATTTATTTAGTAACTCTTTAAAAATATTCGTAGAAAGAATAACTTTTGCAAGATTCATTCTCGGTTTTCCTATACAAACCGTTGTTACATTTTTTTGCTCTGCCTGTTCAATAATCGCTTTGGCTATTTTAGTGTGTTCAACTTTGACAACTTCTGCACCTAGCTCGGTGGCTAGCTTGAAATTATTAATAAGGTGCCGTTGCTTATCAAGAGCAATTTTATCAACGCTTTCATTAGGTAATTGAACATATAAGACATACCATTTACTGTTGTAATAGTTAGCTAGCCTTGCTGTTTTTCGAATAACTCTTTTGGCGGTATTTTCATTGCTACTAATGCAGGCAAGAAACTTTTCGTGTCTTATTGCTTTATTTTTTGGTATTTCAAGTTCAACTTTTCGTTCTACCTGACTTGCGACCTCTTTAAGTGCCAATTCCCGAAGTTGTAATATGTGTTCACTTTTAAAGAAATTTTTAAGTGCCATTTCTATTTTTTCCGCCTGATATATTTTACCTTCTTTTAGACGGATTATTAATTCATCTGCCGTTAAATCAATATTTACCACTTCGTCTGCTTGTGCCAAAACACTATCGGGAATCCGTTCTTTCACTTCAACATTGGTAATGCTTTTCACCTCTTCATTAAGGCTTTCAATATGTTGGATATTTACAGCACTGATTACATTTATTCCTGCTTCGAGAATTTCTAAAACATCTTGCCAACGCTTTTCATTTTTACTTCCTTCGATATTAGTGTGTGCCAATTCATCGACTATTACCACTTCAGGACGTAAATTGATAATTGCCTGTACATCCATTTCCTCAAGTTCCTTACCTTTATAAAAAAGTTTTCTTCTTGGAATCAAAGGAAGGCCTTCCAATAAATCTTGAGTTTCTTTACGGTTATGTGTTTCAATATAGCCAATCTTAATATCAATACCGTTTTTTAGTAAAGAATGTGCTTCTTGAAGCATACGAAAACTTTTGCCTACACCGGCGCTCATACCGATGTAGACTTTAAATTTCCCTCTGCGTGATTTTTTTATTAAATCGAGAAAGTGCTGTACATTATCTTCCCTTTTATTTTCCAAAATACAACTTTTTTAGTTGGGTTAAAATGAAACAAACTTAATATTTATGCTAAATTTTTTGAAGTTATTTTAGTTTTTCTAAAGCAATATTTAATTTGAGCACATTTATTTTTTCGGGTCCAAAAATTCCCAACAAAGGAGCTTCTGTATTTTCATCGATTAAATGTACCAATTTTTGCTGTTCTATGTTTCTAATTTTGGCAATTCGTTTTACCTGAACTTTTGCAGCTTGTACTGAAATATCGGGATCTAGTCCACTGCCGCTTGCGGTAACTAAATCGGTAGGGATTTCCCTTTTTTTAATTTCGGGATTCTGAATCAAGAAAGTGTCGATTCTTTTTTGCACTTCGGCTAAATACTCCGGATTACTCGGTCCTTTGTTGCTTCCTCCGGAACCTGCCGCATTATAGTTTACAGCCGATGGTCTGGAATTAAAATATTTAGGATCTGTAAACGATTGACCAATATTTAAATATTGTTTTTTGCCGTTTTCTTCAGTGATTTCTCCTTTGCCTTGATTTGGAATAATTTGAGCAATTCCTAAAATAAATAAAGTGTAAAATCCCGAAGAGAAGACTAAACAAATTACGGTCAGTTTGATTCCTGATATAATATGATTTTTCATTTTTATAATTTTTAATTTATATGAATAATGCGACGGCGATGTCAATTATTTTAATTCCAATAAAAGGGACAATGATACCTCCAAGTCCGTACCAAAGTAAATTTCTTCTCAATAAGGCTGATGCCCCAATTGGTTTGTAAGCAACTCCTTTTAACGCTAATGGAATCAAAAAAGGAATCACAATAGCATTGAAGATAACTGCCGATAAAATGGCGGTTTCGGGACTGTGCAATTGCATGATGTTCAAGCCCTGCAATGATGGGATGGCTGTTATAAAAAGTGCCGGGATAATGGCAAAATATTTGGCGACATCATTGGCAATACTAAAAGTCGTCAAAGTCCCCCTTGTCATCAATAATTGTTTCCCAATTTCGACAATTTCAATTAGTTTGGTAGGGTCGTTATCCAAATCCACCATATTACCGGCTTCCTTTGCAGCCTGTGTTCCGCTGTTCATGGCAACACCGACATCAGCCTGTGCCAAGGCTGGAGCGTCATTGGTACCGTCACCCATCATCGCAACTAGTTTACCAAGCTGCTGCTCATTTTTGATGTAATTCATTTTGTCTTCCGGTTTTGCTTCGGCGATAAAATCATCTACACCTGCTTTTTCGGCAATAAATTTGGCTGTTAGCGGATTATCTCCTGTTACCATCACGGTTTTTACCCCCATTTTATGCAAACGCTCAAAACGCTCCTGAATCCCCGGTTTTATAATATCTTGTAGTTCGATAACTCCCATGACTTTTTCATTAACTGAAACAACCAAAGGCGTTCCTCCATTTTTAGATATATCGATAACATTTCCTTCGATATCCTTTGGAAAATTATTTCCCACTTTTTCGCTTATTTCCTTAATGGAATCGGAGGCTCCTTTTCTAATTCTTGTGCCGTCGGGTAAATTGACACCACTACATCTTGTCTCTGCGGTAAATTTGATAAGTGTTGCTCCATCAATAGAGAGCTTTTCTTTGATACTTTCGCCTGCTAATTCAACAATCGATTTTCCTTCGGGAGTTTCATCTGCCAAGGAAGAAAGCATACAGTATTTAACGAAGTCTTTAGGATCTACATTCGCTGTCGCATAGAACCTGGTAGCCTTTCTGTTTCCAATAGTTATTGTACCCGTTTTATCAAGTAACAAAACATCAATATCACCAGCAGTTTCAACTGCTTTACCTGATTTGGTAATTACATTGGCGCGCAAAGCCCTGTCCATTCCGGCAATACCGATTGCTGATAAAAGCCCTCCAATTGTCGTTGGGATTAAACAGACAAACAACGAAATAAAAGCCGCTATAGTGATTGGAATATGGGCATAATCGGCAAAAGGTTTTAAGGTTACACAAACAATTATGAATACTAATGTAAATCCGGCTAGAAGTATCGTTAATGCGATTTCATTAGGTGTCTTTTGTCGTGAAGCACCTTCAACCAAAGCAATCATTTTATCCAAAAAACTTTCACCAGGTTCGGTTGTAACCTTTACTTTAATTTTATCAGATAATACTTTTGTCCCTCCGGTAACAGAGCTTTTATCTCCTCCTGCTTCTCGAATAACCGGCGCACTTTCTCCTGTAATGGCACTTTCATCAATGGTTGCCAGTCCTTCAATGATTTCACCATCAGTTGGGATAATATCCCCTGTTTCACAAATAAAAACATCTTCTTTTCGAAGCGTAGATGACGGAACAATTACTATTTCATTTACATATAAGTCCCCCACTTGTTCTATTTTTTTGGCAGGGGTTTCTTCACGGGTTTTCCTCAAACTGTCTGCTTGAGCTTTCCCTCTGGCTTCCGCAATAGCTTCTGCAAAATTGGCAAAGAGTAATGTAAATAATAGAATTAGAAAGATTGTAAAATTGTAAGCAAAACTTCCTTGGGACTGTTCTCCGGATAAAATCCAAAGACAAACACAAAACATTACTGCCGTACCGATTTCTACGGTAAACATGATTGGATTTCTAAAAAGTGTGGTAGGGTTCAGCTTAAAAAAAGATTGTTTTAAAGCTTCCAGAACCAACTCTTTCTGAAACAATGATTTATTTTTAGTTTTCATTATAGTTTTATTTTATTGAAAAATATTCAGCAATCGGACCTAAAGCTAAAGCAGGAAAGAAAGACAAAGCAGCAATAATGGCAATCACCGAAAAAATCATTAGTCCAAAAGTTGCCGTGTCTGTTTTTAAAGTTCCTGCACTTTCAGGAATGTGTTTTTTATTAGCCAAAATTCCTGCGATTGCAATTGGTCCTATAATTGGCAAGAATCTTGATAAAATAAGCACAATTCCTGTTGTGATATTCCACCAAGGATTGTTGTCGCCAAGACCTTCAAACCCACTACCATTGTTCGCCGCCGAAGAAGTGAATTCATACAGTATTTCACTAAATCCATGAAATCCAGGATTGTTCAATGTACTGGCTCCTTGTTCCGGAAATGCTGTCGAAAGAGCCGTTCCTGCTAAAATCAATAAAGTATGTAGCAAAGCGACAATCATCGCAATTTTCATCTCCCGGGCTTCAATTTTCTTTCCTAGAAATTCAGGTGTACGCCCGACCATCAATCCGCTGATAAATACTGCAAGTATGATGAAAATGTAAAAGTTCAATATTCCGACACCACAACCACCGTAAAAACAGTTGACCATCATCGCTAACAATTGATTCATACCCGAGAGCGGCATAGCACTGTCGTGCATTGAATTTACTGACCCTGTTGAAATAACGGTTGTGGCAATACTCCAATATCCCGAAGCTGCTGCACCGAATCGAACTTCTTTTCCTTCAGTGGCTCCTTTAGAGGTGTCTATTCCCATAGCGGCAATCTTTGGATTACCATTAATTTCCGTAATTACTGTAGGAATGGTCAAAGCCAGAAAGCCTATAGTCATCACACTGAAAATCATCCAGGAAAGTTTACGACGTTTCAAATAAAATCCAAGGGCAAAAATCATGGCAAAAGGAATAATCATTTGCGCCACCATTTCGACTATATTGGTGAAATAGTTTGGATTTTCAAAAGGGTGTGCCGAGTTGGCTCCAAAAAAACCTCCCCCGTTCGTACCAACATGTTTAATTGCAGTAAATGCGGCAACAGGGCCTTGAGAAACCATAACAGTGTCTCCTTGTAGTGTCGTCATTGTTTGTTTTCCCTCAAAAGTCATTGGTGTACCGTTAAACAACAAAATAACGGCTACAATGACTGAAATAGGAAGCAAAATTCGAGTGCAGGATTTGATAAAATAGTTGTAGAAATTCCCTAACTTATCAGTTGTTCTTTCTTTTAGTGCATTAAACAACACTGCTGCAGCTGCCAATCCGATTCCGGCTGAAACAAACTGTAAAAACATTAAAAATAATTGTCCCAAATAACTTAAACCGGTTTCTCCCGAATAGTGTTGCAGGTTGCAATTTACAATAAAAGAAATAGCGGTATTAAAAGCCAAATCAGCAGTCATGTTCGGATTATTGTCAGGATTAAGCGGAAGCCAACCTTGGCACATTAAAACGAACATAGCCAATAAAAACCAGATCATGTTCAATGTTAGCAAAACAACCATGTGTTGTTTCCAGTTCATTTCTTTTGTAACATCAATGCCGCTAATCTTATAAAATAGTTTTTCTATCGGATTGAAAACAGGATCTAAAAAAGTTTTTTGTCCCGAATATACTTTTGCAATGTATTTCCCTAATGGAATTGACAATCCTAGTGTAATGAGGAACATTGCAATAATTCCTAAAATTTCTGTATTCATGATTAAAATTTATCGGGTTTTACCAACACATAACAGATATATACAAATACTGCTATCGCAATTATAAATAAGGCTATCATATCTTAAATTTTTTCGAAATAATTAACCGATGCAAAAAGGAGTGCAAAGCATAGCAATCCAGCCCCCACTAAAACTATTGTCATCATACACCTGAAGTATTAATTTGTTTTACATATTCTTTGTAGAGTTCTACAGGCAAAAATTGTTTCGTTGCTAAATGATTGAGTTCCATATAACGGGATACAGAATTCAGATACACCTTAGAAATTGCATTTTTAACTTTAGTGTTTCCTTTTTGGAATAAATCTTCGGCTAACGCAAAACATCTTTTGGCACGAACAATTTTTCCTAGTTTCAAACTATTAATGGTAACTTCCGCGAAGCGCTCCATTTTTTTGATCAGGCTAGTGTTTACTTTTTTCATAAATAATTATATTTCATTTTCTTAATTAATGCCAAAAAACAGGCCTAATTCGAACACTAACACCTAAACCATTGATTTAAAACGTTTTATTTTTATTTCTGAATTTCAGGCAATAAAAAACCCTATCGAAACGATAGGGTTGATACTTTCAAAACGATAGGGTTTTAACTTATTTTGTATTCTTCAAGCTTTCTGTAAAGCGTTGTTAAGGCAATTCCGAGCAGTCGGGCTGTTTCTGTTTTATTGCCATTAGTGTAGTTCAAAACTTTTTGAATATGCAGTTTTTCGGTTGAAGCCAGTGAGAAAGCAGAAAGTATTTTATTCGAATTTTCGATATTGGAAGGTTCCAATTGCTGAATTTCGATTGGGAGACTATCAGGCATAAGCGCTTCATTCGTTTCTAAAATAACACTTCTTTCGATTACATTTTTTAGTTCACGAATATTTCCAGGCCAGGTATGCATTTTAAGTAAATGAATAAACTCATTTGATAAGGATTTAATCCTTTTATTTGTCTTCAAAGAGAAGAATTGCAAAAAGTGTTTCGCAAGGGTTTCAATATCTGCAACACGTTCTCTTAAAGAAGGTAATGGAATTTGAAATACGGACAACCGATAATACAAGTCTTGGCGAAAATTCCCTGCTCCAATTTCTTTTAATAAATCGCGATTGGTTGCCGCAATAATTCTGATATTTACTTTGGTTACTTTACTTTCGCCAATTTTAATAAATTCCCCATTTTCGATGACACGCAACAGTTTTGCTTGTAGATCAATAGGTAATTCACCTACTTCATCCATAAAAATAGTTCCATTATTGGCTTCCTCAAATAAACCTTTTTTTTCTTTCGTTGCCCCAGTAAATGCTCCTGAAGTATGCCCAAACATTTCACTTTCCAACAAATCATGACTAAAAGCAGAACAATTGATTGCTACAAAATTTTCGTTTTTTCTATTACTTGATTGATGGATCGCCTGAGCAAAAACTTCTTTTCCTGTTCCGGTTTCACCTGTTAACAAAACCGTTGTATCGGTGGGAGCTACTTTTTTGGCTAATTCAATTCCTTGTTGCAATACTTTGGAATTCCCTATAATTCCTTCGAATGAAAATTTAGCATCTAGTTGTGCTTCGTATTGCGCAACTTTTTTGGTCAGTTTTACTTTTTCAACGGCTCTGTGAAGCAATGGGATAATTTTGTTATTGTCATCACCTTTAACAATATAATCAAAAGCTCCATTTTTGATAGCCTGGACTCCATCTGGAATATTTCCATATGCGGTCAAGAGGATTACCTCGGTATATCGATTCTTTTCTTTTATAATTGATGTTAAATCAACACCATTTCCGTCAGGGAGCTTAACATCACAAAGCACAATATCAATACTGCTTTGTTCTAGTTTTTTCAGACCTGTTTTACAATCTCCTGCTTCTATAACTTCAAAACCTTCCAAATGGATAATTCTGGCAATGAGTCTACGAAGTTTTTCTTCGTCGTCTATGATAAGTACTTTTTTCAATGGAGTAGAGTTTGTACAAAATTACAGTTTTGATAAATGAAACAGCAATTAATAAGGATAAATCTTATTTCTTATCGATAGTTTTTTTTAAGCACTTAAACTAAATAAGAATTGAAATTGTAAACAGAGTTTTTTTCTAAACTGCAAAAATCAGTTTGACTGATATTTTTCAATCTATTATCTTTTATAACCTTAAAGTCTTGAAACCAAATACCCAACTTTTGCACCTGATCTATTTTATCACTCCACAGGTTTTGGAATTGATCCTTGATCCGTGATGATTCAAATTTTTAGAAAGTATAAACATAAAAAAACTCCTTAATTGCTTAAGGAGTTTTTTGTGGGCGATGAGGGATTAGAACTTAATCTCTAATGCGCTGATATATAATAAAATATATTAGTCTAAAACATAAGGGTCTCGATTTTGCTCCTTTAAACAGATACAAATATCACTAAATCTTATAATGTAAATTTACTGATTAATAAGGTATTGACCAAATGCATCTACAATTAATTCATACTAAAAAATGAACTAGTTATTAAACTAGTTGAGTATTCTAGGGAAATTTATTCTCTATTTTTTGGTTTGCTCTTTTCATCCAAAAATTAGTGGTTCTACTTGTTCAATTTTCAAACCTGCATACTGGCAGAACTCCTCAATCGTTACTAACTCCTTTTCAAGCTTATTAAGGCTCTTTCTAGTGGCTTGTAACATTCTAGCACTTTGTCTGTAACTTTTGCCTGTGATGCGTTCAATGTCTTTTGGATAGATGCATATTCTCTTTATTGGCGTTTTCATACTCTATCTATAGCTTTGAGTGGGCTATACTATACTTATGATAGTTTGCTACTCTTTTTAAAAACTACTGCAATTTAATCATTATTTCGAGACGTTCAATAATGATTGTTTATGCTCTATTAAGTCATTTGCGTCGTTTTAGGACATATCGAACGCCTCCCCCTTTTTATTGTTCTAAAATAGCTTAAAATTTGTTTCAAAATCAATCAGGAGGTGTTGCAACAAGATGATGATTGAGTGAATTATTCACTGATTTATTAAACAAAATTTTGAAGTTATGGCAAGGCAAAAAGGCATAATTAAATTAAAAGGTACTATTGGAGATATTACTTTTTATAAAACGCAGGATGGACATTTAGCGAGAGAAAAAGGCGGAATTGATGCTAATAGAATCGCAAATGATCCTGCGTTTCAAAGAACACGTGAAAACGGTTCTGAATTTGGCAGAGCGGGAAAGGCAGGAAAGATTTTGAGAACAGCTCTTAGGGTTTTGCTTTTGAATTCTTCTGATAGTCGAATGGTGAGTCGTTTGACACAATCTATGGTTAAAGTGATTCAGGCTGATTCTACCAATGAGCGTGGATTGAGAAACGTGATTGATGGTGAAGCAGAATTGTTAACCGGATTTGAATTCAACATTAGAGGGAAACTGGGTACCAGTTTGTTTGCTCCTTTTACCGGAGGAATCAACAGAGTTACCGGTGAAATATCGGTAGATATTCCATCTTTTATTCCATCGAATATGATTGCTGTTCCAGGAGGAACTACTCACTTCAAAATTATTTCAGCAGGTGTTGAAATTGATTTTGAGAATGAAACTTTTGTAGAGCAACATTCGGAAACAGCAATTACTGCCTGGGATGCTACACCTACAGCTGTTATTAGTCATGTGAATACGGTTACACCTAACAGTACTAAACCTCTGTTTTTGGCTTTAGGTTTGGAATTTTACCAAGAGGTAAATGGCAGCATGTATTCGTTGAAAAACGGTGCTTACAACCCGTTATCGCTTATTGCAGTTGATGGAGGTGTCTAAGAAGATGGTTTTATTTTTAACTAGAACTTATTTCCCTGATGGAACGAATGGTAAACTCGAATGCGAAGGCAAATTGATTTGTAATACCATTGAATTGCCGTGGAAGATGAACGAAACGAAGGTTTCCTGCATTCCAGAGGGGAAATATTTTATTAGAAAGCGATACAGTGCAAAGTATAAATGGCATTTGGAATTAGTGGATGTGCCCAATAGACAATTTATTCTTTTTCATCCTGCTAATAATGCCCAAAGAGAATTACAAGGCTGTATTGCTCCGGTAACTAAACTTTCTGGACCTGGACTAGGTTTGATGTCCCGAAAAGCTTTCATCAAGCTAAAGGATTTTGTTTATCAAGCTTTGGATAATAAGGAAAGTGTTGAATTGATTGTTCAATCCTAGAAATTAAGATTATGAATAAAATTATAGAGAGAGCGACCGCTCCCACACCAAAGTTTTTTAAAGTGCTTCGAAATATTGGTTTGGCCATGGCTGCAGTTGGTGGAACAATTTTGGCAGCACCAATAGTTTTACCAGTTGTTGTAACTTCTATTGGTGGTTATTTGGCGGTTGCTGGAGGTGTTATTTCGGCAATTAGCCAATTGACAACCGAAAAAGTCGATGGATCACAGTAATTCGACTGTAATTGGTACCGCTGGCGGTACATTTTTGAGTATTTTGCCGAATTTACATTCGGAAGATGTTCTGAAAACTATAATTCTTGCCACAGTTGGGGCAATTGTCAGTTTTACAATATCTTTGGTACTCAAAATTTTCATTAAGAAGCACAAAAAGTAAGTTTAGCCTTAGTTGTGGTGACCTTTGGGTTAAACAAAATGAAAGCCTGGTCAGTAGATCAGGCTTTTTTGTTTTATTCCATCAATCTATAAATCGAATTCAAACAGTCCGTTATGATATTGAGCATACCAAGATCAGGGGAGGTTCTTTTTTCCCAATACCCCCAAGGCTCACTTAGTTTCTTAAGTTCTAAATAAATATTTCTAATGTCTGTTTGGACTTTCTTAGAAAAATTATTTGAACTTAATATATCCTTGCAAATTTTCAAGGCTCCACAATGGAAATACCTGTTTTGATAATAAGAAATCGAATCAATTTTTTGTTTAACATCTGAACTAGTCATACTATACTATTTTAAAATTAATAATGACCGCAAGATCTAAATGCAACTTAAAATAAAATAGGACACAAAAATCACTTAATTTTTCTTACATTTGGATTTAACTATAAAATCATAGACACATGAAAAAAATTATTTTGTTATTCGCATTAGCTTTTGGCATTTCAATGACTGCACAACAAAAACAATACAAAAGTGCAGAAACAGGTAGATATGTAAGTAAATCAACTGCTACTAAAAGCCCCTCAACAACTTATAGTACAACTAGAAGTAAAAAATAATCATTATGAAAAAACTATTACTTATTGGTACAATTGTAGTTACATTATCTAGCGTTGCCTATGCTTATTCAGGTAGAGGCTGTTCAGGCTCTAAAAGCTGTTCAGCTTGTAAAAACTGTAAATATTGTAAACATTGTGCTAAAGAAGGAGGTTCTTGTGGAGTTTGCAAATAATCAATGCAACTAATGACTTCTTTTGATTGATAGACTTTACCTTAACAACAAAAAGCCTGATCTCACGACCAGGCTTTTTGTTGTTAAATTTCACCAAATTGATTAAGTTGAACCTCAACAACCACTACTTCGGAATTGGGGCAGTACAAATGATTGTATTTTGCAAAGTCAATTGCTTTGTTTCTGCTGTCAAAAGCACCAAAAAAAACTCTTGATGCTCTTGATTTCCAATTATCTGTTTGGAATAATAAAAAAATGCTCATAGGAGTAATTTAGAGTTAATAAATGAATTATCTATTGCAGTAGCGATGCAAAATCACTCTACGCATATCGTTTATGAGATTTATATTTTCGTGAAATTGCTTTTCTTTTAATTCCAAAAGTTTTAAAGCTGCAACTTGCTTTAGATGTTCTTCGTGTTCTTGCATTAATAATTTTGATTTTGGAAAAAACTCTTTTTTGAAATCAGGAAGGCGTAAAAACGAAATAACAGAACCTACTAAATGTTGGTGCCAAAATTTAGATTTCCACAAACTGTATGCTATCCAATACATATTTTCACAATCGGCTGTACTATCAAAGATTATTACAAAGCTGTTTGTGAATGGCTCATTTTGTGGTTTTCCGCTGTTCATTCCTTTGTTAAGAATGAAAAAGTGTGGCTTGTTGTAAACAAAGTCCTTTTTGTGGGTTTTAACGATAAAATTCATCATGGCTTCGGATTTAAGAATTAGCTTTTCTTCTAAATTCCTTTGTTGTTTCTGATGAATGCCTGAGTGCCTCGCTACGCTCTGCACCAATAAATCATTTCAAAAGAAAAAGAAAAAAAGAAAGCCGTTCGACCAAGTGGAAGGTTTCAAAAAAGCAGGTTTTTCAGAAAAAATACTACCCTAAGTAGAAGTGTATAGTAGGCAGTTTTTAGTGTTCAGCAAAATAGTGAACTGGAAATATAAGGGTGGAGATTTTTTATGAAACCCGTAGGGCTTGAACTTGCTTTTTTGAATACCTGGAACTTAGCTTTGCTCTCTTTTTTTTATTTTTTATTTTGAATTATTAATCTGAATTTCTTATTTATTCTGATTTTAACTGAAGTAATGAGTCCTGATTTATGCAGGAGTGTCCTCGAAAGGGTATCGAATTTTTTGGACGGATGAAAAATCGAAATCAAATAATAAAAATGCTTTTCATCCGGTAAAAAAAATTGATACTATTTCTTTATTTGATTTTTGAGGATGCTTGAGTCGTGTTGAGTAATCAGTTGTTAATGTTTAGTCGGAATGTTAATCTGGAAATGTAAAGCATCTTCAAAAAACAATGCTAAAACTTACCTAGTGCGATGGGGCAACAGCGCAGGCAAGGGTATTATTTTTTTATTTGTTTATCGGGATGTTCTGATTGTTTTTGTGATAGCTGGTGCCAGAAATAGTGTTTAGTGTACAGCTTTTAGTGTTCAGAAGTATTTGGTTTAGTAATACAAAGGCATCAGCTATCGCGGAAACAATGTATTTTGATGTTCTGGCAAATAAAAAATAATACTCTTGCTGGGGATTTTGGTTTTGTGGGTAATAAAATGGCTTTTACCATAGGCAAATAAACTGAAAAAATAAAGCCATTTTATTACTTACAAAAGCAATAAAAATACTTCCTATGTAACCGCCAAGATGATAAAAACAGTGAATGTAAACGTTCATAAAAGCAATGATAACCGTAAAGTTTCAGATGAAATACAGAACATTGTTAAAGACAGTGGCGAAGGACGGTATTTTTTTGTAGCTGGGTGGTGCGATGGGAGCTGCAAAAAATGTTGTCCTGAAGCCACTGGCAAGCGCGTTGGGTGAGCGGCTTTTTTACATAATGTTATTATAGTGCATACGGTAACTTCTTTTGGATAGGGATTTTGTTTATGCACTATAATGCCACATTATGTAAAGAAGCTTTGGGAAAAAAATTACTGGCGCAAGTTGCGAAGCGTACGTGTTTTTTCTAAAAACTGTGCCAGTAATTTTTTTGGAGCGTTGGCAAAGGAGTGGCAACTGGAATGTAAAACATCCTTTTACCAGCGAACGAAAAAGAATGTTATCAGGGGTAATAAATGATCTTCAGTGTAATATAGTGCGTTCATTTTGTTGTTATTTAGATTACAATTGACTCCTTTTTAAAAAATAGCACTAAAAAATTAGATGTTTTTTGAAAAACGTATTGGTATTACTTTGTTTTTAGTCTTATAAAAGACTAAAATTTATAAAAAAAAGGATGTTCGTTTTTCAACCAACATCCTAATTATTTATTTAGAAATGACTTCAATTGTTCTAATCCATCAGGTTTACTTTTCCAATTCTTTCACAAAATCCTGTACCGCCTGTTTTATTTGATCGCGGACTTTTCTTGTTTCTGATAATTTTTCTTCATCGGTTCCCGTTAAAGTTGAGGGATCCGAAAAAGACCAGTTTATTTTCTCACTCATTCCCGGAAATATAGGACAGCGATCAGATGCTTCTTTATCGCAAACCGTTATTACATAGCGGTAAAGTCTTCCTTGTTTGAAAAAATCAAATACGTCATTGGTCTTATTATTCGAAATATCTATCCCTTCTTCTTTCATTACTTCAATAGCAAAAGAATTGAGAGTACCTGCTTCGAGTCCTGCACTTTCTACTTCGAATTTATCACCCCCTATTTTTTTTAAATAGGCTTCTGCCATCTGGCTTCTTGCCGAATTGTGAATGCAAAGAAATAACACTTTTGTCTTCATAATTTTTTTGTTTAGCTTACTACTTACTTTATCGCTATACAGCTACTTTCATATAGTACTTTTTTCTGAACCAAAAAGCCACATTTACCAATGCTATCAGTGCCGGCACTTCGACCAATGGACCAATAACACCCGCAAAGGCTTGTCCGCTATTGATGCCAAATACTCCAATGGCCACTGCAATGGCTAATTCGAAATTGTTTCCCGTTGCCGTGAATGCTATGGCGGTTGCTTTTGAATAATCGGCTCCAAAGTATTTTCCTAGAAAGAAACTAATTACAAACATTATTGTAAAATAAATTACTAATGGAATGGCAATACGCACAACATCAATTGGAATTTGTATAATCAATTCTCCTTTAAGACTGAACATTAAAATGATGGTAAACAACAATGAAATTAATGTTATTGGCGAAATAAAAGGCACGTATTTGGTTTCAAACCATTCGGCACCTTTGAGTGCAATTAGCGAATAACGGCTTATGATTCCGAGTGCAAAAGGGATTCCTAAATAGATACCCACACTCTCTGCAATTTGTCCGATGCTGATGTTTACTTCAAAACCAGTATATCCAAAATAAGGAGGTAAAATTGTAATAAAAACATAGGCATAAACGCTGTAAAGCAATACCTGAAAAATACTGTTTAAGGCAATTAATCCTGCAGCATATTCACGGTTTCCATCGGCTAAATCATTCCAAACAACGACCATCGCGATACAACGTGCCAAACCAATCAGGATAACACCAATCATATATTCAGGATAGCCATTAAGAAAAAGCAATGCTAAAGCAAACATTAAAATAGGCCCCACAATCCAATTGAGAAATAATGAAGCACCCAACACTTTTGTGTTTTTGAACACTTCGCCGATTTGTTCGTATTTTACTTTTGCCAATGGAGGATACATCATCAAGATTAATCCGATAGCCAGAGGAATATTAGTGGTTCCACTTGAAAAAGAATTGATAAACCCGCTACTGGACGGAATAAAATAACCTACGGAGACTCCGATTGCCATTGCCAGAAATATCCAAAGGGTCAAAAAACGATCCAGGAAACCTAATTTTTTTCGTTCTACTACTGGTGCACAATTATTTGCTGACATACTTATTTTTTTATTTGTGAGAAAACATAAAACATTTCGGTTGCAATTTGTAAACTGCGTTCTTCGTATTTTTCGGCTTGTTGTGGAGTGTTGTCGAAAGCTTTTGGGTCTTCAAAAGTAATTGGAATACGCTTTTCAGCACCAGGGATAAACGGACAACCACCATCAGCTTGAGAACAAGTCATAATTGCCACAAATTCACTTTGTGGATTGAAATTGTCATCATAGGTTTTTGAGAAACCAATAATTGGGTGTTCGTTACTGGCGTATTTTATAGTGTAGATAGGATTACTTCCTTCAGCAATTGTTATGATTTGAAATCCTTGTTTTGCCAATGTTTTGGCTGCCATAGGAAACATAGCCGTTGCTTCGGTTCCTCCTGAATAACAGAACACATTTTTTATGCCATAATGAGCTGCTGCTGTTTGTGCCCAAACTTGTGACAAATGACTTCTTCTGGAATTGTGTGTGCAAATTAAGTTGAGTCTTATTTCTTGTTGGCTACTCGCTTTACTTTGAATATATTCAACTAAAGGTTGTAAAATGATTTTACGTTCTTCAGAAATGCTTTCGAAGTTTAAAGTAGTAATTACATTTTCAATTTCTGGGAATAAGGTTGATTGTGTTGTTATCATTTTTTATACATTTTTTTGTGTAGGGGTTAATATCCGTTTCTTAAATTATTCGCAAAATCATTAGGTAAAATGCTATCTTCAACTGCTTTTACTGCTTTTTCAATATTGTAGTTGAAACGGATGAATTCTACATTTAAACTTTTCTCGTTTAATATTGAAGTGTGATTATTTAGTTCTAAAATAACATAACAGCCTTTGGTGTTATTATCTTTAGGCTTTCCAACTGAACCAATATTAATGGCGTGTTTATAGTTAGTAATACCGTTTACCTGAAAATCCAAAACTTTATGAAATGGTTTATGAGTGTGTCCAAAACATAAAATATCTGCGTTTGAAGCATTCATCATTTCTATAAATTCCTTTTTTGGTCGCTCTTCAAATAGGTATTCGTTAATTGAATTAGGACTACCATGAACTAACAGAACAGTGATTTTTTCATTTTTAAATTTAAACTCTAAACTAATATTTGCTGGAAGTGTTTTTAAATACGATCTATTATCTTCGGTTAACAATTGATTGGTAAACTCTTTAGAGATGGATCCGTTATTTAGATTTTTTATATTAATTTCTTTTTGAGTATTTACCATATTTCCAATAGCTTCATCGTGATTTCCGGCAATGGTTGCAATATTTCGTTTTCTAATCTCCTCAATAATTTCATTAGGCCAAATATTATACCCTACTAAATCACCCAAACAATACAAAGCGTCCACATTTCTATTTTCAACATCAGCAAAAAAAGCTTCTAAAGCAGGTAAATTTGCATGTATATCACTAAATAATGCTATTTTCATTTACTTGAAGTTTTCATTTTTTTAGCAACAGCTTCCACCGGGAGCGCAACAGCTAGGTTCGTTATTCATATCTGATAATTTTACTTTTGGTTTTTCTACTGGAATACCACATTGATCCTGTGCCAAGCAAGCGGTTTGCTTGTTCAGTAAAATAAAATCGTTTCCGTTAAAATCCAAATCGTATTTACCGATAGTTTGTGCCTGGTATTCCACTTCAATTTCGAAATCTCCGATGCCCAATACTTTTTCAGACAATTCGATGATGTTGAGTAATTTTTGGGGTTTCAAACGGTGTTCAAAATCGTTGGCATCCCATAACTGGAAATTTACCACTGTTTCTTTGCGAACTGTTCCTCCACAATCGATAAAATTTTTGGTTATTAGACCTACTTCGGTAACGTGGAAATGTTCTGGAACAGCTGCTCCATCAGGCAAGTTGAAGTTTACCGTTTCCACTGTTTTCAGGATGTTTTTTACTTGAGATAGTTTCATAATATGATTTTTAATTTAACAACAATCTGTTTTCTTTTTTTCAATATGTTCGTGTATGTTTTGAAAAAAGCTTTTGACTTTTTCAAAACCGTTCTCGTCAATACAATAGCAAATTGAGTTTCCTTCAACAGTTCCTTTTATTAATCCTGCGTTTTTTAATTCTTTTAAATGTTGTGAAACTGTTGGTTGTGCCAATGGTAATTCGTTTACAATATCTCCACAGATACAAGAATTAACTTTTAAAATGTGCTCTATAATTGCAATTCGGGCAGGATGACCGAGTGCTTTTGTCAAAATAGCAAGTTCGTTTTGACTTTCTGTAAAGAAATCTGTTTTGGATGCTCCCATAGTAATATATTTATATTGCAATATTACGATATGTTTTTGAATAAAAAAACAAATTTGATATTTAATCATAGACTATGAATCTTAAAATTTCATTCGTTTTATTCTAACAACATAATTTATAGTAAAAAAAATGCTTGTTATTACAACAAGCATCTTAAAAATTAACCTCATAAAAAAAATTTAATAATTTAAAGTAGCACCTAATCCAAATCCCATATCACTGTCATAGTGTGTTGTAATCCCAAAGTTTCGTTTTACAATATATCGTAATCCTGCCATATATTCTTTATCAGTATTCCACATTAGACTCATTCGTAATCTTTTAGAAACTGGAATATCTTTTCGTTCCAATTGTAAACGTACATTTCCATCTGTAAATACTTCGACTTGTGCCATAATAAGCATTGGTAAAGTATAATTTATACCCGCACTAAAAACAGTTCGATTGTCTTTGGTATTGGTTTGTCCAAAAAGATTATGTTCTTGTTGGTCTATTCCCATTTTTCTATATCTCCAGTCAAAACCAATGAAAGGCATGATCCATTGCATTTTGTCAATGTATCGCCCAATGTGGGTTTCGGTTTCATAGCCGTGCATAGTTTTGTACCCCAAACGCCATTCAGTACCAATATTCCATCGTGTACTTTGATACATTGCTTCGCCATCATTACCGTTGGTTGCAAAATCATTTTCTGCCATAAAATGAAATTTTCTATCATCTGCAAACAATTTACGTTGTGCCAATTTTGGATTTGGAATTAATGGGTTTGGTGCCTGGTTTTCGTATGATAAAACCCTACCCATTCCACTCATCATATGGTACAAGATATGACAATGAAAAAACCAATCGCCTTTTACATTTGCATTAAATTCTAAAGTATCGGTTTCCATAGGCATTATGTCTACAATATTTTTGAGAGGAGCATAATCGCCTTGTCCATTCAATAATCTAAAATCGTGTCCGTGTAAGTGCATTGGGTGACGCATCATAGAATTGTTGTGAATAGTAATGCGTACATTTTCACCTTCTTTAATTAAAATTTTGTCGGCTTCCGAAACTACTTTGTTGTCTAAACTCCAAACGTAACGGTTCATGTTTCCTGTCAGTTCAAAATTTAACTCTTTTATGGGTGCGTCTTTGGGTAGTGTTGTTTTGGTTGGCGATTTCAGCATAGCGTAATTTAAAGTTGTAATATCAGAAAGCGCATTTGCATCATATTGTTCAGCCCCCATTTTCATATTTCCCATTTTTTCATCCGTTTTCTTTTTGGATTCCCCTGTGATTTCCGGATACATCACTACGTTCATATCCATTTGGTTTAATGACATCTGCATTCCCATATCATCTAAATCGCCATTCATTTTCATCATTCCGTTCATCATTTTCATACCCTCAAAATATTTAAGCTTGGGTAATGGTGATATTAATTGCTTAATGCCATCTCCAATAAAATAAGAGGCCGAATACAATCTATCTTCGGTGGTGGCTAAAAATTCAAAAGCGGTTTTATCGGCAGGGATAGTAACGACAACATCGTAAGTTTCAGAAACTCCAACAATTAACCTATCTACTTCTACAGGTTCTACATCGTTGCCATCGTTGGCTACTACAGTTATTTTTCCTCCTGCATAAGTAAGCCAAAAATAGGAAGAAGCCCCACCATTGGCAATACGTAAACGTACTTTATCTCCTGCTTTTAAAGGTTTTTCATTGATGTTTTTAACGTCCGTACTTGGCTTACCATTCATAAGAATTTTATCGTAAAATACATCGCTTACATCCATTGCGTTCATCCGTTTCCACTCGTTTATTACTTTAACCCCAAAATAACCTTGTTTTATGGCTTCTGTATAACTTTGGGTTGTACCTTTTTTGATAGCTGGATAATCGTTTGCGTTGTGCAACATTCGATGTACGTTTTCAGGTTTCAAATCTGTCCATTCGCTCAAAACGATAGGAACGGTAGGTAAATCGTCAATGCCTTTTCTAAAAGTTGGGTCTTCCTCTCTTTTTTTCATAACAAAATTTCCGTACATCCCTATTTGCTCCTGCAATCCAGAATGACTGTGATACCAGTGTGTACCATGCTGAATGATTGGGAAAGTATATTTATGAATTGTATGTGGCTTTATTGGCATTTGTGTAAGATTAGGCACACCATCTTCTTTGTTGGGTAAAAACAAACCGTGCCAGTGCAAGGAAGTATCTTCGTTCAGCTCATTATGCACATAAATTTCGGCAATATCGCCTTCTGTAAATGTTAGTGTTGGCATTGGTATTTGTCCGTTTACGGCAATAGCTCTTTTTGGTTTACCTGTAAAATTTACAATGGTGTCACGAACATACAAGTCGTAGCGGACTGTTTTAGGTATTGTTTTGACAACAATCTTATCTTCGGTCATTGATTTTTCTTTTGGCATGACTGAATTATACATTGAACTAGCAGAAATATCTTCTTTAATTTCCTGAACAACTTTTTTAGTTGAAACAGGTTCTTTAGTCACAGCTTTTTTTGTCGTTTTTGATTTTTCCTTTATCAAAGTCATTCCACATTTTGGGCATTTTCCTGGTTTAGGAAGATGAATTTCGGGGTGCATCATGCAAGTGTAGAATGTTTGCTGCTTTTCCTGTTTAGTCATGTTCATTCCATTCATACCTTGAGCAGTAGCCAGATTTGTAATGGTAAAAAGAGCAATAATTATTGTTAATTTGATTCTCATTTTTTTATCTTTTAAATTGATTTTGCTATTTTATCCATTATCGAATGATTAGAACCAAATTTGCAAATTGCATCACAATTGGCTCTTAATTCAGAAAACAGTATGTATTTGATATTCATTTTTGAGTTTTTTATAACTGGTCGGTTAAGTTGTTGGATAACATCTTTTTCTCGACTATCAGGAATGATGATGTAAAAGACTTCTTCGCCGTTGGAAATGCTAAAATATAAATCGGATAATCGTAATATTCCCGAATAAATACTGGTACTTTTTTCGACTTCAAATGCTCCTATGATTTTGTTTGTACCTTTTTGAAACCATAATACATCGATTAGTTTTATGGTGTTCTGAGTGTCTTTATCTGTTGGAAGTTCCGGGAATTTATTGATTGATATAAATGAAAAACTTTGTCCACCAAACGATTTGCTTTTGTCATTACTCGCTGGTGTTACATCAAAACCTAATGAAACTCCAATTTTAAGTAAGTGGTATTGCATTTCGTTATGGAGATTTTCTGCTAATTTTTCTTCCTGAATTTCTTTTTGCCGTTTTAAAATATTCTTTTCAAACCGTGTACGTTCATCTTCACTTAAATATTCATCATTTCCAATAAGCATTTTTTGGGTTCCAATTTCAAAACATAGCCCCGCAATCGCTCCTAAATCATTTGATAATTCAGATTTATGTTTGCTATTAGTTTGGATTAAAGTTTCTCTTATTTTTAAATATTCTGTCCAACTTCCCAACTTCTTTTTGTCCTTGAATAGAAAATTAAATCCGTTGAGAATTGCCGTATTGAATGGCGGAAACCAAGTTGGGTGTAAGAAATATAAAATACTTGCCACGGCTGGACCAAGACCTTTTATTCTGAGTTCATCTAGTTTTACAATTTCTTTTACTACTTGCTCTTCTGTTTTGGCATTAATGCAGTTTTCGAGAAATTGACCAAAAGCAATTTTATTGTTTTGGTTTTCGTAAATATCTGGAATTCTTAATTTTGGTTTCCAATAAAAAGGATGTGCTACACCAACAAAAACCTGTTTTTGCTCTGCTATACAACTCAATACAAATTCTAAACTACTGCCTTTAAAATCGTTTGGAAACGTTTTGTTTTTAATGTCGTCAATAACTTGCAAAACACCACGGCGAATAGTCCGAAATGCTTTTAAACGTTGGTCGTTATCGACAAACCAGGTAGTGTAAACACTTTCTGTATCAGTCTTATATTGTTGAATTATTTGAGTAAGGTTGTTCATTTTTAATACAGCTTAACTTTATTTCTTATTCGTTTTACAATTTCAAACTTCTTAATCTCAAAGCATTTACAATTACTGAAACTGAGCTAAAACTCATTGCTAAAGCTGCTATCATTGGCGATAATAAAATTCCAAAAAAAGGATATAAAATTCCTGCCGCAATTGGAACTCCTAAAACATTGTAGAAGAAAGCAAAAAATAAATTTTGCCTGATGTTTTTCATAACTGCGTGACTTAGATTTTTGGCTTTTACGATACCCTGTAAATCTCCTTTAACCAAAGTTATTTTTGCACTTTCTATGGCTACGTCGGTTCCTGTTCCCATTGCGATTCCAATGTTGGCTTGCGCTAATGCAGGAGCATCATTTATACCGTCGCCTGCCATGGCCACAATTTTGCCTTCTGCTTGTAGTTTTTTAATTTCTTTGAGTTTATCTTCAGGTAAGCATCCTGCTTTATAAGTTGTTAATCCCAATTCATCAGCAACTGCTTTGGCTGTGTTTTCATTGTCACCGGTAAGCATAATTACTTCAACACCTTGTTCCATTAACTCTTTAATGGCTGCTGCACTAGATTTTTTAATAGCATCTGTTATTGATACAAAACCAACAGCAATGCCATCAACAGTTATGTATGATACTGTTTTTCCTAGCTTTTGTTCGGCAATGATTTTGTTTTCTAAATTGTCAGAAACTATTGCATTGACTTGCTCCATTAATTTTTTATTCCCTAATGCTACTTTATTGTTGTTTACTGTTCCTGTAACACCTTTTCCAGCAACGGCTTCGAAATCCTTTACTTCGATTAAAGAAATTGATCTTGATTTGGCATAATTGACTACTGCCTGTGCCAGTGGATGTTCGCTGTATTGATTTAATGAGGCAATGCTTTGTAATAAATCATTATCATTGTTATTGGACGAATAAATTTTTTCAACAGAGGGTTTTCCTTCGGTGATGGTTCCTGTTTTATCAGTAATAAGCACATTGACCTTATTCATGTTTTCCAAGGCTTCAGCATTTTTTATCAGAACTCCTGATTGCGCACCTTTACCAACACCTACCATTACAGACATAGGCGTTGCCAAGCCTAAAGCACAAGGACAGGCAATAATTAATACAGCAATAGCATTTATAAAACCATATACTAAAGCCGGTTCGTGGCCAAACTTTGCCCAAATGAAAAAGGTTATGACAGAAATAAGTACAACAATTGGAACAAAATATTTGGCGATGCTATCGGCTAATTTCTGAATAGGCGCTCTTGAACGAGAAGCATCATTTACCATTTGCACGATTTGCGAAAGCAAGGTTTCAGAACCCACTTTTTCAGCTATCATTACAAATGATTTGTTACCATTTATAGTTCCGGCAATTACATTATCGTCTTTCTTTTTGTCGACAGGTATTGGTTCACCAGTAATCATGGCTTCGTCGATACTACTTTCGCCATCGGTTATTTTTCCATCAACCGGAATTTTGTCTCCGGGCTTTACTCTTAGTAAATCACCTTTTTTGATATCGTGGATTGGGATTACTTTATCGCTTCCGTCAATAACTAAAGTTGCTTCAGTTGGAGCAAGTTTTAATAATTCTTTGATTGCTCCGCTGGTTTGACTGTGTGCTCGGGCTTCTAATAGTTGACCTAATAAAACTAAAGTTAGGATAACTGTTGTGGCTTCAAAGTAAAGTAAAACTGTTCCGTGTTCGGTTTTGAATTCACTTGGAAAAATATCGGGAAAAAACATTCCGACTAAGCTAAAAAGAAAAGCCACACCTGTCCCAATTCCGATAAGGGTAAACATATTCAAATTCCATGTAATTATTGATTTCCATGCGCGGACAAAGAATACCCAACAGGCATAAAAAACCACAGGAAGCGATAATATTAATTGCACCCAATTCCATTTTGAGGCATCCATTATTTTTAGTAAAGGATTATTGTGTACCATTTCTATCATTGCAATAGCGAAAATGGGAAATGTGAAGACTACTGCAATTTTCATTTTCTTCATTAAATCCTTATAAGTCTTTTGGTCCTCGGTGTCAGTTGGATTCATTGGTACTAAATCCATTCCGCAAATAGGACAAGAACCCTGAGTTTCACTAATTACTTCGGGATGCATTGGGCAAGTAAAGAGCACTTTGCTAACGGTTAATTCTGGTGCTTTGACCAAATCCATTCCGCATACAGGGCAGTCGCCTGCTTTATCATAGACTTTTTCGCCTTCGCAATGCATTGGGCAATAGTATTTGCCATTAGCACTGGACAGCTTTTGGGTTTCTATATTATCATTATGAGGATTAGTGGAGCAACATGATTTTGGAATGGTTTCATTTGGTATTACTTGTTGTGGGGTTTTATCATTGTTCAATTCTATGGTGTATTTTCCAACTGCTGTTAATGTTTCTAGTAGCTGTGTTGTTTGAATATGCTTTTTCATAGTTATAATGGCTATGGGGGGGGTTAATGAAACTTTTGCTTCAATACCTTCAATAGTATTCAATGTTTTTTCTACTTTAGTGCGACACCCATCACACGTCATTCCAGTTATGTTGTAAGTATGTGTCATAATGATTGTTTTAATAGCATCTGTAATTAAATAACCTAAATTAACCCTGCGAAATTCATAAAAAGATTAATTTAGGTTGCTTTAATAAAATTTATTCTGTTATTTGCTTTCTGCTGTTTTTTCAGGAACAGGCTCTGTTAGTTTCATCCCACATTTTGAGCATTTGTCATTCAGTTTTCCTTGTACTTCCGGGTGCATAGGGCAGGCATACATTTTAGTTTGATTGTTCATCATTTTAGTTTTATCATTACTCATTGTACTATCATTACTCATCATAGTTCCATCATTGTCCATCATATTAGAATGATCAGTTGCAGCTTCTTTGTTTTTTTGGTTACAAGAAACCAATACGAAAGCCATTACTATGGCTGATAAGATTATTTTTTTCATTTTATCTGATTTTAATTTATAGATTACTTACTGTTATATACACTATAAAATAAATGGTTCATTTTAGGACGAACCATTTATTAAAAAATTATTTTTTAGATTTTTCTGGATTCATTTTTTTCTCCAGCATCAAGCAATGGGCAGCACAGGCATGGAGTTTGTAATTTTTATGTACGCTACCCACATTATGACCTTTTGCATCCAGTATTTCGCATTTTTCTTCTTGTGTTTTTCCTAGATTAAGTACATTTTCACCTTTTATATTGTAGTATGAACCATTCTTTTTAGCCATACCCAACTTTTTCCCTTTAGAATCAATTACATTCCCGTTACCATCAATAAAATATACTGTCTGACCTTTACTGTTTTTTACGATATCCTCTTTTGTAATAAATCCTAATTTATTCCAATTGTAATCGTAAATTTCCCCCTTTTTATTGATATGAATTTTTTCGGACTGGGTAGGATTTGATTCTGTTTGTGCAGTGGCACTCAACGATATTAGCATTAAAAACATTGTTAGTAATGAAACTGTTTTTGTCAAAATTGATTTTTGTGTTTTCATAATAAATACATGTTTAATTTTCGTCAGTTCCGCTGTTGCCCAGTCTTCAGTATCGCTGTTGCCCGATTTATTTTTTTAAGTGTTGATTTTCTATATTTTAAAGTAATTATAATCACTCACAGAAACCGGATCGGAATTCTTTGTTGAATCTACGCTCTTTTCTTCGCTTACTAGTTTTAAAGTATCACATCTTCATTCCTTCCATTGGGTCACTGCCTTTGCGGAATTTATATTCACTGTTTATGGCATAGGCACCAGTAATCACCACTTTTTTTGTACTATCTATTTCAGATTTAATTTCTATCATCCCATTGGTTTCTATTCCTGTTTCAACCATTAGGTTTTCAAATACTCCGGGTCTTTTTTCAACCCAGATATAGGAAGCGTTTTCTTCCCTAATAACTGCATCAACCGGAATATACAATCCTTTTATATTAGATTCTGTTAATTTTACCATAGCTTGCATTCCTGGTTTCAAGAGTAAATTTGGATTTGGAATTTCCAACCGAATTAAAAGCAGACGAGTATCGGAGTTTATTTCGGGATTGATAAAAGAAACTTGTGCATTTATGGTTTTATCAGGAAAATCGGTAAATGTAATTTGGGCTTTCTGGCCTATTTTTAGATTTTTAGCATAATTTACGTTAACCTGTGTTTCTAACCAAAGGCTATTTAAATTAGCCAGTTTAATGATGGGAGAACCTTCCATTGTATAACTCCCCTCGGTAGTACTTATTTCAGATATTGTTCCACTGGCGGTACTATAAAAAATGGTATAAGGAGAAACCTGCTTACTGGCTTTTAAGCTTTCAATTTGGGTATTGGTTAATCCAAAGAACAACAGTTTTTGTTTTGCTGCATTGAGCATATTTCTGGCATTTTTTCCAAAATCGCCCGGCATTGACAGTTGTTTGTATGCTGTGTAATAATCCTGTTTGGCTATGGCAATATCTTCGCTGTACAATTGATATACAGCTTGGTTTTTAACCACATAATCACCAACGGTTTTGAAATATAACTTTTCAATTCGTCCCATTGCTCTTGCAGAAATAGTTTTGATTTTCTCCTGATTAATAGTCAATACTCCTGTATAATTTTGCTCTAAGTTGTTTTGAGTTTCTGAAATAGTTTGGGTAGTAATATTTCCCAATTGTATTTGCTGTTTGCTTAAACTTATTTCATTAGTCTCTGTGTCATCTTGTTTTATTGGGGTTAACTCCATATGGCAAATGGGACATTTTCCGAGTTTATCTTCCTTAATTTGTGGATCCATGGAACAGGTGTAAAATGTTATTTTTTTACTCCTATTGTGTTTGCTATGTTCTTCTTTATTTTTAGTATTACAAGCTACCAATACTGTAAGTAGTATAGATAGTAAACTTATTGTTTTTATTGTCTTCATCATTATTCAGTTTTAATAAAGCTTTCGCTGTCAATTAAATATTGTGCATTTTTTGCAATGATGTCTTCTATTGAAATACCCTCAATAATTTGAATAAAATCATCCATTTCAATTCCGGTTTTTATTTCAATTGTTTTAAATCCATTATTCATTTTTAAGAAAACTATTTTCTTGTTTCCAATGCTCACCATTGATTCTTTTTGTATCCAAATTCCTTTTACTGCATTCGTTTTCACAATGCCTTGCAATCGCAAACCAATAGGTAATTCCCTTTTATTATTATTTAAATAAACCCGGATTCTATTGGTTTTATCAACTGGATTTAATTGTGTTTCAATAAAATTTATTTTTGCATCTATGGATTCATTTTGGTCTAGTTCAGAAGTAATTTTGATAGATTGATTGGATTTGATTAAACTATTATAGCCTTGGATAACATTGAATATACCCCATACTTTATCCGTATCTAATAACTTAAATATGATTTCTCCCTTTTTTATATAATTCCCTTCTTTTACATCCAATACTTCAGTGTTGTTGCTTGTACTTTGCATAGAAGGATTAGTACTATTATTCATGTTTTCAGTTCCAATAATAATTCCTGAAGCGGGACTATAAATTGTTATTTGAGCATTTACTTTTTTTGATGATGCCAATAAGTTTATTTGATTATTGGTCATTCCATAAAGCAATAATTTTTGTTTTGAAGCTTTGATAATCGAAGGATTATCAGCATCGTTAGAGATTAAATAAATGAAATTTTGTTGTTCAGTCAGTAATTCCGGGCTGTATAAATCAAATAGTTTTTGTCCTTTATTTACATTTTGGTATTTATAATTGACATATATGTGCTCAATTCTTCCGCTTATTCGAGCTGCAATATTTACCGATGAATTGGGGTCGTATGCTATGATTCCAGGTAAATTTATCTCACTGATTAATGTTGTATCTTTTGCAGTTGTGGTTTGATAATTTCCGACGATAAAATTATCGGTCGGCTTCAAAAGATCGTTAATTGAATTATCTTCCCCGGTTTGATTTTCAATTATTTTTTTTACCAAAGTCATTCCGCAAATAGGACAATTTCCTGGTTTATATCTGATAATTTGAGGGTGCATAGAACAAGTATAAATCTCATTTTTATGTTCCATTTCGGAATGATTGTCTGATTTTATAGCATAGAAATAAACCGCAAATCCGACAAAAAAAATGACCAAAAATAGTATTCCATATTTTAAATATCTATTCATAATTTTTCGGTTTCAAGTTGTTTTTCGATTTCTACCTGTGTAGTCAAAATTGATTTTAATTTGTCTAACGCTTCTATCTGAGTCATGTTCAAGGCTTCCCAAGCATCTAAAGCCACGAATAAATCTCCAGTGTTGTTTTGCCAGGCTAAAATTGCGGTATCATAGTTTCGTTTTAAAGCAGGAATAATATTGTCCTGAGTGATTTGGTATTGTTTTTTTAGATTCAAAAACTCCGCATTCATCCCTTTTATCATTCCGCTGGCTTCATTGGCAATCATTTGTTTTTGCCATTCTAAACTTTCGTTTTTAATACGATAGCTTTCTATATTTGCTTTATTCATTTTGGTTGACCACGACATCGGAATAGTAATCATTCCCATTAATGAAAATTGCTGTGGCTGATTCCCAAAAGCAAACATGTGGTCGTATTTTACTCCAAATTCCGGTTTTGTTTCTGCTCTTTGAACCTTGATTTTTAATTCGTTTATAACCTTGGTTTTATCGATTGCTTTAATATCACTACGGTTGTTGATATAAGAAGATAAATCTGTTTCAAAGAGATTAAAATCTTTAATCTCATAATTGGAATCAATTACTAAATCTTCTTTTTTATCACGAGCCATTAAGGTGTTGAGCATGTATTTACGCTGAGATACGTCATTTTCCAACATGACAATCATGCTTTGCAAATTGGCATATTGAGATTTAGCCTTATAATACGATGGTAATTTATCCATATTATACTGATAGCGTATTTCCATGCTTTTAATCATATAATCTAAAAGTAAAAGATTGTCTTGGGCAATTTTTATTTTTTTATTAATGATAATCCATTCATAATAATAGGTTTTAGCTAATGCATTTAATTGATTCAGCGTGAAGTTTTTATTTTCATTTTCGACTGATGACATTGCTTTCATCAAATTTTCATTTGCATTTAACTTAGAAGTATTGGGTATCATTTGGGTTACTCCCAACATATAATTCCCCATACCTGAAGTCATTTCATTGGCTTTCCACATTTTACTATTGTAAGGAGTCATAAAGAAACCCGTTTCTAGTTGTGGCGCCATCCAACTTCTGGCTCCTTTGGCCAGGGCATCCATACTTTGAATGTCGGCATCATACATTTTTAATTGTGGATTATTTGTTTTGATTGTATTCAAAACAACATCCAACGAAAGTGTTTGAGCAATTATGGTAGTATTTAAAATCAAACAACTTACAACGAAATAGAATTTAATGTTTTGCATCTATAAGATCTATTTTACCTTTTGTTTTCAATTCACGAAGTTTTGACATTTCGAAAACAACCGGTGTTACTAATAATACATAAATAGTTGAAGTGATTGTCCCTCCAATGAGCGGAACCGTTATAGGAAGCATCACATCAGCACCTGTTCCTGTTGCCCAAAGGATGGGTATTAATCCAAACAGAGAAACGGAAACTGTCATCAGTTTGGGACGTAATCTTTTGGCTGAACCATCAATAATATATTCTCTTAAAATTTCTTCTGTGATTGTTTCTGCACTGTTGCCATATTTCACGACCATTTTGTTCATGGCTTCATTCAAATAAATGGTAATTAACATTGCTGTTTCCACAGCCAAACCAAACAAAGCTATAAAACCCACCGCTACTGCAACCGACAAATTAATTCCATAAAAATACACCATAAAAATTCCACCAATTAATGCGAACGGAACTGTTATCATTGTAATCAATGCCTCTTTCATAGAGCGATAGGTAAAATATAGAATAAGGAAAATAATCACAACAACAATTGGTAATATCAAACTCAATGTTTTGTTTGCTCTGATTTGATTTTCCCATTGACCACTCCATTCTACATAATATCCTTTAGGCATTTTGGACATCATTGCATTGAGTTTTTTTTGTGCTTCTTTTACTGTACTCCCTAAATCACGATCACGAACATTAAACAATACGCTCCCCCGAAGCATTGCATTTTCACTGTTTATCATAGGTGGGCCATCGCTTATTTTTACATCTGCAACAGTTTCCAATGGAATTGGACCAAATTCCATCGTTTGTACTTGTAACTTTTTCAAGGCCTCAATGCTGTTTCGGTATTCTTGTGCATATCGTGCATTTACCGAAAAACGTTGTCTCCCCTCAATGGTTGTAGTAAGTTTCATTCCTCCAATAGAAGCTTCAACTACGTTATTTATATCATCGATGCTGAGTCCATATCTGCCAATTACTTCTCGTTTGGCTTCTATGTCTATATATTTTCCACCCGTAATTGGTTCGGCATACAAATCTTTTACTCCTGAAGTTCCTTCTAATGCTTTTTTTATTTTTTGTGACAAAACATTAATAGTATCTAAACTTGCTCCATAGATTTTTATTCCAACATCAGTTCGGATACCTGTAGAAAGCATATTGATACGATTGATAATTGGCTGTGTAAAGCCATTTGTTACACCAGGGATTTGCAGTTTATTGTTTATTTCATTGACAATATCAGCTTTTGTTTTACCTTCTCTCCATTCGTTATGTGGTTTAAGCAAAACAATTGTCTCTATCATACTTATAGGGCTGTTATCTGTTGCGGTGTTAGCTCTTCCCGCTTTTCCTAAAACATGAGCCACTTCAGGTATTGATTTTATTAATTTGTCCTGAACCTGAAGTATTCTCTTTACTTCTGAATTGGATACATCCGGCAAGGTCACCGGCATAAAAAGAATAGAACCTTCATCTAACGGAGGCATAAATTCTGAACCTAAACGAGTAAACATCAATACGCCAATTAACAGTGCCACAATATTGATTGCCAATACTGTTTTTCGCCATTTTAAACAAAGTGTTAAAATGGGTGTATAAAAGCTTTCCAATTTTTTGTTTATTGGGTTCTTGTTTTCTGGACGAAGTTTGCCTTTGAGTAAAAAGCTAATCAGTACAGGAGTAAGCGTAATGGCTAAAAAAGCATCTACAATAAGGATGAATGATTTTGTCCAGGCCAATGGACTAAATAATTTGCCTTCCATACCTGTAAGAAGAAATACAGGTAAAAAAGATGTAATTACAATTATTGTTGAGTAGAAAACACCCGGGCCAACTAATTTTGATGAGCTTTCTATAAGCTTCAACTTATCTTCAGGAGATAATGGATCGTTTTCTTTTTTGAATATATTTTCAATTTTATTTTTCATCTTATTTCCGATTACTTATTATTATCCATTTCTTCCTGTTTCTCCGAAATTGTCCTGTATGCATTCTCTACCATTACGATACCATCATCAACGACAACACCAATTGCCAAAGCAATTCCTGTTAGCGACATAATATTAGAAGAAATACCAAATGCTTCTAGTAAAATAAATCCAATAGCCACAGATATAGGTAATTGAATGAGTATAATCAAAGCGCTTCGCCAATGAAAAAGGAAAATTAAAATAATGATAGAAACAGCGATCATTTCTTCAATTAAGGTGCCTTTGACCGATTCTACTGCTTTTTCAATCAATTCACTTCTATCATAGGATGTTTTGAAAGTAACTCCTTCGGGTAATCCTTTTTCGACTTCTTTCATTTTTTCTTTTACAGCATTGATTACTTTGTCAGCATTTTCGCCATAACGCATTACTACAATTCCACCTACCACTTCGCCTGTTCCGTTTTCATCAAAAATTCCTAAACGTAAATCGCCACCCATTTGAATAGATCCAATGTCTTTTACCTTTACTGGAATAGAATTGTAATTTTTAATAGCAATGTCTTCAACATCTTTTATGTTTTTTATGTAGCCTAATCCTCTAATAATATATGACATATCACTCATTTCGAATTTCCGTCCTCCAACGTCATTATTATTTGCCTTGACAGCATTCATTACTTCCATCATACTCACGTTGTAGTATTGCATTTTTAAGGGATCTAGCACTAATTGATATTGTTTTTCAAAACCTCCAAATGAAGCTACTTCAGAAACGCCAGGAACTGTTTGCAATGCGAATTTCACGTACCAATCCTGCAAGGCTCTTTGCTCTCCCAAGTCCATACCATTAGCATCTAAATGATACCAAAAAATGTGACCAACCCCTGTACCATCCGGCCCTAATGTTGGAACTACATTTTGTGGTAATAATCGTTGTGCATAATTTAATCTTTCTAAAACCCGGGTTCTTGCCCAATATATATCGACATCATCCTCAAAAACAATATACACGAAGCTCATTCCAAACATAGATGCACCCCGAATGTTTTTTACTTTAGGAATTCCTTGAAGATTAGAAACCAAAGGATAAGTCACTTGGGACTCTATAACTTGTGGGCTTCTTCCCATCCATTCTGTGAAAACAATAACTTGGTTTTCTGACAGATCCGGAATGGCATCAATAGGATTCTGTTGTACACTATAAATACCCCAACCAAATAAACAGGCTGAAATAAGCAAGACAACAAATCGATTTTTTAGTGAGAATGTTATTAATTTTTCGACCATAATGTTTACTATTCTGATGAAAGGCTATCTTTAGTTTTCTGAATCCAATTGATTACTTTTTCTTTTTGAGTAGGTGTTAGTATTGCATTTTTATGAATTAAAGTATATGATGCCAAAGGCATTTCATCGGACTTTATTTGCTTGATAATTCTATCTAATTTATTCCGCTGTTTTCTTGAAGAATAATTTCCCCATTCATTAAAATTTAAATCTTTCTTTGCTTTCTTTATGTGACTTTCAACCAACATCCTTGCCGGCTGAATATTATCAAACCAAAGATAATTGGTGTTATTGCTATGACAATCATAACAAGAGGTACGCAATACTACTTCTACATTTTTAGGCACGTTATATACTTTAGTAAAATTTGTAGTCAAATCCTGCTCAAAACCAATGTTTCGAGCAGGTTGATATAACTGCATCAACAAAAAAACAATTAACCCAATAAAAAGTATATTTTTGATGCGTATTTTCATTTTACAATGTTTTTTTTATTGAACCACAGCTAAGCATTTTAGGACCATAATAAGGATTTTTGATTTCTTTAATTTCACTAATCCAAATAGCTCCTTTTCCGCCATCTGCCATTGGGCAATAGTCTTGATAGAGTTTTTGTTTAGTTCCAAAAAGTTTTATCAAATCGTTAACATCTTTACTTAACAAAACGAAATGTTCTCTTTGATGGTCTAATTTTCCTGCGTTATCGCCAATGTGTTCGGCATTTTCTTTGGCACTTTCTGCAATATCCAAATAGTCTTTTTTGAGTTTTGCATCAATCGTATTCGCTTTTACAGCATTGAATGTAGCATACAAAGTTTTTCCTGCTTTGGCTGCTGCTTTTGTGTCGTCTTTGGTTAATGCGTTTTTTAAAGCTAAATAATTGGTTACTATTTGTGCTGTTGAAAATTTGGCTTGAACTTTTTTGCTTTGAGCATTTACAGAAACCAATGCGAATATCATTACCAGAGTTGAGAAAATTACATTTTTCATTTTATTGTGTTTTTTTAAATTGTTATTTATTATTGCTGCTATTGGCAACATTTTCATTGTTAGGTTCTTACTTAGATTATTTTTTAATCATTTCCATTCCACATTTAGGGCATTCCCCTTTTGTATCCGAGGTTGAACCATCCATTGGACAAACATATCTTGTTACCATTTTACTTTTAGGCTGACTTCCTTTTAAAGGATGAATATCTATTTTTTCGGTGATTTTTACCATTCCGGTTCCACATTTAGAACATTTTCCTTCAGTTTCTGACATTGAACCATCCACAGGGCAAACATAATTTGTTACCATTTTACTTCTAGGTTGACTACCTTTTAGTGGGTGTGTATCTACTCTTTCGGTAGTTTTTACCATCTTCATAGCACATTTAGAACATTCCCCCGGTTTATCAGAAATTGATCCGTCCATTGGACAAACATATCTTGTTACTGTTTTACTCATAGGTTGACTTCCTTTTAAAGCGTGGGTACTAATCTTTTCAGTGACTTTTGTCAACTCCATTCCACATTTTGAACATTTTCCGGAGCTTGTATTCATTTCGTCTGGATGACTAGGACAAACATAAATTGTTTTTTGTTCCTCTTTTTTTGTGGCTGTTTGCGCTATTACTGTTGAATTAAATGCAAAAAAAGCACTTAATACGATAATTATTGTTTTCATCTTTTTACTATTTTAATTGTTATTTTATTGTTTCTACTGTTTTTCCACAACTCAACATTTGTGAGCCATAGTAAGGGTTTTTGACTGTGTTTTCTTTGCTCAACCAATTGGCATCTTGCATGGGGCAATATTGATAATAAATTGGTTCAGTATATTTTGAAGCTTTTATCAGCTCATACGTATTTTTAGATAATGCTTTGAAAAGTTCTCTTTGCTTTTTGATATCCTGTGCTTCAGAAATACTTTTGGCATCGGCAGTTAAATCTTTTACAACTTTCATCCAAACCATATGCTCGTCCATTTTTAAGGTTTCCATTTTCACGACAGTAATTGAAGATAATAATGCTGTTGATTTTTCAGAAGCTGTTTTAGCATCGGTTTTTACCAAGGCATCTTTCAATAAGAAATAATTATCGAAAACTGCTTGTAGCTGATTCATTTTTTGACTTTCGGATATAGAAGAATTGTTATCCATTGTCATTCCTGACATTTCGATTTTAGGTTCTTTTTTTGCAGCAATTTTTGCCTCACGATCATATTGACAACATGCAGGAAGTTTTGAATATGCAGCATCTGGAGCCAGAAATTTTTCGCTATCATAACCTATCAATGCAATGCGTTTGAGTATTTCGTCTTGATTAGTTTTTTTAGAATCATAAGTAAGTACTGCCATTTTAGTGTCTTTATTCCAATCAACGTTTGCGATGTTTTTAAGACTTCCTGCTTTTTCTATTGTCGTTTTACACATGCCACAGTTGCCGAATATTTTTACGGTTTCAGTTTTAACATTTTTAATTTGCGCATTAGACACTGTGAATGATAGCAATAGAGTTATTGCCATCATTGTTTTTTTTAATGAGTTCATTGTATGTAACTATTTTGGAATTGAATTAGTTAATCAATGACAAAATGAATCATAGCAAAGCCATCTTTTTGAAATTGAAATTAACCGAAAAATAAATGATTTGGATACCAATAAGAGTTGTCAATTAGATACAATTATGGCTATCAGCTTTGGGATTTAGCTTATTTTTGGTATAAGCCATAAAGAATTGAAACCAGAAGAAATGGAGGTTTCGTAGTTGTAAAATTTTTGTTTTTCAGAATCGAAATTAAAACGATTGTTATTAAATTTCGATTCATTGATGATAACAGTACTACTGTTGCAAGAAGTAGCACAACTGCATTTAGAATGCTTGCACTTTCCTCCGCAACCATCTTGGTTATTCGTTTTGGAATGATTGTCTTTTTTACAACAATCATCATTATCCATTTTTGAGGATGTTTCTTTTGTAGAAGAATGTTTAGATGAATTCATTTCACAGGCAAAAGAACTAGCAGGCATCAATAAGAAGCCTAATAATACGATTACTATAATGTGAAACTTTTTCATTTCCAGTTCAATTTGCATCAAAATTAATCAAATTATATTAATTGTTCACTAACAAGGTGTTAAAAAAAAGTACATTTATTAGCTTTTTCTTAAAAAGCTAGAGATAAGATTAATCCTAAAACATATCTATTGTCTTAAAATTTATGAACACAAAATAAAATTTGTTTTTTGGTTTAAGATGGCGTATATTTGCCAAGTCATTTCCCTAGGGAAAAGGACCTGGTCGGCCACAACACCTTAGTTGTGGCATTTTTATTTTACCCTCTTTGCATATTTGTCTTCGTAGTATTTTTGGTTTCTGTCATCATCAATATGAAAGCAAGAAACTATTACATAGTCGGGTCTTATTTTCTCCATAATAACCAAGAAAAAACCTTCTTTAAACCAAAAATAGTCTCTTGTTTTTCCATCGGCTTCTAAAAACTGAAAACAAGTAACATCATCAGTATCTTTATTTTCAAGTATGGGTTTAATCCAATGAATTTTGTTTGCTCTTTTCTTATCAAAGGATCTTTTGCCTTTTTCACCTCTGGTAATAATTTTCACAAAAGTATGTGGATATTTTTCGTAACCTTTTTCTTTTGATTTTCGAACATCTATCATTACTTTACAACCGTCTAAATAAAATTCACTATCAAGAAAATCGGCTTTGAATAATTGATATAATTCTTCTAAATGGGTAGCTGATGGGTCAATTCCTAAACCAGGTATATGATCATCCAAATTAAATAAATCCATTATAGTTTTATTTTAGGCTGGTGATCAAAAATATTGAACTTTGTTTCCCAAGGTTCTGTTCCTTCTTCGAGATTAAAACCAGATTTAGTTTCTAAATATTGAATAAAATCCATTCTGTTTGGAGTTGGATTCTCAATATTTTTCATAACTACTCTTGTTTTATAAGTAATTGCTCCTATAAAGAAATCGGCTAATTGAAAGAAATTATTATCGTGAGAATGTAAATGTTGGAATTGTTTGAATGGGCTTTTTCCTCTGTATTCATTTTCAAAAACTTCATTGATTTTTTTCAGCTTTTCTCTACCACGTGTATTTTGAATATCTATAAAAACCCGGTATTCATCGCCATTACTATTATTTGGACGTAATAAATAATAGGTCATTTTATAATAGAAATTGTCGTGCGAGCCCTGGTTAAAATCGGTATGATTTAGACGCTCTTTGTATTTGACTAAAACGCAACGAAATTGTAATGATGACCGGAAGAAATAATCAACTAATTCTTTGTATAATGCTGTTCTGGCATTTGAAAATTTATTCCATTTTAACTCTGATTTTTGATTGTGCTTTGCCAGTATTTGATTGAATTCTTTTTGTAATTCAGCATAATTGGTCATTGGTACTTTAATGTAACCGATACACATAACCGGAATTTTATCATTTTCTAAATGACAACTTTCGTCGATATAAAAATCATATTTATTATTCATAGATTGTGAAAATTAATAACAAATTCAACAAATTAAATACTTTCAAGAGGTTGAATTATATAAAGCGGAAATTTACAGAATAAATTATTAATGAAGATATTGTTTTCAATTAACTTATTCTCCAAATCAAGAATCTCTATTGTCATTTTTTTTTAGCGAACAAATTATTTCTGTTTATTGAAAATATTTATACAATCAGCTAAATTATACAAGTCTAATAATTCAATATCATTCATCTTGCAATTTAATTGTCCAATCTCAATAAAAGTAATGTCATTTGCAAATGATTTTTCTCCAATTAAATATTCAATATGCATATAAACTACTTCTCGAAGTTTTGGATTGTCTTTATGGGTTATGTAGTTTTTAAGATATATTTTAATTCCTAAATCGTTTGGTTTTTCGATGTTTTGGAGCCGCTGAAAATACATTTCGCTTATTTTTAAGTTAATACCGTAGTATTTAAGCGGTTTATCCCAACCTTTTTGGTATTTAGTAATGTTTAGTTCTGGCTGGAGAAAAGCAATTATTTTCCAACGCTCTACAACTGGAGCGTGATGAACTAGCAGTTCTACTTCTTTGAAAAGATAAGGATTTCCATTGGCCGTAACGATTAGTTCAGCTACATCGCTTTTGTTTTTTATGATTAGATTGAGATCTTTATTGTAAAGATGTAGCACTGAAATTAATTTATCGAAATGTATTTTTAGCTCGTCTTTTGGGATTTCGTTTAGTAGTAGAAAAACGAAATTATTTTGTTTGAAGTGATTCCAGAAATTATTTATTTGATTCATTTTTTCTATTTTTCCTTTGCTTAATTTCTGACTAGATAAGAGACTTTAAGCACGTTTTCAATTAGTTAGCGTTTATCAAGGATTGTTTTATCAAATGCAATAAGATTAATCATTTCACGTAATCGTGAACGTACTCTATTCCCATAAACATTCTCTATTTCACTTGCAGAAAGATTAGTCGTGATATGCGTTTGGATTTTTTTAGCGGTAAAAATATCATACCGGCTTAATAGAATTTCCGCCATTACGTTACATTCGTTTCCGTAGTATTTTAAGTTGTTTTCTGTTCCCAGATCATCAAAGCATATTGTTTTGGGTTCGGATTGGTAAAGTTTGCCTTTGCTATATTTGTGAATGATTTCGTAGCCGTCCTGGATAAATTCAAAACTGATGTCCCGACACGGTTTAACAAAGAATTTATGCTCTGTTGCTGCTAAGTGTTTCATTAAATTCATGAGTGATGTTTTACCACAACCGACGGGACCAGAAAGTAAAATTCCTTTGTTGAGGTTTATGTTGTATTGAAAACAAGTTGCTTCGTCTTTGAGGAAATAAGCAATAAGTTTGTAAATTATGGGATAATCACTTTCAAGGATTTTGAAATGATTGCCGTATAATTCAATGCCTTTTTTTTCTAACCAAAGAATTATTTCAGTATAGCTGTAGTGGGATTTTATTTCATTTTCCATAACTAAAAAATTTACCGCAAAGGTTGCAAAGTTTTTACGCAAGGTTCGCAAAGTCTTTCGACAGGGATGACAGAAGCTGAAACAAGTTCAGCTTAAAGTGGTTCTGAATAATCTTTTTCTGTTCCTGTGTTGAGGTGTTTTGCTCTGTTGGATTGTGGTTCATTTGAAATGAATTTAGGTGCGTTTAAGATCCAATTTTGTGCTGCTGCTTGCCAATTGACCATCGGGGTTTTTCCACCAACTAACCAACCATTGCTGGAGAAGTAATTGAAAAACTTAATTGCTTCAAGTTCGGGAAAGTGTTGTTCGAGAAAATAAGCTTTGACATTTTCAATTGTTGGTGTTACATCTTTACCTTTAGTTTTATAATTGTTTTCTATTGGAGTCGGTGAATCCGAAAAGGATTTCTTTTTTTCGCGCAACTTTTTTTCTTTTTTTTCGGTAGTCTCGCTTTTAAAAAAACTATCATCATTTTCATTTTTTTTTGCTTGCTCGTCCAAGTTTACAATCTTTAAATTGTTTGAAATGTTTGGTATGTTTGTATTGTTTATATAAGATACCAGAGCTTGTTCACTACTTGTCTTATCAGTTGTACCACTACCAGTATAAAGCTTGTTCACTACTTGTTCATTGACCAGTTCAAAAACAGGTTCATTTTTTAGCATTGTTGTTTTTTCACTTTTAGGGATTGGCTTTAAATCGTCTGAAAAATTGAATAGGTAAACATGGCTTCCTTTGAACGGATTATAAGATGGTTCATAATTGATATAACCCAATGAATGTAGGTTTTTAAGACACTTATGATAGGTAGCTTTAGAACTGATTTTGCTTATCCGCATTACCTCATCACGCGATATACTAATTGGATTTTTGAACCGATTACAATTCCAGAACTGGAATAAAGACATATACAAACTGACATGTGTTGGATTGAGTGCTTTGTCAGTTGCCACTTTCTCAAAGAAACCAGTGAGATGCTTTATATAATTCATAGTTTTTATTTTGTGCGTTTCACTTGCAAAATAGTAGCACACGGATGACGCTGATTAAACAGATTAGCACGGATTTTTAAATTAGTTGACAGCAGTGACTGTCCTTCTCTTACTATCAAGTACTTGGGGAAACAATGCTTTTTTAATTTATCTCACTAACCATTTTGGATTGAATAAAGTTACTGATGCTTCGACTTTATTTGATTCTAATAGTTTTTCTAAATCGGCGCTTGAATAATATAGAATTCCACCAATTTTAGTGTAAGTAATCGTTCCGTTTATTCTAAGGTTTTGTAAAGTTCCCGGAGAAATGTTTAACAGCTTTCGGACTTCATTAGATTTAAGCCATTGTTTTGCTTGTTGAGGTTGTGACTGAAAAATTTCTTTTAAATCAGAAAGAAGAAGTGTACGAAATTCGTTCAAATCTTCGCGAGTAATTACTTCGATAGCCATAATGTTGTGGTTTTAAATATTTAGGACAAAGAGAAATAATAAAGTAATACCAAAACAGTTACAGGGGTTCCGTAACCCCCAACAAACTCCAACAAAATAAGGCAATCACATTAAAAAAGTTTTTATTTATGTGTTTCAGGTTACTATTTTAATACAAATATGACTAAATTTGCGCATTGAATACAAAATAGCATTTTTACCGCTATAAAATATATTTGCGAAAGTTATTTCGAGCCAAAGAAAACGACCAAAATTTCAAAATCAGCTCTACAAATAAACTGTTCGCCCTCGCTATGCGTGGGCTCGGTTTATCGGAGCTGTAGGTGCTTGGTCGTACCTCTTTGGCTGGTGATCGATGTCCCACGCTGTTGTTTGTACTAATACCAAAATGGGATTTTTTCGTATATCTTAAAAAGATAGTATTATGAAAAAAGAAACTGTAATTAGCCCTGAATTGCAATTTTTTATGGAATTGCATAAAATTTCAAATCTTAACTCATTACTCCAGATAAAAGATGAGATATTGCTTAAGATGGTTGGTTTTGGCTGGCGAATGATGCGAGAAGTTTTAGAACTTCGTGAGTCCAAGTAACTCGATTATTTTTTCCCGAAGTGCCTTTTTAGTACTATTTTCTACGTTGTAATATTTCACTTTGATACTATCAACAGAAATTTTTTCGGTATTATTTGTTTTAAAATTTTCAGAAATAAATCTAAAAACATCTGTCTGATTTTTGTGTTTTATAATTCCTGTTTCCATTAATAATCCAAAAAAACAACTTAATTGTGCAACAGATAAACCGGTTAAAAGCTTTACCTTCTCTTCATTACTTGTAATACCTGTAAATTGATTGGCCTCAAGTTTCATTTTTTTGGTTAAATATTCAATTTCTTCTTCAATCCAACTGATAATTTGCTCTTTTAATGAAGGTAAGTTAGCCTTGTATTTTATGAAATTTCTACTTTGTTTTTGATTGTAATTTTTGAGAAACTGGTATAGAACATCTATTTTTTGAATATTATTTTCCTGGGTCTCTAAGTCTTGTAAAATTTCAAAAGTTAAGTATTTAAAAAACTGTAATGAATTGAAGTTTAAATCAAAAAGAAATTCTTTAATTGTTTCTTCAGACATATCTACAAAATTAACCTGTTTGTAAAGAGCCATTATAAATTCTGAACAATAATTGAATTCATAATAGGTCAATTTTTCCTGAACATTTAGTGTTGCTATTTTTAGTAATGGTTCGTTTACTAATTTTAATAATTGGTCGTTGATGTGACTTCTTGATAATTGTGATTTGACTTTTTTGAGTTTCTTAGTTATTTCAAATTCTTTTACTAAAGTAGATCGATACGGTATTTTAATATTTACATTGAGATAATAACGATATTCTTTTTCAATAAAGCGAAGTAATTTTTCGAGATAGATATAGGTGATTTTCAGACAATCAATTTTATCATAATTCTTGGAAAATCGATAAAGCTCTGATGAATTTACGGGATTTATTTCCTTTACTAATCGATGGGCTAAATTCTCAAGTGCATATTGCTTTCGGTGAATGTATTGTTCAATTCGTTCTTTTGACTTTAACTTAAAAACCCGTTCTTTATTTATTTTCTTGATTTTCTGGTTTTCATTTTTGAGTGAATGATAACAATACAAAAAGAAACGTTTTTCTTGTGATAAGTCCTCGATTTCACATTTTTGTAAAATATATAAAGTATTCTCATTTTTAGAGCAACAGCGTAAACTAATTTGATTTTCCGGAATATTTAACTCCTTAATTATTTTTGGAATAAATGGTTCAAATTCAGAAAAAACATCAGTCTCTTTGAAATTTAGTTTTGCAACTTTTGGATGCAGATTATGAATTGGTTTTTTGATAACATATTTTGTTGTACTTTCTTGTTTGATAAAATCTACCTGGTAAATAAGGAAACTCTCGGAAGCAAAATTTTCTAGAAAAGGTATTAAATCGTTACTGAATATAATCTTTGGATTTTTGATTTCTTTTAGTATTCTATCGTAGTTTTCTAAAATGTATTTTGGTTTCATATATGGTCAGAAGTATAAAACTTTAGGTTTTAGTTGAAAATATTACGATTAAATTTTCAACTGATTTAACAACATGTTAAAATTAACAGATTAAATCCTACTAAACATAACAATTGATTTATCAATTGTTATGTTATAATAAAAGTAGCCAGACTAAGATATTTTAATTTAAAACTTCATCCTCTGAATTTTAACTGCGTTCAGAATAGCAAATATTGTCGCTCCAACATCAGTAAAAACGATTTTCCACATCATAGCTAAACCGCCTGTACTATGAATTAGCTATTCTTCCCATTTCCATCCTCTTAATTTGTAATATTTTTTTCTTGGTGTAGCTAAGAACGGATCAATTCCATTTTTTTTACAAATTTTGAAATGTACAATTGAGCCTATTGCAACCATTATTACCGGAAACAGAATTGCATAATGGTTTACTAAATAGTATAAGCCAATGGTAACGGCATCAATCGTCAGCCATTTGAATGCTTTTTTTAGAGCTGGTGTTTCTATTTCAAACTTTGCAAAAAACGAACTACCGATTGCCTGTATAATCAATAGTATTATTAATTCTAATTCTATTCCCATAAACTTTATTTTATCTAAAATTTCATTCTCTGAATTCTGACTGCGTTCAGAATAGCTAACATTGCAACACCTACATCTGCAAAAACAGCTTCCCACATTGTAGCCAGACCACCTGCACCAAGAGTAAGTACAACTGCTTTTACTGCAAATGCCAAACCAATATTTTGATAAACAATTTGTTTGGTTTTTTTACCAATGTTTATGGCAGTAAATATTTTAAGAGGCTGGTCATTTTGAATAACAATATCTGCTGTTTCAATAGTGGCATCACTCCCTAAACCCCCCATTGCAATACCAGCATCGGCAAGTGCAACTACCGGGGCATCATTTACTCCATCGCCTACAAAAGCAATTTTTAGGTTTTGTAATTTCAGATCTTTTACTTTTTCGACTTTGTTTTCAGGTAACAAATCGCCATAGGCTTGATCGATATTTAACTCTTTGGCAACAGCATCAACAACGGCTTGTTTGTCTCCCGAAAGCATTACTGTTTTTACATTCATTCTATGTAAACTTTCGATAGCTTGTTTAGCATCTTCTTTGATCTCATCGGCAATTAGAAAATTTCCTGCATATTTTTGATTGATTGCAATAACAATAATCGTGAAAGGTGTATTGTCGATTTCGGCATCATAACTGATATTGAATTTCTTCATCAGTTTTACATTTCCTGCCAGGATTTCGTTTCCATCTACATTTCCTTTTAGTCCGTGTCCTGCAATTTCTTCAACATCGGTTACAGTCACATTTTTTTCTGAACCTTTGGCATATTCAATAATAGCGGTTCCAACAGGATGCGTTGATTTAGTTTCTAATGCTGCTGTAAATTTTACTAAATCGACTTCTGAAATACCAACGGCTACCACTTTCTGAACTTTAAAAACGCCTTTGGTAAGTGTTCCTGTTTTATCCATAACGACGACTTGAATAGCAGCCATTATATCCAGAAAATTAGAACCTTTGACCAAAATTCCGTTTTTACTTGCTGCACCAATTCCTCCAAAATATCCTAACGGGATTGAGATAACTAATGCGCAAGGACAAGAAATAACCAAAAAGATTAAAGCTCTGTACAACCAGTCTGTAAATACATAATTATTGACAAAAAGCATTGGTAACGTACAAATTGCAATTGCTAAAAACACGACTGCTGGTGTGTATATTTTAGCAAATTTCCTAATGAATAGTTCCGTTGGTGCTTTTTTAGCTGTAGCATCCTGAACCATTTCCAAAATTTTTGAGAGCTTGCTATCTGAATAGACAGTTGTTACTTCGACTAAAACAACTTTATTAAGATTTATCATTCCGGCAAGAACAGTCTCGTCTTTTTGTTTTGTATCTGGCTTGCTTTCTCCTGTTAGGGCTGCAGTGTTGAACGAAGCTGTATCAGAAAGTAACTTTCCGTCTAATGCTAGTTTTTCTCCTGGTTTTAATTGAATAATTTCTCCAATGGTTATTTCGGAAGCTTTTTTAGAAATAGTATTTCCTTTTCCAATTACTGTTGCTGTATCCGGTCTTTGATCTAATAATGCTTTAATGTTTGATTTGGCTCTTTGAACAGCCAATGTTTGGAATATTTCGCCAATAGCATAAAACAGCATTACGGCAACACCTTCTGGAAATTGCCCGATTGAAAATGCTCCGATTGTTGCAATACTCATTAATAAAAACTCGGAGAATATTTCACCTTTTTGGATACTTTCAAATGCTTCTTTTAAAACCGGTAAACCCACCGGAATATAGGCAACAATATACCAAGCTAGGCGTAGCCAGCCAATGAACCAAGATTGTGGAAAATAGTTATCAAAACCTATGGCAATAAGTAATAACGAAAAACTTATGATTGCGGGTAAGAACATTTGAAATAGCGTTTGATCTCCTCCTGAATGGTCGTGGTCGTGACCATCATCGTCAGAATGATTTTCCGGTCCATTGTGAGTGGAACAACATCCCGATTGTTTTTCTGTTTTTCTATTTATTTTTTCTTCCTGTGTGCAACAAAGCTGTTTGCCGTTTGCATCATATTTGTGTTGATGTTCCATTTTTAGATTGATTAACCCATTGGGATAATTAGTTTTTTTATTTTCAGTGAAAAGCTATTTTTAGTAATTATACCCAATGGGTTGATTACTCTTTATTCTTCTCCTTTATTTGTCAATTTTGCATTTACAAAGAAGGCTCCTTTGGTTACAATTTTAGCATTGGCTGGAATATCTTTAACTAATGTGATTGCTGTATAACCCATATTAGAAACGCCTTTTACTACTTCAATTTTTTCAAAATTGGTGTTTTTTACTTCTTGTTCTTTACCTTTTGTTTCTGTTTCTTTCTCCAATTCTCCCTCCTCTGGTTTTTCTTCTTCGGCTTGTTTATTGGTAACAACAAAAATATAATCTTTGCCATCAGCACTAACAATGGCATCATTAGGAACAGCATTTGTAGTAATGTCATTCAAACTTACAATTGCGGTTATATTCATTCCGTCAATTAATCCCGTTTTATTGCCTTGAACTGTCGCGTGAACTGGTATGCTTTTACTATCATTTTCAAAAGAAGCACCTATTGAATATACTTTTGCATTATAATCTTCGCCTGAATTATTGGTTATTCTAAAATGAATAATTTGTCCGACTTTGAGCATTGGCAAATCTTTTTCAAATACATTCAAATCTAAATGCAACTGTGAGTTATCTACAATTTCGGCAACTGGTGAAGAAACATCAACATAACTTCCAATTTTTGCAAATACATTGCTTATAGTACCACTTATAGGGCTTGTTACTGACAATGCCGAACGCAAATTGCTATTACTTAAACTATTTGGATTGATCCCCATCATTTGAATTTGCTGTTGTAAAGAGGCTCTGCGAGTTCGCATTGCTTTTAGTTCAGCATCAGCATTTTGATAATTTTTTAAAGCTCCGGCGTTACCTGCATTCAATTCTTTTTGTCGTGCTACTTCTTGTTCTGCAAAAATTATTTTACTGGCAATACTCAAATATTCTTCTTGTAATTGTATGAACTGTGGATTGGTAATAGTAGCAATTACTTGTCCCTTTTTTACAAAATCACCCAATTGTACATTAATGGTTTTAACAACCCCTCCATATAGCGAAGTTGCATTAGCCTTGTTGTTGTTAGGAACTCTTAATGCACCATTAGCTTTAAGGGAAGCCGTTAATTGTTTTTGCTCGATTGTTCCGTATTGTATATCCACCGTTTTTATTTGCTCGGCTGTGAGTGAAGCAATTGTTGGTTCTACTTCTTCTTTTACTACTTTTTGTTCACTTTCTTGTGGTTTACTTTCGCTATTACCACAGGAAATTATAAATAAGCAAAGGACAAAAAGCAAAAGGTGATTTTTATGTTTTATTTTTAACGATTTCATATTTGTGAAATTTATTTGTTTGTGAAGTAATTGTATTCGATAACCGATTGGTTATAAGTATTTAGATTGTCTAAGTAATTTTTTCGTATTTCGATGGCTTGGCTTAAATACAATGAAAAATCGGCATAGCTTATTTCTCCAGCTCTATAGGATTGGTTAGCAGCTTTTATAATTTCTTCAGCTTGTTGCAAGCCCGAAGTTTCATAAAATTGTAATCCAGAGACACTTTTTTCAACTTCTGTCTGACGTTGTGCTAAAGAAGATTTTAATATTTGTGTTTGGTATTGCAATTGTTGTTCTTGTACTTCTTTTTCTGTTTTGGCTGCTTTTATTTTATTTCTATTGGCACCACTTCCAAATATTGGGAATGAAGTTGAAAATGAGAAACCAGTATATGGATCCTCAATGCCATATAATTTTTGTGTAAAAATCCGACCGGAAAATTCAGGTAAACGATTGCTTTTTTGGATTGCAATTTCACTATTGGCAATCGCCACATTTTGTTGTAATAAAAGAAGATTCGGATGGTTGTCTGTCGAATTTTGCAAACCATATTCTAACTTTTCTAATGGTATTGAAAGAGGCAAAATTGCTTCTGAACTATTCAATAATTGCATTAAAGCTTGCTGTTGCACTATCATTTCCTTTTGAAGTTGTATAATGTTAGTTTCAATTTCTTTCAACTTTACGTTTGCCGAAATTTTTTCAATACCGGCACTTTCTCCTGTTTTTACTTTTACAATAGTAGTTTTTAGTAAGCCAATATAGATACTGTCTAATCGCTGAAACAAGGCTGTTTTGTCTTGTAAATACCATAAATGATAATATACCGAACGGATATTTTTTTTCAATTCTGTATTGATTACTTCTTTGTTGAACTCGTAGTATTTAGTTTGTTCTCGAAAATAATTTTTCTTAGCTTGATTTACTTGTGGCATGTAGAAACTTTGCTGTAAACCAATTTTCAAAATTCCCGTTTTATCCGAAGGCCGTAAATCTTCATTTTCAACAAAAATGCCCGTTTTAGGAAATTCCTTGTTTCCCTTTATCAAAAGCTGATTTTTTGAAATTTGAGATTGATTGATGTTGTATTGCAAATTATCTTTTAGACCTAAATTTAAAACTTCATCAATAGATTTACGAGATTGTGCCTGCCCATTATTAAATGAAAGAAACAATCCAATTACTAAAATTGTTGTTATTGATTTTCTTTTTATTTTAATTTTTGTGTTGAATATAATGTACAGCAAAGGCAATACAAATAAGGTTAAAAATGTTGCTGAGAGCAGTCCTCCAATAACAACAGTTGCTAATGGTTTTTGCACTTCGGCACCCGCACTATGCGACAATGCCATTGGTAAAAATCCTAACGAAGCAACGGTAGCAGTCATTAAAACGGGACGCAGCCTGATTTTTGTTCCTTCGATAACACGTTTTATAACATCATCCCATCCCTCTTTTTCGAGTTGGTTGAATGTACCAATAAGTACAATTCCGTTCAATACAGCTACTCCAAACAATGCAATAAAACCAATTCCCGCTGAAATACTAAAAGGCATTCCGCGAAGCAGTAATGCAAATACACCTCCAATGGCACTCATTGGAATTGCGGAAAATATTAAACCGGCTTGTTTCATAGAATTGAATGTAAAATATAAAAGCATGAAAATCAGTAATAGAGAAATAGGAACTGCAATCATCAATCGATTGGATGCTTTTTGCAAGTTTTCAAATGTTCCTCCATAAGTAAAATAATAACCTGATGGCAATTTTACTTTTGTCGCTAATTTGCCTTGAATTTCATTGACTACACTTTGCACATCTCTGTCCTGGATATTAAAACCAATTACAATTCTACGTTTTCCTGCTTCACGGCTTATTTGTGCCGGACCTAATTTAAAATCTACCTTGGCCACTTGTGATAATGGAATTTGATTACCTGTAGGTGTTGGTATCAATAGATTATTAACATCATCTATACTTCTTCTTGATGTACTGTCCAAACGTACCACTAAATCAAATTTGCGTTCGTTTTCATAAACTACACCCGCTGCTTTTCCTGCAAAAGCAGTACTTACAATACTGTTTATATCTTCTACATTCAGACCATAATTGGCAATTCTTAAACGGTCGTATTCTATATTTATTTGTGGTAAGCCATCAACTTGTTCTACTTGAGGTGATGAAACTCCTTTTACATTTACAATCACATTTTCGACTTTTTTTGCATATACAGAAAGACTATCCAAGTTTTCGCCAAATATTTTTATAGCGACATCTTGTTTAATACCTGTCATTAATTCATTGAAACGCATTTGAATAGGCTGGCTTTTTTCAATAAAAACACCAGGGATTACACTTAATTTTTCTTCTAATGCATCACCTAATTCATCGTAGCTTCTTCCTGATTTCCATTCGTCTTGTGGTTTAAGAATAATCATTAAATCGGTTGCTCCAGGAGGCATTGGGTCAGTAGGTACTTCTCCAGCACCCGTTTTGCCCACTACAATTTTTACTTCTTCAAATTTTTTGACAATTCTAGAGGCTTGCATTGAAGTTTCAATACTTTGAGAAAGTGAAGTCTCCAATGGCATTTTAAATTCAAAAGCATAATCACCCTCGGCTAAATTTGGAATAAATTCACCCCCCATCTTACTAAAAACAAACAAAGTAACTAATAATAAGGCAACAGTAATTCCAACAATTTTATATTTTATCTCAATGACTTTTTCTAAAAGAGGCTCATATTTGCTATACAAGAAATCCATCATTTTATCAGAGAATGTTTTTTTGTGACTTATCTGTTTAGGTAAAAATAAGGCACTCATCATAGGAATATAAGTCAATGAGAGTATCATTGCTCCTATGATTGCAAAAGAAACCGTTTTTGCCATTGGGCCAAACATTTTTCCTTCAATTCCCACTAAAGATAAAATAGGGAAATAAACAATCATAATAATGATTTGACCAAAGGCAGCGCTACTCATCATTTTTTTAGCACTATATTCTACCGCATGATCCATTTGCGGCTGGCTAAGTCTTACTTTGCTTTTATTATGCTCTAAGAAATATAAGGAAGCTTCTACAATAATTACAGCACCATCTACAATTAAACCAAAATCTATAGCCCCTAAACTCATTAGATTAGCACTTACTCCAAAGATTTTCATCAATCCTAATGCGAATAGCATTGAAAGTGGTATTGCAGAGGCAACAATAAGCCCAGCACGTAAATTTCCCAGAAACAATACCAATACAAAAATTACTATTAATGCACCTTCCACCAAGTTTTTTTCTACAGTGGAAATAGCTCGATTTACAAAAGTGCTTCTGTCAATGAATGGTTCAACTACAATATCATCTGGTAATGATTTTTGTATAATAATCATTTTGTCTTTTATTCTTTGTACCACTTCATTACTGTTTGCGCCTTTTAGCATCATTACAATACCTCCAACAGCATCTACTTTTCCGTTGTAAGTCATTGCTCCATATCGAACAGCACTGCCAAATTGCACTTCGGCTACATCTTTTATAAAAATTGGAACACTGTTAGGATTGCTTTTTACTACAATATTTTTAACATCTTCCAAGGAAGTAACTAAACCAACACCACGAATAAAGTAGGCACTTGGCTTTTTGTCGATGTATGCACCACCTGTATTTTGATTGTTTTTTTCTAAAGCGTTAAAAATATCAGGAATGGTTACTCCCATTGCTTTTAAGCGATTAGGATTTACGCCAACTTCATATTGTTTTAGTTTTCCACCAAAGCTATTTATTTCGGCTATGCCAGGAGTTCCGTTAAGTTGTCTTGCTACTATCCAGTCTTGCATGCTACGCAAATCCATTGCAGAATATTTCTTTTCACTTCCTTTTTTTGGATGCAAAATGTATTGATACACTTCGCCAAGTCCTGTACTTACTGGACCTAATTCTGGTGTTCCAATACCTTGCGGTATCTGGCTAACGGCTTCTTTTAGTCGCTCAATAATGAGTTGTCGTGCAAAATAAATATTTACATCATCATCAAAAACAACAGTGATTACCGATAAACCAAAACGTGAAATACTTCGGGTTTCTTCTAAATCTGGAAGATTAGCAATGCTTTGTTCTATTGGAAAAGTCACTAATTGTTCTACTTCTTGCCCTGCCAAAGTGGGACAAAGCGTAATAATTTGTACCTGATTGTTTGTAATATCGGGTACGGCATCGATGGGTAATTTGGATGCACTCCACAATCCCCAGATTATGAGAAATAAAGTCATCAAACCAATGATGAACTTATTATTAATACTAAAATGAATGATTTTGTTTAACACAATTTATAATGATTAATGTTTGAATAATAATTTATAATTCACAGTAATGACTGATTCAAATACTGTAAAATGATTAATGTAAAACAATAGTGTAATCAATGCGCAAGGCATTTTTACTATTTATTTAGACAATAATCAATAAAAAATTAAACATTAATTTGTGGCGGTTGCCAAATGCTTCCGTAGAAATTGGAAGTAAGAATTGATTTGTATTCAGGTAGTTTTTTGTCAACTATTATTTTGACATCAATTGAATTGTAATTGTATAAGACATTATAAGCGAAACCTTGACAACCACAGCAATTGCATATACATAAAGGAGAGCAAGCATCTTTATCGTGGTGGTGTTTTGAACTGTGATTTATAGATACTTTTTCAAATGAAACACCTTGTTCCTTGTCTGCACAAGGCATACAGGAAAGTATTAGAACTATAATTGACAATATGATGTTTGCGAATTTCAAGGTTGTAAAAATATGATTTTATTTTTAATTTTTTAATCATTTGAAATGATAATAATAGTAATGCCAAATCCTTTCAGCTATTCCCAATAGCATAATCAAACAAAGGAGAGTTAACATTATGGTGCGAATAACAAAGTAAGCTGTTATTGTTTTTTTAGATTTAGATTTAGATTTATGTTTAGGCTTTGGCTTGTTCTATTTTTTTATTTTTTGTTTTGCCATTATTGCATCAATAAACTATGATTAATTTGAAATAAAGAAAATTTTGTGACTAACTCTATTAGAATTGTCTTCTTTTAATCGATAAAAAATTAAGCAATAATTTGAGGCGGTTGCCAAATACTTCCGAAGAAATTTGAAGTAAGAATTGATTTGTATTCAGGTAGTTTTTTGTCAATTGATTTTTTAACAGCAATAAAATTGTAATTACATATCGTATCGTAGACAAAACATTGGCAGCCACAACAGTTACATATACATAAAGGGGAGCAAACATCTTTGTCGTGGTGTTGTTTTGAACTATTGTTTATAGATATTTTTTCAAACGAACCATCTTGTTCCTTGTCTGCACAGGGCATACAGGAAAGCACTAGAACTATAATTGACAATATGATGTTTGTAAATTTCAAGATTGTAAAAATAACAATAAAATTTTATAGCATTAAAAATTAAACATTTAGAAACATATTATTATTCTAAATATTTATTTAGATTTGCCTAAAAATAAAATTTAGAGAAATGAAAAATAAAATTTCGATTTTACCTTTAGTTGTATTGTTTCTTTTGGTCGGTTTAACATCCTGTGAACCGACCTATACTGAAATCCCTGCTAACGAGGAGATTTTAGATGGAACAGTAGAAGGACTAACACACGAAGAATTAGCCCGTTTCTTAAAAGGTGACGCGGCATTCAATGAGGTATTTACCCGCGAAACGGGACTTGGACCTACATTTGTTGCAACAAGCTGCATCAGTTGTCATGCCGGTGACGGTAAAGGTCATCCTTCAACCACGCTTACCCGTTTTGGACAAATTGACGAAACAGGAAATCTATTCCTACACCAAGGCGCACCACAATTACAAAACAGAGGATTACCCGGATTCATGCCCGAACAAATTCCTGCGGGAGCTACTTTTGCTAAGTTTACGCCACCTGCAAATACCGGTTTAGGTTTTATACAATTTGTTACCGATGCAGATATCATGGCAATGGCAGACCCTAATGACAGTAATAACGATGGAATTTCAGGAGTCCCAAACTGGATAGACATTCCTGATTTCGTAATACCTTTATCAACGGCAATTTCCCAAAACGGCAAATACATAGGTCGTTATGGTAAAAAAGCAGCTGCTCATAGTTTATTACATCAAACAGCAAACGCCTACAATCAAGATATGGGGATAACATCCGTATTCCGACCTATTGATGCGTATACCAATCTGGAAATTGACCCTGAAGTATCTACAAGCACTATAAATGACGTTGTTTTTTACTTACAAACATTAAAAGCTCCTGTACAACGCAATCAAAATGATGCTGTCGTAAAACAGGGAGCAACAGTTTTTAACCAAATCAATTGTATCGGTTGTCATAAATCGGAATTAAAGACAGGTCATTCACCTATTAAAGCTCTTTCTAACAAAACATTTGCTCCTTATACCGATTTATTGTTACATGATATGGGAAGCGGTTTAGACGATGGTTATACCGAAGGAAATGCAAAAACGAGTGAATGGAAAACTCCTCCATTATGGGGAATAGGACTTTCTGCAATTTCACAGGGCGGAAACTTTTTTTTAATGCATGATGGAAGGGCAAGAAGCATTGAAGAAGCTATTTTAATGCATGGTGGCGAAGCAACTAACAGTAAAACAAACTATTTGAAACTTTCTCAATCAGAAAAAGAGGCTTTACTTAAATTTATAAAATCATTGTAATTATGAACAGAAAAGAATTTTTAAAAACATGTGGTTTAGGTTGTTTAGCCGGCATTACTGCTACTACTTTGTTACAAAGCTGTAGTTCTTCCCGAGTTTTGGAAAGAGAGATTGTTGATTCTGATATTTTGGTTCCATTAACTGATTTTGAAATCAAAAATAATAAAACAATAAAATACAGAAAATACGTAATCATCCAAAACGAAAAACTTCAATATCCTATTTGTGTATATCGTTTTGATGCCAATAGTTATAGTGCTTTATTAATGCAATGTACCCATCAAGGCACTGAATTACAGGTTTTCGGAGATAAATTACAATGTGCAGCACATGGGAGTGAATTTAGTAACAGAGGAAATATTGAAAATGGTCCCGCTGACAGAAATTTAAGAAACTTTCCAATTACAATAGACAACAATACCCTTAAAATATCATTAAAATGAGATTAAAATTCCTCTACATAAGCTTTTTATTTTCCGTAAATTTTTATTCCCAAATTGACCCCGTTTTATTAAAAAAAGAACCTATAGGCAACACAAGACAATCTTTAAACATGGATGCGGTTTACAATCGTCCCTCTTTGAATATGGGAAAAAGCCCCGTGACTGTTGGAGGATATCTTGAATCTAACTGGCAGCATCTTTATACTGATGGTGTTTCTGAAGGACATCAATTTCAAGCCCGAAGACTGTCAATATTTATGTCAGCAGCAATTAACAAACGTGTAAAATTCTTAAGCGAAATTGAATTTGAAGATGGAGGAAAAGAAATTTCTGTAGAATTTGCCTCAATTGATGTTGAATTTCATCCTTTGGTTAATTTTAGAACCGGAATAATTGTAAATCCGATAGGTTCATTTAATCAAAATCACGACGGACCAAAATGGGAATTTACAGATAGACCCATTTCAGCAACACAAATGTTACCAGGAACTTTCAGCAATGCCGGAATTGGACTTTTTGGAAAAAAATATCAAGACGATTGGATGATTGGATATGAAGCTTATTTTTCAGGAAGTTTCGATAATTCGATAATTGAAAACACTGAGAACAAAACGTTTCTTCCTGCAGCCAAAAACAATCCGGAACGTTTTGAAGAGATAAACAGCGGAGTACCTTTATTTACAGGAAAAATAGCTATTCGAAACCTAAAATATGGAGAGTTGGGACTTTCCTACATGGGAGGGGTTTACAATAAATATCAAGATGATGGTATAGTTATAGATCAAAAAAGGCGTGTTAAAATTTTTGCCTTAGACTACAATACGACTCTTCCTAAAATTAAAACTTTTATAACATCAGAACTGGCATGGATCAATGTAGATGTTCCGAGTACATATGGGCAGCAATTTGGTAACAAACAATTTGGAGGATTTATGGATATTGTTCAGCCGTTATTGAAAAAAAATATTTTAGGTTGGGAAAATGCAGTATTAAACCTTGCTTGTCGATTGGAATATGTTGATTGGAATGTTGGACGTTTTAATGAAACTGGTGAAAATATAGGAGACGAAATTTGGAGTGTAATGCCAGCAATAAGTTTCCGTCCGACAGCGCAAACCGTTTTTAGATTAAATTACCGTTTTCAAAAACAACGTGATATTTTAGGCAACCCACCGGCAACTACCGATGGATTTAGCCTTGGAGTTTCTACTTATTTTTAGAAATTTTACACTTTTTAGCTTTAATAATCTAATTCTAAAAATTTGATTTTAATTGTTTTTTATTTTGAGTAAGTGTCTTCATTGAAAATTTATCTCGAAGAATTTTCATATCCTCACTTACTTTTTTGTCAAGGATTTTAGCATAATGTTGGGTCGTTTGAATATTTTTATGTCCCAACATTTTGCTTACTGTTTCAATAGGGACACCATTTGTAAGGGTTACAGAGGTCGCAAATGTATGTCGAGCCATGTGAAAAGTAATTTCTTTAGAGATATTGCATAAATCACCAATTTCTTTTAGATAAGCGTTCATTTTTTGATTCGTCAAAATTGGCAAAATGCTATCATCATTTAAACACTTTGGATGATTGGCATATTTTTGAATTAATTCTTCTGCGATTGGTAATACCGGAATTTTTGATTTAGTATCTGTTTTTTGACGGTTTTTAAAAATCCATTTTTGGCCATCAATTCCAATTCCGATATGATCTTTCTTCAAACCTTTTACATCAACATAAGCCAATCCGGTATAACACGAGAATATGAATATATCCTTAACTAGTGTTAGTCGCTCTGATGAAAACTTTTTGGTGTAAATTCTATTTAGTTCTTCTTCGGTAAGAAAATCACGTTCTACTTCTTTCATTTTTCCTTCGTAACGACTGCAAGGATTTTTATCTAACCAATCGTTGTCTAAACAGATTTTAATTATTTTTCTGAAGTTTCTAACATACTTCACGGCAGTATTGTTATTACATTTTTTAACGCTTCTTAAATAGAATTCAAATTCGGTTACAAAGGCATAATCAATTTTGTTAATGCTAATATCTGTAACATTATACTTCCATAAAATGAATTCTTGCAAGTGTTTCAAAGATATTTTGAAGCGTTCTAAAGTTCCATAAGCATATCCATTCCCAATAAGTTCCTCAATTTTATCATTGTGATTTTGATAAATTGGAATTATCATTCGCTCACGTTGATGATGTCCTAATATTCTTGACTTGAAATTCTCCAGGGATAATTCTTCATTTTTATGGATTAGTTCCATTTGAATATCTAATACTTTAGATTTCATTAAATCAAGATAATTATTTATTGTTCTGGCTTCTTCCGAGCTGCCTTTCATTTTGGATAGTTCTGGCGACCATTTTGATTTTTCAATAAATTTTTTGGAACTAAATTCGAAACGTTGGCCATCAACAGTTAGCCGGATATAAATTGGTAATTGTCCTGCTACATTAGCTTTTGTAGTTTTCGCATAAATGTGTAATGTGATTTTTGCTTTCATAGTGGTGACCTTTTAATTAGTATTCAATTTAATTTTCTAAAGGATAGCAAACAAGATGTACATATTCTGAACAAGCATTGAACTGGTTGTTAGTACGACTGTTTGCAAGGATTGAGAAGATTTAGCGAGACCCTAAATTGTAAAATTTTCAGGGTCTCGATTTTGTTCCTTTCCAATTAAGATTGAATGAATAATTTGGTATATGCCACAAAGAAAAAAGCCGATAAATCATAAGATTTATCGGCTTTTGAAACCATTTGTTATTAAACTTGTGGGCGATGAGGGGTTCGAACCCCCGACCCCCTCGGTGTAAACGAGGTGCTCTGAACCAGCTGAGCTAATCGCCCTATTTTGTTGTGCTATCATTGCTGATTGCGAGTGCAAATATACAGCTAGATTTTATATTTGCAAGCAAAATTTGAAAATAAATTAATAAAAAATTAAGCTTGTTTTCTTTAGCGTTCAAATACAGACTTTTAAGCAAACTATGGTTTGTACATTTTTTTGCAATGACTGGCTTACTCCGTTTGTTATTTCAAAATAATACCAAAACTATTGGACTAAAACATAAATCATAAATAGTATTATAGTAGTACATTTGCATTTCTAAATTATAATTAAGAATGGCTAGATACAAAGAGAATGATTTACCAAAATCAAAAATAACGGCAAGTTCACTCAATAAAGCAAAAATTATTTTTAAATATGCCGGCAATAATAGTTGGAAATTCTATGTCGGTTTAGTTTTTTTACTGCTTACCAGTGTTACTGCGCTGGCTTTTCCTAAATTCATGGGAATGCTTGTAGACTGTGTTAATAAAAAAGATCCGGGATTAGCTAATGAAATTGCATTAGGATTAGGATTGGTTTTAATATTACAATCGGTGTTTTCTTTTTTCAGATTGTCTTTGTTTGTCAACTTCACCGAAAATACACTGGCAAATGTTCGATTGGCATTGTACACTAATTTAGTAAAACTGCCGATGACTTTCTTCTCTCAAAAAAGAGTGGGAGAATTAAACAGTAGAATCAGTAACGATATCACCCAGATTCAGGATACTTTAACCACAACAATTGCTGAATTCCTGCGTCAGTTTATTTTGATTATTGGAAGTTTTATAATGCTTGCCAGTATTAATATTAAGCTGACAATTATGATGGTTTCGGTAGTGCCGCTTGTGGGAGTTGCTGCGGTATTTTTTGGTCGTTTTATTCGAAAATATTCCAAAAAAGTACAGGATCAGGTTGCCGAAAGTCAGGTTGTTGTTGAAGAAACCATGCAGGGAATCAGTATTGTAAAGGCTTTTGCCAATGAATGGTATGAAATCAGCCGTTATAAAGAAAAAATCAAAGAAGTAGTTAAAGTTGCGATTAAAGGCGGGCAATTAAGAGGTTATTTTGCTTCATTTATCATCATTTGTTTGTTTGGAACTATTGTAGCTGTGGTTTGGTATGGCGTTCAATTGAGTATTGCCGGCGAAATTACCGTTGGGCAATTATTTACTTTTATATTATATTCAAGTTACGTAGGAGCTTCTTCGGGTGGAATTGCCGAATTGTATGCTCAGGTTCAAAAAGCAATTGGAGCAACAGAGCGTGTTTTTGAATTATTGGACGAAACTCCTGAGAAAATCAATGCTACTCCAAATTCTGCTTCAATTGAAAAAATAAAAGGAAATGTAACTTTCAAAAATGTTGCTTTTAGTTATCCTTCGAGAAAAGAAATTCAGGTATTGAAAGATGTGAATTTCACGGCTAATTTTGGTCAAAAAATTGCTATCGTAGGACCAAGTGGTGTTGGTAAATCAACTATCGCTTCTCTCCTATTGCGTTTCTACGATATTGATGGCGGAGAAATTTTAATTGATGACAAAAATATTCATGATTTTGGTTTGGAAAATCTTCGTGGCAACATGAGTATTGTACCTCAGGACGTGATTTTATTTGGTGGAACTATAAAAGAAAACATCGCTTATGGAAAACCAAATGCAACAGAAGAAGAAATCCTATTGGCAGCAAAACAAGCCAATGCTTTGAATTTTATAGAAAGTTTCCCTGAAAAATTCGAAACTGTTGTAGGTGAAAGAGGAATTAAACTTTCAGGTGGTCAAAGACAGCGTATTGCTATTGCCCGTGCTTTACTTAAAAATCCAAGTATTTTGATATTAGACGAAGCTACTTCGTCATTAGACAGTGAAAGCGAAAAACTGGTTCAGGAAGCTTTAGAAATTTTGATGGAAGGAAGAACGAGTATTATTATTGCGCATCGTTTATCAACCATTCGTTCAGCCGATCAGATTTTAGTGATTGATAATGGGGTAATTAGCGAACAGGGAACGCACTCAGAATTGATTGCTCTAGAAAACGGAATTTATAAAAATTTAAGCAGCCTGCAGTTTAGTCATTCATAGTTTAAACCATAATATAAAATTAAAAAACCGCAGATTCTAATAGAATTTGCGGTTTTAGTTTTTTTAGAAATAAAATTATTATCTAATTAATTTTCTATATTTCAAACGTTTTGGAGTTAAATCTCCACCTAAACGTTTCTTTTTGTTCTCTTCATATTCCGTAAAACTTCCTTCGAAGAAATATACCTCAGAATCTCCTTCGAAAGCTAATATGTGTGTACAAATACGGTCTAAGAACCATCTGTCGTGCGAAATAACTACAGCACAACCAGCGAAGTTTTCCAAACCTTCTTCCAATGCACGAAGTGTATTTACGTCCAAATCATTCGTTGGCTCATCCAGTAACAATACGTTTCCTTCTTCTTTCAAAGTCATCGCTAAGTGCAAACGGTTACGCTCACCACCTGAAAGTGCTGAAACTTTTTTATTTTGTTCTCCACCACCAAAGTTGAAACGAGACAAATAAGCTCTTGAATTCACTTGTTTTCCTCCCATCATAATCAATTCCTGACCATCAGCAAAGTTTTCCCAGATGGATTTGTTTGGATCAATATTAGCATGTGATTGATCTACATAAGCGATTTTTACTGTTTCTCCAACAGAAAATTCTCCGCCATCTGTTTCTTGTTCTCCCATAATCATTCTGAAAATAGTAGATTTACCGGCACCGTTTGGTCCAATAATTCCAACGATTCCAGCCTGAGGCAATGTGAAGTTTAAATTATCGTATAATAGTTTGTCACCAAAAGCTTTAGCAACATTTTTAGCTTCAATAACATTAGTTCCTAATCTTGGACCATTTGGAATGTAAATTTCTAATTTTTCATCCAATTGTTTTTGGTCTTCGTTCAATAATTTATCATAGTTCTGTAAACGTGCTTTTTGTTTTGTTTGACGACCTTTAGCCCCCTGACGAACCCAGTCTAACTCGCGCTCCAAAGTTTTTCTACGTTTAGATGCTACTTTTTCTTCCTGAGCCAAACGGTTTGATTTTTGGTCTAACCAGGAAGAATAATTTCCTTTCCATGGAATACCTTCTCCTCTATCCAATTCCAGAATCCAGCCAGCAACATTATCCAAGAAATAACGGTCGTGCGTTACAGCAATTACAGTTCCTGAATACTGCGCTAAATGTTGTTCTAACCAAAGAACCGACTCAGCATCCAAGTGGTTGGTAGGCTCATCCAAAAGCAATACATCCGGTTGTTGTAACAACAAACGACATAAAGCTACACGGCGACGCTCTCCTCCTGAAAGGTTTTTAATAGGCGTATCTCCATCCGGAGTACGCAATGCATCCATGGCAATTTCTAATTTGGTATCGATTTCCCAAGCTCCTAAAGCATCTATTTTATCTTGCAAAGCTGCTTGGCGATCCATCAACTTGTCCATTTTATCCGGATCAGAATAGTTTTCTTCAAGACCAAACAAGTCATTAATTTGGTTGTACTCAGCCAAAACAGCCATCGTTTCTGCAGCACCTTCCTGAACCACTTCTAAAACGGTTTTAGAATCATCCAAAATCGGCTCTTGTTCTAAATATCCAACAGTGTAACCCGGTTGAAAAACAACATCTCCCTGATAGTTTTTATCAACTCCTGCAATAATTTTTAAAAGTGAAGATTTACCTGAACCATTCAAACCCAGGATACCAATTTTAGCTCCGTAAAAGAAACTCAAATAAATATTTTTAAGAACCGGCTTATCCGCTCCCTGATAGGTTTTACTCAATTTTTGCATTGAGAATATTACTTTCTTATCGTCTGACATTTTTTATTATTTAATTTTATTACTTATTATTTTATTGAAATTGTAATTGAATTTTGCAATTGTTATTTTCTAAACTCTTCCTTTCAGCGAACTAAAAACCCAGGCTATGGCAAAAAAACCAATTCCTACAGCTGCAAATCCAATTCCCGAAACATCGCGATATTTGAAGATGCCAAGAGCAATTAATATCAATCCCATTATAATCATTATAAATGTAGCCCATCCTAAGATGGTATTCTTGTTCATTCCCATTAGTATTGTGGTATTTTGGTTTCGTTTTTAGAACTGCAAATATCGTTATTTTATAATGCTAATTAAAAATATGATACAGCATTTCTTTTAATAAATCGGCATTAGACAACGCATTAGCTCCTACTCCTTTGCTTTTAACATCAATTTCTCTCAATGCAGCAACAATCTGACTGACTTTTCGCATTGGATAATTTTTCAAAGCCAGGTCATATTCCTTTAAGAAAAAAGGATTCACACCTAAAACAGCGGCTACATTTTTTGGATTTTTATCTTTTAATCCGTGGTATTTTAATAACTGTACAAAGAATCCAAAAACCAAACTGGTAGTCACTACCATCGGGTTTTCTTTGGGATTACTGGCGAAATTTTCAGCAATAGTATAAGCTTTCAGTTGATTGCGTTCTCCAATGGCTTTTCGCAATTCAAACACATTGAAATCCTTAGAAAACCCAATATTCTCTTCAATATCTTTTGGCGAAATAGTACTTCCTTTGGGTAAAATAATCTGTAATTTTTCTAATTCATTGTTGATTTTACTCAAATCGGTTCCTAAAAACTCCACTAGCATCGCAGCAGCTTTAGGTTCAATGGCATATTTTTTTCCTGATAAAACACGTTTTATCCAGTCGCCTACCTGATTTTCATAGAGTTTTTTACTTTCGTAAACGACTCCGTTTTTTGCTATTGCTTTGGTTACTTTTTTTCGTTTGTCTAAAGTTTTATATTTATAACAAAAAACCAAAACAGTAGAAAGCATTGGGTTTTCTACATAATTTTCTAATCTATCGATGGTTTTAGTCAAATCCTGCGCTTCTTTTACAATCACTACCTGACGCTCCGCCATCATTGGGTAGCGTTTAGCAGTCGAAACAATATCTTCTACCGAAACATCCCTGCCATACATCACGGTTTGATTGAATCCTTTTTCGTCTTCCGACAAAATATTCTCTTCAATATAATCAGAAAGTTTATCGATATAATAGGGTTCTTCACCCATCAAAAAATAGATAGGTTTGATATTCCCAGCTTTTATATCGTTTACAATTTTTATGACTTCGTCCATTTTTTTAGAATGCAGATTTTAGATTTCAGATTTCAGATTTGAAAAACTGCAATCTTTAAACTTATTTAATATTTTTGCATCATGCAAAATCTCAATTTCCCTTCTTATTCTTTTCGTTTCAAAAATAGCGAAAATAAAGTGGCTATTTTTGATGAAATCAGGAAAAAATTCATCATTCTCACACCCGAAGAATGGGTTCGTCAACATGTAGTTCGATTTTTATTGGAAGAGAAAAAATATCCAAAATCCTTAATCAATGTCGAAAAAGCATTGTTGGTCAACGGATTAAGAAAAAGATACGATGTGGTGGTGTTTAATTCAGATGGTTCGATCCATATTTTAGTAGAATGTAAAGCTCCGGAAGTCAAAATTACACAAGGAACTTTTGACCAAATTGCCCGTTACAATATGACAATGAAATCCGGTTTTTTAATGGTAAGCAATGGATTGAATCATTATTTTTGCCAAATGGATTATGAAAATGAAAAATACCAATTTCTCACTTCACTTCCTGATTATAATTAAGTAAACAAAAAAGATACTTTGAAAAAAATAGCCGTTGTTATTCTCAATTGGAATGGAGTTCAATTATTAGAACAATTTTTACCTTCTGTCGTTCAATATTCAGCTGAAGCCGATATTTATGTTGCAGATAATGCTTCAACCGATGATTCCATTTCCTTTGTAACAACACATTTTCCTACTGTACAAATTGTAAAAAATACCGGAAATTACGGTTTTGCAAAAGGCTATAATGAGGCTTTACAACACATTGATGCCGAAATTTATGCATTAGTAAATTCCGATATTGAAGTGACTGAAAATTGGCTAAAACCTATTTTAGAAAATTTCGAAAAAGAAACTTCTACTGCAATAATCCAACCTAAATTATTGGATTTTAAAAACAAAGCCTATTTTGAATACGCCGGAGCTGCCGGCGGTTTTATAGACAAATATGGCTATCCCTACTGCCGTGGGCGCATTTTTGAAACCATCGAAAAAGATAATGGACAATATAATGATGCTTGTGAAATAACTTGGGCTTCGGGGGCTTGTTTTTTTATCCGAAGTAAAGTTTACCATGAATTAAAAGGTTTTGATGGCGATTTTTTTGCGCATCAGGAAGAAATTGATTTGTGTTGGAGAGCTAAAAACAAGGGCTACCAAATTAAATACAACCCGAATTCTGTTGTATATCATGTAGGTGGTGCCACTTTGAAACAGGGAAATCCGAAGAAAACCTTCTTAAACTTCCGGAATTCATTATTAATGTTGGTTAAAAATTTGCCAAAAGAGAGTTTGTATTCAGTTTTATTTACTCGAATGATACTCGATGGAATAGCCGGAATTCATTTTATAACACAAGGAAAATTCAGTCATTGTTGGGCAATTTTGCAAGCGCATTTTTCTTTTTATTCTTTATTTTCAAATACTTACAAAAAGAGAACAGAATTTCAAACTAAAGCATACTATAGCTTAAAAAGTATCGTTATTAGTTACTATGCAAAGAATGGCAAGGTCTTTGCGAAATAATTTAACATTATTTTATATTTATATTCCGAACATTAAAATCTAAATTTGTAAAAACTCAAAAACTAATAAAATATGAAAAAAGTTGTAATTGCCCTTTCGGTACTCGCTCTTCTAACTTCATGTGTATCTAAAAAGAAATACGCAGCTTTAGAAGCCAAAAACAAAGAAACTCAGGATTTATTAAATACTGCTACTGTAAAATTAAATTCTTGTCTTGAAGAAAAAGCAGGATTAACAGCCAGAGTTGAAGGTTTAAAAGAGCACAATCAAACATTGATCAATTCTTCAAAAGAAATGACCATTTTGACTACAAAAGGGGCTGAAAATATTGAAAAAGCTTTAGAGTCAATCAAAGAAAAAGATTTAAAAATAAGCAGAATGCAAGATGCATTAACTAAGAAAGATAGTGTTACTCTTGCTGTTGTTACCAGTTTAAAAAGTGCAGTTGGTTTAAATGATCCGGATATCGAAATCAACGTTGAAAAAGGAGTAGTGTTTATCTCTATCTCTGATAAAATGTTGTTTAAAACAGGTAGTTATAACGTAACTGACAGAGCAAAAAGCGTTTTAGCTAAAGTTGCAAAAGTAGTTAACGACAAACCTGATTTTGAATGTATGGTTGAAGGTCATACTGATAATGTTCCTTACATTGGAAACGGAGTTTTATTGGACAACTGGGATTTAAGTGTGAAACGTTCTACTTCAATCGTTCGTGTATTAACAAACGAATTAGGTGTAAAACCAGAACAATTAATTGCTGCGGGTAGAAGTTCTTATGTTCCTTTAGTACCAAATACTTCTGCTGAAAACAGAGCTAAAAACAGAAGAACCCGTATTCTTGTTTTACCTAAAATTGACCAATTCTATGATATGGTTGAAAAAGAAATGAAAAAACAACAAAAATAATATTTAAGAATATTGTTTCTTTCATAAACAAAAACGTCCCCAAAATTGGGGACGTTTTTTTTTACAACGAATTTGAAAAAATTAGTTCCTAATTTTATCTCCTTTTATTGGAGAGTAATTCTTTTTTAAAACACCATCTACCTTTAAGAAATCAAAATAGCACTTTATCCCTTTAGCAGTATCAAAACTTTCTTGGTCTTGAATATGGAAATGCAAGTGAGGTTCAGATGAATTACCGGAATTCCCACTCAAACCAAGTAATTTACCTTGTTTTACAAAATCACCTTGTTTAACTTTTAATGTGTTTTGTTTAAAATGTGCCAATAATATATACTCTCCATTTTTTGTTTTTAACAAAATAGAATTTCCTAAAAGAAACATAGTATTCATCTTCCCCGGTATATTATCTTTTATACCATCAATAGCAAATACAACTTCTGCATCGCAAGGAGCAATTATTCCTTTTCCAAAACAATAATAATCTTCATTTGTTTTACCATCGGTTTTATAACTTTTTCCATCTTTATTAATTACAATATCAAATGCGTTCTGCTGAAATTTAGTAGAAACATGATAATTTAAAACTCTGGTATCTCCACCCCAAAAAACAGTCCATTCTTCTTTAAAAGGTAAATGCATAGGGGTACTATTTCTTTTATTTTCTGAAAATTTACTTGCGTCATAAGATGAAGTATAAATTCCACTAATTTTATTATCATTTACAGCCAGATACAAACACAAAACTCCTTTTTCAAAATCAGTTTTGTAAATATCAAAAGCTTCTTTATAATCTAAAAATTCCATTTTAAGGATTGCTCCATAGTTTGTATTTAACTTTGTGAAAAAACTCTTGATTTCATTTAATGGAAAATTCTTCTTTGCATAATCAGATAATGAAGAATGTATTTGATCATACTGTGCGGTGTTGTATAATTCTTGAAATTGTTTTACTACAGCCGGATTTTGAAGATTTTCTCTTTGAGAGTAACACAAAACCAACTTTAAACTCAATAAAATCACAAAGTAATATTTTTTCATTTTTTAAAATTTCAGACTAATTAATATTGATAAAAGTATAAAAAAAACATCCTGATTTCTCAAGATGTTTATTGCTTTATTTTTGATTGATTGTTACCCGCTTCTTCTTAACACATTGAAAACAATATTTTTAATTACAAAATATCAATATCTCCCTTACCCTCTCTCACAATTTCTGGCTCATGACCTGATAAGTCAATAATCGTTGAAGCCACATTGTCTCCGTAACCTCCATCAATAACCATATCAACCCGATTTTGCCATTTTTCAAAAATCAATTCCGGGTCAGTGGTGTATTCCACCACATCATCTTCATCACGGATAGACATCGTTACAATTGGATTTCCCAGTTGTCTTACAATTTCTAACGTAATATTATTTTCAGGAACACGAATACCTACAGTAGTTTTCTTTTTAAATTCCCTTGGCAAATTATTGTTTCCCGGCAAGATAAAAGTATAAGGACCCGGCAAAGCTCTTTTTAAAATTTTAAAAGTAGCAGTATCAATTTGCTTCACATAATCTGAAAGATTACTCAAATCATGGCAAATAAAAGAAAATTTAGCTTTCTCTAATTTGACACCTTTAATTTTTGCAATGCGTTCCAAAGCTCTGGAATTAGTAATATCACATCCCAAACCGTAAACTGTATCTGTAGGATATATTACTAAACCGCCTTCTTTTAAAACCTTAACCACTTTAGCAATAGCTGCTTCAGATGGTTTGTCTTCGTATATTTTGATGAATTCTGCCATTTTGTGTTTTTATTTCTTAGAAACATTACTAAAGTTAAGAAAATCTAGTAAAAGATTAGGTATTTTCTGCCTTCTAAATTCTGCCAACTGCAGTCCCAAGTCTACCCAATAACATCCAACTTAGCAAATCTTAGTAAAAGCTTTTTAATTCCGCCCACTTCAAATTTAATCTCTGCTTTTTTATCAGCTCCAACACCTTCCAGATTCAAAACTTGTCCACGACCGAAACGTTCGTGCATAACAATATTTCCTGTTGTCAAAGTATTGTCAAATAAGTTCGCAGCCCCTGAAGGCGCATTAGACGAAACCGGTTTTAATTTTCGAATGGGAGCATCCGGTTTGGGTTGATTATCGGTAATGTATTTTGGAGGTGCTGAACTCACCGGTTTTGCCAAACGCAATTTAGACTTGTCCACATCTCCAAAAACATCTTTATCAATCATCGGTTTAAAGCGATAATTAGTTTCGGCAGGAGTTAAATATTCTAAAAACTGACCATCAATTTCTTCAATAAAGCGCGATGGTTCACTGTCTGTCAGTTTTCCCCAACGGTAACGCGATTGCGAATAAGTCAAATAGGCCTGATGTTCCGCCCTTGTCAAAGCCACATAAAACAATCGGCGTTCTTCCTCTAATTCAGAGCGCGTACTCATACTCATAGCCGACGGGAATAAATCTTCTTCCATTCCTACCACAAAAACATGAGGAAATTCCAGTCCTTTTGCCAGGTGAATGGTCATCAAAGCCACACGGTCTTCATCACCGGTATCTTTGTCCAAATCAGTTGCCAAAGCTACATCTTCCATGAACTCTGCTAATGAACCTCTGGCTCCGTCCACTTCTTTTTGACCTTCGGTAAAATCTTTAATACCGTTTAATAGTTCTTCAATATTCTGAATTTTGGCCATTCCTTCCGGCGTAGCATCTTTCTTCAATTCCTGAACTAATCCGGTTTTTTTAGAAACATGATCGGTAAGATAAAAAGCATCCTGATTTTCATTAATTACCTGAAAACTCTGAATCATGGTAACAAAATCATTTAGTTTTTGCTTCGTTCCCGAGTTTAGTTTCAAATCAATACGATCAATATTCTGCATCACTTCAAATATCGATCTTTTGTAATGATTAGCCGCAACAGTCAATTTTTCAATCGTAGTATCCCCTATTCCACGAGCCGGATAATTAATTACACGTACCAGAGCTTCCTCGTCTTTTGGATTAATCACTAATCGCAAATAACATAAAACATCTTTGATTTCTTTTCTTTGGTAAAAAGACAATCCTCCATAAATGCGATACGGAATATCTCTTTTACGCAAAGCATCTTCCATAGCACGTGATTGTGCATTGGTTCGATACAAAATCGCAAATTGACCATTAGTCATTTGGTTTTGCATTTTTTGTTCGAAAATGGTACTGGCAACAAAACGACCTTCTTCGGCATCTGTCAAACTGCGGTGTACTTTTATTTTTGGACCAAACTCATTGGCAGTCCAAACCACCTTATCCAATTTGGTTTTATTGTGTTCCATGACAGTATTCGCTGCTTCCACAATATTTCGGGAGGAACGGTAATTTTGTTCCAATCTATAGGTTTGAACTCCCTGATAATCTTTTTGGAAATTCAAAATATTATTGATGTTGGCACCACGGAAAGCATAAATACTCTGTGCATCATCTCCAACCACGCATATATTCTGAAATTTATCCGATAAAGCACGAACAATTAAATATTGCGAATGATTTGTATCCTGGTACTCATCAACCAAAATGTAACGGAAACGATTTTGATATTTAGCTAAAACGTCAGGGAAACGGGTCAGTAATTCATTGGTTTTCAAAAGTAAATCATCAAAATCCATCGCTCCAGATTTGAAACAACGATCTACATAAGCCTGGTAGATTTCACCCATTCTCGGTTTCTTAGCCATTGCATCGGCTTCCTGTAAATCGGGATCATTGAAATAAGCTTTTACCGTAATCAAGCTATTTTTAAAAGTCGAAATTCGGCTTAAAATCTGTTTGGGTTTATAAATATCCCTGTCCAATTGCATTTCTTTGATAATTCCCGAAATGGCGCGAAGCGAATCCTGAGAATCATAAATAGTAAAATTAGAAGGATAACCTAATTTATCGGCTTCCGAACGTAAAATCTTAGCAAAAATAGAGTGAAAAGTTCCCATCCAAAGATTTTTGGCTTCACTGGCACCTACAATGTCAGCAATACGGTTTTTCATCTCACGAGCCGCCTTATTGGTAAATGTAAGCGACAAAATATTAAAAGCATCAATTCCCTGATGCATCAAATAAGCAATTCTAATGGTTAACACACGGGTTTTTCCAGAACCGGCACCGGCAATAATAATCATTGGACCATCTTTTTGCAATACTGGTGCGCGTTGAGCTTCGTTGAGTTGGGAAATATATTGTTGCATTACTTTTTTCTATTTATGCAAAAATAAGTATTTAAAAAGAAAGTTCCTAAGTTGCTAAGACTCTAAGATGCTAAGTTTTTTTGAAGCCGAACAAAGGGCATTTTTTCCGGCATGGTTTCCCGCTTTCGGCTATATCTCCTCCCGATAGCCATCGGGAGGAGAGGATGCTGCCTCTATCGTGGCTAGGCTCAAACAATTGTCTTTCTTTAAACATTTTAAAACCATAACTTATAATTTCTTATATCACTTATATGGTTTAAAACTAATTATAGAAAACGTCATAAGCAAAACGTATTAACGTACCAACAACAACTATCAAAAAGAAAATTCGAATAAATCCGTTTCCTTTATTGATTGCCAATTTTGCTCCAAGCCAACCACCAAGTCCGTTGCTTATTGCCATCGGAATTGCTATAGACCAAATAATTTTTCCTTTAATCATAAACAAACAAATCGAACCAAAGTTTGTAGCCAGGTTTACCATTTTAGCATTTGCGGAAGCGTGAAGAAAATCAAAACCTAAAAGGGTTATAAAAGCTACAACAAAAAAACTTCCTGTTCCCGGGCCAATAAATCCATCATAAAAACCAACAATTATACTAATAACAACTGCATAAATGATTTGTGTCATTGCCGAATGATCTTTAGCAACATGCTGTCCGAAGTTTTTCTTTGCGTACGTATAAATAAACAATAATGACAAAACCACTAATAAAAGCGGTTTCATAAAATCGTTGCTTACCATTGTCAAAATTGTAGAACCCAAAAATGCTGACGGAACCGCCAAACACATCATGATGATTAACAATTTCCACTGCATTACGACTTTCTTTAAATATTGTAAGGCCGCAAATGCTGTTCCGCTGAACGCAGGGATTTTTAACGTTCCGACTACCGTAGAAACAGATAGATTTGGAAGTAAAATTAATCCCATCGGCGTTTGAATTAGTCCCCCGCCACCAACAATTGCATCAATAAATCCCGCCGCGAAAGCCGCTAAACAAAGAAAAAGTATTATATATGAATCCATTAAAATAAATTTGGGCTGATTTTTAAAACCCACTGTAAAAGTAAGGCTTCCTTTTTCTTTATTACCAAAAAATTAAAACGGATTTCTCATCAAAAAGTATATTTTTGCTTTCAAAATTTTATACCCAAATGAACGCAACAAATATCATCGAAATAGTAGCTTACACAATACCTTCATTAATTACAGGCGGAGTTGCCTATTTTTTATTCAATTCGCATTTTAAAGACCAACAAAATACCCGACGTTGGTTATTGCAAAAAGACAATCAAAAGATAGCCTTACCTTTGCGTTTACAGGCTTATGAAAGAATGGCTTTGTTTATGGAACGCATTAATCCGTCGCAATTAATGGTGCGCATTAATCCTGTTTCTAATGATAAAAATGATTATGCCAATTATGTAATTGCAAATATCGAACAGGAATTTGAACACAATTTGGCACAACAAATCTATGTTTCCGATAAATGCTGGGTGATTATCCTAACTGCGAAAAATACAATTATACAATCGATTCGTTTAGCTGCTAAAAATGAAAAAGTAAACAATGCTGACGACTTACGAACTTTTATAATTAATGAGTTATTAGAAAAAACTTCGCCAAGCAATACTGCCTTAGCTTTTATAAAAAATGAAGTAGCCGAATTGTGGTAAATTATTTCACCATCTCAATAGCTTCGCTCTTTTTCAAAGCATACTGAAATCCTTCTTCCCACCATTGCTTCATTTTGACTTTGTTAAAAATCAAAGCATTGTTGGTTAAATCAATTGGAGTATAATACATATTAAGCTTAACATTGTTATGAGAAGCCGATAGCGTACCTAACAAAATATCGTGCTTCTCGATTTGATCTAATTCAATCTGAAATAAATCAATCAGCAAAGAAAAAGGGTTTCTTCCAATAGCTGCCCGGGGAGTTAATTTCTCCGTTTCTAAAATAACAACATCTATTTCGGTCGCTCCACGGTTAATTGCTTCCTGAATAGGCACTAAACTCGAAAAACCACCATCAGCATAATCAAAGCCTTTTTTGGTTACAATACTCATAAAAGGTATATAATTGCTTGATATCCAAATCCAATCGCAAAATTCATCATAGGTACATTCTTTAATGGATTTGTATTCGGCTTGATTATTAGTAAGATTAGTAACCGTAACTATCACATCGGTTTCCGTAGCTTTTAATTGATTGAATTCTGCTATGGGGAAATTTCGCTTAATGTAAGTACGCAATTTTTTGCTTTCGCCAAAAGTTCTTTTTCCTCTAAAAAACTGCAACAATACATTAAAATGATTAATGCTAACAACATCTATCCCTTTCTTTTTTCGAATAATAAACGGATTGATATTGAAGATTTTTTTCATATCCACATTGGTATAAATACGATGTATTTTTTGGATGTTTCCCAATGCTAAGTGAGGAATCAATAAACTTCCGGTAGAGGTTCCAATAAATAAATCGTACTTGATTTTTTTATTTTCTAATAAAAACTGGGCAACACCACCAGCAAATGCCCCCTTACTTCCTCCTCCCGAAATTACTAATGCTCTCATATTTTCTCATTTAATAACCGATTCAACTGAAACTGTTCTCTATCATTCAAATTGGGTAAAATTCGAACAAAAGAATCTCTATGCACCTGATTTTTTAATAAAATCCGAATGGTATCTCTTCCAAATTTAGAAAATTGCCACATATGATGTGTAGTTGCTTTTACTAAATTAATCAATACGGTATCATTAATCAGCTTAAATCCAATTAGTTTTTCCAAAGCATTTTGTCTGGTAGTAGCTTCATAACTTTCAGACGAATAACTGACTAATTCATCTATTATAACTTGTTTATCAGTTGAAAATTCCGGTGTCATCAATACCAATGACAGCCATAAAGTTCTCAAATTATAATCGTTAAAACCAATCCATTTCTTTGACTTTTCCAAATAATCCAGTCGCTGCTTAGGGAAGTTTCTCCATAAATACAGCAATGCGATTTCCTGGGTTTGATAAGAAGCATCATCTAAAAGACTTTCGTAATCAATTCTAAACGCTTCCGGAATTTTAGGCAATGAATAAGCTACTGCCTGACGAACCAGAGGATCATTTGTTTCCAAAGCCAATTCTAAATACGGTTTTTGGGCTTCAAAAGTTTCATTCTGGAGTTGGTCAACAACCATTGCTTTAGCAGCATAATGAGCATCTGACATTAAGATTAGCTTAAAAAAACCTTCTTTTTCAGCTAAAGGTTTCGACTTCATTTTATCCAATTCCAGCATTATTTTGGTTATTTTATTTTTAACCAATAATGCATTGACTTTTTGAGTATTAATTACAGTGGACTCAAGCCATTCTTTAGAAAAAGAATCAGTATCAAAACGACTTACTTTTTTTACTTCGGCAAAGAAATCTTCGGTTGTTACAGTTTTGAAAGCATATTTTTTTAAATAGTTTTTAATGATTTTCCTGAATTTCTTATCTCCTATTTCCTGATGCAAAGCAAACAAAGCCCAAGCTCCTTTTTGATAATAACTAAGAGAACTGGCTTTTTCACTCAATATAGGAACTGTATCTGTTCTGGAAGCGTATTTTATTTGCTGTATGGACTCATACATTTTCGAATAAAAATAATCCTCTCCATAAATTTCTTTTTCGGCCAATAAAGCATAATAGGTTGCAAAACCTTCCTGTAACCAATGGTGTTTTCCGCTTGCTGCAGTAACCAAATCGCCAAACCATTGATGCGCTAATTCATGCGCTTCCACATTGGTGTAATTTCGATCTTCAAAACCTATGGAATCCACAACATAACGGGTTGCAAATAAAGTTGCCGAAGTGTTTTCCATACCCGCATACAAAAAATCCCGAACTGGTGCTTGTTTATAAATGTGCCAGGGATATTTAACCCCTATTTCTTTTTCTAAAAAATTAAAGATTCGTGTTGAATAGCGATAAGTAGGTTCAAATTTTGAAGTGTCTTTAGGTTCGATATACAATTCCAACGGCACTTTGCTTTTAGACAGTTGGGTATGTTTATCGAATTTTCCAATGGCGAGCATCAATAAATAAGAACTCATTGGTTTTTCCATTTGATAATGCCAGACATTAGTATTGCTTTTATTTTCTTTTTGCTTTAAAACACCATTTGAAATAACCTGATAATCTGAATTAAATGCAATTTCAAGATTAAAAATTACTTTTTCATTGACATCGTCAAAACTCGGAAACCAATTGCTTGTATACCTTCCCTGTCCCTGAGTCCAAATTTGCGTATCTCCGGCTGTTTCTGAACCTACAAAATACAAAGCCTGTTTTGGCGTCGCATTGTAATTGAAAGTAAGCACATTTTTTCCTTTTTGAAAAGGATGAATAATCAATAGCTGTTTGCCTGAATTTGCATATTGAACTTCTTTTTGATTTAATACCACTTTTGAAAATTGCATGTTTTGGGCATCAATTTTTAAAGTATCTGTAGCTTTCAAAATTTCGAAAGAATAATTCACTGTCCCAGTAATCGATTTTTCATTGGCACTTAAGCTTAATTGAGCCGAAACTGAAGTAAAATCAACCACTTTTGCTTGTTGAGCAAAAAGAAAAGTGGAAATAAAAAGAAAAAAGTATTTCATTAAAAGTATATTAGAGCCAGAAAATCAAAGTTACAAAGCTTTGACAAACTATTAGAAGTATTTTGTAAGTTTACCTCTTAAACTTTTAATAAAATTAAGTTGAAAAAAGCCCTTTTTAACTGGAGTAGCGGAAAAGATTCTGCATTAGCCTTATACAAAATACTGCAAAACTCTGAATTTGAAATCAATTGTTTGTTAACCAGTGTCAATCAGCAATACCAACGTATTTCCATGCACGGTGTTAGAGTCGAGCTATTAGAACAACAAGCCGAAAGTATTGGAATTCCATTAGAAATTATGCAAATTCCCGAAATGCCTACTATGGAAGTTTATGAGGAGGTAATGCAGCAAACATTGGAAAAACTAAAAAAGAAAGGAATCACACATTCTGTTTTTGGAGATATTTTTCTGGAAGATTTACGCAAATACCGCGAAGATAAATTAACAACAATGGGATTTGAAGGCGTATTTCCTATTTGGAAAATTCCAACTCAGGATTTGATTCAGGAATTTATTGCTTTGGGATTTAAAACGATTGTTGTATGTGTTAACGAACGTTACTTAGACAAAAGTTTTGTTGGTCGTGTAATCGATCAGCAATTTATTGATGATTTACCGGACAATGTAGATGTATGCGGAGAAAATGGTGAATTCCATACTTTTAGTTTTGACGGACCAATTTTTAATAAACCTATCGATTTTGAAATTGGTGAAATTGTCTATAGAAAATATGAGAAACCAAAACAGGATTCTTCTAATACTGCTTGTGATACTAATGATTCAACGGCTTATGATTATGGATTTTGGTATTGCGATTTGATTCCGAAATAATACAAATTTTTAAAAAAACAAACCGCAAATTCGCAGATTATTAAAAATTTGCGAATTTGCGGTTTTTTATATTTAAACACTTATTGAAATTTGTGTTCTACAATTTCTTAGCGTTTTTTACTTTTTGATCAGTAATTGCAATTGCTAATACTTCGCTCATTTCTTTTACATAATGAAAAGTAACACCTGTCAGATATTCAGGCTTAATTTCATCAACATCACTTTTGTTTTCATGACATAAGATGATTTCTTTGATATTAGCTCTTTTTGCTGCAAGAATCTTTTCTTTGATTCCTCCTACAGGCAATACTTTTCCTCTCAACGTAATTTCACCAGTCATCGCAATATTTTTCTTTACTCTTTTTTGAGTAAACAAAGAAACTAATGAAGTTAGCATTGCAATTCCGGCACTTGGACCATCTTTTGGAGTAGCTCCTTCAGGGACATGCAAATGAATGTTGTATTTTGACAATAACTCTGAAGTCAATCCTAATTGCTCAGCATTGGCTTTAATGTATTCCAAAGCAATTGTAGCCGATTCTTTCATTACTGTACCTAAATTCCCTGTGATACTCATGCCTCCTTTTCCTGGAGAAAGTAATGATTCAATAAAAAGAATATCTCCACCTACACTCGTCCAAGCCAATCCTGTAACCACACCAGCCACATCATTGCTTTCGTATTTGTCGCGCTCTAAACGAGGAACTCCAAGAACTTTTACAATGTCTTCATCAGTTACTTTTTTATTGTATTCCTCTTCCATTGCAACTGATTTAGCTGCATTACGGATAACCTGAGCAATCTTAGCTTCCAGTCCACGAACACCGGATTCACGTGTATAACCTTCTACAATTTTCTCTAATTGTTTTTTTCCAATAGTCAAATCTTTTGAAGTCAATCCATGTTCTTTTAATTGACGCGGAAACAAATGCTGTTTGGCAATTTCTACTTTTTCTTCAATGGTATAACCTGACATTTTGATAATCTCCATACGGTCTCTCAAAGCAGGCTGAATAGCACTCATATTATTCGAAGTAGCAATAAACATTACCTTAGATAAATCATAGCCTAATTCGACAAAATTATCGTAAAAAGAGCTGTTTTGTTCCGGATCTAAAACCTCTAATAATGCCGAAGACGGATCACCATGATTACTATTTGACAATTTATCAATTTCGTCCAAAACAAACACAGGGTTTGATGTTCCGGCTTTTTTCAAACTTTGAATAATTCTACCCGGCATAGCACCAATATAAGTTTTTCTATGCCCGCGAATTTCAGCTTCATCACGCAATCCACCTAGAGAAATACGAACATATTCACGACCTAAAGCCTCTGCAACCGAACGTCCAATAGAAGTTTTACCCACTCCCGGAGGTCCTGTTAAACAGATAATAGGCGATTTCATATCGTTTCTTAATTTCAAAACTGCCAAATGCTCTATCATTCTTTTCTTTACTTCATCCAATCCAAAATGATCACGATCAAGAATTTTTTGAGCATTTTTTAAATCGAAATTATCTTTCGAATATTCATTCCATGGTAAATCCAAAAGCAATTCCATGTAATTTCTTTGGATACCATAATCAGGTGCCTGTGGATTCATTCGACGCATTTTTGTTAACTCTTTTTCAAAAGTAGTCTGCGTTTTTTCATCCCATTTTTTAGTCTTGGATTTCAATAACATTTCATCCATTTCCTCTTCCTGAGTCGAACCACCTAATTCTTCCTGAATAGTTTTCATCTGTTGGTGAAGAAAATATTCTCTTTGTTGTTGATCTAAATCAAAACGTACCTTAGATTGAATATCATTTTTAAGTTCGAGTTTTTGTAACTCAATATTCATATACTTTAAAGTCTCTAAAGCCCTGTCTTTTAAATTATTGATAGCTAATAAATCTTGTTTTTCTTTAACAGACAAATTCATGTTGGAAGTAACAAAATTAATTAAAAAAGACTGGCTTTCAATATTTTTGATAGCAAAAGTAGCTTCGGTTGGAATATTCGGGCTTACCTTAATTATTTGGATTGCCAATTCTTTTATAGAATCTAAAATAGCCAGGAATTCAGAATCTTCTTTCTCAGGTCTTTCTTCTGAAAAATCTTTGATTAACGCAGAAATATAAGGCTCTTCAGAAGTTACCGATTCTATTTCGAAACGTTTTTTCCCCTGAAGAATTACAGTTGTAGTTCCATCAGGCATTTTAAGCACACGCAGAATACGTGCAACAGTCCCAATAGAATTGATATCTTCTATAGACGGATCTTCAATTTCTTCATTCTTTTGAGCAACAACACCTATAATTTTTCCATTGGCATTGGCATCATCAATCAATTTGATAGATTTATCTCTTCCAGCAGTAATAGGAATTACAACACCTGGAAATAAAACCATATTCCTCAATGGAAGAATAGATAATGAATCAGGTAACTCTTCGTTAATCATTTCCTCTTCATCTTCCGGAGTTAATAAAGGTATTAATTCCGCTTCTGAATCGAATTCTTGTTGTGACAGATTGTCAATAGTAAGTATTTTATGTTTTGACATAGTATAATTTAAGTCTTTTTGTCATTAAATAATTCACATATTAATAACAAAGTTAGTACTCTTACATCTTATAGTGTTAAAAATCAAATAGTAACACAAAAATAAGCTTTATATAACTTATATAAGTCAATCTTTATGCCATAAAACAGCAAAAGAAAACCCTCAAACAGAAGTTTCTTTTGAGGGCTATATTTATGTAATTTATTTAAAATCTAATATTCTACATCAAAAGTCCCCTGAGTTATATTAAATGGTGTTGTACCATTGGTAGTAAAACTAAAGGTCCCTTTAACCCTATCAGCAGTTATTGAGGTTATGGTAACACTTCCGGAAACAGCTTTGAAATTAATATCACTTAATGTTGTATATGAAGCCTGAACAACATCAGTTGCAGTATTCCCCGTAATTTGATAAGTTCCTGGAATTAAATTACTTTTTACATTAACAGATATCGAATTTGAACTGGCATCTTCAGCTCCAATAGCAATATATTCTGATGAATTAAAATCAATTAATGAAGTCATTATATCTGTTGTATTAAAATTGACTCCACCTACTTTTGCAGTAAAAACATCGGCAGTTTCTTCTTCTGTGATATAAGGTATATCTTTAAAGATACCGTTAGTAAAAGTTACAGGTGTTTTTGGATTATCTGTGTCTGACCAATAGCCCTTAAAATGAAAAGTCCCGGATATAGTTTTAGTTTCAGTATTAATACTTGTAATTGTAACGGAACCTGTATCTTCCGTAGGATTTTCATCGTTGACAGCCCAATAACCGTATTCAGAACCAGCAGGATTATAAGTAATAATATTGATATTAGCTGCATAAGTTCCAACAGCGGCTCCCTCTATCATAATTCCAAAACTTTCTCCTTTAGAATTAGTCGCAGAAATTTCGATAAAATGTCCCGAAATTATAGTCTGAGTTTCATTTGCACTCCAGGTTTTACCGCTAAAATCGGCTTGGAAAATTCCAGAACCAGGATCCGGTTCAACAGTGCCGTCTATTGGTTCATAAGTACATGATACTAGAAGTGTAACACACAATAATAGAGTAAATATTCTTTTCATAATTGGAGCTTTTTTATTGTCTCCAAATATAATTTTTTATTTTATTTTTCTTACTATTTTTTAGGTACTTTTCTTAACAAAACAACACCAACGATAAAGAAAACAGCCAGAAAAACAATTGCAAATCGAGGACTACCTGTAATTTGATCAATAACACCATAAACTAACATCCCTATCACAATTCCGATTTTCTCGGCGACATCATAAAAACTAAAAAAGGAAGCCGTGTCTTGTGTTTCCGGTAAAAACTTAGAATATGTAGAACGGGACAAAGACTGAATTCCTCCCATTACTAAACCAACTAAAGCAGCCATAATATAAAAATGAATAGGCAAAATGATAAAATAAGCAGCAATACACAAGACAACCCAAATACTGTTTATAAAAATTAATACAGGGATATTTCCATATTTTTCAGAGGCTTTAGAAGTAGTGAAGGCACCAATAATGGCTACTAATTGAATCAATAAGATACAAATTATTAATCCTATTGTACTCTGCTCTTTTGATTCCCAGGCAATTTCTTGAGAGCCAAAATAAGTTGCAATTAGCATTACTGTTTGTACAGCCATACTGTACACAAAAAAACTACTTAAATATTTCTTTAAACGTATATTTTCCTCTAATAAAAACCAAACTTTTTTAAGCTCTTTAAAACCATTGAAAATAATGGCATGGGTATGTTTTTGTTCAGAATTCTTATTTCCTTTAGGCAAATAATAATAAGTATACTGACTAAACAAAATCCACCAGACTCCCACCATTACAAAAGAATAACGCATTGCCTTAATAGCTGCCGGCTCTCCATTAGTTTCGGTAATATTGAATAATTCAGGTTTCATAACCATAGCCAGGTTCACAATCAACAGAATCACACTTCCTATATACCCCAACGAATATCCTTTAGCACTAATAGCATCCTGCTGTTCTTCGAAAGCAATATCAGGTAAATAAGAATTATAAAAAACCAAACTCCCCCAAAAACCAATTAAACCTAACAAATAAAACAATAAACTGGAATAAATGTCTTCTAAGCTAAACCAATACAATCCCATACAAGACAAAGCCCCCATATAGCAAAAAAACTTCATAAACATCTTCTTATTACCCACATAATCGGCAATTCCAGACAATAAAGGAGATAAAAAAGCAACTACTAAAAATGCAAAAGCAGTAACAAAACTAATTAATGCCGAATTTTTTATACTGAAGCCAAATACCTCAATATAATGCCCTGTTTTTGAAAACAAAGCTTCATAAAATATAGGAAAAACAGCAGATGTAATTACTAATGGATAAACTGAATTTGCCCAATCGTAAAATGCCCAGGCATTCAATAATTTTTTATCTCCTTTTGGTAATGAATTCATATCTCTTTTTTTTGGGGACGAATTTATAGTTTTTTAAACAGTTTCTGCTTAAATCAATTAAAAATATCCTTTGGGGTTAGCATAAAAAAAGCCAATTCGTTAGAATTGGCTATAAATAAATATCTGATTTTTTTTTTATTTGAATACTACTCCAAATTTAGCTGCAATAGCCTTAGCTTCGGGAACCATTGCTTTTAAATTAGCAATTCTGGTTGCATCAGACGGGTGTGTACTTAAAAACTCAGCCGGAGCCTGACCTCCTGAATTAGCAGACATTCTTGTCCAAAAAGTAATAGCTTCATCAGGATTATAACCAGCAATTGCCATAAGTATCAATCCAATTTTATCGGCTTCAGTTTCGTGACTTCTGCTAAAAGGAAGCATTACTCCTACCTGAGAACCAATTCCGTAATATTGTTGCCACATTTGCTGCTTTTCGGCACTTTGGCTTCCTGTTGCAGCTGCAACACCAGCAGCACCTAAAGTTTGTAACTGCGAAGCACTCATACGTTGTGCTCCGTGATTAGCAAGAGCGTGAGAAACTTCGTGTCCCATAACCGTAGCTAAACCTGCGTCGTTTTTAGTTATCGGTAAAATTCCTGAGTAAACCACAATTTTACCTCCGGGCATACACCAGGCATTTACTTCTTTACTATCCACTAATTTGTATTCCCATTGGTAATCTTTCAAATAATCGTTCTGACCTAAAGAAGCCAAATAACGTTCGGCAGCGGTTTTTATTTTAATTCCAACCGTTTCCACTTTTTTAGCATCAGCAGTACCTGAAATCACTTTGTTTGACTTTAAAAAAGTACCATACTCCTGAAAAGAAGAAGGAAACAATTCGCTATTAGAAACAAAATTTAAAGTTTTTTTCCCGGTTAATGGATTTGTTGCACACGAATAGATCAATCCTAAAGTGGCGATTCCTATAAATAATAAATTCTTTTTCATGATAGTTAAGTTAATTTTTTACTTACAAAAATACAATTATTATCCAATAATATGTAAAACATTAAAATCCTTAGGAACAATCAGATATTGATTTTCCTTAAAATTAGCAGCATCAAAAACAATCTCTTCATTGTCAATTTCTACAGTTTTAACTTCAAACGGCAATCCAATAAAGTTGATTTTAAATTTAGTATAATTAGTATCGTATTTACCTTCTTTGTGCAGCTGAATATTCAATTCCGTTTCTTTTCCTGTCATTTGGAAAGACAAAAAGCTAAAACGTCCTTTCTTATAATCATAACCATCCTGCGCATCTTCATACACTACTGATTTTTCTTTACCTTCTTTATAATACAAATCCAAAGTTAATTCGTCAAATTCCAATTCACCCACATATTGCTGTACAGGATATTTTGGAATAATAGCACCGGCTTTAATAAAAACGGGGATTTCATCAAATTTAGTATCCACCCACATTTCTTTTCCTCCTTTTATAAAACAATTTGTCCAGTAATTGTACCATTCCCCGCGAGGAATGTACATCCTTCTTCCTAATGCATTAGGTTCTAAAATAGGGCAAACTAAAATTTGGTTTCCAAAAATGAATTCGTCATTTCGATAATGCGTTTGAATATCTTCCTGATCAAAATAAACCAAAGGCTTCAACATTGGTGTACCTTCTTCGATATATTGCCAAAACATGGTGTATAAATATGGTAACAATTGATAACGCAGACTAACAAATTTTCTGGTAATATCAATAACTTCTTCATCAAAAGCCCAAGGTTCCTGATTACCATGATCTCCTGAAGAGTGTGTACGGCAAAATGGATGAAAAACTCCAAGCTGGATCCATCTTGCATACAATTCACCTGTAGGCTGTTCAGCAAAACCTCCAATATCAGAACCTGTAAAGCCCATTCCTGAAATAGACATTCTTTGCACCTGAATATTGGCTATCCAAAGATGCTCCCAGGTAGCTACATTGTCTCCAGTCCAGGACGAAGTATAACGTTGCGCTCCTGAATAAGCTGATCTCGTAATAATAAATGGTCTTTTCGGATAAGCAAAACGTTTAACCCCATGATAAGTGGCTCTGGCCATCTGCGTTCCATAGATATTATGTGCTTTTCTATGACTACAAGGATTTCCGTCATAATTATGACGCACATCGTTAGGGAAGGTTTTATTAGGAACTTCCATCACCGCAGGTTCGTTCATGTCATTCCATACTCCTTTTACTCCAATATCCGAAATTAATTCTTTAAATAATCCAGCCCACCACTCTCTTACTTCGGGATTTGTATAATCCGGAAAATTACATTCTCCAGGCCAAACCTTACCTTTCATATAAGGACCATCGGCTCTTTTACAGAAATAATCTTTAGCCAAAGCTTCTTTGTAAACCCAATATTCTTTATCTATTTTAATCCCTGGATCAATGATAACAATAGTTTTAAATCCGTCTTCGGCTAATTCAGAAACCATTCGTTTAGGATCCGGAAAATATTCTTTGTTCCAGGTAAAACATCTAAAACCTTCCATATAATCGATATCCAAATAAATAGCATCACAAGGAATTTGCAACTCTCTAAATTTAGCCGCTACCTCTTTTACATTACTCTCAGGGTAATAACTCCATTTACACTGATGATAACCCAATGCCCATAAAGGTGGTAATTCCGGTTTTCCGGTCAAATCAGTATAAGAAGTCACCACGTCCTGCATATTTGGTCCGTAGAAGAAATAATAATTCATCTCTCCACCATCTGACCAAAAACTGGTTACATTTCTTCTTTCGTGACAAAAATCAAAAAAGGTTCTGAAAGTATTATCGAAGAAAATTCCATAAGCCTGTTTGTTATGCAATCCAATATAAAAAGGAACTACTTTATATAGCGGCTCTTGTTCTTTTTGAAAGGCATATTGATCCGTTGCAAAGTTTTCTACCCTTTTCCCTTTCAGATTCATTTGAGTAGCCTTGTCTCCCAATCCGTAGAAACATTCTCCATCTTTTGAAGCTTTACTCATTTTTACGATGTTTCCACCAAATTCATAACATTCTTCCCAATGGAAACCTAATTCATCTTCTAATAAAACATTTCCTTTCAAATCGTATATAGAAGCTCTTAAATCGGCTTTTTGAATTTTACAGATAATCTTATTTGTGGTAATTTGATAATACGTTTTCTCCTCTGTAATTTCTAAATGATTATATCCGTGCGAGTGACTCTCATCAATAGCATAAGAGAAATCATTACTGAAATAGCCTTTAGTGGTAAAACGAAAACGGATTAAACTATCTCTTAAAACTGTCAGTTTTAAAATAACACTATTATCGGTATAAAAATATACGGAATCAACATCATGCGTGTATGAAACCACCTTTGAAGGATATAAATCTCCTTTATATTCTAATTCTGTATTTGTAATCATCTCAGTCCTTTTAGATTAGTATTTGGTGTTCTCTCAAACATACAAAAAATCTTTTTTATAAATAAACAATAACTTTTTTATTAACGAAATCGTAATAGTTAACTAATTATCAAAAAAAAGAAGTATTAATAACAATATTAATACTTCTTAGTAAAAAAATTAAATTTTATGAAGCTCTTTTTTTTTATTAAAAATAATGAGATTTAAGAAATTTTAAAAACAGTCACACTCAAAGGTGCCAAGACCAATTCAACCGAATAATCTCTTCCTCCATAAGGTGAAGATTCTATTTTTAAATCGGCTGTATTCAGCACATTACTTCCTTGGTATTTTTCTGAATCACTATTAAAAATTTCAACAAGTTTTCCTTTTCTTGGAACTCCAATTCTGTAATTCTTGCGAATAATTTGGGTAAAATTACATACTACAATCAAATCGTCTTTTGAGTTATTTCCTTTTCGAATATAGGAAAGTACCGCGTTTTGATGATCAGAATAATTAATCCATTCAAAACCTTCATGACTAAATTGTTTTTCGTACAAAGCAGGTTGTGATTTGTATAATTTATTCAAATCTTTAATCAATTCTTTTACGCCATTATGAACGGGATATTGTAATAAATGCCAGTCTAAACTTTCCTGGAAATTCCATTCAGCCATTTGACCAAATTCCCCTCCCATAAAAAGTAAATTTCCTCCCGGATGTGTAAACATATAACCATAGAGCAAACGCAAATTGGCAAATTTTTGCCATTCATCACCCGGCATTCTATCGGCTATGGATTTTTTACCATACACTACTTCGTCATGAGACAAAGGCAGCATAAAGTTTTCGGTAAAAGCATAAGTCATCGAAAAAGTCAGATCATTTTGATGGTATTTTCGATATACTGTTGCTTTTTGGAAATATTTTAAAGTATCGTGCATCCATCCCATCATCCATTTCATCCCAAAACCAAGTCCTCCTACTGATGTAGGTCGGGAAACCATTGGGAATGAAGTACTTTCTTCTGCAATAGTCTGTACACCTTCATAGTTAGAATAAACTACTTCATTGAATTCTTTTAGAAAACTGATTGTATCCAGATTTTCATTTCCTCCAAAAATATTTGGTTCCCATTCGCCATCATTTCTGGAATAATCCAAATAAAGCATCGATGCAACAGCATCAACCCTTAAACCATCTATATGATAATGTTGTAACCAAAACAAAGCATTACTAATCAAAAAAGAACGCACTTCGTTTCTTCCATAATTAAATACTAAACTTTTCCAATCAGGATGATAACCTTTTCTGCGATCAGGATGTTCGTAAAGATTCGAACCATCAAAAAAGCCCAATCCGTGAGCATCATCGGGAAAATGCGAAGGTACCCAATCCAAGATAACCCCTATTCCCGCCTGATGTAATTTATCTACCAAAACCATGAAATCCTGTGGATTTCCAAAACGGGATGTTGGAGCAAAATAGCCCACTAATTGATATCCCCAGGAAGGATCATAAGGATATTCCATTACCGGCATAAACTCAACATGAGTAAATCCCATTTCTTTTACATAGCTCACTAAATCTTCAGCCAATTCCAAATAGCTCAAAAACCGATTACCTTCAGCACGTTTCCAAGAACCTAAATGCACTTCATAAACCGAATAAGGTTTATCTAAATCATTATGCTCTTTTCGTGTTTTCATCCATTTGGAATCTTTCCATTCATGATCAAGATCCCAAACTACAGAAGCTGTATGAGGTGGTTTTTCGCAATAAAAAGCAAATGGATCCGCTTTTTCGGTAACGATGTCTCCGTTGTTAGAGAGTATTTTATATTTATAATTTGTTCCTTTTTTGATATTAGGAATAAAACCTTCCCAAATACCCGAAGAATCCCATCGCACATAAAGTTCGTGTTCACCCTGTGTCCAGTAATTAAAATCCCCCACAACAGAAACAGAATGTGCAGTAGGAGCCCAAACAGCAAAATAAACACCCTGAACCCCATTTAATTCAATTAAATGAGCTCCTAACTTTTCATATAACCTAAAATGTTTTCCAGCTTTGAATAAGTTAATATCAAAATCAGTAAAAAGAGAATGCGAAATAACTTTACTCATAGTATTATTGGTATAATTCTAATTTTTTAAAAAATAGAATATTGATATAAAAAACAACTAATTAACTTTTATTCAATTCTAAAATTATCAGGCAAAGTCACCCCTTTCTTAATCACTATAATTCCATCTTTGATAGCATACAAATCGGTTGTAGCATTTTCTAAATGTGAACCTCCATTAATATGGACATTATTACCTATTCGACAGTTTTTATCAACCAAGGCATTGTTAATATAGCAACCTTCACCTATTCCTACTAATATTTTATTATTTTGTTGATCCTCTTCCATGTCTTCGATACTTTGATAAAAATCGCTACCCATTACATAAGTATTATGGATAATGGTATCTTTTCCAACTCTGGATCGAACACCTATCACAGATCTCTTAATCTCTTTTGCATTTAAGATACATCCTTCAGAAATCAACGATTTATCAATCATGGTGTTTTTAAATTTTGACGGAGGCAATAAACGAGGTCTTGTATAGATTTTATTATCGTTGTCGAATAAATTAAACTTAGGCACATCATCTGTTAAGCCAATATTAGCTTCGAAAAACGAATCAATATTTCCAATATCTGTCCAATAACCTTCGTATTGATAACTAAGGATTTTTTTGTTTCCAACAGCCTGTGGAATGATTTCTTTACCAAAATCTTTAGTATCAGGATTTGCCATTAAATCTACCAAAAGCTTTTTGTTGAAAATGTAAATCCCCATCGAAGCCAGGTAATTTTTACCTTCAGCTTTCATTTGTTCACTTACATCTGACTCCCAATCCGGTAAAAGTTCCTTCGCTGGTTTCTCAATAAATGATTCAATACAACTATCTTCATTTGTTTTTAAGATTCCAAACTCAGGCGCATCTTTAGAATTTACCGGCAATGTGGCAATGGTAATATCAGCTTCTTTCTTAATATGTTCTTCCAACATATCATTAAAATCCATTTGATACAATTGGTCTCCTGATAAAATTAAAGCATAATCAAAATTATGATTTAAAAAATGAGGCATACATTGTCTCACGGCATCGGCAGTTCCTTGAAACCAGGTTGGGTTATCCGGAGTTTGCTCAGCTGCTAAAATATCTACAAAAGCCTGACTAAAAGCACTAAAAACATAAGTATTTTTAATATGTGCATTAAGTGAAGCCGAATTAAATTGTGTCAATACAAACATTCTGTAAATATCTGAATTCATACAATTTGAAATAGGAATATCTACCAATCTATATTTTCCTCCAACTGGCACTGCTGGTTTTGATCTGGTTTCAGTCAATGGATACAATCTTGATCCCTGACCACCTCCTAGGATTATAGCAATAACATTTTTTCTTTTTGCCTTCATATTTTGTTAAGTATTAAGTTGTACATTTCTATATATTCCTGACTGGCTTTTTCCCAGGAATGATCTGTAACCATTCCTTTTTTTCTAATTTGATTTAAATGCTCTTTATCCTTGTACAAATTAACCGCTCTTTGAATGGAATAACAGATATCTCCTACCGAAGATTGGTCATGGCATATCCCATTTCCATTGTCTCCAAAATCAATTACAGTATCTTTCAATCCTCCTGTTCTCCTAACAATAGGTATAGTTCCATATCGTAGTGAGTACATTTGATTTAATCCGCAAGGTTCCACTCTTGATGGCATCAATAAGAAATCGGCTCCTGCATAAATTAAATGAGCTAATTCTTCATTGTACCCAATAAACGTATTGTAATTTCCTTTATAATCAACCAATAAACTATTCAATTGGTTTTCAATATGTGAGTTTCCGGATCCTAATATTAAAATATTAATCTCTTTATAATTTTCCGAAAGAGCCAAAGCCGAAGCCTGAGGCAATAAATCACCACCCTTTTCATCCCATAATCTGCCTATGAAGCTAAATAACGGCTTTGTAGGGTCAAGGTTAAAAAGCGTACAAAGGATTTCCTTATTCTGTTGCTTCCCTTTCTCAAAATTTGAAACCGAATAATTCTTTTCTAACATTTTATCTTTCGCCGGATCCCAAACCTGTACATCTATCCCGTTTAAAATTCCTTTTGATTTATAACGAACAAGATTAAATAACGATTCTAAACCATTAGCCGAATAATTTATTTCATTCAAATAACTAGGAGAAACTGTCGTAACAGCTGCGGCACATTTGACCCCAACAGCTAATGAATTGATACAATTATCCCATTCTAAAATTTTCATATGACTCAAATCGAATTCAGGAAAATAATTTAACTTTTCAAAACTAAATTTTCCTTGATACAAACCATTGTGAATGGTAATCATCGAAGGCGTATTAAACAATTTATGGTACTTATGACAATATTGCATCATAAACGGAATTAAACCCGTATGATGATCATGACAATTAATAACATCGGGCATTGTTTCTCTTCCAATAATCCAATCTAAAGTTGCAATCTGAAAAGAAATAAAACGCTCAATATCATCCTCATAACCGTAAACATCTTTTCTATCAAAAAGTTCCGGTATTTCCATCAAATACAACTCAAACCCAAGCTTATCTGTCTTTTCTTTCAGGACACTAAAAGGAAAATTAAAAGTTCCTAATTGGATTGATCCCCAATGTACACACTCAAAATCATTTTCATTTCTAAATTTAGTCTCGTAACAAGGCATCACTACCCTTAACTGATGTCCTGCATTGTTTTGGTATTTTGGCAAAGCTCCTACTACGTCAGCTAAACCACCTACTTTAGCCACTGGATAACACTCTGCACTAATATGAAATATTTCCATTTATTGATTTAAGTTTTAATTAGGGTTAAAAAAATACAATAGTAAAAAGATTCGTTAAATTATCATTAAATAAACACAAGTGTCATTAAATTTATTAATAATATTATTTTTAACTTTTTTCTAAATATAGTAAAAAACACTAACAATTGCTGTAAAAGTCAAAAAATATTACACTCTAAAATAAAGTTTTTTTATCATTAAAATCTTTCAAAAACCAGTATTTTTAATCGAAATAATCAAAATTGATAATTTAAAAAAAATCCTACTATCTAATCGTTTAATTCGTATAATTTATTGCTTAAAATTATGTAATTATAATCCTAAAAATAACTAGTCAAATCAATAGTAATAATTTGGTAACAATAAAAAGATAATTTTTTTGCGAATAAACAATTTATTAAATTTGAACATGGACTTATTCAGTAATATAATCAATTGGAAAGAAGAATTATATCCAATTTTAGAAAAATACAAATCAAAAAAACATCCGTTAAACTACAATAGTCTATACGAATTAGTGATTATGGTTGTTTTATCGGCTCAGGATTCGGATGAAAACATCAATAATATTGCTCCGAATTTCTTTTTCAAATTTCCAAAAATGGAAAATCTTGCCCAATCAAATCTTGATGAAATAATTCCTCATATAAATGCCGTTAAATATCATGAAAACAAAGCCGAATGGATTCTTAATATTGCAAAAACAATTAAAAAAGAAGAAAATATTCCGTTAACAATGAAGTCGTTAACTGCTATTAAGGGAATTGGCAGAAAGTCAGCTAACGTAATTATGAAAGAAGCCAATATACCATTAGAAGGAATTATGACCGATCTTCATGTTATCCGCGTAGCGCCCAGAATAGGAATAATAAATCCAACACAAGATGGATTAAAAGCAGAAAAACAACTAATGGCTGTTTTACCAAAAGAAATCTGGAATGAAATCGGCATGTCAATTTCGTTCTTGGGAAGAGAAATCTGCCGACCTAAGCCTAAATGCGAAGAATGCCCAATAAATTCTGCTTGTAAATATCCCTAAAAAATCGATTTAAAGTAAAAATCACGTTCTTAATTAGAAATTTACTCTGTATACTTTTGAATTTTCAAGTAATAATTTCAAAAACAGTCATAAAACAAAAAACCCTTCATCAATGATGAAGGGTTTTTTCAAAGAAAGGCGACGACATACTCTCCCACAAAACTGCAGTACCATCTGCGCAGGCGGGCTTAACTAC
>Ga0308157_10000189_pt1 | contig 250413 bp, 228 predicted proteins | sample PhyBR1_FD_201035 | JGI IMG/M metagenome (GOLD analysis project Ga0308157, IMG submission 201035) | Phyllosphere microbial communities from UC Gill Tract Community Farm, Albany, California, United States - DLSLB.R1 | ecosystem: Host-associated > Plants > Phyllosphere > Unclassified | place... | reverse complement strand
TTTTGCTTGAAGCTCAATACGAAAACGGCGGCTGGCCACAGTTTTATCCCATTCAGAATAATTATAGTTCCCACATCACGTATAACGACGATGCGATGGCGCGCGTCCTTTTCCTGTTCAAAACTATTTTAGATGAAGGTGAAAGATTTCCGGTCGCAATTCCGGCGGAAACTTTACAAAAAATCAAATTATCTTTTTGGAAAGGCATCGATGTCATTCTTAAAACGCAATACCGGCAAAACGGAAAGTTGACCGTTTGGGGCGCTCAGCACGACGAATATAACCTGCTTCCTACAAAAGCGCGGGCTTATGAGCTTCCGTCACTCAGCGGAAAAGAATCTGCCACACTTGTCTTGTTGCTGATGTCGCTCGATAAACCTTCAAAACAGGTAATATCCGCCGTGGAAGATGCGGTAGAATGGTTTGAGCAAAACCAGCTTAAAGGATTTAAAGAAATAGAAGTTTCAGATGATAAGAAACTAGTCGCTGATCCTGCTGCGCCGCCAATGTGGGGCAGATTCTATACACTGGACACCAACGAGATATTTATGACCGGGCGCAATGGCGAGATGAAACATTCGTATGCAGAAATTGAAGCTGAACGCCGCAACGGCTACGCGTGGTACACTTATGAACCCGCAAAAGTTTTAAAAAAATATGACGCGTGGAAGAAAAAGTATGTTAAAATCATTCCGCACAAATGCCAATACACAATCTCTAAGGACGGTTCAGGTGATTTCGAAAGTATTCAGGATGCAATCGATCATTTAAAATCTTTTCCCGAACAACAGATCACCCTATATGTAAAGAACGGAAAATATGAGGAAAAAGTCCGGATCCACCACTGGAACAGCAATATAAAGATCGAAGGCGAAGATCGCGACAAAACCATCGTTAGTTTTAATGATCATTTTACTCTAATAAACAAAGGCCGAAACAGTACGTTTTTCACGCCCACATTAAGCATTGAAGCCAACGATATCATCCTTGAAAATCTTACAGTCGAGAATACAGCCGGCGAAGTAGGGCAGGCTGTGGCGCTGAGTATTACCTCAAACCGGGTCGCGCTGGTCAACTGTAAACTGCTCGGCAACCAGGATACGCTTTATCTGGGTGGTGAAGGCAAAATCTACATTAAAGATTCATATATAGAAGGAACTACAGACTATATTTTCGGCGGCGCCACTGCCTACTTCGAAAACTGCACACTTCACAGCAAAAAAGATTCGTATATCGCCGCACCTTCTACACCACAAGGCAGTGCGTACGGATTCGTATTTCATAATTGCACGCTCACGGCTGCTGAGAATGTCACCAAAGTTTATCTCGGAAGACCATGGCGAACTTTTGCCAAGGCCATATTTTTAAATAGTGAATTGACTGCGGCTGTTGCGCCAAAAGGTTGGCACAACTGGAACAATGTGGCCGCGGAAAGGCATGCTGTGTTTTCGGAATACAGAAATTCCGGAGCCGGTTTCAACCCTGTAGCGCGGGTGAATTGGTCGAAACAGCTTTCAAAAAGGCAGGCAGCAAATTACACCAAGCAGAAGGTTTTAAAAACAGAAATTAACAGCAACTGGTATGAAAATCTATAAATTATTACTGTTATCAGCCGTATTGTTGGTCGCGTGTAAAGCGAACATAGGGCGCGGGAAAGTGACCATTCATACAATCGGCGATTCTACGATGGCCAATAAACCCAATCCCGACAAAAACCCGGAAAGAGGCTGGGTGCAGGTTTTAGCACCGTATTTTAATGAAAATGTGCAGATTAAAAACTATGCAGTAAACGGCCGCAGCACCAAAAGTTTTCGTGAGCGCGGACACTGGCAGCCGGTTCTGGATGCTCTGCAGCCCGGAGATTATGTGTTCATCCAATTCGGGCATAATGATGGCAAAGACACCGATCCGGAACGCTATACCAATCCGCAGACTTCCTACCGCTACAACCTGATTCGGTATATCGAAGAAGCGCGGTCAAAAGGCGCAGTTCCAATTCTTTTCTCATCTATTGCGCGGAGGAAATTCAATAAAGAAGGCGTGCTGCTTGATGCTCATGGGAATTATACGCTGGTCGCGCGGCTGGTCGCCTCTGAAATGAAAGTGCCGTTTTTTGATATGCAGTATCTCACAGAAAACCTGGAAATGTCTTACGGTGTGGAAGGATCTAAAAAACTCCATCTGCATTTTGCGAAGGGTGAAAACGAGTTTTTCCCGGATGGAATTGATGATAACACGCACCTTTCGGTTCTCGGTGCCAATGAAATTGCTAAAATTTTCGTCTCTGAGCTGAAGCGCCAGAAACATCCGCTTCAAAAATATCTTAAAGAGTAACTATTTACCTTAAATCCGCTCCAGTTCCTCCGCAGAAATTTGGGTTTTAAACATGCCGTAGTTCACGGTCACTTTCTGGTTTTTGTCGATTTTTTCGATAGTTCCTACACTCGTGCTGCCCAAAATCCGTACTCGCTGGCCCACTTTTAGCCAAACTGCGCGCTCTTTTGCTCTTTTGTCTTCCAGCTTTTCGTTGGTTTTCGCAATTTTTTCCTGAACATTTTCTTTTTTCAGCTGTTGGGTAATCTTGCGTTTTACCACCTGAAGTTTCTTCGTCTCATCTTTGTCGGAACCTAATTTTCTGAATTTTTCCTGTTCCAGAATTTTCACAAAATCTTTCACTACATCTTTTCTCGATTTCCCTTTCACATAAGAATCAATAAATCCTTCGATCTTGTTCCCGAACTGCAGTTTTCGGTGCTCTTCTTCATACAGTTTCTGGAAATTAAAAAGCTTCTGCTGAAGCTGTTCATTGAGTTTTTCCAGGTTTTCTTTTTTATTCTGGGTTGATTCTTTCTGTTCCGTGAGATTGGTTTTGAGTTTTTCGACCTCAAATTTTTCCTGCTGAAGTTTTACAATGGTTTTGTCGAGATTTACAATATCATGTTCCACCTTTTTCTTTGCGGAATTAATAATAAAAGCCGGGATTTTATTTTTCTGGGCCACTTCAAAAGTGAAAGAACTGCCGGCCTGGCCGACTTCCAGTTTATATAAAGGTTCCAAAGAATGCTCGTCGAAAAGCATGGCAGCATTCTGCGCATTGGGAAGCTGCTCGATCACCAGTTTGATGTTGGTGTAGTGCGTGGTAATGATGGCGAAACTTTTCTTTTTATAGAAAAATTCAAGAAAACTTTCTGCCAGTGCGCCACCCAGTTCAGGATCCGAACCGGTTCCGAATTCATCAATCAGCAAAAGCGTGTTTTCATCGGCTTCACGAATAATTCCGGACATTTTTTTCAGACGAGACGAATACGTTGAGAGATGATTCTCAATGGATTGGTTGTCGCCAATGTCGGTCATAATTCTGTCAAAGAAAAACATTTCTGATTTCGGGTGAACGGGCACCAATATTCCGCTCTGGATCATTAACTGCAGCAATCCCACCGTTTTTAGCGTGATTGATTTTCCGCCTGCATTTGGCCCGGAAATACACAGGATGCGGTTGTGTTCAGTTAAAGTAAACGTCTGCGGAAAAATCTGTTTTTTTTCTTCACGGTTCCGCAGCAGCAAAAGTGGATGGTAGGCGTTTACGAGTCTAAGTGTTTTGTGCCGGTTGATTTTGGGTAAAATTCCGCCAATGTTTTCGGCAAATTTAGCTTTCGCTCTCGTTAAATCCAGATCGAAAATATAAGACTGATAATCCGAAAGCTGGGGCTGGAATTCTGCAATTTCAGCGGTAAGTTTTCTTAAAATCTTATCGACTTCTTTTTTCTCCTCTTCAATGTCTTCGCGGAGTTTAAACTGATGTTTCACCACTGATTCGGGCTGAATGTAGGTAATCGATCCGGTTTTTGAAACGCCTAAAACCCTTCCCGGAACTCTTTTTTTATAGCCCGATCTTACGGCTAAAACCCTTTGGTCATCAATGATGCTTTCTCGGATGTCGTCAAGAAAATCTGTGGAGGAAAGCGCCGTTAAAGTACGGTTGAAGTTTTCCTGAATGGCTTTTCGGGCGTGGGAAATTGCTGTTCTCAAGGTTTTAAGAACAGGTGATGCTTCACTTTTTACTTCAGCAAAACGGTTGAAAACCTTGTCTATTTTGTCGATGATTTCTTTTCTGTATTCCAAACCGCTGATATCGTTGTTCAGATTTTGAAAGAGATCGCCGTACACCGGAAAAAACTTCTGAAGCCTGCCGATTTGCTCGGTCAAACTTTTTATTCTGATAAATGCCGCGTTTTCTAACCTGAAATTTTCAATAACCATCAGCTTCAGTTCTTCCTCGATATCTTCATATTCGCTGAAAGGAATCGCATTGTCGCTCTCGAAACTCGAAAGGAATTCAGCCACTTTTCTTAATGACAGTTCGGCCTCATCAATGGAAAAAGGCCTGAGTTGGGTGATTTTATATGCGGTTTTTGCGGAGTACGCAAAAGGGGCAATTTCCGCGAGTAATTCGGGAAATTCCAGTTCTTCTAATTGATCTTTAGTAATATGCACGTAGCAAATTTAATGAGATTTTCGGGAACTTGGGAATGCAATATTTATTTATATTTGATGTCTTTAATAGTAAAAATCTGTTAGCCATTAGAACATGACTTGGAACGAAATTCTTGCCCCAATTAAAAATACCGAATACTTCGAACATCTTTGGCAGAAGGTGAAAGAAGAATACGCTGCAGGTAAATGTTTTCCGCCGAAAAACCAAATCTTCCGTGCGCTGGAACTTACGCCTTTCGATGAGGTGAAAGTTGTAATTATCGGTCAGGATCCGTATCATAATGATTTTCAGGCAAATGGTTTGTGCTTTTCGGTTTCTGAAACTGTTGCTGCACCGCCTTCACTTAAAAATATTTTCACTGAACTTAAGGATGATTTAGGAATTGAGAGAACAAAAAAGGAACTCGACGACTGGGCACAACAAGGTGTATTGTTATTGAATGCCACGCTTTCGGTGAGGGCGCATTCGCCCAATTCTCACAAAGATCTGGGTTGGGAGAAATTCACCAATTTTATTATAAAAGCGATCTCTGACCGAAAAGAAAATGTAGTGTTTGTGCTTTGGGGTGCTTTTGCACAAAAAAAAGAGGAATTTATTGATTCCTCTAAACATTTTATCATTAAGTCTGCGCATCCATCGCCATTTTCGGTGTACCGCGGCTTCTATGGAAGCAAACCTTTTTCTAAAATAAACGACTATCTTAAATCGAAAAATTCAGAAATTATTTCGTGGTAGTTCCGCTACCTGTACTTCCTTTGGAGAACTGAAGTCCGATACGGTAAGACCCCTGAAGTGCCTTAAAGCCTTTAGCTGAAGTAGTTTCAGGAGTTACTTCCTCTAAAGATATGGTGTAGCCGTTAAATTCCTGAGATTTGGTGTAGCCTTTTTTTGCATCGCTCATTGTGCTCAGTTTCAGGGTTACAGGTCGTGTGTAAAGACCCATGATTTCTACTTCTGCGGTCGCAACTCCGGCCCAGATGCAGTTGACGTCTTTCGGACAGCGGCTGTCTTCAGTCATTTTTTTGAAGGTAACATTCATTTCATATTCTTTGAAGAATTTATTTTCACCTTCTTTCAGATAAACAATTCCGGCTGTGTTTTTCACGGTTGAATTTTGCTGTTCTTTTTTAGCGGTTTCCACAGCTTCTTTATCCGGTGGTAAGCCTACCGACATTTCGGGTTCGCCGTTCGACTTGGATTTTGTTGTACCTGATGTTTGGTTTGTCGTCACATCTGAAACTTTTGGTTCTGCTGAATTCGCTGAAGTTTCTGTTTTTACAGATTCCTGTTTAGCAGTAGTTTCTGAAATTTTCGGGTTTTGGCAGGTCGCTAAAGTTAAAATGCCAAAGGAAGTTAGGATAAGTCTGTGTATCATGATGTTAAATTTAAAGGATGTCGAATAAAACGACCAAAAACATTGCCAGACCCACCATAAAGTTGAAACCTGTACCGTAAAGAAATCCGATAAAGGCTCCTTTGGTTGAATTCCAGGCTTTCTTTTTATCTGAAGCATCATGCAGCAATTCGCCTACGAAAACGCCCAGAAACATTCCGATTAAAAAACCGAAGGGAACCGGAATAAAAAACATTCCAACCAAGGTTCCGATTACGGAGCCCACGCTTCCCCAGCGCGTTCCGCCATATTTTCGGTTTGTTCTTGCGGGAATTACGTAATTTAAAATTACTGAAACTGCGGTAAGAAATACGAAAATCCAGATATAAACCATGTCCAGCGGTGCATCGGTCCCGAATTTATAAATTAAAAGTCCGCATAGGCTCAGAAGCAAACCGGGTAAAACCGGAATGAAAGTTCCCAGAATTCCCAAAATGAGTAATACAATACTGATGAGCTGAATTAAAGTGGTATCCATGAATGATAAATTTTGTTAAAAATACGCATTAATCCTATAAAAACAATCGGATTTCTTATTTTTGCTGTAATGAATGACGAACTGAAAGATACCAAAGATTTTCTGCAGAACATCAGCGATCATATTCACTATGCTGTTCGGGACACTTTGCCGGATAACTGGGTTTTGCTCGGCCAAATCGTCCTTAAATTTCTATTTCTTCTGGCCTTGGTTTATGTTACTGATTTTATCCTGAAATTTATCCTGAACCAAATCTTCAGAACTTTTTTTAATAAAGATCAATATCCGATACAGAAATCGATTTACCAATCCCGGATCACCAATTCGGTAGCTCATTTAATCGCGCTGCTTTTCGGAAGTTTTGCGCTTTTTTCTATATTTTATAGACATCCGAAAAGCTTTATATTTCTGGAAAGAATGGTGGGTTTAGCGATCGTTTTGGTAGTTGCCGGAATGCTTTACCGCAGTCTGAGCGCATTCCGAAATTACTTTGTCATTCAACAGGATTACTACAAAATTATTGCACTGAATGCGGTCTCGCAGAGTGTAAAGATTTTTGGAATTTTTGTGTCTTCGATTGTCGCCATCAGTGTGATATTCGGGATCAGTGGTTCAGCGATTCTGGGAAGTTTGGGAGCGATTACTGCAGTTTTGGTCCTGGTGTTCCGCGATACAATTTTAGGATTTGTGACGGGAATTCATGTGGCAACTTCTAAAAATCTGAAAGTAGGTGACTGGATCGGAATTCCTAAATATAATCTGGAAGGTAATATAGTGGATATCAATCTTTTAACAACGAAGATTCAGAATTTCGACAAAACCATTTCTACGATTCCGACTTATGATTTTCTTACGACTGAAATCAAGAATATTCAGGTAATGTCTGAAAGTAATACCCGAAGAATTAAGCGTTCAATTATTTTCAATATCAATTCCTTTAAATTCCTGGACGCAGAAACTTTGGAGCGTTTAGCCAAAGTTAATTTAATAAAGGATTATCTCGAACAGAAAAAATCGGAGATGGCGGATGAAAGAAAACTCATCGATAATGCCGAACTGCTGATTAACGGAAGACAGCTTACCAATATTGGTGTTTTTCGGGAATATGTTTTCAATTATCTTAAAAATAACCAACATATCGATCAGGAAGGAACCATCCTCGTAAGACAGTTGGAGAATACCCCGCAGGGAATGCCACTTGAGATTTACTGTTTCACCAACGACTCACAGTGGGCCAATTATGAGGATATTCAGGCCGATATTTTCGATCATCTGCTTGTCGCATCCAAGGAATTCGACCTGGAAGTGATACAGTTTGCAAAAATTCAATAAAAATGACAAAACTTAGTGTAAATATCAACAAAATCGCTACAATCCGAAATGCGCGTGGAGGCGAACTTCCTAGTGTAATGGAAGCTGCGGTAAAACTTCAGGAGTTCGGCGCACAGGGAATTACAATTCACCCAAGGCCCGATGAAAGACATATCACCAAAAAAGATGTGTATGATCTGAAACCTTTGGTCAGTACAGAGTTTAATATTGAAGGAAATCCGCACCGGCCGTTCATCGATATGGTTCTCGAAATTAAGCCGGAGCAGGTGACGCTGGTTCCGGATGCTGATGACGCGATTACCTCCAACGCAGGCTGGGATTGCGAAATGCATCTAGGTTTTTTGAAAAATGTAATTTCAGAGTTTAAAAAAGCAGGAATCCGAACCTCAATTTTCCTTGATCCAAATCCGAAAATGGTAAAATTCGCTGCAGAAACCGGCACCGACAGAATTGAGCTGTACACAGAAGCGTACGCTAAAAACTACAGTCGAAATAAAGAAGAAGCTATAAAACCGTACGTAGAAACAGCAAAAGAAGCGGAAAAATATGGTCTTGGCGTTAACGCAGGACACGATTTAAGTCTGGAAAACCTGAAATATTTCTCAGATCAGATCCCGAATCTGTTGGAAGTTTCAATAGGTCACGCTTTAATTTCTGAAGCGTTGTATATGGGCCTGGAAAATACGGTTCAAGCTTATCTGAAAAGATTGGCCAAATGGTAAAAGTAGTGTGAAACGGGCTTTAGCCCGTTTTTTATATTCAGTATTTATTGGCTTTTCGCCTAAATTTATGTTAATTTTGACCTTTAAATTATTATAAATGGAAATTCTAAACTCTAAAATCTACGGGCAGGACAAACAGGGAACGCCGCTCCTCGTTTTTCACGGCCTTTTCGGTATGCTCGATAACTGGGGAAGTTTCGGCAAAGAAATGGGCGAGTTTTTTCCTGTTCACCTTATCGATTTAAGAAATCACGGGAAAAGTTTCCATTCTACAGAAATGTCTCACGACGATCTTGCGCATGATATTTCCCATTATATGGATTTTCATCACATCGAAAAAGCCAATCTTCTGGGGCATTCTCTTGGCGGAAAAGCCGTGATGCAGTTTTCTATTAAATATCCCATTAAAGTGCAGAAATTAATTGTTGTAGATATTTCCCCAAAAGCTTATCCGCCACACCATCAGGGAATCCTGAAAGCGCTGGAAAGTGTAGATTTTGAAAAATTAAACACAAGACAGGAAGTGGAAGAAGTGCTGCAACAGTATATTCCGGAAAAATCGGTTATTCAGTTTTTGGCAAAAAATTTATACTGGACGGATGATAAAAAGCTGGCCTGGCGCTTTAATCTGAAAACCCTTTCGGAAAAATACAGCGAATTTGTTTCGAATGCTATAAAATTCGGTGTGTTTTCGGGAGAAACTCTTTTTATTGCCGGTGCAAAATCAAATTACATTTTGCCACAGGACGAATTTCAGATCAAGCAGCAGTTCCCGCGGGCTTCTGTCATAAAAATACATAATGCCGGACATTGGGTTCAGGCAGAAAATCCTAAGGATTTCAATGAAGCAGTGAAAGATTTTCTTTCCGAAAACAGAATAGACTAAAATTTAAAAATGATCTTAGTTACCGGCGCCACAGGAATTCTCGGACGGGTTATCGTTTTACAGTTGTTGAAACAGGGTAAATCTGTAGTGGCCGCAAAACGCAAATCAAGTAATATCGAGGAGGTAAAAGATTCCTATAAATTTTATACCGATACTCCTGATGCTTTTTTCGACAGGATTAAATGGGTAGATGTAGATTTTGATGACACGTTCTCCCTCGAAAATGCACTGCGGGGAATTGAAGAGGTTTATCACTGCGCCGCGACGGTAAGTTTTCATCCCGCCGATCAGCGCAGGATGTATCATACCAATATCGAAGGGACCAGAAATTTGCTTTATGCGTGCGAAGGAAGTCAGGTGAAGAAATTCTGTTTTGTAAGTTCTATTGCGGTGCTTGATGGTGTAAATGAAAAAGATGAAACCGATGAAAATTCAGATTACAACCAGAAATTAGATCATTCTGCCTATGCCGTTTCCAAACATTTTTCTGAAATGGAAGTTTGGCGCGCCGCAGCAGAAGGACTGAATACCGTAATCGTAAACCCAGGTATCATCATCGGCAGCGGAAACTGGACGCAAAGCAGCGGACTGCTTTTTCAGAATTTGGCGAGACCTTATACTTTTTCTGGTGGAGCGTCCTATGTAGATGTGCGCGATGTGGCAAAGGCATCCATCGAACTCATGGATAACAATGTTTTTAATGAACGCTTTATCCTGATTTCCGAAAATAAACGCTACGCTGAGGTAGCGTCGTATGTAAGACAAAAAATGGGACTTTCTGCCCCGAAGATTATTCCTTCAGCGGTGCTTACGGTCGGCAGAGTTTTGAACTTTGTTTTTGGATGGCTTTTTTCGCCTTTAAGAATGGTAGATAAAGTTAACACAGAGTCAGTTACCAGTATGAGCAATGTAAGTAATGATAAAATTGTAAAGGCGCTGGGATTTAAGTTCATTCCGGTGAATGAAAGCATCGATTTCCACCTGGAAAATTACAGAACTGATAAAAAAAGTAAAAAAGAGTAAGATGAATTTCGCAGAATTTTTGAATACAAATGCAGAGAAGTTCTCCATAAAACCTGCGATAGGTTTTAAAAAGAAGGACGTATGGAAAGAAATACACTGGCTCGATTTCCGCAGGATGGTTTTCAAAACCGCAAACGCATTGAAAGAAGCCGGAATTTCTGCAAACGACCGGGTAGCAATTTACTCCGATAACTCCGCTGAATGGATTACTTTCGATCTTGCGATTCTCGCTCTTGGCGCAGTTACCGTGCCGATTTATTCTACAAACAACGGTTCGCAGGCAGAATACATCATCAATGATTCTGAAGCTAAAATTATATTGGTCGGCAACCAGGAACAGTATGATGCCGCTTTCGAAATTCTTAATAAAGAGAACACGCTGCAGCAGATTGTCGTTTCAAAAAAAGCAATCTGGATTAAAAAAGACCGAAGCATTTATTTTGAAGATTTCATCAAGAAAGCGGAAGAACATTTCGATATTGTTAAAAAAGAAGACGATGATCTGGCGACCATTATTTACACTTCCGGAACTACCGGCGTACCGAAAGGGGTAATGCTTACGCACGGGAATTTTCACAATGCGATCAGGGCGCACTTCGGTTTTTTCAAATTTAAAAACTTCGAGAACGAGACCTCACTTGCATTTCTCCCGCTGACCCACGTTTTTGAGCGAAGCTGGACATTGCTTGCGCTGTATGGCGGTGCAAAAGTATACTTCCTAGAAAATACCAAGCTCGTTGCCCACGCATTAACCGAAGTAAAACCTACCATGATGTGTGCGGTGCCAAGATTTTATCAGAAAATTTATGCCGGCGTCAACGAAATGGTACAGAACGGTTCCGAATCCAAAAAGAAAATCTTCAACTGGGCAATAAATGTAGGAACTCAGGTTTCAGAATTAAAGCGGCTGGAAAAACCCGTTCCTTTTAGTCTTCGATTTAAAAATAACATCGCTGATCTTCTGGTTTTTAATAAAATAAAGAAAAAAATGGGCGGGAAACTTTGGTTTATGCCTTGCGGCGGAGCTTCAGTGTCCCCGGAAGTAACCAAGTTCTTTGATGCGATAGGTATTCATATGACGGTGGGTTATGGACTTACGGAAACTACTGCTACATTAACTGCTTTTCCATTTACTAAATATGAACACGGAAGTGCCGGGATTCCGCTTGGCGATACCCAAATTAAAATTGGCGAAAACGACGAAATCCTTGCAAAAGGAAGCGGTGTGATGAAAGGATACTATAAATTACCACAAGAAACTGCCGAGGTTTTCACAGAAGACGGCTGGTTTAAAACCGGTGATGCAGGTAAATTTGATGAAAATGGGAATCTCTACATTACCGACAGAATCAAAGATTTAATGAAAACGGCCAACGGAAAGTACATTACGCCGCAGCCTATAGAAAATTTACTTTCGAATAACAATTTCATTAATCAGGCGATGATTGTAGCCGAGGATAAGCCTTTTGTAACTGCGTTGATTATTCCGAATTTTGAAGCGCTGAAAGAGCAGCTTCCAAAAATGAACATTCCCTTTACCACCTGGCAGGAAATCGTGGATTCGGAAAAAGTAAAAGAATTTTACCGCGAAAAACTCGAGGAAATACAGAAAAGCCTGTCCGCTTTCGAAAAGGTGAAGAAATTTGTACTGATGCCGGCGGAATTCGAGATCAACACCGGCGAAATTACTCCCACGCTAAAGGTGAAAAGAAATGTGGTAATGCAGAAATATGCAGCGTTGATCGAAAAATTGTATACTGCGTAATGCAAATTAATTAATTGAAAAAATGAACGAATTTACAGGAAATAAAAACTACAGCATTTCCACCCAAACAGTGGTTTCAAGCTGCCCGTCGAATATTGCGCTCATCAAATATTGGGGAAAGTATAAAAACCAGATTCCCGCCAATCCAAGCATCAGTTATACATTAAATAACTGTAAAACAAATACTTCGATGAAGTTTTTGGCAGATGAAGAATTCGCTGTACAAACGTTTCTTGCCGGCAATGAAGAACCCAAATTTGCTGAAAAAATTGAAAAATATTTTAGAAATATTGAAGAATATCTTCCCTGGATTCTGAAAGGGAAATACATTATAAAAACCGAAAATACTTTTCCCCACAGTTCGGGAATTGCAAGTTCTGCATCGGGATTTGGTGCTGTCGCCAAATGTTTAATGGAGCTTGAGCAGCAGTTTTCGGGTATTCAGGATTGTGATTTTAAAATCCGGAAGGCAAGTTTTCTGGCACGATTAGGCAGCGGAAGCGCGTGCCGGAGTCTGTACGACGGTTTGGTGGTATGGGGAACAACAAAAGAAGTAGAAGACAGTTCTGATCTTTATGCCGTACAATACCCGAATGATGAAATTCACGAAGTTTTCAGGCATTTCAATGATTGGGTTCTTCTGATTCATGAAGGCGAAAAATCCGTAAGTTCCACGGTAGGTCACGGTTTGATGAACACGAATCCCTACGCTGAAAGAAGATTTCAGGAAGCGCACGAAAATTTTGCGGCTTTAAAAATGATCTTGAAAAACGGTGATATGCCGAATTTCATTAAGCTGGTAGAACACGAAGCACTAACGCTTCACGCCATGATGATGATGAGTGATCCTGCCTTTATCCTTATGAAAACCGGCACGCTGGCAGTTATCAATAAAATCTGGGATTTCCGCAGGGAAACAGGTTTACCGCTGTTTTTCACCTTAGATGCGGGTGCAAACGTTCATTTGCTATTTCCGGCCGATAAGGGCGAAGATCAAATCAAGGAATTTATTGTAAAAGAGCTTTTACAGTTTACTCAAAATAATGGTGTCGTGAAGGATGTGATGAGGTTTTAAATCCTGCGAATTACTTTTTTGCAGCAAACCTGCTTAAGGTATGCATTACAAAAACTACCAGAATTCCCACAATCGCTGCTGAAATTGACAAAATGAATTTAGCATTTTCTTCGTGCCAGAAACCCAGCTGCCATTCCATTGCGTACAGGTTGAAGCCAATGAAAATTACGAATAATACTAAGAATATTTTATAAAAAAGATGCATTTTATGGGTCTTTAAAATTTAACGTAAGTGGTGATCAACTGTGCAAAGTTGGTTGTAAACAGCTTAATCGAAATCGCAAGAAGAATAATTCCGAAAACTTTCTGCAAAACCTGAAGGGTTCCGTCGCCCAGTTTCCTCTCGATCCAGTTCGCCGATTTCAGCACCAAATATACGAAAATTGTATTGAGGATGATTCCCAAAATAATATTAATATCATGATATTCTGCACGTAAAGACAGGGTGGTAGTCAATGTTCCGGCACCTGCAATTAGCGGGAATGCAATGGGAACGATGGAGGCAGATTTGGCTTCGTGATGCTTTTGGATCTCGATGCCCAGAATCATTTCCACTGCGATGATGAAGATTACAAAAGCACCAGCAATCGCAAACGAATTCACATCAACGCCAATAAATTTAAGAATTTTATTCCCGATAAATAGAAAAGAAATCATCAGAATCCCCGAAACAATCGCTGCTTTCTCTGATTCAATATGCCCAAATTTCTGCTTTAAAGTGACAATAATTGGAATTGAGCCTACAATATCGATTACAGCAAAAAGAACCATAGTAGTGGTAAGCGTTTCTTTTAAAGAGAAAGAGTCAAGCATTTCTTAAAATTATTAATTTCGCAAAAATAGAAAAATTAATTGATTATTGTCTAATCTGAGAATATATTCTGACAATTGATTTTAAAAGCTCATCGATATGTTCATCGGAATGATATGGCGCGTATTTTTCGAGCAGAATTTGTTCTGATAGTGCTCTGTATTCGTCCGCAAACTTCTGACCTTTATGTGTTTCCAGATATTTTTTAAAATCTGATTCGGTAAGAAGGCCGATGTTTTCTTTTGTTTCCGCATTTAATTCTTCGTACACCGAAATAAATTTCGAGAAATCTTTATTTTCAGCCAGTTTTTTTAAATATTTAATATTGTCATCAAACTGAACGCTCAATTTATTGCGAATCAGTTCCTCTGTTTCGGCGATAGTAGTGATTGGCTTTGTGGTGATCACCGGTTTTAAATTGCGGTGGGTCATTTTCTTTTTTATCACAAGGAAGAGAGAAAGTAGTCCAGCCATTAAAGCCAAGTTTCCGAAAACAATTTTCCAGTTAATCCTGCTTTTATCTTTTATTTTTAAATTATGAGTCTGCAGAACCGGGGTGTTTACGGTTTCCAGAACGTTATTGGTATAATCGTGAACTTTTTCAAGCGTCGTTTTAGAGTCTGCAATCTGTTGAGGTGTTTTTACGTTTAACGCGATAGATTGAGATCCCAAATCAACATATTTTTTAGTCTCAGGATCGAAGTAAGAAAAGTTCTCAAAATTGATGCTGATCGGTCCTGGTCGCTTGGGGATTACAATATAATCTGCTTTCAAAATGCCATTTAGTCTGTTGTCTTTTGCATTCGTTTTTACTGAAACTTTAGGTTCAAAAAACACATAATCTGCAGAATTTACCATTTTCGGTAAATGAAGCGTACCAAAATTCCCGGATCCTGAAATCTGTATCGAAATGTTTACAGGTTTGTCGATTTCCGCAACTTCAACTGAGCTGTTGTTTGCCACAGAAACAGCAAAATTACCGACGGCGTTTTTAAAATGCACGGGCATTCCCGATGGAAGTTTCTTTACATTGAGCCTTACTTTATTGGAGGTTATTTTTTCTTCCTTTGAAGAACCTGAAATTGATGCAGAAACTGGCGGTACATCAACAGAACCGGTCTCTGATGGAAAAATCATAAACACGGCAATAACCTGCGACGCAATATCTGAATGGGATTCGATTTCAGATTTCGCAAAACTCACTGGTTTAATCCGGATATTTCTATCCCGTGGATACTGGATGTTACCAACTTTTCTGAAATTATTGTAATCCCGGCTATAGGCGCGTAGGACTGCGATGGTAGGTTCGTTTCTATAAACCTCTTTATCCTTTATCTCCATGTTGAGATACACTTCATCCGAATGAGAAGTCGCAGCAACGGAAGATTTTTTATCGTTTTCCCTTACATTAATTTCAAAAGGCTCGGTCTTGTAAATCTTACCGTTTACGGTGACCAATACCGATCCGAATGTAACTTTACCCGCCCGCTTCGGACTCAGAACCATCTGGTAAACCATCTGGTTCAAGACATTGCCTTTTTTTGCATCAAGAACGATTGTGTTTTGCTCAGATGCGGTCCCGATGATATCGAATTTTGAAGTGTCGGGCATTCTGAGCGGGGTTTCCTGCTGCATATTTTCGCCGGCAATTTCGAGTAAAACGGTTAGGTTAAACGGTTGGTTAACCTTCTGGTCTTTTACTTCAGACACAGCCAAGGTTACCTGACCATAACCCAATATCGTCGAAAAAAGAAATAATATGTATGGAAGTCTGTTTTTCATCACCAATCCTTTTCGTTGCTTTGTGGCATCGAATAGGAATTCTTATTGAGAATCCTTTTTGCAGTTTCTCTTTCTTTGTTTTCTACACGGTTAAGGATTGAATTTTCAAGGTCTTTAGGCAATTTACCGGAGTTGTCGTTTTTATTTTTGTTGGGATCGTCTCCTTCGCCTTCGCCTTTGTTTTGCTGCCCTTGTCCGGACTGGCTTTGTGGCGTATCGCCTTTTTCATCGCCCTGGTTTTTGTCCTGGTTTTTGTCGTTTCCGCCACCGCCGGAATTATTTTTCTGCTTATTCTCTTCCTGCTTTTCTTTTTCCTTCAGCATCGCGATTTCGTAATTCTTGCGGATGGTTTCGTTGTAAGGGTCCTGTTTCAGAGCCTGTTTGTAAAGTTCAGCTGCTTTTTTCGAATTATTTGTCTGCATGTGAGCATTCCCCAAATTATAAAGTGCGGCAGCTTTATCCGGAATCGTTGTAGCTAATTTTTCAGCTTTTTCGTATTCCGCAGTGGCTTCTGCAAACATTTTTCTTTTATAAAGTGAATTGCCGAGGTTATAGTGTGCGCTGAAATCTTTTTCATTAACCTTAATGGCTTCCATATATTTTGACGAAGAAGATTCGTAGTTCTTCTTATCGAAATCTTTATTTCCTTCAAAAATAAGGGTGTTGTAACTCTTCTGTGCCGAAAAAAAGACAGTGCAAAAAATTAATAATATGGAGGTGAAAAGTAAATTGCGATTCATTACTGCAAAATTATCTCTTTAAATGTTAAGTCGAGTAGGTGTCTCTGTTAAAATTCGGTTAAATATAGACCGAAATACCTGAATATTAGTTAAATATTAAACTCTCTCTTTGGATTTAAGAGAAAAATTAAAAGAAAAAGAAATATGGAAATGCCTAAAAAATACTGATAATAATGAATGGCGTTTTGGGATTTTACCAAGGTTTCAGATGACGAAGATGTTTTTGCCAGCCCATCAATAATCTGCGAGGTGGCATCGTCCAGATTATTGCCATCAATATAGGTTCCACCGGTTTCTTCAGCGATATTCTTAAGCGCATTAGTTTGTCGTTTAGAAATCACCGTTTGACCAGTGAGATCAGTTTTATACCCCATCAACTGTCCGAATACATATTCCGGAATCGGCGCTCCCTCCTCAGTTCCTATTCCGACTGAAACTACTTGAATTCCTTCTTTATTTGCAAGTCTTATGGCTGCTTTTTCGTTTCCTTCATTATCTTCGCCGTCGCTAACTAAAACAACTTTACGCGAACCTTTTGCGACGTTTTTAAATTTATCTGCAGTGGTTTTCATTCCGTTTAAAAAATCAGTTCCCTGAATTTTCACTACACTGGTTTCCACTCCTCCGATATAAGTTTCTGCAGCAGTAAAATCCGTGGTCAAAGGCATTATTGAAGCAGATTCACCGGCAAAAACCACAATTCCAACTTTATCATTCTTCATCTTAAACATCGTGTTGATGATGATGTTTTTGGCTTGAGTTAAGCGGTTTTGTTCCACGTCCTGTGCATTCATCGAATTGGAGACATCAAGAAGAAAAATTACATTATTCATCTTCTGCCTGGTTTTGACTTCCTCGGTCCCGCTGAGTACATCCACGATCGAAAGAATAAGAAAAAGGGTAGCGATCAAATATAAAACCGGAAAAAACCGGGAAAATCCACTTTTCTTTTCGAAGAGTTCCTCCTGGAATCTGGCTTCCGCAAAGACTGTTTTCTTGCGGTTTTTCCACTTTGTGTATCCAGCAATAATAATCCCGAGCAGCGGCAGGAGCAGCAGCAAGAGTAAATACCAGTTATTTCCTAAATACCAATTCATATTAGTGTTCAAATTCTCTTCTCATCAACTTAAAAACTTATAAAATACCCACCGAAGCACCGCATCGAGTAATAAAACTGCCAAAGCAATCCAAAGAAAAATCCTGAAATATTCCTGATAGTTATAAAGTTTTGTGGACTTAAGTTCCGATTTTTCAAGCTGATTAATTTCTTCATATACCTCCTCCAAACTTTGGTTGGATGTGGCGCGGAAGTATTTTCCACCAGTCGTTTGTGCAATTTCACGGAGCACAGGTTCATCAATTTTCACCTCGGTTTCATTGAAAACCAAGTCGCCAAAAATGTCTGTAGCTGTTGGCATCAGCGCATATCCGTTGGTTCCGATACCGATGGAATATACTTTTATATCGTTGCTTTTCGCCAGTTGAGCGCCAACCTGAGCCGGCATTGCATTTTCAATCGTATTCACTCCATCGGTCATCAAAATAATGATTTTCGATTTCGATTTGCTGTGACGTAAATGACTCACCGCCACCGAAAGTCCTTCACCAATTGCGGTTCCGGGTTGCAGTTCCAGTGGATTTAAGTTTTCAAGTTCTTCGAGCAAAACCGCATGATCCGAAGTTACAGGAACTTTTGTAAACGCCTCGCCGGAATAGGTGACCAGGCCAATACGGTCGCCGGGTCTTTTTTCGATAAAATTTTTGGCAATTCCTTTCAGCGCCGTTAAGCGGTCGGGCTCTAAATCTTTAGCAAGCATACTGAGTGAAACGTCCACAGATAGCATAATGTCGATTCCTTTACTGTCGTCGTTATCCTGAGAAATTGTGAAGGTTCGCGGGCGTGCCATCGCAATAATCAATGCCGAAAGTATGATGTACTTTGAAATTTTCAGAAGAAAAAGAACAAATAGAATTCCCTTGTTTTCCTGCATGTTCCGGATGGTGGGAACACGAATTCCTGTTCGTTTTTTCTTCCTTAAATCCAAAACGATTAAAGGAATGAAAGCGGCGAACAGCAGTAAAAACCACGGACTGTAAAATTCTAAATTAAGCAAATCAAATGTCATTATACGCCTGTTCTTAATTGTTCGGCTTCCAGATCTTTGGAAGAACGTTTTACAAAGGTTTTTATATCATTGAAGTCGGCCTGCATGATAGGTTGGTCCGGAAACGTCTTTGCGAACTTCACCAAATCACCGCGTAGAAAGATATCTTCAATAATTTTTTCGTTTTCTGGCGAGATGGTATTGTTCGTTTTCATCACATCAATCAAATCATCCGTCAACAGAACATCTGCTGGAATTTTGTACTGTTTGGTGATAAAATTTCTGGAAATATCAATTAATTCTACATAAAAAGAACGGTAATCTCCTTTTTCTATAAATTTTTTCTTCTTAAGCGTTTCGAGCTCTTTCAGCGTTTGATTGGTCATTACCGCCGGCGAATTTTTTCTGCGTTTCGCATACCGAACCAAATAATAAATAATGAAGATTAAAGCCAGTAAAATCAGCACACCTAAAATATACCATTTGTAAAGTTCCCAGTAATCTTTAACATCAAGCTTTACTTCTTTGTTTTTCATGATGTCGTTGATTTCATCGCCTTTCTGAGCGGTATTGATGACTTCAACTTCGTAAGGAATGGTGTGGTAGAGCTGCCCGCCAATATTGAAATCGAGCGCGGGAATCGTATATTTTCCTTCTTCAAAAATAGCGAATTCAATTACTCTTTCGTAAAACTCAGGCCTTTTGCTGATGCTGTCTTTAATTTCTTCAAAATGAAAAGGCAACAATTCGTTTTTAGGCGCAGAAATTACATCTTTTCCCTGTAAATCTGAAATATTAACCCGGAATAGACCGACTTCGCCAAGTGCTAACGTCTTTTTCTCGAGGCGTGAACCCAGCGTTTGCGAAAATGCCAGAACGCTGAAAAGGGCAAATAAGATAAAATATATTTTTTTCAAAATTTGATTTCTGTTTTTATAAACTTTCTGAATAGTCATCACCGTTTTCTGAAATACTGATAAAGGAATTTCGAATAATCTTCGCCGGTATTGATGTTCATAAAACTGGCGGCAGAATTTTCGAAATCTTCGGTTACGCTGCGAACTTTCTGTTTTTGTTTCTCGGCAAATTCATAACGCCATCTTGCGCTGGAAGTGTTTGCCCAAACCTGTTTCCCTGTTTCGGAATCCTGAAAGAGCGCATATCCGATATCCGGAATTTCGCTGTCTTTTTCATCGTAAATACGCATTCCAAGAAGCTGGTGTTTTCGTGCAGCCACGCGAAGAACCTTTAAATCGTAATCATCCTCAAAATCCGAAAACATAAAAACAAGCGATTTTTTCTTGAAGATATTCATCATATACTGCAGCGCACCATCAATTTTCGATTCCGCAGGAACATAATCTGCAGTTAAAATATTACTGATAATGGCTAAAATATGCTTTCTGCCTTTTTGCGGCGGGATAACTTTATAAACTTTATCGGCAAATAAAATAAGGCCGACTTTATCATTGTTTCCCGCTGCTGAAAAACCCAAACTTGCGGCAATTTCTGCGACAAATTCACGTTTCAGCTGGGTTTTGGTGCCGTAATCCATCGATGCAGAAATATCCACCAAAAGCATCAGCGTAAGTTCGCGCTCTTCTTCCATTACCTTCACGAAAGGTTCACGGAAGCGGGCGGTTTTATTCCAGTCGATTCTCCGGATTTCGTCGCCGAACTGGTAAGGTCTTACTTCAGAAAAAGTCATTCCCTGACCTTTGAATGCACTGTGATACTGACCCATCAACGTTGCTTCCGACTTTTTTTTAGTCCGAATCTCAATCTGTTTTACTTTTTTGATGATGTCTTTAATCTGCATGATTTCTTTTTTCAGGAGCCCGAAGATTTTGTTTTTCTTTGATCTGCGGTCCCGCTTTCCGCTGTATCTTTTGCTTCACTTCGTTTCGCAAAAGGATGCCGCTTCAATCGGGGCTATAAATTTATTTTAGGATTTATCCCGATAATTAGGGAGCCTGTACTTTCCCCAAAATTCTGTTTACAATTTCATCGGCAGTAATTTCTTCAGCTTCCGCCTCAAAACTCAGTCCGATTCGGTGTCTCAGAACGTCTTTTGCAATTTCCTTCACATCTTCGGGAAGTACAAAAGCGCGGTTTTTCAGAAAAGCCATCGCCCGCGAAGCGATTGCCAGATTGATGGATGCTCTTGGCGATGCTCCAAAACTGATATAGTTCTTTAGTTCAGCCAGTCCGTAATTTTCCGGATTCCGTGTCGCAAAAACCATATCCAGGATGTATTTCTCAATTTTTTCGTCAAGATAAATCTGGTTGATAAGATTTTTGGCTTCCATAATATTGTGGAGCGATATCACAGGTTTAATCTCCGGTTGGTGTGATGTGGCCACCATTTTCATAATCTTTCTTTCATCCTCGAAATCCGGATAACTGATGGTGCACTTCAGCATAAAACGGTCGCTTTGCGCTTCCGGCAAAAGGTAAGTTCCTTCCTGATCAATTGGATTCTGTGTCGCTAAAACCAGGAAAGGTTTTGGTAAAGGCATGGTTTCGTCCCCGATGGTTACCTGCTTTTCCTGCATGGCTTCCAACAGTGCCGACTGTACTTTCGACGGTGCACGGTTAATTTCGTCAGCGAGTACAAAATTCGCAAAAATAGGTCCGCGTTTTATAGTAAAATCGTTGTCTTTTATATTGTACATCATGGTTCCAACAACGTCTGCCGGCAATAGATCCGGCGTAAACTGAATCCGCGAAAAATCACCCTGCACAGCATCAGAAAGTGTTTTGATCGCCAGTGTTTTCGCCAACCCCGGAACACCTTCCAACAGAATGTGACCATTGCCCAGAAGACCGATCAATAAACGGTCTACCATATATTCCTGTCCGATAATTGCTTTGTTGATTTCCTGTTTCAGAAGGGTGAAAAAGTAATTCTGTTCTCTTACTTTTTCGGTGAGCTGTCTTATATCTTCGGCCTGATGTAATTCTGACATAATGTTTTTAAAATTTAATGTGTAAATTTCTGATAAATACCCTCATCAGTCAACATAATTGGTGCCAAGAATGAGTTAAAGTTTTGTTAAACCCTCTACACAAGCGACTGCTGACGGGATTCGAATTGTTAATACGTGATTGCAAATTGAAGCATTTTTTAAATAAATATTTTTAGAATCTTTTAAAATGCTTTTTCCCCGGAAAATGCATTTTTGTCTCTTTCAGTTAATTACCCTATTTTTGAGGATTAAAATAATGTAAAATGAACTATCATTTTCAGGCCCACCGGCAGGTCCGCAGAAATCTTCTGGAAATTCTGCAGAATACATCGCACAGTGATTTGATGCTGATTCCCGACGGTTTTAACAATAATATTTACTGGAATATCGCGCACACGGTAGCGACACAACAGCTACTGTGTTATTATCTTAGCGGAAATCCCTTCAGAATCGATAAATACTGGATTGAAACCTATAAAAAGGGTACACTTCCAAACCTTAATGTGCAGCAGTCTGAAGTTGATGATTTGGCTTTTTTGCTCACAGAAACATCAAAAATTTTAATGAAAGATTACGACGCCGATTTTTTTGCAGATTACACGCCCTATACTACGAGTTTTGGGTTGGATCTGAAAAACATTCAGGATGCAATTATTTTCAACAACATGCACGAGACCTTACATTACGGTTACGCGATGGCCCAGAAAAGAGCCATTATTGGCGAAAAATTTTAAAACCTATATCAACCCGGATAGTTAATTTTTAATTACTCCATACATTCAATTTAATGAAAGACGACTTTATTTTTGGTTTGCGACCTGTGATGGAAGCAATAGATGCTGGAAAAACCATAGACAAAATATTTCTGCAGAATGCGTTGCAGGGCGAGATTTACCAGGAACTTAAAACGCTCTTGTCGAAACACAACATCCGCCCGAATTATGTGCCGGTAGAAAAACTCAACCGTTTTACTAGGAAAAATCACCAGGGCGTGGTCGCTTGTATTTCAGATGTTCCTTTTGAGAAAATTGAAGATGTGCTGCCGCAGCTTTTTGAAGAAGGAAAAACTCCATTTATTTTAATTTTGGACAGATTAACCGACGTAAGAAATTTCGGTGCGATTTGCAGGACAGCAGAATGTGTGGGGATTCACGCCGTTATTTTGCCTGAAAAAGGCGCAGCGCCAATAAATTCTGATGCGATAAAAACCTCTGCAGGCGCAATTTATAACCTGAAAATCTGCAAAGAAAAAAATCTGGCGCATACCGTAGATTTTCTTCAGCAGTCGGGTGTACAGGTTTTCGCGGCTACCGAAAAGGCGCAGAAACTTATTTATGATGTAGATTTCACGCAGCCCTGTGCAATCGTAATGGGAAATGAGGAAACCGGAATTTCTAAAGAAGTTCTACATCATTCCGATGAGAAAATTAAGCTTCCGATCGAAGGAAAAACACAGTCGCTTAACGTTTCCGTAGCTTGTGGCGCTATTTTATATGAAGCGGTTCGCCAGAAAATCGCAATGCCGATATAACATATTTAACTCCAGTATCGCTCAGTTTTTATCGGTTAGCATCAAATTTGAATTCAAAGGAATTTTTAACTTTATTAAAAATTAGGAGTTTATGCGGAGCAGTACTGTTTCAAAAAGCGAGGTGCGCAATTATGTAAAAGAAATAATTCGGGGGAAGATAGAAAAACTCGAAAAGTTTCTTGATTTTACTCTGGAAGCCAGCCGTGAAATCAAGAAAACTCCAAAGTATGATTCCATCCGCGAGGAAATGCAGGAAGAGATTTACCAGATGCAGAAACAGTTGGCTTCACTTAAGGATCTGCAAAGAAACATGACCAAAGTCCTGAATAATTCTACGGAGCGTGTCGCGATAGGATCTCTTGTTTTTACTAATAAAGCGCGATTTTATATTTCGGTGTCTTTGGGCGAATTTTTCTATGAAGGCGACCGTTTCTATGCGATTTCTGAGGAAAGTCCCATGGCAAAAATTTTATTCGGAAAAGAAGCGGGCGACTCATTTGTACTGAACAATATTGCCCAGACCATCGAAAATGTAATGTAAAAGTTAATATAAAAAATCAGAGATAATAATTTAATGGGAAAGGCAGAAATATTAAAGGAAATCATTGAAAGCAGAAGAAGTATTTTTCCAAAGGATTATACTGGCGAAGAGATAGAACAGGAAATTCTGGATGAGATCCTTCGCTCCGCAACGTTCGCTCCAAATCACAAACGTACCAAACCGTGGCGTTTTAAAATCTTTAAAGGCGAAGAAAAAAGCAGGTTGGGAGAAAAACTGGCCGAGATTTATAAAAATACAGTTGCACCGCAGCATTTTCTAGAAAAAAAATATTTAAGTATTTCTGAAAAAGCAGCGAAAGCAAATGTAATTGTTACAATTTCTGTTAATTTTAGTGGGTTACTGCCGGAATGGGAAGAGATTGCTGCTACAGCGATGGCGGTTCAGAATATGTATCTTACCTGCACCGCACACGGAATTGGCAGCTACTGGAGCAGCCCAGGAATGATTAAACATCTGGATGAATTTTTAAATTTAGAAGAGAATCAAAAGTGTTACGGATTGTTTTATATAGGAAAAATATAAATTTAAGCTGTAACTTTTTATTTGGCAGGCCGACTGATTTCCAAACAATTAATCATAAAAAACTTTAATCAATGGAAACTTACGGCTACAACGACCCCGAATCCCAAAACCAAAACTTCAGTAACCGAAATTATCGCTCAGAAAAGAAACTCGCAGCAGGATTGTTGGGGATTTTACTCGGGACTTTTGGAGCCAATAAATTTTATATGGGTTACATCAACGAGGGAATCATCCAGATTGTTCTGAATATTGTAACGTGCGGAATCGCCACTGTAATTCCATTTATCGAGGGAATTATTTATCTTACCATGAGCGATGAGCAGTTCGACCGGACATATATTCAGGGCAGAAAAACATGGTTTTAAAAATTTAGTGATCAAAAAATCTTTCAAATAATTTGAAAGATTTTTTTGATTTTTCAGCAAACCGGACGCTAAAAAACTTAAATTTTTACTGACTAAGTAATATCGCCGCTTCTTTTGCTGCGTAAGTGAAAATCATGTCTGCTCCAGCTCTTTTGATGCAGGTTAAACTTTCGATAATTGCTTTATCATTATCGAGCCAGCCGTTTTGGGCAGCGGCTTTTAGCATTGCATATTCGCCACTCACATTGTAAACCGCAATTGGTAAGTCGATTGCCTCACGAACTTTAGCCACAATATCCAGATAAGGCATTCCTGGTTTTATCATGATGATGTCCGCGCCTTCAGCAACATCTTTCAGCACTTCATCCATGGCTTCACGGGAGTTGTGAAAATCCATCTGATAAGTTTTTTTGTCCTTGGGGATGTCCTGGTTTTCTTTTGGTGCAGAATCCAATGCGCTTCTGAATGGTCCGTAAAAAGAACTCGCATATTTTGCGGCATAACTTAAGATTCCAACATCAGTGAAACCGCCTTCTTCAAGACCGGTTCTTATAGCGGCAACTCTGCCGTCCATCATATCACTGGGGGCCAAAATGTCTGCTCCGGCTTCGGCATGAGAAAGTGACATTTTTACCAGCGCATCATTCGTAGCGTCATTGTCAACTTTTCCGTTGGTAATAATTCCGTCGTGTCCGTAGATCGAGTAGGGATCCAGAGCAACGTCGGGCATTACAATCATTCCCGGAACAGCATCCTTGATGGCTTTGATGGTATTCTGCATCAGGCCATTATTGTTCCAGGATTCGGTGCCTTTGTTATCTTTTAAATTTTCAGAAACTTTCATGTAAAGGTTTACTGCTTTTACGCCCATGCTGTATAATTCCTGGCATTCTTTCACGGTAAGATCTAGCGTTCTGCGGTAGATTCCCGGCATTGAAGGGATAGATTCCTGAGTATTTGTACCTTCCATTACGAAAATAGGCATTACCAAATCGTTGGTAGTGAGTACTGTTTCCTGCACGAGGGATCTAATGGAGGCGTTGGTTCGTAATCTGCGGTTTCTAGAATATATAATCATGTTTTGGAATGGTATTTGGATTTAAACATGCAAATTTAATTATAGTTTTACAAAAAAAGCTATTAAAATAAAATTCAATTTCTTACATTTGTAAGGATATTTATAAATATAAAGTTCTATAAGGTGAAAAAATTATTATTTTCTATCATATTAATCGGCAGTTTAACAGTTTTTTCGGAAAAAATTTCCGCACAGTCTGTTAGTAAAGAGCCGATAGCAGCGTCTCTGAAACCAGAGGAAGCAGTGATGGTAGCATATCCCAATCCTGCCCGGGATTTTATTGTTGTAAAAGCTAAAGATGCTTCTTTAAGAATAAAATCCGTTACCTTTTATTCTATACTCGGGATGGAAGTTGCAGAATATACCCTTAATAAAAATTCGGCAGAGATAAGACTCGACAGGTTAAGACCTGGAAAGTATCTGATGCGCTATACCATGAGCGACAACACACAGAAAGTTACACAAATCGTAAAACAATAAAAATTTGAATCCTGAAAATTAACTTTCAGGATTTTTTGTGTCTTCTTATACGTCTGGGAAATCTTAACTGTAAAAAAATCCCTAATTTTGCTGAAATGGAAACACGCGAAAAAATAGTTATTATTGGCGGGGGATTTGCAGGTTTGCAGCTCGCAAAATCCCTTAACAATAAGAGAAAAAAGGTGATTGTGATCGATAAAGTAAACCATCACATGTTTCAGCCTCTTTTTTATCAGGTGGCGTGCGGTCGTATTGAGCCCAGTAATATTTCTTTTCCTTTCCGAAAAATTTTTCAGCGGTCCCGAAATATTCAATACCGAATGACGGAGGTACAGAAAATTCTTCCGGAACAGAATAAAATTATAACTGAAGATGCCGAATTTACTTACGATAAGTTAGTCATTGCCACAGGATGTAAAACCAATTTTTTCGGAAACGGAAAGATGGAGCATCTCACCTTTGGAATGAAAAATACCCAGGAAGCTATCGCGATCAGGAATCACGTTCTCCTCACTTTCGAAAAACTCATTATTGAGCGCAAGCGGAGTGACGACGGAAACTGGAATATCGTAATTGTAGGAAGCGGCCCCACTGGTGTGGAACTTGCCGGCGCCTTCGCTGAAATGAAAAAAGATATCCTGCCACGCGATTATCCTCACATGAACTTCGATAACCTCAATATAATTCTTGTAAGTTCTACCACCACACCGTTAAGTGTGATGAGTGAAGAATCTCAGCAGATGTCGGAGAAATATCTGAAAGAATTGGGCGTGCAGTTTATGAGCGACGAATTTGTAACCGATTACGACGGGGATAAAGTATATATGAAAAGCGGTAAAACAATTTCTTCCAACAACGTAATCTGGGCAGCTGGTGTAATCGGAAATATCATTGAGGGACTGAACCCCGATGTAATGATAAGAAACCGTTATAAAACAGACCGGTTTAATCGTGTGTTGGGTTACCAAAACATTTACGCTATCGGCGATATTGCCTATATGGAAACGCCAAAGTACCCTCAGGCACATCCCCAGGTGGCAAATGTTGCCATTAACCAGGGGAAAAATCTTGGCAGAAATTTTCTGAGAAAATCAGAGAATGACTGGAAAGAATATGAATATACTGACCGGGGCAGCATGGCTACCATCGGTAAACACCGCGCTGTAGTCGATTTGCCCAGTTTTAAATTTCAGGGTTTTTTGGCGTGGTATTTTTGGATGTTTCTACATTTAATGCTCATTCTTTCCGTAAGAAACAAAATCGCCATTTTCTTTAACTGGATGTGGAGTTATCTGAATAAAGACTCTTCACTGCGCCTCATTATTATCCCAAATAAAAAGAACAATACCGAGCAATGAGAATCGATATTATAAGTGTTTTGCCGGAACTCATGGAGAGTCCGTTCAGAACTTCTATCCTGAAAAGAGCAGTTGATAAAGGTTTGGCAGAAGTTCATTTTCATCACCTCCGCGATTTCGGTTTGGGGAAACACCGCCAGGTAGATGATGCTCCGTATGGCGGAAGTGCCGGCATGGTAATGATGGTTGAACCCTTAGACCGTTGCATCTCCGAACTGAAAGAACAGCGAACCTACGATGAGGTGATTTATCTTACTCCCGATGGGGAAACTTTAACACAGAAAATCGCAAATAGTCTTTCAACTAAAACCAATCTTATTTTTCTCTGTGGGCATTACAAGGGGATTGATCAAAGGGTTCGCGAACTTCATATTACCAAAGAAATATCCATTGGCGATTATGTTTTAACCGGAGGAGAGTTGGCTGCATGTGTTTTGGCAGATTCCGTCATCAGACTGCTTCCGGGAGTTCTGAATGATGAACAAAGTGCCTTGACCGACAGTTTTCAGGATAACCTTCTTTCACCACCAATTTACACAAGACCTGCTGAATATAAAGGCCTTAAGGTACCCGAAATTTTACTCAGCGGTAATCTTCAGAAAATTCAGGACTGGCTGCATGAGGAATCGGTAAAAATAACTCAGGAAAAAAGACCCGATCTTTTAGAATAATTCATTCATAATCGATATTTTTTATAAATTTACAATTCTAATAAAACAGGGAGATAAATTTGCTGATGGTAAGTAGTGTAGTGCAGGAACTGGTTGCTTTTTATAATGTGGAGAATCTATTTTCTCCGGATCCGCCGGCGGTACACCCATTAGATCCCACACCTTCGGGTCTGCGAAACTGGGACGAAAGAAGATACCGGAATAAAATACAGAAAGTTGCCCAGGTTTTTGAACTCATGCGGGAAGCAGAAAATGCATTGCCAATGATTATTGGTTTTTCTGAAATCCAGGGGCAGGCGCCTTTGGATGAACTCGCTGCAATGGCACCTTTTAATTTAGATTATGCTGTTGTGCATTATGATTCTATGGATGAAAGGGGAGTAGATGTAGCGCTACTTTATGACAAAAATAAACTCGAACTCATATCATCAGAACCCATCACTTATTTTTTTGAAATTAAAGATAATAATCCCGCGAATTACGATACAACCCGCGATATTTTAAGATGTAAATTCAGATATTCCGGTGAAATAATTAATGTTTTTGTGCTTCATCTTCCGTCAAAAAGAGAAAAAAATATCAACAAGCCAAAGCGTGAGTTTATCCTAAATGATATCCGTGAAAAAGTGATCGAAATAAAATCCGACTTAAACGAGGCGATTATTATCTGTGGCGATTTTAATGAAAATCCGGATGATGATAATGTAAGAAATCTTGTTTATGACAATCAATCTGATAAATTGCTTGAAAACCCGTTTCTGGATTTGTATCTGAACAATAATTATTCAACTTATCACCATAAGCACGGCTTGCTTTTTGATCAAATTCTTTTATCAAAGCAGTTTTTCGAGACTTCTTTTCCGCTGAATTTTAGATCGGCAAAAATTTTCAACCACTATAAATTAAGCAACTGGGATAAGAAATTTGCTGGCAGACCGTTCAGAACATACGCAGGAAGCAGATATCTGGGAGGTTACAGCGATCATTTCCCGGTGATAACAGCATTTACAACAACTCAATAAAGAACAGATAGAATATATATGAAAAGTGCAATAAACTCAAGCTATCACCTTGATTCTGTAGATAAAGAAATAATTTACATGTTGATGGATAATGCCAAAACCTCATTGGCGCACATCTCAAAAAACGTGGGGATCTCTACAACCGCGGTTCACCAGAGAATTAAAAAACTGGAGCAGGCAGGGGTGATTGAAAACTCCATTTCTTTTCTTAATCCCAGAAAAATCGGCTACAAAGTGGTTTCTTATATCGGCGTGTTTCTGGATCAGCCAAGCTATTATCATGATGCAGTGAAGGCTTTGAAAGAAGTGAATGAAGTGGTGGAAGCGCATTATACCACAGGTAATTACACCATTTTCTTGAAGGTTTTGTGCAGAGATAACGATCATTTGATGGAAATTCTTAACAAACTTCAGAAACTCAAAGGCGTAACGCGAACCGAGACTTTCATATCTTTGGAGCAGAGTATTAACCGACAATTGAAAGTATAATAACAATGGAAATCAATAAATATTTAGATTCTACTTATCTTAAAACTCCCCAGCAGGCTGGTTTATCAGAAGAAGAAACATTGAAAAAAGTGTATCAGCTTACCGATGAAGCTCTTGAGAATAATTTTTTTGAAGTAATGATCCGTCCGGATTATGTGAAGGAAATTAAAGATTATCTGAAATCAAAAAATTCAGAGATAAAAGTAGGTACAGTCATTGGTTTTCATGAAGGAACAGCCAGCACTGCAGATAAACTTTCTGAAGCTGAAAAAGCAATTGCCGACGGCGTTGATGAGCTGGATTATGTAATTAATTACGAAGCTTTCAAAGCTGGAAATACCGATTTGGTGAAAAACGAATTCGTAGAAGGCACCAAACTGGCGCTGAAAAACGGAAAAATCGTAAAATGGATCATCGAAATCGCTGCTTTAACCGATGAGCAGATTGTTGATATTACTAAAAACATGAGAATTTGGGCAGAAGAAAATTTTGGCGAAAATGATTTCGAAAATATTTTTGTGAAATCTTCCACAGGATTTTATCCTACCGAAAACGGTAAACCAAACGGAGCTACTTTCGAAGGAATAAAGCTTATGCTTGAAAACTCCGGAAAACTTTCCGTAAAAGCTGCCGGCGGCGTAAAAACTCCGGCTGATGCTGAAAAAATGATTACAATGGGCGTAAGACGAATCGGAACTTCTTCAGCAAAAGCTTTAATTTCTGATGAAAAAGCTCAGGACGGATACTAACATCCAATAAAATTCAACGCAAAGGAAATCGTGCTTCAGGTGCGATTTTTTTATGTTTAAATCCTATTTTTGCAGTTCTATGCCAAATAAACCTGTCAGGAAAAAAGTTTCCAAAAAAATCCATAAAAAACGCAGAAGAAATTTCCTTTTGAGAAGAGAGATTCTCCTGTTGATTCTGGCATTGGCATTACTGGGTACGGGGTTTTATCTCAAAGAAAAAATCGCTTTTTACTATGCCATGTATTTTAATAAATTCGAGCATAAAAAACTTTCGAATACCCAGTTTGAAGAACAGCGGATTAATCGAATTATTGGAGATTATGCCGATAAAACTTTCGGGATCGACATGTCCCATTACCAAAGAAAAGAAGATATCAACTGGGACAGTTTAAGCATCGGAAACCGCGCCATACCGATAGAATTTGTGGTTTTGCGTGCTACGATGGGTAACCGCAGTGCCGACAGGCATTTCGATGAATTCTGGGAGCTGGCCAAAAAACATCAGCTAATTCGTGGGGCTTACCATTTTTACCGTGCCGATGAAGATCCTGTGCGTCAGGCTAATAATTTTCTAGATAATGTAAAACTGGAAGAGGGCGACTTGCCTCCAATTCTCGATATTGAAAAAATACCAAGACGAAAGTCGAACGAAAAACTCGTAGAAGATTTAAAGATCTGGTGCCGCATTGTAGAAGAAAAATATGGCAAAAAACCAATCATATATACTTATTACCATTATTACAAAGACTTCCTGAAAGGCGAATTTGATGATTATCCGCTCTGGATCGCCAATTACAATGATGTTCCGCAGCCAATGCCCGACGGAAAGTGGGATTTCTGGCAGTTCACCGAAAAAGGAATCGTCTACGGAATCAACACCAAGGTGGATATTGATGTGTACAACGGTAGTCTTTGGTCATTAAAAAGACTGACGCTCGATTAAGTGCAATTATCGTATTTTCGCAGTCTCAAAACAGCATTTAACAGCAACAACAACTCATAATGAATTACGTTTCCGCAGAAAACCTTACCAAATCCTATGGTTTAAAAGTTTTATTCAAAGATATTTCCTTCAACATCAACGAAGGCGACAAAATTGCCATCGTTGCCAAAAACGGCTCCGGGAAATCGACTTTGCTTAAAATTTTAATGGGTAAAGAAATCGCAGATTCCGGAAGTGTAATTATTAATAAAGACATTCAGGTTGTATTATTCGATCAGGAAATCGATTTTGAAGGCGAACTAAATGTGGAGGAATTTATGATGACGCTTGATTCTCCGCCCATTATGGCTTTAAAAAACTATCATCACGCGATTTTAACCGAAAATGCTGATGATATGGATAAAGCTTTAAATGAAATGGAAATTCATGAAGCCTGGGATCTCGAGAATGAAATGAGCCAAATTCTCACACAGTTGAAAATCACTGATTTACAGGCGAAAATGAAAAACCTTTCCGGCGGCCAGATCAAAAGAGTTGCGCTGGCGAAACTTTTGGTTGAAACCCGCGCGCAACATCGTCACACCTTACTGATTATGGATGAGCCGACCAACCACCTCGATGTTGATATGGTTGAATGGCTGGAGAATTATCTTTCTAAAGCAATGGTAACACTGCTTTTGGTGACTCACGACCGGTATTTTCTGGATGCGGTTTGCGACCTTATCTGGGAAATGGAAGACCAGAATCTGTATTTCCACAACGGAAGTTATGCGACCTATCTTGAGAATAAAATCATCCGCGAAGAAAATCTGAATTCAACCATCGATAAGGCTCAAAACCTTTACCGTAAAGAGTTGGAATGGATGCGCAGACAACCAAAAGCCAGAACCACAAAATCGAAGTCAAGAATTGATGATTTTTACGAAACCGAAAAAGTAGCGAAAACAAACACGAAAAAAGAGAAACTGGAACTCGATTTCGAGATGAAACGTCTTGGGAATAAAATCCTGGAGCTCAAAAATATCAATAAAAGTTTTGGTGATAAAGTTTTGCTTAAGAATTTCAGTTATCAGTTTCAACGCGGTGAAAAAGTAGGAATTGTCGGAAAGAATGGTGCCGGTAAATCTACACTTTTAAATATCATTCAGGGATTTGAACCTTACGACAGCGGTTCGATCGAAACCGGCGAAACCATTAAATTCGGTTATTTTTCCCAAAAAGGTCTGCAATATAAAGAAGAGGAAAGGGTAATTGATTTCATCAAAGAAATTGGTGAAAATTTTCCTTTGGCCAACGGGAGAACCATTTCTGCATCGCAGTTTTTGAGGCTTTTTCTCTTTGATGACCAAACACAGTATTCGCCAATCTCTAAACTTTCGGGTGGCGAAAAAAGAAGGCTGCATTTGATGTATGTCCTTTACCAGAACCCAAATTTCTTGATTTTCGATGAGCCGACGAACGATCTCGATTTGCCGACATTAACGGTTTTGGAAAATTTCCTTCTGCAGTTTCAGGGGAGTTTAATTATCGTTTCGCACGACAGATATTTTATGGACAGAATTGTAGATCACGTTTTGGCTTTTGAAGGCGATGGTGTGATTAAAGATTTTGTCGGGAATTTTTCGGAATATCGCGAGGCTAAAAGTCAGGATCAGAATAAAAAAACTCAGGTTGAGGTTGCGGCAGTTCCTAAAAGAAAGGAAACCCTTCCAACACCTTCTGTTGCTACAGCAACAAAAAAGAAACTGTCTTTTAAAGAACAGCGCGAGCTGGAAATGATTGATAAGGAAATTCCGGAGCTTGAAAAAAAGCGTGCTGAAATTCTCGAAAAACTCAACAATGAAAGTGATTATGAGAAAATTTCGGTTTTTTCTGCAGAATTAGAAAAAATTTCTGACAGGATGGACGAACTTGAAACGCGCTGGCTGGAACTGCAGGAATAACATATTATTACAAAACTCAATCTCAAATGATGGAAAAGGAACAGAAACTCGAGGCTAAATACGGCCTGTTCACAGCAATTTCAATGGTTATTGGCCAGGTCATCGGTTCCGGTATTTTCTTTAAAGTTGATGATGTACTGCTTTCTACCCAAGGAAATATTCTTGCTGGACTTGTAGGATTTATTATTGTTGGTGTAAGCGTAGTTTTCGGGGCAATTTCTATGGCAAATTACGCGGAGTTGCTCCCCAAAGACGGCGGAATCCTGAATTACGTGAATTACAGATTCGGTGAAAAAGCTGCATATTTCGTAGGATGGATGTATCTGAGTCTTTTTTATCCTCTGCTGACTGCGGTTTTATTTACAGTTTCCGGCATTTATATTGCGCATCTCTGTGCAGAATTTTTGAATTTTGAACCTACCACACTGCATTTTGCGCTCATTGGTTTTGTAAATCTGCTGATCTTTTTTACCTTCAATATTTTCAGACCGAAAAGCAGCGGCATCTTTCAGCAGTTTACGACAGTCTTGAAAGTGCTTCCGTTGATATTTATTGCCTCTCTGGGAATTTTAAGTTTGGTGAAAGGTGATGTCGAAGAAGCGAACAACTTCACTTACGCTGCTGAAAATGTTAGGGAAAATCGCTCTTTATTATTTTTAATCGCTGCGAGTTTTATCCCGATTTCTTTTGCTTTCGACGGTTGGTATATCGCGACACAGATTTCCGGTGAAATTAAAAATTCAAGTAAAAACCTTCCGAAAGCTCTAATTTTAGGAACCATCGCTGTGATGGTAATTTATATTTCGTATTACATGGGAATTGTTTTCAGGATGAGCGGTGATGAGATCGTTCAGCTGAAAGATACCTATATCACCGAATTTTCGCGCAAAATCGCGTCAGATTCCGGAGCTTTGTTGATGCAGCTTTTTATTATCGTATCGGTCTTGGGAACTTCAAATGGTTTGCTTTTAGCGACAATCCGTGTACCTTACCAGTTTGCGAATCTTAAAAAATCCAGAAAATTCCTGAACCTTGATGTAATTGAACCCAAAACAAAAATGCCTGTAAACAGCGCTTTTTTAGGACTGGGAATTATTATTTCTTATATCATTATTTATTATATCACCAATACGCATTCATATTTTACAGCCCGGAATTTTGATCTTTCTGCAATTCCTATTGTATTTATCTACCTTGTTAATGGTGCGCTTTTCATTGGGTTGTTCAGGCTCTTCAAAAAAAATGTGTTTTCCGGCAACCGTTTTTTTAAACTTACCATGTCTGTAATTGCGATATTGGGAATTGTGGTGGTGCTTTTTGGTACTGCTTCTGCACCGAACGGAATGATGTATTTTATCGTAAATCTCCTTTTCATAGGAGCTGGAATCTTATTTATGAGCGATAATGATAAAAATCAGTAATAAATAAATTTATTCATTTTCAAACAGTTAAACAGTGGCACTGAATTTTATTTAGAATAATTCAAAATAGATTTTGTATTTCCCGAAGGCTTTTTTTACATTTGCACCGTTATTTTAATTCATTCTAAATAAAAACTTGTAAATGAAAAAGCAGATATTGTCGTTGGGAGTCTTGTTGATTAGCATGTCAGCAAATGCGCAAATGAAATTCGATCCGGTTAATGATACCATTAGGATTCAGGAAATTGAGGATATCAACCTTCATAAAACCGGTAATCCTAACAAAGCAAAGGCACTAACTGCTAAATCGAATCTTACGGTGATGGAGAATCCGCAGCCTATTGCAATTGTTACTCACGAGGTAATCGAGCAGCAACAGGCGAAGCAGTTGGGTGAAGTTCTTCAGAATGTAAATGGTTTGTACATCACCTCATCTCGGGGAAATTCGCAGGACAGTTTTGGTGGAAGAGGCTTTAATTTCGGGAACGATAACATCTTTAAAAATGGTGCACGGGTAAACAGTGGTGTTTTTCCTGAAGTTTCAGGTCTGGAAAGGGTAGAAGTCTTGAAAGGAGGAAACGCCATGCTTTACGGGAATGTTTCCGCCGGTGGTGTGGTAAATTTAATTACCAAAAAACCACGTTTTAATTTTGGTGGAAGTGTTGGACTGAACGCCGGCAGCTGGAATTCTTATAAACCAACTGTTGATTTTTACGGACCGATTTCCGAAAAAATTGCGTTCCGTGTAAATGGAGCATACGAGACAGCTGAAAGTTTCCGTGATATGGTGGAATCACAGAAATATTACTTTAATCCTTCTTTCCTCTTCAATATTGGTGAAAAATCACAGTTGATTGTGGAAGCAGATTATTTAAAGAATGAATTTACGCCGGATTTTGGGATTGGCGCCATTGAAAACAATGATAAATCTTATCGTTTAAATACATTTTTACCAAGAAACGCTTTCCTGGGAGCAGATTGGCAATATCAAAATACAGAGCAGGCAACGGCGGGAATAACCTTTAATCATCAGTTCAGTGAGTTCTGGACTTTGAATACTGTAGCTTCTTTCCAGAATTATACAAAAGATTATTTTTCTACAGAAAGAATCACCTGGACTTACGACAATGCAGGGCGCCTGAAATGGAACCGACCCGTCAACAGAACATACAACGAGCAGAATTATACGGCCTTACAGCTTAATTTGAATGGAGAAATCAATACCGGAAAAATTAACCATAAAATTTTAATCGGTACAGATGGCGATTACGGAACTGCAGATGCGTACGCTTACAATCTTTCACAAACAGCTTACGGAACTAATGGCAGCACGAATGGAACCATTTATCTTGATGATCCATCCACGTGGACAAGCGGCGCAATGCCCACAGCTACAAAAAGAGACAGAACCCGAATCCCAACGCAGCGATTTGGAATTTATGCCCAGGATTTCATTAGTATCACCGAACAGTTTAAAGTTTTGGCGGGATTACGATGGTCTTATATCGAAAACCTCGAAACCGAAAAGAAATCGTTTGTAACCAATGATGTAAACAATACTGCAGGTACCGTAGACAGAGCTTTTTCGCCAAAAGCCGGACTTATTTATATGCCAAACGACAATCTTTCGCTTTTTGCAACTTACACCAATTCGTTCTCAGCAAATACGGGACGTGACATTTACGATAACTCGTTGACGCCATCGATAATTGATCAGTTCGAGGTTGGTATGAAAAAGAATTTCTGGAATAATGCAGTTGCCCTGAATTTATCACTTTATCAGATTGAAAACAGAAACTTCTATCAGATGGCAGAATTTAATGCCCAGGGACAGGTGAACAATGATTCTACCATAAAAGAATTTGCCGGGAAGATGCGCAGCCGTGGTGTGGAACTCGATATTACCGGAAATCCAACTCCCAATTTAATGATTATTGCTGGTGCTTCATACAACCACGCGGTTTATTTGGATACGCCTGAAGGGTTTGGGTATGTTGAGAACCAACGGTTGGTCCGTACACCTGCAACCACCGCAAATGCATCGGTATTTTACACTCTACCAAATTATATAAAAGGACTTAAGCTGGGGGCCAGCGTTTACTTTGTAGGCGACCGTATCGCAGGATGGAATGATACCAAGGAAACATTAGACACCAGAAATGGGGTTTCCAGATTATTGCCGGTTGATGATTATACCACTGTTGCTTTGTCAGTTGGATATGAATGGCAGAAATTTTCTGTAATGGGTAAAGTAGGAAATCTCTTTGATACCGTGAATTACAACTATCATGAAAACTACTCCGTAAATCCAATTACTCCAAGAAATTATTACTTCACTTTAACGTACAAACTTTAATCGCTTAAAGTAAAAATATTACCTGAAAGTGGAAACCTGTTTCCACTTTTATCGTAAACCTCAAAAAAACAAACTAATCAAATAAACGATGGCAAAAATTAAGGATACAAAAACATTCATGCGGATTACACACCGCTATTTGGGCTATTTTGCAGCAGGAATAATGGCGGTATACGCAATTAGCGGCGTTCTGCTGATTTACCGTGACACCAATTTTCTGAAAAAGGAAAACAAGTACGAAATCGTTCTTAAGCCAAATCTTACAGAAAAGGAGCTGGCGAAAGAAATTAAAATGCGTAATGTAGAATTTAAAGGTAGCGAAGGTGATGTTCAGAAATTTGAACAGGGGACTTATAATATGAAAACCGGCGAAACAAAATATTCGAAAATGCAGCTGCCATTTGTTCTGGAAAAATTCAACGAACTGCACAAATCGACCTCAAAGCACCGTTATGCAACATTAAATGCTGTTTTCGGAGTGGTTTTGTTTTTCTTTGTGATTTCGTCGTTCTGGATGTTCAATTATAAATCCAAGGCCTTCAGAAGAGGAATGATTTATGCCGGGCTGGGTTTTATTCTGGCGCTCATTATGGTGTTCTTTCAATAGATTTTTTTCTAATTCGGAGTCTGAAAATGCGGTAGAAATTTATATGGATTTTTATTCTCAGTTCAGATAAATTAATTATCTTTGCAACCTCATAATTAATCGGGACGAGTTCCCACAAAATCAAACATTTATGTCAGTAAAAATCAGATTACAAAGACACGGTAAAAAAGGAAAGCCTTTTTTCCACATTGTTGTTGCAGATGCAAGAGCAAGAAGAGATGGTAAATTTATCGAGAAAATCGGTACTTACAATCCAATTACAAATCCTGCGATTATCGAATTAAACGTGGATTCTGCAGTAAAATGGCTTAACAACGGTGCGCAGCCTACCGATACTGCAAGAGCAATTCTTTCTTACAAAGGAGTTCTTTACAAAAAACACCTTCTTGGTGGTGTTGCTAAAGGCGCATTTGATGAGGCTGAAGCTGAGAAGAGATTCAACTCTTGGTTAGAAGAAAAAGAAAAACAGGTTCTTGGTAAAAAAGACGGTTTAAGCAAAGCAAAAGAAGATGCTAAAAAAGCAGCTTTAGAAGCAGAAGCAAAAGTAAACCAGGCAAGATTAGATGCAGCTGCTAAATTAGAAGCTGATGCAAAAGCGGAAGCTGAAGCTAAATTGGCAGAAGAAAAAGCTGCTGAAGAAGCTGCAAACGCTCCTGTTGCTGAAGAAACTGCAGAAGAACCAGCTGCTGAAGCAGAAGGTACTGAAGAAGCGCAAGCTTAATTTTTCTGTAATAACTTACAAAAAATATCCTACAGAGACGCCAATATTGGCGTCTCTGTTATTTTAAAACCCATTATATTTGCAGTGCTAACGCAGTTTACTGTGTTTCATCAATCATAAAAATTACGCATGAAAAAAGAAGATTGTTATTTCTTAGGCAAAATTACGCGCAGACACGGACTTCACGGCAATGTGTTTCTAAAACTCGATACCGATCAGCCCGAAATGTACAATAAATTAGATTCAATTTTTGTAGAAATTAACGGGTTACTCGTGCCGTTTTTTGTGGCAAAACAGTCCTGGAGCAAAGGAGATACGCTTATTATTTCCTTCAAGAATTCCACCGAGGCTTTGGTGGACCAGTCGCTGGGCAAAGAGGTGTATCTTCCGCTTTCCACACTGCCAAAACTTACCGGAAACAAGTTTTATTACCACGAAGTTATCGGTTTCGAAATCCGTGAAGAAGACGGCAAAAGCTGTGGCATAATCGAATCTGTAAACGACCAGACAGGTCAGCATTATTTCCTTTTGAATCTGGCAGACAAACAGATCGTAATCCCCATCATCAAAGACTGGATTATTGAGCTTAACCGCGAAGAAAAATATATAAAAATGGCACTGCCGGAAGGTTTGATGGATGTTTTTCTGATTCCTTCAAAGAAAGACGAATAATTACCTGATTTTTTTTTGGGCGACGAATTCCGTCCTCCGTTCCCGCTTTTTTGTTTCGCTTCGCTGCACAAAAAGAGCTCCACTCAGGCCGGGTCGCAGGCCGGTTCTATTAAGAATAAAAGATAAAAATTTGGGATTTTTTCGATGAATTATTTTAATTTAGCATCAAAAATTACGCCAAATTTTATTACATTTGTAACTATTGATAAGATATCTGTAAAGAAAAGTCTTTACACAATCATTAAAAAACAGGAATATCAACAATGAGAACCACGATTAACGAATTACTTTCAGATTATAAAAAACTTTTACATCACGATATTACTGTTCAGGGTTGGGTTCGGGCGTTTCGCTCCAACCGTTTCATCGCTTTGAACGATGGTTCAACGATCAACAACTTACAGGTTGTTGTAGATTTCGAGAATTTTGATGATAATACCATCAAAAATATCAGCACTGCATCGTCGCTGAAGATTGTAGGTGAAGTGGTTGAAAGCCAGGGAGCCGGACAAAGCATCGAGATTATTGCAAAGAAAATTCAGATTCTTGGAGATAATTTTACCGAAGAAAGAGACCGAACCATTCTTCAGCCAAAAAAACATTCCCTCGAATTGCTGCGTGAACAGGCGCATCTGCGTTTCCGCACGAATCTTTTCGGGTCTGTTTTCAGAGTAAGAAGTGCGGTAAGTTTTGCAATTCACCAGTTCTTTCACCAGAACCAGTTCTTTTACATGAATACGCCGATTATTACTGGTGCCGATGCAGAAGGAGCTGGCGAAATGTTCAGCGTTACAAATTTCGATATCAATAACATCCCGAGAGATGAAAATGGTGATATCGATTATGAACAGGATTTTTTCGGTAAAAAAACCAACCTTACTGTTTCCGGTCAGCTGAACGTAGAAACTGCAATGATGGGATTGGGACGCGTTTATACTTTCGGACCAACCTTCCGTGCAGAAAACTCGAATACCACACGTCACCTCGCAGAATTCTGGATGGTGGAGCCTGAAGTTGCCTTCAATAATCTGGAAGACAATATTGATCTGGCAGAAGATTTCTTAAAGTACGTCATCGGTTATGTCTTAGAAAACTGCAAAGATGATCTGGAGTTTTTAGACAAAAGATTTGCCGAAGAACAAAAGCAAAAACCTGAAAAAGACAGAGCTTCGGAAGGTTTAATTGAAAAACTTGAAAACGTTATAAAGAAAAGATTCAAGAGGGTTTCTTATACCGAAGCGATAGATATCCTGAAGAATTCAAAAGAAAACAAAAAAGGCAAATTCCAGTTCCCGATCGAAGAATGGGGCGCTGATTTGCAGAGTGAGCACGAAAGATATCTGGTTGAAAAACATTTCGACAGTCCGGTTGTTCTATTTGATTATCCGAAAGAAATTAAGGCTTTCTACATGAAACTTAATGAAGACGGCAAAACAGTGGCTGCAATGGATGTACTTTTCCCGGGAATCGGCGAAATTATCGGCGGTTCGCAGAGAGAAGATAAATTCGATGTGCTTACGGCCAAAATGAAAGCCATGAATGTTGATGAACACGAGCTCTGGTGGTATCTGGATACCAGAAAATTCGGTTCGGTTCCGCATGCAGGATTCGGGCTTGGTTTAGAAAGACTCGTTCTTTTCGTGACAGGTATGACGAACATTAGAGACGTAATTCCGTTCCCAAGAACACCACACAATGCTGAGTTTTAACCCACTCACATAAAAAAATATACACACAGAAATTAAATTTTTGTAAGACCAAATCAAGAATGTTAAAACAAAACCTACAACTTAGACTCGGGCAAAAACTTGCTCCACAACAAATCCAGCTGATGAAGTTGATCCAGCTTCACACCCTGGAATTTGAAGAAGAACTCGAGCGTGAGCTTGAGGAAAACCCTGCACTCGAAAAAGTTCAGGAAGAATCCAAAGAAGAAGATTATGCCTCTCTGGACGAAGGTTTTGAAGAGGAAGGAACCGACAGCATCACTACCGATTTTGATGTAAATGAATATATATTTGATGATGAACCTGCTTATAAAACAGCATCAAACAATTATTCGGCAGACGACGAAGATTTTGATAATGAATCACTTTTAACGGAAGGTCAGTCACTTTACGACTATCTACTGGAGCAGATTCGTCTGATTTCAATTGAAGGCGATGATCTTAAAATCGCCGAATACATCATCGGAAATCTCGATAACGACGGTTATTTGCGAAGAGAAAGCAAACAGCTGGTTGATGATCTGGCTTTTTCTCAGGGAGTTTATACCACCAAAGAAAAAGTAGAGGATATTTTAGAGAATTATGTTCAGAAACTCGATCCGCCGGGAGTTGGCGCAAGAAGCCTTCAGGAATGTTTGCTTTTGCAGATCGAAAAGAAAGTAAGTGCCGACAAAGCCGTAAGCCTCGCCGGAAATATTCTTAGAAACCAGTTCGATGCACTTACCAATAAGCATTACAACAAAATTATTCAGAAATACGATATCGAAGAAGAGGATCTGAAGGATGCCCTGGAAGTAATTTCTAAACTTTCTCCGAAAGTAGGCGGAAATTTCGATACGCAAACCATCACCATCAATCAGGAAATTATTCCGGATTTTGTGATTCAGATCAAAGAAGGGAAAAACGGCCAATCGGAAGTTATTCCTTTACTCAACAGCAAAAATGCGCCTACACTCCGCGTTTCCGATGAGTACAAAGACATTCTTACGACTTATTCTCACGATAAAAACTCGCCGGATCACAAGCAGGCAGCGCTTTTCATTAAGCAGAAACTCGATGCTGCAAAATGGTATATCGATGCGATTAACCAAAGGCAGAATACTTTGTTGCAAACGATTACGGCAATTGTAAAACTGCAGAAAAACTACTTCATCACCGGTGACGAAAAATCCCTGAAACCGATGATCCTGAAGGATGTGGCAGATATTACAGGTTTCGATATTTCAACCATTTCAAGGGTGGTAAAAAGCAAATATGCCGACACACCAAACGGAATTGTTTACCTGAAAAGCCTGTTCTCCGATTCGCTTACCAATGATGACGGCGAAGAAGTTTCCACCAAGGAGATTAAAAATCATCTTCAGGAAGTCATCAGTAACGAAAATAAACGCAAACCGTTAACCGATGATGCTCTTGTAGGTTTACTGAAAGAAAAAGGATACAACATCGCAAGACGAACCATTGCAAAATACCGCGAACAGCTGAATATTCCGGTTGCAAGACTAAGAAAAGAATTGTAATTTAAATGATAAGCAAAAAGGTCAGTTATTGAAAACTGACTTTTTTTTTATTCCTGTTGTGAATCTATTTTCTGTAGTTCACCTAAATTTTTCCCTAATCTTTTAAGGATAATTCCGTAAACGACGCGGTAGTAAATCCAGATCAGTACGATGCTTAATATCGTCATTACAATAATTCCCACCACAAATCCTATTAAAGTTGGATGCGTGAGATGAATGTTCTGTTGTGATAAAACCGTAAAGGTGAAAACCGTTAAAACCCCCGTGAAGACAATTAAAAGCAAAATATTGGCTAAGATGAACAGGTTTACTGTTTTCTTGAATCTGATGATCTGCAGAATCAGTTTTTTAAGGTTAGATTCTATATTGATTTTACGGTAATTTCGGTAAAACCGCACCACAAAGAAAGCGGTAATAATTAAACTAATAGTTTTCAGCACTAAATAAAGATTCCCAAAACTGGTCCGTAAATCGGTAGAATTCTGCACACCAAGTTTCCCCAGGATTTTGATGAAACTGTTGGAGTCATCGCCAAGGAAGGAGTAATAAATGTTCATGCCCAGAATGATGAGGAATTCTGCAATGCTTATCCACAGAATATATTTCACGTAATTCCGCGACGATTTATTGAGCATCGCCTCGATTTCGGTGCTGTTGTATTTTGGCTGAACCTTCTGCTCCTGCCAGGTTTTTTTGAAGCTGTCTAAATCAAATTCAGGCATGTTTTTCCATTAACTCTTTTAACGTTTTTTTCAGTCGGTTCATTTTCACGCGTGCGTTTACCTCCGTTATCCCAAGGTTTTCAGAAATATCGCGGTAAGGCAAATCATCCAGATACATCATTACAATTGCCCGTTCCACCTGCGGAAGCATCTTTACCACTTTATAAAGAAGCGAAACCTGCTGTTGCTTTTCGTCATCATCTTCCATATATCCACTGTGGTGAAAATCCATCAGTTCATCGGTTTGTGGTGACTTGGTTTTTTTTCTGAAAAGCGTAATGGCTGTATTCAGCGCAACGCGGTACATCCACGTCGATATTTTCGATTGTCCTTTGAATGAGTCGTAAGAACGCCAGAGTTGTAACACAATTTCCTGGAAAAGATCCTGCTCGTCTTCCAGCGAATTGGTATAAAGCCGGGAAACCTTAATAATCAAGCCTTGATTATCTTTAATCAGTTTCGAAAATTCCTGTTCCTTGGCGCTCAATTTTGGTCAGTTTGAAGTAGCGAATATAACATTTTTTCGCCTGAAATTTATATTCCTTACCCATTCAACATCACCAACCGTATTCTGTAACTCTCATTCAAAAATTATATATTTGTTCCATGATTCTACGCGGAGAAAATTTAATTAAAGAGTACGGCCCCAAAAAAGTCGTAAAAGGTGTTTCAGTGGAAGTTTCACAGGGCGAAATCGTCGGGCTTCTCGGTCCCAATGGTGCCGGAAAAACCACCTCTTTTTATATGATTGTAGGTTTGGTGAAGCCCACCTCCGGGAAAATTTTTCTCGATGATAAAGAAATTACCAATGACGCCATGTACCGCCGCGCGCAAAAGGGAATTGGCTATCTGGCTCAGGAAGCGTCGGTTTTTCGTAAACTTTCTGTTGAAGATAATATTTTGGGTGTTCTTCAGCTTACCAAACTTTCGAAACGAGAACAGCAGATTAAATGTGACGAGCTGATCGAGGAATTTTCTCTCCAGCATGTCCGCAAAAACCGCGGAGATTTGCTTTCCGGTGGTGAAAGACGACGTACCGAAATCGCAAGATGTCTCGCGACAAGCCCCGATTTTATTCTTTTGGATGAGCCTTTTGCCGGAGTTGACCCTATTGCGGTTGAAGATATTCAGAAAATTGTGCGCAGTCTTGTTGATAAAAATATCGGGATTTTAATTACCGATCACAATGTTCAGCAGACTTTAGCCATTACCCATAAAACCTACATTATGTTTGAAGGCCGTATTCTCAAAGAAGGTCTTCCGCACGATTTGGCTAATGATCCTATGGTACGGGAAGCGTATCTTGGCGAAAATTTCGTGTATCAGGATATTCTCAACAAACCGAAGAAAAAATCTTTCGTCTATAATATTTGGGCCGGAAATTTTGATTCCAAGCAGCAGTTCCAGGATTTTGTGGATGAAAACTTTCAGGGTGTCGATAATCTGCGTTTGATGTACGGTTTTGAAGACATCAGCTTTGCTTCACTTTCAAATTCGGAAATTGAATATATCTTTAATGAAGTTGTAGATAAAAACGCGAATAATGCATTTCTTTTTCAGAAAAAGCATATCGGCGAAACTTACCGAAAAGACCAGGCAGAAACCGACGCCAAAGCGCTCAGCAAACCCGAATTGCATTATTTAACGACCTACGCTTACGAAGGGTAGCAGTTTTCGCACGTTTTTTGTATTTTGAGGCGTTCGTAGGTTAATCATCATGGCACAACCATTCAAGCGAAGCATCACGCTTTATCACATTTACAAACAGCTTATTCCGTTCATAAAACCTTACAGGTTGATGATTTACGGGACGCTTTTTCTTACCTTTTTGGGTGCGTTGATGGCGCAGGTAAATCCGCTCGTTTTAAAATATACGGTTGATGAGGTAACCGAACTCACCAAACTTCCGTATCCAATGGAAGAAGGGATTCATATTTTGGTCATTATTTCCGCAATTTTATTGGGTAAAGAGCTTCTGAATATCTTCATTCAGTTTGGGCAGAAATTTTACGGCGAAAAAATACGCATCAGCACAAGTTCTGTGTTAGCGCAATCGGTGATTGATAAAATTCTTCTTTATAAAGTCGCCTATTTTAATGACGAAAACCACGAGTCGGGCAAGCTTCAGATCCGTATCGACCGCGGAATCGAGAGTTTAACCAAACTTGTTCAGAATTTTTTCATCGATATTTTACCGCTTTTTTCTAATGCTATTATTGCCCTCATCATCATGTACATGCAGAATGTGTATGTCGGTATGGTTTCCACCATTGTTGTTCCTATTTATTTTTATGTAAGCTCGTTACAGGCGAAAAAATTATCGGGCGTAAGAAGAACTCTAAGAAACCAGAGAGAACAGAAAACTTCGGGACTTTTAAATCTAATCAGTTCGATTATGGTGATTAAAAGTTTCGTGCGCGAAAAATTTGAAGGCAAAAAACAGTACGATCTTCAGATGCAACTCATGGAAAGTCAGCTGTTTACGCGTAGAACAAATTTTATTTACGACGGCTTAAAGACTTTTATCGAACAGTTCGGTGTGGTGTTAATCATTCTGTTGACCGTTTTTCTGGTGCTCGATCAGCAGATGACGATTGGTGCGATTATGCTTCATATCCTTCTTTTCAACAATGTATCAGCGCCAATCCGCCAACTTCACAGGATTTATGACGACATGAATGACGCGATGATTTACGCTGAAGGATTTTTTGATATCCTGAATGCAGATGAAGAAACCGAACCGAGCGGAAATTTCATTAAAGAAAATATAAAAGGTTTTTTCGAACTCAAAAATGTTGATTTTTCTTATCCGAACGGTACCAAAGCCCTTAAAAATGTTTCAATGCTCATTGAAAACGGAAAAACTACTGCATTGGTTGGTTTAAGCGGTGCCGGAAAATCTACGGTGATTAATCTTCTTTGTAAATTTTACCTTCCCGATTCCGGTGAAATTTTACTCGATAACGTGAATCTTAATCAGTTTGAAAATACTGCATTGAGAGATGATATCGGTTTGGTATTACAGAAAAATCATATTTTCCAGGGAAGTATCGAAGATAACATACGCTACGGAAATATGAATGCCAGTTTTGAGGAAATTCAAAATGCTGCGAAGAAAGCATATCTTCACGACCAGATTATGGATCTTCCGGAAAAGTATCTTCACGATGCAACGCAACTTTCCGGCGGACAGCAGCAAAGAATTGCCATCGCGAGACTTTTTCTGAAAAATCCGCCCATCATTTTTCTGGATGAACCTACCGCAAGCCTGGATGCAATTGCGACCGAACAGATAAAAAACTCCCTGGATGCCATAAAAGAGGGTAGAACGGTGATTATTATTTCGCATTCGCTTTCTCAGATTTTGGATTCAGATAAAATTTACGTCATGAAAAAAGGTGAAGTGGTAGAAAGCGGCACCCACGACGAACTGATCAGTATGCACGGGATTTACCGGGAAATTTTTGATGCTTCTGCAAGAAGTCTTAATCTCGACAAACTGGTGAGTTCATACAGAGAAAATTAAAAAAAAATAAGCCGAACTTTAACCCGCAAAAAAAATAAAAAGACTTTAGCTAAATTTAAAATATGAAAAAAATATCCATCATCCTGCTTGCAGCATTCACCATAACTTCCTGTAATAAAATCGAGGAAACCGTGACACAAACCGTAACTTCTGCAAAAGAGAAAGCGCAGCAAAAAACCAATGAGCTGGTTCAGGAAACCGTAAACGAACAGCTTACAAAACTCGTTAACGCTGAGCCTGTAACTTTCAGTTCTGTCTTTCCGCACCAGAATAATTTGGTTCTTGAAAATGAAGTAGGGAAAAAGGTCGCGTTTCCGAACGGAACTCCGTTTTATGTCTTTAAATATAAAACCAACGATAAAGATTTATTGCTGAATACCCTCGTTTCTCAATCCACAACCAATGAAGCACAATCAAATAAAGATTTTCAGAAAGTTGATGGCGCTTCGATTGTAGAAAAAGTTACTTTTTTTGAGAAATTTCTACCCGCAAATACTTTTGATCTGAGTTTTCTGGATGACATTAAAAATGATAAAAGCATTGAATACTACAAAGTAAAACGCTTCCCCAATGCAAGTACAGTGATTTATAACCCGAAAACACAGATGGTTTACCAGTTTGTGGAAGTGAAAAAATAAAAGGCAGTAATGAACAATGTTTTAATTGAACGCACTGTTGATTTTGTAAAACAAAAACTCTACGGTGCCGAAGCCGGCCACGATTGGTTTCACATTGAACGGGTTTGGAAACTCTCAAAAAAAATTGCAGAGACTGAAACCTGTAACCTCGAAATTGTAGAACTTTCTGCCTTGCTTCATGATATTGCAGATCCCAAATTCCACGGTGGCGACGAAACATTAGTCCTGAAAATTTCACGTGAATTTCTTGAAAAGGAAAACGTTTCCGAAGAAATTATTGAAGAGGTTTTATTCATCATCAAAAATATTTCCTTTAAAAACAGAGGCGAAGTTCCTGAAAATTTACCTTTGGAACTGAAAATTGTGCAGGATGCCGACCGTCTCGACGCTATCGGTGCGATTGGGATTGCTCGGACTTTCAATTTCGGGGGTTTCAAAAATAATTTGATGTATCATCCTGACATTCCTCCAAAATTGGACATGTCGAAAGAGGAATACAAGAAAAATGAAGGTACTACGATCAATCATTTCTACGAAAAACTGCTCTTGCTGAAAGATTTAATGAATACCGAAAAAGGGAAAGAAATCGCTGAAGAACGACATAATTTCATGCTGCAATTCCTTGATGAATTTTACAAAGAGTGGAATGGGTAAAGGTTTACATGGAATAATAAATTAGGATCTGAAATAATTTAAACAAAAACCTGTTCTTCCGCAGCGAATCAACTGCGCCAATTTTTCTTTATCTTTACCAAATGTTTTACGTGTTTTTTCTTTTGTTTATTGCACTTTGTGCGGGTTTAATGCTGTCGGTTTTTAGGACCGGAAGTTTTAAAACCTGGACTAAGGCATTCCGGATTTTTGTTGTGGTAGCGGGCATCGGTATTTTTACTTATTATTTTGTCAAAAAAAGCCTCTCTACATTCCGTGCAGATGCTTTAACCGTGCAGATGATTAACAAACTGCCATTTCCGCTGGATTTTTATCTGATAAAAATCAATAGTGAAAAAGATGCTCCTAAGGTTTATGAAACCGGGCACGTGGGCAATATCCGAAGCAATTATTACAGAATCGAATATCTGGACATGACCAATTCTGATGAGTTTTGGATTGCCGGATTTATGGGTAAAAAAAACATGGTATATTTCTCCCAGCATGCGGTTCCGAACAAAAATGAAGACCAGATTATTGAAATCCAGAATTACATTAACCAAAGCCAGAAACTCTCGGAAATCGCAGGAAAACAGATCGAAATTCTGAAACTTGAAAACATGAAAACAGCAATCTGGATTACCCTTGATTTGCTTCTTCTTTTTCTGAATATTGCCGTTCTTCTGAAAAAATCCAACAAAAAAATCCCGAAAAATTCCGGGATTTAATACTGGTTTTTAGATTTTATTTTTCTTTTTGCTCTTTCAGTGCTTCTTTATCTTTGTCGGAAGGATTCCATACTTTCACTTCAGAATCTTTGGTAAGTCCGGATAAAATCTGAACATTAATTCCGTCGCTTGCGCCAAGTTTTACTTTTACTTTCTTGAATTTGCCGTCGGGCTGTTTTACTTCCACAAAAGGACTGTCGTTACCGTTCACTTTTTCGTACTGAATTAAAGCTTCATCCAGGAGCAGCGCATTTTTCTGCGAACTCAGGATAATTTCGCCGTTGGCAGAAAAACCGGCTCTGATGTATTCGTTGGTTTTGTTGAAAACATCGCCTTCGATTGGGAACTTAATCGTTCCGTTTTCATCTTTACCTTTCGGCGCAATCATGGTAACGCGTCCGGGAAATGTTTTGTTCTGCAAAGCGCCGATGACCACATTCATTTCCATGCCTTCCTTTAGTTTTCCGGCCTGTGCCTCGTCGATGGTTCCCTGAAAAATCAGTGAATTTAGATCAGCAATGGATGCGATCGTTGTTCCCGCATTGAAAGAGTTTGCTTCAATAACCTGGCTTCCGACTTTTACAGGAACTTCGAGTACGGTTCCATTAGCTTTCGAACGGATTTGTGTGGTTGCCAATCCTGCAAGTTCGGGAGTCGCACCGGTTCTGGCGATTTGCAAGTTTTTCTGAGCAGTCTGCAGTTGCTGCTGGGCATTTCTCAGCTGCTGCTGCATTGACTGAAGTTGCTGCTGAGCAGAAATATATTCCTGTTTAGATATTACACCTTGCGCATAAAGCCGCTGCTGCATGGCAAACTGCTGTTGCTGGTTGTTTACATTAGCTCGTGCATTGCTAATCTGGAGGTTGGCGTTATTGATCTCCTGCTGGGCGGCATTCACGTTCTGAACGCTGGGTACAATTCTTAATGTGGCAATAAGTTGTCCTGCAGTGACCTGATCACCTTCATCAACCAGGATTTTATCGATAATTCCCGACATATTCGGTTTAATTTCGATCTCTTCGCGCGGAACAATGTCTCCCGTTGCCATCACTTTATCGTCCATATTCTGAACTACCGGTTTTTTGGTGAGGAATGTTTCGCTCTCTTTGCTGTTTGATTTGATGAGGTAAGAGATTCCGGAGATTAAAGCAACCGCTAAAATCAGTCCCAAAAAAATGTAAATTCCTTTTTTTAAAGTGAACTTCTTTTTCATATTGTAGTTTATTTTTTTAATATTTTTCTTTTTTGTTAATGAATTATTCAGAACGTAAGGCTTCAATCGGCCGGATTCTCACCGCTCTTTGTGCCGGGATCATTCCGATAATTAAACCTAGAATCACCATCACCGACATGGCGGCGAAAACTTCCAGATAATTTACCGTTGGATTATAGAAAGGGAATTTATCCTGATCCTTGGTTAAAATATTAAGAACCATCAGCAGAAAAATCCCGATGATAAATCCTAATAAGCCTGAAACCAATGTTATTACCACACTTTCCAGCAGAATCTGATTTCGTACTTCCGCGGGTTTTGCACCTAAAGCCCGCCGGATTCCGATTTCTTTGGTCCTTTCTTTTACTGTAATTAATAATATATTAGAAATGGCGATAACCCCTGCCAGGATGGTCAAAGTTCCCACAATTATTGTTAAAAGCTGCATTCCGGTCAAAAATCCGGTGAGTTTCTTGAATTCTTTACCAAGGTTGAAACTTCCGAAAGCATTGGTGTCTTCGGGCGATACATGATATTTTTGTTTGAGTTCGGATTTCACTTTTTCTTCAACAATACTCAAATCCGCATCGGGCTTGCTTACAATGGCAAAGAATCCTACTTTGTCGCCGTCGTTATACATTTTTGTAAATGTGGAAAGCGGGATGTATGCCGACTGGTCATTTTCGGGACCGCCACCCTGTTTTGCACGGAAAACTCCAATTACGTGGAAGAAAATCCCTTTCACATTCACCAGTTTTCCCAGCGGATTTTCGTTCTTTTTAGCATCGAAAAAGTTCTTGTAAATCTCTTCACCAATAACGATTACATTTTTGCTTCCTGTAACATCTGCGTCATTAATATATCTTCCGTAAATGAGTTTTTTCTGGGAAATTTTGTTTCCGATCGGGTAATCTCCGGTTAAGGTATAAGTAGCTTTTTTTCCGTTTCGTGAAAAGCTTTCGCCCGGACTTCCGAAATTTCCGCGCGAATTCTGAGGCGAAATATAATCGATCTCCTGAATTTTCCTCGGCAGCATTTCCAGATCGCTTAAATGGAGATTCATTTTTCTGCCTTTCGCAAATCCATCATACGGAATCGTAGTGTTCTGTGCCCAAAGAAAAATGGAGTTGGTAGCGAACCCTGAAAATATTTTGTCGAAACCATTTTCCATTCCTTTTGCGGCGCCAAGAAGGGCGACAAACAGAAACATGCCCCAACCCACTCCAATCATGGTAAGAAAGGTTCGTAATTTATTATTCCGTAGGGAATGATAAATTTCTTGCCAGGTGTCTATTTTGAAAATGATGTTCATTTTGCTTTTCTTGTTAATTTTTATTCTGCTCTCAAGGCTTCAATAGGTTTAATTTTGCTAGCTCGGTACGCCGGCACAAATCCGGCAATAAGCCCGGAAATCACTAAGCTTATAAAGGCCACAATAATTAATCCCCAGCCCACGGATGGGTCTTTGATGAAATATTTCTCTAAACTGTCGCCAATAAGTGCAAGCGACATTACGCCTAAAGCAACACCTATAATCCCTGAAATTACTGTAATCACAACACTTTCCTGCATTATTAATCCTACAATACTGCTTGGTTTTGCGCCGATGGCTTTTCTAACACCGATTTCCTGCGTTCTTTCTTTTACGATATACACCATAATGTTGCTGATTCCGATAATTCCGGCGAGCAAAGTTCCCATTCCAATGAAACCTACAATCAGCGTGATAATGAACAAAAATTGAATGGTATCACCCATGTTTTTAGCATTATTCCGTACGATAATTGCGTTTTCATCATCAGGTGAGACTTTGTTTTTTGCTTTGAGTTCTTTTTGAAGCTGATCTCCGTATTTTATCGCCTGATCTGGCGAAAGTTTGCTGTCGTATGTAATGTAAATGTTGCTTACGGTATCCGAACCTTTCTTCATTTGCTGCAAAGTGGTGATGGGCACTGTGATAACGCGTTCTTCGAAATCGCCGCCATCATCAGAAAATACGCCGATTACTTTGAAGAAGGTTCCGTTGATGTCGAGATCTTTTCCGATCGCGCCGCCATCTTTTATCAAATCGCGCTGAACCATTCTTCCGATCACCGCCACATTTTGTTTGAGGCTTAAATCTCTGCTGTTGAGGTACCGGCCTTCCGTAAGTTTGCGGTCTTCAATAATGATTTCTTCGGGATTGGCGCCGTTGATCTGGTAGCTGCCGCTTTCTTTGCCGTATTTCACGGTCATGCTGGTTGTGTATCGGGGAGTTGAATTTTCAACTTTGGTAGAATCTGAACTTACTGCCAACTCGTAATCATCATTTTTGAGGATGATCTGTCGGTCCGACTGAAGTCCGCCGTAAGCAATTGTAGTTTTGCCGCTAAAGATTGAGATTAAGTTGGCTGCATCGCGGGTAAAGCCTTCTGTAAAAGCGTTTTTAAGCCCGGTCCCGATTCCGAAAAGTACAATGAAGATGTAGAGGCCCAGCGCCACCGTAAATCCCGACAGCACCGTTCGCAATAAATTACTGCGAATTGATTCAAAAATTTCTCTCCAGCGGTCTATATCAAACATATGATTTAATGTTCAGGATTTTGGTTTAAGCGAGAACACGTTGGGTAATGAACTCATCGCTCTCTATAATTCCGTCTTTTAGAATTACATTTCTTTTGGTTTCTGCGGCTACATCGGGTTCGTGAGTTACCACAATGATGGTTTTGCCGCTTCGGTTGATTTCCTGAAGCAGTTTCATAATATCGTAAGTAGTTTTAGAATCCAGCGCTCCGGTAGGTTCGTCGGCAAGAATAATTTTTGGATCTGTAATTAAAGCCCGGGCAATGGCGACTCTTTGTTTCTGTCCGCCTGAAAGTTCATTCGGAAGGTGACTGGCCCATTCGGCAAGACCTACTTTTTCAAGATATTCCATGGCTTTCTGGTTGCGTTCTTTTCTGGAGACATTTTGGTAATAGAGTGGGAGCGCAACATTCTCCAGCGCGGTTTTGTAACCGATAAGGTTGAACGACTGGAAGATAAATCCCAGAAATCTGCTTCGGTATTCTGCGGCTTTTACTTCGGATAAATCTTCAATCGGGATTCCGTCGAGATTGTAAACACCCGAATCTTTTTCATCCAGAATACCAATAATATTAAGCAGGGTAGATTTTCCGGAACCCGAACTTCCCATAATCGAAACAAACTCTCCTTCTTCAATGGTGAGGTTTATTCCTTTCAGAACGTGAAGTTTGCTCTTTCCTGTATCGTAAGATTTATGTAAGTCCTTTATTACTACCATGGAGCGCAGAAATTTATTTAAAAGATAAGTAGATAGAAACTGCGGTTTGTTACAACTGTGTTTTTCTTTTTTATATACTATCTGTTTAATAATTATTCTTTTGTTATAAGGTGTTTTCAGGCATGTGTTTAATGAAAAAAGGCTGTTGATATCGTGTTTGTTTTGTTGTACCCGGCAAAATAGGTAACAGTGCGAGGTCTGTGTGATTGTGGAAAACTTTTACTGCTTAAAGTCAGAGATTTAATTTTTATCGCTTTTAATATCACATTCAATTCTCTACTTTTGTGGTTCACGCTTACCGGAAACAATATCTAAGTTTTAAAGCCCAATAAATAAATCAATTAGCTGTAAAGCAGTAAGTTGATTGGGATTGAAATGTTTCCTGAGCCTTAAATTAATCAATTTTTAAAGTACAATACGTTATGGGGATTTTTGATAAAAGAGTAAGTTACAAACCATTTGAATATCCGGAGGTTTTGCAGTTCGTAGAAGCGATTAACAAATCATTTTGGGTGCATTCTGAGGTAGATTTTACGGCAGATGTACAGGATTTTCACTCGCAGCTTGAGCCCCATGAAAAAAACGCGATTAAAAACGCTCTTTTAGCGATTGCCCAGATCGAAGTTTCTGTAAAAACTTTCTGGGGAAATCTTTATAATCACATGCCGAAACCCGAACTCAACGGGTTGGGTTCTACTTTTGCAGAATGTGAATTCCGCCACTCTGAAGCGTATTCAAGATTGCTTGAAGTGTTGGGATATAACGACGAGTTTTCAAAAGTTGTCGAGATTCCTGCGATTAAAAAGAGAATCGATTTTCTTTCGAACGTTTTAAGGCATGCCAATTCTACTACGCCGAAAGAATATGTTTCGTCGCTTCTGCTTTTCAGTATTTTGATCGAAAACGTATCTCTTTTCTCTCAGTTTGCAATTATTTTATCGTTTACAAGATTTAAAGGTTACATGAAAAATGTTTCGAATATTATTGCATGGACTTCCGTAGATGAGCAGATTCACGCCAACGCAGGGATTTACCTGATCAACAAAATCCGCGAGGAACAGCCGGAATTACTGACAGATTCTGATATTGAAGATATTTACACGCTGGTTGATCATTCGATTACCGTGGAAGAAGAAATACTGGACTGGATTTTCGAACTCGGCGAAATAGATAATTTCACGAAAGAAGATCTGCTGAACTTTATGAAATACCGCGTAGACGACAGTCTGAAGAAAATCGGCATGAAAACCCGCTATAACATTTCGCCGGAACAGTACCGACCAATGATTTGGTTTGAAGAAGAAGTTTTCGCCAATTCGATGGATGATTTCTTTGCGAAAAGACCGGTAGATTATACCAAGCACGATAAGAGTATTACCGAAAACGATTTGTTTTAAGTTGAGTGGCGCGAGCGAAGCGAGCGTCAGTACAGCTAATTATTATCAATAGAAACGGGCTTTAGCCCGTTTATGACGAAGAAAGCATAATCGGCTTTAGCTAAAACCTATTTTACGCTGAAAACCTTCGAAAGAAAAACGACAGAACTTTTAGCCCCGATTGCAGCGGCATCCTTTTTTGGTGATTGAGCGGAGCCGAAATCAACAAAAAAGATACAGCGGAAAGCGGGACAGGTTTTGAAAAAAAGCGAAAATCGGGTTGCTCCTGAAAATAAAAAATTAATAACGCAGAAAGCAAAAGCCAACTGCCCAAAAGCATACATAAATGGAAGAAAATACAAATATCTGGTGGCTCAACGAAGAGTCCGAACAAATGCTGAACCGCGGTTACCTTTTGAAAGGCGAAACCGTAAAAGGTGCCATCGAAAGAATTACCACTGCCGCGGCCAAAAGATTATACAAACCTGAACTTCAGCCGGCCTTCGAGGAAATGATAACCAAAGGCTGGATCAGTTTTTCGTCGCCGGTTTGGGCGAATATGGGAACCCAGCGCGGTTTGCCGATTTCATGTTTCAACGTTCATGTTCCGGATAATATCGAAGGAATTACCCACAAACTGGGCGAAGTCATCATGCAGACGAAAATTGGAGGCGGAACTTCCGGCTATTTCGGGGAACTGAGAAACCGTGGAACTGCCGTAACTGACAACGGAAAATCCTCCGGTGCTGTTTCTTTCATGAAACTTTATGATACCGCGATGGACGTGGTTTCGCAGGGCGGTGTCCGACGTGGAGCTTTTGCCGCTTATCTGGATATTGATCACGGTGATATTGAAGAATTTCTTTCTATTAAAGATATCGGAAGCCCGATTCAGAACCTTTTTACGGGAATCTGTGTGCCTGATTACTGGATGCAGGATATGATCGATGGCGATATCGAAAAACGAAAAATCTGGGCGCGCGTTCTGGAAAGCCGTCAGCAGAAAGGTTTGCCGTATATTCTTTTCTCCGACAATGTGAATAGAAATAAACCGCAGGTTTACAAAGATTTGGGAATGACCATCAATGCGAGTAACCTTTGCTCGGAAATTATGCTGCCATCTTCCAAGGAAGAATCTTTTATCTGCTGTCTGTCTTCGATGAACCTCGAATTATACGACGAATGGAAAGATACCGACGCCGTAAAACTTGCCATTTATTTCCTTGATGCGGTTTTATCTGAATTTATTGAAAAAACTGAAGGGAATTATTACCTCACAGGAGCCAGAAACTTCGCTTTACGCCACAGAGCACTTGGTTTGGGCGTTTTGGGTTATCATTCTTATCTGCAGAAAAACATGATTCCGTTTGAAAGTTTTGAAGCGACACAGTTTAACGCAAGGGCTTTCAGACAGATCAAAGAACAGTCGATTGCGGCATCACAGGAACTGGCCAATATTTATGGCGAACCGGAATTGCTGAAAGGTTACGGAATGCGGAATACCACCACCATGGCGATTGCTCCTACCACTTCAAGCTCTGCGATTTTGGGTCAGACTTCACCGGGAATTGAACCTTTTGCTTCGAATTATTACAAAGCAGGTTTGGCAAAAGGAAATTTTATGCGTAAAAACAAATATTTGGCAAAACTTCTTCAGGAAAAAGGTCTCGATAACGAGGAAACGTGGAGAACAATCATGCTGAATCACGGTTCTGTACAGCATTTAAATGAGCTTACGGAAGAAGAAAAAGCAGTTTTCAAAACGTTCAGAGAAATTTCTCCGATGGAAATCATTTCTCAGGCAGCGCAAAGACAGCAGTATATCGATCAGGCGCAATCTCTGAATTTGCAGATTCCATCAACCATGCCGGTAAAAGACGTCAACTACCTTTACATCGAAGCGTGGAAAAAAGGCGTAAAAACTTTATATTACCAACGAAGTTCGTCTGTTTCCAAGGAAATGATGGTGAATTTTGTAACCTGCTCGAGTTGTGAAGCGTAAACAAAAATTTAGATAAAAAGCCTCAGAATTTTCTGAGGCTTTTTTGTTGTTTAAAATTTTGTTTTCACCTCTGCCATTTCCGGAATATGAATTGAGGTCCCAAATTCTTTATTTAAATTTTCAATAAAATACGCTGAAAGCAGCGGCGAAGCTTTCTCGATATTCTGGTGTACAAAGAAATAGAGTTTTTCCAGACCTTCTGCCTTCCATATTTTGATTCTCTCGATCCAATCGTCAAGTCTTGTGTAGTCACTTTCAGCATTGGCTCCCACATAACGGATAAATGCCACCGGAGTGGTAAGCCTCATGTGCAGCATATCTCGCCGCCCTGCGGTATCTACAATGATATTTGTGATTTGGTGCTTTTCAAAAAGTTCGCAGGTTTTATTGAAAATTTCTTCATCAGTAAACCATTCGTTATTACGGAGTTCTATTGCCAGCGGAACCTCTTTCGGCCAATCCTGAACAAATTTTTCGAGTCTTTCGTAATCTTTTGGTTTGAAATTATCATGAAGCTGCAGGAAAACCATTCCCAATTTTTCATCAAAATTTAAAACTGCGGTTGCGAATTGGGTTACCACATCGGTAACATTCAGCAGCCTACGGAAATGTGAAACGGTATTAGTGATTTTTGGAAAAAATTTAAAATCGGCCGGCGTTTTTTCTTTCCATGTCTGTACCTGTTCGGGGCTTGGCATTCCGTAAAATGTTGCATTAAGTTCAATGGAATTAAATTGCGTTCCATAATAGGTAAGTTCGTCTTTGGTGCCTTTTGGATAGAATCCTTTGAGGTCGGTTTTATTCCATTTTGCGCAGCCTACGGAAATATCCAGCTTTTTAGATTTAGATTTTTTTAGGATTTCTGCCGTTTTCTGATGATCTTTAGGGAGACTAAAATCGATATTTGAAGGATCTTCAACTTGTCCGAATTTCATAAATATTGCTTTAAAAAATATTTTTAAAGTTACTGAAATTTTATAACAGAATGAGTAGATTGGTGTGATGATAAAAATTTACACTCTTCTGTTGGTGGTTCTTTTTTATTCGTTTGCTTTCTGGCAGAACGATTATAGAAGATTGAAAACCAGTATAGAACAGAAGGTTTCTCATACACAAAACAAGGAAGCATTAACGCTTATTAATGCAAATTATCACCATTTAAATCCCATCCAAAAAACAGAGGTCGAAGTCATTAAAATGGAAATCCTCAATGAACTGGCGCTTGTTGATGAAGCTTTCGCGAAGTCTAAAAAGATACTTTCAAGCCCAATCTACCTGTCGATCTGAAGTTGCGGACCCATCTTCAGCGTGCCCTGATTTTTGAAACCGGAATGAACCGGGAAAGCTGCAGTGATGAATTAAATACAGCCGAATTCATCTTTCGGAATTACCCGCAGCTCAAACCTGAAAATTATCACCGTATTAAAAATAATTTGGCTGTAATCCTAAATCTTGTGGGGTTTCAGCGTGATAAAAGACAAAATGTGTTTTACAAACATAAATTTGAGCAGCTTTATTTTAGATACCATGGTGCAGCAGCTCGACGGAACCGTAAAAAGGGAAGAATCGTGCTATAAGATTATATTTTCTGTCAATGCAGAAGCATCACCCGAAGCTGAAAAAATAATTGCACTTACACGCTGATCCTACGCCAGAAATTCAATCTCTTTATCTTTGAAATTGCCTTTCTCCACAAGTTTATTCATGGTTTTAAGCATTTTCTTTCTCAGTTTGGCGATCCTGCGGATGTTTTTGTCTTCGCTGTAATCGAAAATATTGTCTTCAAAAGAAAAAGTATCTCCTTTTTTGAATGAAATATTGCGTTCTTTCATTTCCTTCAGAAGCATTAGATTCGTCATTGTTTCAAGCATCGAATATTCGGCTTGTGCCATGTCTTTCAAAGAATTAAGAATCTGTTTTTTATATTTTTTCTTGGCTTTCATATTGTAAATTTTGGGTGATGCAAAGTAAGGATTTTAAAATTAATCACCTAAATTTCACCACTGATTTTCAACCATATATTCGGCGCAATAATTTCATTATCTTTGTTTCCCAATGAACAAAACCGAACTTCTATCCCTGATTTCGCTTGCGAAGAAGAAAAACCAGAAATCGCAGACCAAGCTCATTAATTTTTATTGGGTGGATGTTTTCAGTTTTGTGATGAAGAAAGTTCAGGACGAAAATGTTGCCGATGAACTTACGGTTTCAGTTTTTTCCAAAGTTCTTGCAAAACTCGATCTGTACGATCCTAATTTTCAGTTCAAAACATGGATTCTTACCATTGCGCAGAATACAGTGATCGATTACTGGCGCAAAAAAAACCGTGAAAACGAAGATTCTGTGGAGAGTTTTGAAGGTTTTAAGAATCAGTTTGCGCTCTCACCCGAGGAACTTTTAATTTCCGAAGAAGATCAGAAGCAAATTATTACCATCATCGAAAGTCTAGATTCCAATTATCGGGAAATTATCCGTTTAAGATTTTTCGAGGAAAAAAGCATCAAAGAAATCGCGGAAGAACTCAATTTAACCGTTGCCAACACGAAAGTTCGGATTATGCGTGCAAAAAAAGTTCTTGCAGCATTATTGAAAAACAAAGAATTTGAGGATTGATGAAACCAATTTCTTAATTCGTAAATTTGCACTTTATATTTAAAAATGAACGAAGCCACTATCGATACCACAGTACAGAAACCAAAATGGATCCGTGTAAAACTTCCGACCGGAAAAAATTACCGCGAACTCCGTACTTTGGTTGATAAATATAAACTCAATACCATCTGCCAGAGCGGCAGCTGCCCGAATATGGGCGAATGTTGGGGCGAAGGAACTGCTACCTTCATGATTCTGGGGAACATCTGTACGAGAAGCTGCGGATTCTGCGGCGTAAAAACGGGTAAACCTTTGGATGTGAACTGGGATGAACCCGAAAAAGTAGCGCGTTCCATCAAATTGATGAAAATAAAACACGCGGTACTTACTTCAGTAGACCGTGATGATCTGAAAGATATGGGATCAATCCTTTGGGCAGAAACCGTGAATGCGGTACGAAGAATTTCCCCCGGAACCACAATGGAAACTTTGATTCCGGATTTTCAGGGAATTACAAAACATATTGACCGGCTTATCGAAGTAGCTCCGGAAGTAATTTCCCATAATATGGAAACTGTAAAAAGGCTCACGCGTGAAGTCCGCATTCAGGCCAAATACGAAAGAAGTCTGGAAGTGTTGCGTTACATGAAAGAAGCGGGGCAAAACCGTACGAAAACCGGCTTAATGCTAGGTTTGGGAGAAGAAAGAGATGAAGTTTTTCAGACCATTGAAGACATCAGAAACGCAAATGTCGACGTCATTACCATCGGGCAATATCTGCAGCCTACCAAGAAACATTTGCCGGTGAAGAAATTTATCACTCCTGAAGAATTCAATGAATTTGGTGATTTTGCCAGAAGTTTAGGCTTCCGACATGTAGAAAGTTCGCCACTGGTAAGAAGTTCTTATCATGCGGAAAAACATATTTATTAATTTCAAAAGAAATTATTACAAAATAATATTTTAGCACACCATTGTAGGTGTGCTTTTTATTATTCGCATTAAAGCATTCAAAATATTTCATTATATTTAAACAAAAATAAATTATGAAACTTCCAATACTCACTATTGCGCTCTCGCTTTCGCTGTTCGCAGTTGCCTGTAAAGAAAAAACTGCCACCAAAAAAGAAAATACTGTAAACACAGAAAAAGTAAGCGGAAATATTAAGACTGAAGAACTGAAAACTGAAATCAACGGGGTTATGCACCGCTCTTTTGCAGCTTATAATCCGGATATTGAAGGGAAATTGCCTGTAGTTTTTGTACTTCCGGAATGGTGGGGACTTAATGATTACGTAAAAAACAGAGTGAAACAACTTGCTGAATTGGGTTATTACGCAGTGGGTGTTGATTATTACGGTGATCAGAAAGTGGTGGAAACTCCTGAAGAAGCACAGCAGCTTTCTTCGCATTTCTATAATATTCCTGTTGACGCCAGAAGAATGTTCGATGCGGCAAAACATCAGGTGATTTTAGCCGAAAAATCAGATTACAGCAGAATGGCCATTATCGGGTATTGCTTTGGCGGTGCGCAGGCGCTGAATATGGCACGCCTTTCCAGCGATTTCAAAGGTGTGGTAAGTTTCCACGGAAATCTGGAAACCGGAATCCGTGCTAAAAACAATAAAGTAAAGTATCTTGTGCTGAATGGTGCTGCCGACAATTTTGTTCCGAAAGAAGAGATTGTTGCGTTTAAAAAAGAGATGGACAGTGCGAAGATTGATTATAAATTTATAGATTATCCCAACGCGTTGCATGCCTTTACCAATCCGGATGCAACTGCAACAGGAAAGAAATTTAATCTTCCGATTGCCTACAATAAAGAAGCGGATGAGAAATCATGGCAGGAAATGAAAACTTTTCTTGCCGAGGTTTTGAAGTAAATATTTTTTCAATAAAAAGCTCCGGTACAGCCAATTTGTGCCGGAGCTTTTTTTAAATATCAGAAACCTTTTAAGATCCTTTAAAATATTTTCTCAGTTTCCAGGCCATTTTTTCGTGGGCCTGCATCAAACCCGTTAAGAAATCGGATGTTCCTTTGTCACCATATTTCTCTTCGGTGTCGTCCACAAACTTTCTTAAGGATTTTACAATCGTTTCGTGGTCGTTTACCAATTCCTTAATCATTTCCTGATTGGTCGGGATTTTGCCCGGATTTTCAATGAGTAAAGAAAGTTCCGCAAACTCTGAGGTGGTGCCGATTGCAACTCCGCCTAAAGTGCTAATTCTCTCTGCAACTTCATCTATAGCTTCAGCAACAGCATCATATTGTTCTTCAAAAAGTTTGTGAAGTTCCATAAAATTGTCTCCGGAAAGATTCCAGTGAAATTTTCTCAGTTTTATATAGAGTACATTTCCATCTGCCAATACATGATTTAATAAATCATTAATTTCTGTTAGGTCTTTCTCCTTTATCCCTAAGTCTGGTTTCATAATAATATATTTTGTTTAGTGTTATAAATGCAAGTTTCCTTCTACACCGTCGCTGTTATCGGTTTTTATACCTGTAAGAGCTGCTGCGGCAAAAGTCACAAACGAAACTAATTTTCCCGCTTTCGTATCCCAGTAATACGTTTCATCTGGTGCAACCCGTATTACCGAAACTTTTGGGTCGTCTTTACCTTCTTCAAACCAGGCATTTGCGATGCGGCTCCATTTTTCTTCAATGGTAGCGCGGTCTTTATAAACGTATGCTTTCCCGAAAACCGAAAGATATTCGTAATCGCTGTTATTCATAAAAAGCAGCTGAACACGGTTGTCATCGGCGATTTCGAAATTCTTATTACTGTCAGAACTACTCAGGAACCAAAGATTTCCCTCTTCGTCAGTCTCGCGCAGACTCATGGGTCTTGCAGCGATGGGAAGCGTCGTTAAATCTGTGCAGAACATGCATGTTCCTGCTTTTTCCGAAAGCTCTTTCAGTTTTTTTTTCGCTTCTGTTTGGGTTAAATTTTCTGTTGACATAATCGTATTTTTTAATGTTATTTCGTGTATTTTTTAGGAGCAACAAATACCGTATTCTTACCGGACCCGACCCGCTGTACGTTACAATCTTTTATTGTATGGCAGTATGATAATGAACAAGTGGGTTTTGCAATAAAAGGATTTCCACTTCCATCGGGGCTATAACGAACTGTCCGTTTGTTTCCGAAATGTTTGTCGCCAGTTTTTAAACAAGAATTGAACCATGACCATGTAAATATTTATTAAGTCGTTGTTAAAATTTCTTAAATAAAGACTTTCATCGTCCGAAATAATGTCTTCAGAATAAGGCGCAGTTTTTGATTCGGTTGGCAAAATAATGAACGGTATGGATCTTAAATCTAATGAACCTTTCTGGCTTGTAAAAAACGGAATTTTACAATCTTATCCATCTCTGAAATCCGATGAAAGCTGTGATGTGCTTATTGTTGGCGGCGGCATTACAGGCAGTTTAATCGCACACCAGATGGTAAAAGACGGTTACAAAACTATTTTAATTGATAAACGCGAAATTGCCAACGGAAGCACTTCTGCCACAACATCAATGCTGCAATATGAGATCGATGTTCCGCTTTATGAACTCTCGGAAATGATCGGTGAAAAAGGGGCTGTTGAAAGTTATAAAGCCTGTGCAAAATCAATTGACGATCTTGAGAAAATTGCTGTAGAAATAAAATCTACCGCAGGTTTCCAAAGGAAAAAATCATTGTATTTTGCCTCCAAAAAGAAGGATGTTTCATGGCTTACAAAAGAATTCGACGCGCGGAAGTTTGCAGGATTTAATGTAAAATGGCTGGAAGCGGAAGAAATTCAGGAAAAATTCGGCTTCGAGAAAACTTATGGCGGAATATTGTCGGACCAGGGAGCCAGCATTGATGCTTTTATTTTTGCGCATGAACTTCTGCAATTCAATGAAAAAAAAGGATTGAAAATTTTTGACAAAACAGAAATGAAAACGGTGAAATATCATTCCGGTTATAATGAAGTTTTCACGGCAGAGAATATTAAAATCACCACCAAAAAAATAATTTACTGCATCGGTTACGAAAGCAAAAACTTAATTAAAGAAGATTTTGTGCAGCTTAAAAGTACGTTTGCAATCGTTTCGGAAAGAGAAAATTCACTTCCTGCAAGCCTAAATAAAATGCTCTTCTGGAATACCGATGAACCTTATCTTTATATGCGGACGACTGACGACGGCAGGCTTTTAATTGGCGGCGGGGACGAAGATTTTCAGAACCCGGAAAAACGCGACGCACTTTTAGACAAAAAAGAAAAGGAAATTCTCCGCAATCTGAAAAAAGTTCTACCTGAATATCAGTTTTATACCGATTTTACCTGGGCCGGAACTTTCGGCGAAACCAAAGACGGTTTGCCTTACATCGGTGAGCACGAAAAATTCAAGAATTCGTACTTCGTATTGGGTTTTGGCGGTAATGGCATTACATTTTCTGTGACCGGAATGGAAATGGCTTCCGCTTTTATGAAAAAAGAAAACCATCAATTAAAAGAATATTTCAAATTTGGAAGATAATTTAACACCATTGTTTTGAAGATCATCGAATTCACCAATAAAGGGATTTACTGTGTCCCCGGAAAATTTTATCTCGACCCGTGGCGGCCGGTAGATTTGGCTGTGATTTCTCACGGGCATGGCGATCACGCAAAATGGGGAATGAAAAAATACCTTTGCCATCATTTTACAAAACCGATTCTTCAACACCGCATTGGTCCTGATATCGAGGTGCAGTCTTTGGGTTATAATGAAGAAATCGTAATCAATGGCGTTAAAGTATCTTTTTTTCCGGCAGGGCATATCGTAGGCTCCTCCCAAATCCGAATGGAATATAAAGGTTATGTTGCTGTGTTTTCCGGTGATTATAAAGTTCAGGATGATGGGTTTTCTACCCCTTTCGAAGTGGTACAATGCAACGAATTTATTACCGAAAGTACATTTGGATTACCCATTTACAATTGGCTTTCTCCGGAACAGTATGCAGAACAGATGAGAACATGGCATGAAAAGAACCGCGAGCAGGGAAAAACATCTGTCTTTATCGGGTATTCTTTGGGAAAAGCGCAGCGGATTATGAAAGCAATAGAAGGCAGCGGAAAAATATTCGTCCACAGTTCAATTTCGAAAATCAATGAAGCCATTGAGTCTGTAGGAATCGGTTTGCCCGAGTACGAAACAGTCTATTTTAATGATGATTTAAAAAAAATTAACGGCGAAATTGTAATTGTTCCACCGGCGTTACTCGATTCCAATATGATCCGGAAAATTCCGAACCGTGCGACAGGGTTGTGTTCCGGCTGGATGCAGGTGCGCGGTTCCAGAAGATGGCGTTCGGCCGATGCCGGTTTTGCGATTTCCGACCATGCCGACTGGTCCGGGCTTTTAGCGACTGTAAAAGCTACTGGCGCAGAAAAAGTGTATGTCACCCACGGACAAACCGCCGTTTTTTCAAAATATTTGAATGAACTTGGTATTGAAGCGTACGAAGTGAAAACCAATTATGGCGACGATGAAGCGGACGAAACGATAAATTCCGAAGAACAGGATACAAAATGAAACATTTCGCAGAACTCATATCAACCCTGGAAAGCACCAATAAAACCAACGCGAAGATCGATGCGATGGTTCATTATCTGAATACCGCGCCTGAAAATGATAAACTCTGGTTTCTTGCCCTTTTCACGGGAAAACGGCCGAAAAGACCCGTCAATACAAATCTTCTGAAGCAGTGGGCGTTGGAAATCATTCAGCTACCGGAATGGCTTTTTTTAGAAAGTTATTCGTCAGTTGGCGACTTGGGAGAAACACTTTCCCTCATTTTACCGCCGCCGGAAAACGATATTCAAAAATCACTTTCGCAATGGATGACAGAACTTATTCATCTGAAAGACCAAACCGAAGAAGAAAAGAAAAGATATGTAACGGAATCCTGGAATGGGTTGGATTATACCGAACGTTTCATTTTCAATAAACTAATTGGCGGAAGTTTCAGGATCGGCGTCTCAAAAAAGCTTCTTATTACTGCGCTGTCAAAATATTCAGACATTGATTCAAGCCAGTTGATGCACAGTATTATGGGAAAATGGAATGTGGATGAGATGAATTTCGATGATTTAATTACGGGCACCAATATCAACCCAGATAATTCAAAGCCTTATCCTTTTTGCCTGGCATATCCGTTGGAAAAAGAAACGCAGGAACTGGGCAAGCCTGAAGAATGGCAGGCTGAATACAAATGGGACGGAATCCGCGGACAGCTCATAAAAAGAAATACCGAAATTTTTATCTGGTCACGGGGCGAAGAACTGGTCACGCCGCAGTTTCCGGAATTAGTTACCGCGCTGGAGCATATTCCCGGGAATTTTGTCCTTGACGGTGAAATTTTGGCGGTAAATGATGATGAGGTTTTAAATTTTAATGAACTTCAGAAACGTCTCAACCGGAAAACCATCACCCCGAAAATGCTCCGCGAAATACCTGTAAAAGTTTTCGTCTACGATATTTTGGAATTTAATGATGAAGACCTTCGGGAAAAACCGCTTTCCGAAAGAAGAAAAATTCTTGAAAATTTAATAGAAACATATCCTGTAGAACATGTTAAAATTTCCGGAAGCGTTCCTTTTAAAAACTGGGACGATTTAATCGCAATCCGTGAAAATTCCCGCGAAAATAACAGCGAAGGTTTAATGTTGAAACAGAAAAACAGCCATTATCATTCCGGCCGTAAAAAAGGGGACTGGTGGAAATGGAAAGTGGATGCCTTAACCATCGACGCCGTTTTAGTTTACGCCCAAAAAGGCAGCGGAAGAAGAAGCGGATACTACACCGATTACACTTTTGCGGTAAAAAAAGATGACCAGCTGGTTACCATCGCTAAAGCATATTCTGGATTAACGGACAAGGAAATCATGGAAGTAAGCAGGTTTGTAACCAAAAATTCTCTGGAAAAATTCGGTCCTGTAAGAACCGTGAAACCGGAACTGGTTTTCGAAATCGCTTTTGAAGGAATCGGATTCAGCAACCGGCACAAAAGTGGAGTAGCCCTCCGTTTCCCAAGGATTGTAAGATGGCGCCGCGATAAAAAAGCTGATGAAATTGATGACATTGAAGAAGTGAAAAAACTGATAAAATAATGGCAGAAAATTTTCTGAAATCTGACGGATACCAAATAGTGCAGGATTGGCTCGCCGGAAAAGGATTCGAGCCTTTCGGTTTTCAGCTGGAAACCTGGCAGAAATTTGGCAGAAATTACAGCGGAATGGTGATTGCTCCAACAGGTTTTGGTAAAACATATTCGGTTTTTTTAGCGGTAATCATTGATTTTTTAAACCATCCGGAACAGTACAGAGACGGTCTTCAGCTATTGTGGATTACGCCGCTGCGGGCGCTTGCAAAAGACATCGCAAAAGCAATGACCGAAGCGATTGATGAAATCGGCCTCGACTGGAAAGTTTCTGTAAGAAACGGCGATACGCCACAAAAAGAAAGGGCTTCCCAGACCAAAAAAATGCCCGAAATTCTCATCATTACACCAGAAAGTTTGCAGTTGCTTTTAGCACAGAAGAATAACCAACGCTTTTTTAAAAATCTGAAATGTGTCGCTATCGACGAATGGCACGAACTTTTGGGTTCCAAACGGGGCGTCCTGGTGGAACTTGCGCTTTCACAGATTTTAAGTTATCAGAAGAAAGTTAAAATCTGGGGAATCACAGCAACCATCGGAAATCTTGATGAAGCCATGGAAGTTTTAATTCCTTATTCCATTAAAAAAACTAAAGTCGTTGCGAAAGAAAAAAAGAAAATCGATATTCTCCCTATTTTCCCTGACGAGGTTGAAATTCTTCCGTGGGCAGGGCATTTGGGCGCAAAACTCGTGGATAAAGTGGTGCCGGTAATTCTTCAGAGCAACACCACATTGGTTTTTACCAACACCAGAAGTCAGGCAGAAATGTGGTATCAGTTATTACTAAAAGAGTATCACGATTTCGCCGGCCAAATCGCGATTCACCACAGTTCCATCGACCGGGATTTAAGAATATGGATTGAAGAAAATTTAAGTTCAGGATATTTAAAAGCAGTAATTTCAACATCATCGTTGGATTTGGGAGTCGATTTTAAGCCGGTGGATACGGTAATTCAGATCGGTTCCAGTAAAGGAGTTGCGCGGTTTTTGCAGCGGGCCGGCCGTAGCGGACATTCACCGTTTGAAACTTCTAAAATCTATTTCGTTCCCACACATTCTCTGGAATTAATCGAAGTTTCAGCGCTGAAAGAAGCCGTAAAACAGAAAATCATCGAACCCAGAACACCGGTAGTAATGCCTTTTGATGTTGTCGTTCAGTTTTTAATGACCCTGGCGGTGGGAGATGGGTTTGAGGAGAAAGAGTTGTTTCAGCGCATTAAAAAAACATTTGCTTTCAGTGAAATTACTCCTGAGGAATGGCAGAGTGTACTGCAGTTTATCACCGTGGGAGGAGGCGCGCTGAAAAATTATCAGGAATATCACAAAGTCATCATCGAAAACGGCATCTATAAAGTTACCCAGCGCCGGATTGCCATGCTTCATCGGATGAATATCGGCGTTATTGTGAGCGATGCGATGCTAAAAGTTAAATTTGTGAGCGGCGGTTATATCGGGATGATTGAAGAATATTTCATTACAAGACTGAAACCTGATGATAAATTTATCTTGGCGGGCCGTGTCCTCGAGATTTCTCATATTAAAGAAATGACCGTTTATGTACGAAACTCCAAAGGAAAAGCCATTATTCCAAGTTATCTTGGCGGAAGATTGCCGCTGACGTCGCATCTAAGCCATTTTTTAAGACTGAAATTATCCGATTCGCTGCAGGCAAAATCTTCGGAGAAGGAACTCAAATTTCTGCATCCTTTGCTGGTAAGTCAGGAACAGAATTCCCACATCCCGAAAGACGATGAGTTTCTGGTAGAAATGATCGAAACCCGCGACGGTCATCATCTTTTCATGTATCCGTTTGAAGGCCGGCTGATTCATGAAGTTATGGCCGCTTTAATTGCGTTCAGGATTTCGAAAATTACGCCGATTTCCTTTTCAATGGCAATGAATGATTATGGTTTCGAACTGTTGAGTTCGCAGCCAATTCCTGTCGATGAAGCGGTTTTACAGAAAATTCTCTCCAAAGAAAATTTAATTCAGGATGTTTTGAGCAGCGTGAATGCTACCGAAATGGCAAGACGTAAATTCCGTGATATCGCTGTAATTTCGGGAATGGTGGTGCAGAATTATCCCGGAATTCAGAAAAACAATAAAAGTTTACAGGCGAGTTCAGGTTTAATTTTTAATGTTCTGGAAGATTACAGTCCCGAAAATTTACTGCTGAAACAGGCTTATGCAGAGGTTTTCAATCAGCAAATCGACGAAAACCGACTGGTGAATGCCTTTAAAAGAATTGAAAATTCTAAAATTATCCTCAAATTTGCCAACGCATTTACGCCACTCAGTTTTCCGATTAAAGTCGACAGTCTGCGCCAGAGTTTAACCAGTGAAGATTTGGATTCACGGATTCTGCGGCTTCAGAAAGAATCGATGAAGAGAAACCTCAGCAGCTGAAAAACGGAATTCAAAAAGCCAGGTGTTACAAAAAAACATGATTAAAACCTTAGAAAAAAACATCCAAAACGAAAAACTCATTTTCACCAACCAAAAAGGGGTGTTTTGGGAAAGCCGGAAAACTCTGCTAATCAGCGATCTGCATGTCGGTAAATCCGCGCATTTCAGAAAAAGCGGTATCGCGGTTACTTCTCAGATTTTGCTCGACGATTTGGAGGTTTTGGAAAATTTGATTTCTTTTTTCGGTGCAGAAAGTCTGCTCATTGTCGGCGATCTTTTTCATGCCGGGCACAATAGTGATTTAGAAATATTTTGTGATTGGAGAAACAGATTTCCGGATTTAAAAATTACTTTAATTAAAGGCAATCACGACAGGATTCCGAAAAAATTCTATGAAGATTACTGCATCGGAATTGTTGAAGATACGCTGGAAATTGGTCCTTTCACTTTCGTTCACGAACCCCAGCATATGGAAAACCGTTTCACTATTTCCGGCCATATTCACCCCGGAGTTGTTTTTCAGGGAAAAGCGCGACAGGCGGTAAAACTTCCGTGTTTTGCTGTTTCTGAAAACCAGTTGATTCTGCCGGCCTTCAGCAAATTCACAGGTCTGGACACGAAAACTTTAAATCAGAATTTTAAAAAGATCGCCTTTACCAAAGGCATTATATTTGATTACTAGTCGGAAAACTTATCAAATGAAAAAGATGGCAAAATTTGCAATTCCACTTTCTCTGGGAATTTTAGGTTTATTTATTTTTAACTCGTGTTCAGTAGGGATTCCCGACGGTGCGACAGCGGTGAAAAATTTCGACTCTAAAAAATATTTAGGTAAATGGTACGAAATAGCACGTTTTGATTTTCGCTTTGAGAAGGATATGAATAATGTGACCGCAGAATATTCTATGAAAGAAAACGGCCACATCAAAGTGGATAACAAAGGTTACAATCATGTAAAAAAAGAATGGAAAGAAAGTATAGGCGAAGCCCGTTTTGTAGAAGATGAAAAAACTGCGCGTCTGAAAGTATCGTTTTTCAAACCTATCTGGGCAGGTTATAACGTGATCGATCTTGATGAAAATTACCGTTACGCGTTGGTTGCGGGAAATAATCTGGATTATCTGTGGATTCTGTCGCGCGAAAAAACTATTCCGGAAGACATAAAGCAGCGGTTTTTGCAGGAAGCAAAAAGATTGGGTTACAAAACCGAAAATTTAATCTGGACAAAACAGGATTAAGACAATTGTGTAAGAATATGAATAACGGCGGGCCTTGGTCCGTTTTTTTTGTCCTTCCGCGAAGACTGTAATTTAATGAGTTTTTAAAGGCGATTCTTTCCAAAATTCAGTAATTTTACACTTCAAATATTTACATGAAAGCAGTACTCATCACCATCGGCGACGAAATTTTATCCGGCAATACCGTCGATACCAATTCAAATTTTATTGCTTCACAGCTCAAAAATATCGGAATTTCAGTAGCTCAGATTTTTACCGTTTCTGATGAAATTGAAACCATCAAAAAAACCCTTAAATCTGCCTTCGAAATCGGAAATATTGTGATTACCACAGGAGGTTTGGGCCCTACGAAGGACGATAAAACCAAAACTGCTTTTGCGGAATTTTTTAACGATGATCTGAAACTGGATGAGCAAACCTTTGAACATCTTAAAAAACTCATGATCAAAAGAAAGCGTGAGCATCTTCTGGATATCAATAAAAACCAGGCGGTTGTTCTGTCGAAAGCCCATATTTTTCAGAATGAAAACGGAACCGCGCCTTGCCAGATGGTAGAAGAAAATGAAAGAATTGCCATCTGTCTTCCTGGCGTTCCCTATGAAGTAAAACCGTTGATCAACGATAAAATCATTCCTTATTTAAAAGATAAATTGTCTTTAAATCATATCGCAGCACGCATAATTTCGGTGGTCGATTTTCCGGAAAGTCTGCTCTCTTTAACGATTGAAGAGTGGGAGCTTTCCTTGCCTGCCAACATCGCGCTTTCTTATCTGCCCGTTGGTAACCGTATTAAGCTGAGATTAACAGCTGTAGGAAGCGACTTACAGGAAATTGAAAACCAGTTAAACGATGAGGTTGAGAAACTGAAACCATTAATCGGCGAAAAAGTAATATCCTGGGACGGAAATGAAATTCAGGAAATATTGAAAGAGATTCTTTTGCAAACGAAACTCACGCTAAGTGTTGCAGAAAGTTGTACGGGTGGCGAACTTTCCCGATTGATTACTTCAGTTTCCGGAAGTTCAAAATATTTTCTGGGCGGTATAATTCCTTATGATTTCCACAAAAAAATAGAAATTCTCGGGGTTTCCGAACAAACCATTCTAAAGAAAACCGTGGTTTCTGAAGAAGTCGCTCAGGAAATGAGTTTGGGCTGCCAGAAATTGTTTAAAACCGATATTGCACTATCTACCACTGGGGTTGCCGGTCCGAACAGCGATGATTTTAATAACGAAATAGGAACGGTCTTTTATTCAATCAGGGTAAATGATTTTGAGAAAGCAAACCGCCTTTATCTCCCTCATTTTGAGCGGAATGATTTTGCGAATTTCGTTTCGCAACGTGTTCTGCAGGATTTGGTAGAAATTCTTGTAAAAGAGAAAATGTAAAAATTCGTATGCAGTTAAGAATAAATATCTTCTGAAAACGTTTGTCAGAAGTAAATCTATATCATTATGAAGAAAATTTTAGGAAGCTTAATGCTTGTAGCATGTCAGTTGGCATTTGCACAATCAACAAGAAATGTGGGTGATTTTTCGTCACTGAAGGTGTATAACAAAATAAATGTAACACTTATTCCATCCAATCAAAGCAAGGTGGAAACCGAAGACAACGATCCGGATATTGAGACCGTTAACAAAAACGGGGAGCTGAAAATTAAACTTTCTCCGGCTAAAATTCTGTCTGGTGATCAGATTTCGGTAAAGGTTTTTTATGAAAAACTGAATGATATTCAGGCAAGCCAGGGTTCTACAATTTCATCTCCAGAGGAATTAGATGCCAATATGCTGTCTTTAACTTCAAATGAAGGTTCAAAAATAAATCTGAATATTGATGCATCAAAACTCAACATTAAAACTAATTCCGGCGGAGAAATAAAAGTTTCAGGAACTGCCGATAATCAGGATGTTGTGGTAAACTCCGGTGGGAAATATTATGGTAAAGACACCGAGTCGAATAATACAAAAGTTACCGCAAATGCTGGTGGAGTAGCCGAAGTAAATGTCTCAGGATCAGTAAATGCAACCACAAGAGCCGGTGGAATTGTTGAAATTTATGGTGATCCGGAAGACCGGAAAGTAAAAAACATAATTGGTGGAAAAATTAATTTTCACTAAACAAATCCGCTGAGATTTCAGCGCTTTTGTAACAATTTGTTAATGGCTACGACTTAACAAAGAAATATATTGATCTATGAAGAGAATAACGATAAGCGCACTGGCATTTTCGGGAATTGTTTTCCTTAATTCGTGCGGAACCACAAAATCAGCTGATTCGACTACCGAGCAACCAAAAGAGCAGGCAGTTGTGAAAGCAGAACCTGTAAAAGAAGAAGGTCTTAACCTTTCTTATATGGACACCTCAGTTCGTGCTCAGGATGATTTCTTCAGCTACGTGAACGGAAACTGGGTGAAAACTGCAGAAATACCATCCGATAAAGCAAGTTGGGGAAGTTTCAATGCCCTTCGCGAGGATGTAGATGTGGCGTCTTTAGAAATTTTAAATAAAATATTGACTGATAAATTTGCTCAGGGTTCCGAAGGCCAGAAAATTCAGGCACTTTACGGCACTTTCATGAATTGGGACAAGAGAAATGCCGATGGAATCTCCCCAATTAAAGCTGATCTTGCTAAAATCGATCAACTGAAAACTATTGCAGATTTACAGAAATATTTAATCGAAGCAACAAAAACCGGCGACAATCCTTTATACGCATGGCGTGTAGGTGCAGATTTGAAAAATTCTAAAATGAATGCCGTTTATTTTGGCGGTCCTAGTCTCGGTTTAGGTAGAGATTATTATCAGAAAGAAAACGAAGCCAACACAAAAACGCTAAACGAGTACAAAAATTATGTAGCGCAGCTTTTCACTGTTTTAGGATATAAAAATGCGGACCAAACCGCACAGAGAGTTGTTGCTTTCGAAAAACAGCTTGCCGGAAACCTACTGACCAACGAGCAAAACCGCGATGCAAACCTTCGTTACAATCCGAAAACGGTTGCAGAACTTCCGTCTTTGGTGAAAAATATCAACCTTGCTGATTATCTTAAAAAAGCTGGTGTAAATACCGATAAGGTAATCGTAAGCGAACTGAAATACCTTCAGACCATGGATTCCTGGATGAATGAGCGAACACTTCCTTTGATTAAGGAGTACATGAAAGCAAGACTGGTTTCAGGAAACGCGACTAATTTAGATCAGAAGCTTGATGATATCAACTTTAACTTCTATTCAAAATATTTACAGGGTCAGAAAGAGCAAAGATCCATGGATAAAAGAGGTTTGGGCGTAATCAACGGAACTTTGGGCGAAGCTTTCGGCAAACTGTATGTTGAAAAATATTTCCCGGCAGAAGCAAAAGCACAGATGGAAACTTATATCAGCTACCTGAAAAAAGGTTTCGAACATCATATAGCCAACCTCGACTGGATGTCGGCTGAGACCAAAGTAAAAGCCCAGGAAAAACTTTCGAAATTCAGTGTGAAAATCGCTTACCCGGATACCTGGAAAGATTATTCAAAGCTTCAGCTAACCGCGCCTGGCGACGGCGGAACGTATTATGCAAACCTCCAGAAAGTTTCAGAATGGCAGTACGCGAAAAATTTAGACAAAGTAGGTAAGCCTGTTGATAAAACCGAATGGGGAATGTCGCCACAAACCGTAAACGCTTATTACAGCGGTTCCAACAACGAAATTGTATTCCCTGCAGCAATTCTTCAACCGCCTTTCTTTAATTTCAAAGCAGATCCTGCGGTAAATTTTGGTGGAATTGGCGCGGTAATCGGTCACGAAATCTCTCACGGTTTCGATGATTCAGGATCAAGATTCGATGGGGATGGAAACCTTAACAACTGGTGGACCGATGCTGACCGTAAGAACTTTGATGCGAAAGTGGGGCAGCTTGCTGCGCAATACGATAAATACGAACCGGTAAAAGGAAGTTTTATCAACGGGAAATTTACCAGCGGAGAGAACATCGGTGATTTGGGTGGCGTTGCCGTAGCGTACACCGCATTGCAGATGTATTTGAAAGATCACGGAAACCCGGGATTAATCAGTGGTTTCACTCAGGATCAAAGATTTTTCATGAGCTGGGCTACCGTTTGGAGAACCAAATCTACCGAGCAATATATGGTAAATCAGGTGAAAACCGATCCGCACTCGCCGGGTTATTTCAGGGCCTTTGGACCTTTGGTTAATCAGGACTCTTTTTACAAAGCGTTTGATGTGAAGCCGGGAGACAAACTCTATAAAGCACCGGAAGAAAGAATTAAAATCTGGTAATAAATTTTAAATCACTCATTAATTTGGGTGATTTTTTTATGATGACTTAACTTCGCAAAGCAAGCCGGTCTCGATTTTAAAGTATGAAAATCAAAATATTACATTCAGAACATCTCAAGCTCAATCTCATGAAAATAAATATTCAGAAAAATATTCGCATTAAGAATCCGGAAACACGCGATTTTCTTGCAGATGCTTTTTATCCTGAAGGGACAGCAAAACTTCCTTTGGTAATTTTTGTTCATGGTTACAAAGGTTATAAAGACTGGGGCGCCTGGGATTTGATGGCGAATAAATTTGCCGAATCTGGATTTTTCTTTGTTAAATTCAATTTTTCGCACAACGGAACCACTGTTGAAAACCCTACAGAATTTGATGATCTGGAAGCTTTTGGAAATAATAATTTCTCCAAAGAAATGTCGGATCTTGATGCGCTTTTGGCGTACTTTTCAGAACATCCGTCGATTGATTTCAGTAAAATTACCATTATAGGACACAGCCGCGGTGGGGGAATTTCACTCATCAAAGCTTACGAAGACGATAGAATCAGGGTTTTGATAACGTTGGCGGGAGTAAGTAATTTCAACTACAGGTTTCCCTCAGGCGAGCGGTTGGAGAATTGGAAAAATTCCGGCGTCATGTATTCAGAAAATAAAAGAACCAAGCAGCAAATGCCTCATTATTACCAGTTTTACGAAGATTTTAAGCAAAACGAGGAACGGTTTACGATTCAGTATTGCGCGCAGCATTTGCAAAAGTCTGTGCTCATTATTCAGGGTACCGAAGATGAAGCGGTGAAAGATAAGGAGGCATTTTTGCTCAATGATTGGTGCAAAGATTCTGAACTTTATATCATTGATGGTGCAAACCATACATTTGGTGCAAAAGAGCCATGGCATTCTAATGATTTGCCGCCGGATCTCGATAATGCGGTGATGCGTTCCATTACATTTATATGCGAAAATTTTAAATAAAATTTTTAGAAAAAAGATGTATTTTTAACCACCAAAAATTAAACAATGGAATTTTTATCAGTTATCGATTTTCCGAATTTTGCCGATCCACAAATTTGGGTCAGTCTTCTTACCCTTACTTTTCTTGAAATTGTACTGGGTGTCGACAATATCATCTTTATTTCAATTATTTCCGACAAACTGCCGAAAGAAAAACAGCGTTTTGCCAGAAACCTGGGACTTGCATTTGCAATGATTTTCCGTGTAGTACTGTTGCTTATGATCAACTGGATTATCGGATTGAAAGAGCCGGTGCTCACGCTGGAATGGTTTAACGAGCCCGGAAGCGAGCTGCCACTGGCCCTGAGCTGGAAAGATATTATTCTGTTGGGCGGAGGTATTTTCCTTATCGCAAAAAGTACATTCGAAATCCACGGAAAAATGTCCGGACACGACGAAGTACCAAAACCAAAATCAAGCGCATCAAGTCTAATGACGATGGTGATTCTTCAGATTATCCTAATCGATATGGTGTTCTCCTTAGATTCTATTTTAACGGCTATCGGTTTGGTTGATAACGTTTTACTGATGATTATCGCGGTGGTGATTTCTATTGGAATTATGATGGCGTTTGCCGGACCAATTTCTGCCATCATCAATAAATATCCGAGTCTGCAGATGCTTGCCCTGTCGTTCCTCGTGGTAATTGGAGTAATGTTGGTAGCAGAAGGAATCCACCAGCATGTGAGTAAAAACATCATTTATTCATGTTTAGCCTTCAGTTTAGCGGTAGAAATGCTCAATATCCGATTCAGGAATAAACAGAATCAGAAATATCTGAAACTGAATCCTGATCTCAATAAAGATTTAAGTATTAAAGACGAAGAATAAAAATAAAAAAGAGTGAATCCAATTCACTCTTTTTTTATTTAAAATTAAACCGCTAAAACTTTCCAGGCCTCTTCGATATTGTTTTCCGAAAGAAATTTTCGGGCTTCGGAATGGGTGTTCTCATCCGCAGAAAAACTACCTTCCGGCAACTGTTCTACATTTGCGAGCATTCCTAAATCATTTCCGGTAAAGATTTTTGAATATTTTATCGATTCCGGCAATTGATCGAAACCAATTCCCTTGGTTACCAAAGGTTTCGGAACTTCGAAAAGATTGTTTTCGTTGTTTCGGGAATACCAGTTTCCGCCTAATCTTGCTACAAGATCGAGTTTTTTCTGATCAAGATTTCCTTCTTCATTCAGATATTCTTCGCGGACGTGAATTTTAATGATTTCGCAAATAATCAGGTTTCCTGCACCGCCTTCCGTTCCCAAACTTTTTATTTCCAGAACTTTGCATTCCAGATTTACGGGACATTCTTCGATGAGTTTCGGTTTTACCAAATCTGCCTCTTTCATCGTGAGACCTGCTTTTACAAATTCATTAACTCCTTTTTCATATTCGGTAGAAGCCAGGGAAATTTGCTGTACAATGCTGTAATTTACGATACCGATTACGACTTCGGCAACTTCATGAACATTTTCCAGCGTATGTTTTGTTGTGTTGTCGCGCACTCTCCGTGACGGTGAAAAAATAACTACTGGCGGATTTGTACTGAACATATTGAAAAAACTGAACGGACTTAAATTTACATTTCCGTCTTTGTCAATAGTTGAAGCCAGCGCAATCGGACGGGGAGCAATTGCCGTCTGCAAAAGAGTTTGTAATTGTAAATTATTTAAATCTTGAGGAGAAATCGTTTTCATTGCTTAAATTCTGTAAAAAATTATAAGGTTGCCGGTAATATTTTTCCTGAAACTTCTCCGAAACCAACCCTGATTCCGTCTTTTTCCCCATATCCGCGCATGATTACCGTATCGTTATCATTGATGAATTTTCTTTCTTCGCCATTGCTCAGTTTCAAAGGTTTTTGGCCTCTCCACGTTAACTCGAGCATCGAGCCGAAAGCGTTTGGATTTTTCCCCGAAATCGTTCCTGAGGCATACACATCGCCAACTTCCACATTACAGCCGTTTACGGTGTGGTGTGCGAGCTGCTGCGCCATATTCCAGTACATAAATCTGTAATTGCTCTGTGAGATAAGATTTTCTGTGCCGTTTTCCGGTTTCAGATAAACTTCGAGATTAATGTCGAAATTTTTATCGCCTTCAAATTTTAAATAATCTAAAACTGCCGGTTCCTGAACTGGAGACGGTGTTCTGAAAGGCTCCAACGCTTCCAAAGTGACCACCCAAGGTGAAATTGAGCTGCCGAAGTTTTTGCCTAAAAACGGTCCAAGCGGAACATATTCCCAACTTTGGATGTCGCGGGCCGACCAGTCGTTGAAAATTACCATTCCGAAAATCGCGTCTTCTGCTTCTGCCGTGGTAATGCTTTCGCCCATTTCGGTATGTTTGTTTACGATAAAAGCCATTTCAAGCTCAAAATCCAGCTGGTTCGATGGCCCGAAAACAGGCGAATCAGCATCTGCAGGTTTAGTCTGGCCTTTCGGACGGATGATGTCGGTTCCTGAAACTACAATGGAGGAAGCCCGCCCGTGATAACCTACCGGAAGATGCTTCCAGTTCGGCAACAGTGCTTTGGCGGGATCGCGGAACATTTTTCCAACATTCGTTGCGTGCTCGATGCTGCTGTAGAAATCGGTATAATTCGGGATGTGAACCGGCATCATCATCTTCACTTTATCGAGGTCGTAAAAACATTCTTCTTTTGTTTTTTCGTCGTTGGCAAGTTTGGAATTTTCATCAAGCAGTTCCTGAATTTTCAAACGTACGGCATTGGTTACCGGTTTCCCCAGTTCGATGAATTCGTTCAGCGTGTAGGCTTCAAAAACATTTTCATTCAATCCTTCGATCTCGTCGAAAAAGCCATAGTCGTACATGGTAGCCAAATCGATTACCAGATCACCGATTCTTGTGCAGCACGCGATATATTCCTGCTCGAAAACCGCCACTCCAAACGGAATATTGTAGATTGAAAAATCTGAGTTCTGATCGTAGTTTACAAAAGATTTCATAATATATTTTGTTTAAAAGAAAGGTTCAAAGTAATAATTTTATTACACCTTGAACCCTTCGTTATTATTTGAGATTTGTTATTTATTAAAAGCACTTTCTTCAATCCAGCGTTCTTTTGTGTTGACGTCGATGAGGTAAAGAACTTTTTTCTGCATCGTCATGAGAAAGGTTTTGGTAATCGCCAACGCGATTTGTTTACCTTCGAGTTTATCAGCACGGAGCGAAATAATATTATGCTTCGAACGGACAACATCTCCGGAAAAGACGTTAGAAGAAGTTTCGCCGGTCTGTTTATCATCAAACATTTCCACATAAGTTGCCTTGTTACCTTTGATGATGACAAAACTTCTTTCGGTGTGATCTTCAAAATCTCTAATCAGAACAAACTTTGCATCGTCAATATTTACATCTTTAAGGTTTTTATTGACGCCGCGTTTCTCTTCCAACCGGTCGAGAATCGCGTTGATACTGCCGTATTGAGCTTTGATGCTGACAGCAGATGCAAAGATGAGTGCAATTAAAATTATTTTTTTCATCATCATGGTATTGAAGGATTTTGGGAGTCTTTATTTTAAAGATTTCCTCTTCTTTCCTGTTCTTTTTCCAGTGCTTCAAACAACGCTTTGAAATTTCCTGCGCCAAAACTTTGTGCGCCGTGTCTTTCAATAATTTCGAAGAAAAGAGTAGGGCGGTCTTCCACAGGTTTTGTAAAGATTTGAAGAAGATAGCCTTCTTCGTCACAGTCGATCAGAATGCCTAGTTCTTCCAGTTTTTTAAGGTCTTCATCAATTTGTCCAACTCTTTTCGGAACCATTTCATAATAAGCATTTGGTGGAGCCGGTAAAAACTCAATTCCACGAGCTTTCAGCTCGGTTACTGTTCTGATGATGTCTTTCGTAGCTACTGCGATATGCTGTACGCCTTCGCCTTCGTAGAAATCAAGATATTCTTCCACCTGCGACTTTTTCTTTCCTTCAGCAGGTTCATTGATCGGGAATTTTGCAAAACCGTTTCCGTTGCTCATCACTTTACTCATCAATGCAGAATATTCCGTATTGATTTGTTTATCGTCGAAACTTAGAATATTCACAAATCCCATCACTTTTTCGTACCATTCAACCGTTGGAATCATACGGTTCCAGTCTACGTTACCCACGCAGTGATCTACGTACAAAAGTCCGGTTTCGGTTGGGTTGTAGTTGCTTTCCCATTTTTGGTAACCAGGCATGAAATCGCCTTTGTAATTTTTGCGTTCTACAAACATATGAACCGTTTCGCCGTAAGTATAAATGCCGGACATACGAACTTCGCCGTATTCATCAGTCAACGTTTGTGGCTCTAAATAAGGTTTTGCGCCACGTTTTGTAGTTTCTTCGAATGCGGAGTAGGCATCATCAACCCAAAGTGCCAAAACTTTAACTCCGTCTCCGTGTTTTTTCTGGTGTTCGCAAATTGGCGAATCAGAATTGAGTCCGGAAGTTAATACCAAACGAATTTTTCCCTGCTGAATCACGTAGGAAGCTCTGTCGCGAACGCCCGTTTCCGGACCTGCATACGCTACAGACTGAAAACCGAAGGCGGTTTTGTAAAAGTGTGCAGCCTGTTTTGCGTTTCCTACATAAAATTCGATATAATCGGTCCCGTTGATGGGTAAAAAATTTTCTGCCTGTGCAATTTTTTCGGCAAAAGTAAGTGTAGACATGAGTTTGTTTTTTAGATACGGCAAATTACAAAAATTTTTCAGGACAGATAAAATGTAATAGATGCGACAGTTAAAGCGGAAATCAGTTCAAAGAATTCCAAAAAAAATCCCGAAAATTCGGGATTGGATTATTTTTAAAGACATTTAAATCTTTCGAAGGTTGCTTTTTCCAGCATTTCTCTGTCGTCAGGGTGCGAAATATCAATCAGTGCTTTCGCCCTCTGTCTTAAACTTTTTCCGTAAAGGTAAGCGGTGCCGAATTCAGTTACGACATAGTGAATATGCCCTCTTGTAGTCACCACGCCGGCTCCGGGTTTAAGGAAAGGAACGATTCTCGGGACCCCTTTTTTAGTTCTTGACGAAATCGCGATAATTGGTTTTCCACCATCTGAAAGTGCTGCTCCCCGCATGAAATCCATTTGTCCGCCAATTCCGCTGAACTGGAAAGTGCCGATAGAATCTGCGCAAACCTGGCCTGTAAGGTCGATTTCAATGGCTGAATTTATGGCCACCATGTTTTTGTTTTTCATGATGTTGATGGGATAGTTTACGTGTTCCACATCCATAAAAGCAAAGGAAGGATTGTCGTCGATATAATCGTATAATTTTCTGGTACCGAAAGCAAAGCTGGTAATGGTTCTGTTGGAGTGCGTGCCTTTGTATTTATTTGTAATTACATCGCTTGCCACCAATTCTACAATCCCGTCACTGATCATCTCGGTATGAATTCCAAGATCTTTATGATTATGCAGGCATTTCAGTACCGCATCGGGAATGGTTCCGATTCCCATTTGCAGTGTGGCTCTGTCATCGATGATTTCTGCCACATTTTTTCCAATAAGCAACTCTTCTTCACCTACTTTTGCGCCGTAATCAACCGTAAGCAGCTCTTCTTCATGCCAAACCATTTTATGGATTTTGGTATAGTGAATCATCCCGTCGCCATGTGTTCTCGGCATTCTCGGATTTACCTGAGCGATAATAATTTTTGCAGTATCTACAGCACTTCTTGCCACATCCACAGAGGTTCCCAAGGTACAGTAACCGTGTTGATCCGGTGGAGAAACAGTAACCATAGCCACATCAATAGGCAGCAAGCCTTTTTTAAAAAGCGTAGGTATTTCGCTTAGAAAAACAGGAACAAAATCTCCGCGATCCGAATTTACGGCGTCGCGAACAGGTGTTGAAACGAATAAAGAGTTGATATAAAAACTGTCTCTGTACTGAGGTTTGGCTACTTCCACATTTCCCTGTTGGGTGATGGAGACAAATTCTACCCCTTTAAGCCGTGAGGATTGTTTTGCAAGTTCATCAATTAAAAGGTTGGGAGTGCAGGCACTGCCGTGAGAAAATATCCGGTTACCACTCTGAATCATCGAAACTGCTTCTTCGGCACTTACGTATTGAACCATAATATTGAAATTAGATTACTGTTGTTAATTTCATCAAATTTAGCCATTTCAATTAAGATTCGAAATGAGGAAACTCAGTTTTTGAAAATATTTAAAAATTTTCTTGCACCAGAATTAAAAATGCTTTTACTTTGTAATTCAAAGTGCTTTTCAAAGTTAACTTTAAAACCGATAAAAATGATGACACACAATCAACGCAGCATTGCGATATATGCAGTTGCGGCTGTTTTATTACTAATTCCCCTAATTGGAATGCAGTTTACAAAAGATGTTAACTGGACCGCTTCTGACTTTATCATTGGGGGAATTTTACTTTTCGGAACCGCGGGAATTATCGATCTTATTTTACGAAATGTAAAAGCTCCAAAGAATAGATTAATCCTCAGCCTTTTTTATTCTAGGGATTCTGTTTCTCGTTTGGGCTGAACTGGCAGTGGGTGTTTTCGGAACTCCTTTCGCAGGCAGCTAGTTTTTAGTTCATTATGATAAAAGCTAACATTTCGTTAGCTTTTTCAATTATTCCTGAGACCTGTCCTCGAGATGATTTTCAATATGTTCCAGCCAGGAAGTCATATAAGTAGGATCTTCCACTTTCAAAGCCTCTTCTGTAAGTTTGAGCGGCCTGAACGGATCTACCATCACCGCGTATTCTTCTGTAAATTTTTTCCCGATGCTGCGTTCCATCGCGCCGGGATGCGGGCCATGAACAATGCCGCCCGGATGCAGAGTGAAATCCATCAGATCAATATGATTCCGGCTCATGAAATCACCTTCCGTGTAGAAAAGCACTTCGTCTGAATCGATATTGGAGTGGTTGTAAGGCGCCGGAATGGCCAGCGGATGATAATCGTACATTCTCGCTACAAATGAGCAAACTACAAAATTATGCGCTTCGAAAGTCTGGTGAATCGGTGGCGGAAGATGAACCCTGCCCGTAATAGGTTCGAAATTTTTGATGTTGAATTTGAAAGGATAGAAAAATCCGTCCCAACCCACGACATCGAAAGGATGCGTTGCGTAGATGAAATCCCAGATTTGGTTTTCCTTTTTTACTTTGATGAGAAAATCGCCTTTTTCATCTTTCGGTTCTACAAAAGTTGGCGTTACGATATCTCTTTCACAAAAAGGGGAATGCTCCAGCAGCTGCCCGAATTCGTTTCTGTAGCGTTTTGGCGTATAAATCGGTGAGTGGCTTTCTACAATCAGAAAAACATTGTTTTCTGTGTGCAGCTCAAGCTGATAAATTGTACCGCGCGGAATGATAAGATAGTCACCCACACCAAACTCCAGATTTCCAACAAAAGTTTTCAGTACTCCGGTGCCTTCGTGCACGAAAAGCATTTCGTCGCATTCGGCATTTTTATAAAAATATTCGGTGGATTTTCTGGGTTTTGAGAGACCCATTTTCAGGTCGTTATTCAGCATAAGAATCTTGCGACTGTCGAGAAAGTCGTCTTCAGCGGTAACATTCATTCCCTTAAACATCCTTGGCGTCACATTTTTTCCGACCGCGATTTTAGGCGATACATCTTTTGGTTCGCTGATGGATTTTATCTGCGTTGGGCGGTGAATATGATAGAGTAGCGAAGAAATTCCGTGAAAACCTTCAGTTCCGAAAAGCTGTTCGTAATAAAAATTGTCGTTTTCGGATTTAAAAACGGTATGTCTTTTCTGAGGAATTTTACCGGATTGGTGATAGTGCATTGTTTTACTTTTTGTTTCAAGGTAAATTTAAATAAATTTTCAGACTTTGAATGAAAGTAAAGTTGAATGCGTAAAATGCTGGTCAGCAATTATTCGAAACTCATCATCGCTTCGTAGAAATCTTCTTCCATAATACCAAATTGCTGGCAGAGCAGTTTAATTCCGTTGATATTCTTTACCAAGTTTGCGTCACTGGAACCAAGCGGAATATCACCCATTTCAGTAATGATGAATATTTTTTCACCTTCAGTTTTAAATTCGGCGTCGGAAAAAGATAATTTCCGGAAATAATTTTCGGCTTCACTTACCGTTTCTTCCCTATTTTCAGGATAAACCAAAACGCCGCCTGCTGTAATGTTTTTAAGAATTAATGACAGGTTTTCGCTGTCCATTTCATCTGAAATCAGCGCAATATTAGATTTAAAATCTGTAGCCTTCCGATGATCCGAAGTTTCTAAAATCACAAAATCATTGTCTTCGGTTCTGCTGTTGCCGTTGACCAGAATATAATCGGTTTTTTTTCCGAAAAAATCGAGGACATGCAAAACCAGTTCGGCGGTTTTAGGATATGAGCTGTAAATTAATACGCGCGTTTTATGTTGTGAATACGCAGTAATTTCTGAAAAATCGGTCATTATTAGCTATCGTTATTTTGCTTCGGCAGTTTTGGAATCAATAAGCTGGCGGAAGGTGTTTGCCACATTTTCCCAACGGCGTTTATCGCCTTCCATGATATGAGAGGCATCTGATTTGCTGGCCGACTGGCTTCCCTTTTTCACAACGATAGAAGTCGAAATATAATCGTAAAGTTTTTTATAATCTTCCTGAATCATTCGGAAATTGTTCTGCTCCAAAACATTCTGTATGTTATTGAGCTCTTCTTTTGAAAGTGTAAAATCTTTTTTAATGTTTTTACCCTGTCCTTCGAAAGAATAATGGGCGTTGTTACCTTTGATCCAAAGGTTTTCGTAAATTGGTGAAAAACCGCCGCTGCGGGAATAACTGTAATCGAAATCGGTATATTTTTTCTGTGTCGTACAAGAGGCGAGTGCCAGTAAAACGAAAAATGCAATAAATCTTTTCATTCAGAATTTTTTATGATTTTAAGGTAGATTTCTCTTCAGTTTTTTGAGCTTTTAATTCCTGGTCGTATTCATGTAGAACGTTGAAATCTTCGGTTTGTTCTATCGCGACCATTATTTTTGTTAAAATTGTTTGGGCATCATCATTGTCGTAATCAATATCCAAAGGCTTTTTGAACTCCATGGTTGGCTTCACACCGGTAACTTTTACCCGAAGTCCTTTCTTATCGAATGCACGGCGGAATCCATTGATTTTTATAGGAATTACGATGGGGCGTTGGTTTTTCACGAGTTTGGCTGTCCCTTTTCTACCCTGTGCAAATGCGGAGGTTGTTCCCTGCGGGAAAGTAATTACCCAGCCGTTATCCAGCGCTTTCATGATGTTTTCTACCTCGGTTAAATCCACCATTCTGTTTACGTTTGCACCTTCCGATCGCCAGGTTCTTTTTACGGTTACGGCTCCGGCAAGTTTAAAGATTTTAGTCATTAAACCTTTATTCATGGTTTCTTCCGCAGCCACGTAATAAAAATCAACTTTAGGATTCAGTAGATAAACAGGATTTTTTATCGTGTTCAGATAACCGTTGTTCACAGAACAGAATGCGTGATACATGGCGGCTACATCAGCAAAATACGTCTGGTGATTAGAGACAAAAAGTACGTTGGAGTCGGGCAAATCAACCAGATTTTCGGTGCCGGAAATTTTCAGTTTGTTGAAGCCATTGAATCTTCTGTAAGAAACAATTCCTAAAATGAAAATGATTAATCTTTTCAGGAAATAAAGATTGCCAAATGCATCTGTGAAAATATTTTTCTTCGCCATTATCAATTTACATAGACCGCGAATTTACAAATTTTTCATCAAAGTGCTGAATTCACTTAAAATCATTGAAGTCGCACCCCAGATAATATATCCGTTGAAATTAATCACCGGAACTTCCACGCCTCTGGTGCTTGGTAAGGCCATCATTTCAGGCTGTTCGGTAAGTTCCAGTATCGAAGAAACTGGGAATTCTATTAATTCCACGGCTTCAGCTTCCTGTAGAATAAACTGTGGATTTTTTTTGGTATACGACACAAATGGTCTTACATAAAAGTTACTTGGCGGGATATAAATGGGCGACATTTCGCGGATGATCCGGATGTAATGTTCTTCGATTCCCATTTCTTCTGTGGTTTCACGTTTTGCGGTTTCTTCGAAACTACGGTCGGTTTCTTCTCTTTTTCCGCCAGGAAGAGAGATTTGTCCGCTGTGACGGTCGCGTTCGTTGGTACTCCTTACCATCAGAGGGAAATACCATTCGTTATTTTTAAGATAAAGTACAATGTTTACTGCCGCAAATTTTGGATTTCTGGCCAAAATTTCATCGTAAGAAAAAAGCGGACGGTAAGGTGGCGAATAAATCATGTGCGCGTTTTCGCCCAACAATTCTGCACTTTGAATTTTTTTGATAAGATCTCTCCCGAAAACTTCCATGTCACAAATTTAGGAAATTGAATACTGAAAGTGTTTTAAAAGAAAGTTAAAATTGATTTGAAACACTTTTCCTATTGCAGTTTTTAAGGTGATGTTTCTTGGTTTTAAAATAAGTTAAACTTGTTTTTTATTTTTCAATCTCAGCCGAAGTTTTACCAGTTCGTACCAAAGGACAGATATTAAACCGATCAGGATGCAAAGTCCCAGGTCACTGGCTGAAAGTCTTTCGAATAAAAAGAATTCGGTGAATGTTGGTACGTAAAGTAAAAGCATCATTATTCCTGTAGTGATCGAAATAATCAGCAGGATGAGGTTGTTTCTGTAACCTAAAGTCGTGAAGATGGAGTAGTAAAATGACCTGTTCTGCAAGGTTAAAAATATATTTGCAGCAACTAAAACAGTGAAAACCATCGTGCGTGTATGTGCTTCGTTAAAACCATTCTGTACTGCGTACTGATAGGTAAACAATGTTCCTGCGGAGATCGCGAGACCCTGAATAATGCTTGTAAGCAACTCCCGGCTGTTGAAGAAAGTTTTTTTGAAGGAGCGGGGCTTCTGTTGCATCGCGTTTTTCTCCATCGGTTCATTTTCAAAAACGATAGAGCAGGTGGGACCCATGATTAATTCTAAAAATATAACATGTGCCGGTGAGAAGATATTAGGATAAACCCAACCCAGAACCAGCGGAATGAAAACCGTAAGAATAATCGGAATATGAATCGAAATAATGTACTGAATCGCCTTTTTTAAGTTGGTATAAATTTTCCGGCCCATGGCGACGGCATCTACCATTTTCGAGAGATCGTCTTCGATCAGGATCAGAGATGCGGCCTGTTTGGCAATTTCTGTTCCTCTTTTTCCCATTGCGATGCCGATGTGAGCGGCTCTCAGTGCTGGTCCGTCATTCACACCGTCTCCGGTCATCGCTACAATTTGGTTTTTGGCCTTTAAAGCGTTAATGATACGAAGTTTTGCTTCCGGAAACATTCGTGTAAAAATATTGGTTTCCATTACGGTTTTCTGGAGATCAGCATCTGACATCTGCATGAGCTCATCACCACTCAAGCTTTTCTCTGAACCTTTAAAATTAATTTGCTTGGCAATTGCTTGTGTTGTGGCAGCATTGTCGCCGGTAATGATTTTTACAGAAATGCCTGCCTGATAGAAATTTTCTAAGACTTTAGTGATATTTGCTTTCGGAGGATCAAAAAACCCGACGATTCCTAAAAATGTGAAAGGTAATTCCTGCTGATGTTTGGGGTAACTGTCACCTGCGAAATCGCTTTTTGCAACTCCCAAAACGCGGTAACCTTCTTTAGTTATTGTTTCAATCGCGTTGATGATTTTCTGTTTTTCTTTGTCAGACAGGTTGCAGACATTAATTATTGCTTCAGGAGCTCCTTTGGCAGCTATCTTTTTTTCTCCGACACTGTTGCTGAAAATATGTGTCATCATAGGCGGTTTTCCACCCAAAGGATATTCGTGAACCATTTTGAAATGCGGCCGTTCATCTTCAGCTTCTAAATTCCGGTAAGCTTCATGCAGCGCCGTTTCCATTGGATCAAAGGGAATGGGTTCGCTTGCCCACATCGCGAAGGTAATGAGTTCTTTTTCTTCAGCTATTAATTTTTGTCCGGGTTCCGAAATCTGTTGGGTTCCGTGTGCGAAAATTTTAGCTAAACTCATTCTGTTTTCAGTAATTGTGCCGGTTTTGTCGGTGCAGATTACGGTGGCGCTGCCTAAAGTTTCAACGGTTTTCATCTGTTTTACCACAATCTGCATCTTCATAAGCCGCCAGGCGCCAATCGCCATAAATGCAGTGAATGCCATCGGGATTTCTTCAGGTAGAATACTCATTGCTAAGGTTAAGGCTTTCAGCAAACTGTCGAGAATATCATGAGAATTAAAATAGTTGATTCCCCAAACCAAAAGAAATGCGGCAACTCCAGCGATAACCATTTTTTTTACGAAATCATTAATCTGTATTTCAAGCGGAGTTTTTTCTTCCTTAATGTTTTCGAGACTTTTGCCGATTTTTCCGAGTTTAGTCTCGTTTCCGATGCTGGTTACCGTTATAATTGCAAGGCCGCTTTCTACCGTTGTACCTTTGTAAACAAAGTTGTCTTCTTTCGTTTTATCTTTATAGACTGCAAAAGATTCTCCCGTGAGAATTGATTCATTAACAGAAAAATCATTCGAATGAACGATGGTTCCATCGGCTACAACCAAAGTTCCTTCTTCAATAATCAGGCTGTCGCCAACAACCAGCTCTTCACTGTTGATCTCCACGATTTCTCCGTCGCGAATGACTTTGCAGTTAGGTTGTGTGAAATGCTTAAGCTTTTCGAGCGCATTTCGGCTGCGGGACTCCTGGTAGAGCGAAATCAGCGAAATCACTACAATGGCCGAAACCATAAAAATGGCGTCGCTCACCATGCCGTTCACAAAATAGATTAGGGCTGCTACCAGAAGCAGAATAATCATGGGTTCTTTAACAAGGCTTATCAAAGCATCTAAAAAAGTATTTTCTTTTTTATATTTTAAGGTGTTGTCGCCAAATTTTTTCCGGGCGAGAAGTACTTCTTCAGCTGATAAACCTTGAATGTTAAAATGATTTGCCGGCATAGTTCCAGATTTTAAACTGTGGGTGGATAAAACGAACTGTAATTTACGAAATTATCCGGATAAAATTTTAACACAATCCTTTTCGTAATAAAAAAACTCCCTACAGTAGGGAGTTGTAATTTGTAAATGCAAATTTTACGTAAAATCTGCTTTGTATTTTCGGTTTTAATTAGAATAGCTCATCAACTCTTCTTTCTGGGAGTTGATAATTTTATATTCCAGATATTTAAAAGAATCGCGCGGAATAATAGTGACCCATTTTTTGTATTTCAGATACCATTTTGTCTGTATGCTGACCAAACCTTTGGTAAGATAGGCTTCAACAAAAGGATGTACATGAAGAAAAATCTTTCCTTTTTCCTTCTGAATGAGGCCTTTTATTACTTCTTCCATTCGTTCAACCACAACAATGGGAGCAAGGATTTCGCCGTCGGCATTAGGGTTTTCTTCTTTGGTTTCGATAATGTTTTCCGGTCGTGTACGTTGTCGCGTAAGCTGTATTAATCCGAATTTACTTGGAGGTAAAATTTTGTGACGGGCTTTGTCGCGGCTCATTTCCTTTTTCAGGTGTTCGTATAAATCCCGGCGGTGATCTGCGTTAATCATGTCGATGAAATCGATTACAATAATTCCTCCCATATCGCGTAGCCTTAACTGTCGCGCAATTTCGGTGGCGGCCATTTTATTTACGGTCAGCGCATGTTCTTTGTTTCCGGCACCTCCTGAAGAGATATTGTTTCCTGAATTTACATCTATTACGTGAAGCGCTTCCGTGTGTTCGATCACTAAATAAGCACCTTTGGAACTTGGGATATTTACATGTTTGCCAAAGCTCTGTTTCAGCTGTTTTTCGACATTGTAATATTCCATCAGCGGAATAGGCTTATCGTAGAACTGAACAATATTTTTGCGTTCCGGAGCGATGACTTCAATATATGCTTTCATGTCGTCAACCATCTGCTCATCATCACAGATAATAGAAACGAAATCTGCATTGAAGTTATCGCGTAGAATTGCGGAAGCTTTGTCTTCTTCGCTTAAAACCCGGCTTGGAACCTTGTTTTTCTGAAGGTTTTTAAAGGTGGTTTCCCATTTCTGAACCAGTTGGTTCATATCGTTATGCAGTTCAGCTACTTTTTTACCTTCGGCAACTGTGCGGATGATTACGCCGAAGCCTTCGGGTTTAATGCTTTCAATTAAAGTCCTAAGTCGCTCTCTTTCTTCAGCATTTGCAATTTTTTTTGAGATCGAAACGCTTTTATCGAAAGGGATTAAAACGAGAAATCGTCCTGTTAAGGAGATTTGGGTGGATATTCTAGGACCTTTAGTAGAAATGGGTTCTTTGGTAATCTGCAGAATTACACTGTCGTCTTTTGCCAGTACTTTGTCAATCAGGCCGTTTTTATTGATCTCGGGCTGAACTTCGAAGTTCTTTAGGGAAGAGTTCTGCTGTTTTTTTGAAACAGTATCTTTCAGAAATTTTTTATAAGTGAGGAATTGCGGACCTAAATCCTGATAATGCAGAAATGCATCTTTTTCGTACCCGATGCTCACGAATGCGGCATTAAGGTTGGGCGCGAGTTTTTTTACTTTACCAATAAATAAATCACCAACTACGAAGTCGCTTTTGTCTTCCTGTTCATGCAACTCAAACAGCCTTCCGTCTTCCAGAAGGGCTATTTTAGACTTTTCATCTTCATGTGATATAATAAGTTCTTTCTTCATTCTTGTATGGGGAATCAAAAAGATTTAGATAAAGGGAATTTACAGAAATTCCAGCGAATATTATCTAAAATTTTTAACTGTTTTGGTACTTAAATAATGTTTACCGACTAAGAATGTGTATTTGTGGGGCGTATACCATGCTGAAGCCGGTATAACTAAATCCTTCAATCTGTAGGTTAAATTTTGGGACAAAACAAAAATATAGTCGGTGAAATTTTATAAATATAAAAACACCAACTATATTGTTATATTGTAAATCGCGAATAGCTTATTTTTTCTTATGTCTGTTCGCTCTTCTTCTTTTCTTTCTTTTGTGAGTTGCAACCTTGTGTCTCTTTCTCTTTTTTCCGCTTGGCATAATTTAAAAATTTTTAGTTTGTAACTTATATATTCTCTGGTTTATTATTTAATTGCTACTTTGGTTTTTACCTTCTCAACAAATGTTTTAGATGGTTTAAAAGCCGGGATATTGTGAGCCGGGATTTCGATTGCCGTATTTTTAGAAATGTTTCTTCCTGTTTTTGCTGCTCTTGTTTTAATAACGAATGAACCGAAACCTCTTAAATAAACATTGTCGCCATTATACATTGAAGTTCTGATTTCCTGCATGAACGCCTCTACAACTTTCTGAGTTTCATTCTTTTCAGTTCCCAATTTATTCGAGATGGTGCTCACCAATTCTGCCTTTGTCATTTCCTTTATTTATTTATATTTTTGGTGTGCAAATATAAGAACATTTTTTGAAAAGTAAAAAACAAAATGCTGATTTTCTTCACGTTGGTGAATTACTCTTGGCATGGTACAAAATACACGGCAGGGACTTACCGTTCCGAAATACAAATGATCCCTACAAAATCTGGATCTGCGAAATCATTTTTCAGCAAACCAGAATCGAGCAGGGTCTGAATCATTATCAGAGATTTATCCATCGCTTTCCGGATGTGCAGACTTTAGCTGAGGCCGAAAATGATGAGGTTTTATTATATTGGAAAGGACTCGGTTATTATTCCCGAGCCTTGAACCTCCACAAAGCAGCACTTCAGATCGTACAGGAATTTCAGGGTAAATTCCCAGAAAATTATAATGATATCCTGAGCTTGAAAGGAGTAGGCAAATACACTGCGGCAGCCATTTCAAGTATTTGTTTCGGAACAAAGATCCCAGCGGTAGACGGTAATTTTTACCGCGTGTTATCCCGGGTTTTTGCTGATGATTTCGATATTTCTAATTCGAAAGCGTTTTCATACTTTTCTGAACTGGCCTTAAGTATGATGCCTGAAAACGAAGCCGGACATTTTAACGAAGCCATGATGGATCTCGGATCAGAAATCTGTAAACCGAAAAATCCCAAATGTGGGATATGTCCATTAAATAAGGAATGTCTGGCATTCAGTTTGGGAAAAATTCATGAATTCCCGGTGAAATCTAAAAAAGCAAATGCCACAGATTTAGAACTTACTTATTATTATGTGGAATGCGACGGTAAATTTCTTATCAAAAGAAGAGGCGATGATTTTATCTGGAAAAGACTTTACGAATTTCCTACAGAGGTTCCCGCCGAATTTAAAACAGAAATCGTGCATCACAAAACGATTTTACATAAACTCACGCACAAAAATCTTACCGTAAACATATACAAAGTGATTTTGCATAAAGAAGAGATATTTAAAAATTTCGCTCTGGAAAATGGTTTTCTCATTACAGATTTGGAAGAATCTCACCAGAAATCTTTCCCAAAACCACTGGAAAATTATCTGAAGTGGATCGAAGATCAAATTTGAATTTAACATTTCAAGTATTATGAACTCTAATTACAAAGCAGTCTCCTCGCTGGAACTGGCTGAAATGGATTTAGGAATCTTTTAGAATTAAATGATTGATAATGCAAAATAAAAAGAAGATTCCTAAATCCTTTTTTCTTGGTAAATACTTTACTTTTTCGTGAAAAATTTCATTTTTAAGTCCCGAAATCTCCATCTAGAATTTCAAATCAAATTTGTACTTTTGCGCAATGTTTAAAAAACTCATTTTCACATTTTTAGGATTTTTTTTGTTTTCATGTGCTGAAGAAGCCCAGCCGAAACCTTCGGGCGAGCTCCGGTTAGAATATCCAAAGGCGAAGTACCAGAAATACGTTTCGCCGTGCGGTTTCAGTTTCGAATACTCGGATTTTGCTAAAATTGTAAATGCAAAAAACGACTGCTGGTACTATATTGAATATCCGAAAATGAAAGCCAAAGTCTTCGTCACTTATTTCCCTGTGAAAAATGATTTTGCACTTCATGTAAAAGAGTCTGAGAAGATGGTTTATGAACATACCATCAAAGCGAGCAGCATCGATACGAAATCTTTTACCTATCCGGAACGCAATGTTTTCGGGAATTTTTACGAACTCAGCGGTCCTACCGCATCCAATCTGCAGTTTTTTGTTACAGATTCCACAAGACATTATGTAACGGCAAACCTCTATTTCAATTCCAGACCAAAACCCGATTCTCTGGCACCGGCTGTCGCTTATATCAAGAAAGATTTACAGCATTTAATCGATACATTTGAATGGAAATAAGTTTCCCCGAAATAAATTAAAAACTTTAAACAAAATATATAAATGAAACTATTAGTTGTTGGTTCTGTCGCTTTTGACGCTATTGAAACCCCTTTCGGGAAAACAGATAAAATTTTGGGAGGCGCGGCAACCTATATTGGCATTGCATCTTCTATCCTTAATGTTGAATCCGGTATCGTTTCCGTAATTGGTGGCGATTTTCCGCAGTCGGATCTGGATATGCTTACCTCTAGAGGCGTAAATATTGAAGGAATTGAAATCGTAAAAGAAGGAAAAACATTTTTCTGGAGCGGTAAATATCACAACGACTTAAACTCCAGAGATACTTTGGTAACTGAAGTGAATGTTTTGGAAAATTTCGACCCAAAAATTCCTGAATCTATGCAGGATGCAGAGATTTTGTTGTTGGGTAACCTTCACCCCGGCGTTCAGCTTTCAGTCCTTGAAAGGATGAAAAACCGCCCGAAGCTGGTTATTTTGGATACCATGAATTTCTGGATGGATTCTGCCTGGAATACGTTAATGCAGATGATTGCAAAAACCGATGTTATCACGATTAACGATGAAGAAGCAAGACAGCTTTCCGGTGAATATTCTTTGGTGAAAGCTGCGAAGAAAATCCATGAGATGGGCCCTGAGTTCGTTATTATTAAAAAAGGTGAACATGGCGCATTACTCTTCCACGACGGAAAAATATTTGCCATTCCTGCGCTTCCGCTTGAAGAAGTTTTCGATCCGACCGGAGCCGGAGATACTTTCGCTGGAGGATTTGCGGCTTATCTCGCGAAAAAAGCAGATTTTAGTTTCGAAACCATGAAATCCGCCCTCATCGTAGGTTCTGCCATGGCTTCTTTCACTGTTGAAAAATTCGGTACCGAAAAACTACAGGAAGTAACCGAAGGTGAAATGATTGCCAGAATCAAGAATTTTAAAGATTTAACAACTTTTGAAGTTGAAGTTTAATTTCGAAACCTAGTAACGATCACGATCATTTTTAAAATTAAAAAGAACATTTAAGTATGAAGAAAATATTTGCTTTCGCAATGTTGGTAGGATTGGGCAGTTCCATGTTAGCCCAGTACATGATTATCGGGAAAGACAGCATTTCACTGGCCGATTATAAAAAAGAATATCAGTATGGTTTACAGAACAGCGGTATCGAAAAAACCCTGCGTTCTACCGAAGATTTTATCCTGCTTCAGCAGTTTGCAGCAGATAAAAAAGCAGATACTACCGCGTCTTTCCGCGAAAGAATGATGGAAAAAGAAGCAGATTTACGTGAGCAGTACTTCTATCCGAAACATGTCATAGATCCTGTTCTGAATGATTACATGAAGGACAGCCAGACCGAAAAGCAGGTTCAGATTTTTATGGTTCCAAAATCTGCCGGCGACAACAACAATTACCAGCAGATTTACAGCGATGTTAAGGCTGGAAAAATTACAATGGAAGATGCGATCTCAAAATATACCAAAGCTTCTCCTAAACCTATTTTTATAAAGCCCGGAAGTGTAGATCATATTCTTTATAACCAACTAAAGACTTTGCCAAACAACTCATTCACGGCACTTCAGGATTTGCCGGGATATATTGCGTTTGCAAAAGTTCTCAGTTCCAGACCAAGTCTCGGGTATGTGGTTTTTGGTACCATTTCTTTCCCGAAAGATGCTAATTCCGAAACTGTTAAAACAAAGATTTACAACGATCTGAAAGCAGGCAAAAGTTTCCAGGAAGTAGCCAAACTTTACGGCGCAAACGATCACGAAAAAAATAATGGTGGAGTAGTGATGGGTTCTCCAACGCTTCCCGACGAAGTGTACGAACTTTTCAAAGGAAAAAAATCAGGGTATTACACGCCGGAACCTTTGCTTTTTGGTGAAAATTATTTCGTGTTCAATATTTATAATATAGAACCTTACCTTCTTACCGATAAGAACAGAGATTTTTTCTTGAGAGATATGAATGGTTCTCTTTACAACGAAAATCTTCAGGATAAAATGTTGGCTTATTTGAAATCTGACCCGACTTACAAAGAGTTTCCGGCATTTCAGAATGTAAAAAAATCTTATCAAGCCTTTAATGCGGCAAAAGACGATACCGTTCTTTACCAGTATAAAAAAGATAAAACAACGGTTGGGGATCTTAAAAAACTGATCGGCGACAAAAAAGCTGATGCCGAAAAACTTACACCTGCTTTATGGTCAGAAGCACTTTCCGGAGTCAATGCTCAGGATTTGATGAGATTTTATTCCGCAGATTTCACCAACCAGAAACATATCAAAAAAGAACTCGATGAATTCCGCAAAGGACTTTACTCAGATTATATTTTTTCTAAATATCTGAACGAGGAAATCACAAAACATCCCGAATGGCTTACCGATTACTACAACAAAAACAAATCGAAATACATGTGGGGCAACCGTGCTGACGGGCGAGTGGCAATTATTGCCGATGATAAACTCACCAAAGAAATCGAAAAAGACATTAAAAATCCAAAAAACTGGGAAACGCTAAAAGCGAAATATTACGGAAAACTGAACGATAAAAAACAGATTCTTGTCAATTTTGAAAAAGGAGAGATGTCTGAAGATGCCGATGTTTTCATGAAATACAAAGTTCCTTTCAAAACCGGAGTTCACCAGACAAAAATGGAGGAAAGAACTTTGGTGATCGCCATCGACCAGATTTTGCCGCCAACACCAATGACCCAGGATGAAGCGGCAGAACTGTTAAAAGATGCAGTAAATGAAGAAAGACTGAAGGCTATTATTGCAGAGCAGAAAGCAAAAACCAATATTGTCATTCAGCCCGAATTCAGAAAGGATTTGGAAAAGAACTTTAAGAAATAATTATAATAAAAAATGCAGGTTATTTCGTTTAGAATGATAATTTTGCAAATCGTTAAAAAATGAATATGAACAAGAATATAAAATTTGCACTTCTATTGAGCTTTATTTTCGCCTTTTTCGGTGTTAAAATGAATGCACAGCTCAAAACCGGCGATTTGGTCGACGGCATTGCAGTTGTGGTAGGAGATGAAATTATTTTGGAATCAGATATTGAGGAGCAGGCAAACTATGCCAAGCAGCAGGGCGCAGCCGTTGCCGATAAATGCGAGTTTGTAGAAAGCATCATCAATAACAAACTTCTGATTTACGAGGCCAAAAGAGATACCCTCATCGAAAACCGTTCTGCGGCAATTAAAGAAAATGCTGCCCAGAAATACAACCAGATTCTTGGTCAGTTTCCTGACGAAAAAACAATGCTTTCCGCATACAAATTCCGAACGTCTTACGAAATGAAAAACGCCATCGAGAAAATTGATGCCGATAATTATTACGGACAGATGAAATTCGGAAGAATTACCGAAAAAGCCGATGTAACTCCAAACGAAGTAACCGATTTTTTCAATACCTACAGATATCAGCTTCCACAAGTGAATGATGAGGTGAGCTTATCCCAAATTGTCATGTATCCCAAACTTACCGACGCACATAAAAACGAAATTATCGCACGTCTGAATAAAATCAAACAGGATATTTTAGCCGGCGAATCTTTCGAAAGTCAGGCAAGGATTTATTCCGATGACCCGGGATCTGCGGCAAATGGCGGACTTTATACCAACATTGCAAAAGGTAAAATGGTGAAGCCTTTCGAGGCTGCGGCACTTAACCTTCAGGAGGGTGAACTCTCCGAACCTGTAGAATCTGAATTCGGCTATCACCTGATTCAGCTCGTGAAAAAGAGCGGAAAAATGTACGATGCACGCCATATCCTTCTCAAAGCCGAACCCAATGCCGAAGAAATTGCAACTGCAAAAAAAGAACTCGACAGCATCAGAACACTGATTCTCGATGGGAAACTTACCTTCAAAGAAGCCGCTTTCCGTTTTTCAGATGATAAAAGGACAAAATTCAGCGCCGGAATCATCACTTCCGAAGACGGCTCCGATAAAATGGAGAAACTCAACCTGCCGCCAACCATCTCTTACCAGATTGCGGGGCACAACAAAGGTGATATTACCGAGGTTTTTCAGGATACCCAGGCACAGGACAGAAAAGTGGTGACCATCATTAAAATCGACGATGTAATTGCCGCACACCAGCTCGATATCGCTGCAGATTACGACAGAATCAAGCAGATGGCCCTCAACAAAAAGAAAAACGAGATGGTAGAAAAATGGGTGAAAGAAAAATTACCCAACGTATTTATCTCCATCAACAACCGTTACAAAGACTGCACTTTCAAAACCGACTGGCGCAAAAATACCGACGGAAAATAAAATTTAAGCTCTGCATTTTTGCAGAGTTTTTTGTTTCGGGAGCAATTGGTTTTTCGCTTCTTCCGAAAACTTTACCCGCTGTCCGCTGTATCTTTTCTTCCGCTTCGCTTCAGAAAAGGATGTCGCTTCCATCGGGGCTAGGATTTAGGGACGGATTTTCTTACCACAGATTTCCGCCTTTCTCATTATTTTTTTAAATTTACGCATGAGCAATTTTATCCATTTCGGGATCGCCGATAAAATGTACCGCGAGGAGCAAAACAGAATCACAGAATTATTTCAAATAAAATATCCCATCATCCAGGGTGGCATGATCTGGCATTCCGGTTGGCGTTTGGCTTCTGCGGTATCCAATTCAGGCGGTTTGGGACTTATCGGTTCCGCAAGTATGTATCCGGATATTCTGCGCGAAAATATCCGCAAATGCAAAGCTGCGACCGATAAACCGTTCGGGGTAAATGTGGCATTGCTCTATCCAAATTTAGAAGAAATTATCAACATTATTCTGGAAGAAGGAGTGAAGATTGTTTTCACCTCCGCCGGAAATCCCAAAGCCTACACCGAAACCCTCCAGAAAGAAGGAATTAAAGTTGCCCACGTGGTTTCCTCGACCAAATTCGCCATGAAGTGCGAAGATGCCGGTGTGGATGCTATTGTTGCCGAAGGTTTCGAAGCGGGCGGCCACAACGGAAGAGACGAAACCACCACCATGGTGCTGATCCCGAATGTAAAACAGCATATTTCAAAACCTTTAATCGCCGCTGGGGGAATTGCCCTTGGTTCTCAGATGAAAGCCGCCATGATTCTCGGTGCCGATGGTGTACAGATCGGCTCCCGGTTTGCCGCGACAGAAGAAGCAAGTGCACATATCGATTGGAAAAACAAAATAACCCAGCTCAGCGAAGGCGATACCCATTTAACCCTGAAAGAACTTGCTCCCGTGCGTTTGGTAAAGAATAAATTTTTCTATGATTTAGACAAGCTTTACGAATCAGGCAGAAACGCCGAAGCGCTGAAAGAAACGTTGGGTCGCGCGCGCGCAAAACGCGGCATGTTCGAAGGTGACCTCGAAGAAGGCGAACTCGAAATAGGGCAGGTTTCTGCGTTGATTAAAGAAATCCTGCCTGTAGAAAGGGTCTTCCAGAACTTGCTGAAAGAATTTAAACAGGCAGGCTATACAGATTTTTAGTCATCAACTCAACCCCGTAATAACCCCGTTTTTGTCGATAGACATTCCTTCGGCAGCCGGAACGCTCGGCAAGCCCGGCATCCTCATCATATCACCCAAAATCGGAATAATAAATCCTGCCCCAGCCGCAAATTCGAATTCGCGGACCGTGATTTTGAAATTGCTTGGGCGTCCGATTTTCGTTTCATCGTCGGTGAGGGATTTCTGGGTTTTCGCCATACACACCGGCAGTTTATCGAGGTTTAAATCGTAAATCGTTTTCAGCTGGTTTTTTGCTTTCTGCGAATACACCACATTGTCGGCACCGTAAACTTCACGCGCTACGGTTTCAAGCTTATGTTCAACCGATTCGGTTACTTTATACAAAGGCTGAAAATCGTTTCCGCATTCGAAAGCACATCGTGCCACTTCTGCTGCAAGTTCGGTCATACCGGCACCGCCATGTAAAAACTCATCAGCAATAATGGCTTTTACACCCAATTTTTCGCATTCATCTTTTACAAACTGTATTTCCTCTTCAGCATCGTTTGCGAAATGATTGATGGCTACAATCGGTCTTAAACCGAATTTAAAGGCATTTTCAATATGCTTTTTCAGGTTGTCGATGCCGTTTTTAACAAACTGAAGATTAGGTTTATCGAATTCCCCTTTTTTCGTTGCGCCGCCATGATAACGAAGCGCGCGGATGGTAGCGACAAGAACAAAAGCATCCGGTTTTAAATTTCCGTAATGACATTTAATATGGAAGAATTTTTCCGCACCCAGATCCGCACCGAAACCTGCTTCCGTTACAACGAAATCTGCCAGAGAAAGTCCGGTTTTGGTAGCGATAATCGTATTGGTTCCCTGCGCAATGTTCGCAAACGGACCGCCGTGCAGAATAGCCGGATTGCCCTCCAGCGTCTGTACCAGATTAGGTTTTATAGCATCTCTCAACAGAATGGCCATAGCGCCTTCAGCTTTTAAATCTTTGGCATAAACAGGTTTTTTATCGAAGGTATAACCCACGAAAATATTACCGAGTCTTTCTCTTAAATCTTCGAAATCCTTCGCAATACAGAGAATCGCCATCACTTCAGACGCCGGAGTAATATTGAAACCTTCTTCCCGCGCAATTCCGTTGTTCGATCCTCCCAAACCGATTACAATTTGTCGCAGACTTCGGTCATTCATATCCATTACGCGCTTCCAGGTAATGGTTCGTGGGTCGATGTTCAGATTATGCTTTCTGTTCTGCAGATTATTATCGATAAGTGCAGAAAGCAGGTTGTTGGCTTTTTCAATCGCCGCAAAATCTCCGGTAAAATGCAGGTTGATATCCACCATCGGGATCACCTGCGCATAACCGCCGCCCGCCGCGCCGCCTTTCATCCCGAAAACCGGTCCCAGACTCGGTTCACGCAGAACCGCAATCGCTTTTTTACCGATTTTATTCAACCCGTCCGACAGCCCGACACTAACCGTAGTTTTCCCTTCTCCTGCTGGTGTAGGATTAATGGCGGTAACTAAAATAAGTTTTGCCTTCTTAATTTTTTCTTCATCGATGTACGATAACGGAATTTTGGCTTTGTACTTTCCGTAGTATTCCAGATCATCGTGGTCGATTCCAATTTTCTCAGCGATATGCTTGATGTGCTGAATTTTGGCTGCGGATGCAATTTCTAAGTCGGTAGGGAAATTCATTTTTACTTAATTTAGGTACTCAAAATTAATCATAAGAATCTTCTCTGTTCAATTTTCCGTAATGCGATTCGTCAGTTTTACTGTTTTTGTCTTAAATTTTTGTGCGCAAAAAAAAATATCCAGCCTGTTAGTAAGCTGGATATTTTTTGTTGTTCAAAGCGACTAGTTTGTGGTCAGTGCTTTTGCCTGTTTTTTTCTGGCTTGTTTCTCTTCGTATTTTTTTACGACGTAACCTATTGCAATTGGCGCGACCCACATCAGGAGTCTTCTTAAAAGTGTTGGATTCATAATAATATTTTTTATGAAGTAGCACTTTCAAGAATTACGCCAAACATTTCCGCAGATTATTCCTTCTCCGCCAGCGCCTTCCCCTCGAAAGCAATTCCGTCCCAGCCATATTGCATAAAGTTGCGGATGTTCTGGTGGTCGCTGCCCTCAGGATTTTTCAGCACATCAGTTCTGTAGAAATCTCCGAACAGCGCCAGCGTTTCCTCTTCGTTAAGTCCCTTCAGCTTGGCAAAACTGAAAACCTTGCACGAGCCGTTATTTTCCCCCGCTTCATTCACCGTTTTTCCGTTCCTGAATTTTGTCGGCACGAAATCGTAATGTTCATCAATATAGGCAATCACTTCAGTAAAGTTGATGGTTTCTGGGGAGGTTTTGAGTTGGGTTAAGATCACTGTAGTTATATTAAAGTTTGTTCGTTTTGAATGAGCGAATTTAATAAAACATAAAATACTCAACACTAAAATATACCCTTACAAGCTGTTGATTATTTTTTACCAAAACTTGCTTATATTTGGTTGCGGACTAAGTTCGTATCTATTAGATATATATAGAAGTTAGCTGAAAGTTTTTAATTGACAGAATTTATTGAAAAATCTAAATTAAATGAAACGAAGAAAATTTATTTGTACGATCATTATAATTCTAATTATTTCTGCTCTTTGTGCTGTAAAGTTATCTAGTGTAAACTTTTTAGTGGTCGATCAAATGCAAAGAACAGAATTAAATAAATTTCCTTTCATTGTAATATTAAGTATCATTATTTCACTTACAATAATATTCCTCATTGAAAAACGCTTTGATTTTTGGTCAATCTTCAATTTTTCTTGGCTAACCATTATCGTTTTTGCATTAAATTATATTATTATTAGTTATTACGATTACAAAATAATAGACTTTAGCTTATCAAGAAATATAACGAATTACAAAATTGAAAAATACAACGATGATTCTTGGATTATAACTCGATTCATTTATGAAAAGGACACATTGTACACTTATCAAAATCCGAAAACTCAAATAGTTTACTCTGGAGATTACAATTTGAATAAGAGTAGATTTCAGAAATTTTATTATTTGACAAAAAAAGAGTAAAAAATCTGGAGCTAATAGCTTATATTTGAGTGCTAACTAAAACCTCATTGATAAGACAAATTCAACATTATATGGTTGTATTTGTAGTATTTTATAAGACACATATGCAAGTTATGCGATATTTTAAACCACTATGTTAAACAACTTTTTTAGATTAAATTCTGGTGCAAACGATATTCAGAGTCAAAGTGAATTGGAAAATATTTATAATCAGAATGATACTATCATTAACATAATATATTATCCAAATGAATTAATAGGGAGATCAAATATTAACAAACTAAAAATCACTAATAAAACATTTGAAAACGTTTCCTTTAAAGATACTCTGATAAAAGATGTAGAATTTACAAATTGTCACTTTATTGACTGCTTATTTTTAGGGGCAAAAATTGAGCATTGCAAGTTTTTAGAGTGTTCTTTTAATGGCTGTAATACTTATGGGATTAACATCGAAAATTCCTATTTAAATCCAATATTTTTTAAAAGCAATTTTAAATTTAATCACTATACAAAATCTAACATAGCTTTACAACTATTTCAAGAGCTATATAATAACGCTATCCATCAAGACTTAGTTAGTTTTACAAAAAAAGCTAAATATTATCAAGCTGTATGGGAAGATAAATCTTTAATTAGTAAATACTTTTTCAAAAAACCATACGCAATAAATGGAATTAAATTTTACCCAAATTATTTTATAAATCAACTTTATAAATATTGCTTTGGTTATGGACTACAATTACGAAACTTCTTAGTTTCATTTATTTTTATTTTTATAGGATGTTTCTCCTTAAACAAAATATTTTGGAATCAATTTGACCTACATGAGAAAGATTTTGCAATACAATACTTTTCTAGTAAAGAATATAGTAATTATGCTAATTTATATTACACTACAGACGTTTTAACAAAAGCTATCGATTCCCAATTTCAGCCCTGCTCAAATTTTGGTATGTTATTTTATTTCATTCAGGGTAGTATCGGAATAATTTATTTTAGTCTCTTAGTAACAGTTTTAATTAATAAATTTGTAAAGTAATGGCACATAGTATAATAAAATACGGATCTTATATTAGAGGAAATTCTGATAAATACAGTGATAAAGATATTTTGATTGTTGCTGATAACTTTGAAGAATTAAAAACTCTGAATAGCTACTATTCAAATAAAGGATGGTCGACATCTTTATATACTTATGACAAAATAGAATATCTAGCAAAAAATGGGTATCTTTTTGTAAAGCATCTAATTAATGAAGGTGAGATTATTAAAGACAACAATGGCATCTTATATGACATTTTACAAAAATTTGAAGAAAAGTTAGACTATACTCTTGAAATAAAAAAATCTTCGGAATTTATTAATTATCTAAATTTTATTCCAAATATAGTTGAAAGTTATTTTTGGCTTTGCGACAATGTTTATATTGCCTTAAGAAATTCACTTATATACAAATCGGCTTTAAAAAAAGAATTTTTGTTTAGTTACGTTGATTTAATTAAATGTTTATTGAATGAAAAATCTATTACAAAAAGTGAATTTGATACATTAATGCAATTAAGAGTTGTCAAATCTTGTTACAGAAATAATTACAAAGACATTTACCCCTCACTAGATTACACTCATAAGGTTATTAGTATAGCTAATAAAATTGGATTAAATTTAAATATCGAGTTTTCTGCAAATATGAATTGTCTTAAACTAGTAGATTATCATAAGATTGATTCGCCATATAAAAAGCTAAGATTTATTGAGTTAATTTTAAAAAATGAATCAATTGAAGATACATATTTGAACAAATGTATATCAAATCCGCAGATGTATGCTAACAATAGACAAATAGAAAATATTTATCTGAAAGCAATCTCAAAAATAAGATCATCACATAACATCGTATTGGCGAAATGGCGGGTTTAGGGAGAAATTGAAAGTTTCCCCCGCCCCTCCCCGCTCCCCAAAGTCTCCCGACTTTGCGCCTATTAAAAGAAAACTATCTTTAATAAAACACCAATCTCCGTAATCTCCCGACCTGGGAGTTTTTCCTTTCCCCTACCATTCCCAGGACCCAAAAAAACCACCTCAATCGAGGTGGTTTCATTATTATAAATCTCTAAGATTAGAATCCTTCCGGCTTCACATCATCAGTGTTTTCGCCTTCGTTCAATGGCTTGAAGGTATCTTCGCCAGCCGGTCTTTCTTCAGTTCTTCCGCTGTGTTGTGGTCTGTCGTTACCGCCTCGGTTATTACCGCCCGGTCTTCTGTCGCCACCGTCTCTTCTGTCGTTTCTTGGGCCACGGTTTTCGCGGTTGTCACCTTCACCTTCTTTACGCTCAGGTCTCGGAGGTCTTGGTAAAAGCACTTTTCTTGAAAGTTTCATCTTCTTACGGTCATCATAACCCATGAATTTCACTTCCACTTCGTCGCCTTCGTTGTAAGGAACTTTGTCAAGTCTTGCCCATTCGATTTCGGAGATGTGAAGAAGACCTTCAGTACCTTTGGCAATTGCTACAAACGCACCGAAATCCATAACTTTCACTACTTTACCGTTATAAACTTCACCAACTGTTGGTACGAAAGTAATTTCGTTGATCGCAGCGATGGTCGCATTGATATTCTCTCTGCTAACGCCGGAGATTTCAATTCTACCGATCTCACCGATTTCTTCAATCGCAATAACCGTATCAAAATCTTTCTGCATCTGCTGAATAATTTTCCCACCAGGCCCGATAACCGCACCGATAAACTCTTTAGGAATCTCAAGAACTTCCATTTTCGGAGCGTGTGGCTTCACATCAGCTCTTGGTTTGTCGATGGTTTTCAACATTTCACCAAGGATATGAAGACGTCCTTCTCTCGCTTGTTTCAGTGCAGTTTCCATAATGTCCATAGAAAGTCCCTGGATTTTGATATCCATCTGGCAAGCTGTGATTCCGTCTGCAGTTCCTGTAACTTTAAAGTCCATATCACCTAAGTGATCTTCATCACCTAAGATATCTGAAAGTACGGTAAACTTACCTGATTCAGGATCAGTTACCAATCCCATGGCAATACCTGAAACTGGTTTTGTAATCTGTACACCTGCATCCATCAATGCTAATGTTCCGGCGCAAACCGTTGCCATTGAAGAAGAGCCGTTAGATTCAAGGATATCAGAAACGATACGAATCGTATAAGGATTCTCGTTCGGGATAATGTTCTGTAGTGCACGCTGTGCAAGGTTTCCGTGGCCTACTTCTCTTCTTGAAGTTCCTCTTAAAGGTCTTGCTTCACCGGTAGAGAACGGCGGGAAGTTGTAGTGAAGGAAGAATTTCTCGTCGTAATTAATAGCAACTGAATCTACCATGTTGGCGTCTTTTACAGAGCCTAAAGTTACTGCTGTTAAAGACTGGGTTTCACCTCTTGTGAAGATTGAAGACCCGTGCGCTCCTGGTAAATAATCAACTTCTGACCAAATCGGACGAATGGTTTCCGGTGTACGGCCATCGAGACGGATTTTGTCGTTAAGGATCATCTGTCTCATCGCTTCTTTTTCCACATCGTGGAAGTATACTTTAGCGAAAGGCTTCACTGTTTCCAATTCTTCTTCAGAATACTGTGCTAAGAATTCATCTAAAACAGCTTTAAAGTTTTCACCTCGTTCTTCTTTTGCAGACGGGGTTTTTGCAACCTGATATACTTTATCGAAGGTTTCTTTCCACACTTTAGCGCGAATTTCTTCGTCGTGAGTCTCGTGGCTGTATTCTCTTTTAGGGAAAGCTTTTCCTACTCTCTCAGCAAGTCTTTCCTGTGCTGCAACCTGAACTTTAATTTCTTCATGCGCAAATTTGATTGCTTCGATCATTTCCTGCTCAGAAATTTCGTCCATAATACCTTCCACCATAACGATAGAATCTTTGGTTGCACCTACCATAATATCCAGATCAGCTTTTGCAAGATCTACGATACTTGGGTTTACCGAAAGTTCGCCATCAATTCTTACCACTCTTACTTCCGACATTGGTCCGTTGAAAGGGATATCGGTAATGGCAATTGCTGCAGAAGCGGCTAAACCTGCGAGGGCTTCCGGCATTACTTCTTTATCGTAAGAAATCAATGAAATCATTACCTGTACCTCTGCATGGAAATCTTCCGGGAAAAGCGGACGCAAAACGCGGTCTACCAGTCTCATCGTTAAGATTTCTTCATCAGATGGTCTTGCTTCTCTTCGGAAAAAGTTTCCTGGGATTTTACCTCCTGAATAGAATTTTTCTCTGTAATCTACCGTTAACGGAAGAAAATCTACGCCCGGGCTTGCTTCTTTGTTGGCAACAACGGTTGCTAAAAGCATGGTGCCGCCCATTCTTACTACTACGGATCCGTTGGCCTGCTTAGCCAGCTTCCCCGTTTCGATGGTGATTTCTCTACCATCTTTTAATTGAATTGTTTCAATAATTGCTTGTGGAGCATTCATAAAATTTGTTCGTCTTTGGCACTCCGTATGAGTGCGGTTAATATTTAATCGTTTTAAATTATCGGAGGCAAAGATAGTTAAAATCACTGAAAATCTTAGATGTTAAAACGTTTTAATGAAGACTAATGCATTAAGGGTGCGTGCCGGTAAAATAAATTTCCGGTGGATAAGAAAACGATAAACCTGAAAATTATATTAAAACCGAAGTATGCTTTTTTACTTCTTACCAGAGTTTCACCGTTACAGAAAGCAGTAATTTCCTTATGAGGACTGCATTATTCTTTTTTACTCCGTTTTGTGCAGAATGTTTGGTCAAAGATTGAAATATACCCGCAGATTTCTTTATCCTCGTATCAGGAAAGTTGCCCTTGAAAAATAATTTTGAGCAGCGGAAATTATATTTTTTTTTCAGAAGAGCTATGTCCGGTGGCATAATATTGGAATTTAACCCGGAAATCATTAAAAAATATTATTATGGGAATTTTATGGACGCTTATTATAGGCGCAATCGCAGGCTGGCTGGGCTCACAGATCTTTAAAGGAGGAAGCCTTGGCCTTATCGGAAACATTATTGTAGGGATCATTGGTGGTGTAATAGGATATTACCTTTTGGGCACCACTTTCGGAACTGCAGTTATAGGTCAAATTTTAACCGGAGCTGTGGGATCGATCATCTTACTAGCGGTGATTAATCTTTTTTCCGGCAGAAGGGTATAATGAATTATACACTTTTAAGCATAAAAAAAGCAACTCAATTGAGTTGCTTTAATTTTTCTCGGAAAAATGATTATTTTCTTAAACCAAGTTCTGCGATAATCGCTCTGTATCGGTTAATATCTTTCTTCTTAAGATAATCCAAAAGCGCTTTTCTTTTACCTACCAACGCAACCAAAGAACGCTCCGTGTTGAAATCGTGACGGTTTGCTTTGAGGTGTTGAGATAAGTGATTGATTCTGTAAGTGAAAAGGGCAACTTGTCCCTCAGCGCTTCCTGTGTCTGCATCAGACTTTCCGTGTTTTGCGAAGATTTCTTTCTTCTTTTCTGTTGTTAAGTACATTCCAATATTATTTTAATGATTATTATGTAACGGGTGCAAAAGTACATCAATTTTTTAATTTATGAAAACATTATTACATCAATAAAAGAAACAATTCAATCTGAATGTTAAAAAAATCTTAAAATTATTATTGCAAATTCGTTTAATGGCAGTATTTTTGTAAACACAAATTTATGATGAATCATCTCTATCTCTTTGCATTAGGCACTTTTTTTCTTTTTACTGGTTGCCAGTCAATTCCTGCTCAAAATATTACTGCTGCAAAGGATTTGAAGAACCAAAATATCATCTACTTCAATCCTGAAGTTTTTCCTGATATTGATGAAATTAAAGAGCCCACTTACACCGCTTTTTATGCTGCTGTTTCCGAAAAAACGCAGTATTTCCGCAATTATAATATGCTGCGGGTAGATTCATACATGCCTTACGATGCGGTGGATGTTGGTGCAGTTGTTGAGTATTGCAAAAATAACAATGCGCAACTTGCGGTGATTCCGAAAGTAAAATATTTTAAAGTAGGAGTAGGGAAGTATGTTTTCTCGAATCAGGTGATCATCAGTATGAAATTATACGATTCTCTCGGCAATTTCCTCGCAGAAACCAATTACGACACCTACCGCAAAAATGCCAGAATTTTGGGCTCGGCAGAAAATTCAATTAAAATTGGCGCCACCGGTGCAATGACGAATCTTGGGAAGAACCTGCGTAAATCCAAAACGTATTCAATTTCCGGGGCGAACTGATATTCCTTCGCTTTAATCATTCTTAATTTCGTTATTTGCAAGTTTTTGAACTATTTTTGCAGTTCAACAGAAAATTTATTGTTTTTTGGAAACCCAGGATCTCATATTTAATCCGGCAGATATTGCAGAAACGCTCAGCGAACTTCCCGTTAAAGAGCGCGTTTTGGCATTTCTGAAAGTTCCGAAACAGTACAAGGCAGAGGTGTTCTCGCACCTGGATCCCGATTTTCAGGAAGAAACCATCAGAAATATTGGCAGTGAAGAAGTTTCTGAAATCTTAAATGCCATGACGCCGGATGACCGTACGGCTTTGTTTGAGGATTTTCCGGACGAACTTATAAAATATTCCATCAATCACCTTAATCCGCAGGAACGGAGAATTGCCCTGAAACTTTTGGGTTACGATTCCGATTCCATCGCGAGGCTCATGACGCCTTATTACATCCAGATACGAAAAGAATGGACCGTGAAAAGATGCCTGCAGCAGATTAAAAAAGTGGGTAAAAAGATGGAAACAATGAACCATCTGTATGTGGTGGATGAAAGAAACCAACTTATTGATGACATTGCGATTGGTTCGTTACTTTTGGCGGAAGAAGATACTTTGATTTCCGAAATTACAGACAATCATTTTGTAGCCATTACCACCACCACGAGTAAAGAGGATGCGGTGCAGTATTTCGAAAAGTACGACAGAACCGCGCTTCCGATTGTAACCGAAGCCGGAGTTTTGGTTGGAATTGTTACCATTGATGACATCCTAGACCAAATCGAGCAGCAAAACACCGAAGATATCCAAAAATTCGGGGGTATGGAAGCGCTTGACGAACCTTACCGCCAAACGCACTGGTTTGAAATGATTAAAAAAAGAGGTTTCTGGCTTATTCTTTTATTTTTCTTTCAGCTTTTAACGGCTTCGGCGATGGGTTATTTCGAAGATGAAATTCAGAAAGCTGTAGTGCTTACCTTATTTGTCCCGCTGATTATTTCAAGTGGTGGAAACACCGGTTCCCAGGCAGCTACACTGATTATCCGCGCCATGGCACTTCAGGAAATTACCGTAAAAGACTGGTGGCTCGTAATTAAGAAAGAACTCGTTACGGGGATGGTTCTTGGAGGGATTTTAGGCATTTTTGGCTTCTTCAGAATTATGCTTTGGCAATACGCAGGCTGGTTCAACTATGGCCAGTATTGGGCATTTATTGCATTAAGCGTTGGGATTTCTCTGGCGATGATCGTGATGTGGGGCACACTTTCCGGTTCTATGGTTCCTTTTGTTTTAAAGAGGTTTAATCTGGATCCGGCCACTTCTTCTGCGCCTTTTGTTGCCACTTTGGTGGATGTCACCGGTCTGGTGATTTATTTTTCAGTCGCAGGGTTGCTGTTGAGCGGGAAACTTCTATAAAAACTTTTATGAAAATCATTTCACTGGTTCCGAGTATTACCGAAACCCTTTTTGATTTGGGTTTATCTGAAAATGAAATCATCGGAAGAACAAAATTCTGTATTCATCCTGCAAACCGGGTGAAAAAGGTACCTGTAATTGGCGGCACGAAGAACCTTAATATTACAAAGATTAAGGCCATGAAACCTGATCTGATCATCGCCAATAAAGAAGAGAATATAAAAGAAGATGTGGAAGAGCTTCAGAAATATTTTAAAGTTCTGGTGACCAATGTTTCTAATCTGGAAGATAATTATTACCTTCTAAAAACATTGGGAAATTTACTTGGCAAACAAGAAATCGCTCAGAAATTTAATTTGAAAATCTATGAAATTCTTGCTGAATTTTCTGATTTAGAAAAGAAAAAATGCGCCTATTTGATTTGGAAAAATCCTTATATGACCGTCGGCTTCGATACTTTTATTCATGATATTTTAGATAAAGTGGGTTTCGAAAATATATTTAAACCTCACAAAAGATATCCTGAAATTACTGTTGAAGAATTAAAAGCTGCTGAATTTATTTTTCTTTCGACAGAACCATTTCCCTTTAAGCAAAAACATGTTGAGGAACTTCAGAAGCAGCTCCCAGATTCAAAAGTCCTATTAGTTGACGGTGAAGCATTTTCCTGGTACGGAACCCGACTTGCAAAGTGCGAAGGTTATTTTCAAAATTTGGTTGAAAAATGCCAATAAAAAAAGAACTTCAAAAAGAAGTCCTTCAATTTATTTTAGAAAATATGATTAAAGTTTAGTCATTTCAGCTTTAATTTTGTCCTGCAAACCTGCGCTTGCTGCCACCAAGGGAAGTCTTAAATAATTTTTAATAATTCCTTTTTCTGCAAGAACGGTTTTAATTCCTGCCGGATTTCCTTCTGCAAAAATCAAGCGTGTAATTTCTACCAGTTTGTTGTGGATTTCGTAAGCTTCTTTCACTTTTCCTTCAAAAGCCAGCTGAACCATTGTTGAGAATTCTTTCGGATAACCTTGTCCAATTACCGAAATTACGCCGTTTCCGCCCGCGAGTGTTACAGGAAGCGTATATTCGTCGTCACCGGAAACTAAATTGAAATTTGCAGGTTTCAGTCTCAAAATATCGAAATACTGCAGAATATTCGGTGCAGCTTCTTTAATCATGATTAAATTCGGGAATTCCTCAGCTAAACGAAGTGTGGTAGAAGCTTCAATGTTCTGTCCTGTCCGGGAAGGTACGTTGTAAATGATGATTTTTTTTCCCGTTTGGGCTAAAACTTTATAATGTTGGTAAAGCCCTTCCTGATTCGGTTTATTGTAGTAAGGAGAGACAGAAAGAACGGCATCGAATTCCGAAAGATCGGTTGCTTCGATTTGCTTTTTTACCTCCATTGTGTTGTTTCCACCAATTCCCAAAACAAGCGGAACGCGTTTATTATTAACCTTTATAATGTGGTTGACAACTTGGTTTTTTTCTTCGGACGAAAGCGTTGCCGCCTCTGCAGTAGTTCCCAAAACCACAAGATAGTTTGTTCCGTTTTCGATGTTGTAATCTACCAGTTTGGTAAGTGAATCGAAATCTACGGATAAATCTTCATTAAAAGGTGTAACCAAAGCAACACCAACTCCTTTTAAATTGCTCATTGTTGTATAATTATCAGTCAAAATTACAAAATTTAAAACAAGAATTTATGAAAAACAATCATAAGTTTATATTCATATCTTTATATTTGCAACACTAGATTTTATTTTCATGAAAATTAAATTCCTGCTTATAGCATCAGCGTTTTTGTCTTTTACAGCCTGCAAAACACCGCTGAATATTGCCAAAGTAAGCCCCGAAAAAAACATTTCACTTTCCAAAGATTTACCGGAAGCTCAAAATTTTAAAGATTTTATTGAGCCTTACAAACAGGAAGTGGAAGGTAAAATGAACACCAAAATTTCGCACACTGCGGTAGATCTCAACAAACAGGGCGATAACAGCAATCTGGGGAATCTTCTGGCAGATTATACTTTTGAAGGTGCTGATGACTGGGCAAAAAAAAACGGAATCCCGGCCGGTGTTGACGCCGCGGTGATTAATGTTGGCGGTATAAGGTCCAGCATTGGCGCAGGAGATATCCTTACCAAACATGTGTACGAAGTAATGCCTTTCGAAAACGAAGTGGTAATTGTAAAGATGAAAGGTTCGGATCTGCAGGGACTTTTTGATTATTATCTGAAAACCCAGAAAAACAACCCCGTTTCTCATCTTTATATTGAAACTGATAATGACAAAGTTATCAAAGGCCTTGTAAAAGGAAAAGAAGTAATCGAGACGCAGGATTATTATATCGCAACTTCGGATTATTTGGCTTTGGGCGGAGATAATATGGCTTTTTTCGGGAAGGGAGAATTAATTTCTACAGGTTTAAGGCTTCGGGATTTGTTCTTAGAAAAATTTAAGGCAAACTCTGAAATCGTGGCGCCAAAAGATGTGCGTTTAAACTTTAAAAACAAAAAAAACAGAACCGATGGATAGAAAGAAATTTCTGAAAACGATAGGAGGTGGAACTTTGGCGCTCACCCTTGCTCCGAATCTGCTGCTGGCGGAAAACTTTAAATTTTTAGAGCAGAATTCAGACTATAAACTTACAATTCTTCATACCAATGACCAGCACAGCCGGATTGAGCCGTTTGATTCCAGCTACAGCCGAAATCCCAATCAGGGAGGTTTTGCAAGAAGGGCAGCTTTAATTCAGAAAATCCGCGGCGAAGAAAAAAATGTGCTTTTACTGGATTCCGGTGATATTTTTCAGGGAACACCGTATTTCAATTTTTTTGGTGGTGAACTGGAGTTTAAACTCATGTCGATGATGGGTTATGATGCCGCGACGATGGGCAATCATGATTTTGATAATGGTCTGGAAGGTTTTAAAAAAGTTCAGCCAAATGCTAAATTCCCGTTTCTGTGCTCCAACTACGATTTTAAAAATACCATTCTGGACGGGCATACATTACCGTTCAAAATTTTTAATAAAAATGGAATAAAAGTCGGGATTTTCGGCGTCGGTATTGAACTTTCAGGTTTGGTTGGCAAAAAGAGCTATGGCGAAACCCTTTATCTGGATCCTGTGGAAACTGCACAGCATTATGCAACATTTTTGCGGAAAGAAAAAAAATGTGATATGATCATTTGCCTCTCGCACATCGGTTATGATTACAAAGATGATCCTAAGAAGATTTCAGACAAAATTCTGGCTGCAAAGACCGATGGTATTGATTTGATTTTGGGCGGACATACCCATACTTTTTTACCCGAACCACAGTCATTTATTAATAAATCCGGCAAGAATGTACTTGTAAATCAGGTAGGTTGGGCCGGATTGCTTTTAGGGAAAATTAATTTTTATTTCGACAAAAATAAGAATGTAAAAAATATTTCCTGGAACACCCAGGTTATTGATGAAAGCATTTTGGTTTAAGAAAATATAAAAGTTCCAGAGAAATAAGCTCTTCAAAAATACAACACGAATTAACCGATGAAAAAAATATTAACGTTTTTAATCCTTTTATGTACGCTACAAATTTCTGCGCAGGTAATTTCGAGCAGTAAGTGGAGCGATTTATTTTCCTACAATAATGTCTTGGCGATCCGTGAAGATAACGGAAGACTGATCGCAGCTACAGAAAACGGGATATTTTTTTACACCCCCGCAAGCGGTGAACTTAGCAAACTTTCGAAAGCAAATGGTTTGCATGAAGTGAAGATTTCTGCTTTTGATTATAATCCACAAACCAAAATAGGTTTAGTAGGTTATCAAAATGGTTCGATGGACGTAATTACACCAGAAGGGATAACTTATGTAGTCGATATTCCGATTGCTACAGGATACGCTGGAGATAAAAAAATTAATCATATTTCGATTACAGGAAATTTGGCAGTAATTTCTGTGGGATATGGTGTTTCGATTTTCCGTTTAGACAGAAAAGAATTCGGTGACTCTGTCTTTTTCACCAGTGGTGGTGTATACGAGGCCGCCCGCGAAGCTGTGATTAAAGATAATGTGGTGTACGCTGTTACCGCAACCGGTTTAAAATCGCACGAAATAAATGTAACCTTCCCCATCTATTCAACATGGAACACCATAGTGGGAGAAAGTTACAGCCATATCAGCAATGGAAGCGTTATTGCGTATTCTAATACAAATACAGTGAGATATGGTAGCGGTACTACATTTTCAAATTTACCAAGGAGTTTTTCTAATATACAGGATGTTTTGGTAACCCCGGAACATATTGTGGTTACAGATGTTTCGTCGGTTTCTGTTTTTGGCATTGCGGGAAATATTATCAGATCCTATGATGCCGGTGAACTACTGAATTCCGCAATTTATGCAGATTCCAGGATCTATGCGGCCACGAAAGTTTCCGGAATGAAAAATGAGGCGGGAGACAGTTTGAAACCAGACGGACCATATAGCAATACCTCGTATAAAATCAATCTTCACGAAAACCAGATCGTAATTTCTACGGGAGGTCGGGATGCTTTTAATACGCCAATTTACAGGAATTTAGGATATTACCATTTTAATGGGACCAGCTGGGTGTACCCGGAATATTTTAAAAATTCAAATATTCTGTTTAATGTAATGGATGCTGTTATAAATCCAGCAAAACCTTCTGAAATCTTCTTTGCTAATTTTACACCAGTAGATGGTGGAAAAGGTATTTACAAAATGAACGATGACCAGTTTGTGAAAAGGTATGTAAGTACCGATGGTTGGTTAAACCGGGTAATCGGATGTGCTTTTGATGAAAACAACCACTTATTTGTCTCAGCCTCGCATGTCAACTCTGATCGAATAGGATTTTATCTATATAATCCCAGTACGGATGACTTTAAGTTAATTTCCCCGGTTATTGCAGGGGGGGTTCAAAAACCTTTTATAAAGTCTGGTGTTCTCTACACCCCATCTCCATTTTTCACAGGGGGCGGTTTACTGGTCTACGACTACAAAAATACACCTGCAGTTACAGGCGACGACCGTTTTAAAATCCTTCGAAAAAACAATAATCTTCCTGCGGATGGAGTGGTGTCAGCAAATATTGACAAAAATGATGATATTTGGATCGGTACCAGAATCGGGCTTAGAATCATCAGTAACCCATCTTCATTTATAAGTGAAGAAAATCCGCAGGCAGAACCAATTATCATTGAAGAAAATGGTCTTGGTGAAGAACTGTTCCGCGACAGCAGCATTTTGCAAATCGAGGTAGATGCCGGAAACCAAAAATGGATTTCAATTGATGATGGCGGTGTTTTTTATCTGAGTTCAACTGGCGAACAAACATTGAAGCATTTTACAAAAGAAAATTCGCCTTTGCCCAGCAACAGTGTTACCGACATAAAAGTAGACAACAAAACCGGTAAAGTATATTTTGTAACCCTTGACGGGGTGATGGTTTATCAGGGTGATGTGCTGAATGTAACTGAAGATTTCGGTGATGTTTTGGTTTACCCTAATCCGGTCGTTTACTCCAAATATAAAGGCAATGTAAGAATTCGGGGTTTAGCCGAAAAAACCAATATACGAATTACCGATGCTGCCGGAAACCTTGTTCATCAGGCTGTTTCCAGAGGAGGATATTACGAATGGAATCTCAATAACCATCGGGGAGTTCGGGTAGCGTCCGGGATTTATTTTGTCCTGATGACCAATGCAGACGGAACCGATAGTGCGACTGCAAAAATTGCTGTAGTAAATTAATGTTTACCCAAACCTGCTATTTACTTTCGTATGTGAAATATGGAGATAATGGTGCTGTGCTGCATTGTTTTTCGGCAGATACAGGCTACCAGAGTTTTTTTGCACGAGGCATTTATTCGTCGAAAAATAAAAAGAAACCTTATCTTCTTCCATTAAATCTTCTAAACATCACGGTCTCAAAACCCAATGCTCAAAAAGGAATTTCAACGGCATCAAAAATCGAACTTTCTGCCGGTATCCATGATTTTAATGATGTGAAGATCAACTCAGTCCTGTTTTTTACTGCAGATTTTCTTCATCAGATTTTAAGGGAAGAACATCAGAATGACTTGGCTTTTAATGAAATAGAAGAGTTCAGGCAGGAAATTGCGCTCAATAACCATAATTCTCATATATCGTTAATTTTTAATTTTTTAAAAATTTCTGGAATTGCACCGCTTTTTAAAGACGAAAAGTATCTGGACCCCGAATCAGGAATTTTCAGAGATCAAATTTCGCATCCACTTTTTACTGAAGAAATTTCACAGCTTTGGAAGCGTTTTTTAACTGCGCCCCAAACGTACTCAATTAAGCTTCAGCGAGCAGAAAGAAATGCTTTTCTCGATTCGCTGATGGTTTACTATCACCTGCATTTCTCGGGATTTTATACCCCTAATTCTTTGGCTGTTTTGCGACAGATTTACGAATAACGGGATAAAAAAAATTCCTCAAAAATGAGGAACTTAATAATTTATGCTCAGATATTATCTTTCTGCATCAAAATGTGTTGTTTTGTAAATTTGGAAATTAAATACAAAACTCCTGTTTCTGTATGCAAGACCGGTATAATTGAAATGTACATCTCTTGCAAAAGCTGCTCTGGAAGGCACAATGATCACACCCTGAAGATTATAATTGCTGTCATCGGGCATATCAAATGCCTGGAATTTTTTAATCGCTTCCTGAAATCCTTCAATTTCATAATAACTTCTCTCTTTGGCAGCGGCAACTGTTGCACTTGTGAGAACAGATTTCTTCACGTAGAAATAAGAAGGATCTACTTCCGGAACCCCAGCACCGTCGATGGTATTTCTGAAGGTTGATGGTGATGTAAAAGTAACCTTATTATCGGTATTTGTAGCAACATAAGTTGTCGATCTACTCATTAATCTAAGCAAATCATATTGGCCGACATTTGTTCCAGCGGTTGGCTGTGCACCAGGTCTCACGATATAAATAACACCGGACGGCAATGTTACAGGGTTCAAATCTGCTAACTTTACGTTTACCGTATCTGTAGCAACAAACTCCTTTATATTTCCTTTCGCATCAAGGTAATGAGTATCCAGAAAGTGCTGTGCCGCCTGGTCATCATATGTATTCTGTGTTTCTATGCTTACTTCCTCTGTTGTCTCAGGATTATCATCGTTTCTGCAAGATATAATGGCTATAGATGCTAATGCGAGATATAAGAATGTTTTCTTCATTTTTAATATTATCATTAAATTGCTAAAATTTTCAATCCAGCAAAAGTATAAATAAAATATGAGAATCGATAAATTTTTATGGTGTGTGCGGTTTTACAAAACAAGAAGTATTGCGGCCGATGAAATCAAGAAAAACAGAGTTTCTGTAGGAAATAATGTGGTGAAATCATCCAAAGAGGTGAATCCGGGAGATGTGATAAAAATTCGCAAAAATCAAATCGATTATCAGCTTAAGGTTCTTGAGATCCCGAAAAGCAGGTTAGGTGCGAAGTTGGTTCCCCTTCATATTGAAGACAAAACAGATAAAGAACAGTACGAAATCCTTAAACTACGTAAGCTTACCCAGGATTACTACCGAGGAAAAGGCGAGGGAAGACCTACGAAAAAAGACCGCCGGGATATGGATGAATATGTAGCCGGAGATGCAAATTCCGAAATGGCTGATGATGACTGGGATTTATTTTTCAGTGATGTGACCGAAAATACTGAAGATTAAAACAACGCTGCAATTTCATCGGCAATCTGTTCTGGTTCTTTACCATCGGTATCTATAGTAAATTTTGCCTGTGAGTAATAGAAGTTTCTTTCAAAAAGATGCTTGGCAATAAATTCCGGTAAATCTTCGTCATTCTGGGAAGCAATAAGCGGTCTTTTCTGTTTCTGTTTTAAAAGTCTCTGAGAAAGTGTTTTTACAGAAGTTCGGAGGAAAATACTTTCCGTATGCTTATTGATAAGTTGCATATTGTTATAGTAAGCTGGCGTGCCGCCACCCAGACTTAAAATACAGTGTTCAGAAGTTGCTAAAATCGCTTCAAGTAATTCCCGTTCCTGCTTTCTAAAGTATATTTCACCCTTTTTTTGAAAGATTTCGTGAATGGATAAATTGTTTTTCAAAGAAATTTCTTTGTCGAGATCAATTAATTTTAAATATAGCTTTTGGCTCAAAACTTTGGAAATGTGAGATTTACCACTTCCCATGTATCCTATGAGTGAAATAATCATTTTTGAATTTTGTACAAATTACTAAAAAAATTTTGAGATTTTAAAAAAAGGCCTATCTTTGCACCACTCAAAAAGGGAAAATAATTACAGATTTCGGTTTTTAATTATTCGTTTTAGAGAGTGGCCGACTCGGTAGCTCAGCTGGTAGAGCAATACACTTTTAATGTATGGGTCCTGGGTTCGAATCCCAGCCGGGTCACTAGCTAAAAATTCCGTAACTGTTACGGATTTTTTTTGCCTGCGTGGTGAAATTGGTAGACACGCCATCTTGAGGGGGTGGTTTCCTAAGGATGTGCTGGTTCGAGTCCAGTCGCAGGCACAAGTTAAATTTATTAGAAAGTAAATTTTATTGTTTACATTTTCTAAGACTCGGTAGCTCAGCTGGTAGAGCAATACACTTTTAATGTATGGGTCCTGGGTTCGAATCCCAGCCGGGTCACAATTTTACTCTTAGGAGTAAATTTTTTTCATATTAATATTTTGTGATTTGGTGATCAAAAGTCTTCCCGCAAGGAAGACTTTTGACGTCTCCGGAAGGTTAATCCAAATACATATTATCGATCGGCCGAACATCGCCAACGTTTACCACGATGAATGCACGGCCATTTCTGTCTTCGTAATAGAAATCGGTTTCTTTCAGTGAATCTTCGTTTTTAAAGTTTTCATTTTAATTCTCCAGCAACTGATTCGTAGTTAATGACGTTTTTACCATTTTTTGAGAAATATGTTCCTAATTTATTCTAAATTTGGGGAATGTTGAGTTTTATTAATTCCGCTAGAGGAGTTGCGATTTTAATGGTTGTCATATGTCATTGCGGTGTATTATATACTTTTGAAAGTAAATATATCCGAGAATTATATGCTTATGGGCAACTTGGAGTTCAATTGTTTTTTTTGGTTTCAGCATATACACTTTGTTATTCCAGTGATAACCGAGGAAATGAGAAAAATGGAGTGATTTCATTTTATATTCGCAGATACTTTCGAATTTTTCCAGTTTATTATTTTGGGATTTTATTATACTATTTAATATCTGTCTCAAACCATGAAGGAGAGCAGTACACATTTTCAAATATAATAGCTAACGTATTTTTTTATCATGGTTTTGTTCCATCTGCTAATAATGCGATTGTTCCAGGTGGCTGGTCTATAGGTACAGAAATGATTTTTTATTTGATTTTCCCATTATTATATAGTTTTCTTAAAAAAGATTATATGATTCTGAAATCTATGATAATTGTAGTTTTATGTTACTTATTAATTTATTTAATGAAAATTGAAGTGAAAATAGCAACCTTTTGGTATTATAATATTTTGACTCAACTACCGGCTTTTTTAGTAGGCATTAATTTTTACAGATTTAGTAAAAAACTTGTTTTAAAAAATGCGGTATTAATTTTTACCATATTTACCATATTTACTGTTATTTTGTGGGTTTTGAAATTAGCGATTTTCATCCCTGTTTCAGCCTCTTTTTCTTTTTGTGGACTCGTGAAAATACTTGAATATAATATATTTAATTTCAAGTTTTTAGAAAATTTAGGAAAGGTTTCTTACTCAGTTTACTTGCTTCATTTTATTTTTGTTTTCTATTTATTGCCAAATCAGAGTCATTACATTTTTATTCCGATCTATATTATTGTTACAACGATTTCTACTTATTTCTTGGCCGTTTTAAGTGAACAATATCTAGAAAGACCTTTTATTCAGCTCGGAAAAAAGATTGTTACTATAATTAATAGTTAGATTATTATTTTTTAAGAAAAATACTTGCATATTCAGTTTAATTGAAATAAAAGGTTAATTTTGGATAAATGAATATTTTTGATTTTTATAGATTCTTAGAATGCTTAATACAAAAAATCATATAAAAATTACCAAATTTATTTGAATTAAATCATCATCTAAAAAATCAATTTATTATAAATGAATAAGATCTTTTCTGTTTTTTGTTTCATTTCGTTTTTGTGCTTTAGTCTGTATTTAACTCTTCAAAATTATGATGCCCGTTTATACGGATGGGATATGCCTGGATATTTAGGAGCCATTTATAAAACAGATAATCCTGACTCTATTAAAACGGTGCATAAATTGGTTTACAATTCCATTAAACAGGAATCATCAAAAAGTGCTTTTGAAAAAACTATTGGGGAAAAACCTTTTGGGGCTGCGACCAATGAGTTTGCTAGATCACCTGCAGCATTTAATGAACAGATTCCTTATTATCAAGTAAAACATTCTTATAATGCTTTCGGTTATGCAATTTATCGTTTAGGGGTTTCCGCACCGAAAGCATTGCTTATCGTTAACGGATTTTTCTACTTTTTCGCGGGAATATTTTTGTTCCTGATATTTGAATTTATTTTAACCAAAAATATTTTATTATCTTCAATTTTAAGTTTGTGCGTACTTTTGTTACAACCAATTCGTCAAATGGCATCCGATGCGACTCCAGATATTGTTTGTTTATCTTTACTACTACTATTTTTATATTCCGTACTGAAAAAATTTTCTGTTCTTTTCCAATTCACAATTTTACTGAACATTGTTTTAGTACGTCCTGACATGATAATATTGGGTATTAGCTATTTTTTGTTGGTGTTTTTATATAAATATTTTAAGACTAAAAAATTTGCTTTTGAGGCTACATTGTACATATTTAGCTTAAGTTTTGTGTACTTAATAATTGTTAAATTCTACAATTACCCTGGATGGGCTGATGTTTTTTATGATAGCTTCATAAATCGTAGGTTATACATTTCTAAGGAATCCCCGACATTTAACGCAACTCAATATATTGACATTGTATTGTCAAATCTGAAAAATTTTAAAAAAATATCTTTACTTGCTTTGCTTTTTTCTGTTGTAATAATTTACTTCTCCAAAAATGCATGGGAAAAATACTTCACAATTTTAATCTTTCTTAATATTTATTTAAAATTTTTATTTTTTCCAATGGCGGGAGAATATCGTTTTTTCATCGGATTTATACTAATGTTGGCTATTTATCTCATTTATATTTTAAATAAGAGATTTGATTTTGTACAAGTGATTTATCTTCGGAAATCAAATTTCGAAAAAGCCGGCTTAAACTAATTCTATTCTTCTCAATGCAAATTTATTTATTCGTCAAGTTATTTCAATCTAAATGAATATTATCAATCAGCCTAACATCTCCCACGTTTACTACAATGAATGCACGGTAGTTTCGGTCTTTGTAAAAGAAGTCGGTTTCTTTTAATGTAGATTCGTCTGCAATTAAAAAATACTCTAAAGCCATTCCCCTCTGGTTTTCGAAGATATCTTTTACACGCTGGTTGATTTCGGGAACAGTGATCACCCTGAACCAATCATTTACTTTAACTAAGGTTTCGAAAATCACTTTTGCAGCTTCGCGCTGGGTAGAATCTAGCCGTTGGTTTCTCGAACTCATCGCAAGTCCGCTGTTTTCACGGTAAATTGGTACTCCGTGAATTTTTATAGGTAAGTTGTGTTTTTCTGCCAATTTCTTAATAATAGCAAGCTGCTGATAATCTTTATCCCCAAAATAAGCATTGTCTGGTTTCACCTGTTGGAAGAGCTCTTCTACCACTGTTCCTACACCATCGAAGTGACCGGGACGAAACTTGCCTTCCATTTCACTTTCCAGACCGTCGAAGTCATAGCTTTTGCTTTTGAGTCCATCGGGATAAATGTCATTCACCTCCGGAATATAAACTGCATCAACAAATCCGGATTGTTCTAAAGCTTTAATATCATTCTCGATTGTACGTGGGTACTTCTCAAGATCTGCTGCATTGTTAAACTGGGTGGGATTAACGAATATTGAAGAGATAACAAGATCGTTATCTTTTCTGGCCTCGGCATAAAGCGACAGATGACCCTGATGAAGTGCACCCATGGTAGGAGCAAATCCAATTTTTTTGCCCATTTCCTTCTGTCTTTCAATATAATCGAGAAGTGTTTTCTTAGTTTTAAAAATTTCCATAATTAGTTTATCTAATGGTAAAAATAGTTATTTCTTGTAAAAAATAAAACAACTGTTATAAAATGTTTTTTATGCATAATCAGAGCGATTTCAATTATAATTATTAAAATTTGTTAATTGAAAAATATTAGCTTAAAATTTCGTAATTTTGTCCGACAGAATATTCTGCTTGATAATTGAAGAAACGATAGATTTTATGCCGAACCAAAAAATATTATACGTCACTACAGAGATGTTTCCTTACCAGGAAGACAGCAATATGGCCACCATGGTTAACAAAATGTCGCTAAAGATGCACCAGGATGGCAACGATGTACGCGTTTTTATGCCAAGATTTGGCCAGATCAGCGAAAGGAAATTTCAGCTTCATGAGGTGATTCGCCTTTCAGGAATGAACATTATTATTAATGATCTGGATCAGCCGCTGATTATAAAAGTAGCTTCTTTGCCGGGTGAAAGACTACAGGTTTATTTTATAGATAACGACGAGTATTTCAAGAGAAAGCAATTTTATGCAGACGATGAAGGAAATTATTTTCCGGATAATGATGAACGTGCGATTTTCTTTGCAAGAGGCGTTATTGAAACCATCAAAAAGCTTAACTGGGTTCCGGATGTAATTCATCTTAATGGCTGGATGGCTTCTTTCATCCCGGTTTATTTAAAAACTTTTTATAAGAACGATTCTTATTTTAAAGATTCAAAGCTTGTACTTTCTGTTTATAACGAAGAAGATGCAGCGCTTTCACCCACTGTAGAACAAAAGTTGAATTTCGACAATATTACTTCACTAAAAGCGTTTAAGAAACCTAGTTTTCAGCAGTTCGTTATCGAAAGCATGGATATGGTAGATGTCGTGGTAAAAGGTGATGAATTTCTGCAGGATGAACTGGATGCGGCCTTCAATAAGACAAAAACTGTAAAGTCTGAATATTTAGACGCTGAATCAATCGCAAAATTATACTAATCAATTTAAAATTTAATGACAAAAGATATTAAGAAATTATTCAATATTACAGCTTCGCTTGTAATTGGAAGTTTAATTTTATGGAATTGTGAACCCGATGCAGATCAACTGGGTTCACAGTTTTTTCAGAACGGAGCTCAGGGGATAGATTCAACATATAGCGTAATTGCTTATAGCGTAAATAATAACGACACCATACGTACAGATGCGACAAGACTCCAAAGCGCTACTTTAGGAGCTTTCAATGAGCCACAGTTCGGTCTTCAAAAATCAGCTTACGTTTCGCAGGTCAGACTTTCTTCTTACAGTCCGGATTTTGGAACAAACGCCGTTCTGGATTCAGCTGTTTTGGTTATTAAGCCGGCTTATGCTTCAGATTCTGCTACCACTACAACTGCAGATGATTATATTTATCCTGTGGGAGCAGTGCCTGCAAAAAAGGTGGTTGTGACTTATCCGGTGACCAAATACGGCAAAACCAAAATCGATGGAAAAACATTGTTTAATATAAAAGTTAATGAAGTTAACGACTTTTTAGGCTCTAATACCGATAAGATTTTTTCAAACAAAGCTGTTACGACCGGAAATCTATTGGCAAATAACGTTTTCAACGGTACGATTAACTCTATTAAAATTACAAAAGATTCAGATAATTCAGATCTTTATATACGCGAGGCTTCCCTTAGAATTGCTTTAGACAGTGCTTTTTTTCAGAATAAAATTATTGCCAAAGCTTCTTCACCTGAACTTGCCGACGCTGCGTCTTTCATCAGGTATTTTAAAGGATTGAAATTATCTGTGGAACAAAACGACGGATACATTTTCAATTTCGATCCCAACAGTGTTGTGATTAATCTTTATTATAAGAAGGATAAAGTTGAAAACGGCACCACAACAAGAGAAGAAGGAGTGTTTCCTCTTGATTTAGGCTCTTCGAACACACACTTTAACCAAATTACCTACGACAGGACAAATGCTCCTGCAGCATCTGTCGCTGCGGTTCAGGACACCATCAGTGGAATGCTTAAAGTATATGCCCAGGGAATGGGAGGTCCGGGAATAGGAATTAAAATTCCGGAGACTACGATTGCAAGCATTAAGGATTTATATAACAATGATAAAGCAGGAATTATTTCAGCAAAATTAAGGCTTTACACCGATGTAGCGAGCTGGAGCAATAATTACCAGAAACCTTCTTATTTTGTAGTAAAACAAAAAGATCTTAACACCTATCTTGAGGATATGAGCACGCTTGCCTATACTGGAGTTTATAATCTAGTGAAGGCTTATGATCTAGATAAAAATCCGGCTAAGTATGAGATTGGTATTACGCAGACTTTGAAAAATATTGTCGAGAAAGAAGCTAAGTCCCGCCATTTCATCCTGAACGTAGGTAATTATACCTATGATCAGACCGGTGCTTTGTTGGGGTCGTTTTATGCAGATCTTGGAGCGCAGAACTTCAATACGAGGTCTTATACACCTCACAGAGCTGTATTCGTAGGAACAGATCCTGGTAATGCCAGAAGTGCGCAGCTCATTATTACTTACGGAAAAAAATAGATTAAGAATTTAAATAAAAATATAATTATATGTGTGGTATTGTAGGATACACCGGTTTTCAGGATGCATATGAAGTGGTAATCAACGGTCTTCGCCGTTTAGAATACCGCGGATACGACAGTGCAGGAATTGTACTCGACAGTGAAAACTCAGATTTTGCTGTAGCTAAAACCAAAGGCAAGGTTGATGATTTAGTTGCCATTTCCAAAGATCTTTCCGGCAAGGCAAATGTAGGAATGGGTCATACAAGATGGGCAACCCATGGCGTGCCGAGTGACAGAAATTCGCATCCGCATGTTTCAAATAACGGCAAAATAGCATTAGTTCATAATGGGATTATCGAAAATTACGATACCATTAAAATTATGCTTACCGATAAAGGCTTCACTTTTCAGTCAGAAACCGATACCGAAATTTTGGTAAACCTGATCCAGTATTTTATGGATACCAATTCAGAAATCGATTTTCCTGCGGCAGTACGTTTCGCTTTGAATGAAGTTTATGGTGCCTATGCAATCACGGTAATGCACGATGATTTCCCAGGTGAACTTGTAGTAGCAAGATTAGGTTCTCCGTTGGCGATTGGTCTTGGCGAAAAAGAATATTTTATTGCTTCAGATGCTTCACCTTTCGTGGAATTTACCAAGGAAGCTGTTTATCTCGAAGAAGGGCATATGGCAACAATCTCTTTGGAAAAAGGAGTTGACATTAGAAACATTAAAGACAATGAAAAGGTTATTCCTGAAGTTCAGGAACTAAAATTAAGTCTGGAGCAAATTGAGAAAGGTGGATACGAGCATTTTATGCTTAAAGAAATTTTCGAGCAGCCTAAATCAATTCATGATACCTTAAGAGGAAGATTGTTGGTGGATGAAGGAATCATTAAGATGGCCGGAATCTGGGATCATCTCGACAGAATCAGCCAGGCACAGAAAATTACAATTATTGCCTGTGGTACTTCTTGGCATGCAGGATTAATTGGTGAATATTTAATAGAGGAGTTTGCAAGGATTCCCGTAGAGGTGGAATACGCATCAGAATTCCGTTACAGAAATCCAATCATCTCCGAAAAAGATGTGGTTATTGCAATTTCCCAGTCCGGTGAAACGGCAGATACCATGGCAGCCATTAAAATGGCAAGAGAAAAAGGAGCTTTCATTTACGGAATCTGTAATGTAGTAGATTCTTCAATCGCAAGAATTACCGATGCAGGATCTTATACTCATGCTGGACCTGAAATTGGTGTGGCTTCTACAAAAGCATTCACAGCCCAGCTTACCATACTTTCGCTTATCGCTTTGAAATTAGGTAAACATAATGGTCATCTCAGCAACCAGGAATTCATGAAACTTATTACTGAATTGGATGCAATTCCTAAAAAAGTAGAAGAAGTACTGGAATCTACAAATGAAATTACCCAGAATATCGCTAAGAATTTTGTTGACGCACAAAACTTCCTTTATTTAGGAAGAGGATACAATTTCCCGGCAGCATTGGAAGGAGCTTTGAAGCTTAAGGAAATCTCTTACATTCATGCGGAGGGATATCCGGCTGCTGAAATGAAACACGGACCAATCGCACTGATCGACGAAAACATGCCGATTGTGATCATTGCTCCAAAACAAGGACATTATGATAAAATTGTAAGCAACGTACAGGAAATTAAGGCACGAAAAGGGAAAGTAATCGCGGTAGTTAACAAAGGAGATACACAGGTAGCTTCCATGGCAGACTATGTTATCGAGTTTCCCGAAACTTCAGAATGTTTCTCTCCAATTATTGCGTCAGTTCCATTACAGTTACTGGCTTACTACATTGCTGTTTACAGGGGAGCAAATGTTGATCAGCCGAGAAATCTTGCAAAATCTGTGACTGTAGAGTAAAATAAATGTTAATTTTTGTAAAATAATCCAAGCAATTTTACGTTCTGCAAAAAAAATCATAATTGTTTTCTAAAAAATTATATATATTTACCGCTTAATTTCTAAAAAATAGCATGAAAAGAATATTTCTTATATTAATATCAGCATCTGTAGTAATCTCTTGTTCCAAAGGTGGTGGTGCCTCTGCAGGTAAGCCCGGAATAAAAGGAGAACTTGTCCCAAAGGGAAAATCTAAATCTTTTGTAGCCGAAAGACCTTACGGGATGGTAGCGGTGCCGGCAGGTTCCTATGTGATGGGTATGGCTGATCAGGACTTTACCAATACTCCGGAAAAAGCAAATCTTAAAACTGTTACCGTTTCTTCATTTTTTATGGATGAAACAGAAATTACCAATGCGGAATATCGTGTTTTCATTAATTATGTAAGAGACTCTATTGCTCGTTCTCTTCTAGCAGAAGCTGCTGGAGAAGGTGGTTCTGATGGTGACGGAACGTCGATAGCAGATTTTGCCTATGCTTCAAAAAAAGCAGCTGACGAGAAGAATGCTTATCAGGAATTTATGGAATCTCAGGGCGGGAGAGAAGGTTATGATGAATCTAAAAAACTCGACTGGTCTGTGCCTCTCCGTTGGAAAACTTCTGATTATCCGGATGCACAGTATGCAGAGATTCTGGAATCTATGTATCTTCCACCAGCGGAAAGAATTAATAATGAAAGAATTTTAGATACCAGAAAACTTCTTTATGCTTACGCTTGGGAAGATATAGAATCAGCGGTTAAAGATAAATCGAGGGGTGCAAACTATCTTAAGAAAGAAAGTATTGCTGTATATCCGGACACGACCGTTTGGATCAAAGATTTCAACTACGCTTACAACGAACCGTTATATGATGGATATTTCTGGCACAGTGCCTACAAAAACTATCCTGTTGTTGGGGTAACCTGGGATCAGGCAAGAGCATTCTGTGACTTCAGATCAAAACTGAAATCTGATTATAATGAAGCACTGAAAAAGAAAAAACAGAAACCAATGGCGTTCCGTCTTCCTACAGAAGCTGAATGGGAGTACGCCGCGAGAGGAGGTAGAGAAAACGCGACATATCCGTGGGGTGGTCCGTACCTTCAGGATGACAGAGGTTGTTACCTTGCCAACTTTAAACCGAAACGTGGTAATTATATAGAAGACGAGAAAAAAGGAACATATACCTATACTGCCCCAGTAAAGCAATTCCAGAAAAATGGTTTCGGTCTTTATGACATGGCTGGTAACGTTGCTGAATGGACCGAGTCTCCTTACAACAATTCAACGTATCAGTTTGCTTCAACTTTAAATCCTTATTTATCAAATGAAGCTTACAAAGAGCCGAGAAAATCTGTACGTGGCGGTTCCTGGAAAGATATAGGATATCTTTTGATGACTGGTGCCAGAGATTACGAAAGAAAAGATTCGGCCAGAAGTTATATTGGATTCAGAACCGTTCAGGATATTCCGGAAGGAACTGCGAAATTCAAGAAAAGAACGAACTAATTCAGCGCAAAACAAAACAAATAATTAACTACTAAAAAATTCAACTAACATGTTTAAAACTAAAGAAGCTGTATACAACTTTATCTATTCATTTGGGGCAGCAATCGTAATTTTGGGTGCATTATTTAAGTTAACCCACTGGAGTGTAGGTCCATTAACAGGAAACGTAACCTTGGCGATTGGCCTTATTACAGAGGCAATCATCTTTATCATCTTCGCATTCGATGCGCCAAAATCAGAGGAATCTTACGCCTGGGAAAATGTATATCCGGAATTGTTAGACAAAGATGCAAACCCAAACCCTAAACACTCTACATTAGGCATTCAATCTGCAGAAGTTAAAGAATTGGAAGTTTCTCTTTCTGACAAATTAGATAAAATGCTTGCTGATGCCAAATTAGATGTAAATTTATTCGAAAGATTAAGAACAGGTATCGACAAGTTTTCAAGTTCAGTTGATCAGATCAACCAAACTGTTGATGTTACTGGTGCTACACAGAAATATAACGATCAGTTAACTTTAGCTGCAAGTCACTTAGAGAGCATGAACGCTTTGTATGCACTTCAGTTAGAGCACGGTAAAACGCAAACTGAGTACAGCAAAAAATATGTTGAAGATATGCAGAAATCTGCAGCTCATTCAGAAAAATTTAATGAAGAATTAACAGGCTTAACAGCAAACCTTAACAGTCTTAACAGAGTTTACGGCGGCATGCTTAGTGCAATGAAAGCATAGTTTTCCAACCATTTATAATTTAAAATTTAAGATTATTAACAAAATTTACTAAAATGGCACAAGGAAAACAGACCCCTCGTCAGAAGATGATTAACCTGATGTACCTGGTCTTCATTGCAATGCTTGCGATGCAGATCGATCAGGAGATCATCCGGTCATATGATGATACCAATAATACACTTACCAGTACTAGAAAGTTAGTTGAAGAGAAAAACGATAAAGTTTTTGAAAGAACACTGGAAGCCAAGGCACAAAATACGCCGGAAACTTATACTAAACCGTTAGAGGATTATCGTGGTTTAAAAGCAAAAGCGAATGATCTGGTATCTTTTATCGAAGGTTTAAAAACCAACCTTAAAACGGAAGCAGAATTTGTTGAAGGTATTGATGTAGGCGACAACTTCGCCGCATTGAATAATACTGAACCTTCTTCGAAGATGTTTTTCACCAATGCAGATGAAAACAGTCCATCAAAGAATGCGGTAGATTTGAAAGCGAAAATTGAAGGGCTTAAAGGATACATCAACCAGACTTTTGGGAATAACAACGACATGAAACCTGTAGTAGACAGAGCGAACAAGATGTTGCTTACCGAATTTCCGAAGGGACAAACAATTAAAAATAAAAACTGGTTACAGTATAAGTTTTATGGTCAGCCGCTTATTGCAGCACTTTCTAACTTAGAAGTGATTCAGTCCGAAGCCAGAAACCTACAGTCTGATGCGTTAATGACAATGCTTCAGGAAAAAGTGGATGCTGATATTAAGTTTGATGCGTATACCGCAATCGTTTCTGCACCAACTACAGTTATTCAGGGCGAAGCCGCTCAGGCTAAAGTTGCAATTGGAAACTATTCCAGCAATGTTCCGGGATTGTCTATGCCAGGTTTAACAGTGACAAACGGGCAAGGTGTTAGAGGATTGGATACAGGCTCTGTTGGAGATAAAAGTTTTAGCGGAAAAATTTCATTTACTGATGTAAACGGAAAAGTGATTGAGTTGCCATACAGTCATACTTACAAAGTTATCGCAGGAGCGCAGGAACTGAAAGCACAGAAAGGTGCAATTGTTACAGCAGACAAGATGAATGTTTTATATCGTGGGTTGCCAAACCCAATTTCCGGTTCAATTCTTGGAGCAGATATGTCAGGAATTTCACTTTCAGCTGCAGGAGCTTCTGTTAGCGGTAGTGGCGGTAAATGGATTGTAACGCCTGGTGGAGGATCTACAGTAACCCTTACCATTTCTGGTAGAGATCCGAAAGGCGGCATGATTTCACAGGCTTTCCCTTTCAGAATCAAAAATGTTCCACCTCCGGTTGGTTTAGTTCAGGGTAAATCTGTAGTGTCTATGCCTGCAAGTTCGATTCCGAACCAGCGTGTAACTGCCGATATGCCAGATTTCGATTTCCCTGTGAGCTTCACTGTAAACAGCTTTATGTTTAAAGTTCCCGGTAAGGCAGCAATGCTGATCAATGGAAATTCACTTAGCGGTGTAGCATCACTGACCAAGAATTTAAGAAACGGTGATATCGCTTATATTTTTAATATCCAGGCTACCGCAAGTGGTCTTGGTGGGCAGGCATTAAAACAAATTCCGCCTGTTGTAATAAACGTACAATAATTACGTTATTGATTTGATGTTGTATCATCTAGTAGTATAAAAATTTTATAATGAGAAAGTTCGTATTTATATTTCTTGCGTTGAGTTTCATGTCCGTACAGGCTCAAACGAAAAAGAAAACAACCAAAAAAAGAGCCAAGGCAAAAACTACCGAGGTTGCTAAACCTGTAGAAGCACCAGTGGTGGAAGCGCCAGTGGTTGAAACTCCTGCAGCAGGTAATGTTGTGGATGATACCCCAATCAATTCAATGTCGATTCTAAATGCAAAATCTCCGGAATCTTTTAGAAAGTATAGAGAAATGGGTCTTATCAAAAAAGGCGACTCTATGGTTTCTAATAAAATTACTCCGCTTTCCTATGGCTTTATTGAAGATAAAGACATTTTAAAGAGCATGGTAGTTTGGGAAATTATTGATATGAACGATAAATTGAACCAGCCGTTCTATCATAACGAAGATGGACTTGTTTCTCAAAATAAATCACTTTATCAACTTTTGTTTGATGCGATTAACGACGGTAGAATTAAGGAGGTTTATGACGATGAAATGTTCATGACGCGTCTTAGCCCGGATGCAATTCAGTCCAGAATCAAAAATGAAGTGATGAGTGATGCCGGTATCGACAGACTTAACGAAGCCGGAAAACTTACTGAAGATGAAAAAAGAGAGTTTACCAACGTGTATGAAACCAAAACTGAAAATGTAAAAGTTTTGAAAATCAAAGGCATGTGGTATATCGACAGAAGAGACAGCCAGATGAAGTACAGACTTTTAGGAATTGCAGCGATGGGACAGGATCCTGCCACAATGGGTCAGTTTGGACCTGATGGCCAGCCCCTTGCTTCTAAAGATGAACTTATCGACCTCTTCTGGGTGTATTATCCGGATGCAAGAGAAGTTTTGGCAAATTCTGTAGTTTTCAACAGCAAAAACCTTGCTTCAGACATTACGTTTGATGATATTTTGAACGCCAGACGATTTTCTACCATTATCTACAAAACAGATAACGGTTTAGGAAACGGTGTAATCAAAGATTATATCCCACGTGATGCTGATGCACAGCTTGAAGAAAGCGAGCGAATCAAAGCACAGATTCTTCAGATGGAAAATGATATGTGGAATTACTAATCATTTCCTTTGAATATATACTAAAACCTGAGTACTTTTACTCAGGTTTTTTTTTAACCAAAATTCTAAAGAATGAAAAATGTTGATTATATCATTGTTGGAGGCGGATATGCAGGATTTTTTTTCGCCCATCAGCTAATACAGAACAATAAAACTTTCCTGATTTTTTCTGAAAACGGTAAAAGTGCGTCTCAGGTTTCTGCAGGCATTGTGAATCCTGTTGTTTTAAAGAAATTTACCACCTTTTGGCTTGCTCAGGAACAGATCAGTTTTCTGAAAGGTACAGTAAAAGAAATTGAAAAATATACTGGTAAAAACTACTTAATCAACGAAAATATTCACCGGATTTTTCACGATAAAAAAGAGCAGGAACTCTGGCTATCAAAATCTGAAACAGAACAACTGGAGCCATTCTTAAACCCAGAATTTAAGAATCTGGAGACTGTTCTGAACCCGTTTGCGGCTGGATCGGTAAATTTATCTGCGAGGCTTAATGTGGAAGAATTTTTTAATGATTTTAAAGCTTTTCTCAAGGAAAATAATCATCTAAGAGAACAATATTTTGATTATTCATTAATTACTGCTAAGTCATATGAACAAATCAGTTTTAAACATATTGTTTTTTGTGAAGGTATAGGAGTGAAAAATAATCCCTTCTTTTCCGAAATTCCTGTAATGGCAAACAAAGGGCATCACTTGAAAGTACAGCTATCAAAACCACTCACAAACTCATTTACGCTGAAGAAAAAGCATTTTCTTTTTCCCTTAAGCGGAGATAATTATTATTACGGTGGAACTTACGACCCCAACGAAAGGACGAACGAAATTGATGATTTCGCAAAGCAGCAGCTAATAGAAGGACTTTCGGAATTCTATCCATTTGATTTTGAAATCCTGGAAGTTAATTATGGTTTCCGGCCAACGGTAAGAGACCGGCGACCCATTTTGGGACGACATTCTGAGCATTCAGATTTTTACGTTTTCAATGGCTTGGGAGCACGTGGAATTTTAAACGGATGTTTCTTTTCAAAAGAATTATATGAACATATTGAAAATCAAAAACCTTTAATGCCTGAAGTAGATTTAAAGAGGTTTAGTAAATAAAAAAATCTCTGAAGAAAACTTCAGAGATTTTTTAGCAGAGAGGAAGGGATTCGAACCCTCGATACAGTTACCCGTATACTAGCTTTCCAGGCTAGCTCCTTCAACCACTCGGACACCTCTCTAATTGAAGACTGCAAAAATAGAATATTTAATCGAGAACTGAAAATTGAAACTCATTTTTTTGAAGTTTAATTCACAGAAACTTCACCACAGATATTTCTGGAAAATATTTCGGCAAAATTACCCTCAAATTTTGGGTTGTCCAACAAATGCATTGCTTTGGTAATGGCACTTTCTGCAGTCATGTCATGCCCGCTGATGGCCCCTATTTTTGTAAAAATATTAGAATTCGAATACTTGCCAAAACTTATTCCACCCGAAACACATTGCGATATCACCACAATTTCCGTTCCCCGGTCGCGAAGCAGTTGTAGCGTCTGTTGTGTTTTCTGGGTGTTAAAAATCGTTCCCGAGCCAAAAACCTGCAGAATTAATACTTTCATTTTGGGCATCTGTAACAAATGTTCAAGATGCATTCCGGGAAAAATCCTCCAGAACAGTAAATCCGTTGAGATGTGATCATCAACGCTGAAATTTTCTTCGGTTTCAGAACGCCACAGGAAATCTTTCTCGATATTCAAATGAACGCCCGATTGTCCCAAAACAGGATAGTTTGGCGTTTGGTAAGCATCAAAATATTCCGCAGAATATTTCAAGGTTCTGTTTCCCCGCAGCAGTTTATATTCAAAATAAATGGTAACTTCCTGTATTACAGCTTCGTTGTTTTCGTAAAGACTTGCATAATAAAGACTTGTGAGGAGATTTTCTTTCGCATCAGTTCGTAAGTCACCAATTGGTAGTTGCGATCCTGTAAGCACAACGGGTTTTCTGAGATTTTTCAGCATAAAACTCAGCGCAGAAGCCGTATAAGACATGGTGTCGGTGCCGTGAAGAATCAAAAATCCATCGTAATGATCGTAATTTTTACCGATATAGTTCGCGATAATTTTCCACTCCTGAGGCCCCATATCCGATGAATCCAGTGGTTTCTTGAAAGGATGCACAGAAACTTCACATTCAATAAGTTTCATTTCCGGAAGTTTCTGAAAGATATTTCCGAAGTCGAAAGCCCGCAGGCTGCCTGTTTCATAATCTTTTTCCATGCCGATGGTTCCACCGGTGTAGATCAGGAGTACTTTTCTTTTCATAGCTTCAAAAATACATCTTTTCAAGCTAATTTCTTTTGTTTGAAAGTTTGTTTCAGAACGAGGCCATTGAAATTTAATTTTTTTTGGGCGCCAGTTTCCGTCTTCCACTCCCGCTTTTTTGCTCCGCTTCGCTACACAAAAAGAGCTCCGTTCAAGCCGGGGCGCGGTAAAGTTTTTAAAAATCATTCGAGTTACAAATTATTCAAAATTTATTAATTGCACCTTTCAACACTTTTTGGCGCTCGCTTCGCTCGCGCCTCCTACAAAAAATCCTTATTTTTGAAATATGAATGACCAGCAGACCTTCAACTATCTCAAGCAGTTTTTAACCGATGAAAGACTCTCAAAAATCGAACATTTCGCGCCAGAAAGTTCAGATTTTGTGTTGCCGGTGATGGAGGATATTTTTCAGTTCCGCAATGCGGCGGCGATTGTAAGGTCGGTAGAGGCGTGCGGATTCCATAAAATCGTGGCGATGGAAAGCGAGAATGAATTCAATCCTAACCTTCGCGTGACCAAAGGCGCAGAAACCTGGGTTGAAGTGGAGAAAATGCCGCATCATCTGGATACTTTGCAGGAAATAAAAAACCGCGGCTATAAAATTCTTGCCGTTTCACCGGAAAAAAATGCAACAATGCTTCCCGATTACGATTTGAAAGAACCTGTTGCATTGGTTTTCGGGACGGAAAAAGAAGGCGTTACGGAAGAAATTCTGGAATTTGCTGATGAAACGTTAGCAATTCCCATGTATGGATTTACACGGAGTTTTAATGTTTCGGTTGCTGCCGCAATTTGTTTTTATGAACTGAAGCAGAAACTGATCAAATCCGGACTCGACTACAAACTTTCTGAAGAGAAAATTTGGAAGATGAAAGTAAGATGGGCGGTGAATTCTATTCCCAGCGGTCCGCAGATTTTAGCGAAATATTTAAAAGAAAATAAAATTAATACTAATAATGAATCAGCTTTTTGACGATCCGTTTTTCAATATAACGGCACTTGTAGGAGGAGTTTTTGTAGTCACAGGATTTATTATGTTGAAATTCCCACCAAAGAAAATAAATTTTCTTTACGGCTATAGAACAAGTGCGTCTATGAAAAATCAGGATCAGTGGGATTTCGCGCAGAGCTATGCAGCCAAGGAAATGATGTTAACCGGACTTGTATTAGCAACAAGCGGCCTGCTTACATTAATTACAGATTTTGCAACTTCCGTAAAGCTTCTGGTTGGTCTGGCAATGGTTGGTTTGGCAGTTATAGTTCTTTTGGTAAGAGTTGAAAAGGCGATCAAGAAACGTTTTGAATGATCACAGCCTTTACATCATCTTAAAATAATTCCACGCCGCGACAAAAACACCGGCTGTTTCCGTTCGCAGTCTTTGACTTCCCAGCGAAACCGCTTTAATTCCGCGTTCTGCCAAAAGTTGGATTTCTTTATCGGAGAAATCACCTTCCGGACCAATTAAAAAAGTGATATTTTTTTCTGGGGTAATTTCTTTTAAATCAATTCGTTCCAGATTTTCATTACAGTGTGCAACAAATGTCGTTTCCGGATCAAGCTTTTTTATGAAATCTGAGAATCTTACCAAATCATTAACCACCGGGAAATGAAATCTCAGACTTTGTTTCGACGCAGCAATACTCTGCTTTCTGAGTTTATCGATATTGAGATTTTTTCGTTCCGTTTTTTCGGTATTAATCAAACTCACTTCGGAAACTGCCATTTCAGTAGCTTTCTCCAAAAAGAACTCGATTCTATCGATGTTTTTGGTAGGCGCAATTGCGATATGAAGTTTTGGTGAAAAATCCGGAAGATTTTCTTTGATTTCATCGATGTTTAAGGAAGCTTTTTTGCCTTCCAAAACCAATTTTCCGTTGGCAAGATTTCCTTTTCCGTCGGTTACGGAAATTTCTTCGCCATCGCGCATTCTCAGGACTTTTACGATATGTTGCTGTTCTTCTTCATTGATGTGAACGGTAGGGAAAATTTCACCAAAAAATAACTTCATTTCATTCGGATTTTTGTTTAAAACCTTCTTCAATATCATATCTTGCAGTAGCAGAAACCGAAAGGTCAGCAAATTCACCTCGGTCGTATTTCAGTTTGGCAACCATAGCGATCATTGCTGCGTTGTCTGTGGTATATTCGAATTTTGGGATGTAAATATTCCAGCCCATTTTTTCGGCATTTTGCTGCATTGCTTCCCGAAGTCCGGAATTTGCTGAAACGCCACCAGCGATTGCCACTTCGTTGATATTTAATTCTTTTGAAGCTTTTTCAAGTTTATCCATTAAAATTTCAACAATAGATTTCTGTACAGAAGCGCAAAGATCTGCAAGATTTTCTTTAATAAAATCCGGATTTTTTTTCACTTCTTTCTGAATAAAATAAAGTACAGACGTTTTTATACCGCTGAAAGAATAATCGTATTGCTCAAGTTTCGGTTTATTAAATTTAAATGAATTTTTATCACCTGTTTTTGCAAGCCGGTCAACAATAGGTCCAGCCGGATAATCAAGATTAAATATTTTTCCGATTTTGTCGAATGCTTCTCCTGCAGCATCATCAATTGTTTTTCCGATAATTTCCATATCGAAATAGTCTTTCACGAGCACAATCATGGTGTGGCCACCGGAGACGGTGAGGCACAGAAAAGGAAATTTCGGGGGCATAATATTTGCATCGTCGATGAAGTGTGCGAGAATGTGTGCCTGAAGGTGATTAACCTCAATCAAAGGGACGTTTAAGCTCATCGCAAGCGATTTGGCAAAAGATGTACCTACGAGCAACGAGCCGAGAAGTCCGGGGCCGCGCGTAAATCCGACGGCAGAAATATCTTTTTGTTGTATATTTGCTTTGGACAGTGATTTTTCAACCACGGGAATAATGTTTTGCTGGTGCGCACGTGAAGCCAGTTCTGGAACCACACCCCCATAATCGTTGTGAATTTCCTGATTAGCTGCAATGTTTGAAAGGATTTTATTTCCCTGAATAATTGCTGCTGAAGTATCGTCGCAGGACGATTCTATCCCTAAAATTATTGAGTCGCTCATAACAATGGCAAATTTAGAGAATAATAACGATAACGAAAACAAAAAATCTGTAGCCCAGAACATTGGCGATTCTGTGCAGAAAGGTGTGGAAAACGTTCAGGAAACTGTAAAAGAAACCGTAAAAGGTGCTGCAGAACTGGCTTCCGACGCAATTACAAAACCTGTAGAAACTGCCGGCGAATTTGTGGATCAGGCTGCCAAAGATGTTACCAGCTATAAGTGGTGGGCAAAACTTTTACTTATTTTATTTTGGTCCGGGCTTTTTCTGGTCGCGTCTTTTTTGGTTATTGTAAGTCTTCCTTCGACAAAGAATTGGGCAGCGCAAAAAGTTATTGCAAAACTTAATACCGACATGAAATCGCAGATGTCCTTTAAAAGTGTTGACATCAATTATTTTGGAGATATCCATATTCATGAAGTTGCGATTAAAGATTATAAAAACTTCCCTTTTCTGAAAGCCAAGGAACTTTACGCAGACTCTAATTGGTTTGCAATCATCAGTGATTCACGGAATCTGCAGTTTCAATCGCTGTCTTTGGAAAAAATGGATTTAAAGGTCATTACCTATAAAGGCGACAGTATTTCGAATTTCATCCGATTTGTGGATCTCTTCAATACCCCGGCACCTACGGTTAAAAAAGAGCCATTTCAGTTAAAATCCAGAATTTTTATTACTGATTCCAAAATATCTATTGTAAATCAGAACAGTGAAGGTGAAGCCGGTAAATGGCTGACCGCTGATCATGTAAATCTGGTGGTACCAGAACTTCGTGTAAATGGATCTGATGTTTTTGCGCAGATTAATAACATGCGTTTTACAACCGAAAGATGGGGTAAAAAACATTTTGTCGATACATTTTCTGCGGATTTTGGATTGACAAAAGAAGCGCTTACGCTGAAGGATTTAACACTGAATACCAACCATTCTTTGCTGCAGGGAGATTTAATTCTCAACCTGAATAACGGCTCATGGGCTGATTTTACGAATAAAGTAAAATGGGACATGACGCTGCAGCCCGGAAGCCAGATCAGCGGTTACGACATCAGCTATTTTGTCACCAATTGGGATAATTATAAACCGATTAATATTTCTGGTGATATGACCGGCCCACTGAACGATTTTTATCTCGATAATTTTTTGGTTAGAAATCCGCAGGTTAACATTAGAACGGCTAAAATGAAGGTTGAAAATATTCTGAATGGTAACTTCCAGATTGAGACGAACTCACTCTCAACCGATTTTACTTATAAAGAACTGAAAGCGATGATGCCAACCTTCATTTCATCAAAAATGAAAAATTTTGCTGATGATTTCGGAAGGTTAAAATACAATGGCGCTGTACGCCTAAATCCTAAGCAGGTTTATGTGTCCAACGCAAATTTAATTACCGGGATTGGCCAGGCAAAAATAAATAATTTCTACCTCGAAGATTACAGTTCTACTCTCCCGAAATACCGTGGTTATGCAGAAGTAAATGATTTGAATACTTCGGTGATTACCAAAATGAATCAGGTGGGATTAATTTCCGGTAAGTTTAATATTCAGGGGCAGAGTTTTGATGTAAATACCATGAAACTGAGGACCCGTTCACAGATTTCGAAAATTGAAATCATGAACAGGGAAATTAATAACGTTTATCTGGATGGTTTGCTGGATCACAAAACCTATAACGGAATTGTAAATGTAAATGATGAACAGGCGCGAGCAAATGTAAAAGGATTAGTAGATTTCCGCACCAGCCGTTTGCTTGCAGATGTTGTTGCGGATGTGAAGTATCTGAATATCAACTATTTTACCGGCGGGAAAGGCACGCAGATTGTGAGTGGATTGGTTGACGGTAAAATTGCAATGACCAATATCAACGACTTGAATCTTGATGCTGATTTGCGGAACGGAAGTTTTACCAATGCCGCACAGAAGTACCTGATTCCCAATGCTAAAGTAAGAGCTTATTTTGAAAACGGAAACCGTATTGTTTCTGTTGACGCGCCGGGAGCTGTAAATGGCAGAATTGCCGGAAAATTCAATCTTGGTGATTTAGCCGGGATGGTTCAGAATGGCCTCGGTAAGATATTAGTCGGTCCACCGCCACGAAAATTATACAGAGGTCAGCACTTTACGATGGACTTTGATGTGAAACAGGGATTGGTAAGTTATTTTGAGCCCAATCTGCAGATTCCAAAAGGTGCGACTGTTAGTGGCGCCTACGATGGTAACAGTAATAATCTGGTCTTAAATGTTGATGCAGCTTCGCTAAAATATTTGATGACCAAAAAAGAAGAAATCACCGATGCCGACAAAGCCTTAGCCGCTGCAAATCCTGCATATAAAATTACAGAACGCGATAAAATTACCCGCGACAGTGCGATGGTCGACAGTTTAATCGTTCGGATTAATACGGCAAATCTTAATGAACAGATTTTCGCGAAGGTAAATAGGGTAGAATACAATACCAATATTCTGAAAGACATCACTTTAAGCGGACGTAACGAAAATAACAGTATTCTGCATATCGCAGCTAATTTCAAACACGGCACTCCAGAGGACGAAATTAAAGAAACACTTAAGGAGTATGCGGTAAATCTTAACCAAACTACAGATCGGGCGGGGGATTATGTTTTCCGTTTCGAGCCTACTACCGTGAAATTTAATGATGTCGCATGGAGTGTGGATACGAGTCCGGAATTAAATCATTCGATTACATACAGAAAAAAAGCCGGTGATTTCTACATTCAGCGTCTGAGGCTCTATTCCGATAACAGCGAACTTTTCCTGAATCAGGCCGTCTTCAAATCAGCCAAGGATTTTTCAGCAGATGGCGAAATTAAAAACCTGGATATTGCCAAAGTTTTTGCACTTACCAATAGCGACAACAGTATGGATGTACAGGGAATTGCTAACGGAACCTTCGATGTTACCATGGATAAAAACAATCTTGAACCGCTTATCGATTTGAATATTACCGATATTCTGATGAATGGAAAAGATATGGGTAATGTAGTTGTATCCGCTAAAAAAAGCAGTGTACCGAATGTTTTCGATGTTGAAGCCAAGGTGGTTTCCGCAGGAATTATTGGTGACAATAACCTTCACCTTACCGGGACCATTAACAACAATACTTCTTCACCAACGCTTGATTTAACGGCTGATATGAATGATTTTGATATCGCTTTTGCCCAGGAATTCGTAAAAGGCGTTTTCGGAAATCTAAGAGGAAAAGCTTCCGGAGATCTTAAAATATCCGGTAAACTTAGTGATGTTGATTACAGTGGTGATATCGCGATGAAAGACATGGGGCTGAAACTTAACTTTACCGGCGTTGATTATTCGTTTGAAGATACCGTGATTTCACTTTCCAAAGGTTTGGCGATTCTGAATGACATTGGCGTAAAAGACGGAAGATCGAATTCCCGCGGATCAATTTCCGGTGCGATTCAGTTTGAAACTTTATCTTCAATGGGCGTCAACTTAGTGATGAGGGCTGATAATTTAATGCTGCTCAACACCACGCAGAAAGATTATGACCTTTTCTGGGGACGGATTTACGGTACCGGAACTTTATACGTGGACGGACCGGTTTCGGCTTTAAATATTTCCACGCCGGAAATGCGGGCTTTAAACAACAGTGTTTTCACCTTTAATTCAAATTCAACTTCTAATGTTGAAGAATTCAAGATGCTGAGATTCCTGAAAAGAGACGAAGCGGGAATTGTTTCCGTAGAAGAAAAGAAAAGATCCAGCGCCAACATGAATATCGATTTTACGATTGCGGTTGATAAGGGAACTACCGTAAACGTTATGGTGGGCGATGATATTGGTGATATAACCGTACGTGGAAATTCTGAGAAACTCCGATTCCAGATGTCGAGAACCGGAGCAATTTCAATGAACGGAAATTATTTCGTCGATAACGGAACCTTTGTTTCCAAAGCGATTCTTAACCGAACGTTCCAGATTTCCAAAGGAAGCAGCATCCGTTGGGATGGTGATGCAATGGCGCCCCAACTCGATATTAATGCAACTTATTTAAGAACCGTAACCAATGCCGGAGCCTATCTCAACATGGGAAGTCTGCAGCCAATCAATGTTTTGCTTTCCACAAGAATTTCGCAGACACTGAATAATCCGAAAATTGAATTGGGTGTTTCCGCACAGGATGTATCGAGCAGTTTGAGGGAAACTCTCGCTGAAAAAATGAGTAATGAAGACGAAAAAATCATTCAGTTTGGATCTGTTCTGGTGATGAGCAGTTTTAATGTTGGAAATTCTGCATTCGATATCAATCTGGGGAATACACTTGAAACTTCTGGTTATAATATGCTTTTCAAGCAGTTAGGTTCTGTATTGAACCAGATCAGTAACGAATTTCAGGTAGATTTAAATTACCTGAAAGGCGATGCAAATTCTAACAGTGGCGACCGCGCTAATGCAAGTGTGAGTATTGCACTTTCGCCTAGAGTCACAGTTAAAACAGGTTTGGGAATTCCGATTTCAAAATCCGATAATGCCAATACAGATTATCTTTCAGGTGAAGGAATTGTAGAGTACGACTGGTCTAAGAAAAATGATGGTACAAGATTGTTGAGAGCATATTCAAAACCAACCAACATCGGTCTGAACGGCTCCGGAGCCGGAAATGCCAGCGCAAACCAGAGTTATGGAGTGGGTGTGGTTTATAGTAAAAGTTTCAATACCATCTTCAAAAGGAAGAAAAAAGACAAAAATAATAATCCTAAACAGGCAGAATCTAAAAGAGATTCAATTATAAATGATACAATTAAATAAGGATAATCACTTAAATACTAAAGATTGCGTTAAAACCTGTTAATATTTATCTAAATTTTTTCATTTTAATATTTTTTTGTAAATTTGCAAAAATATTTGCAAACAATTATCAATTATACAATACATATATAAAATGAACTATCAACTCGACGAAATAGATAAAAAAATCTTGGATTTTTTAGTAGAAAACACCAGAATGCCCTTTACAGAAATCGCTAAACAAATGGAAGTTTCTGCAGGAACCATTCACGTAAGAGTTAAAAAGATGGAAGATGCCGGGATTATCTTAGGCTCTTCTCTTAATATCGATTACGGTAAACTCGATTATCATTTCACAGCTTTCATCGGAATTCTGCTTACCAAATCAAACAGAACCCAGGAAGTTTTGAAAGAACTTTCGACCATCCCGAACGTTATCGAGGCAAGTGTGATTTCCGGTAAATACAATATTTTCTGTAAAGTAAAAGCCAAAAATACAGAAGATGCTAAAAGAATCATTTATCAGATTGATGACATTCAGGATGTAATGAGAACTGAAAGTATGATCTCAATGCAGGAATATCTTTCTGATAAAAACAGATTAATCGACGCAGTTTCAATCTAACTGAACTGAATCTTTAGTAATAACTGAAAACTTTTGAATTCTTTCAAAAGTTTTTTTAATTTTACCACTATGAACGAAGAATTTTCTAACGAAAGTCCGAAAAAAGATTTAGGATTTATTTTATCACTTTCGGCTTTGCTGCTCTTCACGCTGATGGGAATTGGGATCGATTCCGACGAATATGTTCAGCAGAACGACCTCAATATTCCCGGATTTTACTTCATCCTTATTTTCCTTATCGATTTGCTGATGATTATTGGGCTAATCCTCATCTTTTTCTACAGAAAAATGGGAGTCTATTTGTTCCCGGCGGCGGTGGTGCTGCATTTCTTTCTTCATAATTTTTATCTTTCGACCTTTTTGTATACCGATGTTACCAATCTTTTTATTTTTATATCGGTTGGTTTACTCGCATTCATCCCGAAGTGGCAATTCTTTAAATAACATTTATGTTTTCAAAAGCCTGCGAATACGCCATTAAAGCTTCCATTTACATTGCTCGGCAAAGTCTGCAGCAAAAAAGAGTGAATGTGAAAGAAGTTTCTCAATCAATTGATGCTCCCGTAGCCTTTACTGCCAAAATTCTTCAGCAACTGTGCAGAGAAAATATTTTGGAATCGGTGCGTGGTCAGCAGGGAGGATTTGTTTTTGATAAAACTAAACAAAAGGAAATTACAATTTTTCATTTGGTAAGAATTTTCGATGGAGACGGACTTTTCACCCAGTGTGGTTTGGGACTTCAGAAATGTTCAGCAGAGAATCCTTGTCCCGTGCACGATGATTTTAAACTAGTGCGCGAAAAACTTTTCGAAATGACCCAGAAACATTCCCTCTACGACTTAGGACTTAAAACCGAAAGCGGTCTCGCCTGGCTGAAATAAGATTTCAGTTTTTAAAATTTAAAGAACTCAACAATAAATTACTTTTAAAATTAATTAGGATAAATTTGTCCGAATTAAAAATATTTTATAGATTTGTACTATAATTTAAAACCAAAAGTAAATGCTTACTCAAGAAAAAACAATCGGCGACTTCGTTGCAGAAAATTTCAGAACTGCAGAAGTTTTTAAAAAATATAATATCGATTTCTGCTGCAAAGGCGGAAGAACGGTAGAAGAGGCTTGTGATAACAAAAAAGTAAGTCCGGAAGAAATTTATAGAGAACTGGAAGAAGTAGCCAACAGAAAATCTGAAGATATCGATTTCAATTCGTGGCCACTAGATTTATTGGCAGATTATGTTGAGAAAACCCACCACCGTTACGTGGAAGAAAAATCTGCAATGCTGATTCCTTATTTGAATAAACTTTGTAAAGTACACGGTGAAAGACATCCTGAACTTTTTGAAATTAACGAACTTTTTATAGGCAGTGCCCAGGATTTGGCAGCACACATGAAAAAAGAAGAACTCATTCTTTTCCCGTTCATCAAGCAGATGGTAAAAGCGAAGAAAAATGGCGAAGCATTGCCGGCGCCTCGTTTCGGAACAGTAGAAAATCCTGTTGCCATGATGAAGCACGAGCATGAAGCTGAAGGCGAACGTTTCGTAAAAATTGCTGAACTTACCAATAATTATGAGTTTCCAGATGACGCCTGTGGAACTTACCAGGTAACGTACAGAATGCTGGAAGACTTCCAAAACGACCTGCACAAACACATTCACTTAGAAAATAACATTCTTTTTCCCAAAGCAATCGCGATGGAAAAAACATTCTAAATTAATTCCGTAGTTGTTTATTTGATAAGAATCCGTTTCAGAATTTTTGAGGCGGATTTTGTTTTGCTGAAAATTCTTTTAGAAAAGCGCTACCTGAAGAAACGCACCGATATTATTTTCGTTGTGTTTCAGCGGGCCGTAATATTCCATATTCGCTCCTACACCGAAAGTAAATTCCTTGTGGGTAACACCGTAATTCCAAAGAAGCCGATTTTCGGTGCGCTTTGCAATTTTTTATCAAGAGTAAGCTGGAAGGAAACTCCGCGGTTTCTCCTCATTACTCCAACATTTACAGGTGGATTTTGGGTAACTTTCGATGTAGTTTCTTGCGCTGAAAGGTTCAATGTGGAGCACAATGCAAATGCAGTAAGCGAAAATTTTAATGAGTTTTTAAATCTGTCGGTCATCTTTTTATTATATATAATGACTGACGAAAATATCTTATTTGAAGAGTAAATTATAGGATATATAAGGAGAATTGTAGGATTTTTTTAAGGAAGATTTAATTCTAGCGTTAAAATAAATCTATTTGAGACTGCTCGTGAATATTATTCTTTTTACCCTGTCGTATGAATAGCCTAAATGAGTTATTTTCTCCTTATCCAAAATGTTTTCAATAGATTTTATTTTTTCCTTCTCAAAAAGTTGCTTAAATTTTTTGTTAGTGATTTGTTTACCATTGAAGAGATAAACTGTTTGCTCATTATACCTTTTTGTAGCCTCGTTTAAATTTCTACTCTGATCATAATATTCGTAAGATTGATTATAATCAACGATCGGTGCATTTTTATCTGATTTATAATTGGTCCTGGCGTTGCATGAAACCAGAGCTAGCGCTAGAACGATGATGAAATTTTTCATAACTGTTTTTAAAATAGATATTCTGATAGTAAATATAAAAAAACACGCCTCTGAAAGACGTGTCTTAAATGTATAATTGAAGAGAAATTATTTCGCTATAATTCTTTTTACCGCTGCTTTTACGGCATCTGCATCAATTCCGTACTTTTTCATGAGTTCTGCCGGTGTTGCTGATTCACCGAAAGTATCGTTTACTGCAACAAATTCCTGGAATGTAGGCCTTTTTCTGGCAAGCATACCTGCAACCGATTCGCCTAAACCACCTAAATAATTATGCTCTTCAGCAGTTACGATTTTGCCGGTTTTTTCAACAGATTTCAGAATAATTTCTTCGTCCAGAGGTTTAATGGTGTGAATGTTAATCACCTCACACGAAATTCCTTCTTTGTCCAGTTCATCTGCAGCAACCAAAGATTCCCAAACCAAATGTCCGGTTGCAACGATGGTTACATCGGTTCCTTCCTGTAAAAGAATTCCCTTTCCGATTTCGAAAGGCATATCTTCCGGAATGAAGACCGGAACTACAGGTCGCCCGAATCTTAAATAAACCGGACCTTCGAAATCTGCGATGGCTAAAGTTGCAGCTTTGGTCTGGTTGTAATCACAAGTATTAATAACCGTCATTCCCGGAAGCATTTTCATCATTCCGATGTCTTCCAAAACTTGGTGCGTTGCGCCGTCTTCTCCTAATGTTAAACCAGCGTGAGAAGCACAGATTTTTACATTTTTATTTGAATAAGCGATCGACTGACGGATCTGGTCATAAACCCGGGAGGTTGAAAAGTTGGCAAAAGTTCCGGTAAATGGAATTTTTCCGTTGATGGTTAATCCTGCTGCAATTCCCATCATGTTTGCCTCTGCAATCCCTACCTGGATAAATCTTTCCGGAGCTTTTTCAATGAATTTCTCCATTTTCAGGGAACCGATTAAGTCAGCACAAAGTGCCACGACATTAGGGTTCTTGTCGGCCAATTCAGCCAATCCTGCACCGAAACCGCTTCTTGTATCTTTTTTTTCTGTGTATGTATATTTCATTTTTATCTTTTTTGATGTTTGTGAATTACTTTGAACTTCACAAATTTTAGTAATCAGCCGGGGCTTCTAAATATAATTGTTTGAAGGCGGTATCAAGCTGCTCATCGTTAGGCGCTTTTCCGTGCCATGCGTGAGTTCCGGTCATGAAATCAACCCCGTAACCCATTTCGGTATGAAGAATAATTGCGACAGGTTTTCCGTTTCCGGTTTCTGCTTTTGCTCTTTCAAGGATTGAAATTACTGCTTCCAGATCATTTCCGTTTTTTTCATTCAATACTTTCCATCCAAAAGCTTCCAGTTTCGCGTGTAAATCTCCTAAACTTAAGACATCATCGGTATCTCCATCAATCTGTCTTCCGTTGTAATCGATGGTTGCGATTACATTATCTACTTTTTTCGCAGCGGCAAACATTAGTGCTTCCCAGATTTGTCCTTCCTGTAATTCCCCGTCTCCGTGAAGGGTATAAACCAGGGATTGGTCTCCGTCTAATTTTTTACCGAGAGCCGCTCCGATTGCTACAGATAAGCCCTGACCCAAAGACCCTGAAGCAATACGTACTCCTGGCAAATTGTCATGCGTAGTTGGGTGTCCCTGTAATCTTGTATTAAGTTTTCTGAAGGTTGCAAGTTCCGAAACGGGAAAAAAACCGAATCTTGAAAGGGTGGAGTAGTACACGGGCGAAATGTGTCCGTTGGAAAGGAAGAAAAGGTCTTCATTTTTACCTTCCATGGTGAACGGAAGTTTATAGTTCATTACTTTCCCGTACAGTGCGGTGAAGTATTCGGTACAGCCCAAACTTCCGCCCGGGTGACCGGAATTCACTGCGTGAACCATTCGTAAAATGTCTCTTCTGATCTGTGTTGTAAGAGATTTCAGCTCTTCAATACTTTTGCTCATTATTTTGATTTATTTGCCAGCGAATTTACGAATTTTTGATGGTTTTGCGAAATGAAAAATTCCGGGTTTTGGGTCCGGAATATTGCTGATTATTTGATGAGTTTTTATTTCTTTCTGATCAGCCACAGCCCTATAAAAGTGAGCAGGCCGTTAATTATAATAAGTTCTACACCAATTCTGTAATCTGTATTCTGGGTTACCAGATAGTTGATGAAATAGGTTAAAACCGGTGCCAGCAAAGTTACGGCAATGATTGCGTATTTTTTGGTAATCTGATATTTGGTTAAAATCCCGAAGGCAAAAAGTCCCAGAAGCGGTCCGTAAGTATAACCGGCAACTTCCATGATGAGATATACGATTGATTTATCATCAATGGCTTTGAAAATCATGATTAAAGCGAAGAAAATGGCGGTGAAGATTAAATGAATCTTCATTCTAAGCCTTTTTTTCTGCTTTTCAGTTTTGGTTGTGTCCTCGTTGATGTTCAGTAAATCAACACAATAAGAACTAGTAACCGCCGTTAAAGCACCATCTGCAGAAGGAAAAAGTGCAGAAATTAAACCAATGATGAAAATTACCGAGATAAACAGCGGGAAATAACCCTGAAGCGAAAGTGCAGGAAAAAGATCGTCGCCCATGATATTATTTACAGTGCCTGTTGCAGCATCTTTAAAACCGAAAACATTGGTAATGTTTTCTTTCCCGTTTACGATATCAACGATTTTCGCGTATTCAGCACCATTTTCCATGGCGAACAGGTATAGAAGTCCGCCCAGGAAAAGAAAGGCAAGATTCACAAGCAAAAGTGTTCCTGCAAAAGTGAGCATATTCTTCTTGGAATTTTTAAGATTGTCTACAGAAATGTTTTTCTGCATCATCTCCTGATCCAGACCAGTCATGGCGATCGTGATAAACATACCGCCGAGAATTGTTTTCAGGAAAAATGTTTTCGAGTTTACATCGAAATTAACGAAATGCGTATAGTTTTTAGCCGCCAGCACATTGTATGCTTCGCCTACGGATAAATTAAGATTCGAGAGAATAAAAATAATACAAACCACCAAACTCAGGATCATAAATGAGGTCTGAAGTGTATCGGTAATTACAATTGTTTTTACGCCACCTTCGAATGTATAGAGTAAAACCATGATAAGAATTACAGCAGAAGTTACCCAAAACGGTACGCCTAAAGCCGATAGAAGAAATATCTGCAATACATTTACCACTAAGTATAATCTTGCTGTTGCACCAATAGAACGTGAAATAATAAAGAACAGAGAACCGATTTTGTGAGCCTCTACATTAAACCTGCGGCCCAAATAGGTATAAATGGAAGTGAGATTCATCCGGTAATAAAGAGGCAGAAGAACAAATGCCACGATAAAGTAGCCGATAAAAAAACCGATGACCAGCATATAGTATTCGAATCCACCGAAGGGATAATCTCCTGCTGTTATTTTGCCGACAGTTCCCGGAACCGAAATAAACGTAACGCCACTTAAACTGGTGCCAATCATCCCAAACGCTACAAGCCACCATTTGCTTTTTTTGTTTCCGATAAAGAATGACTGGTTGTCGGCATTTCTGCTGGTGATGTACGAGATCACCAATAAACCGATAAAATACGCGAAAACAAATAAGAGCAAAATCGTTCCTGGGTTCATTTTTTTAAGAATTTAATGAGCAAATATAGTTTTTTTACGGTATTTCTCCAGAAGCCTGTCCTGTGTTTCTTATCGGTGATAGATTTCTCTGGTTTTACTTTCCTTTAGCATTACTTGGTTGGTCAGTCACCAGTAACAAAAAACCCCTCAGTTTTAGCTGATGGGGTTTGGAAAGTAAGTACTTAATTCTTTATGCCAGAACATCTTGCAGTTCTGCATTTCTTGCAATCGTAGCTTTAGCGTACGAGCAAAGTGGGATCACTTTTTTCCCATTTTCTCTTGCGTATTCTAGGCCTGCAATTACCAATTGTTTAGCATATCCTTTCCCATTAAAGGCCTCATCAACACCGGTGTGATCAATGATGAATTTATCTGTACCTGCCCAAGTGTAGGTCATTTCTCCGGCTTTTACGCCGTCTTCATAAATTTCGAATACGCCGTTTTTTTCGTTGTTGTGATGTTGTATTTCTGCCATATTTTTATTTTTAAAGTATTGTATAAAAGAAAAAAGTGAAAGGTTGAGTTTCACTTTTTTCTGGATTTAAGATTGAGTTGGTGCCCACTGATCATAAGGCGACATATCGAAAGCAAAAACCTCCATCATATCCAGTCCAAGGGCTTTTGCTACTCCTTCTCCGTATTCAGGATCTGCTTTGTAGCAATTTCTGATATGGCGGATTTGGATGAATTTCTCGGCTCCACCTACATTTGAGGCAGTGTTTTTAAATAAAACATCGGCTTTTCCATCGGCTTTGATGATTCTGAACAAATCCCCTGGTTGGGTGAAGTAATCTTCATCATCATCCCGGAAATTGTGAGCATAAGCATCACCGGAAAGTTCCAATGGTGGTTCTTTCGCGCTTGGTTGTTCCTGCCATTCGCCGTAACTGTTTGGTTCATAATGTTTTGTTGCGCCGTAATTTCCGTCCACGCGCATTTGTCCGTCTCTGTGGAAAGCATGATAAGGACATCTTGGCTTGTTTACAGGAATCTGAAAATGGTTTACGCCCAATCGGTATCGCTGCGCGTCGCCGTAAGAAAATAATCTTCCCTGGAGCATTTTGTCCGGTGAAAAACCAATTCCGGGAACAATATTTGTGGGGTTGAAAGCCGCCTGTTCAACATCCTGAAAATAATTTTCTGGGTTTTTATTAAGTTCAAATTCACCAACTTCAATGAGTGGGAAATCCTTTTTAGACCAAACTTTGGTTAAATCAAACGGATGGAACCGGTAAGTTTTTGCCTGTTCTTCTGTCATGATCTGTATAAACATTTTCCATTTCGGGAAATTGCCTTTTTCAATATTTTCGAACAAATCTTTCTGTGAAGATTCGCGATCCATTCCGATGATTTCAGCAGCTTCTTCATCTGATAAATTTTCAATTCCCTGCTGCGTTCTGAAATGGAATTTCACCCAATGACGTACATTGGCGTGATTGATAAAGCTGTAAGTATGGCTTCCGAAGCCATGCATGTGGCGGTAACCGTTTGGGATTCCCCGGTCGCTCATCACGATGGTTACCTGATGCAGAGATTCTGGCAGCAAAGTCCAGAAATCCCAGTTGTTATTGGCGCTCCGCATATTGGTTTTCGGATCGCGTTTTACGGCATGATTCAGATCAGGAAATTTCATCGGATCACGGAAAAAGAATACCGGAGTATTGTTTCCCACCAAATCCCAAATTCCCTCGTCGGTATAAAATTTTAAGGCAAAACCACGAATGTCTCTTTCTGCATCGGCAGCACCGCGTTCTCCGGCCACGGTAGAAAACCGTGCAAACATTTCTGTCTTTTTGCCGATTTCATTAAAGATATGGGCTTTTGTATATTGCGAAATATCGTGGGTTACGGTAAATGTTCCAAATGCGCCGGAACCTTTGGCGTGCATCCTTCTTTCCGGGATAACTTCTCTGTCGAAGTTGGCCATTTTTTCCAGAAACCAGAAGTCCTGCATCAGCATTGGTCCTCTGGCTCCCGCGGTCTGTACATTTTGGTTGTCTGGCACAGGCGCTCCGGTCTGTCTTGTCAGTTTTTTCTTTTCTTCCATGATTATAATATTTTGTCAGATAAAGTTACAAATTAAAATAGCTTCATAAAATTCATTCTATCTAATTGTATGATATTTTTGGGTGAAAAGATAAACTGACAGGCAAGTTAAATGAAGATAGCGTTTGTTATTTCGAAAGTTTTCCGTTCAAAATCGCTTTTGGAAGTGGTACATATTCTTCTTCATCACCCGGAACGAGTGGAAATGCTTCGTGGTTTTGCTCGTGCCAGTTGATTTTGGCTTTCTCGATGATTTCTTTATCAGAATTCACGAAATTCCAGAAAATATAACGTTCCTCTTCGAAAGGATCGCCACCAAAAAGGTAGATTGTCGAATTTTCACTGATTTCAAATTCGCATAAAGTGGCATTTTTAGCAACCAGCAATTGTTTTCCGCCGAAAGTATTACCTTCGATGGTTACATTTCCTTCCAAAACATACATCGCCACTTCGCCGAATAAATCCTTTCCGATGCTTACCAGCTGAGATTTTTTGCTCTTAATTTCAAGAAAAAACAGTTTGGAATGTACCGGAACCGGGGATCTTTTTCCGAAAAGTTCGCCCGCAATCAGTTTGTACTGCAAATCTCCTTCATTCCAAACCGGAACATCTTCCGCCTCGGTGTGATGAAAGGTAGGTTCGCTTTGTTCCAGATTTTTCGGTAAACCTACCCAAATTTGAAAACCATGAAGATTTTTTTCGGAACTTCTGAGGTATTCCGGAGTTCTTTCGGAGTGCACGACTCCTTTTCCGGCGGTCATCCAGTTCACCGCACCTGGTTTTATTTCAATATCACTTCCCAAACTATCTTTGTGCTGAATGGATCCTTCAAAAAGATAAGTAAGTGTAGAAAGTCCAATGTGCGGATGAGGCGGAACTTCTAAATTCTGATATTCCTTCAACGCTGCAGGTCCCATGTGATCGATGAAAACGAAAGGTCCAACAGCGCGTTTTTCTCTGAAAGGAAGCAGCCTTCCGACTAAAAAGTTCCCAATGTCCGCAGCTTTTTCTTCAATGATGAGTCCGATGTTTGACATGATTAAATTGGGTTTTAATGATATAATAAAGCTTTTAGAATAAACAAATTCGGCAATATTTTAGTGCATTCCTAATCTTCTTTTGACCTCCGGAATAACCTGCGTTGCAAACAATTCAATGGATTTCATCGTTGTTTCATGTGGGACAAATCCCATGCTCGCCTGCGCAAAAAATCGGGTGAAGCCGAAAAGTTCATATTCATAAATAATTTTTTCAACAACTTGTTCTACACTTCCTACCATCAGTGATCCTTCCGGACTTCTCATGAACTCAAATTGTTCGCGGGACATTGGTTGCCAACCGCGGCTTCTCCCTACACGATCCATCATTTGGGCGTAATAAGGGAAAAATTCGTCGGCAGTTTTTTCACCATCTTCTCCTACAAACATATGGTTATTGATTCCCACTTGTAAATCTTCTGGTTTTACTCCATTTTCTAAAGCGGATTTTTTATAAAGATTAATAAATGGCGCAAACTGACTTGGCATTCCACCGATAATTGCAAGCATGAGTGGAAGTTGAAGTTTTGCAGCTCGCACTGCAGAAGCCGGAGTTCCGCCTGCTGCAAGCCAAATGGGAAGTTCTCCGTTTAAAGCTCTTGGATAAACGCCTAAATCATGAATCGGCGCACGAAGTGTTCCCTGCCAAGAAACTTTTTCTTCTTTATTAATTTTAAGCAAAAGATCAAGTTTCTCATCAAAAAGCTCGTTGTAATCATTCAAATCAAAACCAAACAGAGGGAAGGATTCTATGAAAGAACCTCGTCCAGCCATAATTTCTGCTCTCCCTCCGGAAATTGCATCCACCGTCGCAAATTGCTGATAAACGCGAACCGGATCTTCGGAACTTAAAACTGTTACCGCACTCGATAGTTTAATGTTTTTTGTAACTGCCGCAGCTGCCGCCAAAACCGTGGTTGGTGACGAAACCGCATAATCTGGGCGGTGATGTTCGCCAATTCCGAAAACATCAACGCTCAGTTCATCGGCTAGTTTTATTTCTTCTAAAAGGTTTTTTATTCTCTGGTGTGCATTAATTCCTTTTCCCGGAACGGTTTCCGGAGCCATATCGGCAAAAGTCATTAAGCCAAATTCTATTTTTTTCATATTGGGGTGTGATTGTTTGTTTTGAAAATCTATAGTTCTTTAATTTTAATGTAATGTAGATGAAAGCAGGCGGGAAGTCTTAATTTTTTTTAATTTAATCTTCGAGATAACCGAATTTTCCGGTGTTGAAATCATCAAAAGCCTTTATAATTTCTTCACGTGTATTCATCACAAAAGGGCCGTGAGGGAAAATGGGTTCATTCAGAGGTTCGCCGCTGATGACGAGGACCACGGAATCTTCTGACGCTTCAAAGGTGAAGTTTTCGCCTTCATTTTCGAACAAAACGAAATGATCGGTCGGAACTTTTTCTTCTCCATTGACTATAATGCTTCCTTCAATCACCAAAGCTGCTGTATTGAAATTTTCCGGAAAACTGAAATTTGCTTTTTCGCCTTTTTTCAGTTTTGCGTTCATTAAATTTACCGGGCTGAAAGTGGAAGCCGGACCTTTTTCACCGTTGTAATCTCCTGCGATTACTTCAATCAAACCGTTTTCTCCCAAATCCACTTTTTTCATTTCTGAATTTTTAATGGCTTGATATTTCGGAGGACTCATTTTGTCTTTTGCCGGAAGATTTACCCAAAGTTGCACCATTTGGAAAATTCCGCCTTCTTTTGCCCATTCGGTTTCGTGGAATTCTTTATGAAGAACTCCTGAAGCTGCGGTCATCCACTGCACGTCGCCTTCGCCGATGATTCCGCCTCCGCCTGCGCTGTCGCCATGTTCCACACGACCTTTGTAGGCGATGGTTACCGTTTCGAAACCTCGGTGCGGATGAACGCCAACTCCGCGGGGAGTGTCGGTTCCGGAAAAATGGAATTTTGAATTGTAATCCAACATGAGAAAAGGATCCATTCTTTTTATATCCAAATGATATCCGCTCGGAATAAAATTATGTACTCTGAAACCATCCCCAACAAAATGTGGAGGTTTAGGAGCGGCGATTAATTCTATATTTTTTGTTGCCATTGTGTTATTTTTTGATGATACAAAAGTACTTCATCAAAAAGGCAAATACATTGATGTAGGATAAGAACGAATCTCGTTGTAAATCAGAAAAAACTTTGCTTATTCCGATTTCATATTTTCGCCATCTTTTGTATGAAGACGTCGGAAAACAAAACCGGAAAGAATAGTAAGGATTCCTACTACAAAAAAGGTGTAGCGAAAGGCAAGGTGTGGATTTTCAGCTTTTGCTTCGAAGGATTTTAAAATAATCAGTCCAAAGGCGATTCCGAAACCAATGGCCAATTGCTGATTTACAGCAAGCAAAGAGTTTCCACTACTTGTATGATCGTTTCGCAAATCGGCGATGGAAATCGTGTTCATCGAAGTAAACTGGATGGAATTGAAAAAACCGAGCACCGCAATAATCGGAATAAACCAGAAAATAGAAGAGTGAATTCCCGGAATTCCGAGGCAACAAATGAGCGCACCGATGATGAACGTATTGATCATCAAAGTTTTTCGGTAGCCGAATTTATTTAAAATATGAATAACGTAAGATTTTCCGAACATCGCTGTTAAAGCCATCGGAGCAACAATCCACCCTGAAATTACCGCAGTTTCCTGATAAGCAATTTGTATCATTAAAGGTAAAAGTAAAGGAATTGAACTGATTCCTAATCGAGTAGCGAGATTTCCTAAAATTCCCACACGAAACGTTCTCACTTGGAAAAGATTCAATGGGAAAATAGGGTTTTTGGTTTTGCTGGCGTGTTTGTAATAGTAATAAATCATCAAAAAACCCAAGATGAAAATCAACAAAACCGGCGTCGTATGCGTAGTATTTCCAAATAATTCTAATGAAATGGAAAGCAATAAAGACGCGGAAGCGAAAATGATAAACCCTTTCAAATCAAATTCTGAAGCGGCAGATTTATAATTCGGCATGAACTTCAGTCCTAAAACAATTCCGATTAAACCAATAGGAATATTAATGAGAAAAATCCAATGCCAGGAAAGATAATCCACCATATAACCACCGACTAACGGACCCAAAACTGGCCCGATTAATGCAGGAACAATCGCGAAATTCATCGCTTTCAGCAATTCGTTTTTGGGATAAGTTTTGATGAGCGCTAATTTTCCGACTGGTGTCATCAAACTGCCACCAACACCTTGTATCACTCTGGAAATTACCAAATGCATCAGGTTTTGAGAAAATGCACAAAACAAAGATCCTGCACTGAAAATAATCAATGAGAAAATAAAAATTTTCTTGGTTCCGAATTTATCTGCCAAAAAACCGCTAACCGGCATGAATAAAGCCAAAGTCAACACATAACTGATGATGGCATTTTGCATATTCAATGGCGATTCGTTTAAATCTTTTGCGATTGATGGCAAAGATGTGTTCAGAATAGTAGAATCGAGCATCTGCATGAAAATTGCCGTCGCCAGAATAATGGGGAGAAATTTTTTAACAGATGCGTTTGGTGTATTGATGGATTCAGACATTAAACAAAAATAAAAAAATCCCGTGATAACTCGCGGGATTTAGTAATTAATAAAATCGATTAGTAACTATCTTCGTGAACTGTTTTCACGGCTCTACCACTTGGATCGTTGGCGTTTTTGAAGGCTTCATCCCATTCTAACGCGATGGGAGTGGAGCACGCAACTGACGGAACCGACGGAACGGTAGCCGCTGCGGTTTCGCTAGGAAAATGCTCTTCGAAAATCGTTCTGTAGCGATATTCTTCTTTGTTTTGTGGCGTGTTCAGCGGGAATCGGAATTTTGCGTTCACCATCATCTCATCTGTCACTTCTTTTTCGGCAACTTCTTTTAAGGAATCAATCCATGAATAGCCAACTCCGTCGGAGAATTGCTCTTTTTGCCTCCACGCAATAGATTCCGGCAACAAATCTTCAAAAGCTTTTCTTAACATCCATTTCTCTATTTTTGGCTCGTGCGCGGTCACCATTTTGTCTTTTGGATTTTGGCGCATCGCAACATCCATAAATTCTTTATCCAGGAAAGGTACGCGGCCTTCGATTCCCCAGCTCATCAATGCTTTATTGGCACGCAAACAATCATACAAGTGAAGTTTTCCAAGTTTTCTCACGTTTTCTTCATGAAATTCTTTTGCGTTTGGCGCTTTGTGGAAATACAGATATCCTCCGAATAATTCATCACTACCTTCGCCCGAAAGCACCATTTTTATTCCCATCGATTTGATGACTCTTGCTAATAAATACATCGGTGTGGAAGCCCTTACGGTAGTTACATCATAAGTTTCCAAGTGATAGATCACATCGCGAACCGCATCCAAACCTTCCTGAACGGTAAAATGAACTTCATGATGAATAGAGCCGATGTGATCTGCAGCTTTTTGTGCAGCAGCCAGATCTGGGCTTCCTTCCAGACCTACGGCAAAACTGTGTAAACGCGGATACCAGGCTTCCTGAGTATCGCCACTTTCGATACGGTTTCGCGAATATTTGGCAGTTACCGCAGAAATAATCGAAGAATCCAATCCTCCGGAAAGCAAAACACCGTAAGGAACGTCACTCATCAATTGTCTGTGAACGGCTTCTTCCAGAGCTTTTCTAAGTGCAGCTAAATCGGTGGTATTGTCTTTTACGTTCTCAAAATCCTCCCAATCTCTCTTGTACCATTGTTGCAGTTGGTAACCTTCCGGGCTGTAAACAAAATGCCCAGGTAAAAAACTTTCGATGGTTTTGCAAACGCCTTCCAAAGCTTTAAGTTCAGAAGCTACATAATAATTTCCGTGTTGGTCCCAACCTTGGTAAAGCGGGCAGATTCCCATGTGATCGCGGGCAACAAAATACACATTGTTTTCGGTATCATATAAGGAGAAAGCAAAAATTCCGTTTAGTTTGTCCACGAAATCTTTGCCGTATTTTTTAAATAAAGGAATAATTACTTCGCAATCGGATTCGGTTTGAAATTCGTAGTCCGGAAACTCTTTTCTAAGTTCGCGGTGGTTGTAGATTTCACCATTTACGGCAAGAACGATTTTTTTATCATTAGAAAATAATGGCTGTTTCCCAGAAGTTGGGTCTACAATAGCCAATCTTTCGTGGGAGAAAATTACTTTTTCGTCCTGAAAAATTCCGCTCCAATCTGGTCCGCGGTGACGAATTTTTTTAGACATTTCTAAAACCTGAGGTCTTAGAGTTTCGGTTTTTTGTTTAGCATCAAACAAGCATACAATTCCGCACATAGATTTATAATTATAAGTAATTGTTAATAATTGATTAATTTTGTTCTGCAAACATAAAGTAAATGTTTATAAAACAAAATAATTTTAAATAAAATTAGAAAATTTTACTAAAATTAGTTTTTAAAGCGGAAAAAATTAAGTTGAAAGGAGAAATTTAGAGAATCTGGTGGAAAAAATTCAAAAAAAAGCAGACAAATGCCTGCTTTTGGTTTCGTTAATCACTTTTATTTAATCATTCCGCTGAATCAGCGCCATATAGAAACCATCGAAACCATCGCTCGGCATTATTTTTTCTTCTTTTATTAAAGAAAATCCATCGTTGTTTTTAAGGAAAGTTTCCACCTGTTCGTTGTTTTCACTTGGTAAAATGGAACACGTTGCGTAAATCATTTTACCGCCTTTTTTCAAAATTTTAGAATAATCTTGCAGGATTTGCTGTTGCTCTTTTTTAATTCTGTCGATAAAATCCTGATCGATTTTCCATTTAGAATCTGGATTTCTTTTCAAGACACCTAATCCCGAACATGGCGCGTCGATCAGCAGTCTGTCGGCTTTTTCATGAAGTCTTTTGATAACTTTATTGTCTTCTATGAAACGGGTTTCAATATTATGCGCTCCGGCTCTTTTCGCACGGCGTTTGAGTTCGGCCAATTTCCATTCGTAAATATCCAGTGCGATAATCTGACCTTTGTTTTTCATTAAGGCTGCTAAGTGAAGGGTTTTTCCACCGGCTCCGGCGCAGGCATCCACCACGCGCATGCCTTCCTGAACATCCAGAAGTTCACCTATCTTCTGGGAAGAGGCATCCTGAACTTCGAATAAACCATCCTTAAAAGCTGAGGTTAAAAATACGTTTTTCTTCTCATCAAGCTGAACGGCATCAGGATAATTTCTGATCTGGAAGCTTTCCACATTTTCATCCTTCAGGTCAGAAATCAATTCTTTCGCTGTGGTTTTCAAGGTATTGGCGCGAAGAATTGTCGGAGCCTGCTCATTCAGCGCATGCATTTCTTTTTCCCAGTTGTTCCCGAGTTCTTTTTCCATCGTTTCGGCAAGCCACTCGGGAATAGAATATTCAATTGCTTTGGTGGGAACCGTATTCTTCTTCAGTTTATTAAGAATGTCAGCATTTTTAATCCCATCAAATTCCTCAAATTTTTTATAATGTGTTTTGGTCCAAAGGCAGTAGGCAAGGATTAGTTTATAGATATTATTCGGTTTCACGCCTTCGCCCATATAATATTCTAGGCGTTTTTTCCAGCGGATGATGTCGTAAAAAATTTGTGAAACTACTTTTCGGTCTTCGCTGCCCCATTTTCTGTTGGCTTTCAGAAGCCGCTCTATCACTTTATCTGCATATTTTCGGTCCTCGAAAAAGGTTTCCTGTAAAGCGTCGTGAATTCCTATTAGTAAGTTTCTGTGTATCAGTTCCATGTATGGATAGTTAAATGTTTAGTTTCGCTCGGATTTCCGGGACAAAATTTTTGCAAAAATACAGTTTTTAACTGAATAATAATGCCATTGATTTGGGCGCCAATTTCCGCCCTCCGTTCCCGCTTTTTTTATTCCACTGCGTTTCATAAAAAAGAGCTCCACTCAGGTCGGGACGCAGCTGGTTGCAGAGAATCAGGGATTTTTAATGACCGTAAAAAATCCGTACTTTTGTGTTTCAAAAAAATAAAACGATGAGCGATACCATAATTTGTCCGAAATGCCAGTCCGAATTCACTTACGAACAGGATAATCTGCACGTGTGTTCCCAATGTTTTCATGAGTGGGATCTTAATGAAGTAGCCAGTGGCGAAACCATTCTGGACATGAACGGCAACGAACTCCAAAACGGAGATTCTGTAATCGTGATGAAAGATCTTCCTGTAAAAGGAGCACCAAAACCTGTAAAGGCGGGAACAAAGGTTAAAAACATCCGCCTTCGCCCTGATTCTGATCATAATATCGACTGCAAAATCGACGGTTTCGGAGCGATGGCGCTGAAATCTGAATTTGTGAAAAAGGCATAAAAAAAGGAAAGATTTGGACAGGGTTCCGTTTCAAAGACTTGGTTGTCCGAATCTATCGGACTAATTTCGTCTTAAAGGCAGAAAGAGAATTAACCAAAAATTTCCTTATTTGGGAAGAGTAAAGTTAAGAAAATATTTTCAATTTCCGTACCAGTTTTTTAGAAACATGTTGATTTTAGTCTATGAAATCAACTTTCACCGCACCGGATATTTGAGTGTCGGTATACATAATCAATTCTTTTCCGCTCACCAAAGCTTTGTTCCAATAGTGGTTTCCGGCGAAACGGCTTTCGAGAATTTGGGCATCTTTCCCTAACTGTGATATTTTGATCTCGTGAGGATACCAGAAATTTTTAAAAACACCGAATGCTGATTTCTCTTCATTAGAGAAAACATTTACTTCCCCAAAAAGTTTAGCTACATAAGCATTGTAGGGGTTTGTGTAAATTTCTCTCGGGCTGTCGTTCTGTATCAGCCTGCCTTCCTGAAGAACAATAATCTGATCAAGCCACGGCATCACTTCCTGAATTTCGTGAGTGGAAATAATGAGTGAAATGTTTTTCTCCTTTACATAATTAAAGAGTTTCTCCCGCAGTTCAATTTTTCTGGAATAATCAAGATTGCTGAAAGGTTCATCAAGCAAAAGCAGTTTCGGCATTACGGAAAGCGCCCGTGCAATCGCAACACGCTGCTGTTGGCCTCCGCTCAGGTATTTTGGGAGAACATTCGCGTATTGTTCAAGGCCTACAACTTTCAGCAGTTCCAGCACTTTGTGTTTTTTTTCCTGAAGATTAATATTCGAAATAAACTTGCCTACGTTATCGGAAACCGTAGCATAAGGCATCAGATCATAGTTTTGTGCCACCAGTTTCATCTCACTTTCTCCGGGAACGATATTTTTTTTAGGGCCATATATGGGTTTTCCATCAAAAATAATAGCTCCTTTTTCCCAGTCGAGCAAGCCATAAATTAAATTAAGCAATGTGGATTTTCCACAGCCGCTTTCGCCTGCTAGCGCTATAATCCTGCCTCTTTCAATCTTTAAATTCAGATTTCGGAAAAGCTCTTTTTCAGGGGAATAAGAGAAAAACAATTGATTGATTTCTAATAGCATATCTGCAAAATTAATAAATTTGATCTTACTGTGACTTATTTTTATTATTTTAGCGGGAGCAATAAAAAAAGCAAAAATTTGATGAAAAATATGTTTAAGATCTCAGTGTTTTCAGCATTTATTTTGGGAATGACAGTAGTTTCATGTGGAAAAGACAAACCGCTGAGCAGCGTAAACAACGAGGTTACTACAACAACAGAAGGAAATTCTTTCCAGGTAGATACTTTAAACAGTAAAATTGAATGGAAAGGCTTTAAAATTCTGAAATCCGATAATACCAGCCATTTTGGAACCATTAAGTTCGAAAGCGGAGATGTTACCGTAAAAGACGGGAAACTGGAAAGCGGCAAATTTGTTGCAGATATGAATTCTTTAACCTCAGTTGATTTGAAAGATGATGCCGAACAGCTGAATAAATTAAATGGACATTTGAAAAGTGGTGATTTCTTCGAAGTAGAAAAATTCCCGACCGCTTCTTACGAAATTACCAAAGTTTCTGAAAATGCCAACGGCGACTACAATACTTTACTCGATGGCAACTTAACCATTAAGGGAATTACAAAACCGGTTCAGTTCAATGCGAATGTTACCGTTAACAATGGTGAGGTGAGCATTGCTACAGAACCCAAAGATATCAACAGAGAGGATTTCGGTGTTAAATTCCAAATGCCTGTTGCAAACGGCGTGATCAAAAATGAGGTAAATCTTCAGATTTTGATTAAAGCCCTGGAAAAGAAATAATTTTTTTTATTTAAGTGTGATAAGTGATGTGAATCCGTCTCATTGTTAATGAGGCGGATTTTTTTAATGCCGATAATTACGCCTTTTTTTCCCTCAAAATTTATTAAATTTGCAGACTTACGAAAAGGCTTTAAACCAAGCATTTTCTGCATAAATTCAAAACATATGACTTCACAAGAGATACGCCAGCAGTTTTTAGATTATTTTAAAGAAAAAGGTCACCTTATCGTTCCTTCCGCACCTATTGTGCTGAAAGATGATCCAACGCTCATGTTCTCGAACTCGGGAATGACGCAGTTTAAGGATTATTTTCTGGGTTATAAAGAGCCCAAAGCCCCGAGAATTGCAGATACGCAAAAATGTTTGCGGGTTTCCGGGAAACACAACGATTTGGATGATGTTGGCCGCGATACGTACCATCACACGATGTTCGAAATGCTGGGGAACTGGTCTTTCGGCGATTACTTCAAGAAAGAAGCCATCGGATTTGCCTGGGAACTTTTAACGGAAGTTTATAAAATCCCGAAAGAGAATTTATATGTAACCATTTTCGAAGGTGATGCTTCCGAAAATCTTGCGCGCGACCAGGATGCCTATGATTACTGGAAAACACATATCGATGAAAGTAGAATCATCAACGGAAATAAAAAAGACAATTTCTGGGAAATGGGAGAAAGCGGACCTTGCGGACCCTGTTCGGAAATCCATGTCGATTTAAGGTCTGAAGAAGAAAAAGCCAAAGTTCCCGGCATTGATCTGATCAATAATGATCATCCGCAGGTTGTGGAAATCTGGAACAACGTTTTCATGGAGTTCAATAGAAAAGCCGACGGGAGTTTAGAGAAATTACCGGCACAGCACGTAGACACCGGAATGGGCTTCGAGCGCCTGTGTATGGCTTTGCAAGGCAAAAAATCCAATTACGATACCGATGTTTTCACGCCTTTAATTGCTAAAGTAGAAGAGCTTTCAGGTAAAAAATACACTGGGATTCTAGAAGATGAAAAAGACATCGCGATTCGTGTTGTTGTGGATCATATCCGTGCGGTTGCTTTCGCGATTGCCGATGGGCAGCTGCCTTCCAACGGTGGCGCAGGGTATGTGATCAGAAGAATTTTAAGAAGAGCCATTTCGTATTCTTATCGTTTTTTAGGGATGAAAGAGCCTTTTCTTTTTGAATTGGTTGCTGTTTTGAGACGTGAAATGGGCGAATTTTTCCCGGAATTGGTAAAGCAGCAAAAACTGGTGACTGAAGTAATCAGGGAAGAAGAAAGTTCTTTCCTGAAAACCATTGAACACGGTTTGAAAAGAATTGATCTGATCATCAACGAAACGCTTGCTAAAGGAGAAAAAACACTTCCGGGCGCTGAGGTTTTTGAATTGTATGACACTTACGGATTCCCGGCCGATCTCTCAAGAATTATCGCGGAAGAAAAGCAGCTGACGGTTGATGAAAAAGGTTTTGATGAAGAAATGGAAAAGCAGAAACAGCGTTCCAAGAAATCATCAGTCCAGAAAGTTCATGACTGGGTCATTCTGGAAGAAAAGCAGGAAAGTTTCGTCGGATACGACCAGACTGAAACAGAGACCTATATTACCCGTTACCGAAAAATCGAAAATAAAGACGGCGAATTCTACCAAATTGTTTTAGCGAAATCGCCGTTCTATCCGGAAGGTGGTGGACAGGTAGGTGACAAAGGAATTTTGATCCCAAGTTATACCGAAGGATTCGATATTTCTAATCCAAGTGTTTTCGGAATAGCCGACTGCGCGGATATTGTGGAAGTTCTGGAAACCAAGAAAGAAAACAACCTTATTGTTTCTTTAATTAAAAATTTACCGAAGGATGCGGGTGCAGTTTTCTACGCAAAAGTAAATGCAACAGACCGTAAAAATACACAGGCGAACCACTCGGTAACGCATTTACTGCACGAAGCCTTGCGTGAAGTTCTGGGAACGCACGTTGAGCAGAAAGGTTCTTTCGTTGGTCCGGATTATCTCCGTTTCGACTTTTCACATTTCTCAAAAATGAATGAAGAAGAACTGAAATTGGTTGAAGAGAAAGTGAATGCCAAAATCAAGGAGAATATCGCATTACAGGAATTCCGGAATATTCCGATTGCAGAAGCTATGGAGAAAGGAGCGATGGCACTTTTCGGTGAAAAATATGGTGATAAAGTAAGAATGATCCAGTTCGGAAGTTCAAAAGAACTCTGTGGCGGGACTCACGTAAAAAATACCGGCGAAATCGGTTATTTCAAGATACAGAACGAAAGTTCTACAGCGGCGGGAATCCGCAGAATTGAAGCGATTTCAGGAGATAAATCTGCGGAATACTTCAAGAATATGGAAGTTCAGGTTAAAGAAATTTCTGCTTTATTAAAATCCAGGGATTTAGCGAAATCTGTTGAGAAATTACTGGAAGAAAATTCGGCTCTGAAATCAGAAGTTGAATCCTTGAAAAAAGAGAAAGCAAAAGGCGAAACCGCGAACTGGAAAAATGATTTCACTGAGAAAGGAGACAAAAAACTGTTGGTTAAAAAAGTTTCAATGGATGCCGGAAGTGTGAAAGATATCGTTTTTCAACTCAAAAAAGAGGTTGAAAACTCTGTGATCATCATTGTTTCAGACGCTGATCAGAAACCGATGATTACGGTTGGAGTTTCTCAGGACCTGGAATCTACATATCACGCTGGAAACATTGTGAAAGAACTGGCAAAAGAAATCCAGGGCGGTGGCGGCGGAAATCCCGGGTTTGCTACAGCCGGTGGAAAAAATCTTTCCGGCATTGATGCAGCTTTAGCAAAAGCGCTTGAACTCTAAATCTAAAGTCGAAAAATTAAATAAAGTAAAAGAGTTTCGGGAAGACCGAAACTCTTTTTTTATGGGACATCAATTCCAAAATTAATTGTAGAAATTTCAGTCAGGAACTTCTGTCAATTCTATTTGCGGATTGAGTTTCCTGATTTTTTCTTCCGTTTTCCTTATTTTTCTCTCAAGATTTTCGATGTTTCTTTTGCTTCGCGCGAGTCTTTTATTTGCAGTTTCGGCTTTTTTCATTTTTCTTGCTGCTGATCTTGCTCCTCTTTCATTTTTGCCGAAATTTGTTGTGCTTTTGAAATTGTCGCCGGCTTTATCAGCATCGCGGGTCGCTTTTTTAGCATCTTCATATTCCACGGCGTACTCTTTTCTGGCTTTTTCGAGTTCTTTTTTGTCTTCGGTCAATCTCATACTTAATTTCAGAACTTCTTTTTCAGACTTTGAAACAGTAACACTGTCGGCAACTGATTGGGCAGTTAATGTACCACAGCGTAAAATACCAACGAAGATTATGGCGATATACAGCGTTTTTTTCATAATGATTTTTAAATCTTAATAAATACAAATGTAGCCGATTTATTTTGTATTTAAAGTCAGTTTACATAACAAAAATCCCGAAAAACGAATTTTCCGGGATCTTAATATAAGTGAAATTAATGATGTTTACTTGTTTCCTCCTCCTCTGGCTACCAATGCGATGATTACGATAAGAACTAATGCACCGATTACCCAAACTAATGGATTGCTCATCCAGTCGCCACTCATGCTGTCTCCGCCTTTATCCAGGTCTACATCGACGTTTAAATCGGCTGCTTTTTCCTGTGCTTTTACCATAATTGTTGCAAAGTTTGCTGCAACTGCCAATGCGAAAATCTGAATCTTTGTAAATAGGTTAGAACGTGTCATAATTTAATTTTTTAATGTTATACTTTCTAAGTATTCTAAAAGTGTACCAAAACTAAATGACGTTCAAAAAAATTCTGGGATCATAAAATGCATTCCATTAAATAATCGTCCATTACAAATCCGTTCCCGATATCAAAAACGCCTTCTTCATAAATGCTGAAACCTTGTGATTGGTAAACAGATTTTGCGCTGTTTTCTTTGTTTACATTCAAAATAATGCGGGAATTTCCTTTTTCGGAGGTTTGTTTTTTAAGAAAATTCAACGCGGTTTTTCCACAGCCTTTTCCTTTTGCTTCTTCAATAAGATAAATCCGGTGAAGTTTGGTGGTTTTGGGCTCATAATGATGTTCGTAACCTATAAAACCAACGGCTTTATTATCATTGAAAATTAAATAATAATGATAATCTGGATTTTGTAGATGTGCTGAAATTTCCATCGCCGAATACATTTGCGAGAGCATATAAGCGATCTGCTCCTGGGTAAGAATTCTGGAGTAAGCCGACTTCCAGGATTTTTCGGCAAGGTTGCGGATCAGCGGGATGTCTTTTTCTGTTGCTTTTACTAAAGAAGTCATTGATTTTAACTTTTTAACTCAGTTCGAAAAGGGTGATTTCGGGTTCAATTCCAACTCTTCCAGGGAACGCAATTACTCCGAAACCACGGTTAACGTAGAGGTATTTCCCCTGGCTTTCATATAAATCTGCCCATTTTTTATACCGATACTGAACCGGCGACCAACGAACATTTTTCAAATCGATCCCGAACTGCATCCCATGTGTATGTCCAGAAAGCGTGAGCTGAATATTTGCCGGATGATGTTTTACGATTTCATCAAAATGAGTAGGATCGTGACTCATTAAGATTTTGGGAGCATCTGCCGGCACCCCAAACGCAGCTTTATTCAGGTCGCCATATTGTGGGAAGGGCTTTAGTCCCCAATTTTCAACGCCCAAAATATAAAGTTTTTCTCCATTTTTTTGGATAATACGGTGTTCATTACGGAGCACCTCAAATCCAGCTTCTTTCTGAAGTTGAATTAAATTCGGGACGTTCTGTGCTTTTTCACCTTGGGATTTCCATTCGGCGTAATCTCCGTAATCATGGTTTCCGAGGACTGAAAATTTCCCGTCTTTTGCCTTAATTCCGGCAAACATCGGAACAAAGGGGATGAATTCACTGGCAAAATTATTCACCATATCGCCAGTACACAGAACCAAATCTGCATTCTGTTCATTGATTAAATTGACTGCTTTCTGTAATTTTTCGGGATTAAAAAAACTGCCGGAGTGAATATCTGAAATCTGGATGATTTTATACCCTTTAAAACTCTCTGGTAGTCCGGCAATTTTCAGTTTAACGCGACGTACCCGGTGTCTGTATTTTCCGAAAACAATTCCGTCAATAATCATGGCCGAAAATCCTGCAGCTACGGCAAGCCCAATGATGCTTACAAATTTTCTTCTTTCAGGGAAATAGGTTTCGGGTTTTACGAAAAACGTAAAAAGATAATTGAAGAATCTTGCAATGTCTTCCATTAAAAGAAGAAGAACGATGAAAAGTTTTGGAACTAGAAAAATGAGAAATACGGATGCTACAACCTGAATCCGGTGATGGTCGCGGTCGCTCCGTTTAAAATTAAGTAGTTCATAAACAAAAAAGCCATAAACGAGAAGTGTTACAGCCCAGTAACCTACCCGCAGCCAACTGTTGGAACTGATGGTTTTAAAGGCCTGGTAGACGTAGAACTCCAGAATGAAAACAATCCCGGTGATGATTAGAAAATTTTTCTGCATAAGTTTTCATTAAAAAAGCACAAAATCGATTTTGTGCTTTCTTTATCTTTATATAAATTTTTTAAGGAAATCGGTACACAATCGCATTGATATTCATTCCTGCACCTACCGATGCAAAGACGATGTTTCCTTTTTCTGCGAAGGACTGATCTTTCATTTCGCCTTTAATGATGAGGTCGAACATTGTTGGGATGGTGGCAACAGAAGAATTTCCGAACTGCTGAATGGTCATCGGTGCGATGTTATGATCGTATTCTTTTCTGCCATAAAGTTTAAACAGTCGCGAGATCATGGCATAATCCATTTTCGCATTGGCCTGATGAATGAGTATTTTATCGATATCATCAATTGTTAAGCCTGCTTTATCGATGGTTTGTTTAATGGCGTCGGGCACATTTTTCAGTGCATATTCATAAATTTTTCTGCCGTGCATTCTGATGTAGAGTGGGCGGCGGTCTTCATCCTGTTTCAGGGAAGGTGCATTCTCTAAGAAATTAAGTTCAATGTCATTATCGCAAATTGTGGAATCTGCAATAATTCCCACATTTTCTTCGTCGGTTGCCTGCACCACTACCGCTCCGGCACCATCGGCGAAAATCATTTTGTTTCTGTCGAAAGCGTCGGTTACCCGGCTTAGTGTTTCTGAACCCACTACCAGAATTAATTTGGCTTTTTTAGCTTTAATTAAAGTGTCGGCCAAAATCATGGCTTCAACCCAACCCGGGCAGCCAAAAATCATATCGTAATTTACGCAGTTTCTGTTTTGAATCCCGAGTTTGTTTTTTAAACGTGCCGACATTGAAGGCATAAAATTGGTCATTCCGTTTTTATCAACTTCTCCGAAATTACTTGCGTAAATGATATAATCTAAATCTTCCTGATTAATTTTCGCATCATAAATAGCTTCTTTTGCCGCTCTGAAACCCAGATCAGAGTTAAATTCATCGTCCTCCAGATATCTTCGGTTTTCGATTTCGGTGATTTCTACAAATTTCTGAATAATTTCTTCGTTGGGCTTGTTGATTTTATCGCCTTCATCGGTATAAAATACCGAATCCATGAAGTGTTCTCTACCGATAATTTTTGTTGGAATGTAACTTCCTGATCCTATTATGATTGTATTGGGCATATTTTTTTGTATTGAAAAATTTCGGACAAAGTTAAGAATTATATTGTATCGGGTTGAATGAAAATTATTATTAAATTTGCAAAGGTTTTTTTGAAAAATTTTATGAAAATAAGTCCTGCTAATAAAGGTTTAATTATATCGGTCATTGCTGTACTGTTTGCTTTCGGAGTATACTTTCTGTTTCTGGCTAAGAAAAATTATTACCTGGTAGATAATCCTACCGGCGATACTTATTATTTTAGAATCAATAAAGGAGACGAAAAAATAATCGCGCCAGGGCAGATGCTTGAGGTTAATCTGGATAAAGGAAAAAACGCAATTCAGGTTTTCGATAAAAAAAAGGAGCTGCTTTATGATTCCTCATTTGTAGTGAACAAAAACCGAGGTTTGCTGAATATCGCCCATCAGGATTATTATATCAACGAACAGTTCTACGGTTATGGTCTCGATAAAGATTCACTCTTATCTGCAAGAAAAACAACGGTGATCGACGGAAAAAAATACGTGAACGCCCCAAAACACTTCAATAAATTATACACAGACGAATTTTACTATAACATTGATGAAGACTACGACAAAATCGTAAAAAATGTTCAGAAAATAGAATCGCGTACCAAAATATTCAGAAAAGTTGATTTTCTGAATTATTACAAAGAATATTACAAATTTTAAAATCTCAATCTTGAACACTGTAAAACCTTATAATACAGAAGCCGGAAAAAAGCATGAAGTTGAAGAAATGTTCGACAATATTGCTCCGAAATACGATTTGCTGAACCATGTTCTGTCGATGAAAATTGATGTGCTGTGGCGAAATACCCTCGTGAAGTGGCTAAACAAAGACCAGCCAAAAGAGGTTTTGGATGTGGCTACAGGAACAGGAGATCTCGCCATTGCCGTTCACAAAGGAACCGGTGCGCAGATTGTAGGTTTCGATCTGTCGCAGCAGATGCTGAATGTAGGTATCGATAAAATAAAAAAACTTAATTTAGACGGCAAAATAAGCATGATAAAAGGCGACGCCGAAAACATGCCTTTCGAAAGCAATAAATTCGATGCGGTTACCGTTGCCTTTGGAGTAAGAAATTTCGAGAATCTGGAAAAAGGTCTGGCGGAACTCAGAAGAGTAGTGAAGGAAAATAAAAGCGTTTATATTCTTGAGTTTTCTAAAGTGGAGGGCTTTTTAGGTCCGCTTTATATGTTCTACTTTAAAAATATTCTGCCTCAGATCGGTAAACTGGTTTCTAAAGATAACCGCGCATACACTTATCTTCCGGATTCGGTAAATGCATTTCCGTTCGGCGAGAAAATGAAAAATATTCTGCTCGAAACAGGATTTAAAAATGTGGAATATAAAAAACTGAGTTTAGGCATTGCAACGATTTACAAGGCAACCAAATAATATGTGGAAAACAGCATCTAAAATTCATTTTGTAGCAGCAATTTTTATTGCCTCCCTCGGCAATGCACAGCTTTTCCGGACGAAAGACCGGGCAGATAATCTGGAGGGTTTTGATAATCAGAAATTCAGTTATGGTTTTTATCTTGCCGGTAATAACTTCGATTATAAATTGGTTTTAGATCCTATGTTTGGTATGGATGGGCAGAAAAATCTCGTGCAAAGCAAATCATCTTACAGTTTTGGCGCCGGACTTATCGGCAAACTTCGTCTGAATGACAACTTCGACTTACGATTTGAGCCCGGTTTGCAGTTTGTAGAGCGAGAACTTTACTTCAATACCCAATCCAACGACCAGTATGCAGGCGGAACCAACGCCAATCCACCTTTCACTCCCAGAACTTTAACGGATGCAGATAAACTCAGAACCGTAAAATCTACGTATGTTGATCTGCCTCTTTTAATTGAAGTACATGGTGACCGATGGTATAATTCCCGTCCTTACGCAGCGGCAGGAGTGAACTGGATGATGAATCTCCAGTCCAACAGCAAAGCAGCAGATGACAATTCGCAGGGGCTTTTCCGTACCACAGCAAGTAATTTTGCCTGGTCGGCAGAGCTTGGGATTCAGTTTTATTTCAGCAGATTTAAGCTCACGCCAGGCTTCCGCGGAACATTTATGATCAATGACGAAATGGTTGCCGATAATCCAGATACACCACCTTACTGGACTTCAGCCATCAGCAGTGCGAAAACGCGGGCACTGATGTTTGTCCTGAAATTCGAATAAATTTTCATTTAAAATATTGATAAAGAGAAGGCAATCAGGGTCTTCTCTTTTTTATTTCAAGATATTTTTAAATAATCCATCAATTCAAATTAAAATTTTATATTTTTGCTTCATAGTTAGAATTAATTAAGCCTGAAAATGCTCAAAGATTTAGAAAACAATTTTTCGGTTTTAGAAAAAAAGATTTTGAATGTAAGCAAGAATTACCAAAATCTGAACGAAAAATATTTGGAATTATCGCAGGAGCATGAATTACTGAAGAAGAAATACGACGAGGAAAGAAAAAAAAGCCAGGTTTTAGCAGAAGAACAAAAAAATATAAAACTTTACTCAGCAATTACCGGTAATCCCGATCATAACCGACTGATGAAAAACCACATCAACAGGTTAATAAAAGAAGTGGATCACTGTATTGCAGAACTTCAAAACAGCGGATTGTAATGGAAGTAAGAAGAATTACCATCAGCATTGCCGGAAGAAATTATCCGCTGAATGTGCCAGCTGCAGAAGAAGAAACCCTGCGGAAAGTAGGGAAACAGATTGAAGTGATGATTAAAGATTTTGAACAGAATTTTGATGTGAGAGATAAACAGGATGCCCTCGCAATGTGTGCCTTAAAATTAGGTACCAATGCAGAAGTATCCGTTATCACCAACGAAAAAAATATACATGCTTCCAACGAAAGATTAATGAAAATTAATCAGCTGCTGGAAGAGCTGGAAAAGTAGATTTTTCTTTTCCGAAAACAACTGCCTACAATAGTTCTAACACATTAAGGTAAACTCAACGCTAAACAATTACCGAACGAAAGTTCACTTAATGGCGCGCCGACATGCTCGGATTACAGAAAGTGAAAATCAGTTCAAATCGTGTTGATTAGGAGTTTACTCTAAATCACTGAATTATTGTAGGTTTTTTTATTTGAGACAATTTAAACTAAACATATGACAACAACCGCCATTATTATCGGTATTGTTTGCCTGGTATCCGGAGCTGTAATTGGAATGTTATTTTCCAAAAGTTCCCTTAATGCCAAGGCAAAATTCATCGTACAGGATGCAAAGAAAAATGCCGAAAACCTTATAGAAAAAGCCAACGTACAGGCAGAATCCATCAGAAAGGAAAAACAGCTTCAGGCTAAAGAAAAATTCATGGAACTGAAATCTCAGCACGATGCTGATATCCAGGCCCGGGAAAAGAAAATGCAGGATGCTGAAAAAAGAATCAAAGACAAAGAAAACAAGCTCAATGATGAATTGAGTAAAACGGGTAAACTTGAAAGAGATCTGGATCGCCAGATTGCAGATTACGCCAAGAAGCACGAAATCCTCGAAAGAAAACAGCAAGAACTTGAGAAAGCCACAGCACAGAAAGTTGAAATGCTTGAAAAAATTGCTAATTATTCTGCCGAAGATGCCAGAAATGAACTTGTTGAAGCAATGAAATCTGAGGCGAAAACAAGAGCTCAGGCTCATGTACAAAGCATCATGGAAGAAGCTAACCTTAATGCAAAACAGGAAGCCAAAAAGATCGTCATCCAAACCATCCAGAGAATTGGTACAGAGCAAGCTATTGAAAACTCAGTATCTGTTTTCAATATTGAATCCGATGAGGTGAAAGGTAGAATTATCGGTAGAGAAGGCAGAAATATCCGTGCTTTGGAAGCGGCTACGGGTGTAGAAATTATCGTTGATGATACACCGGAAGCTATTTTGCTTTCATGTTTCGATCCGGTAAGAAGAGAAATCGCAAGACTTTCGCTTCACAGACTTGTTACAGATGGAAGAATTCATCCGGCTAGAATCGAAGAAGTGGTGGAGAAAACCAAAAAACATATTGAAGAAGAAATTATTGAGGTCGGTAAAAGAACCGTCATCGATTTAGGAATACACGGTTTACATCCGGAACTTGTGAAAATTGTGGGGCGTATGAAATTCCGTTCTTCTTATGGGCAGAACCTTTTACAGCACTCCAGAGAGGTTGCAAATATCGCTGCTACCATGGCTGCAGAATTAGGACTGAACGTAAAATTGGCTAAAAGAGCCGGTTTACTTCACGATATAGGAAAAGTTCCGGAGCAGGAATCTGAACTTCCTCACGCACTTCTCGGAATGCAGTGGGCAGAAAAGTTTGGTGAAAATGCAGAAGTGGTAAACGCGATCGGAGCGCACCACGATGAGGTGGAAATGACGTCATTACTGTCGCCAATCATTCAGGTTGCCGATGCAATTTCCGGTGCAAGACCGGGCGCACGTCGTCAGGTTTTGGAATCTTATATCCAAAGGCTTAAAGATCTGGAAGCTGCAGCATTAAGTTTCGATGGTGTGTCCAGTGCTTATGCCATTCAGGCCGGCCGCGAACTTCGTGTTATGGTAGAAAGCGGAAAAGTAAGCGACGATAAATCGGCACAGCTTTCTTATGATATTTCAGAGAAAATTCAGAATGAATTGACTTATCCTGGGCAGGTGAGAGTAACAGTAATCCGCGAAACCAGATCGGTAAATATTGCAAGGTAATTCCTTTTTTACCTATTGCAATCCTTCCATTTCTATAATGGAAGGATTTTTTTTTTATTTTTATGTTTTAGTAAATTGTTGGTCAAATAAATGTTTTATTAATTATATTTTATTAAATTTCACTAATTATCAGCTAAACCTTTTTTAATTCCTTTTATTAACCCTATTTTTGAAAAATGAAAAAAGTATTTTATTTAAAAACCTGTGATACCTGCCTGAAAATTCTTAAAAAATTTAATTTGAAAGACTGGGAACTTCGGGAAATAAAAATAAATCCTGTAACAGTTGAAGAGCTGGAAGAAATGTACAGACTTGCAGGTTGTTCCTACGAAGCAATTTTCAGCAAAAAATCAAACCAGATCAAGCTCCGGGAAATAAATCCTAAAACATTGCAGGAAAACGATTATAAGGAACTTATCCTGGATCATTATACTTTTCTTAAACGTCCGGTTTTTATGACAGATAAAGAAATCTTTATTGGTAACGAAAAGAAAACCCTTGAAGCTTTACGCGGATATTTTGCAGATTAAATCATGAAATTCCTGTCGGTTTTTCTGTTGTTATTTGCCCTGACTATTTCAGCACAAACTGTTTATAAAACACCTTCAGGCTCCAAATATCATTTGTCATCCTGCCGGATGGTAAAAAATGTTTCCTCAGCATTAAGCATCGAGAAAGCACTGAAAGAGGGACTTTCGCCCTGTAAAATCTGTAAGCCACCTTTCAGACAAGGATTGGGAATTGTTTCAAAGCCCAAAAAAACATCCGGAACAAATATAGCGAACCGGTGTTTTGCAACAACAAAAGCAGGAACACGGTGCAAGAGAAATACAAGTATAGGCAACAATTTCTGTTTCCAGCATTTACCGAAATAAGCTCAAAAATTTTAGAAATTTTATTACATTTATGACATAATTTCCTGAAATTCAGTTTAATGCAGTAATTTTGTCTGATACTTGTATCGGGCATTTTTTTTGAGGAATATACCGTAATCAGTTACAAAATGTTTAACCTTTAAATTTAATGTCATGTCAAATTTAATCAGAAGCAACAGTTTTTTTGATGATTTCCTTACAAAAGATTTATTTGAATTTAACAGACCGAAATTTAACAGATCGGAGTTGACTTTGCCATCAGTTAACGTGAAAGAACTTGATAATGGTTTTGAAATTCATGTAGCTGCACCCGGAATTAAAAAAGAAGATTTAAAAATTAATCTGGAGCGAAATGTTTTAACCATTTCCAGCGAGACTAAAACCGAAAACCAGGAAAAGGACGAAAAAGGTGCATTTACCCGAAGAGAATTTAATTACAGCTCTTTCAGCCGTGCTTTCACCCTGCCTGAAGATGCTGAACCGGAAAAAATTGAAGCAACCTATGAGGACGGTATTCTGAAAATCACCATTCCGAAGAAACAAGTAATGATGCAGAATGTGAAAACAATTGAAGTGAAATAATTTTAGTGTAACAGTAAAAATAAAACCGTTTGAATTTTTCAAACGGTTTTTGTATTTATTGAACGATATTTCTTATACAAATGGCAGCTTTACCACTTTCGCAGGAATACTTTTATTTCTAATCTGGATAAAAATTTCCGAACCTACTTTAAAGTGTGGTTTTGCCACGTAAGCAAGACCGATCCCGATATTTTTCATCGGGCTCATGGTTCCTGATGTTACTTTGCCAATTTCTTTACCTTCTGCATCCACCACAAGATAATCGTGTCTTGGGATGGCTCTTTCCTGCATTTCGAAACCAACAAGCTTTCTTGTAACCCCTTCTTCCTTCTGTTTTGCGAAGGTTTCTTTGTCTACAAAATCTTTATCGAATTTCGTAATCCAGCCCAATCCAGCTTCCATTGGCGAAGTGGTGTCATCAATGTCGTTTCCGTAAAGGCAGAAGCCTTTTTCAAGCCTTAATGTGTCTCTGGAAGCCAATCCGCAAGGAATTAAACCGAACTCTTCACCAGCTTCCGTTAGGGCATCCCACATTTTTACGGCATCTTCATTTTTAAAATAAATCTCGAAGCCGCCGCTTCCTGTATACCCTGTGTTGGAGATAATCACGTCGGAAACTCCCGCAACGGTACCTACAATAAAATGATAGAACGGAATATCTGCCAAATTAGAGTCAGTTAGTTTTTGAAGTGTTTCTGTTGCTTTCGGGCCCTGAATCGCGATAAGCGACATTTCATCGGAAGCATTTTTCAGTGTCGCCCCGAATTTTTCGTTGTATTTGGAGATGTGATCCCAGTCTTTATCGATATTTGAAGCGTTTACTACTACACAATATTTTTCGTCAGCCATCTTGTACACGATAAGGTCGTCTACAATTCCGCCGTTTCCATTGGGCAAACAGGTGTACTGCGCTTTTCCGTCTTCAAGCGCATCAACGTTATTGGTGGTTACGTATTGCAGCAAATCTTTTGCGGCGGGGCCTTCAACAAAAAATTGCCCCATGTGTGAAACATCAAAAATCCCGACTTTTTCGCGTACGGCAAAATGCTCATCAGTAACGCCGGAATATTGCACAGGCATCTCGAAGCCTGCAAAAGGTACCATTTTTGCGCCCAGAGCAACATGCTTGTCAAACAGGGCTGTCTTTTTATTCATTTATTCTAATTTATTTTATTGTTTTTTTCAGGAGCTTGGGGTTTCGGTTCTATTTCGAAAACCCGTCCCGCTTTCCGCTGTATCTTTTGCTCCGCTGCGCTCCGCAAAAGGATGCCGCTTCAATCGGGGCTATAACAAAGTTTCGTTTTTTTTATCCGAGGTGCTGTTTGTATTCTTTAAGAATAATCTTAAACCATTCCGTGAAATTTTCCGGATTGGCCGACATTTCCTTATCTAGCTCATCAATCGAAATATAGCGAACTTCCGACACTTCCTCTTCATTCAGCTTAAATTCTCCCTCGAAATTTCCGGTGAACACATGATCCAGTTCGTGTTCCCACAAATTCTGGCCTACATCTGCCTTGTAAAGAAAATTAAACCGGTAGGTGATTGGCGTTTCGATTCCCAACTCTTCTTTCAGCCGGCGCTGTGCCGCTTCCATATAAGTTTCGCCCATTCTAGGGTGCGAACATACCGCATTAGTCCACTGGTTAGGCGAATGGTATTTGTCGGCAGCTCTTTTCTGCAGCAGCATTTCACCTTTGTCATTAAATAAAAAAACTGAAAATGCACGATGCAGAATCCCATTTTCATGAGCCTGCATTTTATCCATGACGCCTAGAATTTCGTCACTTTCAGAAACTAAAACCACTTGTTCTTCCATATCACACAAATTTAAGTTTTAAAAATTAGGTACTCAAATTTTTGTGAAAGTTTTACTAATCTGATATTCAAATATCACTGATGGTGCGTAAAGTTATATTGGCTTTCTAAGGCTTAAATAGGGTTTATTGGCAGAATTATTAATTTATCCGCCTGTAAGCCAGCGAAAATTTGTAATTTTGCTCCTTAAAATTCAAGCGATGGAATTAGAGTATAAAGACCATTTAAGCCCCATGTTGAAGGGTGATGTCAAGAACTATCTTATTGATATCGATGGCACCATAACCGATGATGTACCCAATGAAGAGCCGGAAAGAATGGTACATTGCGAACCGTATCCTGATGCGCTGGAAACCATCAACCGGTGGTACGACCAGGGACACATCATCTGCTTTTTTACATCGCGTACAGAGAATCTTAAGCAGCTTACCATCGACTGGTTAGATAAACACGGGTTTAAATATCACAGTGTGTTATGCGGAAAACCACGTGGCGGAAATTATCACTGGATCGATAATCATTTGGTAAGAGCCACAAGATATAAAGGAAAATTCACAGATTTGGTTGAAAAACAGGTCACCATTCAAGTATTTAAAGATTAAGGAAAAAATGAAGATTTTAGCAAACGACGGTTTAGACCAATCAGGGATCGATGCCCTAACCGAAAAGGGTTTCGAGGTAATTACAACTAAGGTTCCACAGGAATTGTTAGTGGATTACATCAACGAAAATAATATAAGAACAGTTTTAGTAAGAAGCGCAACACAGATTCGCAAAGAGCTTATCGACGCTTGCCCGTCCATCGAAATTATCGGCAGAGGCGGTGTAGGGATGGATAATATCGATGTGGATTATGCACGTTCGAAGAATATTCATGTGATCAATACGCCATCTGCATCATCAGAATCGGTGGCAGAGCTTGTGTTTGCACATTTGTTTTCCGGAGCGAGATTTCTGCCGGATTCTAACCGTAAAATGCCTGTCGTAGGAGATTCTGAATTTGCAAAACTTAAAAAGTCATACGAAAAAGGCATCGAACTCCGCGGTAAAACCATTGGCATTATCGGGATGGGAAGAATCGGTCAGGAGGTTGCGAGAATCGCTTTAGGTTTAGGAATGCGCGTGATTGCAGCAGACAACAATGTTGGTAGGGCAAGTATTAAAGTTAAATTTTACAACAATCAGTTCATCAACGTTGATATTGAAACTGAACCTCTCGAAGGAGTTTTGAGACACGCAGATTTCATCACTCTTCATATTCCGGCACAGAAAGAAGGTTACATGATTGGCGAAAAAGAGTTTGCTGTTATGAAAAACGGTGTTGCAGTGGTAAACTGTTCCCGAGGTGGAGTAATCGATGAAGAAGCTTTAATTTCAGCTTTAGATTCCGGAAAAGTTGCATTTGCTGGTCTGGATGTCTTCATCAATGAGCCAACGCCTTCGAAACAAATATTAAACCATCCGAAAATTTCTCTTACACCTCACACAGGTGCCTCAACTGTAGAAGCGCAGGACAGGATTGGACTGTCGCTGGCTGAGCAAATCTGCAGTATACTCCAGGTTTACTAGGTTATTCTGCTTATCATACAAAAAAAAACAAAACCCGGAAATTTCCGGGTTTAATTATTTTATACAGTCAGGTTATTTATTTTTCAAAAGGTCGCGGATTTCTGTAAGAAGAACTTCTTCATTTGATGGTCCTGCGGGCACTTCTTCTACCGGTTTGTTCAGTTTATTGGCTCCTTTAATCAGCCAGAATAATACCATTGCGATACATAAAAAGCTGATGACTGCGGAAAGAAAATTTCCGTACTTTACGCCATTCCAGCTCAGCTGGGCAATGTTTTCTGCGCCTACCGCTTTCAGCGCTGGATTCAGTAATAGTGGAGTAATTACGTCTTCAACCAAAGAAGATACAATTTTGCCAAATGCAGCGCCAATAATCACACCGACTGCTAAATCAATCACATTTCCTTTGAAGGCAAATGTTTTAAATTCCTGTACAAGTCCCATAATTTAAGTTTTTAATTTACTCAAATGTAATAAATAATTTTAAAATCTGGCTATTTTGTTTACGGAAACTTCAACCCATCAATATTTTCTTTAAACTTTTATCTATTTAAATTTATTTAAGTAAATTTATTTAAACAAATGATATGAAAATATTTACCTCACCACAGATCAGAAAGTGTGATGCTTACACGATCGAAAATGAGCCTGTAACTTCCCTGGCTCTTATGGAAAGAGCTGCTTCAGCCTGTGCGGGTTGGCTTAGCCGCAAGTTTTCAGGAGAAACAGTGTACAACATTTTTTGTGGACACGGAAACAATGGCGGCGATGGTTTTGCATTGGCAAGGCTGCTGTATCATAAAGGCTGTGATGTAAATGTTTTTATGGATTCTGCCCAAAATTTAAGTGCGGATGCTGAAATAAATTTTAAGAGAACCAAGGATATTTCAGGAATTGAATTTTCAGATTTCAGTAAGGTTAATAAATTTCAGTTCGAGAATGAAAGCGTTATTATTGACGCGCTTTTTGGTACGGGTCTTAATAAAGCCATCGAAGGCAAATCTGCTGAATTGATTAAGGTATTGAATGAACTTAAATTTCCGAAAATTTCTATCGACATTCCTTCTGGTTTGTTTGCTGATGAGGTTTCGGATAAAAACAGTGTGGTGTTTAAGGCCGATGAAACATTGAGTTTTCAGTTCTGGAAAAAAGCATTTTTACATTCTGAAACCGGTAAGTTTTGTGGTAAAATTAATATCCTTGATATCGGCTTAAATTCCGAATTTATTGAGAATGAAATTTCAGACAGTTTTGTGATTGATGAAGGTTTGGTACGCGAAATTTATCGCCCGCGGCAAGAATTTTCTCACAAAGGGAACTTCGGAAAAACCGTAATTGCCGCCGGAAGTTCAGGCAAAATGGGTGCTGCAGTTTTGGCGACGCAGGCCGCGTTGAAAACCGGTTCCGGACTCACTTTCAGTCTTGCACCGCAGTGTGGATACGAAATTCTGCAGACTACCTGTCCGGAAGCGATGTTTCTGAAATGTGGGCAGGATTTCATCACCAGTTTTGAGGTTGATGAAGATGCTATTTTAGGAATTGGTCCGGGTTTGGGCACAAAACGTGAAACCTACAATGCTCTCTTAGCTTTTTTAAAAGCCTGCGACAAAGCTTTAGTGCTGGATGCGGATGCACTCAACATGATTGCGGAAAACACCGATCATGTAAATTTAATTCCTAAAAAATCGATTATAACGCCACATCCCAAGGAGTTTGAACGTCTGTTCGGAACAACTGAGAATTCGTTTGAAAGATTAAATCTGGCAAAAGATAAAGCAAAAGAACTGGAGATTTATATCGTTTTAAAAGATCATCACACCCAAATCGCAACGCCAGAAGGCGATGTTTTTTATAATCTTACCGGCAATTCCGGAATGGCCAAAGGAGGCAGTGGCGATGTTCTGCTCGGAATTTTGACCTCGCTGCTCGCGCAAAATTATTCGGTGAAAGAAGCAGCGCTTTTTGGAGTCTGGCTTCATGGCAAAGCCGGTGATTTTGCTGCGGAAAAACATTCAAAAGAAGCGATGCTACCTTCCGATCTGATCGCGCAACTTGGTAACGTATTTAAGTATTTGAACAGTTCCCAATAAAAAAACCTCCAAAAGATTTGAAGGGTTCGGGTTTATTTTAAAGAATTATTCGGGTTTTCCGTTTTCTTCTTCGGTAATTTTATTGTTTTTAGAATACCACATAATCACGAAACCAGCCAGCATGAATGGTATTGAAAGGACTTGTCCCGTATTTAATCCTGCAAACTGAATAAATTCGTCTCCCTGTGGTTCTTTTAAAAATTCAACAAAGAATCTTACCGCCCAAAGGATGATAAAAAACAGACCGAAAAGCCAGCCCTGCTGGTATTTTTTATTTGTGTAACGGTAAAGAACCCATAAAAGGATAAACAGTAAAAAGTAGCCTGAAGCTTCGAAAAGTTGGGTAGGGTAACGCGGAACGATTGCACCGTATTCTGTACTTTGCTGTGGAAAAAGGATCGCAAAAGGCGAATTTGCAGGAGCAGGTTTGCCAATGATTTCTGAGTTGAAGAAATTTCCGATTCTTACAAAAGCGCCTCCTAAAGCTACTACGATTCCAATCCTGTCGTACACCCAAAACGGATTTTTCTTAATGATTTTATAGGAATAATAAAGGGTGGTAAAAATCAGCGCGATGGTTGCTCCGTGACTTGCCAATCCTGAAAAACCGGTAAATTCAAGTTGAGGTTTTGTCCGGATCGGAAGAAATACCGACCAGAAATCTTCTTTGAAAAGTTCGGGCTGGTAAAAAATAACGTGGCCTAATCTTGCACCGAGAATGGTTCCTACCAAAGTCCATGTGAAAAGCGGCTCCAGATATTTTTGGTTTACATTGTCGATTTTAAAAATTTTCGACATGATGGCATATCCCAGTCCGAAAGCCAGAATGAACATTAAACTGTAGTAGTGAAGCGTTATTGGGCCTAAATGTATTCCGGTAGACGGATCCCAGGTGGTATATAAAAATGTAAGCATAGTTTATTTTATTATTTTAATTTTAATGTTGATGGCCGCATTTCGGCGGAACCGGATCGTAACCTTCACCTCCCCACGGATGGCATCTTGAAATCCTCTTCGCTCCCAGCCAAAAACCTTTAACAGGACCGTGTACCTGCAGCGCTTCTACCATATAATGAGAACAGGTGGGTTCGTAGCGGCAGTTTTTCGGGAGGATGGGAGAGATAAACCACTGATAAAATTTTATCAGGACAACCAGTGGAAATGTGATGATTTTGTTGAACATTGCATTGCAAAAATAGCGAAATAGTTTAATTTTGTTGAAACTTTCTGTTAAACTTGTTTCAGTGTAATTACTGAACAGCCAATCCCCAATTTTATTTTGAACCCGAATATTCCACTTGCCGAGCAGATGCGTCCCAAAACTTTAGATGAAGTCCTGGGGCAGGAACATTTGACCGGAAAGAACGGAACAATCCGAAAAATGTTGGAAAATGACACGCTGAATTCACTCATCTTATGGGGTCCGCCGGGAACGGGAAAAACCACCCTGGCAGAAATTATTTCTGAAAAATCAGGCAGAAAATTCTTTAAACTTTCTGCGGTTTCTTCAGGTGTGAAAGACGTTCGCGATGTAATTGAGGATGCCAAAAAACAAAATCTGTTCTCCGGAAAATCGCCTATTTTATTTATTGACGAGATTCACCGGTTCAATAAATCACAGCAGGATTCTTTACTTCATGCCGTGGAAAAAGGCTGGATTGTACTCATCGGCGCTACGACCGAAAACCCGAGTTTCGAAGTGGTTTCGGCTTTGCTTTCGCGGTCGCAGGTTTATGTTTTAAAATCGTTGAGTTATGAAAAACTGGCAGAACTGGCAGAACTTTCCCTGAAAAAATACAACGAAAAAGAGAACACCGAATTCAAAATAAAAGACAAAGAAGCCTTTATTCAGTATTCTGGCGGCGATGCACGGAAACTCATCAATTCCGTAGAAAATGTACTGAATAACTTTAAAAATTCAAAGAAAAAGGAAATTTCCAACGAAGATGTGCTTGAAGTGCTTCAGGAAACTATGGCGCTTTATGATAAAAACGGCGAGCAGCATTACGATATTATTTCTGCATTCATCAAATCCATGCGCGGTTCTGATCCCAATGGTGCGGTGTATTGGCTCGCCAGAATGCTGGTAGGTGGCGAAGATATTAAATTCATCGCAAGGCGAATGCTGATTCTGGCTGCTGAAGACATCGGTTTGGCCAATCCGAACGCGCTTACGGTGGCTAACAACTGTTTTCAGGCCATCAATGTCATCGGCAATCCTGAAGCAAGAATTATTCTTAGCGAAACAGCGGTTTATCTTGCGGTCTCTCCGAAAAGCAATTCTACGTATGTCGCGATTAACAATGCGATGGCGAAGGTAAAGCAAACCGGAAATTTACCAGTTCCGCTCCATCTGAGAAATGCCCCGACTAAGCTGATGAAAGATTTAAATTACGGTAAAGATTACGCTTACGCCCATTCGCACGAAGGAAATTTCGTAAATCAGGAGTTTCTGCCTGAAGAGATTACCGGAACCAAATTTTATGAACCCGGAAATAATTCCACCGAAAATAAAATACGGGAAGAGCTTAAAAGAAAGTGGAAAGATAAATATTAAGCTCTGAAATTTTAAAAATAATTTAACATCTGTCTGATTGTCAGGTGTTTTTTTTATCTTTAAATTAAATTTCGTGTGATGAAAAAGATTTATTTTTTAATGATTTTCCTTCTTTTCTCTCTACACATTCCGGCGCAGTTTATTTCGGAAAACAAAGATTTGATGAGCAAGGAAATGGGCAGATACCAGCGGATGATTGATTTTAATGTTAACCCCAATACTTTAAATTATGATCTTAAGTACCAAAGAATGGAGGTGTTTTTGGATCCGGAGGTTTTTCAGATTTCCGGATCGGTAACCTCTCATTTTTTGACGAACCAAAACATGTCTTCAATTTATTTTGATTTTACCAATGTTTTGCCGGTTTCAAAAGTTACATATCATGGTACAGATCTTAATTTTCAGCAGTTAACGACCAAAGAACTGAAGGTCGATTTTCCGGCTTCACTTCCATCAAATACGCTGGATTCCCTTACAATACACTATTCCGGTGCGCCCGATAATTCCGGAAGAACGTCTTTTTACATGGGAACGCACGACGGAAGCCCGGTTTTATCAACGCTTTCGGAACCTTACGGCGCGCAGAACTGGTTTCCGACAAAACAGAGCATGAACGACAAAATCGACCGTTTCGACATTAAAATTACCACACCCAACCAATACAGCGTTGCATCAAACGGTAAACTGATGTCTGAAACTTTGCTTCCGGATAACAAAAAACTTACCTTCTGGCGAACCAATTATCCCATGGCGGCTTATCTGGTTGCATTTTCGATCGCAAATTTCAATAAAATTAATGATGTCATCGGAAATAGCAGTTTTCCTTTTGTGAATTACCTTTATCCGTCAACCAATGCTAATTCTGGAGTGATGGATAATATCGAATGGACTAAAACCGCAATGACTTTATTTGAAAATCATTTCGGAACTTATCCTTTTGCCGCCGAAAAGTACGGTCACATGGAATTTGCGGTAAACGGCGCTGCTATGGAACATCAAACGATGTCGTCGATGAATTCTTTCGCGAAATCTACCATCGCTCACGAACTTGCACACCAATGGTTTGGCAATAAGATAACCTGTGGCGCCTGGAATGACATCTGGCTTAATGAAGGTTTTGCAACTTTCGGCGAACATTTGGTCAATGAAAAAAATCTGATGACCCACTCTGAATTTATGAATTATCTGGCGAACCAAATGAACGTTATCACAAGTCAGCACAACGGAAGTGTGTATGTTGACGACAGCGATTTGGCGAATATTCCGGTGCTGTTCAGCGGAAAACTTACCTATGTGAAAGGCGGCTATGTTTTGCGGATGATGAAGTGGATTTTGGGTGATGAAGCGTTTTATCAGCTTCTGAAAGATTATGCGGCAAATCCTGCTTTTGCTTACAGTTACGCGAAAACTGAAGACTTCAAAAATCAGATTTTGGTTTCCACAGGAAGAGATTTCACTGGTTTTTTTAACGACTGGATTTACGGAGAAGGTTACCCAACGTACACCATTAAATGGAATCAGTCTGCAAATCTGGATATGAATTTTTTGGTTTCGCAAACGCAAAGTGACCCGTCTGTAAGTTTTTTTGAAATGCCTTTGCCTGTAAAAGTTACCGGAAGTAATGGTGAAACCGCTTTTTTGGTATTAGAAAACACATCAAACGCACAGTTATTTTCAAAACCATTGAATTTTCAGGTGTTAAATGTTGAATTCAATTATGAAAAACAAATCATCGAAAAAAACTCAACGGTAGCTTTTGATGATGCTTTATCCACGGGATCGGTTTCGGAAAATGAGGTAATGCTCTTCCCAAATCCTGTGAGTGATAGGTTGAATATGAAAGGAATCAAAGAAAATGCTGATTTTGAAATTTTTTCAACCGATGGAAAACTGATCAGAAAAGGCAAATACAGCCCTTCCCAAACTATTGATGTTTCCAGGTTAAAAGTGGGTGTTTATTTTCTGAAAATCAATGCTAAAAGTTTCAAATTCATGAAGGAATAAAATATTAATCCTCCAGGATATACTCGTTATAATGCCCGATGAATTTTACGTCTGCGCCAAATAACCGCAGCTCTTCCAGAGCATTTTCTGATAAAACGGGATGCCATTCGCTGGCTACATTGATAAAGAAGAAATAATTGCCCAGGTTTTTTTTCATCGTGCGGCTTTCAATTTTGGAAAGGTTCATTTTCCGCCAGGCAAAAACCGATAACACCTGATGCAAGCCTCCGGCATGATCTTCCGGAAGTGTTACCAGAAGCGAAGTTTTTTCCGAAGTTTTAGGAAAACTGAGATTTAAAGAGGATCTTTTTTTAGAAATTATGATGAATTTGGTGTGATTTTGCTCAAAATCCTGAATGTTTTTGTGGATGACCTTCAAGCCATATAATTTCGCCGCGTAAGAATTGGCAATTGCGGCCCATTGTTCCTGAGGGTTTTCAGAAACCAGTTTTGCGGCAGCTGACGTAGAGCTGTAGTCCTGGGTGAGCGTATTTTTATAATGATTGAATCTGAAATGAAATGTTTGAGCTAAAGCCTGTGGATGCGAAATGATTTTAGAGAAATCTTCATTTGCGGGATGCATCATCAGCTGGTGAGAAATCGGCATTATGGCTTCGGTTTGGATGAAAATGTTTTCGAAATCATACAGATAGTCCAGTGTCATCGATACAGTTCCTTCGATAGAATTTTCAAGCGGCACCACCGCTTTATCAACCTCACCGTTTTTCACAGCATTGAAGCAGTCTAAAATACTCGATTCCGCAATCAACTCGTTTTCAGGGAAAATCTGTGATGCGGCGAGTTGGGTAAAACTTGCCTGTGGACCGAGGTATGCAATCTTCATTTCAGGATTACGTTTTTAATGTTACTTCTGTCCTTGGGATTAATTTTTATTCCACCGGTTCTTTTTACAATTCCGCTGCGTTCTTCTTTTGTTAAAGTCCAGATGTTGAGGAATTGCTGTCCGTTGTCATCAATGATTTCAGTCTCTATAATTGCGTTTTTCAGTATTTTAAGATGGTTACTCTTCACTAAAATTCTGTTGATGTAAACCGCATTAGATTCCTGCAGGCGATGCTCCATGTTCATCTGATAGAGTAAAACGGTTGGAAGCGTTGAATTTTTTTTCAGCGTAATATCTATAATTCCTTCGGTGCTGAAATTGCTGAAAGGAGAAAGCTTATCAGGTAAATTATCGGATTTGTAAACGCTTACTGATAAGATTTCTGCTGACGTAAATGCTTTCAGCTGTGCCTCATTCGCGATCATCCCATCAACCACATACAGTGGAAAAATTCCTGTAGTTTGTTTTAAAGAATTTTGCTGTGCGAAGCAGAAAACCGAGAACAGGATCAATGGTAGAAGAAAATTTTTCATAGAACAAATTTAGAAATTGTAATGGAAGAACGTGAGATTCAGCGATTAATTATTCTGATTTAAAAACTTGCGACCTTTCGGAAATGCCATTGTTATTAAATGCTTCGATTTGAAAATAATAAGCATCTGTGCGGTCGGCACCAGTGAAAAAATATTCGTTTTTACCGTAAACCATAATGCTTCCGTATAATTTATCAGGGGTTTTGCCAAAGTAAATCATATATCCGTCCGCTTTTTCGTTTTGTTTCCACTTCATCCAGATGCTTCTTCGTTCGCCAAATCTTTTCGGATCAGCGCGTAGCGGAACAAAATTTTCAACTTTAGCGGGTTTTTCGCCACCACCTTTTCCGAAAACTCTGAAACCGCTTAACGCAAATTTGCCGGTAGGCATTTTTAGATTTTCCATTTTTAAAAATCTTGCTTTTGAAGGTTTTTCCAGTTCGATATAATCGTGCGGAACATCGGTGTTGTTTTTGCTTTTGTCGACTAAAATTTTCCAGTTTTTGCCATCATTGGAGCTGTAAATTTTATACTGATGCATTTTACCTAAAGTTTTGCCCATAAATTCTGCATCCTGGTCTGCGTAATTGATCTGAATTGCATTAATGGTAGAAATTTCGCCCAAATCGGTCTGGAACCATTCTCCGGAATTTCCTGTTTTTGCAGACCAGTAGGTTTTAATGTCTTCGTCTACCGCAAAATTAGGCTGGTAACCTCCTAAAGTTGATGAGGCAGAGACTGGTTTCTGGTAATTCAGCAGCATCCATCCGGTGAATAAACCTTTGGTGAAATCCTTACCCTGCGCAAATTCGGGAATATAGGTAGGGTAGTCGCCGTAGGCCGTGTTGCTGTACATTACATCATCATTATCGAACCCGGCCGGCCAAATGCCCAGTCGTCTTTCAAAATTGTTTTTGGTAGAAATAAAAATGGTGGACACATGCCAGTAATTTCCGTAATTATCCTGAAAAGTCGCGCCATGGCCGGCGCCACGGGCAAAGCCCCCAGGTTTGTAAGAGAAGGGGTTGTGCTGTTGGTATTCGTAACCTTCCAATGGATTTTTAGATACATACACTCCGTCTGCGTATCCGCTGAATTCGGTAGCGGGTGCGCCGTACTGCATATAGTATTTGTCCTTGTATTTTGTTACCCAGGCACCTTCTACAAACGGCTGCAGGAAAACATTGTCATTGTATTCGCCGAATCGTTCCCAGCCATGATCTTCGGGTTTTAAACGCAGGATGGGTTTTACGTAACCTTCGGACTGAAGATTTTTCACTTTCACTTCAGTTCCCAAAAGCGGCCATTCGTTGCTTGATCCCCAATAGAGATAAAGTTTGTTTTTATCTTCATCATAATGAAATGCAGGGTCCCAGGCGCCTACTTTTAAGGTATCGACTGCAATTTGCCACTCATTTTTTGTAGGATTGGTCGATTTCCAGATCGGGAAATCTGATTCCCACGTGGAGCCGTAAACATAAAGCGTATCCTTCATCACCCATGCAGCAGGTGCATTGAGGTCGTGAATATATTTGTCGTCGCGCAGGAATTTTCGGGACACGAATTTCCAGTTCAGCATATCATCGCTGTGCCAGTAGCCTTCCTGATTGGTTGAGAAAAGAAAAAGTTTTTTCTGAAAATTGACGATTACCGGATCTGCTGTAGCACGGTGTTTTCCCTGTTTTGAAAATACTTCAAATGGTGTATACCCGTAATCGATATTAATGGGATTGCAATATGTTTTTTGTTGGCCAAAACTGAAATTCATCAGAAATAAAAGAATAACCCCTAACGGAAAGCAATATTTCATAGAAAATTTTTAAGGAAAAATTCAAAGTTAAGTATTAAACCTAAGAAAACAGAACATAAAATAAAAATCCGCACTCGAAAGCACGGACTTTTTTATAAATGAAAAAATTGAATTTTAAGGTTATGCTTTTACTTCCGCATTCATTCCTTCCGGAATATTACTGCTTGAAAGTGAAATATCAGGCATGGCGTAAATGTGTGATTTTGCCCGGAGCGCAACAATTTTTTTGATATAATCCAGGTCTTTTGCTTCCTCCAGCGTCATGTCCTGAAATTCATAGATCTTTACCACATCGTTCTGCTCGAATGATTTTTTAACGTTGATGAGTTCTTCGTTGCTGCTTACCGCAACACTGGTGATGAGTTTGTCATCCTCGTATACCATCTGCGGCGCCTGCAGTCCCAAAAGTCTTTTCCAGAAATTCTGTTTCTGCTCTGCGCTGCTGCTTTTGTTGGTTTTGTAGATAATGTAGTCTTCGTTTTTGATTCCGGTTTTTTCCAGACCTTTCGACACTTGTTCTGCGTTTTCTTGGCTTTCAAATAGGCCAACTACGGTAAATTTCATCATGACGTTATTTATGTTATTAAATCTTTTGCAAATATACTTGTATTTTGTCTGATAAAAGTTAAAAAATTAATAATTAACATTTAATTGATAAAAATCATGTATATTTTTATCAAATTAATATTTTTACAATAGTCCTATGGTTTTTCTCCTTTTTAAATATTGAGAAAGCGTTTTTTTTGGAATTAAATAATTTATAAGTTTGCCTCATGAATATCATTCTTGCATCAACATCTACACTCTTCGGAGGAAATTATCTTGAATATTTACGCTCAGAAATCGAGAATCTGTTCCGTGAAACGGAAGAAATTATCTTTGTGCCGTTTGCGAGACCTGGCGGCATTTCACACGAAGAATATACCGAGAAAGCGCGCGAATTTTTCACTCAAATTAATATAAAAGTGAAAGGCCTGCACGAGTTTGAAGATAAAATTGAAGCGGTAAACAACGCAAAAGGGATTTTCACCGGCGGAGGTAATACTTTCCTTTTAGTGAAAACGCTTCATGAAGAAAATCTCATGGAAGTTTTAAAAGAAAATGTTGAGAACGGAACGCCATACCTTGGCTGCAGTGCCGGTTCGAACATTGGCGGACTGAATATGAAAACCACGAACGACATGCCGATTGTTTATCCGCCAAGTTTTGAATGTATGGGACTTGTTCCGTTCAACATCAATCCGCATTATCTGGATCCGAATCCGCATTTGAAGCACAACGGCGAAACGCGCGAAACGAGAATTAAAGAATTTCTCACCCAGAATAATACTAAAGTTGTAGGCCTGCGGGAAGGTAACTGGATCCGGAAAATTGGGCAGAAAATTACTGTGGAAGGTAAAGAATTAACCCGTATTTTCGAGAAAAATAAGGAAGCTTACGAAATTGCTCCCGGTACAGAACTTTAAGCGGGTTCTGCCCAGTTTTTTACAAGAAGATCCATTAAAAAATCCGGACATTTTACCACTTTGTTCTTTTTGGCGTCGAGAAAAAAGAGGGTGGTTTTTGCTTCCGTAATCTTTTCTTTAGAACTGTTATAAATTTCGTATTCAAATTCGATCCGTACGCCCGGAAGTTTTTTAATGTAGGTATGGATTTCGAGAATTTCATCATAAAGACCTGGCTTCAGATACTTAATGCTAAACTCCGAAACAGGTAACCAAATGCCCTGATTTTCAATCTCGTCATAAGGAATTCCGAGCTCCCGAAAAAGTTCAACTCTGGCCACTTCCAGATACTCCGCATAGTTCCCGTAATAAACGTATTTCATGGGATCTGTTTCTCCGTAACGTACTCGTAATGAATGTGTTGTGTGTATCATTTTAAGACTTAAATCAATCATACAAATATATTTTTAAATAACCAATAGCACAAAAATTTTTTTATCATAATTTAAAATTCGATATTTGTCTTCCCACTAAAATTAAACACTTGCAGGTAATTGCAGAACGAAAATGAATGAAAATTTAACTCTTATTTGGGAAAAGTGTCTCCAGTTCATGAGGGATAACCTCAACGCAGCAGAAGACAATACTGACCTTAAAAAACTCGAAAACTCGTTTGATTTACTTTTCGACAATGTGCAGCCGGTATCTTTGGTGAACAATAACCTTACCCTGTTAGTACCGAGTGATTTTTACAAAGAATACATTGAGGATAATTACTTATCCCTGCTTTCTGCTGCGCTGAAAAAAAATTTGGGTAAAGGAGTTAAGCTTTGGTATTCCGTCATGGAAAACAAGCCGAGCGGTCAGGAAAAACCTATTACCATGAATGTAAAGGGTAAGAGTATTGCGACGCCAAAAGTACAGGAAACGCTTCCGCCTTCATTTTCTGCAAATCTAATCAACCCTTTTGTAGTTCCCGGAATGAAGAAGGTGAATATCGACTCTAATCTGAAAGCCGATTTTTCTTTTGACAATTATGTGGAAGGCGAAAGCAATAAATTTGCTGCTACTGTAGCAAAATCTATCGCCAAAAGACCAGGCGCAACTGCCTTCAACCCGTTGTTTTTATATGGAGGTTACGGAGTAGGGAAAACCCACCTGGGCCACGCTGTTGGTCTGGAAGTGAAAAATGCTTTTCCGGACAAAGTGGTACTTTATTTATCTTCAGAAAAATTCATTCAGCAGTTTGTATCTGCTGCGAAAGCTCATAAACAGACCGAATTTGCGAATTTCTACCAAATGGTTGATGTGCTGATTATCGATGATATTCAGTTTCTTTCCGGTAAGAAATCTACACAGGACAGCTTCTTCCATATTTTCGATTATCTACACCAGAACGGCAAACAGATTATCTTAACTTCAGATAAAGCGCCGGTTGATATTCTCGATATTCAGGATCGTATTGTTTCCCGATTCAAGTGGGGACTTTCTGCAGAAATTAAATCTCCGGATTTCGATACCAGAAGAAAAATCATCGTTGATAAGCTAAGCCGCGACGGAATTGTTTTAACGGAAGATATGCTCGATTTCCTTGCGTCTGAAGTAAAAACCAACGTTCGTGAACTGATCGGTGTTATCAATTCAGTAATCGCGTATTCCACGATTTATAAATCTGAGTTGAGTCTTGAACTTTTAAAGGAAACCATCAATAAAATTGCAGCCAACCAGAAAAAGGTGATCAATATTCCTTACATCCAGGAAGTGGTTTGCGAATATTTCGGTATCCAGAGAGAGCAGCTTTTATCGAAAACCAGAAAAAGAGAAATCGCTTTGCCGAGACAGCTTGCGATGTATTTTGCAAAAGAATTTACCAACGCTACTTTTACCAAAATTGGCGAGGAAATGGGGGGAAAAGACCACTCAACTGTAATGTACGCGTGCGATACGATAAAAGACGTATCCAAAATCGATAAAGAACTGAAAAAGTACGTAAAAGAACTTACCGAAAAAATTAAACAGTAGATTTGCCATATATTAATAATAAAGAAGAGAAGGGGTTTTTTGAATTCCTTCTTTTTTATTTTAAATTTGGATCTTTAAAGAAATCCTATGAAAATCCTTGTTGTATGTCTAGGCAATATCTGCAGAAGTCCGCTTGCTGAAGGTATTTTAAAATCGAAACTTCCTGAAAATTTTAAAGTAGATTCCGCCGGAACCATTTCGCTACATGAAGGCGAACATCCCGACAAACGCGCGATTGAAACTGCCGAAAATCACGGAATTACGATTGGTAAACAGCGGTCGCGACCTATTACCAAAACAGACTTAGAAGATTTCGATAAAATTTACTGCATGGATTTAAGCGTTTATGAAGATGTGATTTCGATGACAAAAAACGAAGAACAGCGTAGTAAGATTTCTCTTTTTCTGGAAGAGGCAGAAATTCCCGAGAACAATTATGAAGTTTTCGATCCCTACTGGAGCGGTTTGGATGGTTTTGAAAAAGTTTATCAGTTGCTGGATCAAGCCTCCGAAAAGATTACATCAAAGCTCCTTAACAATCAAAATTAATTCTAAATGCTTTTCCTAATTCCGGCTTACCTTTCCGAAAATTCACCCATTGCATATTTCGCGCCTGCAATTAAAGAATATATCCTGAAGACCGATTATTTCTTCGTAGAAAACGAAAAAACCGCCAGAAAAGTCATTAAGTTTTTTGCACCTGAAAAAAAACAGGCTGATCTGAAGCTCTTTCTTCTCGATAAATATTCTGAATCTGCAGATTTAAAGGAAGCTCAGAAATTAATGAAAAACGGACAGGATTTCGGTTTGCTTTCTGAAGCCGGACTGCCGTGTATCGCTGATCCGGGAAATCTCATGGTGAAATGGTGTCACGAAAATAACATCAAAATTATTCCGATTAATGGGCCTTCTTCGATTATTTTAGCTTTGATTTCAAGTGGTTTTAATGGTCAGGAATTTACGTTTCACGGTTATCTCCCGATTGATAAAGCCGAGAAAAAATCACGAATTCAGTATCTGGAAAATCAGGTGCAGAAAACCGGATATTCGCAGATTTTTATGGAAACTCCGTACCGCAACAATCAGCTTTTTGAAGATCTGTGTAAATTCCTCGCACCGAATACGAGGCTTTGTATCGCGGCCAATATCAATGATCCAAATGAGGAATTTATCAAAACTCTAAGCATCAAAGACTGGCAGAAAAATAAGCCGGAACTTCATAAAATTCCCGCAGTTTTTGTTCTGGGGAAATAGTTTAACTTCCTTTAACAGCGAGTTAGCATCATTATTGAAGCTGACTTACGAAAATAAATTATTATGTCAGATAAAAAATTAGCAGGCCTTTGGCTTGACCAGCACAAAGCAGTAGTCGTAAAAAATCATGATGCGCAGAATGCCTTTAAATTTTTTCTTTGTTCACCTGTGAAAGCTGTTGTACAGCACGGTAATTCCAGCGAGAATGCGGGCAATAACGCGGAACAAACCAACAAGGCAAAATACTTTAAGGAAATTGCCCATCTTTTAACCAATTCCGAAGAAGTATATGTTACCGGTCCCGGAACGATTCAGGAAGAACTGAAAAGTTTCCTTCATGATACGGCACAATTCAAAAACCTTAAAATTACCCTTGATACTGCCCAACAAATGAGTGACGAACAGGTTCTGGAAACAGTGAGAAAACATTTCGGTGAATAATCTGGAAAAGATGATAAAAAAAGCGGCCAAATTACTGACCGCTTTTTTTATTTTTTATAATGGTAAGAATATCCATCGTTGGTGTGATCGCCGAGGTAGAGGTTTGAAGAGTCGATACCGTCAACAAAAACGTCGGGGTAATTCGAGAAATCGATAAACAGTTTTTCTTTGTGTTCATTTGGCGTAACTTCTATTAAAAGGTTGTAAGTTCCTTCGCTCACCGTTGCACCATTTTCTTCAACGGTATAAATATAGGTCTCTGTAAAAGTGATGGTACGCTGAATTCCGGTGCTTGACGGAGTGTCATTAATGTTTCCGATTCCGCCTGTTGTGGCTGCCCAGTCCCAGGTTCCTACAAACTGTTCGTTCGAGAGTTCATCTTCTCTTGTTCCGCAGGCTACAGCAGCGAAGAGTGCAGATAAAGAAAGTAAAAGGATATTTATTTTTTTCATAATGCTCATTTTAAACAACAAAATTACAATTTTTTAATCCTGTTTATATTTTTCAGCTTTAATTATTTGGATGAGAAGAATCATTAACAGTAGTTTTTTTTCGGGCCCGCCATTTTCGGTAAAATATAATGACAAAAGGCGCGAGGATAAAGAACGGCCAAAGGGAAATAAGACCCAGTATAAAACTTACAAAAATATTCCAGCCCTGTGCGACGGAATCTGAAAATCTGCTTCCAAAACCGATTTTAGATGTTACAGAACTTCTGGGTTTTTCTTTAGTGAGGCTTAGGCGCAGGGTGCTGTAGTTTACTCGGTCGTCAATGAAACGGAGTCTGCCTTCTGCAACATCAATCTCGTCTTCAAGTTTGCGGATGTTTTCCTGAATTTCGAGCATGTCTTTTGTAGTTGCTGCATTCTTAAGCAGATCGCGGTATTTTTCCAGATAAATCCTTTTGTTTTCGAGTTTTATGGCGACATCTGTATATTCTTCAGTTACATCTTCAGAGGAAATATTTTTGTATTCAACTGCGCCAATACCCTCTGAAAAAGAAGAGATCAGCTGATCGAAATTCTGATAAGGAACACGAATTACGAGATCCAGTTCTTCTGAAATTTCTGTATTCCTGAAGGTTTCGCTTTGGGTGTATGCATTTTGTTTTTTCAGGATGCCGTCTACCTTCAGTTTAGCATCGTTAATATTGGCAACAGCTATTCCCATTTCCCCATTTTTAATGATCTTTTTAGCAATGCTGTCATTTTTTGCTGGAGCAGTATCTGGCTTTACAGAAGCTGATTTTTGGTTAGCAGCGGCGTCTTCCGGAATCACTTCCATGAGCGAAGCGTTTACCTCAGTATTTACCGCATAAGGATCAGTTTTTGAACAGCTGATGATGCTAAATAGAGCGAAAAATAGGATGGACATTTTCATTTTGAAGTAGGAATTGGATTTGTATTTATAAATGTATAAAAATTTAAAGTTGCTGAGATCATTTAAATAAAAAAGACGCACAGAAAAGTGCGTCTTATTTTTTTAGAAGAATATTTGTCTTACCCGATTTCGACACCGTTTTCTACGGTTTCATCCGGCGTTACAAACACCAGTTTTCCTTCTGCGTTGTTGGTTAAAAGCAACATTCCCTGGGATTCTATGCCGCGGATTTTTCTCGGAGCCAGATTCAGTAAAATCATGACCTGTTTTCCCACGCATTGTTCGGGAGTGAAGCTTTCTGCAACTCCTGAAACCACGGTTCTTACATCAACGCCTGTATCTACGGTGAATTTTAACAATTTATCCGCTTTTTCCACTTTTTCAGCGGTAAGAATGGTGGCTGTTCTTAAATCTATTTTGGTGAAATCATCAAACTGAATTTCGTCTTTCATGGGGTTTGCTTTTGGATTTGTTTTTTTGTTGGATTCTTTCGTATTTTCGAGTTTCTGAATCTGGAATTCAATTGTTTCGTCTTCAATTTTCGAAAACAGTAATTCCGCAGGATTGATCTGGTGACCGGTTTTAATAAGGATTTTCTCGCTTGCAATCTCTTTCCAGTTCAGCTGAGAAACGTTAAACATTTTAAGTAATTTTTCTGAACTGAAAGGCATAAACGGTTCTGAAATCTGCGCCAGACCAACCGCAATCTGTGCCGCTACAAAAAGGGAGTGTGCTGCTTTTTCGGGATGGTCTTTGATGGTTTTCCACGGTTCTTCGGTCTGAAGATACTGGTTTCCGAATCTTGCCAGATTCATCATCGCAGAAAGTGCGTTTCTGAATTCGAAATTTTCAAGGAAATTTTCAATTTCGGCAGCGGCTTTTGTGATTTCTGCAAGTTCTGGAGCGTTTACCTCGCCTTCCGGAACAATTCCGTTATAATATTTGTGGATCAGCACGGCAACTCTGTTGATGAAGTTACCGAAGATTCCTACGAGTTCTGAATTGTTCTTGGTCTGGAAATCTTTCCAGGTAAAATTATTGTCTTTGGTTTCCGGTGCGGAAGAAAGAAGTGCGTATCTTAAAACATCCTGCTGTCCGGGGAATTCTTCAACATATTCGTGTGCCCAAACCGCCCAGTTTCTGGAAGTTGAAATTTTATCGTTTTCAAGATTCAAAAACTCAAACGCCGGAACATTGGTTGGCATAATATAATCGCCGTGCGCTTTCATCATTGCCGGGAAAATTATACAGTGGAAAACGATATTGTCTTTGCCGATGAAGTGTACAAGGTCGGAATTTTCATTCTGCCAATAGTCTTTCCAGTCTTTGCCGTTTTTTTCTGCCCATTCATGTGTGAAAGAAATATAACCAATCGGCGCATCAAACCAAACATAAAGTACTTTTCCATCAGCATCCGGCAATGGAACGGGAACGCCCCAATTCAGGTCTCTGGTCATTGCACGAGGTTTCAGTCCATCGTTTAACCAGGATTTTACCTGTCCGTAAACGTTGGGTTTCCAGTCGTCTTTATGACCTTCAATAATCCAGTCGTTAAGAAAGTTTTCGTAATCATTTAACGGAAGGTACCAGTTTTTTGTTTCTTTCAGCACCGGAATGTTTCCGCTTAACATGGATTTCGGGTTGATAAGTTCAGAAGGCGAAAGGGTAGAGCCACATTTTTCGCACTGGTCGCCGTACGCACCGTCGTTGCCGCAATTAGGGCAGGTTCCCACGATATATCGGTCTGCAAGAAACTCATTTGCCTGTTCGTCGAAATACTGTTCGGAAATTTCTTCTGTGAATTTTCCCTTATTATATAGGGTGGAGAAAAAATCCTGGCTTACTTCGTAATGTTTTTTAGAAGTTGTTCTGGAGTATTCGTCGAAGGAGATTCCCAGATCACTGAAAGATTTTTTAATGATTTCGTGGTATTTGTCTACAATATCCTGCGGCGTTACTCCCTCTTTTTTTGCGCGGATGGTAATTGGAATCCCGTGTTCATCGGATCCGCAGATAAAAGCGACCTCTTTTTCGAGTCTTCTCTGAAATCTGGCGTAAACATCGGCAGGAATATAAACTCCGGCCAGGTGGCCAATATGTACTGGGCCGTTTGCATAAGGCAAAGCCGCTGTAATCATCTTTCTCTCTGACATATTATTCTAATAATTTCTGCAAAGATACGCGATATCCACTTTAATTGAAAATGTTGGTGCCTGATTGCATAATCGAAAAGAAGTGAGTGTATTTGATAAACACCTGTTTAACTTTATGTTAAAGTTCAAAGTCTCACAGGTGAGACAATAGTAATGTTAAATCACATTGAATCAAGTGTTTAATAAAAGTGTGGTCCGTTAATATATGATAAATCTCAGATATAATTAACAATTTTATGATAAATTTAATATTAATTGAAATTTTGTTTAAATTGCAATGCTTCTTCAAGGGAGCAGTTATGTATTGAATATTAATCCTTAAATTTTATTTTTGTGAGAAACTATACTAAAGTTTTGAAAATTGCGCCGGCTTTTTTATTGGCGGGCACAATGTTACACGCACAAACTACGGATTCGGTTAAAACTGCCGATATTGAGCAGGTTGTACTGATTGGTTATGGTAAGCAAAAGAAAGAGGACCTTACGGGTTCTATTGCTTCGATTACTGCAAAAGATTTCAACGGTGGTTCTACTTCTGCTGATCAACTGATTCAGGGTAAAGCACCGGGTGTTACTGTTACAGGAAACGGAGGTAATCCTGGTGCAGGTTCTACCATCAGAATCAGGGGTGGAGCCTCATTAACAGCAAGTAATGATCCTCTTATCGTAATTGATGGAATTCCGATGGATTTTGGTGGTGTTTCCGGAGCTTCTAACGCACTTGCACTGATTAACCCAAATGATATTGAAAGTTTCTCGGTGCTTAAAGATGCATCTTCTGCTGCAATTTACGGTAACAGAGCTTCTAACGGGGTAATTCTTATTACAACCAAGAAAGGCTCTTCCGGCAGATTGAAGGTTAATTTCACGACTACCGCTTCGGTTTCTACAAAAATGGGAAATCTTGATGTATTAACTGCAGATGAGTTCCGTGCATTCGTTATGGAAAATGCTTCGCAGAACTACATCAATAAATTAGGAAATGCCAATACCAACTGGCAGAATCTCATTTACCAGGAAGCCTGGGGAACTGATAATAATGTGGCTATTTCCGGAGGTATTAAGAAATTACCTTACCGCTTATCCCTGGGATATAATGAGCAGAACGGTATCGTAAAAACCAATGAGTTCAGAAGAACATCAGTAGGTCTAAACCTGACCCCGAAATTATTCGACAACCACTTAAGCATCACAGCAAACGTAAAAGGTTCCATGACGGAGAACCGTTTCCCTGCCGGCGTAATTGGTGCAGCGCAGTATTTTGATCCTACGCAGCCTATCTACGACTACAGTGCCAACGGTAATTTGGTAAACAATTATTTTGAATGGTGGTTACCTAACAGTGACGGAACTCCTTCACAGAATATCAACGTGAACGCTACCAGAAACCCACTTGGTTCACTTTACGGAAGAAGAGATGTGTCTACCGTTTTCAGAGGGATCGGAAGTTTGCAGCTGGATTATAAATTCCACTTTTTACCAGACCTTCACTGGAATGTTAATGGTGGTTACGACTACCAGAAAGGTACCGGTGCTGTAACAGAATATCCGGGTTATGCTGGTATGATCGCATCAAACAACGTAAGTACAAGAAGAGATTACACGCAGGAGAAGACCAACAAGTTATTGGATACTTATTTGAATTACGTAAAAGATATTACTGCAATCAATACCAAAGTTGATTTAATGGCAGGATACTCTTACCAGAATTTCCACGATCTTGTTCCCGCTGCTACAACATTTTTTGGTAATGCAACCAAACCGCCGGTAACATCCAATAATTATGAAGGTAAGCTGACGCTTCTAGGTTTCTACGGAAGAGCAATTTTTACTATCGCAGACAAGTATATCCTTAATGGGTCTATCCGAAGAGATGCTTCATCCAGATTCTATAACGGAACCGATGACCTAACGAATGTTTGGGGAACCTTCCCCGCAGTTTCTGTGGCATGGAAAGTTAAAAATGAAAGCTTCCTGAAAGAGGTAAACGCAATAAGCGACCTGAAACTTAGAGCAGGTTGGGGTGAAACCGGCCAACAGGAAATCGGAGGTTACTATTTATCTTTCCCTTCTTATAATATTTCTGAATCTACTGCTCAGTACGGATTTGGGGATTCATTCTACTTCATGTACAGACCAACTCAGTATAACCCAAATCTTACCTGGGAGACTACAAGAACAGTGAATGCAGGTATTGATTACGGTTTCTGGAACAACAGAATTTCCGGATCTATTGACTGGTTCAGAAAAAACACTGTGGATCTGTTGGCAAATGTTGGGGTTCCTGCAGGGGAGTTCAGTAACAGAAACAACAAGAATATTGGTGAAATGGAGACTGACGGTATTGAATTCCTCATCAACGTAACTCCTGTTAAGAGAGAAAACTTTACCTGGGATTTTACCTTCAATGCAGCTCATTACAATCCTAAAATCATTTCTTTCTCCGATCAGATTCAGGAAGGTTATATTATCCCAACCGGAGGAATTTCCGGAGGAGTGGGTAACAACGTACAGGGACATTCTGTAGGATATACGCCAAGCAGCTTCTATGTTTATCAGCAGGTTTACGACACCAACGGAAAACCATTGGATGGCGTTTATGTTGACCGAAACGGTGACGGAAAAATTACTGCACAAGGCGATAAGTACTTTTACAAGTCTACTACGCCGGATGCGACATTTGGATTCTCTACCAAGTTTGTGTACAAAAACTGGGATTTCTCTACCTCTCTGAGAGCGGTAATCGGTAACTATGTTTACAATAACTTCGCGTCACAGTCGAATGTGCAGAGTATTGCAACGAACGAATATCTTCAGAATATTTCAAGTACTACCGCAAATTATGGTTTTGCAACACCACAGTACTGGAGTGATGCTTTCGTAGAAGATGCATCTTTCTTAAGAATGGATAATCTTTCATTAGGTTATAATTTCGGGGATATCTTCGGCGGATCAAGTAACCTTAAGGTTTACGGTATGGCGCAGAATGTATTTGTGGTAACAGATTATTCCGGTGTGGATCCTGAAATCTTCGGTAATATTGATAATGGATTCTACCAAAGACCGAAGGTATATTCATTAGGGCTTAACTTTCAATTTTAATAATTTAGAAAAATGAAAAACTTCAGAATAAAAAGACTATCAATCATTGCAGCTTTCTTGGGACTCTCGCTTACGGCAAGCTCTTGTGTTGATGATTTAAGACAGGAACCGATCACGGAAATTACGTCGGCAAGCCTATATAAAGATTTTGGGAACTATAAAAACCTTCTGGCGAAACTTTATGGTGGTTTAGCTGTGGGTGGCCAGGCCGGTGGTGACGGTAACGGAGATATCGCAGATATCGACGGTGGTTTCTCTAACTACATGCGTTTGCTGTATACTCTTCAGGTAATCACAACTGATGAAGCGGTAATCGGATGGAATGATGGTACTCTGCACGAGTTCCACAAAATGATCTGGACGCCAACCAATGAATTCAACAATGCGATGTATTACAGACTTTATACTGAAATCGCGTTCTGTAATGAATTTATTAAGAATACGACAGACGAAAAACTAAGTCTGAACGGAATTACAGGTCAAAACCTTGAAGATGCTAAAGTAATGAGAGCTGAAGCGAAATTCCTTAGAGCTCAGACTTATTATCACCTTCTGGATCTTTACGGAAATGTACCTTTTGTTGATGAAACTACTTTCGGAACCGTACCAAAGCAAATTAAGAGAGCAGAACTTTTCAGTTATGTTGAATCTCAGTTACTGGAGGTTGCCAACGAACTGAAAGCTCCTAAAACGAACGAATACGGAAGAGTTGACCAAGCTGCCGCATGGAGTTTGTTGGCTAGACTTTATCTGAATTCTAAAGTGTACACTGGTGCTGAAAAATATGGCGAAGTAATCACTTATACTCAAAAAGTAATTTCTGCAGGATATGCACTGAATTCATCTTATGAAAATCTTTTCCTGGCTGATAACAATGTAAATAACCCTGAGAATATTTTCTCTGTCGTGTACGACGGTGTAAAAACTCAAACCAACGGTGGAACTACCTATTTAGTTCATGCCGCGATTGGTGGAACAATGAATCCTGCTGAGTTTGGTGTCAACGGAGGCTGGGGCGGTATCAGAACCACGAAAGCACTTGTTAATAAATTTGAAGCAAATGATAAAAGAGGCCGATTCTACAAAGACGGACAAACTCTGGAAATCAACGATTTAGGTAACTTTAATGATGGCTATGCCTTCATTAAATACAAAAACGTGAAGAGTAACGGAACTCCTGGAATTCACGATAACTGGGTTGAAACAGATTTACCGGTTTACAGACTGGGTGATATTTATCTGATGTATGCTGAAGCTACCGTAAGAGGTGGTGCAGGCGGAAATATGGCTACAGCAATCGGTTATGTTAATGCATTAAGAGCAAGAGCAAATGCTTCGCAGATTTCAGTTTTAGACCTTAACTTTATTCTTGATGAAAGATCAAGAGAACTATCCTGGGAAATGACCAGAAGAACAGACCTTATCCGTTTCGGTAAATTTACTTCTTCTGCTTATCTGTGGCCTTGGAAAGGTAATGTAAAAGACGGAATCGCAGTTGCTGAATACCGAAACCTGTTCCCAATTCCGAACAACGATCTGGTTGTAAACCCGAATCTTGTACAAAACCCCGGTTATTAATACCTAATTTAGCAATAAAATGAAAAATATAACAATTAATAAACTTTTTCTCGCTGTAATCATGATTTTCGGATTGATTTCATGTGAGGACCGCGATATTATTACGGTTGAAAACCAGTCGGCACCAATCGTAATGGATCTGTCTGCAGAGAATTTATTCCTTGATCAGAATTTTCCACAGAATCCTGCATTAACAGTTAGCTGGGAGCGCGCGACGTTCACGGTACCTGTAGAGGTAAAGTATCATGTCGAAATCAGTAAAACAGAATCCTTTGCTGATTCTTATCTGCTTGCACAAACCGCACAGTCGGTGACCAATGTTTCTTTTACCAATCAGGAAATGAACGAGGCTGCTAAGAGAATTGGTCTTGTCCCTTTCGAATCACAGAAGATGTATTTCAGAGTTACTTCATATCTGGGAGACAATGTTTTGCAGCAGCAGTCTAAGGTAACAAGCATTAACATTACCCCATATTTGGCAAGCCCAACTTATGATTTTGTTGACCTTTATTTGATTGGAGATGCCACAGCTGGAGGCTGGGATAACTTAGCCACAAATGGTAATTTATTGCCATTGCTAAAAACCGCAGATGCGTCTAAATATACATTTACCGGACTGTTCAAGGTAGGTGGATTCAAAATGATTAAGGTTAAAGGTTCATGGGATGCACAGTTCGGGTTAGGAGCAGCTGCAGGGCAGTTAAGTACAGACGGTGGTTCAGGTGATATCAAGGTATTGACTGAAGGTTATTACAAACTTACTGTAGATACTTCAGCGCTAACCTATACCTTTGAGCCGGTGACTGCGCCGACAACAACCTACAGTAGTATTTCGATCATTGGCTCAGTAAACGGAAACTGGGATACAGATACGCAACTCACACAGTCTACTTTCGATCCACATGTATGGATGAAAAAAGGAGTAAGTCTTTCTGGTGGAGAATTTAAATTCAGAGCCAATAATTCCTGGGATACCAACTGGGGAACAAATTCTGAGTTCTTTGGAACCGCAACAGTTAACGGTGCAAATATTCCCTTATCAGCAGAATGGACTTATGATGTTTATTTCAACGATGCAACGGGAGATTACACTTTAATTCCGGTAAAATAATCATCCACAATTATTAATTAAATCTTATGAAAAATATATTTAAAACAATAATGGTATTGATTTTACCATTGCTTTTAATCACCTCTTGTAGAGAGGATGCCGACCGCAACTGGACGACTCCAGAAGCATCGTTTAAGTTACACGACACCACTTTGGGTGCGGCAGTGCTTTACCCTACTATGCAAAACAATCCCTATATTCTTACCTGGGATAAACTTGCAGCGGCCACTTCTTATTCAGTAGTAGTTTCTTCAACCGAAGATTTTAAAAACAAGGCAGTATTGGGAACCCCAACTACCAATGTGCTTAAAACAACAATTGGTGAATTAAATACTGCGATGCTTCAGGCGGGAATAAGCCCATATTCCCCTTCCAAAGTGTACGTTAGAGTAGAAAGTGGAAGCGCAGTATCTAATGCGATTTCTTTTACAGTAACCCCTTACCCGGTTGATGTACCGGTGATCACTAAACCTACGGCAGGACAGGCGATCGTGCTCGATGCAGCCAACCCACTTGCCACCGCTGCTACAGTTACCTGGACAGACTATTCTTACGGTGTAAATGTGAATTATAATGTAGAAATTGCCCCTAAAGGCTCATCTACATTCTCTTCTGCAGGAACTACTGTTAATACCAAAGAATTGGCATGGACTAATTTCAATCTGAACGATGCGGTACTTAAACTGGGCTTACCGGTAGGAGTATCTTCAGAAGTTGATGTTCGCGTTACTGCAACAACAGCTTCTGCCGGCGGTACCATCACAAAAGTTTCACAGATTGTAACCTTCAAAGTAACACCGTACCAACCTGCTTACGTAAACTTCTACTTAGTTGGTGGCGGAACAGCAGTTGGCTGGAATGCAGGTGGAGCGCAGCTTTTGAAAAATACCAATGAAATTTCAGAGATCTATACTTATCTTGAGCAGAACGGCGAATTCAGATTCCTTGGGCAGCAGGACTGGGGCCCGATTAATTACAGTTTGAATGCTTCAGGAATTAACGAATCTTACAAATACTTCAATACCTGGTCAACCAATCTGGAACCTTCAGGAAACGAGAATATGAAGTTTACAGGAAACTCTGGAATGTATAAAATTACAATCGATCAGAATTCAAGAGACATCACTGTAACTCCATCTGCGCTGCCAACTTTACCAACCAATTTATACTTGGTAGGTTCACTTAACGGTTGGGATGCGAACAATGCGCTGCCAATGGAGCAGGTGAACGATGGTGTTTACGAATATACAATCGCAATCCCGGACGGAGCCCAATTCAAATTCATCGGCCAGCAGGCTTGGGGAGATTTAGAGTGGGCAAATATCCACACCGGTGGAAACTCAGGATTCCTTGGGCCAAAAGGAGATAATGATAACATCCAATTTGATGGTGGCGGTGCATTATACAAAATCACGGCAAACATAAAATTGGGGACTTATAAATTAACGCCTCAATAACCAGATTACAAATAATTATTTATAAAACTGTTGCTTTACTGCAGCAGTTTTTTTTGTTTTTTAGTGATAAATGATGGCTCAAAAGCTTGGTTATTACTCACAATTTCTCTAAATTTATTGATTCGAAAATTATCGTATGAAAAATATTAAAATATCTGCGCTTTTCCTGCTGATGGGAAGTTTCGCACTTAACGCACAGTCATTAAAATCTCCCGACGGAAAATTTGAAATGAATTTTCAACTCAAAAGCGGAGTGCCTTATTACAACCTTAAATATCAGGGAAAAACCGTGGTCGAAGATTCCAAATTAGGATTGAGGCTTCTGAGAGATGGTGACATTCAGTTCGCTTCAGAAATCGAAAACAAAGACCAGAAAGGTAAAAATCTCGACAGCGGATTTACCAAAACCGCTGAAAAATTTGATTCCAAAAATGAAACCTGGAATCCGATTATGGGTGAGAAAAAATCCTATATTAACCATTATAACGAATTGGCGGTTACCCTAAATCAGGGTGAAAACGACAGACATATTATTGTGAAATTCAGGTTGTTTAATGATGGTTTAGGTTTTAGATATGAGTTCCCCGAGCAGAAAAATCTAAACTATTTCATCATCCGCGAAGAAGATTCCGAAATTGATCTTCCAACCGATATGAAAGCCTGGTGGCTTGCCGGGGATTACGATTCGCAGGAATATCAGACTCAAACCTCGAATCTTTCGGAAGTTCCTGCAAAATGGCCGACTTCTTACGACGGAAATGCATCACAGTCTTTAATTAAAAATGCGGTTCAAACGCCTTTAATGCTCAAAAAAGAAGGAAAAGACCAGCTGTATGTGAATATTTCTGAGGCTGCTGTGATTAATTATCCGGCTTCCAATCTGGAACTTGATGCAGCGAATTTCAAATTTAAAACACATTTAACTCCTGACGCTCAGGGTGCGAAAGGATATATTCAGACCCCGGCAGTTTCCCCGTGGAGAACTATCATCGTTTCGCCAAAAGCAGAAGAAGTTCTGGCTTCAAAAATGATTTTCAACCTGAACGAACCTACGGAATATAAGGATACTTCGTACATCAAACCCACAAAATACATGGGCGTTTGGTGGGAAATGATCATCGGTAAATCGAACTGGTCGTATTCAACCGCCAATAATGTTCACATCGGAAAAACTGATTTTTCTAAACTGACGCCAAACGGGAAACACGCGGCGAACAATACCAAAGTTAAAGAATACATTGATTTCGCTTCTGCTCACGGTTTTGATGCGCTTCTTATTGAAGGCTGGAATGCAGGTTGGGAAGACTGGTTCGGTCACAGCAAAGAATTTGTTTTCGATTTCATCACGCCTTATCCCGATTTCGATATCAAAATGCTGAACGACTATGCCCATTCCAAAGGGATGAAACTCATGATGCACCACGAAACTTCCGGCTCTGCCACCAACTACGAAAGATGGGCCGACAAAGCTTTCCAGCTGATGAACAAATACGATTATCCGTCTGTGAAAACCGGTTATGTTGGGAATATTATTCCTCGCGGCGAACATCATTATTCGCAATGGACCATCAATCATTATTTGAGAATTGCCGAAAAAGCACATGAATATAAAATCATGGTGAATTCCCATGAATCCGTCCGTCCAACCGGTCTAAGCAGAACTTATCCGAACTGGATCGCCGCTGAAGCTGCACGCGGAACAGAATTCGAAGCTTTTGGAGGAAATAATCCCGATCACCAAACCATTCTTCCGTTTACCAGATTTATGGGCGGCCCGATGGATTATACCCCGGGAATCTTCCAGACCAAACTGGATTATTATTTCCCCGGAGATAAAAGATTTGTAAAAACCACGCTTGTGAAGCAGCTTGCACTGTATGTTGTAATGTATTCTCCGCTGCAAATGGCGGCAGATTTACCCGAAAATTACGCCCGGCATATGGATGCATTCCAGTTCATCAAAGACGTTGCGGTAGATTGGGATGATACTAAAATCCTTTCTGCAGAACCTGGAGATTATATCCACACCGCAAGAAAAGCAAAAGGCAAAGACGAGTGGTATATCGGCGGAATTACCGACGAAAATGCAAGAAACTACACCGTAGATTTTTCTTTCCTACCGAAAGGTAAAAAGTACGAAGCCACAGTATATGCCGATGGCGACAATGCTGATTATATCAACAATCCGCAATCCTACAAAATCTATAAGAAAACCGTAACAAGTTCATCGAAACTACCGATGAAGCTTGCAAGAAGCGGTGGATACGCCATTTCTGTGAAACCGGTAAAATAAATCATTAGAAACGGGCTTTAGCCCGTTTTTTTAAGAACTAAACCAAAGGCTTTAGCCAAAATTTACAATGAAAAACTATATTTCAGTATTTTTTATCCTCGTTTTTTCTTTCTCATCTGCCCAAATCCAGAAAGTGGAGCCCGCCTTCTGGTGGAAAGGAATGAAAAACCCTGAACTTCAGATTCTAGTTTACGGGAAAGATATTTCAAAATATTCTGTAGAATTATCCGACAATGTTCAGGTCAAAGATCTCACAAAAACCGAAAATCCCAATTATATTTTTATTACCGTAAATACCAACGAAATCAATACTTCTTCCTTTAAAATTAATTTTAAGGAAAAGAACAGAACACGGTATTCCTACAATTACGAACTTAAAAACAGAAAGCCTGGTTCCGCTGACCGAAATTCATTCACCTCGAAAGATGTAATGTATCTCATCATGCCAGACCGGTTTGCAAACGGTGACCCTTCTAACGATTCACAGAAAAACCTCACCGATAAACTCAACCGCGATGCACCAAACGGAAGACACGGCGGCGATTTGCGGGGAATCATCAACAATCTGGATTATCTGAAAAATCTCGGCGCAACGGCACTTTGGCTTACACCGGCAAACGAAGATAATGAGAAGCAGACTTCCTATCACGGTTACGCGCAGACCGATTTGTACAAAATTGACGGCCGTTACGGAACCAACGAAGAATATCTGGAACTTTCGCGCGAACTCCAGAAACGCGGCATGATGCTTATTCAGGATTATGTGACTAACCACTGGGGAATTTCGCACTGGCTCATTCAGGATTTACCAACCAAAGATTGGATTCATCAGTTCCCGGACGGTGAAGGAAAATATGGTTTCAAGCGATCCAATTACCGAACCACTTCGCAGTTTGATACCAACGTGGCAGATACCGATAAGAAAGAAGCGCTCAACGGTTGGTTTGATACCACAATGCCTGATTTAAACCAAAGCAATCCTCTGGTTCTGAAGTATTTAACCCAAAACGCCATTTGGTGGATTGAATATGCCGAACTTGGCGGGCTGCGCGTGGATACCTATCCTTACAACGATAAAGTCGCTATGGCAAAATGGGCCAAAGCGATTACAGACGAATATCCGAAATTCAATATTGTGGGAGAAGCCTGGATGTATAATCCTGCGCATGTTTCCTACTGGCAGAAAGATTCAAAAATCGGTGAGATCGATGGTTACAACTCGAATCTTCCTTCCGTTATGGATTTTACACTTTATACCGATCTGCCTTCAGCACTGAAAGAAGAAGACAGCTGGGACAAGGGAATGATTAAAATTTACAATTCCTTCGGAAACGATTTCCTCTATCCGGACATCAACAACATCCTCGTATTCTTCGAAAACCACGATACGGAAAGATTCAACGAAATCTTTAACGGCGATTCGCGTTACTACAAAATGGCTTTAACTTTGATTTCAACCGTTCGAGGAATTCCGCAGATTTATTACGGCTCCGAAATCGGAATGCGTGGCGAAAAATCCAAAGGCGATGCCGATATCCGAAGAGATTTCCCCGGCGGCTGGAAAGGTGATCCACAAAATGCCTTCAATCCTCAGACGCGCACGGCAGAGCAGAAAGATTTTCATGATTTTACCCAAAAGATGCTGAACTGGCGAAAAGGCAAAGACGTGATCCACACCGGAAAAACAAAACATTACATGCCGAAAGAAAAGGTATATGTCTATTTCCGTTACAACGAAAAGGAGAAAGTTATGGTCGTGATTAACAATAACGAAAAAGAACAGACTCTTGATTTGAACCGCTTCACGGAGTCTTTAGATGGAGTTTCTTCAGGAAAGGATATCATCTCCGGAAAAGATTTTGTGGTAAATTCAAAAAATAAATTGACGGTTTCAGGAAAATCTTCTTTAATTTTAGAATTGAAATAATCTTACGCCGCTGTAAGTTTAGAAAGCATGTTTATGAAAAAACTAAATTTTATCACAGTCCTATTGCTGTTTTTTACATTTTCAGTAACACTTTCAGCCCAAAATAAGGGCTTTTACGAAAATGTGCAGAAGAAAAACATCAGCAAAGTTCTCGACGATCTCAATACTTTCGCTGCAACCGCCGATTACAAAAATTATTTCGATCTGTATGCGGAAGAATCCACATTCATCGGTACCGACGCCACCGAAATCTGGAACAAAAAAGAATTTATGGCCTGGGCAAAACCTTTTTTCGACAAAGGCAAAGCCTGGAATTTTACTTCCCTCAAAAGGAATATTACCTTTAGCAAAGATGGCACTTACGCTTGGTTTGATGAGGTTTTAGATACCCAAATGAAAATCTGCCGCGGTTCCGGCGTCCTGGAAAAAATTGGTGGCAAATGGAAAATCCGACAATACGTTCTTTCCACCACAGTTCCCAATGAGGTCATCGATGAGGTAGTGAAAATAAAAACGCCAATCGAGGACGCATTAATTTCAGAATTAAAGAAAAAATAATTATTCTATTCATTAAATTATGGCAAAAAAAATAAAACCCAACCTCAGTATCGCTCAAATTATCAACATGAGTATGGGGTTTCTCGGAATCCAAATGGCATTTGGTCTGCAGAACGGAAATGCAAGTAGAATCTTGGCCAACCTTGGAGCCGATGTACATGAGCTTTCTTGGTTCTGGCTCGTAGCACCCATTACCGGCTTAATCGTTCAGCCCATCATCGGTCACATGGGCGATAATACCTGGAGTCCGCTCGGAAGAAGAAAACCTTACTTCCTCATTGGTGCAGTTTTATGCGCCATCGGTTTGGTTCTTTTGCCAAACGCGGCTTCTGTGACCCATCTAATCGCAGCCAATGTATTGTTGTTGGCCGTAATCTTCCTTGCCATGATGGATTTTTCCGTGAATATTGCCATGGAACCTTTCCGCGCGCTGGTAGGAGATATGCTTCCGAAACATCAGGGCACGCTGGGTTTCTCTATCCAGACGATTCTGATAGGTGTCGGCGCAGTCATCGGTTCCGAAATGCCGAACTGGCTCACCAAGATGGGCGTTTCTAATGTTGCGGCTGAAGGTTATGTAGCCAATAATGTAATCTATGCCTTTTATATAGGTGCAGCTGTTTTAATTGCCTCTATCTTATACACCATTTTTACGACGAGAGAATACTCACCAAAGGAATTTGCAGAGTTCGAGGGCCGGGAAGAAGGTACGGAACACCGTTCCAAGTTTTCGGATATGTTTAAGGATTTTGCAACAATCCCACCACTGATGAAAAAATTGGGTGCGGTGCAGTTTTTCTCTTGGTTTGCTTTGTTTACCATGTGGGTATTTACCACCAGTGCTCTGGCTACCCATCATTTCGGACTTTCTCCCGAAGATACGCAGTCTGCGGAATTTAATAAAGCAGGCGATTTAACCGGACATTTGTTTGGGCTTTATAACTTATTTGCAATTCCGTTTGCATTTTTATTAACGCCTATTGCAAAAGCCATCGGAAAGAAACAGACCCATGCATTAGCTTTACTCTCGGGAGGTTTGGGCTTAATATCCATGTTTTTTATTAAAGATACCGGTATGCTTTGGATTTCCATGATCGGGCTGGGATTTGCTTGGGCGAGTATTTTGGCAATGCCTTATGCAATGCTCATCGATGCCATTCCGCAGAGAAAAATGGGTGTTTATATGGGGATTTTCAACTTTTTCATTGTAATTCCTCAGATTTTCAACGGCATATTCGGCGGGCCTATCGTTAAAAATCTTTTCGGCAACATGTCCATCGATTATATTGTGGTAGGCGGGTTTTGTCTGGTAATTGCTGCAGCCGTAACCATGTTTTTAATCAAAGATGAAAACCCCGAAACTCCGAAAGAAATTGAGGAAGAAATTCAGCAGATCCATTTCTAAGATGCATCTTTAAATTAAATTATCTTACTTTTATACTCCTTAAAGCCTCAGAAACTTTAAGGATTTTTATTTTTAAAACTTTCAAACAAAGCAAATGTTTAAGATTTTCAACAAACAAAACACATTTCTTCTCCTTTTGGCATCGATGGTTTTGCTCGCCAAATTCATTCCGTTCCGGCCGGCGTACAACCAGTGGTTCCCATTATCTGATTTTATCGATTGGGGGATTGCAGGGATATTTCTGTTATATGGGCTCAAGCTGAATCTTAAAGAAGTCGTGAAAGACGTCTCCAACTGGAAACTTCATCTTTTAATTCAGTCCGCAACTTTTATCCTTTTTCCTTTCTTGGTGCTTATTTTTTATCCCGCCTTTCGGGATACTTTGTATTATAGCATGTGGTTATCGGTCTTTTTCTTGGCAAGCCTTCCCTCCACCGTTTCCTCTTCCGTGGTGATGGTTTCTATCGCCAAAGGGAATGTCACATCTGCCATTTTCAATGCCTCGATTTCCGGCCTTATCGGAATTGTGATGACGCCCTTTTTGATGAGTTTTTTCCTAAATGCAAACAATGAAACTGCCGACAAAACCGAGATTGTTGAGCAGTTGCTCCTCAAAGTTCTGCTGCCGATTGTTATCGGTATTATGCTGAATCCTTTTTTCAAAAAATGGATTACCAGGTATTCCAATGTCATTTCAGAATTCGATCGTCTCATCATTCTGTTGATTGTTTACGAGAGTTTTTCAACCGCATTTATCGAAAATATTTTTGCTACAGTTCCTGCATTTGTGTTTTTGGTATTGACGGTCAGTGTCGTTGCTTTATTCTTCATAGTTTATGATATCACTAAAGTCGTTGCAAGAAAGATGGGATTTCAGCTCGAAGAAATCATCACAGCAACCTTTTGCGGTTCCAAAAAATCATTGGTTCATGGCAGTTTGTTTCTGCTTGTCTTAGGAATTCCGGATGATCAGAAAGTACTTTTCCTCTTGCCCATAATGATTTACCACAGTTTTCAGTTGTTTTATGTAAGTTGGCTTGCCAATAAAATCGCACAAAGAAATCCTCAATAATTGTACATATTACTGAGGATCTTAATTATCCTAGGTCAATCATTCTCCATCTTATAAATACTAGTTTTGTATCATTAAATGTCATTAAAATCATTCATTATGAAAACAATATATCATTCGGCAAATTCAAGAGGTTTTGCAGATCACGGTTGGCTGAAATCTCATCATACCTTCAGTTTTGCGAATTATTACAACCCTGAAAGAATGCATTTCGGTGCGCTTCGCGTACTCAACGATGATCAGGTTGCTTCCGGAATGGGATTTGGAACCCATCCACACCGCGATATGGAAATTATTTCTATTCCGCTGGAGGGCGATTTGGAACATAAAGATTCTATGGGAACCACCGCTGTTATCAAAAAAGGCGAAATTCAGGTAATGAGTGCCGGGACAGGAGTAATGCACAGTGAATACAATAAAAATAAAGACGAATTGGTGAAATTCCTTCAGATTTGGGTTATTCCAAACAAGATGAATGTTACCCCGCGCTATGACCAGATCAGCATCAAAGAAAACGAAAAAATCAACGATTTTCAGCAGATTCTTTCTCCAAATCCCGATGACGAAGGTGTTTGGATTCATCAGAATGCTTGGTTTAATCTGGCGAAATTTGAAAAAGGAAATGCCAAAGAGTACAAAATACACCAGCCAGGAAACGGTGTGTATGTGTTCGTGCTGAAAGGTTCAGCGAAAATCGGCAATCAGATTTTAGGAACAAGAGACGGTTTTGGAACCTGGGAAACGGATAAATTTACACTTGAAGCTTTGGAAGATTCCGCAATCTTACTGATGGAAGTTCCAATGGAATTATAATTGATAACCTTTATTAAAATCAACAATAAATTATGAAAATATTAGCTTTTGCCGGAAGCAATTCCGAAGTATCCATCAATAAAAAACTCGTGACTTTTGCCGCTTCATTCTTCCCCGATGATAATGTCGAAATTCTGGATCTTAACGATTTTGAAATGCCGATTTACAAGCATGAAATAGAACTGGAAAACGGAATTCCGCAGCTGGCAAAAGATTTTGCATCGAAAATCGACAGCTGTGACTTGATTTTGATGTCTCTTGCTGAACATAATTCTGTTTATTCTGCGGCTTTTAAAAATGTCTTCGACTGGGTTTCCAGAATCAAAGACCGCAAACATTTCGGCGATAAACCCATCTTCCTGATGGCAACAGCTCCAGGTAACGGTGGCGGAAAAAATGTCATAGAAGTGTTCCTGAAACGCGCTCCTTTCAGCGGAGCTAATGTGATTACTTATTTTTCGCTGCCTAATTTTAAAGAACGCTTTGAAGAAGGAAAAGGAATTATTGATGAAGAGAAAAAAGCAGAATTCCATGAAAAATTAGAAGCCGTGAAAGCACATTTTTCATAAACAGAATCCTGTACTTCATTAAATAAAGAGCAGTCATCAAGGCTGCTCTTTTATTATAATTCAAAGAAGATTATTTCTTCACCATGGCATACACTTTTTTACCACCAAACACAAGTGGAACCATAATTAAGCCGGCAACCATTCCATAAAGAAACTGTTTGGCCATCTCAGGAACCTTCGGTAAAAAGTGATGCAGCGTATCGATATTATGGTCGAAAATTCCACCCGATACAAGGATTAGCGCAATCGTTCCTACAACGCCCAAGATTTTGATAACGATGGGCAATGCCTTCACCAGAATTTCGCCCAGACTGTTAAAAAATCCTTTTTCATTTGATCTCTTCATGAGTTTGTAACCGGCATCATCCATCCTCACAATCAATGCTACAATTCCATAAACGCCTATGGTAGCAATAATCGACACGATAGAAACCGTGATGATTTGAATGAGAAGACTTTGGTTTAATACTGTTCCTAAAGCAATGATTACAATTTCGATCGATAGAATAAAATCGGTGGTTATAGCAGATTTTACCTTTGCAGCTTCAGCCATTTCTCCATCCATAGAGGGTTCTTCCACTTCCTTTATTACTTCCTGGCCTTTTTTCTGGTGGTGGAAGAAATATTCAATAATTTTTTCCACACCTTCATACGCCAGATACAGTCCTCCCAAAATTAAGATAAACTTAATGGCAGGTGGATAAACGACCTGAAGTAAAAAAGCAATGGGCACAATAATCAGTTTGTTGATGAAAGAACCTTTCATGATCTTTAAAAGCACTGGGATTTCTCTTGAGGAGAGAAAGCCGGTTGCCTTTTCTGCATTCACTGCCAAATCATCGCCCAAAATCCCTGCAGTCTGTTTGGTTGCAATCTTAGAAGTTACCGCTACATCATCCATTAGCGCAGCAATATCATCCAATATTGCAAAAAAACCTGAAGCCATATATTTATTTTATATTTATACAAAAATAACTATTTGAATCATATATACAGTTTTGCTTTATTTAAATCTGCATTTTTTTTCAGATGATTTTCTAAATTCATTTTAAAATCCTATTTTCGCAGAACAAAATTTTTACACTTTGAAACCGCAGAGATTACATTCCCCAAAAGAAAAATTCCAAGTTCTGGAAGTGAAATCTTCGCCGAAATAAATTAATTATGAGCCGACGTCTGAATGATTGTCGGCTTTTTTTATCATTAAACTTCAAACCGCTTATCTTAAATTATATCATGAGCAATACCTATAAATCCGCCGGAGTAGACAAAGAAGAAGGCTACAAAACAGTTGATAAAATTAAAACTGCAGTTGCCGAAACCCATAACAAAAATGTACTGAACAACCTGGGTAGTTTCGGCGCGTTTTACCAGATTGCAGGTTACAAAAATCCTGTACTTGTAAGTGGTACCGACGGTGTTGGGACCAAACTGAAAGTTGCCCTGGATTCAAAAAAATACGATTCGATTGGGGTAGACTGTTTTGCGATGTGTGCCAACGATATTTTATGCCATGGCGCAAAGCCGCTGTTCTTCCTCGATTATTTAGCGTGTGGAAAACTCGATTCCGAAATTGCTGCAGAAATCGTGATGGGAATGGTGAACGCATGCAAAGACAACGAGTGCGCACTTATCGGCGGTGAAACAGCAGAAATGCCGGGAATGTACAAACCTGGCGATTACGATGTTGCCGGATTCTGTGTCGGTATCGTCGAAAAAGATGAAATTATCGACGGCTCGAAAATTAAAGCCGGACACAAAATCATCGCATTACCAAGTTCCGGTTTCCACAGCAACGGATTTTCTTTGGTGAGAAAAATTTTCCCTGATTTTAATGAGGAATTTGAAGGTAAACCGCTTTACGAAACACTTCTTGTCCCTACAAGACTTTATTATAAACCGATTCACAGATTACTGGAAGAAATTGAAGTTTCCGGTATTGCACACATCACCGGCGGCGGTCTTATCGAAAATGTGCCGAGAATTTTAGGCGACGGCCTCTGTGCAACAATTGATGCTTCTAAAATTAAAATTCCAAGCGTAATGCTGGAGCTGGAGAAAAGAGGAAATATTGACAGAATGGAAATGTTCGGAACGTTCAATATGGGAGTTGGAATGGTAATCGTAGTGAACGAAAAACACGCAGAAAAAGTGCTGGATCTTTTGGATGACGCCTATGAAATCGGTGAAATTACTGAAGGTACAGAAAAAATAGTATTGAATTAATAACTGCAGCATCTCCATGAAAAATATGGTTGTTTTGGTTTCGGGCGGCGGAACCAATCTGCAGAGAATCATCAACTGCACTGAAAACGGAGAAATTCCAAACGCTGAAATCACGATGGTGGTTGCAGACCGTGAATGTTTTGCACTGCAGCGCGCAGAAAAACACGGGATTAAAAATATTTTGATAAAAAGAGGAAAAGATTTCTCGGAAAAACTATCCGAAATGCTTCCCGAAAATACCGATCTTATCGTTCTTGCGGGATTTTTATCCATTTTAAGTAAAGAGTTCTGCGAGCGTTTTTCAGGAAAAATTATCAATATTCATCCGGCATTGCTGCCTAAATTTGGCGGAAAAGGAATGTGGGGGCATCATGTTCACGAAGCAGTTTTAAAAACCGGAGAAAAAGAAAGCGGTGCAACAGTACATTATGTGACATCGGGAATTGATGAAGGAAAAATTATCCTTCAAAAAATTTTTGAAATTTCACCTGATGAAACCGTAGAAAGTTTGGCAGAAAAAGTTCATCAAATTGAATACAGCATTCTCCCTGAGGCCGTTAATATGGTTTTACAGGATCTTTAAAAAATAAAAACATTAAAAATGAAAAAATATTTCAGTATAGTATTTTTAGCGTTGTGTTCTATAATTTATGCTCAGATACCAAATGATCTAAAATTTGAAACGAATTTTGTTGATGCTGAAAACCATTGGGTTGTTGTCCCCACCAAGACCGAAAAGGATATTAATTTTGCATATGGATTTTTGTATTTTGATGAAAGCGGCGGTGGATATTCTCTTCAGGAAGTGAATGAATTTACGTTTACTGACGGAAAATTCGTAAAAGCAGCTAGTAAAGCAAATGAAATGAATATTGTAAGACTCGGAAATCCCAATATTAAATTTGCGCTTTTATCGGATTCCCGCATAAAAGAACTTCAGTTGGTAAAATTGCCTGCATTTCTTAAGCATTATAATTCCCTAAAAGATGACAATGAAAAGAAAGTATTGCGCGCCAGTGCGATAAACGCATTAAACCGTTCCGATTTAGCCCTCCCTATTCTGGAAGGTGTTAAAGCCCGGGATTACAGTTCGCAAAAATTATTCTTCGAAATGGCTTATGCTTACAATGCGCTAAAAAATTATAGTAAAGCGGAGGTAATTATTAATGAAGCTGAAAAGAAAGGATATTTAGATGAACTTCTAATAAAAGAAAAAATCTACTCTCTAAGTCATAATAACAAATTGGAAGAAGCAGATCGTTTCTTGCTTAAAAATATTTCGGAGTTTAAAAGCTCACTTTATAAAGAAGAAAGTATAGGAAATATGGTTGGAAATTACTACAATTCCAAAAATATACCCAAGGTAAAGGAGTGGCTAAGCGTTTATTATAAACACTTCCCGGAAGGAGGGAGGTATAAAAATGATATGGGTAAGTTAAAAGCAGAAATAGACAAGACTCTCCCATAGAAATAATTGTTCGATCATCTAATAAAAAGTAAAAAAGAAAGAAAAATGTCAAAAAAAAGAGCACTGATCTCTGTTTCCGATAAATCCGGACTCATCGGTTTTGCAAAATTTTTAGAAGAAAAAAATTACGAACTGATTTCCACCGGCGGAACATTCAAACATCTGAAAGACGCCGGGTTGAACCCGATTCAGATTGATGAGGTTACAGAATTTCCGGAAATGCTTGACGGAAGAGTAAAAACACTTCACCCAAAAGTTCACGGCGGCCTACTTGCGGTCCGCAACAGCGAAGAGCACATGAAAACCGTTCACGAACACGGTATTGGGCTTATCGATATGGTAATTGTTAATCTTTATCCATTTTTCGAAAATGCAAACGCCGATATTTCTCTCGAGGAAAAAGTAGAGTTTATTGATATTGGCGGACCTTCCATGTTGAGGTCGGGCGCTAAGAATTTCAATTCTGTAACGGTGATTACCGATGTTGAAGATTATGAAAAAGTTCAGCAGGAAATTTCTGAAACAGGAGATACAACCATGGAAACGCGTAAAAAACTGGCTGGTAAAGTTTTCAATCTTACTTCCGCATACGACGGAGCGATTTCTAAAATGTTGCTCGATGAAGCTTATCCGCAATATCTAAATGCTTCCTATAAAAAAGTTTCAGACCTCAGATACGGTGAAAACCCGCACCAGTCTGCAGCATATTATGCCTCAACAACCGAGAACGGCGCGATGAAAGATTTTGAAATTCTCGGCGGCAAAGAACTCTCTTTCAACAACCTTCGCGATATGGATTTATGCTGGAAGGTGGTGAATGAATTCAAAGAAGAAATGGCCTGTTGTGCGGTGAAACATTCCACACCATGTGGCGTTGCCGTGGGAAGTTCGGCACTCGAAACGTACACAAAGACATTCGAATGCGATCCGGTTTCCATCTTTGGCGGAATTATAGGGATGAATTTTAAGGTGGATGCTGCCACAGCAGAAGAACTCAACAGAACATTCCTGGAAATTGTGATGGCTCCGGATTTTGATGCTGATGCACTCGAAATTTTAAGAAAGAAAAAGAACCTGAGAATCATTAAAATTAAAAATCCGGTTTCCGATAAACAAACCTGGGTGAAATTTGATGGTGGAATTTTGGTTCAGGATAACGATAACCAGTTTTCTGATAAAATAGATACGGTAACGGTTTTTAAACCTTCTGCAGAGCAGGAAAAAGCACTATTATTTGCCCAGCGCGTGGTAAAATATGTGAAATCTAACGCGATTGTAGTTTCCAACGGAATTCAGGCTCTGGGAATTGGTGGCGGACAGGTAAACAGAATCTGGGCTACGCAACATGCTGTAGAACGGGCAAAAGAGAAATTTTCCGGTGATCTGGTATTAGCTTCTGATGCATTTTTTCCTTTCAGAGACGTGGTAGATTTCTGCGCGAAAGAAGGTATCAAAGCAATCATTCAGCCAGGCGGAAGTATGAGAGATGAAGAAAGCATTGAAGCTGCCAACGAACATGGCATTCCGATGATGTTTACAGGAATGCGCCACTTTTTGCATTAAGTAAAAAACAGGTGCTTCCGCTCACTTAAAACAGCGGTTTTAACTTTTAATTAAAAAATTTTTCGCTCCGGGAAATTTGAAATTCATATTCAAATTAGTAATTTTGGAGAACACAAACATTAAGTAAACTCACATGAAAATATTAATCGTAGGAAATGGAGCGCGCGAATCGGCCCTCGCACTTAAGCTGAAAGACGACAGCAGAATATCTAAATTATACTTTGCCAAAGGCACGGTAACCACAGGCCAGCTCGGCCAGAATGTATATGACGAAAGTGTGGAAGGGTTAAGAGATTTTGCAATTAAAGAAAGAATTGATCTTACGATTGTTGGTCCCGAAGCTCCACTGGTAGAAGGAATTGTAGATGAATTCAAAAAACATGGCCTTAAAATTTTCGGTCCGGAAAAAAGAGCTGCCGAACTGGAAGGAAGTAAAGCTTTCTCTAAGAAATTCATGCAGACCAATAACATCAAAACGGCCAAAGCGGTTGTTTTTGATGCTTATCACGATGCGGTTGAATATGTAAGAAATCAGAAATTTCCGATTGTTATTAAAGCCAGCGGACTTGCAGGTGGTAAAGGAGTTGTGATTGCTGATAATTTGGTTGAAGCCGAGTCCACTATTCATAAATTTATGATCGAAAGAATTTATGGCGATGCCGGAATTCAGTTGGTGATCGAAGAATATCTGAAAGGTTTCGAAGCTTCGATTATTGCATTTTCGAACGGAAAAAAACTCTTTCCGTGTATCCCGGTGAAAGATTATAAAAAAGCAGGAAACGGAGATACAGGTCCCAACACGGGCGGAATGGGAAGTGTAGCCCCAAGCCCCGAATTTACTTCCGAACACTACAAAGATTTCGAAAAAAATATTCTTGAACCAACTTTAGCAGGTTTCAGCACTGCCAATATTCATTTCAAAGGATTTATTTTCTTTGGTTTGATGGTTACTGCAGACGGAACGTTCCTTCTGGAATATAATATGAGAATGGGCGATCCGGAAACGCAGGTGATCCTGCCACTCATGGAAAACAAGCTGTTCGATGTGATTAATGACTGTCTTGAAGGAAAAGATATAGAACTGAAATTCAAAGACGAAAAAGCAGTGTGCCTCGTGATGTGTTCCGGCGGTTATCCAAGAAAAATTGAAACAGGTTTTGAAATAAGAAACTTGGAAAAAGTTAAGAACAGCCAGGTTCTTTTCGCAGGTGCTAAAAAGGCAGGCGACAGAATTCTTACTTCCGGTGGACGTGTACTGAGTCTGGTGGCAACAGCAGATTCTTACGAAGAGGCTAGAAAATTGGTTTACGAAGATGCCAAAACCGTAAGCTTCGATTACGAAACCTACAGAGACGATATCGGTAAATTTTAAGATAGAAAAAGGCGTGAAGAATCACGCTTTTTTTTCTACCATGGCCTGGCGGATTTTCAAATGGCTCTGCTAGTCAGTATCTTTAGGGCTTCCGCTTAAGAAATAATAAATCAAATTATAAAACGTTTTCTTTCCTTATACTAAAAGGAAATTATAAAAAGTAAAATCAGAAATGAATAACGGTATCATTATCCTCGACTTCGGGTCACAATATAACCAACTCATCGCCAGACGAATCCGTGAGCTTGGCGTTTATTCTGAAGTTCTTCCGTTCGACACTCCTTTATACGAAATTTTGTCGCGCAATCCTTCAGGAATTATTTTGTCTGGCGGACCAAGTTCGGTGAATGCTGAAAACGCACATTTGGTTGATAAAGCGCTGTTTGAAAAAGGAATTCCTGTGTTGGGAATCTGTTACGGAATGCAGCTTACGACCCATTTGTTAGGTGGTAAAGTAAAAAAAGGCGAGAAAGGCGAATACGGAAAAGCAAAACTTCAGATCCAGAAATCCAATGCGCTTCTTTCGGGAGTTAGCAGGTTTTCAACCGTGTGGATGAGCCATTTCGACGAAGTGGAAACAGTTCCCGAAGGTTTCAATATCAACGGTACAACCGATGTAATTTCTGCAATATCCGATGAATCCAGAAAAATTTATTGCGTACAGTTTCATCCGGAAGTATCCCACACGGAAGAAGGAGCAAGAATGATCGATAATTTCGTATTCAATATATGTAAAGCTCCCAAAAACTGGAAACTCACCAATTATATCGATAAAACGGTTGCCGAAATCAAAGAAAAAGTTGGTGACCAAAAAGTAATTCTCGGCCTTTCCGGTGGAGTAGATTCCTCGGTTGCTGCGGTTTTAATTCATAAAGCAATCGGCGATCAGTTGCAGTGTATTTTTGTAGATACCGGGCTTTTAAGAAAAGATGAAGCGGAAAAAGTAATGGTCAATTACGGCGAGCATTTTAATCTGAAAATTAAACTGGTTGATGCTTCCGAAAGGTTTTTATCGAAATTAAAAGGTATTTCGGATCCTGAAGAAAAACGAAAAGCCATCGGTAACGAATTTGTTGCCGTATTCGACGAAGAATCGCACAAGATTGAAGGCGCAAAATTCCTTGCGCAGGGAACCATTTATCCGGATGTTATTGAAAGCCAGTCGGTAAAAGGTCCTTCAGCGGTCATTAAATCTCACCATAATGTTGGCGGACTTCCCGAAGAAATGGATTTTGAACTGCTTGAACCTTTGAGAGAATTATTTAAAGATGAAGTAAGAAAAGTGGGCGAGGAGCTTGGTATACCGCATCATCTGGTTCATCGTCATCCTTTCCCTGGACCAGGTTTGGGAATAAGAATTTTAGGAGAAGTCGACGAAGAAAAAGTGAAAATCCTTCAGGAAGCCGATGATATTTTTATTGAAGAACTCTACAAAAATAAATTATACGAAACTGTTTCTCAGGCATTTGTCGTTTTGCTTCCGGTAAAATCTGTCGGCGTAATGGGCGACGAGCGTACTTACGAATATACGGCGGTAGTGCGTTCTGCAAATACAACAGATTTTATGACGGCTACTTTCAGTAAATTTCCTTGGGAATTTCTTGAAAATGTTTCAAACAGAATCATCAATGAAGTGAAAGGTATCAACAGAATTGCCTATGATATTTCGAGCAAACCACCAGCAACCATCGAATGGGAATAAGAAAATAGAAACGCATCTAACCGGTGCGTTTTTTTATTCAGTGTTAATCCCGAATTTCTGCAGTCTTACTTTGGAATAAGGAATGTCGAATTTCAAAGTATCGGGATACTGTAAATTTTCAACGGTTTTCTTTTTGAAATTGTATTTCATCATAAAAGGTACTTTTTCGTAAGAGTTACCCAGAAGAACAGCAACAGAATCGCCTTTCCAGTAAGCTTCCTCGACAGAATAGGAAGGGCCAAAAAATGCGATGCGCTGCGCCTTTTTATTTTTATAATCAACTAATGCAACTTCCTGATCGGCTTCGAAGCTTGCGCGTCCGTCCGCAGCAATATTCCATTGGTAACTGTCGAAATCCAGATATTGGTTTTTACTTTCACTGAAAACGAAAAACGGCTTGTAGATTTCGTTAAAACCTTCTTCATTCATTACCTTCACGTTACTTGGGTAATAAGTGATTGGGGATGTAGTAGAAACAGCGAATTTTTCAGCACTGAAATCGGGATTGGTTTCTCTGTAATAGCTTACCCATGTAGTTAGTGCAGCATTTTCAGCCTGCGGAAGCGGTTCTGTGATTTCAGTTGTGTTAGATTCCGGGGTTAAAATTTCAGTATTGTTTTCCTTTTTATCAGAACACGAAAAAAGAAAAAATGAGAGTAAGAAAATATACTTTTTCATCCATCCAAATTACAAAATAATTTAATCCTCTAAAAAACATATCTTTGCAAAATGGAAAAAATCACTTTTGCCGATTTCGAATTGCCGGAAAAAATTCTTGATGTATTAGCAGATTCAAATTTATTTGAACCGACACCGATTCAGGAAAAGTCTCTAAAACCTATACTTTCAGGCCGCGATGTGATGGGTATTGCCCAAACCGGAACCGGAAAAACGCTGGCTTACTTACTGCCCGTTTTAAAAACCTGGAAATACAACAAAAACGGAAATCCAACCATAGTAATCCTAGTTCCTACCAGAGAACTGGTGGTGCAGGTAACTGAAATTACCAAAAATCTTACGCAAAATATTACTGCCCGGGTAATTGGAATTTATGGCGGTGTAAACATCAAAACCCAAAAACTTCTGTTCGATGGGGGTTGCGATATTTTAATCGGGACACCGGGCAGAATTATGGATTTGGCGATTGATAATGCCATTTCCCTGAAGGAAGTTCAGAAGCTTATCGTTGATGAATTTGATGAGATGCTGAATCTTGGTTTCAAAGCTCAGCTGGCGAATATTTTTACAATGATGAGAGATAAAAGACAGAATATTCTGTTTTCTGCAACAATGACCGAAGCAGTAGACGAAGTATTGGATGAATATTTCGCAAATCCTGTGGAAATTTCTCTTGCAAAATCCGGAACTCCGCTTGAAAAAATAGAACAGCTGGCCTATAAAGTGGAGAACTTCAATACGAAAATTAATCTTTTAGAACATTTACTGAAGACTGACAAAGATTTTTCTAAAGTGTTGATTTTCTGTAACAATAAAAAACACGCCGATTATCTTTATACGAAGATTGAAGAACTTTTCCCTGATGAGTTTGATGTAATTCACTCCAATAAATCGCAGAATTACCGTCTCAACGCGATGAGAAGCTTCGAAAATCAGGAAATCCGTGGGTTAATTACTACTGATATTATGGCGAGAGGTCTCGATATTTCGGATATTACGCATGTGATTAATTTTGAAATTCCCGAAATTCCGGAACAGTATATTCATCGAATCGGGCGTACGGGTAGAGCGGATAAAAATGGAATTTCGGTATCATTTGTGACTAAAAAGGAAGAAACTCTTCTCCTTGACATCGAATTGCTGATGGATAAATCTGTTGTGGTTAAGGAATTTCCTTCAGAAGTGAAAATTAACCCCGTGAAAATTCCTTCGGAAAAAGATGAAATCGTGATGAAAAATCCACATACCGTAAAGATTGAACCAGGCGGCGGCGCATTCCACGAGAAAAAAGACAAAAACAAAAAAGAAAACTGGGGCGGACCAACGAAAAGAAATCCTCCTAAAACAAAAGGGGTAAACCGTGGCCAGCAAAAAGCGAAAGCTAAGGCAAAAAAGAAAAAATAAATGCTGTTTTCTGTAGATTTCTTAAGCAGACGTGTTTTTAATTTATGGCTTCCTGAGATAAGGAGCCATTTCTTTTTGCCATATTTGGTAACCTTCGGCTTTCATGTGGAGCATGTCTTCCAGAAATAAATCTTCACTTACTTTTCCGTTGGGGCCGTTCATCGCTTTGGTGATATCAATATATTCAGCGTTAGGTTTTCGGTCCATAAACTTTTTAATCATTGCGTTGGTAGCAATAAATTTTGGCCAGAGATGTTCTCTGCTGGGTGATAATTTAATCGATACATAAGCCACCGGAATATTTGGGTAATATTTGCGTATTTCTGAGTAGAAATTTTTGTACCGGTTGAAGACTTCTTTAGGTTTTAGGTTTTCGTTGCCTGCGAAATCGTTTTCTCCACAATAAATTATGATTTGTCGGGGAGCGTAAGGTGCTAAAAGTTCATCTGAATAAAAATTTAAGTCATACAGACTCGAACCTCCAAAACCCCGGTTAATTAATATATGCTCGGGAAAATAGCGGTCAACATCGTTCCACATGGTGAAAGAAGAACTGCCTAACAAAAGAATTGCATTTTGGGGTGGCGGCGTTTTTACGTTGAGTGTTTTAAATTCTTGTATTTCGTTCCAGAAAGCAGGTTTGTCCTGTGCGGAAACCGAGAGAAAAACGATAATAAGAAGTATTGAAAATAATTTTTTCATGGTGAGCGAATTGAGGTGAGAAATCGATTTTTTAATCGATCCATTTACATACGAACAACAAATTTAGGTCATTTAATTTATAATAAAAACTCCTCAGGTCATTAACCTGAGGAGTAATAATTCGGAGCTTAATTTTCTTTCCAGCATTTGTGTTGTTGTTCAGTTGATAACTGTGATGCTCCGTATAAAGTATTGCAAATATATAAAGGTGAGCCTTTAAAGCATAAAATATAGGGGGGACAAATAGGGGACAAATAACATAATAATGTTTAATATATTGATTATGAGTTATTTGTTGAATGTATTTTCATCCGAAATTGATTTATTCTCTCTCTTATTTTTATTGAGTTACTTGTGCTGTGACAAAAATTCTTGCCATATCATTGTTGATATTTGAACAGTTGCTGGTGTTGCCCCCATATGTTATTGAGTTATATCCAGTTGTAATTGCTGGTAGGTTTCTACCGTAAATCGATACAGTATGTGTTCCAATAGGCAAGTCATTAAATACGCCGGCAAGATTAAATTTTTTCCAGTCACAAACAAAACCTCTTCCCGATGAAGTGTATTTATTGGCTAGCTTAAGCTGGCCATTTACAAATACACCAACGGCAAACTGAAATTTTTGATTCGTGTCGCTCGCATTATTAATCTGAGCCATCCCCTCAGCAATAATAAGATTGGTATTTGTTGTTTTTGTGATGGTAATGGTAGTCGTAGCATTTAAATTTGTCCATCCAGTTGTATTGCTATTCAGCGAAAATAGCGGCATGGTAGAAGGGAAATTACTGATGGTAGTACTTGCTGTTGAGTTGCCGGAAGTGTTTTCGGTTTGCTTGATAATGGCTAAGCCATCTGCAATTTCAAAGGTTTTGTTCCACTTTCCCTGATCCCAGAAATTGAGTTTGTTGGTAGTGGTGTTTTGTACGAGTAAGCCTTGTACAGGGGTAGGTACTGTAACAATATCGCTACTGCTGCTAAGGGCAACAGCGGGAAAGAGAACTCCTCTTTTATCATCTGCAATATGTAGAACCGCGCTAGGATCCGGAGCATTTACAATTGAGGTATTTGTGGCAATTAGAACCTGTGCATTTATTTTTATAAAACTCATCAGGCAATAGGTAAATATGAGGGTTAAAATTTTCATAATTAAAAGGAATAAGGTTGATTGATTGTAATGGTACTGCTCATTTCTGATTCGAAACCGGTTAATGAACTGCATGAACTATTTGGCGCACCGTAGGTCACTGTTAGTCCGCTGATGTTAGGTGCTGAAATATTCCGTATCGCAAATTTCACCGTGTGATTACCTGGGCTTAAATTTTTAGCAATACCATATATCATAAACTGTCTGTATGAACATGCTGACTGAAAATCAAGATAAAGGGGTTTAACATCTATAAGTTGATCATCAACAAAAAAGCCGATAGTCGAGGAAATGCCGCCGGTATTGTTAGCGGAGCTATTGCTTGCCTGATACATACCATTTATATTAAGCAATAAATCATTTTGAGGTCTGTCAATCACAATAGACTTTGTAAGACCTGGTATAACGGTCCATTGGGCTGTATTTAATGTTTCACCAAGAACATGGGCCATATACCCTAAGAATTGATTAGGAGAAGTTCTGGTGAATGTAAAAGCCGTTGATGAATTAGATGAATAGTATTTCATTTGATTCATCAGGCTTTCCTGATTAATGTCGGTAAACAAATATTCCCATTTTGTTTGATCCCAATAATAAAATCCTTCTTTTCCACCGATTGCATTGTTGGTATTATAGATGATGAGTGACTCTTTAGGATTGGGTATTGTCGAGACGTCATTTCTGTTTTGTAATGAAACCTGAGGAAAAGAAACACCTTTATTGCTTGAACGAATGTCTAAACTTGCAGATGGATGTGGAGTTCTGGTGTTAATTCCTACCTGTGCCGAAAACGTGTATGATGCCATGATCAGCATTAGTAAATATAGATTTTTCATAGTAAATTTTTACGGTTTTTCAGAAGTTTGTACGGTCATGATCGACTTGTCCATTAATGGACTAAGGTTGTTGCATGCGGAATGTTTAGATCCAAAGGTGATGCTTTGGGTTGCCACCTCAGTTACCCTTAATGTTTCTCTCAACTCAATCAGATGATTCCCAACGCTCAGATTGTTAATGTTAAAATAAACATTGAAATCATTGTACAAACAGTTTTCATTACCGTTAATAAGAAAGTTTCGCACACCGGCTAACTGAGAATCGACAAAAAGTGCAATTGAATACGACATAAAGGTGTTGTCTGAGGCCGCCGAATTTACCTGTACAATACCACTTCCGGAAACCGAAATTGTATTTTGAGGAGAGTAAATCGAAATCGTTTTTGATAAACCGGGAATAAGTTGAAAATCATGAACAGAGGGTGCCTCACCCATAGTGTAGGATACGCCAGTTATCGGTGTACTGTCATTAACTCCACCTGTAGAAACTGCCGACTCGGAACGGACTATTCCTAAATATTTATAAATGTTTGCCGTATCCAAAGATGGGTTCCATTTATTGTCTTTCCAAAAGTAAAATCCCTTTCCCGTACTGGCGTTCGTATTGTACACCATAAGCGAATTAGCAGGATTCACTACGGGTGCGGCGCTGTTGAGATTAGGGATAGATACATTGGGGAGAAGGACACCTTTATTGGCAGAAACAATTTTCAGAACTTCCGAATCGTCGAAAGTGGTGACGTTCGAGCCGATGCCAATCTGCGCATAGCAGAATGCACAAGCAACCAGGAACCCTGGCACTAAATTTAATTTCATCATGTTGTGTTTTTGTGTTATTGCAAATATATTTATACTTTTTTAATACTTATATGGTTAAAACACCCTAATTTTATTATGCAAAACATACTAAGCGGTTAAATTGTGACTTTTTTTTAATAGATTTATACGTTTATGAATCCTCAACCCTTACCAGTTGCTTATTTAGACTAACCTTTAACGATCACCGATATCCGCTGAATGAAAAACTTTTATTTCCTTTTTTTTCTTTTTTTTCTGAATAAGTTTTATTTTTTGGCGCAGCCGGTGGATCCCCGGTCTTTCGAAAATGACATAAAGCTGTGGCAAAGTAAAACTTCAGAAGTAATTTCACAGCGGGAGGACACTGCAGCTTTTAGTAAGATACTTCAACCATTAAAGACAAGTAAATTCATGAAAGATCAAGTGCTTTACCATGCATTGATGGGAAAAGCATATGCAGAGCTTTTTGATGGATTAACCGCTACGGCTAAAAAGCATTTTGAGAGTTCTATTAAAAAAGCAAATAAACTGAAAGATCCTGCATTGCTTATTTGGACTCAACTGTGTTATGCAGAATGTCTTTATAATTATCGTGAAATGACCAAAGCGCTGCCTGTTTATTTGAATGCAATAAGGCATATTGAGAATATTTCGCCCGGCGAGATGATTTTTCCCACCAGTTCTTTTAAGAGAATCGGTTATTATATGGGAACAATCGGTGATAACGCTGAGGCGATTATTTATCTCCGGAGAGCTTTGCAACATACAATAGGTAACACTTCAGAATTTGCCGAAATTTTAGACAACATCGGGCAATATTATTTTGCATCTAATGATTATAAAAATGCTGAAAAATATTTTGTACAGGCATCAGTTACTGCAAAAATTATTAAAGATGACATCCGCTACGCCAAAACACTCGGTAATATTGGCCGGATACGGGAGACACAGGGAAATTTTAAAGAGGCGGTTCAGCTCTTGGAAAAAGACATTGCCATATCCGAAAAATTAGGAACTGACCAGAATACGATGTTTGCTTACACCGTGTTAGCAAAAGTTTTCTTAAAAGATCAACAATGGCAAAAAGCAGAGTCGGCTGCGGATAAGGCAGAAGCAATTGCGCAGACCAAACCGTATTACCAGAATAATGAACTTGAAATCATTAAGCTTAAACTTGATATTTACAGCAAGCAGAACAGAACCGGAGAAGAGCTTGCAGCCAGAAGAAAAATGAAAGTTCTGGAAGATTCACTTAAACTTACCGATGGTGCTTTGCCGCTTATTCACGCGAATCTTATGGCGCAGAAAGCAAAGTATCAGCTGCAGATGCAGAAAGTGGATGAAGACTTACAGAAGGAATCTCTCATTGCAAAAACAGCAGTAGTTATAGCAGTTCTTGTCGCATTTCTGCTGACTTTCAATTTTTTTCATTCGAAAAGAAAAGAGCGTAAAAGACAGCAAATTTACGATGCAAAAATAAAGGAACATGAACTGGAAAAAAACAGGTACGAAGAAAAACTTTTACAAGCGCAAAAAACGCTGCATGCACAAATTGAGTATCTCAAAACCAAAAATTATCATATCAAACAGCTAACTGCGGAAATCGAGGAGATAAAAAATTCTGCATCCTCTCACATTGAAGAAGAGAGCGGCAGGCTGCATGAGATCTTGGATTCGCATTTAATGACTGAAGAAAACTGGCAGATGTTCCGCCGCGAATTTCAGAAAGAATATCCCGATTTTTATCAAACGCTGAAAACCGAATTTCCAGAAATTACAAACGCAAATCTCAGGATTATTCTTCTCCAGAAAATGGGTTTCAGTTCGTCGGAAATATCCGCACTGCTGGGAATTACCCAGGATGCGGTGAAAAAGTCACGGCAGCGGTTGAAGCGAAAACTTGGTGATAAATACGACCAACTTTTCAGCATTGTTTTCTCAGAATCTTAAAAAAAAACGCTTTGGAATTTCCAAAGCGTTTCTGTTTTTGCTGATCGCTAATTATTAATATCTGTAGTACTCAGGTTTGAATGGTCCTTCAACCGTTACCCCGATGTATTTTGCCTGTTCAGGAGTTAAAGTTTCAAGTTCAACACCTAATTTCTTAAGGTGTAAAGCCGCTACTTTTTCGTCAAGATGCTTCGGTAAAGTATAAACTTCGTTTCCGTAAGCTTCAGCATTAGTCCATAATTCGATTTGTGCCAAAGTCTGGTTGCTGAATGAGTTACTCATCACAAAAGATGGGTGACCAGTTGCACAGCCCAGGTTAACCAAGCGGCCTTCTGCTAAAATGATGATTTCTTTGCCGTCGATATTATACACATCAACCTGTGGTTTTACTTCGTATTTTGTAGAACCATAGTTTTCGTTCAACCATGCCATATCAATTTCGTTATCGAAATGGCCGATGTTACAAACGATAGTTTTATCTTTCATTTTAGCGAAATGTTCCGCACGTACGATGTTGAAGTTTCCTGTCGTTGTGATGATAATGTCAGCATTGTCAACCACACTATCCAGTTTTTTAACTTCAAAACCTTCCATAGATGCCTGAAGCGCACAGATCGGGTCGATTTCAGTAACGGTAACGATAGATCCTGCACCTCGAAAAGAAGCTGCAGTTCCTTTACCTACGTCTCCGTAACCGCAAACCACCACTCTTTTACCGGCAAGCATAATGTCTGTAGCTCTTCTGATGGCATCTACCGCAGATTCTCTACATCCGTATTTGTTATCGAATTTAGATTTGGTTACAGAATCGTTAACGTTAATAGCTGGCATTACCAGTGTGCCGTTCGCCATTCTCTCGTATAATCTGTGAACACCTGTAGTGGTTTCTTCAGAAAGTCCTTTAATATCTTTTGTTAATTCAGGATATTTATCGAAAACAAGATTGGTTAAATCTCCGCCGTCATCAAGGATTAGGTTCAAAGGTTTTCTTTCTTCACCGAAAAATACGGTTTGCTCAATACACCACTCGAATTCTTCCTCATTCATACCTTTCCAGGCATATACAGGGATTCCTGCAGCAGCAATTGCAGCAGCAGCGTGATCCTGGGTTGAGAAGATATTACATGAAGACCATGTAACCTCCGCTCCCAGCGCAACTAAAGTCTCGATAAGAACCGCCGTTTGGATGGTCATGTGAAGACAACCCGCAATTCTGGCACCTTTTAAAGGCTGAGACGGCCCGTATTCTTCACGGATGGCCATTAAGCCAGGCATTTCCGCTTCGGCTAATCTAATTTCTTTTCTGCCCCATTCTGCAAGGGAAATGTCCTTTACTTTGTAAGGCACGTATTGTGTAGTTGTTTCCATTTAATTGAAAAATTTTTGCAAAATTACGCAATTTTCTTCTGACTGTCAAACTTGGCTTGGGTTTGAGAGCGATTGAAAATTTCTATAATTTTCAACAGATCAGGAGCAACCGGTATTCTGCAGTGTTTTCTGTAGGCGCGCGGTGAATACAAGGTAAAACTTCCTGAAAAGGATGATCTACTGCCAACCTCCACAGATTTCCGTTTCCTAAATTAATTGGTTTGGCATTGGGTTTTGGCTGGTAATGAAGATCAAAAAAATGTTCCTGCAAAAAAGTATCAAATGATTCTTCAGTTCCATCATGTAATTTCCTGAGTTTTGCCCTGATTTCTGGATCAAGAATTTTCTGTATGGCTTCGTGGTTGGGTAAAATATCGCTTGAAGCGCCATAATAAGTGCACAAAAAGGTATCTGCAGCAACGGGAGAACGGTCAACATGAAAGGAGTAAACATCGGTCGAAATAAAACTGAATTCGTCGTCCCGCTCATAACATTTCAGTAGGTTAAGCGAAGGTAAAGCGCCTAATTCAGTAAGTAATTCCAAATCATTAAGGATCGTTTCGCGCGCCAAATTTCCTTTCTCTGATAATTCCAGTGCGAGAAGATCCCGTGCAGAAACTTCAGTGATGTCCTCCTTTGAGCTTAATTTGGTAACGATTTCATGAAAATCTCCTTCCAGATTCCTTTGCCAGCAAAACGCATTGGTATTCCCCTTAAATCGCGAATTTACAAGTTCTTCAAAAGTTGAAAATGTTCTGATGTTATTGTGGTTGCCGTATTTGTTCATTGCAGGAATTCTGGTCAGGCAAAATTACAGAATAAAGCAGATGCTGAAGCAGCTTTAATAAAAAACAGCGACTATTTCAGTCGCTGTTTTGTCATTGGGTTTTAAAACGGTCTTTTCTACAGTAGAAAAACCGGTTTTATCGGTGTCTTACTCCCCGCTGATGGAACTGCACGTTTTTATTCGCGCTCTGATAGTTCGGCGAAAACGTATCACTGTGTTTTGTGGCAGTGATGGGATCGGTAATAAAATGATTTTGGGGTTTTACATGATCCCTGTCTTCGGTTCCTGATGTATGATCAGAATTTGCGTTCGCTGTTGCAAGCTCCTTTTGGGATTCATTTTTTCTTATTCTATTTAGGGCATAAGCCCCTGCTGCTGTGGCTGCAATGCCTAAAGCGATTTTCAGTGTGTTCATATCTTGTAATTTTGAAAAAAGCACGCAAAGTTCTTGCCAACACCGAAGAAAAATGCGGTTTTGTGAAGTTTTTAGAAGTTCCGGATTTAAATCGGACCAATAAAACTTACCACATGAATTGCCTAAAATTAATTACTTTTGCAGAGGTAAACAAATTTGTTCTTCTTTCTACAATATGCCTTTATACCGAGATTTTTCAGATCATAATGCCACCATTCTTCTCTGGAAGTATGATGAAAAGGAAGAACTGGATCCTAAAACCCTGTTGGAAGAAGAAAATTACGAAAAGGTGAAGGATTACCACCCGACAAAACTGAAAGAACTGCTCTTGGTAAGGAAAATACTGAAATCTATTTTACCTGAACACAAAATCCTTTACAACGGTCGGGAACCTTATCTGGAGCCCCGTGATTTCGAAATTTCGATTACCCACTCGTTTCCGTTTGCGGCGCTGGCTGTTTCTAAGAATAAAGTAGGGATAGATATCGAACCTTTTCATGATAAAATCATCAGAATCAGGCACAAATTCCTGAATGATGACGAGGCAGGTTTTATCGAAGAAAAAAAAGAAACTGCGTATCTTACCGTAATTTGGTCGCTGAAAGAGAGTTTATACAAAATTCATCATTCCAACTATTGGTCGTTGAAAAAGCATTACGAAGTAAAACCATTCAGCCTCGATTTTCCGTATAATATTGTCTGCCGGGTTCACGATGACAAAGTTTCCGATCTTTACAAAGCGCGGGTCGAGTTTTTCGGAAACTATTGTTTAACGATAGTAGATTAAATTACAGGCTCAAGTTTTTCGGCTACTTTGCGTTGTTCTTTAGCAACATCATAAATAAGTTCCAGGATTTCCTGTAAATTTTTAAGTTCTGTTAAATGTGTGATTCTGTTAGGATCTCGGCGGTTCATGATTTCGCTTTCGGAAATTTCTTTTTTTCTTTTTTCCAGAAGTTGGTCCACTGAATCCTCTGGTTTCAGCCTGCTTTCTTCCACAATATCGACGTCGAATTTTTTCTGTTCCAAAATTAAACCTGTACGCAGCAATTCAGCAGATATTTTTCGGTTCCAGCTGTCGAAATCGATTTCTGGGTAATCTTTCGCGTTTTTTGAATATTGCGAAAACGAGGCAATATAAGCGGTAATCAAATGGGCGGTATTCACGAACTGATGGACCTGTTCCATTTTCTTCTGCTGGTTTTTCGGATCTGAAATCATGCGCTGAAAGTTGTCGGAAAGATTTGCCAAATCAATAATCGCATCTTTTCTTTTGAGTTTATACTCCTGAATGCCGATGTTTTCATCTTTAAAAAAATCCATGGCTGCTTTAAAATAGTTTGCATTGCTTTTTGATGATTTCTTCATGAAATCCAAGTTCTGGGTATGTTCCCAAACCGGCAAAACAAAGTAGGAAACTGCGAAAGCCACGGCTCCGGCAATGGCCGTATCGAGAATACGGTCGCGGAATATGTTATTGATGTTCCCCGGATTCAGGAAATTGAAAGTCAGGAAAATATAAATCGTCATAAAAAAAACCGCCCACGAATACTGCGCTTTCAGAAAACTGAAACAAAGGATCATGCTGAGCAAAAGGATGGTAAACAGCGCGCTATTATTATGAACTGTATGCAAAATTCCGTAAGCCACCACCGCGCCGGCGACCGTACCATAAAGCCGCAGTAAATTACGGTGTTTGGTGGTAGAGTAGGCCGGCCTCATAATGGCGACAATAGTAATTAAAATCCAGTAAGAGTGGCCGATGCCCAAAAACTCCATTTGTGAAATAATATAACCGGTGAGCAGTGCCAGCGTAATGCGCACAGAATGGCGAAAGTGTGTAGACTTTAAAGAAATATTGTTAAGAAGTACTTTGAAATTAAGTTTTTCATCGTTAGTAATAAATTCTTTTAAATCCAGACCTGTAGAAAGGCTTTTTGCCAGTTTCTGATCCTGAGTGAATACTTTATAAATGGTGTTGATTTGTTCCGTAATATCACTTATTCTTAGTAGAATAATTCGCATGATCATGAAATTCTCCAAAGTATCAGGGTTCAGTTTCTTATTGCGTAAATCGAAATACTCATCGAAAACCTGATCCAGCTCATCGTCTAAATTTCTGAGGTATTTTGCCTTGGTACCGCTTTGCAGTGCAATACCTATATTGCTGAGTTCTTCCGCCAGTTTTGATAAATAGTCGCTGATAGATTCCAGCAAACCTGTTTCTCCAAAACTTTCCTGAATTTTTCCGTAATCGCTTTCCGAGGTCATCAGTTTTTCATGTAAGTCAATTGAATTGAGAAACATGAGCATCAAAAGCCGGCTTGTTGTGGTAGATTCGTTAACGATTTTTCTTGTTTTAAAGACGGTTTCGCGGGTTTCTTCCTGTAAATTTTTAATTTTAACCTGTTGCGAAATCACCTGCAGGTAAAGCGCATCGAAATCTGGATTTTGCAGATAAAATCTGGATTTTAATTTGAGGTAATCGCTCAGTTCAAGATAATTCTCGCCAATCATCTGGCCTGCAAGTTTATAGGGCTGAATTTTTGAAACGACAAGAAAAACCAGTAAATAACAAACCGATCCTGCTAAGAAAATCAGGGAATTTTTCACCAGGTTTCCCTGACTTAAATGCCCGTCGACAAAAATCGCCAGCACCACAAGCGAAAGAGATCCCACTGCCGCCAGCCTCTGCCCATATACGCCGATCATCGAAAAAAACATTCCGAACAGAATGATTTCGAGATAAATGATGGGCGGAAAATCCTTCAGTAAGGTGGCAATAACGGAGACTGCAAAAAAGCAGATTATGGCAAAGATCAGTGCATTTTTCCGGCGGATAAACGGGCCGGGCTGATCGGTAAGGCCTACAAAACTGGTGGCCAGTGGGAAAAGGAAATATTCTTTCAGCAGACCGAAATAAGCTAAAATTATACTGGGAGCTACAATGGCTAAAGTAATCCTTACCGCAGAAAATATATATTGGCTGGTGGCGAATTTCCTGAGTTCTGTTGCGTAGTTCATTTTGCTAATTTAGGATTTAATCCACAAAAAAGCCTCAATTGCTGAGGCTTTAAAATAAATTTTTGTGAGCTGAATTTTAATAATCCGAGTTTGAAGACTCTTCACCAATATTCCAGGTTAGTCCAAATCTCAATGTATTATCGAGTGCTGAATTTACTTTGGAGGTGTTGATGAGGTAAGACATATCCAACCCGAAAGACTGGTATTTTAAGCCTACACCCACTGTAGCATACTGCCTTGCGCCCTGTTCTTCGCTTTCGTGGAAATAACCGCCCCGTAAAGCAAAAGCGTTGTCGTATTCATATTCTACAGCACCACTAAACATCATGCTTTTTTCGTTGCTGAATGATTTTCCGATTCCTTCAATTACCCCCACATTCGGTACGTTTCCTGTTTTGTCTGGTCCCGGAACAAGAAGTTTTGAAGCTTCGAAATTTAAGCCTACACGGTTTAAATCATCAATAAAAAGATCGTAACCAGCACCTAATCTCGCCATGGTTGGCAAATAGGATCTGGATTCTTCATCGCCGGTGTAATCTAATCTTGGTCCGATATTTTGGATGGCAAAACCTGCTCTGGCGCGCCCCTCGAAATCGTTTATACTTGTATGTTTTTCCGACTGAAAGTACCCCGATACATCAACTGCAAAAGAGTTTGCCGGTTTCAGGGTATTGTCGGAGTTAAAACCGCCGGACAAATCTGAACGGATAAATCTACCGGTAACGGCCATGGAATAATAATCACTAAGTTTTAAACCGTAGGCTACATCGATAGAGAATTCGTTTGGTTTCGCAGTGCCTTCCTGTACAACTTCATTACCTACAAGTTTCGTTAAATCTACTGCGCCCATATTGAAGTAATATAAACTTGCAGAAATGGTTGATCTTTCTTCATCACCTAAAAACTGATGATAAGCACCATACAGGAGGAACACATCATTGGTCAGTTTGCTCATGTAAGGCGTATAGTTGAGCCCGATGGCAGATGTTGTTTTGCTGAAAGGATATTTTGCAGCATTCCAGAACTGTGAGAATGCATCGGTAGTTGTGGCTACCCCCTGATCACCCATACCGCCTGCTCTGGCATCCGGAGAAATTCTTAGAAAAGGGGCTCCGGTAAGAACCGGCTGAACCTGGGCATACGCTAATGCACCCAGTCCTAAGCCTAATCCTAAAAACAGTTTTTTAGTCAATTTCATAAAGTCGTTTTTTAATCGTTTATATTTTTATTTCAATAATACCATTTTTTCAACTGCGGTTGCGCTGCCTTTGCATTTATCCTGATTCTGGCTTTTTGCAAAGATCTTAAAAATATAGGTGCCTTTTCCAACTGCGTCTCCAAAATCATCGTTCCCGTCCCATTCGATGGCAGTTTTCGGCGTGCGGAAACCCTGAAAGAACGGCTCTGCAGTCACTGTTGTACTGATGGTTTTTAACAGTTTACCCGTGATGGTGTAAATCTGCACATTTACATCCAGCATATCGTCGCAATTGTGTTCAAACTGAACGTAAGTCTTATTTGTAAAGGGATTAGGCCAGTTTAAGAGTTTGTTAACAATTAAATTTTGGTTGGATTCATCCTTAACTATAAAATTTAACGTTTCGGTCGTTGAATTATTGTTGATGTCCCAAACTTTAAAGGTCAGCTGATGGGGTCCAGGTGCTAAATTACGGAAAGGGTAGGTTACATTTCCTTTCTGGTAATCTGCTAAAGACGTATTCACACAGCCGTTTCCATCGCCTGAAAAATAGAAATCATTTAGAACAACGGTATCAATAATTTTTCCATCGAGGATTACGGTAATGTCGTGTCCGATTCCCGAGCCTGTCGAGTTAATTCCTTTGTCATCTGTTACACAGGCTAAAAGTGTTGGGTTTTGATCGGTGATTCCACCATCGGCAAAGTTTGTATTGTTCATATAGACTTTTACCTTGGGAGGCTCATTATCATTAATGCCATCGGGATTTATTCCGCCAATTTTCTGCGTCTGATTGTTGAAAACATCGAAAACTTTATTGTCTGCATACGCTAAGATTCTACCGTTTCCTGTTTCGTAATTAATGTCTTTTGGGACATAAAATTCTACTGTGAATACGCCGTTTACCGCCTGACCTGAAGATTTTACAATCGGTCCGTTTTCCTCGGTATAGTTCAGGACAGGGTTCAGTTTTGGTTCGCCGTCGTTATTCAGCGTTTTTTTACTAAGTCTTTTATCGAAGATATTAATCGCCACACGGCCGTTGAATGAGGTATCTAAGGTTCCGTCGGCTTTGTTGATGTGCCCTTTTACCTTTACGAAATCCAGTGCACGCAACTGTCCGGGAACGGGAGATTCAACTTCATCGATGTTCAGCAGTCTTTTGGGGCGGCTTAATTTTGTCGCAGGATCACCCAAAAGGTTTACTTTTAAATGGTCGCTATGGGTTCCTTTTTCGATTTTGGCTTTCAGGAAAGCATCACCCAGCGAAATGAAATCATCATTCACGAGTTCAAAGAGATGGCGGGTAAAAATGGTCGTAAATTCTTCGCCATACCCCACACCAATCGCGCGGCTGGAGGTAAGCATCATCGAGGCACCGCCTTGTTTTGATTTGATGACCTGTTCTCCCGCAGAGAAGGTTGCAGGATCGTCCCACAACGTAAATTCGCAGGTAATCGTGGAAACAAGCGGAAGCCGCGAATATACTGCGTTATAATTGTTAAAATTCTGAATCATATCGATCGTCATCACACGCTCCTGCGCCCAACCGTTGATCCCGCCATGCCCAAAGTAAAAAAGATAAAGGCTGTTCCCGACATCGTTGGAAATTGCCTGATTGACCTGCGGATACCGCTGTCCGCCGGCTGAAGTCTGTGCAGTAAACGAATCAAGGTATAATTTCCTGATGTTGTATTCTTTCCTGAGTGTTCCGTTTTCAAAAACGTTCACCAGAGAAGCATTCATGGTGTTGTGGAACGGGAGGAGGTTGTCGGCATCATCATCCACAACAAAATCCATCTTCATGCGCCATTCACCGAAAGGGGTCGATTGGCCCGGAAGTGCATTATTATAGGCCAAGGCTTTGTCGATCAGAAGTTTAGCTTCGGATACATTGCCGGCCGGCAACCTTCCGACCGGAAAATTGGGAAGGGTAGAAGATAAACGGATGGCGGTCATACTCTGCGGCGAGGTCATCGTAAAATAATCGTCGGATACAAAAGAATCTGCATAATTCCCGCTTTCCTCACTTTGAAATGAGGGTACAATATCGGCTCCGGGATGATTAATCCCGCGGAAATCATAAGAAGTATCGCCCAGAATGAAAAGATATTTCAATTTTCCGGTAGGGGTATTGAGCTTTGTCGCAAAATCCCTGATTGCTGTAATATCTTTGTTCCCGCTGCTGAATTCGTTGTAAATCTTATTCACATCAACCACGGCAACGTTGAATTTATCCTGATAATAGTTGGCGAGTCTTTGTGCGTTGCCCAACATTTCAGGTGAAGAAATCATTAAATAATCAATGTTCTGTAACCCGGAGAGATCCTGGTTTTCAATTTTACCTACAAATGCCGGTGCAAACGCTTCACTGCTTTTAAAGGCAACAAATTCGTTCACAAAAGTATTGCTGCTGGCGATGTATCCAAAACTGAACGTGCTGTTGCCGCCGGCTTTGTTTACTTTTTTAGTCACATTGGTAATGTCTGAAACCTCCCAAACCTGATCTAATGAACCAGCATCTGATATACTGAAAGTGTAGTTTGTTCCGCTGCCCTCGGCAATAGAGTAGCTGCGGAAATTCATCTGCGTATTATTGAATTTCAAGTCTTCTTTGTACTGCACTTCAGCATAATCGAAATAAAACTTCCCGTTCGGATTGCTTGAAGTATCGGGACTGTAATTGAAAGTAAGCTGACTGCCCTGTAAATTGGTAAGTGTTCCTGTATAGACAATAGGAATGTATTCTTTTTTGTCGGCAGGAGAAATAGTATAATTGTACGGACTCTGATTATTGAGATTTACAGTAATTTTATTTCCCGAAGAAAGGTAACCGATATATCTGCTACGGTATTTAATGATATCCGTGGGCTGTATGGGTGATCTTGTGGTGAATGTAACTGCTTTGTTTTCGGTAATGGCATCGCCGGTCCAGATGCGGCCGATTTTCATTAAATTGAACTTTTCCTCATTAATAAACTGGTAATCATCATAACGGGTAATTGCATCAGCAGTTACGGGCGTATCTGTTTCCAGAATTCTTTTTCCGGGTCCCAAATCGAAATTGATAAAATAAAACGCAAAATCACTGTAGATATTGATGAAGTTTGCCGAAGTGTCAGTTCGGGTTTCAATCCGCCTGTTGCCACTACCATCGGTATTCCCCTGTGTTTTATATACGTTGTATCCGTGTGGACCCTGGGCGTAGAAAAGGGCATAATCTTCCTCATTCCAGGTTCCATCGTCCTGGCCTACAACTTGTATGGCGTTTTCCTGTAACGCAGAATATCTGGTGTCGAGATTGTGCTCGGGCAGCATCAAACCACCATTACCATAAATCCTAAAGTTTTTCGGATTAATATTGGAAGGGTTGATGCCGTTGTCGCGCAAAAATTTCGAGGTAATTTTAAAAACGCCTGATTTATCAACCTTTATTTTATAAAATGTTCCGGTTTTCAAAGGATTTTCGGTGGTGCCCACTTTTCCTGAAAATAAAGGGTTGGGTTCCGGTGCGCCGCTGTTCACGATACTGAAAGACGAAAGTCTGTAAAGATTTCCCTTTTCGGTTTTTAGCGCAGCGACTCTGATATTTATTGTTTTTTCGTTGGTATAAGGATTGGTAAAATCGCTTATCTCAGTTTCTTCCCGGGCAGGAATGTCCGATGGACTGATTTCAAAAAGTTCTTTAGGGGTGATTTTTTCCCAGACAAAATTGGTAACTTTCTGATTCACGCCAGAATATTTCATGGTAGACCGAAAATAAACTGAACTTTCCTCAAAAGCAAAACCATCATTCTTAAAAAAAGGAATCGTAACCTGATAACTTCCAAAATCGATCACTTTGTTGCCTTCCCACTGTAGTTTCACAGTTTGAGAAAAACCAATTGAAAAAAATATTATAAATAGTAGAATAAAAATGCGTTTCATCAGGTGTTAAGTTTCAGAATTACAAATTAAACGAAAAATAATAAATAACGATATATGCAATAAAATTAATTTGTTAACGTTTTCTAAAAAAAATCAATCTATAATTTGGGTTATTAAATAATTTCATTTTTCTTTGTACTTTGAAAATATCTATATCAACTATGAATAAACTAAAGTTGTTTACATTAATAGCGTTAAGCTCTACACTTTTTATGATCAGTTGCGGAGGAGGCGGTAACAGCAAAAAAGGCGGTGGTACAAAACGTTTTACCAGTAAAACAGGATGGAAGCCAAATGATCAGAAAGGATGGTTTTTCACCGGAAAACAACAAAAACAGAAAGGATGGCCGGGAATGGTATATGTAGAAGGCGGAACTTTTACCATGGGGTTGGTGAAAGATGATGTAATGCACGACTGGAACAATACGCCCAGAAGAATGCAGGTGAGCGCATTTTTTATAGGCGAAACAGAAATTACAAACTACGAATACAGAGAATATGTAACGTGGCTGAAATATGTTTTCCCACCATCAGATCCTAGTTTTAAAGAGATTTACAAGGGAGCTCTTCCCGATACTTTAGTTTGGAATAACGAACTTTCAAGAAACGATTTTGCTGAAACCTATTTCCGCAGTCCGGAATTTGATTACTATCCGGTAGTGGGAGTTTCGTGGCTTCAGGCTTCAAGATACTGTGACTGGCTTACTGACAGAGCGAACGAAAAAGCTTTGATGGAGCAAGGGGTAATCTCAAAAGATTTCTATACCAACGATGCTAACAACCAGGGAGCAAATGCCTTCAACCTCGATAAATTCAAAGGAAATGATCCTGAAATGGAAGCTTATATCAATAAAGAAAGATTAAAGCAGAAATCAGGAATAAAGACCTCTAACGAAAGAATTCTTGCTGCAAACCGTAATGCTACAGCAGGTGTAGTTGAAAAATTCCGTCTTCCTACGGAAGTGGAGTGGGAATTCGCAGCACTGGGAATGCAGAAAGAAAGAGAATATAACCTGTATACCAACAAGCAGCCGGAAATTCAGCAGCTGAAAGGTAAAAAAGGCAGAGACAGAGGAATGTACCTGGAAAACTTCAAGCAGGGCAGAGGTGATTATTCAGGGGTAGCAGGTTGGAAAAACGACGGATCGCCAACTACAGCAGATGTAAAACAATATCCTTCCAATAATTTAGGGATCTACGGAATGTTCGGTAACGTTGCAGAATGGACTGCCGATGTTTACAGACCGATCATTGATGACGAGGCCAGCGATTTCAACTATTACAGAGGAAACGTTGCCAAAGAAGTGGTGAAAAATCAAGACGGAACTTTCAAAAAAGTAGAGGAAGCCAAGTATGATACCTTAGCTGACGGAAGACTTGTTTACAGAGGACTTCCAGGCCAGTACGAAAGAGAAGTGGTTGCCGATAACAGAAACTTCAGAGACGGGGACTTCCAGTCTTCACTCGATGCAGGTTACGGACGAGCGGAAGACAGTACCACTGCTGGTTATAACATGTACAACTCTAAGCAGAAAAGATTTATTGTAGACGGAAGAGGAAGAGTGGTTTTACAAAAAGATCCGGTTTCTAGAACTACCAGAATCTCCAATGAAGTGCGTGTGATCAAAGGTGGATCATGGCTCGACGGAGCTTACTGGCTTGATCCGGGACAGAGAAGATTCCGTGACGAAGCGAAAGCTTACGGTTGGGTTGGGTTCCGTGTTGCACAGGATGCCAAGTCCAGCGGAAAAGGCAGAACCAAAAGATAATTAATCTAAAATATTTAAAAATCCTTCTGTATTTGCAGAAGGATTTTTTATTTTTGACAAATGAATGCAGCTTCTTTCTACCCGCTTTTACTGAAGGCCGGAAAAGTAACCATCGACAGCCGTAAAGTCGAAAAAAATGATATCTTTTTTGCTTTCTCAGGCGAGAATTTCAATGCCGCCATTTCAGCGGAAGATGCCATTAGCAAAGGCGCGTTGGCTGTTATTGTTGAAGATAAAAATTTCGAAAATCAGGAAAGGAATATTTTCTTTGTTCATTCGACTTTAGCGTTTTTGCAGGAGCTTGCATCGTATCACCGCAATCATATCGAAATACCCGTCATCGCACTTACAGGCAGCAACGGCAAAACCACAACCAAAGAGATTATTCATGCGGTTCTCTCTCAGAAATATAAAGTTCAGTACACTTTCGGGAATCTCAATAATCACATCGGCGTGCCGCTTACCCTACTTTCTATAAAGCCGGAACATGAACTGGCAGTGGTGGAGATGGGGGCAAACCATCAGAAAGAGATTGAACTGCTGTGTAAAATTGCACAACCCAATTACGGTTACATCACGAATTTCGGGAAAGCCCATCTCGAAGGCTTCGGTGGTTTTGAAGGAGTTATTAAAGGTAAATCGGAACTTTACGATTATCTAAAAACTGCTGAACAAACAATTCTGGTCAACGAAAACGATCCTATCCAGACGGAAAAAACTGCAGACTATTCTCCGAAAATAACTTTCGGTAAAGAAAATTCCGATTATTATTTTGAAGAATTTTCTAAGGATCATTTCGTTGGATTAAGTTTTAAAGAAAATAAAGCGCAATCGAAACTCACCGGAAGTTATAACTTTACCAATCTTTGCGCTGCTGCGAGTTTGGGATTTCATTTCGGGCTGAATTTTAGTCAGATTAAAACTGCAATCGAAAATTATACGCCAACCAATATGCGCTCGCAAATTCTGGAACGTAACGGCAAAACCTTCGTTCTCGATACGTATAATGCCAATCCGAGTTCGATGGCAGAATCGCTGCGGAATTTCAGCACGTTTGAAGGTTCAAAAACGATTATTATCGGTGACATGCTGGAGCTGGGCGAAGAATCGGACGTTGAACACCAAAACATTCTCGATTTGGCTGAATCACTTGGTTTTGATGAAATTATTACAGTCGGAAAATACTTCAAAAAAGTAAATGAACATTTTGAATCGTATGAAAATTCTGAAGAACTATCTAAGATTTTAAAGGGCAGAAAAATCGAATCAAAAAATATACTCCTGAAAGCTTCGCGTGGCATCGCCTTAGAGAAAGTGCTGGAATTTATAGATTAAATCTGCTCCCAGTAGTCATTCAGGATAAGTTTGATGTTATTGAAGGTTTTAGGAAAAACTTCATTCATAATTTCGTCCTTATTCTTCCATGAAACTGCGGAAATTCCTTCTTCTGTTTGTGGTGTTGGAGTTTCGTTACCTACATAATTCATTCTGAACCAGTAAGTTGTCTTCAAAATTTTCTCGCCGTTTCTTTCGGTGTAAAGGTGAAAAGTATTGTTGATGAATTCTTCAAGAATCAGTTCTTTCAGTCCGGTTTCTTCTTCGATTTCGCGCAGGGCAGCCTGTTCCAGCGATTCGCCTTTTTCAATTTTTCCTTTAGGCAAATCCCATCTTCCGATTCGGTGAATAAATAAAATTTCGCCGTTTTTGTTTCTTACTACGCCACCGGCCGCTTCAATCACCCGGAACATATGGGTGAAATCTTCCCAGATTTCTTCAAGATTTTCTCCGTAAACATTCAGCTCAGGGCAGGAAGTGTTTTGCAGAAGATCTACGGCAATTTCCAGGGTTGCAAATCCTTCAAACCTAAGTTTTTTATCGATCTCTTCCGGATATTTACTTAAAGTTAATTTTTTTTCATTCACGAAAACTTTATACATTTGCAACGTTTTAATCATACAAAAATATAAAAATGAATTTAGAAGGACGTAAAATTGTGGTAAATAAATCGGTAAACACGCTGGTTGAAATGCTAAATAAACCTGAAGATTATAAAAACCTGATGCCCGATTCGCTGCAAAACTTCGAAGTTCGTGATAATGGGTTTAAATTTGGTCTGAAAGGAATGCCGGAAATAGCCCTGAAAATTGAAGAAGTAAACGACAAGGCTGTAGTGCTGAAATCTGCAAGCTCAAGTCTGGATTTTGAACTGAAAGGTTTGATGAATGCTTTAAACGAAAACCAAACTGAAGTTCAGTTGCTCTTTGAAGGAAAATTTAATCCTTTTATCAAAATGATGGTTGAAAAACCGCTGCAGAATTTTATCAACACCCTTTCCGATAATCTGGAAAAACTGTAAGGAAAAATATTATGGCAAAAAAAATCCCGCAATTTTAACTTGCGGGATTTTTTATTCGTGGGTATAACTGGCGAAAGCTTCTTCCAGGCTGCCATATTTGCCCCTAAATTCATCGATATTGGTGTCCTGAATTACATTTCCTTGATGGATGAGAATCACTCGCGAACAAAGCGCTTCTACTTCCTGCATGATATGGGTGGAGAGTATCACGGTTTTTTCTTTACCTATTTCTTTAATTACATTCCGTATTTCGATGATTTGATTAGGATCCAGTCCATTGGTGGGCTCATCCAGAATTAAAAGATCAGGCGAGTGTAATATGGCCTGTGCCAGCCCAACTCGCTGTTTGTAACCTTTGGAAAGCTGAGCGATTTTTTTTGATTTTTCCGGAGTAATTCCTACGAGTTCAATCACTTCATCAATTCTTTCTTTTCGAATTTTATGGAGATCAGCAACGAAATTCAGATACTCTTTTACATACATTTCCGGATAAAGCGGATTGTTCTCCGGCAGAAAACCCATGTTTTTCTTTGATTCAGTTTCGTTTTGTGTAACATCCTTGCCGTTGAAAAGTATCGATCCTTGGTCAATTTTAAGCGCGCCGACAATTGATTTCATTAACGTTGATTTACCGGCACCATTTGGACCCAGAAGCCCGATGATTTCGCTTTTTCCGATTTCGATATTGATTCCGTTTAATGCGCTTTGGGAGCCAAATTTTTTGCTTAAGTTTATAATTTGAAGTGACATGAATAGTATTGAATTGAGTGCAAATTTAAAGAAATAAATGCAGTGGAGATTAAAAGTATGTAAACAAAAAAACCTTACACAATATGTAAGGTTGTTTTGTGCGCGCGCCAGGATTCGAATGCCGAAAATCGGCACAGGCTCTGAGACCGTCCCGATTAAAATCGGGATGCGCTATCCAAGCTGGGAATTAATGAGCTGCACGATTTTCTTTTTGCTTTTCCATGATTTTATTTCAAGCTCTCTTTTGTAAGCTGCCTTTTTATCAGGGAAAGTTTCAGAATACACGATAATCCAGTCTTTAGCTCTGCTTGTAAAGCCTTTATGGTCGGAAAGATGTTTCCGTAGTCTTTCATGAGGATCTTCGCCGGTATGTCCGATGTAAAAGTGGTCAATAGATTTTGAATATAGAATGTAGCAGAAATACATTTCAAGTATTTTAAAAACAAAAAAGACCGAGAAAAATCTCAGTCTTTTAAAGTGAGCGCGCCAGGATTCGAATGCCGTGACCGTCCCGATTAAAATCGGGATGCGCTATCCAAGCTGGGAATTAATGAGCTGAACGATTTTCTTTTTGCTTTTCCATGATTTTATTTCAAGCTCTCTTTTGTAAGCTGCCTTTTTATCAGGAAAAGTTTCAGAATATAAGATAATCCAGTCTTTGGCTCTGCTTGTAAAGCCTTTATGGTCGGAAAGATGTTTCCGTAGTCTTTCATGAGGATCTTCGCCGGTATGTCCGATGTAAAAGTGGTCAATAGATTTTGAATATAGAATGTAGCAGAAATACATTTCAAGTATTTTAAAAACAAAAAAGACCGAGAAAAATCTCAGTCTTTTTAAAGTGAGCGCGCCAGGATTCGAACCTGGGACCGTCTGCTTAGAAGGCAGATGCTCTATCCAGCTGAGCTACGCACCCTAATAGGGTAATAAATGTAAAAATTCCCGAAGGAATTTTTTAAAAAGTCGGGGCGGCAGGATTCGAACCTGCGACCTCCTGGTCCCAAACCAGGCGCGATGACCGGACTACGCTACGCCCCGAATAATTTTTTGTGGAAGTTGCGGAGAGTAAGGGATTCGAACCCTTGGTACAGTTTCCCGTACGCTTGTTTAGCAAACAAGTCCTTTCGGCCACTCAGGCAACTCTCCAGTGCAATATTTGTAAGAGCTTCTGTTCTGTAATTGCGAGTGCAAATATAGAATAGTTTTCGATATTAACCAAAACTTTTTGCTTAAATTTTTTTGTATTTTTGAAAGATAAATTTTAAAAAATAAGATTAAAATGCGTAATTCATTATATCTCATAGGATTAAGTGTAGCTCTGGCTTCATGTGCTTCACAGCAACCCGTGAAAAAAAATTCAACAAAATCTAAAACTCCAGTACCAAAGGTAACTTCACAGGTAAAACCGCCCACGCCAACGGTTCCAAAAACGCAAATTCAACATGAAGGAGATTACGACTTTTTTAAGGTAAACATTGGTGATATTTCTAAAAATGACAATACCATAAGTTACGGTTCTATCGTCTCCGCCAATCCAAAAGGGTATAAGGTGGTAAAGACCTTTTTCCCTTCAGTTGCTCAGAATTTCCGTCAGAAATATATTATTTTACACTATACCGCTTTGGATGATGACAAATCGGTAACCGTGCTTACCCAGCAGTCGGTGAGTGCGCATTATCTGGTAAATAACCTTGGTGATAAGGATATTTATCAGTTGGTAGATGAAAATAAAAGATCATACCATGCAGGTATAAGTGCGTGGAGGAATGATAAAATGCTGAACGATACTTCCATCGGGATCGAAATTGTAAATCCAGGTTATGTTGCCGATGCTTCCGGAATGCGGATTTTCCCGGATTTTGATGACGCCCAAATGAAGAAAGTGGCTGCCCTGGTTAAAGATATTGCCGACCGTTACATGATTCCGCCCACCAATATTTTAGCCCATTCGGATATTGCTCCCACGAGAAAATCTGATCCGGGCCCGAAATTCCCCTGGAAAAAACTCTATGATGAATATCAAATAGGCATGTGGTATGATGAAGCGACCAAACAGGAATTCTATAACCAAATTATTCCCGAAAAATATGCTCTTGAAATGAACACCGCACCTTTTATTTTTAAATATCAGGCCGCGCTTAAAACACTGGGTTATGGATTAGAGCCTTCTGGAATGGTAGATAATGCAACAAAGAAAACCATAGAGGCTTTTCAGTTTCATTTCCGTCCGGAGAAGTATGATGGCGTAATGGATGCTGAAACCTGGTCAATTCTGCAGGCCTTGAACGTGAAATATCCTAACAAATAAGCCCGTCATCAGCCAATAAAAACTGTACTGCAGTCATTAAATTTAGTAATCAAACTGTTTACTGAATTGACATTCACTTATATAAGATAGGGCGGTATACATTCGCCCTTTTTTAATTGGGAAAATGGCTCAAACATTCGTTAAATACGAACAAATAATCTTATCTTTTCATCAAATTTATTATATGGAAAATTTCAGAAATGAAAGCGATTTGTTGGGAACATTGCGGGTTCCGGCAAACGCATATTATGGAGTTCAAACGCAGCGTGCTATTGAAAATTTTAAAATTTCGGGACAATATCTTTCATCATATCCCCACTTTATCAAAGCGCTGGCAATGGTAAAAAAAGCGGCCGCTAAAACGAACTACGAACTGGGCTTGCTTGATGGCGATCTGTATCAAACAATTGCCGAAGTATGCGACGAACTTCTCGCAGGTAATTTGCAAGACCAGTTCCCGATTGATATGATTCAGGGCGGTGCAGGAACTTCTGTAAACATGAATGCCAACGAAGTAATCGCCAACCGTGTCCTCGAAAAATTAGGAAAAGAAAAAGGAGATTATCAATTCTGTTCGCCTAATGATCATATCAATTTATCCCAGTCCACAAACGATGCATATCCTACAGCACTCAAAATGGCGCTTTTGCAGATGAATCAGGATTTGGTAGAAAAACTAAAAAAAACAATTTCGGCATTTCGTGAGAAAGGGAAAGAGTTTCACGATGTGATTAAAATGGGCCGTACACAGCTTCAGGATGCAGTTCCTATGACTTTGGGTCAGGAATTCGAAGCTTTCGCAGCTACTTTAGAAGAAGATATTTCTAAACTGAACGCCAACGCCAATCTTTTTGTAGAAATCAATATGGGAGCCACCGCTATCGGTACAGGACTTAATGCACCCATGGGTTATGCCAATTTGTGTGCAAAAAATCTGGCCATGATTTCAGGTTATCCGATTGTTTCTGCGCCAAATTTAGTTGAAGCTACGCCTGATACTGGGTCTTACGTAATTTATTCATCCGCCATGAAGAGGCTTGCAGTGAAGCTTTCCAAAATCTGTAATGATTTACGACTGTTGTCTTCCGGTCCGCGTGCAGGTTTATTTGAAATCAATCTTCCGCCAATGCAGCCCGGATCTTCAATTATGCCCGGTAAAGTAAATCCTGTAATTCCGGAAGTCGTAAATCAGGTGTGTTATAAAGTTATTGGCAACGATCTTACCGTAACGTTCGCGGCAGAAGCCGGCCAATTACAGCTGAATGTAATGGAACCTGTGCTTTCTCACGCTATTATGGAAAGCATCAATTTCCTGGGAAATGCGCTCGATACTTTAAGAGAGAAATGCATCACCGGAATTACTGCCAACAAAGAAGTTTGCCTTAACATGGTGAAACACAGTATCGGCATCGTAACCGCACTCAATCCATACATTGGCTACAAAAATTCAACTAAAATTGCCAAAGAAGCGCTGGAAACCGGCAAAAGTGTTTACAATCTCGTTCTTGAAAAAGGCATTCTTTCTCAGGAGAAATTAGATGAAATTCTGGATCCGGCAAATATGCTGAAGCCTCATCATCTTTAATATAAAAATTTAATTCCCCACAAAAATTACGTTGAACCAAAAATTAAGAATGAAGAAAATACTCACCACTTTAACTTTAATCGGAGCGCTAACAATGACGACAGCACAAAAATTTGAAACTAAAAAAATTACCGATAAAGCCGGATATACCTACGAAACAGTACTGAATGATAAAAACGGTGTTCGGATATATACTTTAAAAAACGGTTTGAAGGTTTACCTCGCTCAGAATTTTGATGCACCAAAAATCCAAACCTATATTCCGGTGAGAACCGGGAGCAACAATGATCCGGCAGATAATACCGGATTGGCGCATTATCTGGAACACATGATGTTCAAAGGGACTTCTAAACTGGCCTCTGCAGACTGGGCAAAGGAGAAGCCGCTTTTAGATGAAATTTCACGCCTTTACGAACAGCATAAAGCAGAACAGAATCCTGAAAAAAAGAAAGAAATCTATAAAAAAATTGATGAAGTTTCTCAGGAAGCAAGCAAATATGCAATCGCCAACGAGTATGATAAAGCCATCTCGTCTTTGGGCGCATCAGGCACCAATGCCCACACGTGGCTCGATGAAACGGTGTACAAAAACAATATTCCCAACAACGAACTTGAAAAATGGCTTAAAGTTGAAAAAGAAAGATTTTCAGAACTGGTTTTAAGGCTTTTCCATACAGAACTGGAGGCAGTTTACGAAGAATTCAACCGGGCGCAGGATAACGATTCCCGTTTAGTGAATTATGAACTGATGGATGCGCTTTTCCCTAAACATCCGAACGGTCAGCAAACCACCATCGGAAAATCTGAGCATCTTAAAAATCCTTCCATGATTGCGATTCACAAATACTTTGATACGTATTATGTGCCGAACAATTATGCAATGGTGCTGGTTGGTGATCTTGATTTCGATAAAACCATAAAACTGGTTGATAAATATTTCGGAAGTTTCGAATATAAGGAACTGCCGATGAAGAAAATGATTACTGAGGAACCAATGACAAAAATCGTTGAAAGAACCGTGAAAAGCCCTTCTGCACCACGATTGCAGCTGGCCTGGAGAACAGATTCTTACGGAACCCATGATGCGAGACTTGCTGAAATAGTAGCAAATCTTTTGTCGAATTCAGGAGAAACCGGACTCATCGATTTGAATATTAACCAAAGCCAAAAGGCATTGCGGGCATTTGCCTACGATTCGCCGTTCAAAACTTACGGCAATTTTTCGATGGTCATTGTTCCCAAAAACAACCAGACTTTGGATGAAGCAAAACAGCTGCTGCTCAGCCAGATCGAACTCGTGAAAAAAGGCGAGTTCGAAGAATGGCAAATTCCGGCAATCATCAATGATATGAAAATTAGAAGGATGAAAAGTTTTGAAACTGCTGACGGACTGGCAACTGCGCTTTACGGCAGCTATATCAACAACCAGGACTGGGAGAAGGAACTGAGTGAAATTTCCGAGTACGAAAAGATCACCAAAGCTGATGTGGTGAAATTCGCCAACGAATTCTTCAAGGATAATTATGTGGTCATCAAAAAAGAAAAAGGCATAAACGATAAATTAGTTCGGGTAGAAAATCCGGGAATCACGCCGATCAAACTGAACAAAGAAGCCCAGTCGCCGTTTTTGAAAAGCATTTTAAACGAAAAGTCTTCAGAAATTAAACCGGAATTCATCGACTTTTCGAAAGCCATTAAAACAGATAAAATCGCAGGTAAGAAGGCAAGTTTTGTTGAAAACAAATACAACGATATTGCACAGACCTACTTCATTTTCCCGTTCGGAAGCGACCACGACAAAGAATTGGGTCTAGCGACGCAGGTTTTACAATATCTGGGAACGAACAAACTTTCTGCGGAAGCTTTGAAAGAGGAATTTTTCAAACTCGGGATTTCGCACGATTTCCGTACAGCGCCGGATCAACTGATGATTTCGCTGAGCGGTTTGGAAGAGAACATGCCGAAAGGAATTGAACTTCTGAAAAACTGGCTGCAAAATGCAAAACCGGATCAGAAAGTTTACGAAGAGAATGTAAAAACAATTTTAGAAAGCCGCGAAGTTGCCAAAAAAGACAAAGGAAGAATTATGGCAGCGCTTTCCAATTACGCTAAATTCGGAAAGGATTCGCGTTTTTCTGATGTGGTTTCGGAGCAGCGTCTGAAAAGCATCAAATCAGAGGAAATGACCAATAAGATTAAAGATTTATTGGCAATGCCTTATGAAATTTTCTTCTACGGAAACGATTTCAATAAATTTAAAAAGTATGCGAAATCCTTCGTAGAAAAGGAAACGGTAAAAATTCCGGCTAAGAAAATCTATCCGGAACCCGATACTGAAGGAAAAGTATTCTTCACGAATTATGATATGGTGCAGACCGAAATGAGCAAAGTCGCAAAAGGAAAGCCTGTAAACCTTAAAAATTTTGGAAAAATTAATGTGTTCAACGAATATTTCGGTCGCGGACTGTCGTCAATCGTATTCCAGGAAATCCGTGAAAGTAAGAGTTTAGCTTATTCTGCGTATGTTTCTTACGCAAACAACAGCGAACTGAACCGTCCGGATTACATAACGACCTATATCGGAACCCAGGCGAACAAACTTCCGCAGGCAGTAAGCGCAATGGATGAACTGATGGCGAACCTTCCGCAGGTTCCGGCACAGTTTGAAAATGCTAAAAACGCAGCATTGAAGCAAATTGCATCGGGCAGAATCAACAGAACCAACATTTTCTTTAATCAGTTGAATCTTAAAAAACTTGGAATCGATTACGATTTAAGAAAAGATATATATTCTGAAATAGAAAAACTCACGTTGGCTGATGTTACCAATTTTTATAATGCTGAGGTAAAACCTTTGAAATATAATACGGCAATTATCGGCAAAAAAGAAAATCTGGATATGGCAGCAATGTCGAAAATGGGTAGTTTTCATGAAGTAAGTCTTGAAGAAATCTTCGGATATTAATTCAGAATTTTTGCTGAAAGATAAAGGCGAGACTTAGGTTTCGCCTTTTTTTATCGCCGTGGCGGTTTTTAATGACTGAAAAAAAGGTGAAATCACGCTGGTAAAATCAATTTTTATGTTGCATATTTGCAATGCAAAACATAACATTATTTTTTTCATAAAACTTATTTCATTAACCATGAAAACCAAAAACTCCGGATGAAGATCCGGAGTTTTGTTTGAGTAATAAGTTTTAGTTCTTGATGTTTGACAACCTAAACGAGAGGCGTGTGACTATTCATTATAAATGGCTGCCATTTAGGAAAAATGGCAATAGACTTTATTTTAGTAGGATGTCAATGAAGTATCTCTAACGTATAGTCTGCATAAACTGGGGATATGCATGACTTGACCATTGGTTGTTTGCGCTGGTTTCATCCCGGCGGGTGATATGGGTGAGACTCCCGTTGTTTTCATGCTGTCTATGGTTTACAGTTCTGCCTGTTTTTGGGCAAAAACGGGAATTAATTTGTGTAGGAAAATTTGTATATTCACGGTCCCTAACCCTATGAAAAATTAGATGGCATTTAACGAAAACTCGAGAGTCAAAATTCCGGCGATACTTCATTTAATGAGTCTGGGTTATGAGTATATTCCGGCAGCAGAGCAGATTAGAATTGAGGAGAATAATATTTTTTCGTCCATATTTATTTCTGAGATTTCACGGCTCAATGATATCCCGCAGGAAGAAGCGCAACGTGTACTGGATGAAATCAATCTGGAACTCGATTATGAGGACTTAGGAAAGAAATTCTATGAACGCTTAACTGCAAAGTCGGGTATTAAATTAATTGATTTCCAGAATTTCAATAACAACAAGTTTCATGTCACTACGGAACTTGCCTGCAAAAACGGAGACGAAGAATTCAGACCGGATATCACCATTTTAGTTAACGGTTTGCCTCTTGCTTTTATTGAGGTTAAAAAACCGCATAACAAAGAAGGTGTTATTGCCGAGCGGAACAGGATCAATACCCGTTTTAAGAATAAGCATTTCCGCCGTTTCGTCAATATTTCCCAGTTACTGATCTTCTCCAACAATATGGAGTATGAGGACGGTATTGTAGAGCCCATCTTTGGAGCTTTTTATGCGACGCCATCTTATGATCAGGTCAGCTTTAATTATTTCAGAGAAGATTCCGATTATCCGGTAACACAAAAATTACTGCCAATATCCGAGGATACGGAAAACAAAGTACTGAAGGATAATAATGTCATGGTGATTAAAAACAGTCCGGAATATATCACCAACAAAAACGAAAACACGCCCACCAACAGAATACTTACTTCGTTACTGAGTAAGGAAAGGCTGCAGTTTATTCTGCAATATGCGATCGCGTATGTTCAGGAGGAGAACGCAGGTAAACTTTCTTACCAGAAACACATTATGCGGTATCCGCAGCTGTTTGCCACGCAGGCAATCTCTTCAAAATTAAATCAGGGACAAAATAAAGGCATTATATGGCATACCCAGGGTTCGGGGAAAACCGCGTTGGCTTATTATAATGTTAAATATTTAACCGACTTTTTTGCTAAAAAGCAAGTCATTCCTAAGTTCTACTTCATCGTGGACCGCCTGGATTTATTAATTCAGTCTTCAGGTGAATTTGCAAACAGAGGCCTGAAGGTGAATCAGGTGAACTCACGTCAGGATTTTATCAAAGATCTGCAGGTCGTGGGTGCTATTCACAACGACAGCGGTGTTCCCGAAATTACCGTTGTCAATATTCAGAAATTCAGTGAAGAGGCCATTTCAGCCAAGGAACTCAATTACGATATCAATGTCCAGCGCATTTACTTTCTGGATGAGGCACACCGCAGTTATAACCCCAAGGGAAACTATCTGGCGAACCTTATTAATTCAGACCGTAACGCGGTGATCATTGCATTAACCGGAACCCCGCTTTTAAGGGAAGTCGCCAAAGAGTATGATTCTAAAATGCTGTTCGGCAATTATTTTCATAAATATTACTACAACAGTTCCATTGCCGATGGTTACACTTTACGTCTGATCC